>Ga0268276_1000011_pt1 | contig 259090 bp, 213 predicted proteins | sample saktaG_4_FD_190145 | JGI IMG/M metagenome (GOLD analysis project Ga0268276, IMG submission 190145) | Saline water microbial communities from Sakinaw Lake, British Columbia, Canada - sak_2010_1_5_45m | ecosystem: Environmental > Aquatic > Non-marine Saline and Alkaline > Saline ... | reverse complement strand
CCGAACAATTATTTTTAATGGCGATATTGGAACGACAATCGGAAAACTTTAACATTAACAATTTAAAGGATGTTGCGTGAAAGCCACGTCAATTAAGCATTACAGAAGTGCGAAACTTGAGTTAAATACCATTCAACTAATTTTGGCTTAAGTGTTAATTATAAAATAAGATAAAAATTCCTAAAACTGTATAACACACGGTATAAATAATAAGGGTGTCAAAGGTTTGCGAGGGTTTTTACACGTAGCAAAGTTTGCACCCGATGGATAAGAACGCAGCCCCGCAATCCCTTACTGTCCATACCGTCGACCGTTCACTTGGCATCTGAAACATTGAAGCCATTAGATAATCTCCAAAAATATTATCTTTATATAAAGATTTGCTTAATGCCAAAACTATATGAATATTTCGGATTAATCTTTCTGTTTTATTCTTAAGAGCATGAACCGATTCATATTCATGGGAAATATCAAGATAGAGAAAGTAAAGCTGAAATAATCTTTGAAAACGGAAAGTTTAAGGAGATAATAATCAAAGATGTTCCCGGTAAGGAACCATTAGATATTCAAAACTTAAAAAAGTTCAAAAAGATTGTTGAGTTATTTAGAGATGATATTGTCAGAAAATGGATTGATTATTTTGTATATAATATTGAAATAGTACCTGAGAAAATAACCCGAAAATTATAGCCTTATGGTAATTTCGATAAATAGTGCAGAATATGTTGGAGAATATAAAATCATGTTTAACTTCTCAGACGGAATTGAGAGAGTTATAGATTTTGGAACCTTCCTTAAGAATGCTAAGAATCCCATGGCCAAAAAATATCTTGATAAAAATTTGTTTAAGAAATACTCAATTGAATACGGAGATATTATCTGGAACGATTACGAAATGTGTTTTCCAATCTGGGATTTACACGAGGGAAAGATATAAACGGCATTTTTATTTTTTTATCCGCCTTCATTTGTTAAAACCAAATTTTCATTCTATCTTTGCACCCCATTTTCAGAAGGTAATCTTTAACTATTGAAACATAGCCATCGATGGATACTTTGAGTTACAGAACAATCAGCGCTAAGAAGGAAACCGTTGTCAAAGAATGGGTTCTGCTGAATGCTGAAGGACAAGTGCTGGGGCGACTGGCATCGCATGCGGCCAAGATGCTGCGTGGTAAAAATAAGCCTTATTACACCCCTCACGTTGATTGTGGTGACAATGTCGTGATCATCAATGCCGAAAAAATAGTGCTTACCGGAAATAAAATGACCGGCAAGGAATACGTTACACACAGCGGCTATCCGGGTGGTAAGAAGATCCATTCACCGGCGGAGTTATTGAAGAAAAGGCCAACTGCAGTGGTTGAGGAGGCTATCCGGGGAATGCTGCCAAGAACCAGGCTGGGCAGGGAGATATTCCGCAACCTTCACGTTTATGCCGGCATTGAGCACCCTCACCAGGGCCAGGCACCAAAAGAAATTGATATCAATACCATTAAATAGTCGATATGGAAGTCATTAACGCAACCGGAAGAAGAAAAACAGCCATTGCCCGCGTCTACATGAAAGAAGGAACAGGACAGGTTACTGTTAACAAGCGTGACGTAAAAGAATATTTTCCGACATCAGTTCTTCAATATACGGTCAAACAGGCCTTTGAGGTTACTCAGACTGAAAATAAATTTGACCTCAACGTCAATCTCGACGGCGGTGGTTACAAAGGTCAGGCTGAAGCCCTCCGCATGGCTATTGCCCGCGCACTGGTCAAATTAAACCCGGAGTTCCGTAAGGCATTAAAAGATAAAGGCCTCTTACGCAGAGATCCCAGGATGGTTGAAAGGAAGAAACCGGGCCAGCCAGGCGCACGGAGAAGATTCCAGTTCAGCAAACGTTAACGGATCGCTCCCCCGAAAAAGAGTGTTTAGTATCTAAACCGCCAGGACTATCGCTATTACAGATGCTACCTGGAGGTTGATAAATCAGAAGGTAAACATAAATCTACAATTCATGGCAAGAACAACTTTCGAAGAATTATTGGACGCGGGTGTGCATTTTGGCCACCTCAGAAGAAAATGGAATCCTAACATGGCTCCTTTTATTTTCATGGAGCGCAATGGAATCCACATTATTGATCTTTACAAAACAATGGCCAAGATCGAGGAATCGGCGTCGGCATTGAAACAGATCACTAAGTCAGGCCGCAAGGTCCTCTTTGTAGCTACAAAAAAACAGGCAAAGGAAATCGTTGCCACGCAGGTCCAGAAAGTGGGCATGCCTTATGTGGTGGAACGCTGGCCGGGCGGTATGCTGACCAACTTTGCCACAATCCGTAAAGCGGTGCGAAAAATGGGTTCCATCGATAAACTGATGGCAACCAGCAACTTTAAAAGCCTCTCCAAACGCGAACGTCTTCAAATTGACCGTGAGCGTCAGAAACTGGAGAAACAGCTTGGAAGTATTGCCGATCTTAACCGTTTACCATCTGCTATCTTTGTTGTTGATATTTTGAAAGAAAAAATCGCGATAGCAGAAGCACGAAAATTGAATATCCCGACTTTCGCTATTGTCGATACAAACTCTGATCCCAATATTATTGATTTCCCTATCCCGGGCAACGATGATGCTTCAAAATCAATCGAGCTGATTCTGCGGATTATGGTTCAGGCCATTGAAGAAGGACTGGCAGAAAGAAAGATCGATAAGGAAGCCCGCGGTGAAGAAGATGACAAGGACGAATTTGACCGGCTCGGCGGACCAGCATTCCTGGTTGACAGACTGGATGATGAAGAAGATTCTGAAAGTATCCGTAAAAAGGCTCTCGAGAAACTTTCAAAAGTTAAGAAAGAGGAAGACAGGATGGCTGAAACGAATAAGAGACCGCGCAGAGGCCTTGCTAAACCCAAGAAGTAATTATTTCATTCACTAAACAAAGATTATGATTATTATGGCAAATATAACTGCTGCTGAAGTAAATAAACTCAGACAGATAACCGGGGCAGGAATGATGGATTGCAAAACTGCCCTCATCGAAAGTGATGGCGATGCTACAAAAGCCATCGAGATCCTCCGTAAAAAAGGACAGAAAATCGCCGCCAAACGTGCCGACCGTGAGGCAACTGAAGGAATAATCCTTGCTAAAACCAATGATACACATGATTTTGGCGCCCTGATCATTGTGAACTCCGAAACTGATTTTGTTGCTAAAAGCGATGATTTCATCAATTATGTCAAAGCTGTTCTTGATCTAGCCGTTGCAAAAAAGCCTGCTTCTATGGATGATCTGAATGCTTTGAACCTGAATGGCAGGACCGTTGAGGAAAACCTTACGGACCTGGTAGGTAAAATAGGTGAAAAACTTGAACTGTCAGGCTATTACACGGTTCGCGCTGAGCTGGTATCAGGATATAATCACCTGGGAAACAAGCTCGCTACGCTGGTTGGGTTAAACAAGAAAGGTATTCCCGGGATCGCGGATGCGGCACATGATGTGGCTATGCAGATTGCAGCCATGAGCCCTATCGCCATCGACCGCGATGATATCGATGCCACAACGATTGAAAAAGAAATCGAGATTGGCATGGAGCAGGCCCGCAGGGAAGGAAAACCGGAAAATATGCTCGAAAAAATTGCGATTGGAAAGCTCAATAAATTCTACAAGGAAAATACCCTGCTGAACCAGGAATTTATTAAGGATAATACCAAAACGATCAGGCAGTATTTGCAGGGATTCGATAAGGATTTGACCGTTGCTGCTTTTTGCAGGCAGAAATTAGGGGTCTGAATACCAGGTAATTTTTTCACCAGGTTAGTCAACATTATCATGCAGAAACGAATTCCCGGACCTTATCTCAGTTCCTTTGGTATCATTGTCTTCATAAAGGGAATACTTTGAAACCCGGGCCTCACCCGAGGGAACAGAATTTGTAAGTTCTACATTGCGGCGGACATAGGCGGGTTCGTTCTCCATTTCTTCTATGGCGCTCTCATCTTTAAGTTTCATGCTTAAATTTCTGAGCCGTTCAATTCTTTCCTGAGATTTCAGGTCGATCGACGGGCGAGTGGAAGTATTATCGGTCCCGTGAATTGAATCGCCGCCGGGCTTTTTAATGTACAGCTCAAATGGCTTCATTTCAACCGGCTTCCTGGATTTTTCTCCTGATAATTCCTCTCCGTTAAGCTTTTTCTCTTTAGCTTCCGGCTGGGTGACTAAAATTTCTTCTTTTTCCAGGATTTCATCGTCTTCCTGCTGCGAAAACTCGAAAACAAATGTCCTTTCATCTTCTTTCCAGGCTTTACTCACGGGTTGTTCCTCGATAACAGGGGATTCTTCCTCCTCCGGCTTGCTGATCAATGTAATGGGTTCAGGATCAATGACCGGGATTGACTCTGTGCCTTCTTCGAAAATACTGTTTTCCAGGATTGGTTTGCGGATAATTTCTATCCTTCCCGTGATTTCTGTAAAATCTTCTTTTGAAGCAGCTATAGGCAATGGCAGCTCAGTTTTGATTTCATCGTTCAATGCATGCCTGATCTTAACATCCTGGCCGGCAGCAGCTTTTCTTTCAGCATCAAATCCGGTTGCAATCAGGGTAATGCTGATTTTCTTGCCGAGTGTCTCATCGTATCCGTTTCCCCAGATAATCTCAGCCTGCGACTTTGCTTCCCGCTGGATATAGTCTGTGATTTCGGTGACTTCATCCATGGAGATTTCTTCCAGCCCGGAGGTAATATAAAGCAATACATCGCTGGCACCTTCAATTTCATTATCATTCAGCAATGGAGAGGAAAGGGCTGCTTTCACGGCTTCAATCGCCCTGTTTTCCCCTTCTGCCTGGGCGCATCCCATAATGGCCTTGCCGCTATTGTTCATCACGGTCCTGACATCTTCAAAATCAACATTGATATAACCTGTTACTGTAATGATTTCGGCAATGCCCCTTGCGGCTGTGGTCAGCACGTCATCGGCTTTGTCGAAAGCTTCGGAAAGTTTAAGGTCACCGTATAATTCACGGAGTTTATCATTGCAGATGATCAGCAAGGTGTCGACGCATTTCCTTAATTCCTGGATCCCTTCATCTGCCTGGAATTTTCGTTTTTTCCCTTCAAACGTAAAAGGGATAGTAACAATGCCTACCGTAAGGATACCCAGCTCTTTGGCAATGGCTGCGATTACCGGAGCGGCGCCGGTCCCGGTTCCCCCTCCCATCCCGGCCGTGATAAATAACATCTGCGTATTCTTTTCGAGGATTTCCCTGATCTGATCGACCTTCTGCCGGGCAGACTCTTTTCCTACCGCGGGCATTGAACCGGCCCCAAGACCTTTTTCACCTAACTGGATTTTTGTGGGAACCGGTGAAGAATCCATTGCCTGGGCGTCTGTATTGCAAATGATGAAATCCACCCCTTTGATACCCTGGCGGAACATATGGTTAACTGCATTAGATCCGCCACCGCCAACACCAATTACTTTTATGATGGATGATTGGTTTTTCGGCATATCAAATTTGATCATTTCTTTCATGGTTTTCAGGATTTTAAAAGTATTGGTTTTATAAATTTGATTAGCTATTTTCCAGAATAATTATAAACAAGATGATTGTTGATAACTGCGGCTTACAACTCATCCCCCTCAAACCAATCCTGGATCCTTTTTAGAAATCCGTTGGATTTAGATTTCTTCTCAACTTTCTGTTCCCGCTCAACTGATTTTACTTTTTCAGGGCTCTTGATATCCTCCCTTACCTTCTCCCGTATGTAACGCTCTACCCCCTGTATAACCAGTCCAATGCCGGTTGCGTACATCGGGCTGGCCATTTCATCTGGTGTTCCGGGTGCCAGGTGTTCATTTGGATAGCCGATCCTGGTATCCATGCCTGTCATGAATTCGGTTAATTGTGCTAAATGTTTGAGTAAAGCTCCTCCTCCGGTAAGCACTATCCCGCCGATCAGTTTCTTCTCATACCCGGAATTTTTGATCTCATAATAAATGTGTTCAATGATTTCTTCCATCCTGGCCTGGATAATGCTGGCAAGGTTCCGTAACGTGATCTCCTTGGGCTGCCTGCCCCGCAGACCGGGGATAGCAACGACTTCATCATCCCTGTTTTCGCTGGCTAAAGCCGAGCCGAACTTAATCTTAAGCTCTTCCGCATGTTTTCTGATGATCGAACATCCTTCTTTGATATCTTCTGTCAGTATCTCTCCACCGAATGGGATGACAGAAGTATGCCTGATGATGCCATCCTGGAAAATCGCAATATCTGTCGTCCCGCCCCCAATGTCCACCAGGACAACCCCGGCTTCTTTTTCTTCTTCACTTAAGACAGAATCCGCGGATGCAATGGGCTCTAGGATCAGATCGACCACCTCCAGGTTTGCTTTCCTGACACATTTGTAAATATTCTTGGCCGCTGCAGTCTGGCCGATAATGATGTGGAAATTAGCCTCCAGCGTATTGCCCAGCATGCCTATCGGTTGCTTGATGCCCTCTTCGCCGTCGATGATGTATTCCTGCGGAATTACATCTATGATCTCCTCACCGGGATTCATGTTCAGGTTGAACATGCTCTGGTGCAGCGTATCAATATCCAGCTGGCTTATCTCAGTCTCGATCTCTTTTCTGATTATGCTCCCTTTATGCTGTAAACTCTTGATGTGCTGGCCCGCAATCCCTACATTGACATATTTGATGTCGACACCGGAGCTTTTCTCTGCCAACTCAATTGCGGTCCTGATGGATTGAACCGTATTTTCAATATTGGAAACGAGACCTCTTTTAACCCCGATCGACTCCGTATTACCGTAGCCAAGGATCTCGATTTTGCCGTGTTCGTTCCGCCGGCCTACAATAGCTGCAATTTTAGTTGTGCCAATGTCTAAACCTACAATGATATCAGTCTTGTTCATATTCAATATATTTTAAGCAAACAACCTGGTTTTTATATTTTAAATTGATTGATTTATATGTATTCCAATCCATATTACTCATCACTTTCTGGTAGAAGGTTTTTAGGTTTTCCAGTTTTTCGCGCGCATCAACGGCACTCCCGAAAATGATAGCCTGTGATCCGATTTTTGGTACCAGTTCTATCTCCTTTTTTTCCGTGATATAAATCTGGTCAATGAAGGATTTTAGAAAATCGTCTTTGGAAATATAATACGCAACAGGGAATACCTGGTGCAATACTGAACTGTCAGGGAAGGTGTTTAGCGACCTTTCACTTTTATCCAATGATACAAACTGATCAGCGATAAATCCGTTGGCGATCAGGACGTGAGAAGGATGTTCCGGGTTTACAGGCATGACACAGCCGGTAAAATCAAGGTAAAACTGATTGTCTTCCAGGTTAACCACCCTGACCAGCGGCTCCCGGACCCTGGCCTTCAGCATCAGGTTACCCCCGATAGTCTGAAATACTTCACAGGATGAAACATAAGGGTTGCCTTGTACCATATTTTCCAGTTGATAAAGGTCTATCCTGGCAATCAGTGAGCCTTCTATTTCTCCGAATCTATCAATGATGAGGCTGGTGATCTCCTCTGATGTGATCATGGACTGCTCAGAAGGGTTAAGCACATCTACGCGGAAACTCTTGCAGATCTTTTGCTGATATCCCAGGTCAGTAAAGGCTAATAAAATTATAGTCCCTGCAACCAGGATTGTCATGAGTGATATGTGCAGGAACTTTTTCATGAGATTAGAATTTTTATGATCGGTTCAATCAGAAGATCGATATCGCCGGCACCCATGGTCAGGAATACTTCAGGTTTTTCAGCTTTGAGCATTTTCAAAACTTCCGGCCTGGATAACAATTTCTTATTTTTTTGATGCATCAGGTCCAGGATAAGATCTGAAGTCACGCCGGGTACTGGAAGTTCTCTTGCCGGATATATATCAAGCAGCCATGTTTCATCAAGCAGATCAAGGCTTTGTGCAAAACCGGCAGCAAAATCTTTCGTCCTGGAAAAAAGATGCGGCTGGAACAGGCCGGTGATCTTTTTACCGGGATAAAGCATGCGTACGGCTGAGATAAAAGCTTCGAGTTCCTGTGGGTGATGGGCATAATCATCTATATAAACCCGTCCGGGCTGTTGTATCCTGATGTCAAAACGACGCCTGACACCGGTAAAAGTCCTGATGCCATCCAGTATCTTGCCGGGATCCACTCCGATGCTCAAGCAGACCGCCACTGCGGCCAGGGCATTTTCAACATTATATTTTCCGGGGACCTGTAGCTGAACATCACGGTATTGATGCCCGCCAATGAATATGTCGAAAAGCTGTAAGCCTTTTTCCGGTCTTAGATTAAAGGCTGAAATATCTGAGCTCTCATCTGCAGCATAATCGACCCTGGTGGTAGTCTGATTCGGGCTTAACTGCAGTCCGTTCCGGATGATCAGTTTTCCATCGGGCTTGATATTCCGGGCAAATTCGTTAAATGACCTGTTCATCTCACCGGCTGTCCCGTATATATCCAGGTGATCCGGATCCATCGCGGAAATGACGGCAATATCAGGATGCAGATACAGGAAAGAACGGTCATACTCATCAGCTTCCACGACCATGATATCTTCCTTGCCTGTGGTAATGAAGTTCGATTGGTAGTTATTACTGATCCCGCCGATCAGAGCAGTCATTTGGTAATCCGCACTTTTAAGGATATGGGCGATGAGGGAGCTGATTGATGTTTTACCATGGGTGCCGGCGACCGCCACTGTCAATTTTCCTTCCGTAATTTTCCCCATGACCTGAGATCTTTTAAACATGGGAATTCCACTCTCCTTCAGGAATCTATATTCTTCGAGTCCCTGCGGAATGGCCGGGGTATATATGACCAGGTCGATATCACCCGGGACCTTGGAAGGGTCATCTTCAAAATGAATGATCATGCCTTCATTCGTCAATTCACCGGTTAGTGCCGATGGAGTTTTATCATAACCTTGAATAACCATTCCTTTTGCCTGGAAATACCTGGCAAGGGCGCTCATACCGATTCCGCCTATGCCTAAGAAGTATACCTTCCGTATTTGATCCAGATCAAACTTCATTTTTTAATCAGCGCTATAATTTCATCTGCTATCTTATCATCTGCATCAGCTATGGCGAATGTCCCAATCTGTTTTTCCAGTTTTTCCCGGTGTGCATCATCTCTGAGAAGTTGCAGCAAAAGGGCTGGCAGCTTTTCTTTAGCTTCCTGGTCTATAATGACCATGGCGGCCTCTTTTGCTTCCAGTCTCCTTGCATTTTTCATCTGGTGGTCCTCAGCCGCGGTAGGCAACGGGATAAAAATCACAGGCTTGCTGACAGCAGCCAGTTCGGCAATGGCAATGGCGCCGGCACGTGATATGACCAGATCGGCCAGGGCGTAGGCCAGGTCCATCCGTTGAATAAAATCAACCACCTTCACATCTACATAACCAATATTTTGACAGGCATCTTTAGCCCTTTGTTCGAAATTACGGCCGGTTTGCCAGAGTAACTGGACCCGGTTTTCTTTTAGCATCGGGAGCAGCATTTCAATACAGGTATTGATGGAATAAGCACCCTGACTGCCTCCTACAACAAAAACGGTCTTTTTTTCTGCATTTAAGCTGAAGTGGGATCCGGCCTCACCTCTCTTGCCCTGGATTTCTATGATTTCTTTTCTTACAGGATTTCCTGTTATAATGATTTTATGTGAAGGGAAGAATTTTTCCATTCCCTCATAAGCAACGCAGATCTTTTCTGCTTTTTTACCGAGCAACTTGTTTGTGATACCCGGAAAAGAATTTTGTTCCTGGATAAGTGTGGGAATGCCCAGCATTCCCGCAGCCCGGAGTGCCGGGCCGCTGGCATAACCCCCAACCCCAACAGCCACATCAGCCTTGAAACGACGGATTATACAGGCAGCTTTGAACAGGCTGTGCATTACTTTCAAAGGAAACATCAGGTTACCGGCAGATAATTCCCTTTTCAACCCGCTTATCCAAAGTCCTTTTATCGGAAATCCGGCTGCAGGGACCTTTTCCATCTCCATTTTGCCTTTTGCTCCAATAAAGAGTATCTGTGCCTGCGGAAGCTTCTTTTTCAATGCACGGGCGATGGCCAGGGCCGGGAAAATATGTCCTCCCGTTCCACCTCCGCTGATAATGATATGTGGATCAGGCCGTGGCATAATTCTCCTGGATTTCATCCGGTTCTTCATCCTTTGCACCTTTATTGACCTCCTTGCTGACACTCAGTATAATTCCGATAGAGAGACTTGTGAACCAAATGGAGGTGCCGCCCATGCTTACCAGTGGCAAAGGCTGGCCTGTCACGGGCAGGAGGTCTACCGCAACACCCATATTGATGAGGGCCTGGAAGACCAGGCTAAAAGCTACCCCGATTGTCAGAAAGGCCCCGAATGTGCGGGGTATCTTGGTCACTATCCTTACCGCTCTGAATAAAAGGATCATATAAAGAAGCACTACAAAGGACCCTCCGATTAAACCATATTCTTCCAGAACAATGGCGAAAATAAAGTCGGAATAGGGATGTGACAGGAAGTTTCGCTGGGTACTGTTGCCGGGCATCTTACCTATCACTCCTCCGGAAGCCACTGCAATTTTTGATTGAGTGACCTGGTCTTCTTCCGTGCCGCCACCTGAAAAAGTCTCAATCCTGTGCTGCCAGGTTTCCAGTCTGCCCTGCTTCTCCTTTGGCAGAAGCAGCATTATGCAGATGAAGAGGGCAAAAGCTCCCGCTGCAATTCCAACAAGGCGTAAAAGGTTTAGCCAGCGTATCCTTCCAATAAACAGCAACAACAAGCTTGTAATGAAAAGCATGACAGCGGTTGAAAGATTTGAGGGGAGAATCAGGCCGCAAACTAAAATAATAGGAACCATGACCGGTAAAAGCAGTGATTTGAAGTTATGGAGAGCCTCCTGTTTCTTGGTTAAAATCCGGGCCAGGTAAATGATCAGGGTTAACTTCGCAAGGTCAGAAGCCTGGAAGGTTAGGCCAAAAGGCAGTGGCAGGGCTCTCTTTGCCTCGTTTACATCCTTACCGAAAAACAAAGTAACGATGAGCAGGGGAATGGCAATGTATAGCGCAATTTGAAATATCCGGGAATAGTAAGTGTATTTTACCTTATGGGCCAGGTACATCAGTACAAAACCAAGCAGTAAAATGATCAGGTGCTTGACCATATAATAGATCGTATTCCCTTCCTGGTATTTGTAGGCAAGAGTCCCGGTGGAACTGTAAACAGCAAGCAGCGAGAGTAGTGACAATAATACTACTACCATCCAGATCACGCGATCACCTTTCATATGAGTGAGTTCGTCTGACATCTTTAGCCTCCCTTATAAATTTTTTATGGCTTCTTTAAACTGGTTTCCACGGTCTTCAAAGTTTTCAAACAGGTCGAAGCTGGCGCAGGCAGGTGATAATAATACAGCCTCACCCCGTTGGGCAAGGCTGTAAGCCGCCTTTACAGCATCATCTGCTGACAGGACCTCAACAATGTTTTCCACTAACCTGGAAAAAACTTCTTTAATTTTTCGGTTATCTTTTCCCAGGCAGATAATAGCCCTGACTTTTGCCGCAACCAACGGTTCCAGTGAGGCATAATCATTGCCTTTATCAAGGCCGCCGGCAATCCAGATCACATTTTTATGCATGCTTTCCAGGGCAAACCAGGTCGAATTGACATTTGTCGCTTTTGAATCATTGATGTAATCAACACCATGAATGCTGGCAACAAATTCAAGCCGGTGCTCGATATGCTGAAAATCCGAAAGACATTGCTTAATTGTCTCTTTGCGGATATCAAGCAGCCGGGCCGTTATCCCTGCTGCCATTGAATCGTACAGGTTATGTCTGCCCTGTAAGGCTAATTCTTCTAATGTCATGGTAGATTCGTTTTCATTTATATTGAAAAACAATTGATTATCTTGAATATAAGCCCCGTCCGGAAATGCTTTGGCTCCGGCAGTGAAAGGATAAGATCGGGCGGCTATTTCCATTTTCCCTATCTGTTCCCTGAGAACAGGATCATCGAAACAGTAGATAAAATGATCTTTTTCAGTTTGATTGTTGATTACCCTGAATTTCGAACTGATGTATTTCCGGAAATCATAATCATATCTGTCGAGGTGGTCAGGTGTGATATTCAGCAGCACTGCCAGATCAGCCTTTGCCATGAACATCCCGTCAAGCTGAAAGCTGCTGATCTCGAGGACATAAAAGTCATGATTGTCATGGGCAACTTTTAGGGCGAAACTATTGCCAACATTACCTGCCAGGCCCACATTCAGTCCTGCAGTTTTCAGAATGTGATGAGTTAGAAGGGTAGTGGTAGTTTTACCGTTGCTGCCTGTGATGAAAATAAGCTTTGCCCTGGTGAACCTGCAGGCAAACTCTATTTCAGATATTACAGGAATCCCTTTCTGCCGTGCCCGAGTTACAACCGGAACATTTTCCGGTATCCCCGGGCTTTTAATGATTTCTTCAGCCCCAAGGATGGTTTCTTCTGTATGTTTATTTTCTTCAAAGTCTATCCCTTCTTCCTGCAGAACTAATTTATATTTATCCTTAATAGAACCTTTATCCGACACCAGGGGACGGAATCCCTTCCGCTTTGCAAGAACCGCAGCCCCGGCCCCGCTTTCGCCTCCCCCTAATATGACGATGTCGAATCTTTTCATCTCTTATCTCAACTTTAAAGTAATGATCGTGATGACGGCCAGAATAATGCCTACAATCATAAAGCGCTGAACAATCTTAGGTTCAGGGTAGCCTAAAACCTGGAAATGATGGTGTAACGGCGACATTTTAAAAATTCTCCGTCCTGCGCCAAAACGACGTTTTGTAATCTTGAAATAACTTACCTGCAGGATCACAGATAGGCTTTCCATCAGGAAAATCCCGCAAAGGATCGGAATTAACAATTCTTTTCTGATAATGATGGCGAAGACCGCAATACTTCCGCCTAATGCCAGGCTTCCCGTGTCGCCCATAAAGACCTGGGCAGGGTAGGAGTTATACCAGAGGAATCCGATGCAACCGCCGACAAAAGAGCCGATAAAAATGGTCAGTTCCCCGGTATTGGGAAGGTACATGATATTCAGGTAATCGGCAAAGACGATGTTACCTGATACCCAAGCCAACAGACCAAGTGTTGCCCCGATGATGGCCGAAGTGCCTGTAGCCAGTCCGTCCATGCCATCAGTGAGGTTTGCACCATTTGAAACAGCTGCAATAATGAAAATTACTAGCGGTATAAAGATTAAGTAAGCATATTTTTCATAATCTGGTCCCAACCATTTAAGCAGGACGGCATAATCGAATTCGTTATCTTTTACAAAAGGGATAGTGGTTTTGGTCGATTTAATCCCTTCACTTTTAAATTTTGAGGAGAGATCACTCCCGCTGACGTGCTGTTCTATAGAAGGGCCGCTTGGCGGCAATTTTTCCCTGAGGACGACGGAATTACTGAGATACATTGTCGCCCCGACGACTATGCCCAGGATAACCTGCGCAAGTATCTTGTACTTTCCGCTCAGGCCATTTTTATTCTTTCTGAATACTTTGATGTAATCATCGAGAAATCCGACAGACCCCAGCCATACTGTGGTAAAAATCATCAGGAGGATGTAAATATTATCGAGTTTGGCAAACAGCAAAGTCGGGATCAGGATGGAGGCGAGGATGATCAATCCTCCCATTGTTGGAGTGCCTTGTTTTGCAAGTTGTCCTTCAAGGCCGAGATCACGGATAGTTTCCCCTACTTGCTTTTTATTCAGGTATTTAATCCACTTTGTGCCAAAAACCAGGGAGATCAGCAAGGAGACAATTACTGCTGCCGCTGTCCTGAAGGAAATGTACTGAAAGACCCCCGCTCCGGGGACATCACAACATCTTTGCAGATAATCAGCTATATAATAAAACATGGCCTATACTGGTTTTTGATTAGCTGGTAATAACATTTCTTCCAATATCTTCTTATCGTCGAATGGGTATCTGATCCCTTTTATTTCCTGGTATTTTTCATGTCCTTTTCCTGCAATAAGGATGATGTCACCGGGTTGTGCAAGATGACAGGCAGTCCTGATTGCTTCTTTGCGATTGACTATTGTCATGACTTTCCGCTGCCTGTCAGCTGTAATTCCCTGCTTCATCTCCTCAATGATCAATTCCGGTTCTTCTGACCGTGGGTTGTCAGAAGTGAGGATGACCAGGTCGCTCCAATCGGCACAGATGCCTGCCATAAGGGGCCGCTTGGACCTGTCACGGTCGCCTCCGGCCCCGACTACGGTTATGAGTTTTTCGTTCCGTGTCCTGAGCTCTCCTATGGTATCCAGCACATTCTTTAAAGCATCGGGCGTGTGGGCGTAATCAATGATACCTGTAATGTTATTGCCGGAATGAATGGTTTCAAACCGCCCTTCTACCGGGGGTATTGAACTTAAACAGGTTAGGATACTTTCAGGAAGTTGACCCAGCAAAACTGATGCGCCATATACGGCCGTGAGATTGTAAGCGTTGAATTCCCCGGTAAGCCTGCAAAAGGTTTCGAGGTTATTGATCGAAAGTTGCAAACCTTCCAGCAGGTTTTCCAGGATCCTGCATTTGAAGTCGGCAGGTGATTTTAAAGCATAGGTCTGGACTTTGGCCCTGGTGTTCTGAACGATCACCTGGCCGTTTTTATCATCCCTGTTAGTTAAAGCAAACGCTTCAGCCGGAAGTTCGTCAAAGAATCTCTTCTTAGCCAGAAGGTATTCCTGGAAAGTCTTGTGATAATCCAGATGATCGTGCGTAATGTTTGTAAATATCCCCCCGGCGAATTTCAGCCCTGCTATCCGGTTTTGTGCTATTGCATGGGAACTGACCTCCATGAAACAATATTCGCCTCCCTGTTCGACCAGTTTCCGTAGCAGGTAGTTCAGCTGTGACGGATCCGGGGTTGTATGAGTCGAGGGGATTTCCTCATTAAGGATCAGGTTCCGGATGGTTGATAAAAGCCCGCAACCATATCCAAGCTCCGAAAATACCTGGTGAAGAAGGGTCGCAATTGTCGTTTTACCATTAGTACCAGTGACACCAACGAGGACTAACTCCTCCGAAGGGTTATCATAGAAGTTAGCGGCCATGATGCCGAGTGCTTTGCTGCTGTCTTTAACCTGGATGTATGTGACACCTTCAGCCAGCAATCCGGGCATTTCTTCACAAATAATTACCTGGGCCCCGGATTCCAATGCCATCCGGATATATTGATGACCGTCGGCCTGTGTCCCCCTGACAGCTATGAAAAGATCTCCCGGGGTAATTTTCCGGGAATCGAAATAAATAGCAGGGACCGTTATATGCGGATTACCTACGATCTTAACCGTTCCGGCCTTATATAATATTTCGCTGAGTATTTTCAACGGATTGGGTTTTCCAGGGTTAAGATTATTTCACTGCCTTTTACCAGGGGTGTGCCGGCCGGAAGCGACTGGCTGAATACAATTCCTTTTCCATGAATGACTGAAGAAATACCTGCCTTTTCCATCATGTAAACAGCATCTTTGGCCGTTAAACCGGTCAAATCCGGGATAGTATCACTCCCAAAAAAGGTCGGTTGAAGAAGCATCACCGTCGTGGAACTATCCATGGCCACCCATTCCGGGTTTTGTGATGGTAGTCTTACGGCATAAGCCATTGCAGACAAACTGGTCCGCAAATCTTTGTAATCCCCTCTTGCCGCGGCAGGCAAGAACTTTTCGGTAAAATATTTTTTATCATCCTGGTCATGTATATCCAGCTGCGTGGCATACACTTTATTGGCAATCTCTTTGAAAACAGGTGCAGCTACGGCCGCTCCATAGTATTTTCCGGCTTCCGGACGGTTTACAACGATAATACAGGAGTATTTCGGGTTATCAGCCGGGAAATAACCGACGAATGAAGCGTTATACTTTTTTTGCGTGTAACCTTTTGAGCCTTCTGCAATGAGAGCTGTACCGGTTTTACCCGCAATTTTATAAGTTGAATCTTTCAGGATTTTCCCTGTGCCATTCATAACAACGCCCTCCAGTAATGATCTCACGAGTTGAAGGGTAACGGGAGTGCATACAGCAGGGTTTATTACCACAGGATCGAATTTCTTTATAGTTTGTCCTCCATCCCGTATCTCTCTTACAAAAAGCGGCTTAACCATTACACCATTATTCGCGATGGCATTATAGAATGTCAGGAGTTGAAGAGGGGTAATCGTTAATTCATAACCGATCGACATCCATGGCAGGCTGGTTCCATACCAGTACTTGCTATCTTTCGGATCCTTGATGTATGGATCTCCTTCTCCCGGGATTTCAATTCCCAGCGGCTTTCCAAGTGACATCTTCCGGAGATGATCCACATACAATTCTGGTTTATTCCCGAAAAGGGAAGTGATAATCTTGGATACGCCCACGTTTGATGATTGTTCGAAAATCTCACGGACACTCATGTAGCTGGAATCCGGTCTGTGGGAATCTACCATCCAGCGGTTATGGTACTGTACCCTGCCATTGCCAACATAATAATAGTCTGAAAGCTTCACCTGCCCTATTTCCAGGGCCGTGATGAGAGAGGCAAGCTTAAATGTTGACCCCGGCTCAACCGCTTCACCGATCGAGTAATTATAGGTCTCTTTGTATTGACCGTCTTTTGCATCATATCTCAGGTTGGCAATTGCCCTGATTTCACCGGTCTTTACTTCCATCAGGATGGCACAGCCCTGAAAAGCCTGATTTTCTTCCAGATGCCTGGCAAGGGCAGATTCAGCCAGATCCTGGATATTGATATCAATGGTTGTAATGATGTCTTTACCATCCCTGGGTTCCACTTCCGGATTGTCACTCACCGGGATCCATTCTCCCTGGCTGATCCTTCGCTTTAATTGTTGGCCATCGTAGCCTTTTAGTTCATTGCTGTAGGCCCCTTCCAGTCCGACATAAAGATTTTCGACCGGATTTTCAAATCCGATGATACGCCGGGCTAAATCCTTATAGGGCAATTCCCTGGTGGTCTTGCGCAGAACGATTAATCCCCCGCTGTATTTGCCTTTGCGGAAGATCGGGAACTTCTTGAGCTTTTTTAATTCATAATATTTTACATGATTCCTGATCAGGTAATACTTGTTGCCGGCTTGTCTTGCATTGAGCAATTCAGATTTATATGCTCTTGCATTTTTATCCTCAAATAGTTGGGACAGCATCATTGATAATGAGTCGATCTTAGAATTGAACAGTTCCGGTATAACAACCTCAGGTGACAGATCCATTCTGATCTCAAATTCCGGGATTGATGAGGCCAACAGGCTTCCGTCACGAGCCATGATATTCCCTCTTAATGCTTCAATTGGAAAATACTTGATTTCCTGCTTCTTGGCCTTTTCCATTAACTCATCCTTAAGGGCAAACTGGATATAAGCAGCCTTTCCGATGATTGCCATTGCGAAGACCAAAACCCCGAAATACACAAGGTAAACCCGCCATAATATGTCCTTCTTTATATCTTTCATGACTTACTTGGTCTTATTGTCCTTGCTGACCATAATCTTCCGGGGAGGGACCATGGACTCACGGATTCCGGTTTCTTCTAATTTGATTGCTATCTCAGATGGCTTACTCTCATACATGAGTTTACTCCTTGAAGAAATATATTCATACCTTAATTCCCTGAGCTCTTCTTCAAGGTCATCGATTTGCCGCTTGGTCTTTTCAACATGGAAAATGTTCGTTATATAAATCACTCCCAGAACCATCAGAAATAATATGAATGGCAATGCCCGCTTGAATTTATCCCTGGTTAAAAAGGTGCCATCAAGCATGGAATGCATTGACTTGCCCACCTTTTTCCTGGTAAAGGGGTTCTTGCTGCCCGGCCGCAGGTAAGAGTTTGCTTTTATTTCTCCTTCTCTTGACATAGTTATATCTTCTCAGCAATCCTTAATTTGGCGCTTCTTGACCGCGGATTGGCCAATTGTTCATCTTTTGATGGAATGATCGCTTTCCTGTTTACAGGACGCATGGGCGCAATCTGTTGGCCATAAAAGTCTTTAACAGGAATACCGTCAAAATTCCCGGTCCTGAAATAGTTTTTTACCAGCCTGTCTTCTAATGAGTGATAGGAGATGACAACCATCCTGGCTCCCGGTTTCAGGATGTCATTCGTGTGTTTCAGCAAATCTGTGAGTGCATCGAGTTCTTCATTGACCTCGATACGGATAGCTTGAAAAGCCTTGGCCAGATATTGGTTTTCCTTGCTCCTGGGCGCGACACGAAGAATAACATTCTTTAATGATTCGGTTGACCCTATGCGCTGAATTGCCCTCTCATTGAGAATTTCTTCTGCCAGCCTTCTTGAATTATCGATTTCACCATATTGTCTGAATAGCTGAATTAATCGAACTGCTGAGTAGGAATTTATGATTTTCGCAGCGTTGAGTTCCTGCCCCTGGTCCATTCGCATATCCAGGTCACCATCCAGGCGTATAGAGAATCCCCTCTCAGGTTGATCAATTTGCCATGACGAAATGCCCAGATCGGCTAATAAACCGTCGATTTGCAGAATTCCCTGAAATTTCAGGAAGTTCTTCAGATAGCGGTAGTTTTGGTGAATAAAGACAAAGCGTTCATCTTTAATCAGGTTGTCATGAACATCTTTGTCGCGGTCGAATGCAATAAGCCTGCCTGAGGATAGCTTTTCCAGGATTCGACGGGAATGTCCGCCACTTCCAAAGGTTACATCCACATAGATCCCTTCAGGATGGATATTCAGGCCTTCAATGCATTCATTCAACAGGACAGGAATGTGGTACATCATTCTTTTGGTTCTACGTCAATATCGCCCATGACCTCTTCAGCCAGGTTTGCGAATTCCTCAGGATCATACGATATTGCTTTTTCGTATTCGTCCTTGTCCCAGATCTCAATCTTGTTGACGACCGAGGCCATAACGATATCCTTGCTGATAGTGGCGAAGTTGAACAGGTCTTTAGGGATAAGCAAACGGCCGGCATTGTCCAGTTCGACAGTTTTCACCCCTGCCATGAACTTCCTGATGAAATCAACATTTTTCTTCCTGAACCGGTTGAGTTTATTGACCCGTGCACTTTCAGCATTCCATTCCGGGACAGGATAAAGCTCAAGGCAGTTACGGAAAATGCCCCGCTTTATTACAAAACCCTGGCTTACCACTTCTGAAAGCTGGTTTTTGAAATCCACTGGAAACATGAGTCTTCCTTTGGAATCAACCCTGCATTCGTATGTCCCGACAATGTTTAACAAGGATCTAAGGAATTTTGACGTAAATATAGATTGGTTTTACCACATTTTACCACCTTTTACCACTTTTTAACTAACAAGGTTTCATTTTTTATTAACAATTTTCAGTTTATACCTTATAAATTATTGTGGAGCAATCATATAATCAGGCAGAAGGAGGCGATTGAGCACAGTGTAATACTAGAATTATCAAGACAAATCATGAAAATTGAAATATTGATTAAATTTGTTCTGGAAACAATGTTTATGGAATCTATGGTTCATCGAAAATTAAGGGAAGAACTGCCTGTTATTTCGGACAAGTTTATTGATATCGAGGGGGTATTTCGTGCAAAAAACCCCCGTATGGCTAAAAGCATACCAGGCTTTGTTTTTCGGTTGTTGGGAAGAATCATCCATCAGGATGAGCTAAATGATTTTATTTATAAGAACAGGGACAAGTGGGGATTGGATTATGTCCAGGCAATCCTCGAAGGCTTTCAGGTCACTACTAGGGTGATTAATCCACCGGTTATAGATCAGGAAGGAAGGTTTCTGATCGCTTCCAACCATCCCCTGGGGGGAATGGATGGGATTGCACTGCTGCACGAGGCAGGAAAAATAAAAAAAGATGTCATCTTTCCAGTTAACGACCTGCTGATGAGCCTTCCCAACCTCTATGAACTGTTCATCCCTATCAACAAACATGGCAGCAATGCCGACAATATCAGGATATTCAACGAAACCTTTTCCTCCAACATGCTTATCCTGTACTTTCCTGCCGGGCTTGTCTCCAGGAAGCACTCGGGGATTATTAAGGATGTCGAATGGAAAAAAACATTTTTGACAAAAGCCAAAGCCTCAGGACGCGATATCATCCCTGTTTTTATCTCAGGCAGGAACACGAATTTCTTTTATAATCTGGCCAATCTGAGGAAGAGAATAGGCATTAAAGCAAACATTGAAATGCTGTTCCTGGTGGATCAAATGTATAAATTCAAAAATAATGTGATCCCGATCACATTCGGGAAACCAATACCAATCAGTGTTTTCGATAAAAGCAAAACAGACCAGCAATGGGCATCGCTTCTTCGTGAGCATGTTTACAAACTTGAAACTAATCCCGATCAGGATTTTATATTTTGATACTGCATAAATAATACTATATGAAGACAGTCATTCCACCGGTTGACAAAACCTTGCTTGAAGCCGAACTGACACCGGAAAAATTTGTAAGGAAAACGAATAATGGTAATAATCTCATTTATATTTTCGAATACAGGGATTCGCCGAATCTTATGAGAGAGTTAGGCAGACTCAGGGAGATTACTTTCAAAGACTCCGGAGGCGGTACAGGAAATGAAATTGATATTGATGAATTTGACCTGGGAGATAAACCATTCCGGCAGCTTATCGTTTGGAACCCTGAAGAGAAGGAAATTGTAGGAGGATATCGTTTTGCCCAGGGCAGAAACTTCCAGTTCGATAAAAACGGTGAAGTGCTCTCCCCGACGGCGGAACTTTTTAAATTTTCACCTAAATTTATTAAGGAGTACCTTCCCTGGAGCATTGAACTGGGCAGATCATTCGTTCAGCCTAATTACCAGCCGCAGTTTAATTTCAGGAAAGGGATGTATTCACTTGATAATCTCTGGGATGGTCTTGGTGCCATCGTAATTGATAATCCCGGGAATAAATACCTCTTCGGCAAGGTAACCATGTATCCCCAGTATGATCATTTTGCCAGGGATCTTGTATTGTATTTCCTGCACAGATTTTTTCCTGATCCTGACCAGCTATTGGTACCAATTGAATCATTGCCTATCCGTCATGATAAAAATTACCTGGAAAGCATCTTTACCGGGTCAACTTATGAGGAGAATTACAAAATCCTGGTGCAAAAGGTCAGGGCCCAGAATGAAAATGTCCCTCCTTTGGTGAATGCATATATGAGCCTGTCATCAACCATGAAGACGTTTGGAACTGCTTTAAACCGGGGATTCGGAGATGTTGAGGAAACAGGTATCATCGTTACCATCAGTGATATATATGAATTCAAGATAGACAGGCATATAGCTACTTACAAAAGAGAGGAGTAAAGTGGGAATTTCTATAAAGGCCGAGTTTATAGTCAGCAGCATAGATTTCAGCCAGTGCCCGAAGCCGCTTTTGCCTGAATATGCATTTATCGGCAGGTCAAATGTTGGTAAATCATCCCTGATAAATATGTTAACAGGCCAGAAAATGCTGGCTAAAACCTCTTCTACCCCTGGCAAAACGCAGCTCATTAACCATTTTTTAATCAATGAGGAATGGTATCTTGTAGATCTTCCGGGTTATGGTTATGCCCGTGCAGCCAAGGCTAAAAGAAAACAATGGGAGCAGGTAATCGAACAATACCTGTTAAAACGGTCAAACCTGATGTCAACTTTTCTACTGGTTGATTCAAGATTGTCAATACAGGACAGCGACCGGAAAGTAATAAACTGGTTTGGCGAAAAACAGCTGCATTTCACCCTGGTACTCACCAAAACTGATAAACTTTCGACAAATCAGCTTGCCTCTAATTTCGAGGTCTATAAAAGAGAACTTTTAAATGACTGGGAAGAACTTCCACCCTTTATACTGTCATCTGCCCATTCAAATTTAGGTAAAGGAGAAATCCTGTCTTTTATAGAAAAAACCAATAAACTGTTTCAGTCTGAGCCAACTTGAAATCATTACTTGAATTCTACCAGTAAAGCGCCTTTTGACACAGAAAGCCCGGCTGTGACATAAACTTCTTTAATGGTTCCTTTCATGGGTGAGAAAATATTGTTGTTCATTTTCATAGCTTCAAGTACTAAGAGGATATCTCCTTCCTTAACCTTACTCTTCTTTTTTACATGGACTTTTTTGATTTTTCCGGGTATAAAAGCTAAGATCTTCTTAGGGTCTGGTTCCTGGAAGGTTTTTCTATGCTTAAATTTTTCCGTTAAAATTGTCTCATAATTGACATCATCTAATTGGAAAGAATCGAATACTTGCTCCTCCACAGGATCTATATGAATATCTTTTTGTTCTGTCATGATTATTGGATTAGAATGGAGGAATACCATGCTTTTTCTTAGGTGGGATCTCTTGTTTCTGAGAGCTGATATGTAAGGCATGAACCAGGATACTCCTGGTTTCGGGAGGTTCGATGACCGCGTCGATATAGCCGTAGGCCGCAGCAACGTAAGGATTGGCAAACTTTTCTTTGTACTCTTTGATTTTAATCTTCCTGGTTGCCTCCGGGTTATCAGAATTTTTGATCTCAGTGCGGAAGATAATATTGGCAGCGCCCTCAGGCCCCATAACAGCAATTTCAGCAGTCGGCCAGGCAAATACGAAATCAGCCTTCAGATGGTGTGAACACATGGCGATGTATCCGCCGCCATATGCTTTCCGCAAAATCACCGTCATCTTAGGAACAGTTGCTTCAGAATAGGCATATAATAATTTTGCCCCATGCCTGATGACACCGGAATGTTCCTGGTCGATGCCGGGAAGATAACCTGGAAGGTCAACCAAAGTGACCAGCGGGACATTGAAAGCATCGCAATAACGAATAAACCTCGCTGCTTTATCTGATGAATCCACATCAAGCACACCGGCAAGGTATAAGGGCTGATTGGCCACGAAACCGACAGTCTCCCCGTCAATCCGCGCAAAACCAATGACAATATTCCTTGCCCACAATTCCTGAACCTCAAGAAATTCAGAATCATCAGCCAGTGCTTTTATCACATCTCTGACGTCATAGGATTGCTTGGGGTCGTGTGGAATAATCTGATCAATTTTATAGCTTCTGCTCTTTGGAGGCCGTTTTGGAAAAGAATCAGCCTTTTTTTCGTTATTCCAGGGGATAAAAGTAATTAGCTGCTTGATCTGGTCAAAACACTCCTGTTCACTTTTAGAAAAGAAATGCGCATTGCCGGCAATTTCCGCATGTACTCTTGCACCGCCAAGGTCTTCCATGGAGATCTCTTCGCCAATGGTGGCTTTTATGACTTCCGGACCAGTGATGAACATTTTGGAAATTTTATCCACTACAAAAACGAAGTCGGTAAGAGCAGGGGAATAAACTGCGCCCCCGGCGCAGGGCCCCAGGATGACCGAAATCTGCGGAATTACCCCAGAAGCCAATGTGTTCCGGTAAAAGATTTCCCCGTAGCCGGCCAGGGAATTTACCCCTTCCTGGATTCGGGCACCTCCGGAATCATTGATGCCAATCAGAGGCACTTTCAGTTTCATGGCATGATCCATGATCTTAGTGATCTTTTTCGCATGCATGTAGCCAAGAGAACCGCCGGCAACCGTGAAATCCTGGGCAAAAATACAAACCGGATGGCCTGACAGTACACCTGTTCCCGTGATCACACCATCGCCCGGCAGGTACTTTTTATCCATATCAAAGTCCTTACCTGCATGCTCGACAAAAAGGTCGTATTCGTGAAATGATTTGGGATCGAGTAAGGCCAGGATCCTTTCCCTCGCAGTTAGCTTACCAGTTGCTTTTTGCTTCTGGATCGCTTCATCGCCACCTCCCTTTAACGCATCTCGCATCCTCTTTTTTAAATCGGTTGATTTTCTTGCAAGCCTCATATGATCTGATTTTGGTTATCAAAATAGTGATGTTGGTGAATGATAGGTGTCGGTTTATGGTTGATTGTCAGTCGCTTAAAATAATGTTTAATTTAATGGTATATACAAAGGTAGTGTTTTTTAAAGGTAGATATCGCTCATGGATAATATATTGCTTCGGGTAAATATTTTCATTTAACGATTAATTTAATTCAGGGATGCAAAGTCAATTAAGTCCCTTTTATAATTATTTGACTACGACCCTGGTGATTCCCGACCCGCCCCGGTCGGGCTGTTCATCTTCGAATGATATAACTTCATCAACATCAGAAAGATAGTCCCGGATCACTCTTCTGAGAATGCCTTCGCCCTTCCCGTGAAGGATACTGACTTCCTTTATCCTTAGCAAATAGGCATCATCAAGGTATTTTCGGACCATCATCAGGGCCTCATCGGCCGTTTGTCCCCTGAGATCAAGAGTGAGCTTAAAATTGACAGCTTTTTCATTCAGATCACGGATAAATGGGGAGCCTAAACCTGTCGGCTTTATGGTAAGAGACTTTGCAGGTAGTAAGTTTTGTAGGGGTAAAGCAATCTTCAACCCGTCAAAATCAACGAAGGCTTCATTATTTTTAATCCGTTGAATTACACCCGGGTTTTGCCGCCCTTCAATAGAAACCCAATCACCAGGCTTCCATGGCAGCAGTCCTTTGGCTTTCTCATGCTTAATGGCTTTTTTTTCTTCTTCTGTTGACGATATGATGATTCTTTGCCTGTATTTTTCTATCTCTGACCGGGCAGATTTCGTTTTTTCCTTCTCAGCCTGTGATTCCCGGATTTCCCTGATGGTATTTTCGATGATCCTGTTTGACTGCTCAAGTATTTCCCTCGCTTCCTGCCGTGCTTTTTCCAGGATGTCCTTACGGGTTTTTTCGAGTTCTGTCTTCAGGGTCTCATATTTCTCAATCAGTTCACCGAGAAAACCATCGGCGACCTGAAATTCCTTAAGCTGTTTTTCAAGCCGGAGTTTTTCCGTTTCCACCTCCTGGAGCTGTTGCTCAAAGTCGAGGTGGGTTTTTCCCGCTTTGCCCATGGCCACCTGGATCACCTCTTCCGGAAACCCGATCCGGCGGGCGATTTCAAAAGTGAAAGAACTTCCGGGCTTCCCGGATGCAAGGATGTACAAAGGCTGCAGGCGTTTGGTATCAAACAGCATGGCCCCGTTCAGAATACCTGGAACCCTTCCTTCCAATAGTTTCAGGTTGGAATAGTGGGTCGTAACTACCCCGAAAGCCTTTGTCTCACTAAGCTTCTCCAGCGCTGCCTCGGCAATGGCGCCGCCCAGCGATGGATCAGTACCCGTTCCCAGTTCATCGATAAGGAATAAACTCCGGGGGCCACAGTTCCCGATAAAATAGGCCAGGTTTAACAAATGGGAGCTGTAAGTGCTCAAGTCGTTTTCAAGGGATTGCTCATCGCCTATATCGATGAAAATATTTTCGAAAATGCCGGCTTTTGCGTCAGGAGCCATGGGTACTAATAACCCGTTTTGCAGCATATACTGAATCAACCCGACGGTTTTCAGGCAGACAGATTTTCCCCCTGCGTTGGGACCTGTAATGATGAGGATTCTGTCTTCTGTATCAAGCCTGATATTCAGTGGAACAATTGTTTTTGTTTTGGCTGTTAATGACAGGTAAAGAAGCGGGTGACGGGCATTAACCCAATCAATAACTGATCCTGGAACGAGCACAGGCTCATCGGCTTCTATCTCAAGGGCGAAGCGGGCTTTAGCGCGGATAAAATCCATTTCTCCAAGAAAATCGTAAGCTTTCAGAAGTGTTCCCGTTTCCGGCCTGATATAATCGCTGAAAAGAAGCAGGATATGAATGATTTCCCGCCTTTCGGCATTTTCCAGTTCGCGGACCTCATTGTTGATTTCCAGGCAGGCCTCAGGCTCTAGGTAAACCGTTTGCCCGCTGGCAGATTCATCATGGATAATTCCCTTGATCTTGCGTTTATGGGTGGCCTGCAGCGGTATCACAAGCCTGCCGTCACTCAGGGTGATTTCGGCATCAGAGGAGGTCCAGCCCGAATTTCTTGCCATATTAAGTAGCTGGCCAATCATTTTTTCGCTGGCAACCGTTTTGTTTCGCATCTCTTTCCTGATCCGGGCCAGGTCCGGGGAGGCACTGTCGCGGAGATGGCCTTTCTCATCAAGGATCCGGTCGGCTTCGCGAAGGATATGGCCTGGAACCTCCAGGTCACCTGCTAATGCCTTGAGGTGGGTGAAAGCTTGAGCAGCAGGCAGCCGGAAGAAAGCCAGGCATCCGGAAATGGTCCGCAGCGACAAGCGCAGGTCGACAAGTTCTTCGGGCAACAGGTAAGTGCCGGGTATCTGGATATGTGACAGGGCAGGGGAGAGGTCAAGATAGTCCTGCGCTGGAAATGGAAGGCCGGTTTCGAGGATGGTAAGGAATTCCCTGGTTTCTTTCAGCAGACGGCTGACCAGGTCAAAATCGGCGCTGAATGATAGCTGCAGGACACGCTGCCGGCCCATCTCCGAAATACAACGCGCCGCAACAAGTTCCCTGATCTGGTCAAAGCCTGTCTTTTGCCCGAAATTCGATGGGTAAATCGATGTCAATTCGCCTGTAGTTTTTTCTGAATTTAATGTATCTTCTGGTCAGGATAAAAGAAATGAAAATAATCAAGCCGCCTAAAACAAAAAGCAAAATTAAGTATAAATCATATTGGCCTTGTCTGAACCCCCGGTTGTTGCCATATAGAACAAAACCTGACCAGAAAGCCGGGTGCAATTCAATTTCTGATTTGGTTTTCTCCAGGTAGTTCAGTTTAGCCAGGCGCAAAGCTACATCTTTATGATAACCCTTACCAAGTAATTGATAAAACGACGCGATAATATTCCCGCTGCTGATATCTTCAACATCCCAAAGGGTCATTACCACACTGTGCATACCGGCATAAGTAAATGCCCTGGCGAGACTAAGCACCCCTTCGCCTTTTTGCAGCTTTCCATTGCCTGTACTGCATGCACTAAGAAAAGCCAGCTCACCTTTAAGATCCAGGTTATAGATTTCGTAAGTGTGCAATACACCATCTTCTCCACCACCTCCATATGGATAAAACGAAAGCATGGAAGAAAGTGGATTATCATCATCTATCCTCGTATGCATTGCAAAATGCAAGATATCATAGGAAGATGCCCACTTTTTAAATTCAGCTTCAGTTGCATTTTCACCTACGAGTTTCTTTCCTTTCATGATTTTAAGGATGGTTTCCACTTCCCATTCCGCACCAGGAAGATCATTTCCTGAATTTAAATGTTGAGCTAATGCCTTATTATTGGCAAGGATGCCTCTTTTCAGGATGTCGTAACTGGGTGCAAGTGCAAGAACCCCATTTCGCAAAACGGGCCTTGGCCCTTTCTTTATAAGGGTTAAGATAGTTGAAGATGCCGCATAGCTTATCGGACATTTATTGATCAGGTAAGGCAGGTCCCGGAATTCAATAGTATCAGAAGGGACAATTGCTTCAATCAGTGATTCAAAAGAAAGATAACTTAACTCTTCATCAGGAATAATAATAACTCTTTTTCTCAGCAATTGGTTATCAACCGGTTCAATCAATATAGTGTAAAGTTTATTTGCAGTACGCTGATAATCCATATAATCCTGAAGAGAATAATCCTGAACATGGAGAAAATCCAAATTATTGCGCATAGCGAAAATATCCTGAATGAAAGACGAATCAATGATAGCCTTTCTGACCTCGAAATGATTTTCAGAAATAAGAAATGTATAAACATATTCTTCCGAAAGCGTATATTCAATAATGACTTCATCATTTTCGAGAATAGTTTGCAATTCTGCAACAGACACAATAGAAGGGTCATATTTTAATTTAAAATAATCCGGGTAAACTCGTTCGAGATGATCTAATAAACTGTCGTATCTCATTTCATTGGCCAGGAGGTTTGACCGTAGGTAACTAAGCTTGTTTTCATCAGGCTCAGATTGATTTTCTTCTTCCCAAATATTGTTGCGGTATAGGTATAAGTTGCTTTTAATTTCTTTTTCAGTTTTTCTCAGATCTTCAGGTATGGATCCGAGTTTTTTAGCATTGGCATCTTTCAGTTCACTGAGAAGGACCATTGACTTTCCCCTTTCCGATATTTCGAACGCCTTGTATAACCATACAGAGTCATTCGTATAGCCAAATGTAACCAGGCAAATATCAATAGCTTTTTTATAGATCTTATAGATATCGCCGGAAAGTAACATTTGGCTGTTTTCAGCGCGGTAAGCCATTCGCAGTTGGTCAATCATATCCATACATAAAAGATAGGTTTGAACAGATGAAATTAAAAAGGTAACATTTTCGTTTTTATAAAAGAACTTATTAAGGCAAAAAGCTTTTTGCAATAATATATTGATTAGAAGCAAATTTGTGTTTAAAGATTGATTGGAAGGGTTTACCAGGATGTTGGTGTCTGTGAAGGATTTGGAAATTGAGATGAGGCTTTTTTGATAATAAGATAGAGCAAGGTGGAGTTGATCTTTTTTTAAATAATAGTCCCCGATACTTTGTAGTGAGGCAGCAACATCCCGGTTGTGAAACCCTAAACTTTTACTAAAAATTTCAAAGGCTTTGTTTAAATATTCTAAGGCTCTTTCATCCCCGTTTTCTATTAAAAATTCTCCGTAATAAAGGAATGTCAAAGCATTTTCCGGATTTTCAATATCAGAAGTTTCTTTTATTATTCTAGGTAGTTTATTAAAATATTCCTCTGCTTTTTTTAAATCTCCTTCCTGGAGGTATAAGTTGGCTAAGTTCCTGTATATTTTGGCTTTAAGAAATGCATCTGCGCCTTCTAATGAAGAATTATAAAAGGTTATTGCTTTACCTTTTTCTTTATTCTTATCGTAAGCGAGGCCAATGTCCATGAAAAGTGGTGAAAGGAGTATATTATTTCCTTTGGCCCCTGATTCTATGATCTGTTTAGCATTAAAAAGGTAAGTGAAGGCTATTTCATGGTCTCCTAAAATATTACAAATAACTCCTTTATTCCAATAAATGCTTCCCAATTCGAGATGGCCTTGCAGTCCATCTCTTGAAAAAATCCTTTCTGCTTTTTCTATATAAAAAAGGGCTTTGTCAAGAGCAGATATACCTTGATAAAACCTACCTAAATTCAGATATATTCTTCCTAAGGAATAGCTGTTTGGGGAATAAATGGTTTCTTTAAGATGGAGCGACTCAAGAAAACAGGTTTCCGCTTTTGCATAATCACAAAGTTCGAGGTGAATAATGCCAATGTTCTGGAGATAGGAGGCGCGGTCTTCCAGATTGGAGGATTTATTATTTGCTAATTCCAGGGCCTTGTTATAGCAGGCCATGGCAGAATCATATATTCTTTTATAATAAAAATAATTGCCAAGTTTATTATAGCAGGGGGCTAAGAGTGAATCTTCCCTGCCAAAACTGACTGAATAGATTTCAATAGCTTGCATAATTGCACTTCGCCCTTTCTCCAATTCTCCCCTTGTTAAAAAAAGTGTGCCCTGAATAGTCCAATAAAGCCCGGATAATGGCTCATTGGTTGCTAAAGATGAAAAATAAAATGCATACAATGAATCGAGCAGGTCTTCCGATTGACGGTATTGTCCATTCATCCGGTAAATATCAGCTTTCACTAACCTGTTTTCAATGGCCGGTTTTGGATTTGGGATTGATCTTAAGGAATCAAGCTGCAGATCAAGTAATATGATGGCTTCGTCAAAACGGTTCTCTCTCTTTAGCTCGGCAAGATGCCCAAGGAAATGTGTATCCAGATAGATCTGCCCCCTTAACTGAACGACAAAGCACATTAATACAATGAATTCCAGATAAATACGGAACATTGACGGGCTTAAGCAATACCAACTTTTCATGCTGATTTAGACTTGAATACTGGTTAACTGAAAGCAATATTATTTATTGTTTAATACCACTTTATATGAAAATATACCCGCCTGTTAATAAAAAAATAAATGATCGTGAAAAATAATAAAATACCACCTGTTATCAAGACAAAATGTAATGGCTTCCAGGCTGTTGTTGTATATATCACAGGATCAGTTTTGCCGATACATACATAACCTGCCCAGAAATAAGGATGTGACTGCAGTTTTCCGGCACTTTCCAGGTAAGCAATCTTGGCCCGCTGAAGAGCGATGTCATTTGGCAGGCCGATTTTTAGATTTTCGTAAAACATGGCCATGAGATTTGCGCTGCTATGGTCCTCTATCTCCCATAAAGTCATTACCACACTTGGGATACCGGCATAAAAAAATCCCCTTGCCAGGCTGATGATCCCTTCGCCGCGCTCGAGTTTTCCGCTGCCTGTATTGCAGGCGCTTAAAACAGCAAGTTGTCCTGGCAGATGAAGGCCAAACAGTTCATAGGTATTGAGGTAACCATCATCCGGAGAACCAGGTTCCGGGAGTGTAAAAACAAGTTTGGAATACAATGGGTTTTGATTGTCAATAATTGTGTGCATAGCCAGGTGCAAAATACTATATTCCCCGGCATGTTCTTTGAAATAGGTTTCCGTAGCCTTTAGATCAAATAACTTTTTTGTTTGAAACTGGCCGGAAATAGCATTGATTTCCTCTTTAGTCCCTTTGATAGGAGAGAGCTTCAGCATGACAGAATCAATAAGGCCGGCATTTCTGGTGTTCCTTGTGTAATTATAAGACGGGGCGAAAGCAATCAATTTTCCGGTAACTTTCCGGGTAAGTTGGCTGGATTGCTCGAAATGAATTGTTGATGAACTACTGTAACTTATCGGATTACTCCTGATAAGCCAGGGCAGATCATTGTAGCCTTGCGATTTATTTATGGGTTTTTCTTTTAACAGCAGATCAAACGACAAATAACCCAACTCACCATCGGGAATGATAATTAACCTTTTTCCTGGAATTGCCTTTTCAAACGGAAGGATCAATATATTATAAAGCTTGGTGGAAATTGTAGTGAGAGCTTCGAATTCCTGCTGTCCGGCATTGAAATATTCATTCCGGATGAAAAATTGCCGAAGACTGTCAAGCTTCCTGATCAGGCTGGATTTGTTGCCTAATATTTCAGCGGATAATAATCCGTCTGAAAGAATAAAACCAAACACCAATGAATCTGTCACATGATATTCTATGATGGCTTGATCAGTTGGCAAACTTTTTATTGCCGAATCTGCAGAGATCGTAGTGAAGTCATATTTAAGCCTGAAATATTCAGGGTATGATTTTTTGTACGAAGACAATAAGCTGTCATGGGAAAGCCTGAGGCTGAATATCTCGTCACTCCACAATTGCAACTTTCCCGGGTCAGGAACTTTCTTCTGCCTTTCCTGGTAAAGAAAGCCATTGTAAGTGGCAAGCTCCCGGGAAAGCGTATTTTCAAGATCCAGCACATTATGGGGTATATCGGTATCCGATTGTGCATCCAACCCTCGCAAGGCGCTAAGCAAAATAATGGCCTGACCCTTTTCAATGAAATGAAAGGCATCAGCTAAATATTTTTTATCTTCAGTTGCTTTATAAAGACTGTAAGTAACCATTACTCCCAGATCAATGACGGTTCTTGCATCTTTATTTAAGATCATCTGGCTTTCTTCCTCATTATAAGTTTTTCGTATTTCTTCAATTACCGCAAGAGTCAGGTCTATGGTTTCCAGGCTTAAATTTAAATCTTTAATGTTTTTGTTTTGCAGGTACTGCAGATACAGAGCTTTTGCCTTAAGACTCAGGGCATTCGGCAAATAAAGGTCAAGTACGATATCTTCAATTTTGGGATTAATTCTTGGGTCTGACTCTTCAAATCCAGGCAATAGGGCCGTTAAGGCTCCCTGAATCTTAATCAAAGCAGATTTATAATCAGCTTTTGCCAGGAAATACTCACTTTGAAGGAGGAATATTTTTGACAGGTCTTTATTCTTTTTGCCAAATAACTGGATAAAGATGTCTGATGCCTTGGCATAATACCACTGTGATTTATCATTATTTCTCAATTTTGCCAGAAACTCACCATAATATTGATAACAAAGGGCGAGGTCATAGCTGTTCCCTGAGAAGAATTTTTTAGCAAAATCAACCGAAAGATTATAATACTTATCGGCACTATCGGGTTCATTTAATGTTTTATAAATATTGCCAAGATTTCTATAAGCTTTAATAATGAAAGGATTGTCTTTAATTTTCGTGGATTGGGTATAGAAATCAATGGCCCTGTTTATTTCACCTTTCTTTTCAAAAACATAGCCAATACCCATCAAAAATTTAATTATATCTTGATGACTACTGCCAAGATTCTTTTCAGCAATAGAAATAGCTTTGGATAAATAACTGATGGCTTTCTCATAATCTCCTTTAAGGGTAAATATATTTCCTTTATTCAAATAAACGTAAGCAAAGAGGAGGTCATCCCGGTCGTAACGAGATATAAGCAGTTGCTCAGCTTTATCATAATATTCGAGTGCCTGATCATATTTTGACAGATCCATGGAAAACTTGCCGAGATTAATATAAATCCTAGCCAGTGCAGGATCGTTCTGACCAAATAGCTCTTCCTTGAGGTGCAATGATTTGGTATAACAGTTTTCAGCCAGCTTGTAATCACCTTTCATATGGGCGGCGATACCAAGGTTCTGGTAAGAAGAGGCCGTTAAGAAATTTACGGGATTGCGTTTTTTCAGGGAAAGCTCTAATGCTGTTTGATGGCAATCAAAGGCTAAATCATAGTTTGCCTTTGTCAGGTAAAGATTTCCCAGTTTATTGTATGCATAATGCAGGGATGTATCCTGTGCTCCATAGCGAGCGGATCTTAATTTGATGGACCGTTCAAGATAAAGTTTTGCAGAATCCATTTCCCCTTGTGCAAGCAGATAACTGCCTTTAACCTGGTAAAGTTCGGGTCCAAGGTCGATATCGTCTGGAAACCCTTTGTGGATTTTATTTGCAGCTTCTTCCAAACCTGCCTGCGCCTGTACGAAATTTCTCTGTAGAACATAAATGTCGCAAAAGTTTAACTCGTTCAGGATTTCCTCTTTTTTATCTCCTGTCGTTTCAAGTAAATCACTTAATTTACTATAGTAGATAAGGGCGCTGTCATATTCAATCCTGTTTTTAAATAGAAGGGCTTTTTGTTTAAGTAATTCTTCCTGGTTTGCGGTTTGTGCAGAAATATCGGGAACTGACAGAAACAAACCCGAAGAAATGATCAGATAGCTCAAGAAAAGCCAGATCGAATGACTGAAGTTAGAAAGAAAGAAAAGAGGAGGTGCGCTTTTCATCCTGTTGACAGTTTATTGCCATCACAGGCTAAATTATATAATTTTTCAAAGCTGCCAGAGATAAATAAAAAAAAGGAGTACCTGCCGGCACCCCTTTTTGGATTTAATAAAAAGAACGCCGCTTATTTGGATTTAATTATTGTTCCCGTACTTTTAAATTGGTCGCTGCCATTGTATATAATGCTGTAATGGTAAATACCATCCATCAGGTCAGTACCATCAATTTTAACCTGGTGATTGCCGGCTTGACAGTCACCGTTTACTATTTCCTGAACCAGTCTTCCCGCCTGGTCGAAAAGGGAAATGATGACGTGTCCCTCCCCGGGGAGCATGTAGTTAAGGTTGGTATTCTCTATGAAGGGATTCGGGTAAACTGTCAGTGCAATATCTTTTTTTGCAATCAGGTTGATTATCGGAAGTGTGAGACTTACCCCGTAAATCAATTCCCCGTCAGCATTAATAAAGTGGCTTTCATCACTCAACTTAAGGCTATAACTTTTTCCGTCACGGGACACACCCGTTGTTTTTGTTGTGATAACCAACAGGGGCATTCCATCCATAATTTCAAACGACTGCCGGTCATTATCTATCCATGTTACCCTGACCTGGTCTTGTAAAATCGATATACTTGCTGTTGAAATCGGAGATTCAACGCTAAGCACGCTTAAACCTTCAGGTATCCTTATAACCAGGTGCATACCGGTGATTTCCAGGTTTCCTGCACCGGTCAGTTTAAAATCGATCGGGTCTGAAGGACCTGCGGTTAAACTCATCACAGGATTGTCAAGAAAGATCGAGCTGATTTTCGGATCAGGCACTAAGACTCCACTAACATCTCCTGAAGACCCACCCCTTGTAGTGAATCCTTCCCTTGCTGCTGTGGGAATAGTAATGGCAGCTTGTTCAAAAACCCATGGTCCGATAGGGAATGGCTCTTCCTGATTCATGTAACCGAGGAGGATTAAATCATAATCATCCTCGGTTAAGATTCCATTTCCATCAACATCGGCGGCCAATTCCTGGAAAGGAGTGAAAGTGCAAAGATTTAACAATCGTTGCATGACAATGAAAGGATCGGTGAGGTCGACACCTCCGGCGGGTTCTCCGGTCGTAAACGTAATCGTATAATTACCGGGTGCGACATTGTGAAATGTGTAATGCCCGCCATTATTAGTGGTGGCACTGTCGATGACATTACCGATCGAGTCGGTGAGGTGGGCAATAACTCCAGACATTGGGTAGTCATCATGATAGGTAACTTGCCCGTTAAAATTATAGTTGCCTTGAGAGAATGCAGTAGTGCTTGATAAAAGGAGGCTCAGGCACAGCGTCCTTAAGATTGCTTTTTCCATGATTTTGAATTTGGCGTTCGTTAAACAATTAAATCCGGTTGAGTGAAAAAGGATTTTTAAGCGGCTATACCTCTTTCATAATTTAATCCGAAAACCTATGTAAAGGTAATACGGTTTTTTAAAAAAAAGTTGGAAGATTAAAAGAAATAAGCAGTCTCGGTAATAATCTATTGCAAAGTACGTTAATTTAAATCAAAAAAACAATAAAATATGTCATTAATTTTGTCGAATGTTGGTTGATAAAAATAATTAACTTTTTAATCTTTTTTTCGTATTACCTTTTAGCAAAAAAATGATAAACGACCGATGAATGACTTTTTATACTGATGAAGCTATAATAGATGGTCTAAAGAAACGAGATAGTGGGATAATCAGTTATGTGTACAAAGAATATTACCCTACTATCAAATTTCTGATCACAACTAACTCCGGAACTGAAACTGATGCCGAAGATGTGTTCCAGGATGCACTTATGGTGCTATTTAAAAAAATTGCCAGGGAAGACCTGTTTTTAACGAGTTCTTTTAAAACATTTTTATATTCGATTTGCAGGAATTTGTGGCTTCAGAGGCTGGACAGACGTGTTTTCAGAAATGAGTTTCTGGAGATGGAAGATTTAAGTGAATTGCAGGATAATCTTTATCTGGAACAACCAGAAGAAGAGCACGAGAAATACCGGCTTTTCCAGCAACATTTCCTTAAACTCAGTGAAGATTGTCAAAAGATTCTGCAATTGTTTTTGGGTAAGACTTCTTTAAAAGAAATTGCTGAAATTATGGGTTTTAAGACAGAGAAATATGCTAAAACCCGAAAATTTATGTGTAAGGAGAAATTAAAAAATTCAATAATAAACGACCCGAATTTCAAAAAATATCTAGTTGATTATGAATAAAATGAGATACACGGAATGGATCGACAGTTATATCGGAAATGAATTGGACGAAGCCGGTATGAAAAGTTTCGAAATGGAATTATCTATCAATCACGATCTTGCGTTGGAATATCATCTTGAGAAGGATCTGGAAAAAATCCTCAGCCAACAGGATTTGCTTGATTTCAGGGCTAAATGTATTTTAGCACAGAATGAATTGAATCTTTCAAGCAGGAAATTCGTCAAAGTTGTTCAATTTACCAGGAAATACTGGTATGCCGCCGCATCGTTACTTCTGATTGTTTTGGTCGCAGGTAGCTTGATCCTTATCAATCCTGGTAGTTATTCCCCTGAGAAACTGTTTAAAATGTATTACAAGTCTGGCCAAACAATTGGTGTTTCCCGTTCTGGTAACAGTAATATGGTTGAAGCACTTTTATATTTCAGCAAAAACGATTTTCAAGCTGCCGATGGTCTATTTGACAAAATCCTGGTTAATGATGTGAAGAATTTTGCCGTTATGTATTACTCCGGTATCTCAAACATTGAAATAAAAAACTATTCAAAAGCAATTCAAATGTTTGAGTCAATTATTCAGGACGGAGATAATCTTTACATTGAAAATGCAGAATGGTACCTCGGTCTTTCTCATTTAGTAGCAGGAAATGTTGATCATGCTAATAAAATATTTGAATCAATTGCCTCAACACCAGATCATTACTATTCAAAGGATGCAAAGAGCATACTTGAGAAAATTAAAAAGAATGAGAAAAGTAAAAAATTTCTAAATAATTTGTTCTTTTTGATATTACCTTTTTAGAATTCTTGGATTAATACAAGATTGAAGAAATAATACATTGTTTTTTCATGATTTTGGGTTTAAGTAAAGGGTGCCGGGGGGCACCCTTTATTATTATTGCATATTCCTCTTTAATCTTTCATTTCATACTTCTGAATTGATATTAAAAATCCGGTTATATTCGCTTTGTTTAAGATTATTTTATTTTCGGGAATTAACCCAACAATCGAAACGAATGATCCGGAAAAAAAATCCTTTTGCTTCTTTCCCTGTTTTTCTCGCTTTTCTGTGCATGGGATTCGGCGATGTAGTCGGACCCCTTACCGGATTGATCAAACAGGAGTTCCAACTTTCCAATTTAATGGCACAGATGATCCCGTTCATGGGATTTCTTATGTTTGGTTTGCTATCCATTCCTATCGGGGTGGTTCAGGATAAATACGGCAAAAAATCTATTCTTCTGACCGGCCTTTATCTTGCACTTTTAGGGTTAATGATCCCTTTAATAGGTAAATTCTCTTCTTTTATTGCCTTGCTGGCTGGGATTCTCATGCTTGGCGCCGGTGCTACCTTTCTGCAGGTTTCAGGAAACCCCCTGATGAGAGATATATCTGCCCCTGGAAAATATTCAAAGAATTTATCCCTGGCACAATTTATCAAAGCCATAGGATCATTGTCTGGTGCACTCATACCCCTGGCAGCAGCCAATTACTGGGATGCTGACTGGAAAATACTGTTTCCTGTTTATTCAGTTTTGGTTTTACTTACTATTATTTGGTTATGGATGACCAGAATCAAGGGACAGAATAATGAAAAGGTCGTTAAGGCTACATTTGCCTCAAGTTTATCGCTATTAAAAAATAAATATATATTTCTGATGATTCTGGGAATTTTTCTTTATGTGGGCGCTGAAGTATCAATGAGTTCCGGTCTGCCAATATATTTGCAGGATTCATTCGGACTGGATATTGCCAAACTCGGACTACTTGGAACCTTGTTTTTTTTCATTGCCTTAATGACCGGCCGTTTTATAGGTGCTATTATCCTTAATTGGCTTTCCGCAAAGACCTTTCTCAAGATATCAGTCTTGGTTTCAATTGTGGGATTTATGGGGCTATTTGCAGGAGTCCAGGTTGTTGCCATGACCGGCATTGTAATGATCGGCTTCGGTTTTGCTAATATTTTTCCTTTGGTTTTCAGCATCACAGTTGATGCGATGCCTGCCAGGAGTAATGAGCTTTCAGGATTAATGGTTGCCGCTATTGTAGGTGGCGCATTAATCCCGCCTCTCATGGGCCTGATCGCGGATTTGACTTCTACAATGATTGCCTTTGTGGTACCCTTGGCATGTGTTCTATTTATTCTTTCGATATCTTTCATAAAACCTAAAGAATCTATTTCAAATTAAAATGATGGACAGGAGAAAATTTATTGTTCAGGGATCCTTGGTCTCTGCGGGGTTGCTGATGGATCCAAAAATTGGAATTTCACAAAAAAATTTCAGTGATTTGGGAAATGCTGATTATCCTCTTGTGATATCGACATGGGATTTTGGTTTCAATGCAAATGCTGTGGCCTGGAAATTAATATCTGCAGGTGGAAGGGCACTTGATGCTGTTGAGGAGGGTATCCGGGTCATTGAAGCTGATGCAGATAATATGTCCGTTGGTATTGGCGGCCTTCCAGACCGTGAAGGTATAGTCACGCTTGATGCATGTATTATGGATGAAAACGGCCAGGCAGGATCTGTGACCTTTCTAAGTCAAATTGTCCATCCAATTTCCGTTGCACGGCTTGTCATGGAAAAAACTCCCCATGTTATGCTGTCCGGAGATGGTGCCTTGCAATTTGCCCTGGAAAATGGTTTTGAACGCCATAACCTGTTAACCGACAAGGCCCGGAAAGCCTGGGAAGAATGGAAAGTGCAAAGCCATTACCAACCGGTTATTAATATTGAAAATCATGACACAGTTGGTTTATTAGCTATGGATCAGAATGGTAATATTTCCGGCGGATGCTCAACCAGCGGGTTGGCATTCAAGATGCATGGACGGGTTGGAGATTCTCCAATTATAGGTGCAGGACTATATGTAGATAATGAGGTTGGGGCTGCGGTTGCAACAGGCCTTGGTGAACTGGTCATGCGGACTTTGAGCTCCTTTCTCGTGGTAGAATTGATAAAGAATGGCGCAACACCTCAGGAAGCTTGCCAGGAAGCGATCCTTCGTATCGCGAAAAAAAATCCTGATTTTAAAGATTACCAGGTCGGCCTCCTTGCGTTGAATAAATCAGGTCAATCCGGAGCTTTCGCCTTACAGTCGGGGTTTAGATATGCCATACATAATCAAAGTTTAAATGAAGTGGTAACTTCTTCAAGTTATATCTAAAATTCATCCTGAATGAAAAAATCAATTTGGCTTATTTTCCTTATTTTACTAATGGGATGTTCGGGTAATAACCATAAAAATTTATTAACTCTTGTTGATCCTTTCATAGGTACGGGTGGCCATGGCCATACCTTTCCCGGTGCCACTCTTCCTTTTGGAATGGTACAGCTTAGCCCGGATACCCGGAAGGATAACTGGGACGGATGTTCAGGATATCATTTTTCCGATACTGCTATCATGGGCTTTTCACATACACACTTAAGCGGCACAGGAGTGGGCGATTATGGCGATATCAGGTTTATGCCGACAGTTGGCAGCCTACAGATCAGACCCGGTGCTGAGAATGAACCCGCATCAGGATACCATTCACAGTTCTCACATAAGAAGGAAAATGCTTCACCCGGCTATTACCAGGTATTCCTGGAAGATTACAAGATAGATGCGGCTTTTACCGTCACCAGGCGATGCGGATTCCACCAGTATACTTTTCCTCGCTCGGAAGATGCCTGTATAATCATCGACCTTAAAGAATCTGTTGTGACTGAGGAAAACCTGGATTTATCCATCCAGATCATTAACGATCATGAAATCAGCGGTTACAGGAAATCATCCGGTTGGGCTGCCGACCAATCCGTTTATTTCTATGCCATATTCTCCCGCCCTTTTGATTCTTATGGAACTGCCACTAATGGAGAGATCTCCGAAAATGCCGATAATGCATCAGGGGATGATGTTCAGGCTTATGTGAGGTATAAAACTGAAGAAAATGAAAAAATCCTGGTTAGAGTCGGAATCTCTGGTGTTAGCGTTGAAGGAGCCAGAAAGAACCTGATTTCTGAAATACCTGACTGGCAGTTTAACCGGGTCAGGAAACAAGCTGAAGATGCATGGATTAAAGAGCTTGGCAGGATTGAAGTCAAAGGAGGCGGCAAGGATGACCGTAAAAAGTTTTATACTGCACTCTATCATTGCTATTTAGCTCCAAATCTTTTTTCTGATTCTGATGGCCGATACAGAGGGAATGATGGAAAGGTGCATCAAGCTATTGACTTCGAAGTTTATACTGTTTTTTCCCTCTGGGATACTTACCGGGCCTTACATCCTTTGATGACTATTATTCAACCTGAGCGAACGGCAGACTTCATTCAAACCTTTCTTGATATTTACGAAAAGACTGGTTTGCTGCCGGTATGGGAATTAGCAGGAAATGAAACCAATTGCATGATCGGGTATCACGCAGTACCGGTAATTGTTGATGCATACCTGAAAGGGATTGACAGTTTTAATGCTGAAAAGGCTTATTCTGCCATACGAAGCAGTGCAGAACAGGATAATGCCGGACTTAAGTATTACAAGGAATTAGGTTATATACCGGCAGAAATGGAAGGGGAAGCGATATCCAAAACCCTTGAATATGCTTATGATGACTGGTGTATCGCCATGATGGCCAAAAAGTTAGGGAAAGAGAATGATTACCGGTATTTTATTCAGCGGGCTCAGTATTATAAAAATTTATTCGATCCCGATACCCGGTTCCTCAGGGGTAAAAGAAACGGTATGTTCATCATGCCATTCGATCCATCAGAGGTGAATTTTATGCTAACTGAAGCTAATACATGGCAATATACTTTCTATGTCCCGCAGGACATCAGCGGATTAAAGGATTTGATGGGAGGTGATGGATTTTTTGAAAAGAAACTGGATAAAATGTTTTCTGATTCAGGTGGATTAAGCGGCCGCCAACAATCTGACATTACCGGGTTGATCGGCCAGTATGCACATGGAAATGAGCCCAGCCATCACATGGCCTACCTATATAATTTCACCGGAAAACCTTATAAAACACAAAAGCTGGTCAGGGAGATCATGAAGGACTTATATGGTTCTGATCCATCTGGTTTGTGCGGAAATGAAGACTGCGGGCAAATGTCCGCCTGGTTTGTATTAAGTGCCATGGGATTTTACCCCGTCACCCCCGGATCAGGATATTACACCCTTGGCAGCCCTCTTTTCGAAGAAATCAGGATCCATCTCGAAGATGGAAAGGATTTCATTATTAATGCCAATAATAATAATGCATCCAATATCTACGTTCAATCTGCCGACCTGAATGGGGAATACTATGATAAATCTTATCTTGACCATGAGGTTATAATAAAAGGCGGAACTCTGACATTCGAGATGGGTTCACATCCTGATACGGACTGGGCATCCGAACCCGGAAACTGGCCGGTATCCGGAATTTCTGACCATATCATAACGCCTGTACCCTTTTTTGAAGCTCCTTCCGGTTCTTTTCAAGACACTGTCACAATTAAACTCCGCCATAATAATCCTGGGGCCAGGATTTATTATAGTTTCGATAGCAATTTGCCAGATTCAGGATCAGCAGTATATCTTGATCCAATTACTATTGACTTTTCTGCCTCTCTTAACGCATATGCTGCGTTGGATTCTAATATTCCGAGTAAGATTACCAGGGCATCATTTTATCAAATTCATCATTCTTGGACCATTTCGATAAAAAATCCTTACAACAACCAGTACACGGGAGGTGGTGATATGGCGCTTGTTGACGGCCAACATGGCGGCCCCAATTTCAGGACCGGTTCCTGGCAGGGATACCACGGAGTTGACTTTGAAGCATTAATAGATATTGGGAAGGTCGCTAATGTTACTAAGATCGCTGCTACATTTCTCCAGGACCAACGTTCCTGGATATTCATGCCCGAAAAAGTTGAATTTTCCGTTTCCAGGACACTTTATGATTTCAAGACTGTGGCGATCATTGAAAATAATCTGGCGGATAATATTCCTGAAGCTGTAATAAAAGAATTTAAAAAAGACGGATTGAATGAGGGGGTCAGATATATCCGGGTTCATGCAACGAACAAGGAAACCTGTCCTGACTGGCATGTGGGGGCTGGGGAAAAGACATGGATTTTTATAGATGAAATTACTGTGGAGTAATGCTAAAAAAAGGGCACATTAAAAAATGCACCCTCTTAATAAATGTCTATCATCCTTTATCTTATCGGATATTTTTTAAAGATCTCATTGGAGCGCATCAGGATATCAACATATTGTGCCCGCTGGTAAGCATATGGATCTTTGATATTCACCTTCGCCAATTTACCTTTGAAATCAGCCAGGGATTGATATTTTTTCAATTTCATCCATTCTTCTATTTCCTCCAGGATGTTTCCGATCTGTCTTGGCCCATGTTTGTAAATAGTACTGACTACCTGGACGCAATCGGCACCAGATATGATCATTTTAATTACATCTTTGCCTGTAAAAATACCTGTGTTGCTGCAAATATTGCCTTTTATGTTACTGTAAAGCAACCCGGCAAATCGAAGCGGAAGGCGGTTATCTTCCTCATTACTTAACATATAGGGGTAATGTAAACCTTCTTTATCAAGATCGATATCCGGTTGGAATAAACGGTTGAAAAGGACAAAGCCATCAGCCCCTTTTTTATCCAACTCCCCGATACAATAAAGCGGATTCGTATAAAAAGGGCTTAACTTTACACTGACCGGTATTTTCACAGCTTTTTTCACTCCTTCAAGCGTATCAAGTTGTTCCTGAAGGATTGAGTTATCGTCAATGTCGAATTCTCTCGGGACAGCATAAAAATTAAGTTCGATAGCATCGACACCGGTTTCCTCAATCTTTTTGGCATACTCATACCAGGTGTCATCGTAAACAGCATTAAGGCTGGCGATAAGAGGTATCTTCAGTGATTGTTTGGCTTTTGCAAGATGTAAAAGAAAATCTTCAGGGCCGGTATCCACGCTAGCCGGGAACATTGAGCTCATCTCGGCATGGCGGGTCCCATAATCCTCTTCCGCCTGATAGTTCTCCAGGTTTTCCAGTTGGATTTGTTCTTCAAATAATGATTTATAAACGATGGCTGAGGCACCTGCCTCTTCAAGTTTCTTCAAAAAATTCAGGTCCGTAACCAGGTTACTGGCCCCCACGATGATTGGATTTTTAAGCTTGAGGCCCAGATATGTCGTTGAAAGATCCATAATTAATCATTTTAAATTTTAACACCTTTTAGGGTCATAAAAATAGATAAACCTGCCTATATAAACAAGGAATTTTTTTTGAGAAGAAATCGTCAAACGTTATTCCTTGAAAAAGTATCAGTTTTCTGGATAGATCATGGGTATAAAAATGGTTCAGAAAGTTAATCTAAAATGGTTATAAATTAGACCTTTGACGACCGATTTTAGACGGCCTGTCCGTCCGGGTACATATTATTTAGTAATTTCGTGCTGATTTTTTAAGAACGATAATATTATCTTAAAGCATTAAAATATAACTTGTTATGAAAAATAAAAAGTTTACAACCTGCGATGGTAATTACGCTGCAGCGCATGTGGCTTATATGTTCAGTGAGCTGGCTGCAATCTATCCGATCACTCCTTCTTCTACCATGGCGGAATATGTTGATGAATGGGCTGCTTATGGCCGTAAAAATATATTTGGAGATACATTAAAGGTTGCCGAAATGCAATCGGAGGCCGGGGCAGCGGGTGCTGTTCATGGTTCGCTTCAGTCAGGGGTATTGACCACGACTTTCACTGCTTCGCAGGGATTGTTACTTATGATCCCGAATATGTACAAGATTTCAGGCGAATTACTCCCGGGCGTCTTCCATGTTAGTGCCAGAAGTCTTGCAGCTCATGCCCTTTCCATTTTTGGTGATCACAGTGATGTAATGAGCACGAGGCAGACTGGATTCGCGATGCTGGCTACAGGCAGTGTGCAGGAAATCATGGATATTGCCGCTATAGCCCATCTGGTGGCCATCAAGTCAAGGATACCTTTCCTGCATTTCTTTGATGGCTTCAGGACTTCTCATGAAATCCAGAAAGTTGAATATTTTGAAAATGAAGATATGGCCAAACTTCTGGATTTTGAAGCAGTCCAGGCTTTCAGGAACCGGGCCCTCAACCCGGAACACCCCGTTACCCGTGGTACTGCTCAAAATCCCGATATTTACTTCCAGGCCAGGGAAGCCGGGAACCGGTTCTATCATCCGATACCTGACTTTGTGGAATCCTATATGCAGGAAATAACCAAACTGACCGGCAGGGAATATCATCCTTTTGTTTATTATGGAGCGCCGGATGCAGCAAACATTATCATTGCCATGGGATCGGTTACCGAAACGGTGAAGGAAACCATCGATTACCTGGTTGGAAAAGGAGAAAAGGTCGGACTGGTCACTGTTCATCTATACCGCCCGTTCTCAGAAAAATATTTCCTGAATGTCCTTCCCAAATCAGTGAAGCGGATTGCCGTCCTTGATCGCACTAAAGAGCCGGGTGCCAACGGAGAACCGCTTTACCTGGACATTAAGGATATATTCTACGGTAAAAAAGATGCCCCGATCGTGGTTGGCGGCCGTTACGGGCTGAGTTCCAAGGACACAACTCCTTCTATGATTATCTCCGTGTTTGAAAATCTTAAGCTGAATGAACCGAAAAACAGGTTCACTGTGGGTATCGTGGATGATGTAACCTTTACTTCACTTCCAATGCTGCCTGAGTTCTGTGTCGTGCCAAAAGGTACTTTCGAAGGAAAATTTTATGGATTAGGTTCCGATGGAACGGTCGGCGCCAATAAAAACTCCATCAAAATCATAGGTGAAAATACCGACAAATATTGTCAGGCTTATTTTGCCTACGATTCAAAGAAATCCGGCGGTATCACCACTTCTCATCTCCGTTTTGGAGACAAACCCATCAGGTCGACTTACCTGGTGACTACACCCGATTTTGTTGCCTGCCATGTTCCTTCCTACCTTGATAAGTATAATATGATGAAAGGGTTGAAAAAGGGAGGGACTTTCCTGCTAAACAGCATCTGGGATGTTGAAGAAACGAAAACCAAGCTGCCGGATTCAATGAAAAAATACCTGGCAGAAAACGATATTAATTTTTACATCATCAACGCGACTAAAATTGCTGAGGAAATAGGATTGGGCAACCGAACCAATACCATCATGCAATCGGCATTTTTCAGGATTTCAGGTGTTATCCCTTATGAGCTTGCCGGGGAAGAAATGAAGAGAATGATCCGGAAATCATTCGGGAATAAGGGAGAAGAGATTGTTAAGATGAATAATGCAGCTGTTGATGCAGGTGCTGCTGTCATTAAGGTTGAAGTCCCTGTGGCTTGGAAAAAGCTGGATGGTGTTGATAAGAAAGAGGAACCAGATGTTCCTGATTTTATTAAAAATATTGCCATTCCGGTTAATCAGCTGAATGGCGATGATTTGCCGGTAAGCGCTTTCCTCGACCGGGAAGACGGTACGTTCATGTCAGGGACCACTGAATTTGAAAAAAGAGGTATTGCGGTCAATGTTCCGGAATGGCAGGTGGAGCATTGCATCCAATGTAATCAATGCGCCTATGTTTGCCCTCATGCCTGTATCAGGCCATTTCTGATTTCGGACGAGGAATTGAAAAATGCCCCGGAAGGTACAGTCACGCAGGATACTAAGGGCAAATTCGCCGGCTATCATTTCCGTATCCAGGTTAGTGTGCTTGATTGCACCGGCTGCGGAAATTGCGCCGATAATTGTCCATCTAAGGAGAAGGCACTTGTCATGGAACCGCTGGAAACCCAGCTTGTAGAAGCAGGAAGATGGGATTACATTTCAAAGAATGTCACCTATAAAGATAATATCGTTCCAAAAGAACAATCGGTAAAGAACAGCCAGTTTGCGCAGCCGTTGTTTGAATTCTCCGGTGCATGCGCCGGTTGCGGGGAAACACCTTACATCAAAGTCATTACACAATTATATGGAGAACGGATGATTGTCGCCAATGCAACGGGATGTTCCTCGATCTATGGCGGGTCTGCACCTTCAACTCCTTACCGGCAGAATAATATCAGTGGTCATGGCCCGGCCTGGGCCAACTCCTTGTTTGAAGACAATGCTGAATATGGCTATGGCGTGTCGATTGGCGTCAGTAAGCTAAGGGAAAGGATTGCAATGAGGATGAAGGATGCCATGAAGGTTGGCTTGCCTGAAAATCTGAAGGCTGCCTATCAGGAATGGATTGATAGTATGTTATCGGCAGAAGGTTCCGGAGAGGCTTCCAAAAAGCTTATCCCGTTGCTGGAAAAGTCGAAAGATCCTGTAGCGGCCGAAATACTCAGCTTAAAGCAGTACCTGGTGAAAAAATCGATCTGGATTTTCGGTGGAGACGGATGGGCCTATGATATCGGTTATGGCGGACTTGACCATGTCCTGGCCTCTGGCGAAGACCTCAATGTCCTGGTTCTTGACACAGAAGTTTACTCCAACACAGGCGGGCAGGCTTCAAAATCAACACCGGCCGGGGCTGTGGCTAAATTTGCCGCATCCGGCAAGAAGATCCGGAAAAAAGACCTTGGGTTGATGGCTATCAGCTATGGTTATGTTTATGTGGCCCAGGTGGCCATGGGCGCCAGCCAGAACCAATATTTCAAGACTCTCAAAGAAGCGGAAGCTTACCCGGGACCTTCCCTGATCATTGCTTATTCTCCCTGTATCAATCATGGAATCCGTAATGGGATGGGGAGGACACAATACGAACAGGAGCTTGCGGTTAATGCAGGTTACTGGCAGCTTTACCGATATAATCCATTGCTGGAAACTGAAGGCAAGAATCCGTTCCAACTCGACTCCAAAGAACCTGACTGGAATCAGTTCCAGGGATTCCTCGACGGGGAAGTCCGTTATGCTTCTTTGAAGAAAGCCTTCCCGAGCGAAGCGGCCCGTTTAGATGCATTGGCAGAACAAAATGCCCGGTGGAGGTTTGAAACCTACAGACGGTTGGCGGCTATGGAATATTCTATGAAGTAAAGCCTTTAAGGCTTGAACACAAAGTTGCTTATAACCACTCTTGCAGCCACCGGTTTTCCATCACGTTCAGCAGGTTTCCACATTCCACTCATCAGCTTCACAACACGGACCACCTCCTGGTCAGTAGCATTGTCAAGGGAATAAAGGATCCGGATATCCTTTACTGTACCATCTGTATCCACAGTGAATTCTACGATTACTCTGCCTGAGATATAATTTTTTGCAGACACTTCGGGATATTTAAGATGCATTTTAATAAAATCATCCAGCCCCTTTTCTCCACCTTTAAATTCGGGCGGGTTTTCGACTATTACAAATTTTTCATCAGCAGCATTGTTATCCTCTACAACCATTTCATAACTGATATTACTTTCAGCGCTGGCTTTATTGTTCATTACTGCAGATACGCCACCGACACATCTTCCGACAGCATAATTACTGACTCCCTGTGGCAACGGCAAGGGCTGCCTGATCGTGATGTTGTTTCCTTCAGTGTTCCTTATTTCCGAATCTATTGCAATGAAGGAAGTGTGCCTCGTGAGAAGGTTGTATTCCAGGCCGAGAGCTATAATTTGGTCTTCAACGTCTTGACCCTCATAGCCGGAATTTGCAAGATCGTCCAGCATCATGATCTTTTCCCTGGCCCAAAGGTACCTTAAGCCTGAATTAGCATCGTCGGGCCGGATAGAAGCCAGATCAATGCGCGTTTCCACATCTTCACGGCCTCCTTTTCCGGTTACAACGATTTTTCCTTTTGGGATTCCCTTATATTTTCCGAAAATTATGACCGGCCTTTCCGAAAACACATCCGGGTATGATTCCTGGGCGAGGTCATAAGCATCAAAATCGTTAAAGGATATTTTGATATCAGTTAATACCGGATTTGATATGTATTTCCGGAATTTAGCTGCCGACTTACCTGCTTCTTCCTCTTTGGTAACTACGAAAGGTTCGCCTTGCCCGGCATGAGCTAGGCCTTCAATAAGATACCTGTTCACCCCGGTTCCGATTCCGAATGCGAAGAAATTGGCTTCACCGAGGCTCCTGCGGACCAGGTCAAATACTTCTTTCTCAACTGTGACATATCCATCTGTAGCGATGATAAAAGTCCGGGAATATCCTTCAGTTCCTGGTAGACTGAGTGCTTTCTTCATAGCCGGTAAAAGTTCAGTGCCTCCGCCGCCATTCTCTTTTTCGATGAACCTGATGGCTGACGCAAGATTTTCTTTTACAGCCGGTAATGATTTTTCAGCCATTATTTCAGATCCCCCGGCAAACAGGATCACGTTGAACCGGTCAGTTGGCTTTAGCCCGCTGATCAGGTCAGTCAGCAGCTTTTTAGAGATATCGATCGGGTAACCATTCATAGAGCCGGAAACATCCATGATAAAGATATACTCCCGCGGCGGGATCATCTCAGGCGACACGCGGTCAGGAGGCTGCACCATGGCCAGGAAGAAATTCTCCTTCTCCCCCTGGAACAGAAGAATCCCGGTCTCAATCTTCTGGCCGGATAAGCGGTATTTCAAAATGAAATCACGGTTTCCGCCAAATTTTTCAGCAAGTGACAGGATGACTGAAGCTCTCGACGATCCGCTGTAATTGATTTCAGCCTGGTGCGAAGGACAATTGATGTCTTTAAGTGCCATCCCTGCTGTGAGGTTAACCTTAATATCAAATTCATACAGCGATGCTATTCCTTCCTGGGTATAGGGATTCGCATTCCAACCTTCTCCTGCAGAGGCAATTTCATCATTACTTCCGCTATAGCGCGGTCCGACCACCGCCGGGTATACAAATTCATAAATCCTGTCAACAGGAACAAGGATTTCCGTGTATTTCAGCTCAACGCGGACCTGGTCGCCGGGCATGATATTGGCAACATTCATCGTGAAGACGTTAGGGCGTTCCTGTTCCAGCAGCGAAGCGCTTTGGCCATTGTTCTTAGCCTGTTCATATTCCTGCCTGGCTTTTCCCCTTTCCTGGATCCGTGCGACGATCACCCTTTCACCGATGGTCATAACCATGGAATAGACAGCAGCCTGGGTGGACGCGGGAAAAACATAAATGGCTTCAATAGGTTTTTTACCTTCATTCCTGTATTCCTGTGTTATGGTTACAGCGGCAATAACGCCTGCTATGTTTACATTAGCACTGGTAGATTTAAGAGGAAGAAGATCGTTTTCCGGATCATCAGATTGAATATAGAAATATGGGGAAAGGGTTTTGTCTTCCGGAGACGAGAGGATCTGACCGGAAATATATAGTACTGACGTCAAGAGAAATAATAGTGTAACGATTGATACGATCGGTTTCATGACTTTAATATTTAGTGTTATTGTAAAGTAAATCTGATTGGCAGGCTAAAACTCACCCTGACCGGTTTATTCCTTTGGAATCCAGGACTCCAATCAGGCATTGCAGAAACGACCCTGTAGGCTTCATCAGAAAGCAACTGATCTGGAGACCTAACAATTAGGATATCAGAGAGGCTGCCGTCTTTTTCAACCACAAAACTTAAATGTACTATGCCCTGAATGTTGGCCTCCCTGGCTATTTTGGGATATACCATGTTATTTCTGAGAAACTCGTACATTGCCGGAAGACCACCTGGAAATTCAGGCATTTTTTCCACTACGCAGAAGATGGTATCTTCCTTAGGATCTGAAGGCTCTTCCGGAAGCCTTAATATTTCGGGGATGACAGAGTTGCCATCAGCGCCCGCATCAAAGGACGGCAAGTCGTCAGTGATTGCAACGGGTTTATCTATAATGTTGATGGTGTAAATTGGCTTTGGAGCGGGTGGGGGAGGAGGCAGTTTCCGCTGCTGCGTATTGACCGGCAGAAGCTCATCAATCTCTTCCCATTTTGAACCAAAGTTTAATGAAACGCTTTTTTCATTTGTCTGCCATTCAAAAGCAAGCAGGCTGACAGCCAGCGCAACGATGAACCCGATACGGAGAAAAATCCCCTTTTTATTTTCCAGGTTCGCCCGGTTTGTTTTTTTACTTTCCATTTCATTAAGATTTTAAAGGTTAACTTTACCATTGGATGCATGGATATTTGATTTTCCATAAAAGAGCGGGATTTATTTTAACCAGGAGACTACCGGTTTTACATGGTATAATATTTGTTTCTCATTTCTTATAAAGCACTCCCGATATGTTTATCAGGTTCACGCGAAAACAGGATAAGCCAGGCATTCAAGAGCTCCCGGACCATGAGCTGATCCTGAAATACCGCGTCAACACTGATCCTGAAATAATCGCCGTGCTTTTCCATCGGTATACCCACCTGGTTTACGGCGTCTGCCTGAAATATCTACAAGATAAGGATGATGCGAAAGATGCCGTGATGGAGATCTTTGAAGGATTAATGGAAGATATTCTCCGGCATGAGATACAAAATTTTAAAAGCTGGTTGCATTCCGTTACCCGGAATCATTGCCTCATGATGCTAAGAAAGGCAAAGCCTGTGAGGATGGAAATGGAAACGATGGAAGAAAAAAGTGATGGGATATTTATGGAAATTCCGGGGGAATTGCATCAAGAGGTAGAATTGGAGGAATATACGCTGAAGGAGCTGGAATCGGTAATGGTAACTTTGAAAGGACCGCAGCGGCGATGCATAGAATTAGTATATTTAATGGATAAATCATACATGGAAGTAAGTGAAATGACAGGATACACCTTGCACGAAGTAAAGAGCCATGTCCAGAACGGGAAAAGAAACCTGAAAATGAGACTAGAATCACGAAATGTCGGAGAAATATAACATATCATCCCTGTTTGATCAGTCGGGCAACCTGACCCTCAATGCGATGGAGCGTTACTTGCGTGATGAGCTAAGTCGAGAAGAACTGTCACTGGTAGAAAAGCATCTTGCAGAATCCGAGTTCGACCATGAAGCGCTGGAGGGGTTGAAAAAACATGGTTCCACTAACATTAACGGAGATGTAGAGAATTTAAATAGTGATATCCTTTTTGCAGCAAAAAAAAGGGCAGGAAAAAGTGTTTCCGGGATTTCCCGGAGGACCTACTGGTATGCCGCAGCCGGGTTGGCAGGTCTTATCGGTTTGTCGGTGCTTATGTTTTTCATGTTTCGTCCCCCGGATGAAAAGCCTCAACTGGCAGTAATGCAGCCCGATACGATGCTAAACAAAACCAAAGCGGTTATCACACCATCGGAAAACAATTTAAAGACGGAAAAAGTAAATATCCCCGTAACAGAACAAAAAAGAGAAATCACTTCAACGGTAAATCCTTCTCCGCAAAGGTCTTCCGGGATAGAAGAAATCACTCCGGAACCCAACCAGCCAGTGACTCAGTTAGAGGTCGTCGATAATAGCCAGCCCGGTATAATTAATAATGATATTTCTGTAATAGTTGAAGCTGATGAGGTTACTGAATTTCAAATTGTTGGCGGAGTTTCCATCACTGGTGACCAAAAAGCCGCTGAGGATAACCTGAACAGAAAAGGAGAAAGGGTTACGACGAATTACCAGGTTCAGGATCCAGGTGCAGTGGCTGAGTATGTCGTTGCAATGGCTGAGCAACAACATGATACGATGGTTTTTATGGTTGTAGAAGAAATGCCCGATTTTCCGGGTGGAGAAACCGCTTTAAACCGCTTTCTATCAGACAGCCTCCAATATCCTAGACTCGCTAAAGAAAACAATATATCGGGAACAGTTTATGTCTCTTTTGTGGTAGAGAAAGATGGCTCTGTAATAGATATCAGAGTCCTCAGAGGGATTGGAGGCGGCTGTGATGAAGAGGCCGTAAGAGTAATAAAGCTAATGCCAAACTGGAAACCCGGCAAACAACGAGGTAAGCCGGTCCAGGTACAATATAACCTTCCTGTAAAATTCAGCCTGGAATAGTTTTTCCCAGAAATTGCTTACTTTGTAAAAAACCTATTTAAAGGTTTATCACTGATTAAAAAATTGAAAAATGAAATTAATGATAATTATTCACGAAGCCGAAGAAGGTGGATATTGGGCTGAAGTCCCTTCGCTTCCAGGTTGTGCTTCACAAGGCGAATAAATGATAGACCTGATAAATAACCTTTATGATGCTGTTGAAGGCTGTTTAGCCATTGACATGAAGGATATTCGTCTGGAGAACAAGGATACCGTGATGGAATTGGCAGTTTGATTATGAAAACCATTAGTGGAAATGTTAATCCCCTCCGGGGAATTTGGTTAATTGTTACTCTTTTCGCTACAAAACTATAACCGCTACGCGGTATTTATAACTGGTTGTGATTGATTAATACAACAATAATCAACTTTACTGTATTATGTGTTGACTTTTCTTCCTGAATTTTACATTATAACACCAAATTTCAAATTTCGCCTCAAAAAAGTCAAGGCTTCCAGAAAAAAGTTGATACTACCGGGTATATTTTATCAGAATCCGGATTAAGATAATAACACACAGTTATAAAGTGACAGAAGTGCCTCCCCTATATGCTGGGAAAAATTGGGATCGCACTTACTGTTCTTAAAATTTCCAAGTTAGTACCATCACCATCGAAAAATCTTAATCTATGGGTGAAAAGAATGCGTTGATGGTTCCGGAGGAAGTGATCATGAGCAAGATTTACCTGATCCGCAACCAGAAAGTGATGCTGGATATGGATTTGGCAGAACTATATGGGGTTGAAACAAAACAGCTAAAAAGGGCGGTTCGTAGAAACAACTTGCGATTTCCATCGGATTTTTTATTTGAGCTTACTCCAGAGGAACATGAGAACTTGAGGAGCCAATTTGGCACCTCAAGTTGGGGCGGTATCCGTTACCCTCCAATGGCTTTTACCGAGCAAGGCGTTGCAATGCTATCCAGTGTTTTAAATAGCGACCGAGCAATCCTTGTAAACATCCAGATTATACGAATCTTTGCCCGGATGCAGGAAATGCTCACGGCTCACAAGGACATCATTGAAAAACTCTGGCAAATAGAACAAAAGCTTGCAGATCATGATGATAAAATCCTGCTGATCTTTGAGTACCTCAAGCAGCTTGAGCTGGCCAAACAAGAAGAACTTGAAATTAAAGAGCGCAAACGGATAGGTTTTAAGAGGGCATAAGCGCTGCACCTGGCATTCTCTACCTCACCTTAATCTCATAAGGTAGCCTTGCCTGGATACCTTGAAAATCCTTTATTTGTTTCAGATACTGGTAATAAGTATAATATTCGCCAAGTTCTTTTTCCATCCTTCCTGCACTTACATTCCCGGTCAATTCATCCCATATTTGCTGGAAAGGATCTTTCTGAGCAGGCAGCGACAAAATGTTGTATTCCCCTACAGCAGCAAGTTCGGCAGCTAACCTGATTGCATCCTGCAACCCGCCAAACTGGTCGATCAAGCCAAGTTTAAGAGCATCTGCACCGCTCCAGACACGGCCCTGCCCGATGGAATCCACCTGGCTGGCCTCCATTTTCCTTCCAGCTGAAACCAGTCCGAGAAAATTATTGTAAATCTTATCGACCTGCCGTTCAAACAGAATCGTTTCATAGCTGGTCAAAGGCCTGATAACATTGGGAAAATCGGAATATTTATTGGTCAGTGCGTGATCAAAGGTTATACCGAGCTTATCGTTAAATAGTCCCTGCATGTTCGGGATTAAGCCAAAAACACCGATCGAACCGGTAATGGTCGAAGGATCTGCTAAAATCTTGCTGGCCGAGGCAGATATCCAATATCCTCCTGAAGCGGCAACATTTCCCATTGAAACAACCACCGGTTTTTCTTTTACCGCCAGTTCCACTTCGCGACGGATGACTTCCGAGGCCGTTGCACTGCCTCCCGGAGAATTAACGCGGAGGACAATGGCTTTCACTTTATCATTTTCCCGGGCCTGACGAATTGCTTCCGACATTTTGACTGAACCAACGGTCCTGTCATCGCCTTTCCCGTCAATGATGTTTCCAATAGCATAAATTACAGCAATTTTATTCGAAGAAAATTTTTCTTTAACCTTAGGAGGAACCATCGTGTATTTGGCCATAGAAACCGTTGCGATCTTCTCATTTTCTCCCAGGCCGGTCTTTGCCCTGAGTTCTGCCAGTAATTCATCTTTATAAAAAAGTCCGTCTACCATTTTCGAGGCTAAAGCTTTGTCAGCATCAAGGGCGTCCAGGTTGTCTGCAATCAAATTCAGTTGATCCTGGGAAAGGTTTCTGCTTGAAGAAATATCGGCCAGCACGGTTCCCCACATACCGGTAATCATCGCGTTTAACTGTTCACGGTTGGCATCGCTCATCTTATCGAGCATGAACATTTCGACTGCGCTTTTATACTTCCCGTGCCTGATCACCTGCATGTCGATATCCAGTTTTTCAAGCGTACCTTTCAGGAACATGATCTCTGCATCAAGCCCCCTGAATTCAATGGCGCCATCGGGATGCAGATAGATCTTGTCGGCAACGCTGCCTAAGTAATAGGCTGACTGCGAGTATACTTCACCATAGGCGATGATAAATTTCCCGCTTGTTTTGAAATCGAGCAAAGCCTGGCGAATTTCCCTTACCATGGCCAGTCCAGAGGGAACAAATCCCAGGTCTAAATAAATCCCTTTGATGTCAGGATCAAATTTGGCCTTTTCAATATTCTTCAAAATTTCATCAAGGCCTGGATTTTGTTCCATGTCGAATCCGGCAGGGGAGAAGAAGCTGAAAGGATTTTTCGGCTCCCGGTCAAGGATAGGCTTATCCAGCTTGATTTGAAGCAAAGTGTTTGGCTCAATGGCAACGGCCTTTTTGTCGGCGAATGAAGCCAGTGAAGCAATGAGTCCCACGAAAATAAAAAACACCACCACCAGGACAATAATGAACCCCAGCATGGAAGCGAACATAAATTTCAAGAAGTCTTTCATAATAGTTCATTTTTAAAATATTTCAAATTCAAATCCTTACCATCAAATTCCGCATAAGTAAAATTAGTAATCCAATCGCCCAGTATAACCATATGGCGACCTGGTTGTAATTCAACATCAGCTGGCCTGTGGCGATGACCAAAGACAAAGTAATCAACCTCAAGCCCGTTTTTTAAAAGACCGGAAGCGTATTTATACAACATTTCATCTTCGATCCTGCTTAAATTTTCCTTTTTGTTTTCCTTTATCATATTGGCCAGGCGGCTTTTACTACTGAAATACAAACCCATCTTCGCACCAACATCGGGGTGCAGCCAGCGGAACAAAAATTGATTGAACCTGCTGCTGAAAACCTTTTTAAGAAATTTGTAACCATTATCACCTGGTCCTAAGCCGTCGCCATGAGCAAGGTAAAACGTTTTCTCCATTATCTTAAGGATTTCGGGATGCGGATGCAATTGAATATTAACCTCTTTTTGAAGATATTCAAAAGCCCAAATGTCATGATTACCGGTGAAAAGATGAACGGGGATGCCTTCTTCCGTCATTTGTGCAAGTTTTCCCAGCAGCCTGACATAACCTTTCGGCACGACCGTTTTATATTCAAACCAGAAGTCGAAAATGTCTCCCATGAGAAATATCTCAGCTGCATCCTTTCTTGCATGGTCAAGCCATGAGACGAGCATTCTCTCGCGTTGCAGGCTGCTTTCATAATCCGGAATCCCCAAATGAAAGTCGGATGCAAAATAGATCTTTTGTAGCGGCTTGTTTTGCTTAGATTCCAATCAATTCCCGATTTTTATACAATATTAATAAACTTATATGGAAAACCGATAGAAGTTATTGGCTTAACTGGTTGATTTCCGAAGTGAGAGCATCGTAATTATTTCCTTTGTACCGGATCATAAGTTCTTTATCAAGCAAGATAAAATACGGGAGATCTTCGGGAATATTGAACAATGATTTAGCCGAGGAATATATATTCAGGTAATCAGTAACATTTGTCCACTTTTGAAGCCCATCCATCCGGATAGCATCTTCCCATGGTTCCTTATAGCTTTCCAGGCCGATGGCATACACAGCCGGCTTTACTTTACCAGCTTTATTAATCAATTCCTTCATGTTAATATTTGCTTTTCTGCTTTGCTGATCCCAGGAAGCCCAAAAATAAAGAACCACCGGCTTTCCCAGCAGGGAATACAAAGGCACGGCATTTCCCGAAAGATTTTGAAGACTTATATCCGGAACTTTTTGCCCGATCGCGAGGCGTTTTTCGATCATTTGGTATTTTTTCTGCTCTTCCCTGGCCATTTCCAACCGTTTTTTTTGTTCAACAAGATGCTTATTATCAGGATATTTTATGGATAAACAAGAATCGATCAGCATGAAATACCTTAAATCTTCTTTTTCAGTCAGCACCCTTCTTTCCCCAAAACGCCTGTTGATCACAAGCAGGGAAGCCAGCGAACCGCAATGGTTTTCCAGGAAGCTGATGGCATATTGACGTTGATATTTAAAAATTTTCTGATAGCTCTTATCAAGTTCCATTTTTTTTGTCTGAAAACCGGCCGACCGCTGATAATCGGTATAAGTTTTGCTCAATGAATCAACCTTTTTACGATTGGCTTCAAGAAACATTTCAAAATCCCGGTATAATTCGGAATCCGGGGATCCTTTTACTTCATATTCTTTTCTCAGGTTGGGAAGATCTGAAGATATTTCCACCCGTTTTTCCTCATCCAGGACCAGAGTAATGTAATTTTTATTATCGACTTTGATGAGGTAAAACCCAGGGCACTGCCGCCTGAACCGGAAACTGAAAGAACCGTCTTCTGAAATCTCCGATGTATCCAGTGTTATAGCTTTATTAATATCGATTTCACTAAGGGTAACTGACTTGCCTTTGAATGCGGGAAATGATCCTTTTACAGTCGTTTTAATCCCCTTTGGGTCATTTTGAGAGCAACCTGAAATGAAGACGATAAAAAGAAAGATGAAATAAATGAAGATGATATTTTTTCTTGGCACACTCATTTTTTGTCCGATTTTGATTAATTTGGACAAAAATACGACCTTTATTTACATTAAATAAACTTCGGCTAGTAATGCCTTGATCAGTCTGGTCATTTCAGGCTCCACGTGGCTTGCTGCGTCGATCACTTCTTCGTGGGTTATTTCCACTATTTTTCCTTCGACCCCCAAATCGGAAATAACAGAAATGGCAAAGACCGGCAAGGCCATCTGTACAGCGACTATAGCTTCCGGGACCGTTGACATGCCTACCGCATCAGCTCCCAGGAAGCGGACATATCTGTATTCAGAAGGAGTTTCAAAAGTCGGGCCGGTAACCCCGGCATAAACCCCTTTGCGATATTTTATACCCAGACGGCCTGCAATTTCTTCCGCCTTTCGCAGGATCCCCGGATCATAAGGCTGGTTCATGTCAGGGAAGCATGAGCCAAATTCATTATGATGCCTGCCTTTGAGAGGGTTTTCATTCATGAGGTTCATCAGGTTTATATGATCTTCGATAAACATCATATCCCCAACGGCAAAACTGGGATTCAGGCCACCACTTGCATTAGACAGTATTAAAAATTTGATACCCAGAAATTTCATGACCCGAACAGGAAAGATGACATCCTTTAGGGGATAACCTTCATAAAAATGAAAGCGGCCCTTCATGGCTATGACATTCCGGTTATTGAGCAAGCCTGTAATTAATTCACCGGCATGTCCTTCAACGGTGGAGGCGGGGAAATGAGGTATTTCTTCATAAGGGATGATAACAGGGTTTTCTATTTCTTCAGCAAGGCCGCCCAGGCCGGTACCCAGTACTATTCCGGCTTCCGGCGCGGCTTTTATTCTTTCCCTGATGAAATCAACGGCTTCCGATACTTTTGTGAACATAATCCAGGATCAGCTTATCAAATCTTATTTCATCGCTATCATGGAATTTAATCCTGATGGGGACATAGTAGACAGGCAACACATCCAGGTAAGATGAAAATTCGTCCTTGTCGAGTCGCGTCGCGTCTTTTTCGGTGGTGAAGATAACTTTATCTTTTGAAATGATACTCTGGTATTCCTGTGATATTTTTTCAAAATCATTGATTGTATATTGATGATGGTCGTTGAAATCGATGACTATTAATTCATTACATATTCCACGCAGGTATTCCTGCAACGGATAAGAATTAGCCACCCCGGCCACCATGATGATATAATTATATTTTGCAGCAGCCGGTGTTTGATTGGAACAAAGTTTCAACGGAACCGGGCTATCATAGGAGATATAGGAATAGAAAAGCTTCTGATGCCGTCTGGGATTTAGTTCTTTGACCAGGTTCCGGCGTGTAATGGGTGAAAAAATCCTGGGGGTTTTTGTGACGATAATCAGATCAGCCCGGCGGGCGCCATTAGCACTTTCTCTCAGCATCCCGGTGGGTAACAGATAATCATGCACAAAAAGATGATGATAGTCGGTGAGTATGATCGACTTCCCTGGTTTTACATAGCGATGCTGAAAAGCGTCATCCAGCAGTATCACTTCAGTATCAGGTTTTGCGGCAAGTATTTTAGAAATCCCCCTTTTTCGGTCTTCATCAACAGCTAAAACCACATCAGGAAATTTCTTCAGGTACTGCATGGGTTCATCACCAATATCAATTTGAGTATGCTCTGATGTCACCATAATAAAACCCTTGGTTTTTCTCCGGTATCCCCTGCTGAGAATCGCAATTTTGTAATTACTTTTTAATAGCCCGGCCAGGTATTCGGTATGCGGGGTTTTACCTGTTCCTCCGGCGCTCAGGTTTCCGATGGATATTACCGGGATATTAAAGCTTTTGGATGGAAGGATTTTCCAATCAAATAGCTTGTTCCGGATACCCATGATAAAGCCATACAGGCAGGCAACAGGAAATAATATTATCTTTACAATAACCATTACCTTGATGTAAAAATTAACGGCATGTTTCGTCAGCTCAATTGTTTTATAACCTTAAATTAACTTTATATATTTATACGAATAATTACTTAAAAGTAATAGAAAATAACTAAATTTTTTTATTATTTTAAATAGTTTATAATTGTTATAGGATGAAAATCAATGAAATCGTTCAATCTCTTGAGGAATTAGCCCCTTTATCTTTACAAGAGGATTATGATAATGCAGGTCTGACTGTTGGGCAGCCGGATTGGGAAACAGATGGTTGTTTGATCTGTATCGATGTTAATGAACCTGTCATCGATGAAGCAGTTCGAAATAATTGCCGGCTGATTGTCAGTCATCACCCTGTTATTTTCAAGGGCCTGACAAGGCTGACGGGTCAGACCATGACTGAAAGAATTGTAGCCAAAGCCATTCGGGAGGGAATAGCCATTTGTTCCATGCATACCAATCTTGACAATGTCCTGGAAGGGGTCAACAGGATCTTTGCTGAAAAACTTGGATTGCTTAATCTTTCTATCCTCAGGAAAACAAGAGGCCTTCTCAAAAAGCTGGTTACATTCTGCCCCGTCGATTATGCCGGCAAGGTGAGAGAGGCCCTTTTCGAATCAGGCGCGGGCCATATCGGTGATTATGATCAATGCAGTTATAATGCAGAGGGATTGGGAACTTTCCGGGCCGGTGAGATGGCCAGCCCTTTTGTTGGCAAAATTGGTGAAATTCATTTTGAGAGAGAAGTCAGAATTGAGACGATCTTTCCGTCTTACAGGCAGAAATGCATTATAGAGGCTTTATTTAAAACTCATCCTTACGAGGAAGTTGCTTATGATATTTATCCGCTTGAGAATGAATTTGAACAGGCCGGAGCTGGAATGATTGGTAAGTTGGAGCAGAAAATGACTGAAAATCAGTTTCTCATGAAATTAAAAGACGTTCTTAAAATCCCATGCATCAAGCATTCACCACTGTTGGGCAAAATGGTCGGAACAGTTGCCGTTTGCGGTGGTTCCGGCAGTTTTCTGCTACGGGATGCCATTCTTCAACAGGCTGATTTCTTCGTTTCTGCTGACTTTAAGTACCATCAGTTTTTTGATGCTGATAGCAAAATTGTCATTGCCGATATAGGACATTTTGAAAGTGAACAATTTACTTGCGACTTATTGGCCGATTATTTGAAGAAAAAATTTCCTACCTTTGCAGTCCAAATTTCAGAAACCCCGGGTAACCCGGTTAATTATTTTTAATTCAACTATTAATGGCAAAGGAAAATACTATTAAAAAGAATGCCGTTTCAGCAGAACAGCTATCGGATGAAGGTATTCAAAGGAAAATAGAAGATACATTATTGGCGGTTTACCAGTTACAACAACATGATTCACAAATCGATAAAATAAGGATGATAAGGGGCGAACTCCCTTTGGAAGTCCAGGATTTGGAAGATGAAATTATTGGTTTGGAGACAAGGATAGAAAATTATCACGCGGAAATAAAATCCCTTGATAAACTGGTGGCTGAAAAGAAGCAGGCTATCAAGGACAGCGAATCGCTGATAAAGAAATATGATGAGCAGAAGATGAACGTACGGAATAACAGAGAATATGATTCCTTAACAAAAGAAATTGAATTCCAGACTCTTGAGATGCAATTGGCTGAAAAAAGAATCAAGGAGTATTCAGAAAGCCTGAACAGTAAAGAGTTACAGATAAATGAATCGGAAGCGGTTTTAAATGAGAGGAAAAGCGATCTGGAGATTAAAAAGAGTGAGTTGAATGATATCGTTGAAGAAACTGAAATGGAAGAAAAAGAACTCGCCAAGCGCTCTGAAGAACTCCAAAGCCGCATTGAAGACCGTTTGCTTGTTGCATACCAGCGCATCCGCAAGAATGCGCGCAACGGCCTGGCCATCGTTCAGATCGAACGGGATGCCTGCGGGGGATGTTTCAATAAAATCCCCCCTCAACATCAGCTTGATATCAGGATGCATAAAAAAATCATCGTTTGTGAATACTGCGGAAGGATACTTGTTGATGATGACATAACGAGCATGGCTAAAAAAAGCTAAGACAAATAAATTTCTATTAAAGATGGTCCATAAAGCCCTCTTTTTTTATTTGGAATAAATTGTAACACTTGTAATATTTGCACGTCTAAGAATTGTAAATTTGTTTAAATATTTTACAAGATGCAACGACAAGGACTTTACCGCAGCCGCAAAGACCGGGTTTTTGGCGGTGTCGCCGGTGGCATTGCCCGGTCATTAAATGCTGATCCTGCCATTGTCAGGCTAATTTTTGCCCTTATGATCATTGTTGGAGGGGGGGGTATTTTATTATACCTGATCCTTTGGATCGCCATACCTGAAGAACCTTTTCAATTTTATCAGGAAAATGAGGCTGCAGGAGGGGCAAATCCCGTCAATGAGGAAGCATCACCGGGTTCTCCAATTCCTCAGGTGGTGTATCCATCACGGCGGAATAACGGTACGCTGATCGCCGGTCTGATCCTGATTGCCATTGGCGCAATATTTCTTGCCGATCGATTTTTACCCAATATCCGTATCCATTTACATGACTTCTGGCCCCTGATCATTGTAATTGCAGGAATTGCCCTGATTTTCAGCAGCCTCTCCGGAATAAAAAAATCTTAGCCTATGAAAACGAAAAATATTATTTGGGGCTTAATCCTGGTCCTGATCGGGGTTATGTTCATTCTGAAAAACCTTGATATCATTTATTTCAGCTGGTACAGTCTCTGGAGGCTATGGCCATTGCTGCTGGTCCTGATCGGGGTTACCATCTTGCCGGTTAAAGATGGCATCAAGGTAGTCCTGACTATCATCGTTTTGATAGCTGCTGCTTTTTTCCTGATTTCTTTCCCTAATTTTCATAATTGGAATGATGACAGGTCGATTAACAATTCCCGGGACAGGATTGATGACAAGGATCCTCAGGACATTGACCAACGGATCTTTGAGGCTTATGACAGCACTATTAATGAAGCAGATCTCATATTTGATGCCGCTGCCGGGAATTTCAAGATAGGGCAGTCAACTGACGAGCTATTTGAATTTGACCGGGAAGGGAATCTGGGCAGATATACTTATTCTATCAAGGATCTCGGGACAAAACGGGAAATCAGGATTGAACTGGAAGAAGGCCGGATTATAAGGACCGACCTGAGAAACAAAGTTACAATGAAGCTCAACACGAACCCGGTTTGGGATATCAAAGTCGATGTAGGTGCTGCCAATATTGAGCTAGACCTGTCTTCATTTAAAATCCGTAAACTTGAAATTGACGGGGGTGCTTCTTCCATCAATATTCGGCTGGGCACCCTTCAGGCCGAAAGTAAAATAAAAATCAACTCAGGTGCTTCATCGATCGATATTAAGGTTCCCCGGGAGTTTGCCTGCGAAGTGAATACAAGCACAGTCCTTTCCTCTAAAGACCTTGAAGGTTTTAACAAGGTCGGTAACGGAACCTATGTTACACCTGATTTTTCTGACAAAACTAAAAATATTGTCATTGAAGTTGAGGCTGCTGTTTCGAGCCTTAATGTTGAGCGCTACTAAAATATTCTTTCTTTAAGGTCAGGAATTATTTTTATCCTGCCTGTCGGGATTATTGATAATTTTGCCCTTTTCGCTCAATTATTCAATTCATATACTGATGAAACGCCTTATTCTTGCTGCCCATTTGCTTCTCATCTCCACACTTTCATTCAGTCAGACAGGTACGATAAAAGGTTTTATATATGACAAAGCTTCCGGTGAGCCGGTCATTTTCACCAATGTGTATCTTTATCAGACTTCTTATGGATCTGCGACTGACGTAAACGGTTATTTTATTATTACAAAAGTACCTGCAGGGGATTATACACTTATGGTGACATACCTTGGATATGACACTTTAAGAATACCGGTTAGTCTTCAGGCAGGAGGTGTTATTGCCAAACAGCTTTATATGCAGGGATCTGCCATTAATTTGGAAACCATAAACATTTCAGCTGAATACCAGGAAGCCAGGACCGAGACGAAAACTTCTGTCGTGAAGATAACCCCAAAAGATATTGGCCAGATCCCTTCAATCGGAGGTCAGCCCGACCTCGCCCAATACCTGCAGGTGATGCCCGGGGTGGTTTTTACCGGGGACCAGGGAGGCGAATTATACATCCGTGGCGGGTCACCCATCCAGAACAAAGTCCTGCTGGATGGTGTGACGGTTTATAAAGCATTTCATTCAATCGGATTATTCAGCGTTTTTGAAACTGATATTATCCGGAATGCTGATGTGTATACCGGTGGATTCGGCGCAGAATACGGAGGCCGGATATCATCGGTGATGGACATTACAACACGGGACGGAAACCGGCAAAGATTTGCAGGAAAAATCGGGGCGAGTACTTTCGGTGCCAACCTGCTGTTAGAGGGTCCGTTTAAAAAGGCGAAAGAAAATGGTGGAGGCAGCACGGGATTTATCCTTTCTGCTAAAGGATCATTCCTTGAGCAAAGTTCTAAGTTATTCTACAATTATATCGATACAGCAGGCCTGCCTTTTAATTTCATTGACCTGTACGGGAAAATATCTGTTCAGGCAGCCAACGGGAGTAAGATCAATTTTTATGGTTTTCATTACCGGGATAAAGTCGATGGATATAAAGCCCTTTCCGATTTTAACTGGCACAGCACGGGTGTAGGTACAAATTTCCTCGTTATTCCTGGAAGATCATCTTTTATAATGGAAGGTCATATTGCTTATTCGGATTATACGATAGCCCTTACCGAAGAATTCAATCCAGACATAGAAAGAACAAGTGCTATTACAGGTTTTGATGTCGGACTTGATTTTACTTACTTCCTGGGTAAGGATGAGCTAAAATTCGGCCTGGAACTAATTGGCTCCAGCACGGATTATCATTTTACAAATGCAGCTGGCCTTGAAATCAAACAGGCTGAAAATACGACTGAAATCGGCCTTTTTGGCAAGTATAAGCTAACGGCTGGTAAATTCCTTATTGAACCTAGTTTCAGGCTTCAGTATTATGCTTCTTTATCCACTGCTTCCCCGGAACCCAGGCTGGCAATCAAATACAATGTCACGGACCGTTTCAGGCTGAAATTCGCAGGCGGGCTTTATTCCCAGAACCTGATCAGTGCCCGTTCCGACAGGGATGTGGTTAATTTGTTTTATGGTATTCTTTCAGGACCTGATAATTTACCGGATTATTTTGACGGGCACCTCAGAAAACATGCACTGCAAAAAGCGACCCACCTGATCCTCGGGACAGAGCTTGATATTAGCGGGAAAATATCTGTTAATTTTGAAGCTTATTACAAAATATTCAACCAGTTAACTAATTTAAATCGCAATAAGATTTATGACGAGGATAAATCTCCTGAAAAACCTGGTTTGCTCAAAGAAGATTTCATCTTAGAAAAAGGTGATGCATATGGATTAGATATAACCCTGAAGTATGACCAACGAAGGTTTTATTTCTGGATAGTTTACTCTTATGCATTTGTGAATCGTTATTATGAAGATATTGACAGTGTTCTTCAGCATTACTACCCTCACTTCGATCGCCGACACAATATAAACCTGGTAGGAACTTATCGTTTTGGTTCCCAAATGACATGGGAACTCAGTGCCAGGTGGAACTTTGGCTCGGGATTTCCATTTACCCAGACGCAGGGATACTATGAAAAAGTCTCATTTGATAATGGCATCTATTCTGATTATATTTCCAACAATGGAGAACTTGGCATTATTTACGGCGATCTTAATGAAGGCAGGTTGCCTACTTACCATCGGCTCGACGTGAATTTTAAAAAGAGATTTTACCTGAGCGAAGTATCAAAGATTGATATCGATCTCAGCCTGGTGAATGTATATAACCGGAAAAATGTGTTTTACCGTGACCGGATCACCGGCGAAATCGTCAATCAGTTGCCATTTATGCCCAGCCTGGGTATTACCTGGACCTTCTAACAGCAGAATTACAATCTTTACTTTGCTTCCAGCTTGAATCCCGTTCCATGGACGTTAGTGATATAAATGGTAGGATCTTCTTTTAAGTACTTCCGGAGTTTGGCGATAAAGACGTCCATACTGCGCCCGATAAAATAATCATCATTACCCCAGACTGATTTTAAGGCAATTTCGCGGGCAAGCAAATGGTTCCGGTTTTCATAAAGTAATTTTAAAAGGGCGTTTTCTTTGCGCGTGAGGACCCTTTCTTCTTCATCAAGCCGGAGTATCATATTTTTATGATCAAAAATATATCTTCCTATTAGGTACAATGGCTCTTCTTCCTTGACCAATGTCTGCAATTGGGCCATATAACGTTTCAGAATAGCCTGAATGCGCAGGCTGAGTTCTTCCGTGCTGAAAGGTTTCATGATATAATCATCGCATCCAAGGCGGAATCCTTTGATACGGTCCTCTTTCAGTGATTTGGCTGTAAGAAAAACAATCGGAATCGCTTCATTGATCTTTTTAATCTCTTCGGCAAGCGTGAACCCATCCATGACCGGCATCATGATGTCGAGAATACATAAATGAAACTGGCTGTTACGGAAAGCCAGGAGACCTTCTTTTCCATTTCTGCAAAGTGTGATATCATAATTCATCATCTCGAGGTAATCCTGAAGGACAAGGCTTAAATTAGGATCATCTTCAACGAGAAGAATCCGTGGTTTCGTATTGGTCATAATCCTTTGCTGATTTTAAAACGAAGGGTAAATATACATCAAATCTACTTCCCTTATTCAATTCGCTTTTTAAATTTATATGACCACCATGGGCTTCAACAATGGTTTTGACATAGTATAATCCAATGCCAAAGCCTTTTACATTATATATGTTTCCGGTTGGGACCCGGTATAGTTTTTTAAAAATCTGTTGCTGGTTTTCGAGACTTATACCAATTCCTCTGTCCTCAACTGAAATAATGAGGCCCCTATCGGTATTTTGTGTGCCTATTCTTATCCAAGGCGCTTCAGGGGAATATTTGTTCGCATTGTCAAGCAAATTTGTGATGACATTTGTCAAATGCACCTTATCAGCATAAATATGAAATTTATTCGCACAATAATGAGTCTTAATTTCCCCATTCCTTTCCTTAACGGTTAAGCCAAAATTTTCAATCACTTCATTGATAATCTCATGCACATCGATCTCTCTTTTCTTCAGCCGGAATTGTCCTCTCTCCAGCAAGGATACGCTTAGAATCTGTTCTACATGATTTTGCAACCGGGTGTTTTCATCGAAAATAATTTTAGCGTACCGCTGAGTTCTGGCAGGATCCTCCAGGATGGATTTTTTCATGAGCATTTCACTCGCTAAAGAGATGGTTGCAATCGGGGTCTTAAACTCATGGGTCATATTATTGATAAAATCGGATTTCATTCCCGAAACCTTCTTCTGGCGGTTAAAAATAAATAGGGAATAAGGAAAACCAATGATAAGGATTATGGCGAATATGATAGAAAGGATAATCCAGTTCACCATCCTCATCAGGATCAGGTTTCGCTCGTCCGGGAAATAGGCTGATAATACATAATGATCAGAATCAAAGAAACCTATCATAGGAACCTGATGGTGGGAAGAAACCAGTTCTTTCCCATAGCGTTCATAAATCCCGGTAACTATTGAACCATCCCTCAAATCTATAATAGCAAATTCATACCCTTTTCCGATTTTCATGCAATTGAACTCTTCACTAATCTTGAAATTAAGCAGGTTAAGGTTCAGATCATGGATATCCGGCAAATTAGCAGGTGGATTTTCCATATTGGAACCGGATTTTTTTCCAGACTTTTTCAACTCGAAATTCAACATCTGGTCTGAAACCCCCTTTAATGCAATCCTCACACTGCCGGTGAACTGCTCATCCATCAGGTTGTAAGCCTCCCTCACATAATATATCTGCGTGAAGAAAATTCCCAGCAATGCTATGGAGTTTATTAAGATGATCAGCTGAAAAAGATTCTTCTTCATTTAGTTAAAATATGCGGAAATTTAAAGATAATTAAATGTTAACATATAATTAACAGTTTTTAACAACCGTTTAACATTGGATGTATGGAATAGATGCTATATTTGCTTCAGAAAACATAATTAATATTATAAATTCAAAAGTATGAAAAAACTCGTTCTATTTCTCGCAATTATCGGCTTTGTGGCTTTTGGCGCCTTAAGCATTCAGAATCTTGTAGCATCTTCCACGCAGGTTGAAATGGTAAAGTTCGATAAGGACCCCAAAAAAGCCAGTGACAAGAAGGTCGCAGAATCTAAAGACACAAAGACTGAAGCTAAAACTACAGAAGCCGATGCTAAAGATTGTCCTTCAACTTGTTCAGATAAGTCAGCTTCTTCCAAATCATGTTGTGATAAGGAAAAAGAAAGTTGTTCAAAATCATGTCCTGATAAAAAGTAAGAATTTTTCTTTAATTAATTTGGTTTTTGGCCTTCCGTAGCGATGTGGAAGGCTTTTTTATTGAATGAAGATCACTAATTTAGCTGAATAATAATCAAGTGGAAACAGCCAAAATTATTTATCGGGGCGATCTCAGGACAGAGGCGCTTCATGTACAATCCGGTGTAACGATTACTACGGATGCACCCCTGGATAACCAGGGCAAAGGTGAATTCTTTTCACCAACTGATCTTGTGACAACAGCGCTGGGAAGCTGCATGCTTACTATTATTGGTATTGCTGCACGAACACACGGTTTTAGCATTGATGGGACTGAAGCGGCTATTACTAAATTGATGCTTTCCAATCCGAGAAGAATAGGAGCGGTGAGAATTGAGTTTAATTTTCCAGACTTTGCTTATTCGGATAAACAAAAAGAAATTATCGAAAGAGCAGGGCGCACCTGCCCGGTTGCACTGAGCCTACACCCGGATTTAAAGCAGAATATTACTTTCAATTTTAAGAGTCAGGACTCAGAATTAAAAATTAAAAATTAAAATTCTTAAAGTCCCCAACTTAACATTCAACATTTAAAACTTAAAATTAAATTTTTATTCCCTTGACTTGCTGTCGATAATAATAGTGACCGGCCCGTCATTGATAAGCTGAATCTGCATCATGGCGCCGAATTCCCCGGTTTTAACGTCTTTTCCCAGATCAGAACTTAATTGCTTTACAAATTTCTCATAAAGCGGAATAGCCGTTTCAGGCCTGGCTGCGTGAATATAAGATGGCCTGTTCCCTTTCTTTGTGCTGGCATGCAGGGTAAACTGACTTATTACCAATATTTCACCGTTTATTTCCGAAACGGAAAGATTCATCACCCCGTCCTGGTCATCAAAAATCCTGAGTCTGCAGATCTTTCCGCAAAGCCACCCGATATCTTCCTGTCCGTCAGATTCTTCAATACCTAATAAAACAAGTAAACCTGGACCAATGCGGCTCTTTAAATTACCGCCAATGCTGACGCTGGCTTGTGTAACCCTTTGAATAATTGCTCTCATGATTGATTAGCTGTGACGCAAAGTTACGCAAAGAAGTCGCAAAGTTTCGCAGAGGAAATTTTCTTACTTTAATTCACCCACTTTTACAATACGGATTTTTTCGCTGGTTTCTACAATCTTAGTAGCTTTGTTTGTCTCTAACAATTAAATAAAAGTATGGTTCGTTTGAGTGTTAATATCAATAAAATTGCCACGTTACGCAATGCCAGGGGCGGCAATGTGCCCGATGTTGTGAAAGCAGCCCTGGATTGTGAAAGATTCGGCGCCCAGGGAATCACCGTTCATCCCCGGCCGGATGAGCGTCATATCCGGTTCCTGGATGCACGGGACCTGAAGCCATTACTCAAGACTGAATTCAACATTGAAGGGAACCCAACCGCGGATTTTATCAAGCTGGTGCTTGAGATTATCCCTGCCCAGGTGACCCTCGTTCCTGACACTGCCGGCCAGCTTACATCTGATCACGGCTGGGATACGATTAAGAACCTCGGAAAACTCAGGGAAATCATCGCTGAATTTCATCGTTCAGGCATAAGAACTTCCATTTTTTTAGATCCTGATGTTAAAATGATTGAGTATGCGCAGGCAACGGGTACTGACAGAATTGAGCTATACACTGAAAGCTTCGCGAAGGAATTCCCGAAAAACAGGGATGTAGCCATCCTTCCGTATGCAGAAGCGGCAAATGCAGCGCAGAAGCTGGGTCTTGGGCTCAATGCAGGTCATGATCTCAATCTCGATAATTTGAATTATTTCGCCGCAAATATTCCCGGGTTACTGGAGGTTTCTATTGGCCATGCCTTGATTTGTGATGCTCTTTATTTTGGGTTGGAGAATGCCATTCAACTTTACCTGCGGCAGTTGAAACATACATTTTAATCTTAGGATCAATACCTGATGGATCTTTTTTACAGGGAATATGGAGAAGGACAGCCTATCGTCATTCTTCACGGATTACTGGGGATTTCCGATAATTGGGTGGGTATTGCCAGGAAGATTGCTGAGGAAGGATACAGGGTGTTGATCCCGGATCAGCGCAATCATGGGCAATCGCCGCAACACCCAGTCTTCAATTATTATGCCCTGACGGATGATATCTCGGAATTCATTGAAACAAAAAGTTTAGACAAGCCCATCATCCTGGGTCACTCAATGGGTGGAAAGGTCGCGATGCGCTACACCCTGGAAAACCCTAATTCAGTGAGCAGGATAATTATTGTCGATACCAGCCTCAGAACGTACGTCAGGTTTGATTACCATCTTAAGTTTATCGATGCAATGCTTTCAGTTGATTTCAGCCGGTCAGGCAGCCGGCAGGAAGTTGAAAAGGTGCTTTCAGAGAAAATCAGCGATGAACGCCTGGTTCAATTCCTGTTGAAGAATCTTTATTGGAAGGAGAAAAATCTTTTGGCATGGCGGCCTAACCTGCAGGCAATCAGCTATCACATTGAGGCAATGTATGACGGGGTTTTTTATTCGACCCGTTTTGAAAGACCGGCCCTTTTTATCAGGGGAGGTAATTCAGATTATATCCTTGAGGAAGATTATCCTGCCATTTATCAAAATTTTCCTCATGCTGTTATCACCACTATAAAAAATGGCACTCATTGGGTTCATGCCGATGAGCCTGAAGAGTTCTATAGGTTGTTAGTGGGATTTCTGAAATCCTGAATGATTTTACCCGGCCAGATCAGCAGATTTTTTTCTCATCACCCTTGCTGAAATAAAGATGCTGAATTCATAAAGCCCCATAAGCGGAATGGTGACCAGGATCTGGCTGAAAATATCAGGCGGTGTAATAATCGCAGCCACCGTGAGCAGGATGACCAGCACATATTTCCGGTTCTTTCTCATAAAGGCGGGCGTCAGGATGCCCACTTTTGTAAGGAAAAATACTACTATAGGTAATTCGAATACCAACCCGGTAGCTAGTGTTAGTGACACTACTGTGCTGATATAGGAATTCAGGGTAATGGTGTTGTTTACAGATGCGCTCACCTGGTAAGAGGAGAAAAAATTGATGGTAAGAGGGACGATCAGGAAGTAGCTGAAAAGCATGCCTATCATGAACAAGACAGTACTGAAAAAAACCACGCCTTTTGAATATTTTTTTTCCTTTGGTAATAATGCAGGCCTGATAAAGCTCCAAATCTCCCATAAAAGATATGGGAAAGCCACTACCAAAGCCATCATTATAGAAACATAAATATGGACAAGGAACTGTCCGGACATCTGAATATTGATAATCTCCAAAGGAGCCGTACCGATGCAAAGGGCATCAGTAGAAAGCCATTTTCCCAGTGTACACAAATAGCGATAGGTGATAAAGTCAGGATCCTTCGGAGCCAGGATGATCACATCAAAGATAAATTTGCGCATGATAAAGGCTGCGATCGCCAGCAAAACCAGGATGATAACTGATCTGACCAAATGCCAACGGAGCTCTTCAAGATGCTCCCAGAAACTCATCTCCTTTTCGGGAGATTTTTCACCTTTCTTTTTATTTGAAGTTACTTCAGCCATTAAGGATTAGTTCTGGCAAAAATAGCAAAAAGAAAGGCTGTGGAGTTAAAAAAATCATCAGGTAAAGATGATCTGAGAACCTTCTCCGCCGGCTAATTCGTAAAACTCGCCGACGGTGATAATTCCTTTTACGTGTTCACTCAAGTCTGCTTTAGTAACTTTGAACATGTCTGCAGCTAACTTGCAGGCATAAAGATTACCGCCGCCAGCCACAAACAATTCGATGAATTCACTGACCGGCGGGACATCCAACTTGTCCATCTGTTTTTTCATCATGGATGAAACCATCGCTTCCATACCGGGGATAATTCCAAGCCAGGTTGGCATGCGGGCCCCACCCGGAAGCCGCATAGCAGGATTACCTACGATGGCTGTGTGAAGTTTATCCATCCTTTTTTTCATGATGGCTTCAAGACCGAAAAAGGTGAAGAAAAGATTTGCTTCTATCCCTTCCATTACGGCCCCGTTCCCCATCACAAAGGCTGCATAAACATCTTCAAGAGATCCTTTTGCACAAATGATGGAAACTTTCTTAATCGGATTTGATTTTTCAGTGCTCATTTTTGTCTTTTATTTTAGGTTATCAAACGCAACTTTCCGGTTTCGGAATACCGGCTATTTTTGTAGCTTTTTTTAATGGTGCTCCGGGAAACATCTGGTAGAAATCTTTTACATCAACGATACCGGATTTATTGATACCGCGGATAGAAAGCGCTTCGCCTTTAGCAAATCTGTCCCTTAGATAATTAAGGACCAAAAAATGCTTTTCGGTTAGTACAACTCCTTCTTCTTTTGCAATTTCCATTGCAATTTCCTTTGTCCATTGAGATGGATTAGTGAAGTATCCTTCATCAGTGACGTCAACCGTGATGCCTGAATAAGTTTTTTGTGCCATAGGATTGATATTTATTAATGAAAAAATATTGAAATGATTATTGCTTTAATGGTGGATTTTCAGGTGGATTTTCGTTAAGCCGTTTCAGGAAAGTGATCATAAACCCAATACCTTTTCTCATTTCGGGTTTCCGGAATTCCATTAAGGCTTTAAAAATAGAATATTCCTCAATATTGTCCATTTCCAGGTTTTTGTAAATCGTTAAAGCATTGTTAATGGCTTTCAACATGTCAGGCTGTGTGAGGTTCCTGAGGGTTTCCATAATGAAAACGATATTGTCGGACAGTGCTTTGATATCTTCTGCCTTAAAATGGGTGACGATGTTATCGAGCGACCTGCTGAGCTCGCGGAAAAAGTCGATATAACCTCTTTTTTCCAGTTTATTCAGCTTGCTTATCGCATCGAGGCCCACCTGGTGAATGATCGGGCTGACGTCTTTCAGGAAGTCATTGATACTCTCGAGTACTTCCAGAAACTCATTTATATTGCCAATATTTCTGATCAGCTTCAAGCCAATCCCTGCCAGCGCATCCGGGTCAACTTCCACCCCTGCTTTATCCAGCTGGATTACTGTATTTTTAAAAACATCCTTCCCGATGATATAGGCATCATCGGCCAGGTCGAGTAATGACTGACGCGATTCCCGCTGGGCATATACCTCTTCCAGGATAAGATCCAGCTTTTGATTGATCGCATCGATTTGTGCCTGAATAATTTCTTCTGACATGGGTAGTAGATTTAATATTATTCAAGTTTTTTACCAGCCATCGTCATCTGCGTGTCGATTGGCATTTCTTTTCCTTTCAGCAGGATGTTCCAGTAAATCCAGCGGAACAAGAGTTTCCCGTAATGATTCATCCGGGTTTCCTTTAGTAAGCCAAATGGACCAAGGCCCGGAAATGGGAAATAACCCGGCAATGGCTCTGTTTCGTAATTAAAGTCGATCAGGGCTCCCATGCCATGACCGGTTTCGATATAGCAGTTTGCATGGCCATCAAAACTTGCGGTGAACGGCCGGTTTTCGATATAGCAAAGGATGTTTTCGTGGAGGATCTCCGCCTGAAAATGAACTACAGATCCGGCTTTTGAAGTGGGAAAATTCCCCGCATCACCAATCACAAAAATATTCTCAAACTTTTCCGACTGAAGTGTGTGCTTGTTGGTCGGGACGAAATTGAAATCATCTCCCAGTCCGCTTCTTTCAATCATCTGGTCTCCGGTATGAACAGGGATCGTAACCAGCAGATCGAATGGAACTTCAGTGCCGCCATAGTCGATAATCTTTTTATTTTTGTTATCGACTTCAGCCAGGCTGAAATCAGTAACGAGTTTGATATTTTTTTCCTCAAGAAGATTTCCAAGCATTTGGGATGCTTTTGGTTTGGTAAAAGCACCCGAAAGGGGAGTGACATAGGTAATAGTGACTTTCTGACGCATTCCCCTCTCGATGAAGAATGCATCAGCAAAAAACGAAAATTCCAGTGGTGCTACCGGACATTTAATCGGCATTTCAGCGATATTTACCACCAGATTTCCTCCTTCCCAGGTTTTAAAAAACTTCTGCAACGCCAGGGCGCCCTTAAGGGTGTAGAAATCAAAAATGTTCTTATACCATAATTCTCCTTTTAGGCCCGGAGTCTCTTCAGGATTAATATGTGTACCTGTGGAAATTATCAAGATATCATAATTCAGGGCCTCACCATCTGCCAATAAAACCCTGTTTTGGCCGGTGTCAACCTTATCAATTTTTCCATAAATAAAGTTCACTCCATAGGGAATGAAATTATTTTTGGGCTTTATCACATCCCTTTCCTGGTACATGCCAAAAGGGATAAACAGGAAACCCGGCTGATAATAGTGGATTTTCTCCTGGTCAATGATCGTAATATGCCATTCGTCCCTGGGTAAATCTTTTCGCATCTTATTTGCCATGATGGTGCCGCCTGTGCCTGCACCTAAAATCAAAAGCTTTTTCATATTATGTGAAATTATTAACAGCAAATTTATAAATAATATGCTAATTGACATAGATACAACCGAACATTACTTCAATTTAGACAGGTTTCTAAACAAGGACAATCTGCATGGAGCAGGACGAGAATGGAAGGCTGGGCCATCTACTCGATTGCAGGCAGGCCTGATTATTTTGGTAATGATTTAAGGTACAATTCAGGAGAGAGTATTGAGAGATTACTATTTTGGTAGTCCTTTAAATTCCGGGTGATTAAAACTTTAATTTGAATAACTTTCTTTGCAGTTTCATTTTGAATGGAATATTCGAAGTCCTTAAAATTAGACTTCAGGGAATCAAGAATTGCCTTTTTGGTTACATCAACTATTTCGACAACTTCTGCAAGTTGACTAAGTTTAGATATTACTTTTGAATGTGAGGAAAACTTTTTCAATATGTAATAGCAGTTTGCAAAAGTTAGAGCTGAGACGCAAACCTGAATATTTTTGTATTCTGAAAGAGAAAGAATAATTGCAGCTTGCTCGGAGTAAGGCTTTCTATCAATAAGAAAATCGATAATTACATCCGTATCAACAAATACTTTTTGCATTATTTATTATATTTTTCAGAAAGAATCTTAGATAATTCGGTCTTATAATCAAAATCTTCAGGTGCTTTAAATGTTCCCATAAGAGCTTTTACTTTTGGGCTAATACTAAAATCGTCTTTGTCAGAAGAGGTAATATTTTTCAAATAATTTTCTATCAGGTCAGAGAGACTTCTGCCTGAATTTTTCGCGTATCTCTTAGCTTTAATGATAATTTGGTTATCGATTGAAAGTGTCAATTTGGTATTCATATACGTGCTAATTAGAATGCAAATATACGTAATTAAATTATTTGAATTAAGTTATTTTATGTCGGGGTCATCTACGAATAAAGAACAAACAGCTATCCCCGTAACTCAGAAACCGGAAATCATGATCCAGGGCGTATTGATAGGCTTTTCGCCAGTCGTCACCGATAAAGGCTGCAATGAGCAGAAGTAACGTGCTCCGCGGCTGGTGGAAATTGGTGATGAGGATATCGGGAAAACGAAACCGGTAGTTCGGGGCGATCATAAGGTTTGTTTTGCCTTTCAGTGATGTTGAACCGGATTTTTTACATGCATTGATTACTGCATCAAGAGAATCTTCCCGGGTTATTGTAAATTCCCCGAGCAGATCATAAGGGTCCCATTGTCCGACATTCATAACAAGTCCGTCAGAAAGTCCGTTGATAACCTTAACGCCATGCCAGTAAAGGCTTTCCAGCAAGCGGGTGGTAGTAGTCCCGACTGCTATGATTGGTTTATGAAGGGATGTCCTAAGCGATTCTAATGATTCCACTGGTAAATAAACCTGTTCGGCATGCATTTCATGACCGCCAAGATTACCCGAGATCACAGGCCTGAACGTTCCGGCCCCTACGTGGAGGATAAATTTGAGAAAATCAATGTTTCTGTCTTTAAGCGAAGCTAACACTTCATTTGAAAAATGCAGACCGGCAGTCGGGGCAGCAACTGATCCATCGTGACTCGCGTAAATAGTCTGGTAAGTTTTTTCATCCTGGCTGACCGGCTTACGGTTGATATATGGCGGGAGAGGAATTTTACCGACCTGTTCGAGGACTTCGGCGAAAGTCAAACCGGCAGGAGTCCAATTAAACAGGACCTGTGAGGTACCTCCTTCCATTCTCATCACCCTTTCAGCGTAGATGGTAATGGATTCACCGTTATGATCCACGGAAAGTTCTATTATCCCTCCTTTCCATCTTTTTGAATTTCCAACCAGGCATAACCATTCAGTCTGCTCCTTTTGCTGAAAAGCCTGCTGATGATCGCGAAAAGGGGCCAGCGGCTCCAGGCAAAAAATTTCGATGGGGCTTCCCGACTTTTTATGAAATAATAACCGGGCATGAATTACCCTTGTTTTATTTAAAATGACAAGGCTGTCAGATGGGAGATAATGACCGAGGTTGAAAAAAATATCTTCAGAAACCTGTCCCTGCTTGTAAATCAATAATTTCGAATGATCGCGCCTTTCCAGGGGAAATTGTGCAATTCGATTATCAGGAAGGGGATAATCATAACTGTCGATGCTTAGTTGTTTCGGATGTTTTTGATCTTCCATCAGGCAATTCCGATTATTTTTCATGCAAAGATAAAAAACCCTCTTTGTTTTGTATTTTTGCCCATATACCCGCTTTTGATGAGAATCAAAAATAATATTCCCAACCTGATAACCCTGCTGAACCTGATCAGCGGCAGCATTGCCATTATTCTGGCCTTTTCCGGGGAAATGATCCTTGCTTCCTGGTTCATCATCCTGGCAGCAATCCTTGATTTTTTCGACGGTATGATAGCAAGGCTTTTAAATGCGCGGTCTGAAATAGGAGCCCAGCTTGATTCACTAGCCGATGTTATTTCCTTTGGCCTGGCCCCGTCTGTCATAATGTATCAGCTTATCCTGCAAAGCCCGGGCATTCCATCCTGGAGCGCGGGAAGTGTGCCGCTGCTCCCGTTTGCAGCATTATTACTGGTTGTCAGCGGTGCTTTCCGCCTCGCCAAATTCAATACCGACCCTGGACAGGAGGTCGAGTTTAAAGGTTTGCCGATTCCATCAACCGGGCTGTTTATTGCAGCATTGCCCCTGATCATTAACCAATACAGGGAATCGGAAGGGCTGATTAAATTTATCCTAAACTATTATACACTTTTGGCAATCATACTTTTCCTGTCATGGTTGATGGTTTCAAACATTCCAATGATATCACTGAAATTCAAGTATTTAAAATGGAAAGGGAATACTTACCGGTTCATTTTACTGGGTTCATCTATCGTTCTGATTTTACTCTTTCAATATAGTGCAGTCCCTATGATCATCTTTTTATATATTATCCTGTCTGTTGCAGGTACTTATTCAACCAATAATTCTTCCTGAGGTTTCCTGATCGGGAATCCGGCATTTCTCCCTTGTACCGAACCATTTGACTCTGTTCCGCGCTATTATGTCGTAGATCCCATCTCTCCATGGGCGGGGAATGATCAGGAACATGGCAAAGACCGAATAGGGTAGCCCGAGATAACCGGCAATCTTTAAGACCGCCGTTGATTTCATGAAAAACCGGCCTTCGTCGTAGAAGATGATTGTATCTTCTTTTACTGGCTGATTTTGAAGTTGTTGAAGGAAGGCTATTGCATTATCCGATTGTAATGAAGCAAATTTTAGCCTTTCTTTATGATCTTTTTTAAGAAGGAAATCCACAGCTCGATTACACAGGACGCAAACTCCGTCGAAGAATACGATTTTTTGCCATTGATAAGGATTATTCATGTTTCTCATTTGCTTATATTAATTAAACAAAAAATAAGATAGATGGTTTTCAAGATATTAAAAACTTTGTATATTTACCAGCCTTTTCCACTTTATTAGTGTACTAACGGAAAACCCATATTATGACTGGAGAAAAAATCAAAAAGACAGATGGACAGTTGAATGTACCTGATAATCCCATCATTCCTTTCATCCGGGGGGATGGCATTGGCCCTGATATTTGGGCAGCTTCAGTGCGTGTATTTGATGCTGCTGTTCAAAAAGCTTACAATGGGAATCGTAAAGTATCATGGCTTGAGGTGTTTGCCGGTGAGGAATCCTTCAACATGACCGGTGAGTGGCTACCACAGGAAACCATTGATCATTTCCGGGAATACCTGGTTGGGATCAAAGGTCCGTTGACCACACCGGTGGGAGGGGGGATCCGTTCGCTGAACGTTGCCCTCAGGCAAACTCTTGATCTTTACGTCTGCCTGAGGCCGGTGAAATATGTTAAAGGTGTGCCGTCTCCTGTCAAACACCCTGAGTTGGTTGATATTGTTATTTTCCGGGAGAACACGGAAGATATTTACTCTGGCATAGAATGGAAAAGCAAATCTCCTGAAGTACAGAAGGTTATCCGCTTTCTCCAGGAAGAAATGAAAGTGAAGAATATCCGCTTTCCTGAAACTTCCGGTATCGGGATCAAGGCGGTCTCTGAGGAAGGGTCAAAGAGGTTGATCCGTGCCGCAATCCAGTTTGCCCTCGCTGAAAACAGGAAATCGCTTACCCTGGTTCACAAAGGCAACATCATGAAATTTACTGAAGGGGCATTTATGAATTGGGGTTACGAACTGGCTTGTAACGAATTCCGGGATCATATTGTCACCCAACGGGAAAGCTGGATTTTATCCAATGTCGATAAGAATTCGGGTATAAGCGTCGAAGAAAATGCCAAACTTATTGAGCCTGGATACTATATGATGACCCCGGACCAGCAAAAAGCTGTGAGAGATGAGATTTTGGATTGTTTGAAACTGATGTCAACGCATGGCAATGGCCAGTGGAAAAAGAAACTGCTGATTAAGGACGCTATTGCGGATATCACGTTGCAGCAGGTTTTAACCAGGGCTAATGAGTTTGATGTGGTGGCCACCCTGAACCTGAATGGCGATTATATCTCCGACGCTCTGGCTGCGCAGGTTGGCGGGATCGGTATCGCCCCGGGGGCCAATATCAATTACGACACCGGTCATGCGATCTTTGAAGCAACCCATGGAACTGCACCTAAATACGCAGGCCTCGACCAGGTGAATCCCGGATCGGTGATCCTGTCGGGTGCCATGATGTTCAAATACCTGGGCTGGCATGAAGTTCATGACCTGATCTGGAAAGGTCTTGAAATTACCATTTCACAAAAGAAAGTCACTTATGATTTCCACCGGCAGATGGAAGGAGCTGCTTTATTGAAATGTTCCGAATTTGCCACCGCAATCATTGAGAATATGAAGTGACAGAAAAGTCTAAATTGATCAAACATTTTCTATATTAGCGCGTTAAAGAAGACATGACTGTAAGACTGTAAGACTGTAAGAAAATTAACAACAAATCAAATTATTCATGATAGGACTTAAAGAAAAGCTTCGTCAGAAAATTGAAGAATGGAGACCAAGAACTAAACGATTGGTTGAAGAATTTGGTGATGTCGTGATCGACCAGGTCACCGTTGAAAAACTTATTGGCGGGATGAGGAACCTGAAAGTTCTTATTACTGATATATCCTATCTGGACCCGAATGAAGGCATCCGTTACCGGGGATATACTTTGCCGGAGGTGATAGAAAAGCTCCCAAAACCTAAGGGTGCTGAAATGCCTTACGTTGAAGGAGTTTGGTATTTATTGCTGACAGGAGATATCCCGACTCAGCAGGACGTAGATGAAGTTGTGGAAGAGTTCCAGAAAAGAAGGATATTACCGAAGGTTATTTACGATGTAATTGACGCGGCGCCTTGCTGCAATCACCCGATGACTACCTTTGCTTCCGCTATCCTGGCTTTACACCCGGAATCTTTTTTTGTTAAAAAGTATAATGCCGGCATTGCCAAGTCTGAATACTGGGACCCGATGTTCGAAGATTCCATGAACCTGTTGGCGAAGCTTACTGAAATTGCCACCTATATCTATACTAAGCTTTACCGGGATGGGAAACGCATTCAATCCAACCCGAACCTTGATTTGGGCGCCAATTTTGCTTTTATGATGGGTATCAAACCTCCATATGATGATGTATCACGCATGCATTTCATTCTTCATGCCGACCATGAAAGCGGCAATGTGAGTGCACATACCGGGCATCTGGTTGCCAGCACCTTATCTGATGTATATCTATCCATTGCAGCGATGATCAACGGTTTAGCCGGCCCGTTGCACGGATTGGCCAACCAGGAAGTACTGCGCTGGTTGCAGGACCTTCGTGAACAACTTGGCGGTGATGATCCCACGGAGGAAGCTGTCAGGCAATATGTCTGGGAAACCCTCAATACTGGTCATCTTATCCCTGGATACGGCCATGCCGTATTGCGTAAAACCGATCCGAGGTATCTGATCCAGAGGGAATTCAGCCAGAAACATATGGCAGATGATCCGCTTTTCAAATATACCGACCTGCTTTACAAAGTGGTTCCCGAAATCCTTGCAGAACAGGGAAAGGCTAAAAATCCATGGCCAAACGTCGATGCGCAATCCGGAATAATCCAATGGCACTATGGCGTCAGGGAATACGATTTTTACACCGTATTGTTTGGCATTGGAAGAGCTATTGGTATTTGCGCCAATATCATCTGGGATCGTGCTTTGATGTATTCCCTTGAGCGCCCTAAATCCATTACTACAGAAATGCTTGAGGAGATGGTGGGGATTAAGAAGAAGGGAGTTCCACAATAAATTTTGTTCCCTCTCCAATTGTGCTTTCACAGCTAACTTTGCCTTTCATCGCTATTGTATATTTATAAACAATAGCCAATCCCAGTCCGTCCTGGAAAAGCTCCTGATCTATCATAGAGGTTTGCCGGTTATATTGGTCAAATATTTTATGGATCTTTTCCTGTTCAATACCAGGCCCTTCATTCTGGATAGTAAACAAAATATTTCCTTTTTTTTCAATCAGATGAATAGTGATTGATCTTTCCTCAGGGGTAAATTTGACGGCATTGGACAGTAAATTATCGTATATCTGGGTCACATAAACCCGGTTTAGTTTTGCTGCAATATCGGATAAATCCACCTTCAGCCGGATCCCTTTTTGTTCAATAAAATAACGGTAGTTTTCGATCAGTTCTTCAAGAATTGCCCGTATATTCAGCGGTTCCATCTTTAATTCAAAAACTTTTGATTCGATGGTGCTGACATCAAGAATTTCATTGATAAGATTGTTTATGCGCCTGATGCTGTTCCGGATAATGGCCAGGCCTTCCCGCTCGGTCTCATCGACATGTCCTTCGCGTGCATCCAACATTTCTGCCATGCAAAGGCTGCTGGTCAGGGGGTTTTTTATTTGATGAATGACTGTGCTGATAAGGTGATTTTTTTCTTCATTCAGCTTGGTCAGGTCATAATTCTGCTGCTCCAGTAAGACCTTTTGCTGGGAAATGCTTTCGCTTTGTTTTTCAATCAGATCTTTCTGCCGTTGAATCTTCAGGTAGCTTTTTGAAAGCTTCTCTTCCAGCTCATTCATGTCGCGCATTCTATGGATTAATTCCCTTAAAACTCCCCTGAGAATGTCAGGGTTACCTGCTGCATTCCGGTAAAAATCACGGTAATCAAGCCGGAGCAGCAAACAATTCTCGTCGGCTGTAACGGAAGCTGACCGGGTCCGCTGATCGATCAGGGCGTATTCGCCAAATACCTGCCCGGAAACCAGTCTGGCAAGAACATGATTCCCGTCGTGAACCCTTACTTTACCGCTTGCAATGATAAAAACCGCATCCCCTTCCTCACCTTTGCGGATGATGGTGCTTCCTTTTAACACTTCTTTTTCGGTAAGTGACGAAGCCATTTCCATCAGCACATCCTTGCCTGCTCCATCGAAAATAGGCAATTTGCTTAAAAACTCGAATTTTTCTTTGTCAGGCAGCAAGGCTGTTGATTTACTATTAATTGTCAAATTTAGTTAAAATAGGGATAAAAACATTATTCTATAGACGATGAACCGGCCTGAAGGTTACTTCTGTATCTATCAATATGATAGATTATTTCAGGGAAAAAGGCCCTGAATTCGTTTTCATATAAGGCATAATCGGCCTTCAGGTCCTGGATGGCATTCTCCATTCCTGAGGGGTGACTTGTGCGCCTCGACATTCCGTTAAATACCTTTTGAAGACTGTTGAGGTCACGATAACCAACCAGCCAGTTTTGGGTGATCATAAAAGGCAATATCCGTCTTGATCTGGGTGGAAGCAGGTGAAAGCGGCGGACAAGAAGGAAATACGTCCGGGCGACAAGCTGCTGCAGGTTTTCATCAGAAAAATCAGACCAATATTTAGCCAGGAAATGGTCATAATAAAGGTCGACTATAACACCTGCGTACATCCGGTAATTATCTGACAGGCGGCTTTTACTGGTTTTAAATACCGGGTGCTGATCTGTAAAACGGTCAATTTCACGGTGAAGCCTTATCCCACGCTCCATTCCTTCAGGGAAATTCTGTAATGAATTTCCTTTTACAGCATCAGCCACAAAATTTCCCACAATTACATCTTCTTCTTTCCCGGAAAGGTATAAATGGGCTAAAAAATTCATTTTTTTTATTACAAATTTATTTTATATTTGTCATTAAGCCATCTATAATTAAATTAGGAGAAAAACGCATGGAGAAGATGCTTCTGTTGGGCAATGAAGCTATAGCACAATCAGCCATAGATGCTGGACTATCAGGGATATATGCTTATCCTGGTACCCCATCTACTGAAATCCTGGAATATGTTCAAAGGTCGAAAGAAGCCAGGGAGAAAAAAATACATTCAACCTGGTCAACTAATGAGAAGACAGCCATGGAATCGGCATTGGGGATGTCATATGCCGGAAAAAGGACGATGGTTTGTATGAAACATGTCGGGCTTAATGTTGCTGCCGATCCATTTATTAATGCTGCCATAACTGGCACAAACGGCGGCCTGATCGTCGTGGCAGCCGATGATCCTTCCATGCACTCCTCCCAGAATGAGCAGGATTCCAGGTTCTATGGCAAATTTGCCATGATCCCCATCCTTGAGCCGACCAACCAACAGGAAGCCTATGACATGGTGCGTTATGGATTCGTGATTTCGGAGAAATACGGTATCCCGGTGCTGTTAAGGATTACTACCAGGCTTGCACATTCCAGATCAGGGATTACACGTTATGAAAGTCTGCCACAAAATGAGGTTCATCTTCCCGGAAATCCCGGGCAGTTCATTTTATTACCGGCTAATGCACGAAAACAATATAAAACCCTGCTGCATAACCAGGCACTTTTCGAAGAGGAATCTGAAATTTCTTCTTTCAATAATTATAAGGAAGGTAGTGATAAAAGTCTGGGTATTATTGTGTGTGGCATTGCTTATAATTATCTGTTCGAAAATTTTCAGGAGGATGAATTTCCTCACCCGCTTTTGAAAATCGGCCAGTACCCTCTGCCTTACAATCTTATCCGGAGGATTTATCAGGATTGTGGAAGCATTCTGGTTCTTGAAGAAGGATACCCGATACTGGAAGAATTGCTGCGAGGAATACTTGATAACGGGAAAAAAATACTTGGCAGGATGGATGGCACCATTCCCCGTGATGGAGAGCTTAACCCGAATATAGTTGCGCGTGCTCTTGGATTAAAGGAAGAGTATGGTTTGCCGGTCCCGCCAGTCGTAAAATCCAGGCCGCCTTCCCTTTGCAAAGGGTGCCCGCATATTTATTCTTATAATGCCTTGAATGAAGCATTGAGTTTTTACTCGAAGGGCAGGGTTTTTTCCGATATCGGCTGTTACACACTGGGTGCGCTGGAACCCTATGGGGCTATAAATACATGTGTGGATATGGGAGCGTCCATCACCATGGCCAAAGGGGCTGCTGATGCAGGATTTGTCCCGGCCGTCGCGGTAATCGGCGACTCTACCTTTACTCATTCGGGCATGACAGGGCTTCTGGATGCCATAAATGACAAGTCACCCATTACCGTTATGATACTCGATAACGCTACGACGGCCATGACAGGCGGGCAGAAATCGGCAGCAACAGGTAGGCTGGAAGATATCTGCCTGGGGCTTGGTGTTGAGAAAGAACATATTCATGTGGTCAATCCTTCACCTAAATACCATGAGGAAAACTTACAGATTATCAAGGATGAAATAAATTATCAGGGTGTTTCAGTAATAATCCCAAGACGTGAATGCATCCAGACGGTTGCCAGGAAGATCAGGGATGATAAAAAGCAAAAGCAACAGTAAGAAGTCATGGAATAAAGTAATATGAAAAAGGATATTATTCTTGCAGGCATTGGCGGTCAGGGTATTCTGTCCATTGCAGCAGTCATAGGAATGGCTGCGCTCAACTCGGGATTACAGCTTAAACAGGCCGAGGTGCACGGCATGAGCCAGCGGGGAGGTGATGTTCATTCAAACCTTCGCATTGCCGACCACAAGATCTATTCTGACCTCATTCCTTATGGCAGGGCTGATATGATCATATCCGTTGAACCGATGGAATCTTTACGGTATTTACCCTGGTTATCCAAAGATGGCTGGCTGATCTCCAATAATGTCCCGCATGTCAATATATCTGATTATCCGGATATGGATCAGGTGTACCTGGCCATTGAAGCCGTTAGCCAGCATGTTATGATCAATGCGGACCAGGTTGCCAAAGACCTGGGCATGACCCGGTCGGCGAATATGGTTATTCTCGGTGCGGCCTCACCCTGGCTGGGAATTAAATATGAAGAGCTTGAAAATGCAGTTAAAAATATTTTCGCTTCAAAAGGCGCTGATATTGTCGGCCAGAACCTGAAAGCGCTCGCTACAGGCATGGACTTTGCCATGAAGCACCATTCCTGATATTTCCATTCCAGTTAACTTTACAACTTCTCATCTTTTTAGAGAAATCTTCCAATTAATTTTTATATTTTTGGCCATTGGCTTTCATCAGTCTGTTAATTTCATGAAGCAAAAGCTGATCTTAGGTTTACTCATTCTGCTGATTCTCGGGATTTTGGCGCTTATTCCTTATTTGATCGGCTACTATAGCGAGAAACCTGCTGTTATTACTGAAACCATCGACTTTCCTGCTGAACAACATTTCGAATATGGCATAAATTGCGACTCCCTGAGGATCGAAAGAGGGGTAGTACGCAAAAACCAGTCATTATCTGAAATACTTTCTTTCTACGATATAGGGAGTGAAATTATTCACCAGATTGCCAGTATGTCCAGGCCTGTTTTCGATGTAAGGAAAATGAGAGTGGGGAATCCGTATACTATCCTGTTTTCAAAAGATACCGTCCCGGAAATGCTTTATTTTATTTACGAAGAAGATGCTGTTTCCTATATCACTTATGGATTGGAAAATAAAATCACGGTAAAAAAAGGGGAGAAACCCCTGATCAGGGAGGTGAAGACCACCAGCGGCATCATCGAAACCTCTTTATGGAACGCGATGGTTGAACGAGGCGATGATCCGGACCTGGCAAGCGAATTGTCGGAAGTCTATGCCTGGACGATAGATTTTTTTGGGATTCAAAAAGGGGATTATTATAAAGTTGTTTATGAAGACTTAAAGGTGGAAGGGAAATCAATTGGCGTTGGAAAAGTCCTGGCTGCCTGTTTTCATCACATGGGCTCTGATATTTATGCTTTTCGTTTCGGAACAAAAGGTGAGACGGGGTATTATGATGAAAAAGCGCAAAATCTTCAGCGTGCATTTTTAAAGGCCCCCTTACGTTTTAAACGCATCAGTTCCAAGTTCACTTACAGCAGGATGCATCCGGTATTGAAGATCAGGCGGCCTCACCTCGGTGTCGACTATGCCGCTGATTATGGGACACCGGTGCAGACTATAGGCGAGGGAACGGTAATCGATAAGGGGTGGGATAAGAAAGGTGGTGGAAACTATATAAAGATCAAGCACAATAGCGCTTATGCGACATTATACATGCACCTGGCAGGTTTTGCCAAAGGAATTAAAGCAGGAGCGAGGGTTCACCAGGGAGATATTATCGGTTACGTTGGAAGTACGGGTTTATCAACAGGCCCGCACCTGGATTTCAGATTTTTTAAAAACGGCCAGGCGGTAGATCCTTTAAAAGTTGAATCCCCGCCTTCAGAGCCTGTTGCCAGGGAATACCTGGAAGAGTTCAATCATCTGAAGGACTCTTTGATGATTACACTTGATTCATTGGTGGTTGTCAGATTCTCTACGCCCGAAATGTAGCAAACTTTACCAGGGCAAGTTATTTTAGCAAAAAAAAGAGGCTGTCTCATAATAAAGACAGCCTCTTGCTTTTTATTGCAACCGGAATATTAATGTTTATCCCAGAACAGTTTGGTTGACATTAAATCTCCGCCAATGGCATCGGCAGCTTCGTAATAATTAGCTGCATTCAATGTCTGTTCGTTGATCGGATACAGGAACCTTTTGGGTACCTGTCCGTCATCACTATTAGGAGCAGGTGGCAGGTTAAATGCAGGGAAATCCAGTCTTCTCCAGGTGTTCCAGCCTTCCATACCTCTTATGTAGAATGCTAACCAGGCTTGGGTTCCGATTTTCTGTTGCCAGGTTCCGGCAGCAGAAGCATAGTTCACAGCAGGATTTGAAAGGTATGCGATAATATCAGCCTCGGTTCCACCCCAATGTACAATTGAGGATCCGATTCCGTAGTTATAATAAAATTCAGCAGTTCCGCCGACGGAATAATTTCTTTCTGCAGCTTCAGCCAGGTAGAAAGCAAGTTCAGTATAGTCCAGTATGACCATCGGGTATTTTTCACCCTGGATAGCGTCAGCAACATGAGAAAATTGAGAAAATGGACAGTCTTCTCCATAAGGCCCACCTATGTAAGCAGTGTCGCCCGCCATAGTGAAATAAAAAGCTCTGCGTGGGTCTTCCAGGGTGTTCATTATATCAACAATCGTATTTGCCGGTACAAAGTCATGTCTGCCGCTCTGGATCATTTCCTGGAACATAGGGTTCGATTGAGTGCCACCGGGATAAACAATCTGGCAAATTTCTCCCGGAGCGAATGCTCCTGCATAAGCTTCCTCGATGGTGGTCTTGGCAAGGGTATTATCAACATCGGCCAAATTGATGGCTATCCTCACCTTAAGCGTATTGCCAAACTTTTTCCACATGGCGACATCACCCTGGAAATATTGATCATTAGTTCCAAAGCTCCCATAACCATCATTTAATCCTGCGACATCTGCACCTAACCTGGCTAATAAATCCTTGTAGATGGTTAAAGCATCATCATATCCCGGATTAATATTATTGATATCCAAAGCTTGAGTGTAGGGTATATTACCGAAGTAATCCACCAAAGTTTGGTAAACATAAACCTCAACCAGGTCAATGATGTAGATCCTGTTATTCTGCACTGCTATAGCTTCATCACCAACTGCCGCTTCTGCAGCGATGGATTGTATTGCATCTTCCAGGTCATTCAGGACATTACGGTAATAAATCAGGAATTGATTGGCCATAATAGCCCTGTTAGCGAGATCGTAGTTGGCTTCATCAGTATAGGTTGTTTCTGTCCAATACTGGGCGATCAACTTCAAAATATTCAGGTTAACGTTAGGGGTTGCGGTATGATTTCCAAGTGCTACTTGAGCATTTGCAAATAAATAGCCGCCCGGCACTTCTACCGGTCGCTTTTTATCCGTGTTGAAATCCTCAAAGTTCTTCGTGCAGGATATTGACATCCCGATTAAAACCAGTAAGATTAAATATATTTTTTTCATGGTATTACTTATTTAAAATTGTAGATTAACAGTAAGTCCGATATTCCGGGTGGTCGGCATTACGCCGCTCTGCCATCCCTGGACATTGCCAGAGCTCTGGCCTGCTTCAGGATCAGCATATGGGAGGTTCTTCATGATGATCCAAAGATTTGATCCGACGAGGCTGAAAGATACGCCTTTAATAGCAGAATTCGCCATAACTTTTTCAGGCAGGCTGTAAGTTAATACAACCTCTCTCAGCTTGATATAAGAAGCATCATAAACAAAACCAGCATTGGGATTCCTTGCCCATCCAAATACCCTGTAATCATCACCTGGAACCCTGAAGTCATTTTCTACCCAGATAGGTTCTTCGGCAGTACCGGTATTAACAACGCCTTCGAGTATTACACCACCACTGGTTTCATCATCCGTCAACGGATCTCTTGTAGGATTGCCTAAGTCATTGATATAATCAGTTTCCGGATACAAACCGGTACCCAACCCATACCACATGTCGACGGAGAATATGCTTCCGCCTTTCTGCCAGTCGATCAGGAAGCTTAATGCCCAGTTTTTATAGGTGAACCTGTTATTCAGACCTGCTGTAAAGTCAGGCTGAATGGTTCCAAGGACTATATCAGTAGTTGGGCTTAAAAGGTAATATCCATTGGATTTCACAACCCTTTTTCCATCCTGGTAAACATAGTCAGATCCCTGGATTGTTCCATAAGGTTCGCCGACACGGGCATTGATGGTAACACCACCCTGGAGGTTGCCGGATATCTGCAGATTCTGCAGGCCGGAATCCAAACTAATTACCTCATTTATGTTTTTGGCCCAGTTGAGCATGATATCCCATTTGAAATCTCCGCTTTGAACCGGGGTTCCAAATAACGTAAGTTCAACACCTTTGTTTTGAATCTCCCCGGCGTTTACATACTTGCTTGAATATCCCGTTGCATAAGAAACAGAAACCGGCATGATCTGGTTAGCCGTATTGTTCTTGTAGAAAGCCAGGTCAAAGCCTAATCTTGACTGGAAGAATTTCATTTCCAATCCTGCTTCCAAACTGGATGATAATTCCGGTTTCAGTTCAGCATTGGCCTTGCTGTTGGGCAAGGAATACATGGACGTGCCGGTGAACGTGCCATTAAAAGTATAGGTATCTTTCAGGCTGCCCCATGGAGCGTCATTACCAACCTGGGCAAAACCTAACCTGAGTTTTCCAAGTTGCAGCCAGTCAACATCAAGCAGTTGTGAGAACAGGAAGCTGGCTGAAACTGACGGGTACCAGTAAACATTGTTGTCTTTAGGTAAGGTTGATGACTGATCCCTTCTGATGGTACCGTCAAGGAACAGATAATCTTTAAAGCCTAAGGACACCTGGGCAAATACACCATTAACGCCTATTTCCGTCAGTAATTCTTCAGGAGCCTGCATTTGATTCTGGCTATTGCTCAATGCGTAAAGATCAGGTACAATCAGGCCGCCGTCTGTCGAGGCAAATACCTGGTCAACCCGGTCCCTCCTGATATTGGTACCGAGCAGTGCACTCAGGTTGAAGGATTCACCAAGGGATTTATTAAATTTAAGCATAATATCCATGTTGGTTTCCGTAAATTTTCTCTGGAACCTTGAATAACCTGAAGTGCAATCAACCCGGTTTACGCCAAATTCACCGGAAGCTGAAGTTTGAGCTTTTCTTTCTTCCTGTAATTCATTGTAGGTATCGATAGATGCTCTTCCCATGAGGCTCAGGAAGCCTGTGATCCTCCAATCAAGCTGGGCGTAACCGATAAGACGGTCCCTCTGATCTGTTTCGTAATTTTCAAAGCGCTGGAAATATGGGTTATCCCAATAAGCCGGGGTGGCCTGGTTTTTCGCGTCATCAGGACTCCACCAGTTCCAGCTTATGTTTCTACCGGTCAGGTCGTACATTTCCTGTTGCTGTTTGTAGTCAACGTTGGTTTCCATCCACTGGCGGAAGGAAGACATGATATTGTCGCTGTAACCGGTAGAGTTACGACCCGTGCCCTGTGTATTGACATAGTTTGCCGAAGCAGAAACCGTCAGATTCTTTATGATATCGTGAGAGGCATTGACCAGGAAACTATTTTTCTTTAATTTGCTGTTAGGCATAATCCCTTCCTGGTATTGGTTTGTATAAGACAGCCTGAATGCCGTTGCTTCTCCGCCACCCACTACTTCAACCGAATTTGTCAGGGATAATGAATTTTCCATGAAATACTCAGGTCCGTTTTCGGCTGCTACCCAGGGGGTTGCTGTCTGGTAATTAGGCGACTCCGGAAAATAAGAATCCCATTGATAGACAAGGATGTTGGGATCGAATTTCTGCCCCATGGAAGCATCTTCATAAGTGGGCACTGTATAGTCCGTTTGTCCATCACCATTGATATCGTAAAGGTACTCAAAACCAGGATATTCGGTTTCACTATAGTAAAAAGCCCCATAACCAGCACCATAATTTTTCTGGTATATCGGGAAAGTGCTTTTATCAATGAAACCAGTGGTTACGTTAGAACTGATGGCTACGCCGTAACTTTTGGTTTTTGCCATAGTTTTCACGCCTTTTTTAGTAGTAATGATAACCACACCATTCGCAGCCCTTTGACCATAAAGTGCAGTTGCAGCAGCACCCTTAAGAACGTTGACAGATTCAATGTCATTGGGGTTGATATCGGAGGCTGCGTTACCGTAGTCATAACCGCTACGGCCATTTATCTGGCCGTAATTGTTGGTGTTGTCGTTGCTGATCGGAACACCGTCAACGATGAACAAAGCCTGGTTGTTACCGGTAGCCGAAGAATATCCCCTGATGACCACGTTCGTGGATCCGCCGATATTACCCGTACCTTTAACCTGGACACCGGAAACTTTTCCGGAAAGATTGCTGATGAAATTATTGCTTTTCACGGCGTTAATTTCACTTCCGCTGACTTCCTGTGTTGCATACCCCAGTGATTTCTTCTCACGGGAGACACCCAGGGCGGTTACAACGACTTCATTCAGACCGACGACGTCATCTTCCAAAGTGATATTAATGACGGCCCTTCCGTCAATTTTTTCCTCTCTGGTCAACATCCCGACAAATGAAAAGATAAGCTCATTGTAGCCTGCAGGAACAGTCAGTACAAATTTGCCGTTAATGTCGGTAACTGTCCCTGTCAGTGTGCCTTTGACAACAATAGAAACCCCTGGAAGAGGTGTCCCGTCTTTGGCATCCGTTACCGTCCCTTTGACCTCCATTTGAGCCAAAGCGGCCTGCATTCCTACGAAAAGTAGAAACACGAAAAAAAGTGTAAATTTTCTCATAGAAGTAATTTTTGGTTAATTGAATATTTGAATTCGCTTCTGTTAGTGCAATATTACAATAATATTAATTTATTCACAATAAAATTTTAAGAATTATTTTACCAAAAATTAACAAAATGGTAATATTATTCTCTGATCGCGTGATAGATAAGTAGTGATAATTTTTAAAAACTGACTATTTATTTATATACAGTCTAGTTTCATGGAAAATCGGTAGAGCATGTATTTAATAACTGAGATGTCATCTCAATTGTAGCATCTCCTAGAAAAATGAGCGATTCCAAGGATGAAAATAAACCCGGTATGGATCAGGTAGCGTAACCAGTCAAAGCTAAGAAAGGCCAGATCCAGGGAAAAGATGATCAGGGCTGCAGCAAAAAAGATGTAAAATCCAACTTTTCGCTTAAACAGGAAAAGGATTATCCCGGCAGAGGCGGCGGTATATAATGCTGCTCCAGCTATTACAAACCAGCGGAAAAAATATGGAGAGGGGTCTTCAGGTCCATAGTAGGAACTGATAGCCTGGTTAATATTTCGGGAAAACATTAATCCGGCAAGAAAAATCAAGGCCAGGATCAGAAAATAAGTCAGTGCCATGGATAATATTATCCTGCACAAAAAAGACCTTTTTTTTATCCTGGCCGGAGGCAGCTTTTCCTGTAAATCAGTTGAACTCATTTCAATAATTGTCATGTGAAAATGAGCCAGCTAAGATAGGGATTATTCCAAACAGCCGATCTCTTTTTCGACTTCATTTAGTATTTCGCAGGATTTGACCAGTGCCTTCATGGTGTTATGGTCGTCGTAAAGCGGGCGGTCGATATCAAGGAAAGTAACATGTTTACGAATAACTTCCTTTGCTTTTGTCACCCCTTTACCGAACGTGAATTCACGGAAATCGAGGGCCTGTGCGGCGGCCATCAATTCTATCCCCAGGATACCATAAGCATTGTCCAGGATCTGGAAATTCTTCAGGGCCACATTCATGCCCATGGAGACGAAATCTTCCTGGTCGGCTGCGGCCGGGATCGATTGGATCGAAGCTGGTGCGGACAGGATCCTTTGTTCCACGATCTGCATATCGGCAGTGTACTGGCTAAGCATCAGGCCGGAAAACATACCTGCACCTTTGGTCAGGAAAGCCGGCAATCCGACACTGAGGGCGGGATTTACCAACCGGTTCATCCTTCTTTCAGACAGCACGCAGATCATAGTGATAGCAGCACCTGCCATATCCATCGGCAATGCTACCGGGCTTCCCTGGAAATTAGCCCCGGTTAAGGTAAGGTTCTCTTCAGGAAAGAAGATAGGATTGTCGCCAACACCGTTCAGTTCTGTTTCAACCTGTTTTACAGCCCATGCCATGGCATCGTGAGCCGTGCCGATCACCTGGGGTGTCGAACGCATCGAATAAGCATCCTGAACCTTGCATTTAATCTTTCCTTCAATAAGGTCGCCGCCGGAGATGAGCTTGTTAATGGCGCCGGCACTCCGGATTGCTCCTGGAAAACCTCTTACTTCGTGCAGCTTGATATTATAAGGCTTCATATTGGCCTTGAGTGCTTCAAGCGACATAGCCGCGGCGATTTCAGCCTGTTTCAGCCAATTATTAGCATCATAGAGGAAGATAGCGCTCATCGCCGTCATCACGTTGGAGCCATTTATGGTGGCCAGTCCGTCCCTGGCCTGCAAACCAGGCACCGGGATGCCGGCCCTGTAGAGTGCTTCTTTGCCATCAAGCAATTCACCTTTATAATATGCTTTGCCTTCACCCATCATCAATAAGGCGATCTGCGACATTGGCGCAAGGTCCCCGCAAGCGCCAACAGATCCCTTCTGGCAAACATAAGGCGTTACCTCTTTGTTGAGCATTTCCACCAGGGTTTGGGTGATAGCCAGGCGCATACCTGAATTGCCGTGCGCATGTACATTGATCCTGCCCACCATGGCGCCCCTTACCCACTCGATAGGCATTGGGTCTCCGATACCGGCTGCATGATTATATATAAGGTATCGCTGGAATTGCTGAACCTGTTCATCAGTCAGCACCATTTCCGAGAATTCACCGATCCCGGTATTGACCCCGTACATGATTTCACGGGCAACGATTTTCTTTTCCAACATAGCCCGGCAGGCTTCGATCCTTGTGACCGCATCCGGGTGAAGTTCAACTTTTTCATTGTGACGGGCCACATTGACTACATCTTCTATGGTGAGGCCGGAGCCTTTTATAACTAGGGTCATAAATTATAATTTTGAATGTTAAATGTTGAATTTTGAATTAATGTATTATTTGTGAACAAGAAGTGAATTTTAAATATCGAATCCTGAATTCAACATTTAAAATTCAACATTCAACATTTCAATAGAGTGCTGTGCGGTTGATCTTGATCTTAAACTTTAAAATCCAGCTATACATAAATTGGAGGTCAATTTGCACAAAATTAGAAAAATATTCACTATTGTCCGATTAACTTTTGTTTATCCCCAACAGGGAATTAAATCCAAATCGTATTCCACACTGCTACAACACTTTATCTGCTAGGCAGAATTCGCCGTAGGTGATTTAGTATGGTAGAACAAAAGTTGCCCCATAAAAACAATTACCTCGTAGAGGTTTTAGTATCCTTAAACATGCTGATCAGCTGTTCAATTGTAAGGGCAAACTGCTCGCCAGTTTTCATTTTTTTCACTGTGAGGCTGCCACTGCTGATCTCATCTTCCCCGATTAACACAACATAAGGGATTTGTTTCTGGTCAGCATATTTCATTTGCTTTTTCAGCTTTCCGGGGTCCGGGTATATTTCCGTGACAATCCCGGATTCACGAAGCTGAACGGCAAGCCGGAGGCAGTGTTTTTCTTCCTTTTCACCAAAATTGACAAATAAAACCCGGGTTTCTGAAACATCGTGTTCAGGGAACCGGTTTAAAGCAAGCAATACATCGTAAATCCGGTCAGCGCCGAAGGAGATCCCGACCCCTGAAACACCCGGGAGACCGAAAACGCCTGTCAGGTCATCATATCGTCCACCCCCGCAAACACTTCCAATCTCAACTTCGTTTGACTTAACTTCAAAAATAGTCCCGGTGTAATAGTTCAGCCCGCGGGCAAGGGTAATATCCAGTTCGCAGCCATCTACAATACCCAGGATTTCCAATCTTTCATAAATAGTGCGCATTTCGCTGATTCCCTGAATCCCCTGAGCAGACCCTTCCAGCCTGGCCTGCAGGATTTGGATTTTTTCCCTATAATCTCCTTCCAGGTTCATGAAAGGGATGAGTTTGCCAATTTCGCCGGGTGTGAACCCTTTAGCAATAAGTTCTTCCTGAACTTTTTCCAGGCTAATTTTTTCCAGTTTGTCAAGGGCAACGGTAAGGTCTGTAAAACGGTCCGGCACGCCTGCTATTTCAGCCATTCCGGCCAGTATTTTCCGGTTATTCAGTTTTGTAATCACCCGGATATTGAGATCATTGAAAATGTCATGGATGATCTGCACGAGCTCCACTTCATTCATCAGCGAATCGCTGCCGATCACATCCACATCACACTGGTAAAACTCCCTGTATCTCCCTTTCTGTGGTTTGTCGGCCCGCCAGACGGTCTGGATCTGGTAACGCTTGAATGGGAAGGTGATTTCATTCAGATGCTGAACCACGAAACGGGCAAACGGGACAGTCAGGTCATACCGCAATCCTTTCTCAGCGATCTTTTGCGTCAACTGGCTGAGGTTTTCTTTATCTACTTCACCAATTGCAATATCAGACAAATAGTTACCGGAGTTAAGTATCTTAAAGAGGAGTTTATCTCCTTCATCACCATATTTTCCGGTAAGTGTGGACAAGTTTTCCATAGCCGGGGTTTCGATAGGGACATATCCATAATGGCTGAACACTTTCCGGATATGCTCAAAAATATAATTTCGCCGCATCATTTCCTGCGGTGTAAAATCCCTTGTGCCTTTCGGGATGGTATATTTTTCCCCCATGATAAACTTATTTTCAGGATTTAACTTCGATCAATTTTAAGCAAAGGTCGCATTTTTCGCTTATTTTTGCCTCCTTCTGGATATAAAATTACCGGATGCACATCCTTCAGATAGCTAATAAGTTCCCTTATCCTCCAAAAGACGGGGGTTCTATCGCAACATTGAACCTGAGCAGGTCATTTGCTTCCCTTGGACATCAAGTTACGGTGCTGGCTATCAATACTTCAAAGCATTTTTCAGATCCTGCACTGATACCGGCTGAATTGTCCCAACAGATACGTTTTATCAGTGTTCCGGTGGATACGGATATCAGGATCCTGCGAATGATCAGGAACTTTTTATTTTCCGACAGGCCTTATAACGCGGAAAAATTCATCAGTCCTGACTTTGATCAAAAACTTCAGGAACTGCTGATTTCCAATAAATTCGACATCATCCAGCTTGAAGGCCTTTACCTGGCGCCTTACCTTAAAACCATCCGCACTCATTCAACTGCGAAAGTCGTGATGCGTGCACATAATATTGAGCACGAGATCTGGGAAAGGACCGTCGCCCAGCAGAAAGGTCTGAAAAAATGGTATATCAGGAACCTTGCAGGCCGGATCAGACGAATGGAGCTTCAGTTTCTGAACAGTTATGATGCCGTCCTTCCCATTACTTCCCGCGATGGAGACATTCTGAGGAATTTAGGGTGCCGTTTACCCTCTCATGTTGTTCCAATGGGTGTAAACGCCGGCGAGCTGCTTCCTGAGCATGGCATGCTCGAATTCCCGTCAATATTCCATATCGGGGCACTCGACTGGATGCCCAACCAGGAAGGGCTCATATGGTTTTTTGAAAATGTATGGGAGAAAATACTGGAAAAACATCCTGACCTGGTGTTTTACCTGGCTGGCAGGAATGCACCACGGCATTTCAAGACGCTTCCTTACTCCAATATCGTTTTTTTAGGTGAGGTTGAAAATGCTTACAATTTTATCCTTAGCAAAGCAGTCATGATCGTCCCGGTTTTATCAGGAAGCGGGATGAGGATTAAGATCATTGAAGGGATGGCCCTGGGAAAAGCAATTGTAACAACATCTATTGGGACGGAAGGCATAGCCACTACACATGGCACAGATATCCTTATCGCTGATGACCCGGAACAATTTGCCAGGAACGTTTGTGCCCTGATCGAAGACCGGAATTATTGCCTGGAAATTGGAGAAAATGCCCGTAACTTTGTAACAGTCCATTATGATAACTTTGCCATCACTTCATCGTTGGCAGAGTTTTATCAAAGTATACTCTGATGATCCCTGAACTCATATTCTGGATAGTTGTTTTTCTGGTTCTGCATACTTACGTGCTGTACCCATTGATCCTGCGTGTTTTTTCTGCAGGCCGGAAGGGAAATTCCCTGGTTTATGAACGGAACGAAGAATTGCCCGTGGTGTCCGTCATTATCTCTGCCCATAATGAAGAAGCATGTATTAAAGAGAAAGTGCAGAGCATTTTTGCCGGCTCTTATCCTTCAGAAAAATTTGAAGTACTGATCGGCTCTGATCATTCCACTGATAAAACGGGAGACATCATCAGGTTGGTGATGAAAGATTACCCCACTTTAAAGTTTTTCGATTTTAAGGAAAGAAGAGGGAAGGGGAGCGTGGTCAATGATCTGGTTCAGAAAGCATCCGGGACGATCCTCGTTTTAACGGATGCTAATGTAATTTTCAATGGCGATACTTTATTTTACCTGGTCAGGCATTTTAAAAACAGCATGATCGGATTGGTAGACACCAATATGGTTAACCGGGGGATGAAGGAAGAAGGAATTTCATACCAGGAAAAGGCATATATATCAAGGGAGGTATGGATCAAGGACCATGAAAGCCGCTTGTGGGGCGCTATGATGGGACCATTTGGCGGATGTTATGCCATCCGGAAAGAGGATTATGCCCGGGTGCCTGCTAATTTCCTGGTTGATGATTTTTATATCAATATGAGGATTTTTGAGAAGGGTAAACTTGCTATTAATGATATTCGTGCTATTGTTTTCGAGCGTGTTCCGGATGAACTGAAAGTTGAATTCCACCGGAAAGTGCGGATTGGCACAGGAAATTTCCAGAATCTCCGGAAATTCTGGCGACTGATTTTTACTTCAAGGTATGGATTTGCTTTTCTCTCTCATAAAGTGATTCGCTGGTTCGGTCCTTTTTTCCTCCTCACCGCTCTGGCAACCAATATATTTCTTGCTTTCGGAAGCAGGTTTTACTTATGGATTTTGTTTTGCCACTTATTGATATATTTCATTCCTCTCATCGATTGGGCATTGAAGAAGCTCAATATTTATATCGGGCCATTCCGGTTGGCGACACATTTTTTATCCATGAATACCGCTCTGTTTATCGGGTTTTTCCGGTCGCTCGGAAAAGTCCGGTCAGGCGTTTGGGAACGAACCGAACGGGGTTAAATTTCATGAATACCTTATTCCAGATATCCATATCCATAAGCGGTGAATCGGTTGTGGCCTTAAAGGCAAGAAAGAATCCCAGTGGAAGAAGTATAATAGATGAAAGCCACATTCCGGCTGTAACTCCCATCGCACCTTTCAGGGCAGACTTTTCACCGATCATTGATATGATATGATACAGGATGAAAAATAAGATGGAGACCACTGCAGGAAGGCCTAACCCTCCTTTCCGGATAATTGCTCCAAGGGGTGCGCCGATAAAAAAAAGTACCAGGCAGGCGAATGACAAAGTAAACTTCCTGTGCCATACGATTTCGTGTTTAACCAGATATTCTTCACTACTGGTCAGCGACTGTATATGATAATCAAGTGTTTTTTTAATATTACGGGCTGAGCTTAATGCAGCAGAAGTTATCCGGACCCGTTCCTCTCCGGAAAACTGATCAAGAAAATCCTGTTTGATGATAAAACCAGTATCCTGGCCCAGCTGGTAAGTTGAGTCCAGATTCAGATAAACCCGGTAATTGCGGGGAAAGTTTTCGGCCAGGTTAAAACGCCGGTCGCGGATGGAAGTTCCCAGGGAGTCGATAAAGTAATTCAGCTGCCTGATATTCAACATCTGGTAATTGTTCTTAAAAAGATCTTCATTCGTCCGGTTAAGTTCAAATGCTGAAAGATCGAATTTTCTTTGTTGCATTTTGAAAAAGGTACGTTGGAACGGGTTGGTTTTTCTTGAATCTTTCTGGTCCACTTTATCCTGGTAATTATATCCATCATAAAGTGTAAAAAAAAGGTACCTGCCATCAGGGGTTGATTCCATCAGTCCGGAATCAGCCACGGTCACATCAGTATTACCCCATCGGGCAGTATGATTATAGATCATTACCTTATATATACTCTTCCCATCTTTTCCTTTTCTGCCGACCCTGATAACATAATCTTCCATATCGTTATAGAAGATGCCTTCTTTTATATTCACGGCCAGCTTTTTTTTCCTGACATCATGAAGAAGAGATTTGAATTTCAGGTTAGCGACCGGCAGCACATTATTGGAAAAATAAAAGGCAAATCCGGAAATGAGAATAGATAAGATAATCATTGGCTTCATGATGGTACGCAAGGAAATGCCTGACGATTTCATGGCTACCAGTTCGTAATGCTCACCGAGGTTCCCAAAAGTCATCAGCGAAGAAAGCAGGATGGCTAAAGGCAAGGCAAGAGGGACGAAAGTGAAAGAAGCGTAAAAAAGCAGTTCGCCGATGATATACCAATCCAGGCCTTTACCTACGAGGTCATCGATATATTGCCATAAGAACTGCATGAGAAGAATAAACAGCGAAATGAAGAAAGTGGCCAGCAAGGGCCCTGCATAGCTTTTCAATACTAAAGCATAAATCTTTTTCATGACCGGCAAGCTTTCTTCAACGCAAAAGTAGGGTAATTAATTGCTGGTGAAAAAACATATTAATTGATGAATTTAAGATTTTTATATTATTTTTGCAAATCTGCGAACCAAATGTTTAATTAAATAAAGGAAAAAAATGAAAAAACTATTACTCTTAACCCTTGCGCTTATCATTGGGTTTACTGCTTTCTCACAGATAGCAACTATGCCTAAACAACTGCTTAATAAAGCAGAGAAGGTTGAATATCAGAAGCCTATCAGGGATCTTTCTGATTTTTCAGTACCTGTCAATCCTACGGTGAGGTCCTATGCTACGGCCCCATCAGAAACGATTATTGGTTATTCGTTCTATGATTTGTGGTCAAATAACGCATACAGCAACCGATTTTACAGGTATGACGATGGTTCCATGGCGGCAGTCTGGACCCGTGGTATGGAAGCAACGACATTTCCCGACAGGGGAACCGGTTATAATTATTTCGACGGAAGTGCATGGGCGCCTCCACCTACCGCTAGAATTGAAACCGTCCGGACCGGCTGGGGCAGCTATGCACCCTATGGCCTTAACGGGGAAATCGTGGCAGCACATAACGGGTCAAACCTCGAGATTTCGAAAAGAGACAACCGATTCACCGGTGCATGGGTGGAATCCAGTTATGTTGGCGTAGCCCAACCGACCTGGCCCAAAATCGTGACTTCCGGTGATGAGAACCAATACCAGCATATTTTTTATCACACCTATGTTGCATACGGTGGTATGCCGGGGGCAATTATTTATACCCGAACTTCGGACGGTGGCGCAACCTGGGATCCGCAAGATGTGATTCTCCCTGGCATGGGTCCGGAAGATTATTTCCAGTTCCAGTCGGAAGAGTTCGTGGTTGCCAGCAAGGGAGATATTGTAGCCTTGTTTGTGGCAGGTATGTGGACTGACATGTTCATCATGAAATCAATAGACAATGGCGACACATGGGAAAAGATCATGGTGAGGGAATGCCCTTACCCATTTTTCGATTATGAAACGACAATCGTTGATACGATGTTTTCTTGCGACAACTCGGCAGGTATTGCTATCGATAATAATGGAAAAGTCCATGTTGTATTTGGTTTATCCCGGATTATGCATCTCGCTGTAGGTACCACTTACAACTTATTCCCGTGGGTTGACGGTATTGGTTACTGGAACGAAAATATGCCGCCATTCTCCAGCGATCTGAGTGCACTGGCCGGACCGCAGTATGAATATGAAACGTCAGAGATGATCGAAGATTATAATTATATCGGTTGGACTCAGGATGTTGATGGCAACGGGACAATTGATTTTATCACAACTGCTGATGGTTTTCCAATGACTTACCGGAGTATTGGATTATCAACGATGCCTACCATTTCGATTGATGATGAAGGCCGTATATTTGTTGCCTTCTCATCATATACGGAAACTTATGATAATACCGAATACAATTTCCACAAGATCTGGGCACGTGCATATGATAATGGCAAATGGGGACCCTTTTATCATGTGACCAGCGACATTATGCATATTTTTGATGAAAGTATTTGGCCCCTGTTTACTGCAAGTTCCGACGGTGACGTCCATATGATCTACAATGCTGACGGAACACCGGGATTTGCCCTCGATACTCCTCCTGGCCATGACTTCCAGGAGAACTCTATCTGGTATTCAGCAATTCCTAAAGATGACCTGCTGACAAGGATCGGTGATAACAATCTTCTCAGCACAACCAGTGTTTCCCAGAATTATCCCAACCCCTTCGACGGTACAACCACCATAACGGTCAACCTTCAGAAGGCAGCTAATCTTAGCATGAAGGTTAACAATATCCTTGGACAACAAGTAATGGATATGCAGAGAGGAAATGTTTCTGCCGGAACCTATTTCTTCCAGGTCGATGGGACAGAATTGCAGGATGGCGTATATTTTTATACTGTAAAAGCCAACAACAGTGAGGTTACTAAGAAAATGATCGTTAGATAACCTTTTCTGATTATTGATCTGAAGCCGGACTTATGAATTAAGCCCGGTTTTTTAATTAGTACTCCGACGGGTGAATCCGAAGAAAGATATTGCTCCGACGGGTAAATCCGTTGGTTCCGAATAAGTTACAAAATATTAACTGACGGATTTACCCGTCGGAGCAACAAAAAAAAGAGAGTGTCTCGACTTTTGAGACAGCCTCTTTTTTATGCAATTATTTATCAACGGGAATATTTACTTTTAAAAAAAGCATAACTTTATGGTTTGATTCGTGAAACCTTAATTAATATGTTCAATTAAAAAAATTATTATGAAAAAACTATTACTATTATTAGTAGCAACATGTTTTATTTTTGTTGCAAATGCCCAAAAAGCTACAGAAGCTGTTAAAATGAATCAAGAAAAGTCACTTCATGATAGTGAATATCAAGGAGCAGTTCCTCCAGTCACAATTAATTACTCTAATGATGCGAAAGATAGCCGTGAAAAAATATATGTCGGAAGAGCGCATAGCCAAAGATCTTTTCGTCGTGAAGACTGTAAGGTTATATCTTATAATAAAGATTTGGATTTGATAGGTATATCTTTTATAATAGATAAAGAAACTTATCCCTCCATTGCTTTGAGTAATGGATCTGTTGGAATCTTCTATTCCGCTGATCATGGCCAAACATGGGTCGGACCAGTGCTCCTCTCTGATTTTAGCGCTGAGGGTTTTCGTAATTATTACTTATCAGGCGTTATTTATAACCCAAGCGACAATGTTGTTATAGAAAACGCTTATGGTGTATACCAGGGTGTTCCTCCTGATGATCCTGCTCTGGTAGTCTGGAACAAGCAGGCGTTTGGAACAAGTACCCTTGGAGGTGCTAATTACTTATCGGAATACTTTGAAAACAGTGGATCGAATGATTATGATGGGTACTTCAATCAATTAGGATTAACCCAAATAGAAGATTTCATGAAGTGCTTTAATATTTGGGCAGAAGGACCATGGGCTGGTTTTACAGCACTTGCAATGGAAGACATTCAAGGACTTTACAATGGTACCGGATTTGACTGGGACCTGGAACATTCTGTCATAGATATGCCTTTTAGTCTGGATCCCACAGATAATACAGCCATGTGGACTGGTAAATGGACCTTTGCTGATGTAGCAGCAGATATGGTTTGGTCAGATGATGGCGAGATTGGATATGCATGGATGGTTGGTGCAACTTCAGAAAATTTAGAATCTGGTTACCAACCGCTTATGTATAAAACCACTGATGGCGGAAATAGTTGGGACTACATTGAACTTGACTTCCAGGAAAGTCAGTGGCAGGATTTCTTTCAAAACGGCGCGACCGATCCCACAGACTGGTTAATTTTCCCCTGTAAAGATCATAATGAAGTTTTCACAGACTTTACTATTCCATGGTTCGATGCTACTGTAGGTGCAGTTGATGCTGAAGGGAATTTGCAATTATTTGGAGCTGTGAGCAGCCACTACTTTGACTTTATTTATGACGGTGCTTATTACGATAGTATTGGTTTCAGATATGCTTTCTCTGGTAATCTGTTTAAATTTACCATTGGAGATGAATTAATTGATATTATGTTAGTTGATACATTAGCGACAAATGCTGCCAAAGACCTTGTAGATGGAACTACCAATGACTCATTGTATTGTGGCACAACTGGCTGGCTGCACAGACTGCAACTTACTAAAGATGAACGCTCAGAAGAATTCTTTTTCACATGGACAGATTCAGAAGGAGGGGATCGTGTACAGGAGAATATGGAGCCTGATATAAATGGTTGGTCTTATAATATAACTTCCGGCGAACATACAGATCCTGTTTGCTTCACTTGCGGTACAACATGGCCTTATGAACATTATTGGTTTGTCCAAGCATCTGATTATGCCTGTTATAATTCTGTTGATTCAACTTTTACTGTCCCTATGGTGAATGCTGTTAGTTTAAATGATTTTTTTAGTAACGCAAGTGCCTCTGCGGATCCGATTGATGTTGAATATGTAACTGGTATAACATTCGATGCAATTGATCCAATTCATGTTGGTGTAGATGAATTTTCAGGACTATCAAACATCAGCGTTTCTCAAAACCTGCCGAATCCGGCTACAGGTATCACTACCATCAAGATTAGCAGCGAAACTGTTGCTCCGGTTACCGTTGAAGTTTCAAATCTTATCGGACAAATTGTTCACACAATAGATGCCGGTATCATTAACGGAAACATTAGCGTTAACATTGACGTAAGCAACCTTGAAGCAGGTGTATATCTCTACACGGTGATTATTGCAAACGAGCGCGTTTCAAAAAGAATGATCGTAAGATAAACCTCTTTTTCAGACAATTAATATTAAGCCGGGCTTTCATGTTAAGTCCGGCTTTTTTCATGCAATTATTAATAATCAGTTTACAATTGATGGCAGCAAACTGGGCAATGGAATTTACTTCTATACGGTATTCACCGGTAAAGAATCTGTGACCAACAAGATGATCATCAAATAAGAAAGCTTTTAAGCTTATCAATTATATTTAAAGGCAGGGCTTAAAAAATCCTGCCTTTTTTTTTATTTCTGCTACAGAAAAGAAAAATAATAGTTTTCCCACTTTATTTTCCTGTAAATTTATAGGGCCAATTTTAATCTTTCCTGATCATGAAAAAAGTATACTTCATTTTCGTGTTGATTGCTCTTATCGGGCAATCTGCACTTCATGCCCAAACCTATATGAATATGGGAGATAATATCGATATTCCCGGTTACTCATGGATCATCTTTAACCCCGGGACCTATACTATCCCTGACCCGGGCAATGACGGACTGATCAGGATCAATAACCAGCAGAATATTATCCTCGACGGTGCAAATGTCGCCGTTGACGGAGCGAATTATTCAGGTTACATGATCAAGATCAATAATTCCAAAAACATTACCATCCGGAATTTTGAATCGGCAAGCCGGTTTAAATACGCCGTATATATCACAAATTCCGACAGTATCCAGATTTATAATTGTGATTTCTCTTTTAACAAAGTCGATTCAGCCGGATGGATTGATGTCTGGTCTGATTACCAGTCAGCTTTAGGAGGAGGAGTGATGATGTACCTGACCGATTATGTTGATATTCATAATAATACTATGAAGATGCAGAATGATGGCGTGGCTTTATACCATTGTAACCATATTTCAATATGGGAGAACGATTTTGACTGGAATACTTCCTACGGGATAAGGATGTATTTCACAAATTCCTGCCACATTCACCATAATTTAGCTTCACATGTTAACCGTCCCTTTACCAATCCCAGTGATTGTGCCGCAATCCTTATGATCGTTTCCAATGAAAACCTGGTGGAGCATAATGACTTCAGCTATTCCGGCGATGGCATCTTTTTAGGGCAGTACGAATATTCGTCCACTCCGAACAATAATATATTTCTCTACAATGAATGCTCATACTCACCGCATAATGCTATTGAGGCAACCTTTGCAGACGGCAATATTTATAGATGTAATGCCTGTAACTACAGCCATTATGGTTTATGGCTAGGGTATTCGTTTAATTCACTTGTTGACAGCAATGAAATAATCGGGAACCAGTCTTCAGGAATCGCTATCGACAGGGGTTTCAGCAATATTATCAGCCAAAATATGATCAGCGACAATCCTATAGGTATTGAACTCTGGGAAGGAAGTGCCATCCCGCCTTATCAGAATCAGTTTTCCCATGATTACCTGGTCAAAGGAAACCTTCTTGAAGGTAACCGGCTTGCCATCAAGTCAAATAACACTGAACACCTTGTGCTTGACAGTAATGCAGTGATTTATAACAATGACGGCATTCAACTCAATGGGTCATCCCCGCAAGACACTTTTTATTTCAACTACTTTAAAAATAATGCCTTATATCATATTGAGAATTTATCTCCAGACGATATTTATGCCCCCTATAATTCATTTTTCTCCCCGGATGAAGATTTCATAGCCTGTAATATTTATGATTTTGCTGACAATCCTGCTAAAGGAGAAGTGATCTGGCATCCCTTCTTTTATGGTGAACCCCCTGTTGTCACTGATGAACAATTGGAGGATATGACTGAACCTACAGCTGAATGGTATGCTTATCCGGAAGTATGCGGGGGATACGGCGGAAGTATGGCAACGACGGTTTCCTGGGATTCAACAGATATGAAGGAAGGGGTTGCTTCGGTACATTGTGTGACTGGCAATGGTTGGGATATCGGTCTTCAATACTGGCCTGGCAGCGATACAATTGTCCATTGGCAGCTCAGCGGGCAGGACACGCTGATATTCTGGCTTAAAACGGTTAATACCACTGGCTACGGATTTCAGTTTCATCAAATACGTGTAGGGAATCTTTGCGGAGGTTATTATAAATATTCCGGGTCACCAAATGTGCTTAACGCGGCTAATGGGACCTGGAAAAAGATCAAGGTGCCCCTTGCCGGCGGAGGTTCACCTTATAATTATGTCAGAACAGAAATCGGTGAAGTTTCTTTTGATGATATCAGTTATGTTTCCATTCATGCTGATACATGGGATTTTGGCTTTGAAATCTGGCTCGATGGGATGCATTTCAGCTCATTCTCAACCGGACTGGATGAACTTAATGGCCAGAACCTGTCTTTCAACTGTCTGCCGAATCCGATGGGTGAATCGGCAATTATTACCTGGAGAACTGATCAACAAGGGCCTGTCAATTTTGAGCTATTTGACCTCACTGGAAAACAGCTTTATTGGAAAGAACTGAATTCGATCAGTGAAACGACCAATCAATTTGTTTTTTGCAATCCGGGAATTTCACCGGGACTATACCTAGCATCAATGAAATCCGCTCATCAGGTCCAGATCAGGAAGCTCATCATCCGTTGAACAAAGCCCTCTTTCCTTTGTTAATAAGGGAAATGCAAGAATATGCCTGAATTTGACGGTAACTGGACGCTAATCACCGGGGCATCATCGGGTTTTGGATATGAGATTGCCAGGATACTTGCATCAAAGGGACACAACCTGGTGCTGGTGTGCCGCAACGAAGAGCGTCTATGTCAGATTGCACGCGAGTTAAATGAAATTTCAGATATCATTATCATGCCGGTGGATCTGGCCAAAGCCGGTTCTGCAACTTTGCTGTTCAATGAATGTGAACGCCTCAAGCTAAAGATCAATGTCCTGATCAACTTTGCAGCGGAAAATAATTAACTTTGCCCGCTCATAAATTTGTCGATTTAAATTCTTCCATCCCATGAAGCGTGCATATATTTTCAAAATTCTATTTCTGATTGTTATTTCCAGCGGCCTGTATTCCCAGAAACCATTCAGCCCTAATATTACAACTGATGATCTTAAGTCCCACATTTCCTATCTTGCATCTGATGATCTGAAAGGTCGTTATACGGGGACTCCAGGCAGTACGGCAGCTTCTGAATACATCAGGGATCAATTCCGTGATGCCGGCCTGAAACTGTTGGGACAGGAAGGGTTTCAAAACTTTGAAGTGGTGGTTAGCGTTATAGCCGGCGAGAATAACTCTTTCAGGATAAATGACAGAATTGATGCACTTGCCGGAGATTTTACTCCCTTTCCATTTTCAAAAAATGCAACGGTGGCTACGGGGGTAGTTTTTGCGGGCTATGGATTTGAAATCGAACAGGATAGCCTTTCGTGGAATGATTATCTGGGGCTGGATGTTTCCGGACAATGGGTCATGATCCTCAGGGGAGATCCTGAGATGGAAAAGCAGGAAAGCCGGTTTATTTCTTTTGGCGATGACCGCGATAAGGTCATTTTAGCGAGGGATAAAGGCGCAGCGGGAGTGATTTTTGTTTCCGGAAAAAAATTTGATGCAAATGACGAACTGGTTTCGATGTATTTTGATAAAACCCAATCAACCGCAGGAATTCCGGTCATTCACATAAAAAGAACCCTGGCCGATGAAATATTGTCGCCAGACTATCTTTCTGTCGATTTCCTTGAATCTTTGCTGATATCAGACATGAAACCCAACTCAAAGATGCTCAGCAGTGAAGTGGCAGCAACCACACAAGTCTTACAGGAGAAAGTTACTGCGCGGAATGTGATAGGTATGCTGGAAGGAAGTGATCCGGTTCTTAAAAATAGTTTTATAATTGTTGGCGCCCACTACGATCACCTGGGAATGGGCGGCCCCGGAAGCGGATCGCGGTTTTTAGACAGCCTGGCCATTCACAATGGCGCTGATGATAATGCGTCCGGTGTTGGAGGCATATTAGAGCTTGCATCCTTTCTGGCTTCAGAAAGGACATCACTTAAAAGAAGTGTGGTTTTTGTAGCTTTTGATGGAGAGGAACTCGGTTTATTGGGGTCAAGGTATTTTGTAGAGAATCCACTGATCAATCTGAAGAATGCTGCAGCCATGATCAATTTTGATATGATAGGCCGGTTGAAGCAGGAAGGTCCGGCAATAATGATCGGAGGGACAGGCACTTCTGTCGAGTCGGAAGCAATACTTGACAGTCTTAATGCCGGTTCAATAAAGTTGAATTTTTCGCCTGAAGGATATGGCCCTTCTGACCATGCAGCTTTTTATGCTGAAAATATCCCGGTATTTTTCTTTTCAACCGGCGCCCATGAGGATTACCACACTCCTGGTGATGATTGGGAACGCCTGAATTTTGAAGGTGAGAAAGATATACTGGAAATCGGAAAACAGCTAATTACTGCACTGGCTAGCAAAGGTGAAAACCTGACCTTTCAGGTGGCCGGGCCTAAGCAGCAGGAAGGCGGAAGGGCCGGTTATCGTTTCAAAGTCACCCTTGGCATCATGCCTGATTTTACCTCAACCGTCGAAGGCGGTTTAGGTGTCGGAGGAGTTAAAAAGGATGGACCTGCCTTTAAGGGGGGCATGCTGAAAGGTGATGTGATTACAGCTATCGATGGCAAACAGGTTAATGACATTTACGATTATATGAACCGGCTTAAAAAGCTGCAGCCAGGCCAGGTAATTTCGGTAGATGTATTACGGGAAGATAAAAAAGTGATACTGATCATACAATTGTAGCATGACCGAATACCTTTCACGGACTTTCCTGGTAAAGTTCATCAAATTCGGCATTGTCGGTTTTTCCGGCGTTTTTATAGATTTCGGGATTACTTATGCCTGTAAGGAATGGCTTAAGATCCAAAAGTATATAGCTAATTCCATTGGATTTACGGTGGCAGCATCCTCCAATTACTTTTTTAATCGCACCTGGACTTTTAGGAGCAAGGATCCTGATATCGCCATTGAATACACTGAATTTATTGTGATAAGCCTGGTGGGTTTGGGAATTGCTAATCTTATCGTGTGGCTGATCCATTCCAGGTTCAAACAGAATTTTTACCTATCCAAACTCTTTGCGATCGGGGTAGTTACGGTCTGGAATTTCTTTGCGAATTACTATATTACATTTGCTAATTAATAAACCTGACAGGTCTTCGACGCTGTCAGGTTTAAAGGATAGGAAACCTGTCAGCGTTCGCTTGCGGACCTGACAGTGTTAATACTAAATTATTCAGCAAAAACTTCGAAATTAATCTCCACTAAAACTTCTTTATGCAGTTTGATCTTGGCTTTGTAGTTGCCCAATTCTTTGATCGAATCACCGTCAACTTCAATATTTTTCCGATCAAGTTCGAAATTAAACTGGTCTTTTAAAGCCTGGGCGATCTGAATAGCATTGACTGAGCCGAATATTTTTCCGGAGGTCCCTGCTTTGGCGCCGATCTTCAGATTGATTGTTTCAAGTGTTTTTGCTACGGTCAAAGCTTCATTGCGGACCTTGTCATCCTTATATGATTTTTGTTTCTTATTCTCGGCGATGACCTTTTTATTGGTTCCGGTGGCCAGGATAGCCAGGCCATGAGGGATGAGATAATTTCTTCCGTAACCATTTTTTACGGTCACGATATCATCTTTATATCCTACGTTAGCTACGTCTTGTTTTAAAATGACTTCCATATTAATTACTCCTCCTTATTTAAGTAAATCAGCCACATAAGGCATTAAAGCCAGGTGGCGTGCCCGCTTGATAGCCTGGGCCACTTTTTTCTGATATTTTGTAGATGTACCGGTTAATCTCCGGGGGAGGATTTTTCCCTGCTCATTTACGAATTTCAACAGGAAGTCAGCATCTTTATAATCAATGTACTTAATGCCCGCTTTTTTAAAACGACAATACTTTTTCTTTTTAGTATCGACGTTAATCGGGGTAAGATATTTAATATCTCCGGTTTGCTGTGCCATGGTTCTAAACAATTATAAGTTTATATGCTAAGCTTCCTGTGGTTGCTGTTCAAGCGCTTTTCTGCGCTTTTTCTCATTATAGGCAACTGCATGTTTATCGAGCTTAACGGTCAGAAAGCGGATAATGCGTTCGTCGCGTTTGAATGCCAGTTCAACGTCGCTGATGATATCACCTTCGGATTTGAACTCGATGAGGTAGTAAAACCCTGTAGATTTTTTCTGGATCGGATAAGCCAGCTTTTTCAATCCCCAGTTTTTTTCCAAGACGATTTCTGCTCCTTTGTCATTCAGTAATTTTTGATACTTAGCGACCGTTTCCTTCATCTGATCATCAGATAAAACGGGAGTCATAATGAAAACGGTTTCGTACTGATTTGCCATTGTTAATCGTGGTTATTATTAATTCTAATTTCAAAAAGGGAGTGCAAAGGTACGATAATTATTCAGTTTACAAAACCTCAGGGAAGAAATTTCACCAATTCATTGAGAATGAATTCTGCTGCATGCCCGTCTCCGAAGATGGCCGGAAACTGATCAGGAGATTGGTTATAATAGCGGTAAAAGGCGTCACTTATCATTTTCGGGTCCGCATCAACGATAGTTGCCGTTCCCAGTTCAATCAATTCTTTCCATTCCGATTCGGACCGTAAAACCAGGCATGGCTTGCGGAAAAAGTATGATTCTTTCTGCACCCCTCCTGAATCGGTAATGATCATCCGGCACCGGTTTTCCAGCAAAAGCATGTCAAAATAGGTCACAGGTCCGGTCATCCTGAGGAAAGGATTGGCTTCTATGCTCTTCTGCAACTTGCTGTTTAGCATAACAGGCATCATTTTAACCGTTCGGGGGTGAAGGGGTAATACGAAGTCGATTTGCTGATCCCGGCTGATTTCATCCAAAGAACCCATAATTGCATTCAGCCTGTCGGCTGAATCGGTATTACTGTCCCTGTGGATGGTGCAAAGGATAAAATCTTTTCCTTTCAGGGCCAAATCACTGAGAATCTTTGATCTTTCCTCGGCTAATTGACTGTAATATAAAGCATTATCATACATAACATCTCCGCAATGGTATATCCCGGGATGATCAATAGAATAAGGAGGCTGAGCATCAGGATCAAATCCTTCTTTTGCAAGGTTTTTAAAGCCGGTTTGGGTAGGTGAAAATAGAAATGTAGACAGGTGATCACAAACTACACGATTGATCTCCTCAGGCATACTTTTGTTGAATGAGCGCAGGCCCGCTTCGATATGAGCGACCGGGATACGCAATTTGGATGCTGCCAGGGACCCGGCAAGCGTTGTATTGGTATCACCATAAACCAGGACCATGTCAGGTTTTTCTTCCAAAAGAACCTGTTCCGTGCGGCGGATGATTTCCCCCGTTTGAAAACCATGCGTGCCCGAACCTACTTCAAGATTGAATTTTGGGTGCGGTATTGCCATTTCCTCAAAGAAAACGCGCGACATATTATCATCATAATGCTGCCCGCTGTGCATGATCAATTCTTCGATCCTTTCAGAGAAGAATTTTTTTATGGCACGGCTGATTGCAGCAGCTTTGATAAACTGCGGCCGGGCGCCAACGATAGTAATAATCTTCATTTTATTCATTTTAACTGAATTGCGGATGTATAAATTCATCCTCAGGACAGTTGCAAAAATAAAGGTTTATCGCTATAAATATCAATGGATAATAATCTTATGATATTTAATACTTCCAGTCCCGGATTCTGAACTCAGAATATAAATACCTGGAGAAAGTTGTCGGAGATCAAAACGGATTTGCTTTTCACCGGTATATTGGATTTCTTTAAAAAGCACGATTCTGCCCGAAAGGTCTGTCAGGCCCAGCTTTACATCGGGTCCGGAGAAATTCTTTAACTGAATCGTAAGCAAACCATTGGTTGGATTTGGAAAAATCAGCATGTTACCCTCTTCGCTTACTTCGGGCAAATTTACCAGGTTCGACTCATAATAAGCCTTCCAGCCCGGTGCAGTCACCGAGTAATTACTACTGAATGCTAAAAACATTTTACCACTTGGGGAAGTAACAGGATCGGGCACACCCGGGGAATACGACCCGCTATATTCGGAAAGCAATTGCTGGCTTTGCAAGTCATAGATTTTCAGTAAATCAAATCCGGCCTCTGTTTCAAATTCAGTAAAATAGAGCGTTACATAGGATGCTCCCTCAGGCAATATCCGCCACAGACAGGCTGAATTATCTTGGTAGTCCCAATTTCCGCTTCCATCGGTAAGGGTATCTGTCTGCGCTGTCAAAATGGTTGTGCCACTGCAATAAACCGGGATTTCAGATTTGAATGACGCAAGGAATCCTTCTCCGGTCTCGTCAGGACCGGTTTCGAAAACGACGAGCATCCCGTCGCCTGTTGTAGTTACGGGATCAGGCAACATATCCCCTGAAAATATCCCCAGGATTGGCGCCGTGATGCTGTCACCATCGTAAACAGTGACGAAATCGCTGGTATCAGTCCTGAAAATTAAAAAACTCAGGGTGATATTGTTCACGGAATCAGCCGGCGTGATCAGCCAACTGCAAGCTGCCTCATTTTGGTAGGGATAAAGTGGCCCACTGCCGTCATCTATAGTTCCAAACAAGGTGCTGTAATTTTTTTGACCTTCGCAATAAAGGGGATAATCAAAAAGGTTAGTGTCGGGAACGGCATGGATGATGAGTTCCTGGGCAAGGTTAAAGAGTGATCCGCCCGGGGTAAGGTCATCAGTATAGAAATAACCATCATAAGAACCGTTCCATCCCCAGTTGAAATGGAAGTAATCATTTCCCTGGTATCCGTCGCATACAAAGGCATGGCCGTTGGTGTCAGGGACCGACCAGCCAGCATAATACATGGGGATTTCCTGGTCAAGATGGGCTATCAGGAGACTGTCCCAGTCCATCGAAGTCGAATCCCTGAAAACATACTGGGTTTCGGGGGAATACTTAAAGAAGGTCTTTAAAGAGTAAGCCGCTTTATGGTTATCATGCCGGACCCATCAGGGCCATAGACCATATCTACCGAAACGCCCAAATGATATAACAGTTCGGCTACTTCAGGGTTGCTATGGCCGAGCGAAGTTTCCATCAGGTCCCACTGGTAATTTGCACTGCCGAAATCTGCACTTAACGTTCCGTAAGGAGGACATTCATAGCTATATGATCCGGTTCCCGTGTCAGGCCAGCGGAAATAGTTCATGACCTGGCCCATAGCAGTAGCCACGCATCCGGTATAACAATGGCCTGATGGTCCCGAAGGATCAGCCGGACACATCTCGTTATAATACTTGCCCTGGTCCCAGGTTGAAGTGGTCAGGGGCAGGACTTCTCTTCCGGAAAAAGGATGAATTGCTGTTAGCGGGGTTTCCAGGTAATATCTCCAAAGAGCGGCAGTTTCTGCGGATGGTTGTGCTTTTGTTTCTATAGAAAAAGCAATTTGTCTTTTATATTGTTCCATCCAGGCCTGGAAATTATCCGGTTGATGGAATGGTTCATATTTTCCGTAAAAAGTATAACATAAGACAGGTGGGTTAGCACTATGGGATGAAATTGCCATGAATCCTCCCGTTGAAAAGTTGAAAACGTAGTAAAAGATGTCTTTGTTTTCCTCAATAGTGAAAGAATTGATGATTTTCAGATTTACTGCTTCGACTAACCGGCGTGATTGTACCCGTTCAAAATATATTTTTTTTGCAACAGATATAGCCTGTTCTTCAGTAATAAATGCACCCTGTGTAAAAGAAATTGCAGGAGCGAAAAGCGAAAAAATTAAGAATACGAGTATTTTTTTCATAACAGCCAATTGAATTTGCCATTATAAAAGTATTAAGAAAGATGAATCGAATAAAAAAAGGTGTCATCCTTTTAACAGATAACACCTTTTAAAATCTTAACCGGATTTATTCGATTACGAATTTTTTAGTTGTAGTTCCTTTATCGCCATTAAGCTGTAAGATATACACCCCGCTGCTGAGATTATCGGTGTTGATCTGGTTTACATCGCCATCTTTATATCCTTTGAACGATTCCTGCCAGATTGTTTGTCCCTGTATGTTCAGGACTTTTACTGTTACCTGTTCTCCGGTCCCGCGAGCGGAATAATTCAACACACCGGTGACCGGGTTGGGATAAGTAAGGACGCTTGCATTATTATTAGCTCCTTCTTTAACCCCGGTTGTATTGGAAATCATAATATTGTCGACAAATACGTTATCTCCTTCAGCATAAAACTTATCCGAAAGAAAGCATGAAGACTGTAAAGAGATGTCGAACAGCGAATTTCCAAATTGGGAAAGATCAAAGATTTTCATATCAAAAGGATCAGTATTGGTAGCCGGATTGAAGTTCGTGTTGCCATAAATATCAGCTACCTGCTCACCATTAACCAATACCCTGAACCACGAGTACTTATTCCCGACGGAGTATGTTTGCCGCAGATCAAGAGTAAGTTCGACTCTTTCCATGCCGGTTGCATCGACACTACAGTTCTCCGCAAAACCATGGAAATTAACGTTTGTATTCCAGGCCTGTTCCGGGGTCGTATTAGCTGGCCCGCCAGACCATCCGCCGGTAAGGCCGCTTCCCTGATAGTGCAGGCCATTGATTGATCCGGGAGCTGCAGCCCTGCTATCGACCTTTACTTTCGCCCTTGAATTACTGCTAAGGTTGAAATTATTGCTTTCGCCCGATTCAAAATCTTCACTGAAATTAAGCAATATGCCTTCGATGAAGATCATGTCCGTGATAGTTTTAAAATTAGTGCCATTGGCATTGGAAGCTGTCAAATTAACGGTATAATAACCTGGTGCTTCGAAGCGCACATGCGGATTCTGCGAAGTGAGGCTTGTTCCGTCGACAAAAGTGACCGAAGATGGCTGGAAATCCCAGGTCCATACTGTGGGGTCATACAAAGTTTCATCGGTAAAGACAATTGTGTCTCTGTTACAGGCAATAATTGTATTGGCTGAAAACAATACCCAAGGGATAGGGGTGCTGGTCACTGTCATATAGTTCGTCTTGGTTTCCACGTCAGTTCCAAAATCATTAGTGACGTCCAGATTAACAGTATACACTCCTTCCGTCGCAAAATAAACGGTCGGATTCTGCTGGCTGGAAAGATGAGGTGTCCCGCCTGTAAACTCCCACGACCAGACATCCGGCACCCCGGCTGACAGATCGAAAAATTGGATACCTGTTCCGGGGGTGATATAAGGAACCGGCGTGTAAAAATCAGCTACCGGATGAAATGGTGTGCCGGCGATTGCTGCATAAGCATCAATTCTGCCTGCGCCTAGTTTCCCGGCGTAATTCTCATTGCCCGGCACACTATAAATATCTTCACAGGTCGATTTCAGGACAGTTTCAAGCTGATCGGGGGTCAGGTCAGGATTGACGGATAGAATAAGGCCGCAAAGGCCGGCAGTTAATGGACAAGACATAGAGGTGCCGGCATAAACATCATAATAGCCGAAATCGGTCAGGTCCCATGTCGTACTCAACAAACCGGATGGCCCCTGGTTCCCGTAGCCTCCCGGAGCACAAACGTCAACACTGACTGCATAATTAGAGAAATCAGTCTTTACATCATCTTCATTCGTTGAAGCAACATTTATTACATAGTTATAGGCTGCAGGATATTGAGGGGTAGTGACATTATCATTCCCCGCTGAAGCAAGCATTACTACGTCCATACCGTGTATAGTGTTAATCAGGTTTTGGTTGGTTTGACTGAAACCAGGCCCGCTCCATGACATGCTGATCACATCTGCTCCGTTATTGGCAGCCCATTGAAGGCCGGCATAACCGCTGGTAACATATTCGGGGTTACTTGAAGATGCCTTTACCCCGATAAGGCTGACATTATAACCAACTGAGGCCACGCCAATTCCATTATCTGTCTCCGCTGCAGCGAGGCCTGCAGTATGAGTGCCATGTGACCATAGTGAGGGATCCCCGCCGGTCGGCGGATTGGAATTTTGGATTCCGGGCTGCGTCATATCTTCAGACAGGACGATCTTATTAACAAGGTCAGGATGATCAATCCAGACAGCATTATCCACAATGGCAACTTTAATATCGGGTGAACCTGTATTAATGTCCCAGGCCATCTCGGCGTTGATCACATCAAGATGCCAGTTCCAGTTAGCAGAACCTTGAGACAAGTTGTACAGTGAATCGTCCGGCGTGTAATCTATATAGGCCAGGGGCACTTTTTCAACATATTCCAGATCAGGATTCTTTGCCAGCTCCTCCATAATAGCTTCAATCTTATCATATTGCGAAAAGTTAAGTTCAAATGTCCTAACCAGTTTTGAGTTATTATTCAGGTCAAAAGGCCTGGAAAGCCCTGTGATATCAAATTGCTGACGTATTGCGTTCAGGAATGGGGCATTTTCAGGATCTACGGTCCTGTCAGCATTTACAGGAATATCAACCTGAACCTGGTCATTAAATTTGAAATAGACCTGTCCATCCATGAAGTCCCTGTTGTAGGTTTGCGAAATGCCTGTCAGGCTAATTAAAGCTAGGACGATGAAAGTGGTTGGAAGTAATAATTTTGAGATAAATCCTCTTTTCATGATGTGGAAATTTTACGGTAATACATGACCTTGTTTAAAACCATTCAAAATTACAATAAATTGATCAAATGGTAATAAATAAGTTATCAAAAGATGAAAGGGCAGGATTTTCCGGATGTATCAGATAATCTAATTTACCAGGATCTTTTTGTTTGATGTTCCTGTTTGGGTCGTGATTTCCATGAAATACAACCCGGCCGGGAGTAAACTTACAGAAATATCCTGTTGATAGGTGCCGGTAAAAAAGGGTTGTTCTTCAGCATATATTGTCTGACCGGTCAGCGTTAGTAACCTTATCTTCAGGCTGCTTTTTTCTTCAACCCGGAAACTTATATGGATGTCTTCTGTTGCCGGATTAGGATATATTTGCAGGTGAGTGACGCCTGCCTCTTCTTGAATTCCTACATTATTGACTTCATAATAGGCTTCCCAACCCTGGAAGTTATTCGAAAGGCTTGTGCTCCAGGTAATGAACATGATGCCTGATGTGGCTTCAATGGAACCCGGAATATCGGTACCTGAAAGTTCAGCTATCTGGGTTTGACCATCATAAACCTTAACTTTATCAACTCCTTCCTCAGTTTCAAAATAATTAAAGCTCAGGGTGATTTTATCAGCATATAGTGGATTGATCTTCCACATGCAGGTGGATCCGCCCTGGTAATAAAAATTGCCGCTTCCGTCACTAAAAGTTGCGGTTGGTTCAGTCAACTGGGTCAGTCCCTGGCACCAGGTGGGAGAGGCAGAAGAATATTCAGCATACCAGCCTGTAGCATTTCCGCTGCCATCGGTTTTGAATTCGATTAGCATCTTGTTTCCGGTAGAAGTCATTTCTGGAGGCAGGGTTGTTCCTGAATAAGCACCCAATAATGAATCAGAGGTTGTGCTACCATTGAAAACTTTTACGGAATCACCTGGCAGGAGATCGAATCTGGAAAAAGCCAGTGATATGCTGGTAATGGAATCATAAATAGTTTGTGGATCGAGGAGCCAATAAGCCGTGTTATTGTCTAAATAATTTTCAACCGGACCGCTGCCGTCAGTGATTGATCCTGACCTGCTTGTAATATCAATGGTGCCGGTATTATAGTAAGGGTAATTGTCTTCTGAAGGGACAAAATTCCTGACACAAGCCTGGTTCTGGTAAAAACCTCCGACATCGGAGAGGGAATAATAACCATTGCCGCTTCCGCTCCAACCGAAATTAAAATGAAAATTATCACCCTGGTAACCATCGCAGACAAATGCATGTCCACCCTGGGTCGGGTTAGAACCAGAATAATAAACCGGATGACCAAGGTTGATATCGGCTTTTAGTAAACTAATCCACCCGGCAAGCGTGTAATTCTGCTTTTCTTTATACACTGCATCGTGGTACTGGAAATAAAGATCCAGACGGTTCGGGACAAGATAACTAAAAGAACCTGAACCGTCGGGGCTGAAATTCATATTGACCGAAACGGCACAATGGTATTGTAATTCGGCATTGGCATCCGGATTCCGGTTATCGATGCCATTGATCATTCCTGACCAATCGTAATAAGTTTGTCCGAAATAGGCACACTGTTGCCCGTAAGACATATTACCGGGAATATAACAGTGCTGACCGGTTCCTACTTCCGGATACCGCCAGTAATACATGATCTGTGCCATGGCAGTGGCCACGCAGCCCACCCAAACATGCCCGCCGGGACCGGCCGGATCTTCAGGGCAAAGAATATTGTAAGGGCTGCCCTGATCCCAGTTGCAGTCAACCAAAGGCGCCACATCCCTATCCCTGGAAATAGTAAGGGATGTGATTTCGTCATTTCTCAGCTCAGCCCAGGCTGTAGCAAATTCCAGCGTAGGTTCCATCCTGTTTTCGCGAACAAACAATATTTGCTCGGCATAATTAAGAATGAACCCTTTATAAGATGCCGGAGCATCATCGAAAATAAATTTTCCTTCAAAAGAATAACCTAAAACAGGCGTAAAGGCATCTTCAGCAGAAATAATAATAAAACCGGGTTCCATCTGGAAAGCATAAAATACCGGAGCATCATTAACCAGATAAGTATATGGGTCGTTTAATCTGATCTGCTCATAGGAACATCCATTTTCATAGGTATTCAATGTAATAAAAACGAAATTTTTAGCAACTTTTTCTGCTTCAGTTAAACTGACTGGTTTCGCCTCAATATTCATAATAAGGCAGAATCCTAGCAGGGCTATTAGTGTAGTTTTTAAATTCATGATGTAAAATAGTTGGTTTGATAGAAGGATACAAAGGTAAACAAAACTTGATATTAATTAAGAAAAATCCGGAATGTAATTTCTGTCTTAAATTAAAAGGTATAAAAAAAGCACCTGCATTTTTACAACAGGTGCCCGACAACCATTAAATAAACCAAATTAGTTCACCAAAACCAAATCAGAGAACAACCGATTTTCAAATACTATGACAAGAGAAAAAGCGAAAAGGTTGCATCAGTATAAAAAAAATATTAAAAAATGTTCTTAATTGTTTCCCCTCCGGGAGGCTCTGCCTTTTTTACTAATTTCGTGGTGTGGCAAACTGATGAAATATGACTGTTCTTATCAAAAACATCAAGGAGCTGGTGCAGGTTGAAATTCAACCACGGCAATATGTTGCTGGCCGTGAGATGGCAAAACTTGAAACAATTTGTGATGCATTCTTGCTCATTGAGGGCGAAATAATATCTTCTTTCGGCAGGATGAAAGATCTCGGTCATGAACTTGAATCGAGTGGCAGTCGCTGGCACAAAGTGATTGATGCTTCCGGGAGAATGGTATTTCCCTGCTGGTGTGATCCGCATACTCACCTGGTATTTCCTGCCAGCCGTGAAATGGAGTATATCGATAAGATCAGGGGGCTATCCTATGAAGAAATTGCCCGCAGGGGCGGAGGGATCCTGAATTCTGCCCGTAATATGCATGTCGTCCCGGAAAAAAAACTCTATCGGTCAGCACTTGTGCGGCTTGAGGAAATCATGTCATATGGCACTGGGGCTGTAGAGATAAAAAGTGGTTATGGACTTACAACAGAAGATGAATTAAAGATGCTGCGGGTCATCCGCCGTCTGAAAGAAACTTCACCTCTGACTATCATAGCCACTTTTTTGGGCGCCCATGCCATTCCACAGGAATATAAAACCAACCCGGCAGCATATGTCGACCTGATTATCAATGAGATGATCCCTCTGGTTGCCGCAGAGGAATTGGCAGATTATATTGATGTTTTCTGTGACCGTTGGTTTTTCAGCGTCGAAGATACAGACCGGATATTGAATGCAGGGATGAAATATGGCCTCCGTCCTAAGATACATGCCAACGAACTGGGCTCTACAGGAGGAGTACAGGTAGGAGTAAAGTATAACGCGCTTTCGGTAGACCACCTCGAATACCTGGGAAAAGAAGAGATTTCGGTTTTAAAAAATTCGGAAACAATGCCAACTGTTCTTCCCGGGGCCAGTTTTTTCCTTGGCTTGCCTTATGCACCGGTCAGGAAGATGATCGATGCCGGCCTGCCGGTTGCTATGGGCAGCGATTTCAACCCGGGTTCGTCTCCTTCAGGGAATATGCAGCTAATCCTTTCACTTGGGTGCATTAAATATAAGATGCTCCCCGAAGAGGCTGTCAATTCCGTGACCATTAACAGTGCTTACGCAATGGGACTGCAAGAGGAGCTGGGCAGCATTGCAGTCGGTAAAAAAGCCAATATTTTCATTACAAAGGAAATACCATCGATCCAATATATGCCTTACGCTTTTGGAAGCAATAAGGTGGAGAAGGTGATTTTGAAGGGGAAGGTTTATTAGAGTTGACAGTTGACAGTTGACAGTTGACAGTCAGCAGTCAGCAATAGAACAATAGAACAATAGAAAGATATGAAGCAACTTATAGAATGTGTCCCTAATTTCAGCGAAGGGCGGGACATGGGGATTATCAGGCAGATCACCGACCAGATAGAAAGTGTCGATGGAGTCAGGTTACTGGATGTTGATCCGGGGAAGGCGACCAACAGGACCGTGGTCACCTTTGTGGGTGAGCCGGATGCTGTTTTAAATGCAGCTTTCCTGGCAGTGAAAAAGGCTTCGGAGATCATTGATATGCGCAATCACAAAGGGGAGCACCCGCGTTTTGGCGCTACCGATGTTTGTCCGCTGGTCCCCATCAGGAATATCAGCATGGATGAAGTTGCTGCTTATGCCCGTAAATTGGGCGAAAGGATCGGAAAAGAGCTGGGGATCCCGGTGTATTGTTATGAAAATGCTGCACTAAAGGAAGAAAGAAGAAACCTGGCCAACTGCCGTACCGGGGAATATGAGGGCTTGCCGGAGAAACTGAAAAATCCTCAATGGAAACCCGACTTCGGCCCGGCGGAATATAATGAAAAAATTGCCCTCACTGGTGCAACGGCTGTGGGAGCAAGGGATTTCCTGGTCGCTTACAATGTTAACCTCAATACAACATCAACCCGCAGGGCAAATGCGATTGCTTATGATATCCGCGAGAAGGGGCGCCCTGTGCGTGAAGGTAATCCCGTTACCGGAAAGATCAAAAAAGATGAAAACGGGAATGAAATTTATATTCCCGGATCACTCAAGGCATGTAAGGCTATCGGTTGGTATATCGAGGAATATGGGATTGCACAGATCTCCATCAACCTGACAAACATCAGTATTACACCGGTTCATGTGGCATTTGAGGAAACTTCAAAGAAAGCCCAGGAAAGGGGCCTCCGGGCGACTGGTTCGGAACTGGTGGGGCTTATCCCTTTGAAAGCCTTGCTCGATGCAGGAAAATATTTTCTTTTAAAACAACAAAGGTCTGCCGGGGTTTCTGAAAAGGAGCTGGTAAAGATTGCCGTGAAATCCCTTGGCCTGGATGACCTTAAACCCTTTAATCCAAAGGAGAAGATCATCGAATACCTGCTGGAAGACCCAGCCGATAAGAAACTGGTCAGCATGACCGTCGAAGACTTTGCCGATGAAACGGCATCGGAATCACCGGCTCCTGGAGGAGGTTCTGTTTCTGCATTGGTAGGAGCATTAGGTGTGTCCCTGGGGACCATGGTAGCCAACCTGTCATCCCATAAAGCCGGCTGGGACGACCGTTGGGATGAGTTTTCGGCCTGGGCTGAAAAGGGACAGAAAATCAAAGAAGAGCTGCTTTTTCTTGTGGATGAAGATACCCGCGCTTTCAACCGCATTATGGATGCATTCGGCTTACCAAAAGGAACTGATGAGGAAAAGAAAGCCAGGAAAGCTGCTATTCTGGAAGCCTCGAAATATGCTATTAAAATTCCTTTCCGCGTGATGGAAAAGTCGCTTGAGTCGATGGAAGTCATGGAGGCCATGGCAAAAACCGGCATGGAAGCCTCGGCCTCTGATGTCGGCGTGGGCGCACTATGTGCACGGACAGCTGTCATGGGCGCTTTCCTTAATGTGAAAATTAATGCTGCAGGATTGGAAGATAAAGAATTCGCCGCGGAGTATGTAAGGAAAGGGAAGGAGATCGTGGAAAAAGCACAGCAGCAGGAAGTGGAGATACTGGCGGTTGTTGAGGGAAAGATTGGTAAGATTTGACGATTGGGTGATTTGCTGATTTGCAGATTTGCTGATTTGAAGATTGGTTGATATAACGATGATAACTTCTTATATTATTTGAAACGATCGAATTTGGTCCCGGAGGGACCTTTGAAAATAGCCCCGGACACCGTCCGGGGTAAGCAACGGAGGCCGTAATTACAAGTCCCGTAAGGGACGGCCGATAATATTTCCAGATGAAATCCTTTTGCCCCATCTTAAATAGATGCCTTTTCATTCGTCCCGCTGGGACTTTTAATTGGATTGCGCCCCTATTATCCCTGGACGTTGTCCAGGGCTATTATCGTTCCTCCCTGACGGGAGGAGATTAAAACTGTCGATTTACTGATTGTTTAATTGGTTGATTTGTCAATTGGTTGATTTGGAGATTTGGCGATTTACTGATTGATTTAGTGCAGATTAACTGTCAGTTTATTTTATTATTAAAATTTTCCCGCCAATCCTTGATTTCTGCGATTCGAAATCATAGAAATAGACACCAGATTTGATTTGGCGTGTGTCCCATACTGATTTCTCATTTTTTATGCTAAGTGATTCTATTTCACGACCATATGCATCAGAGATGGTTAAAATCTGGTTTTTGAGGTTTGCATCCTGTTTCTCAAAAATCACATAATCTTTAGCCGGATTTGGGTAAATTTTTACCGGACAAATATTGGGTTCCTTAACTTTTGATACGACAGAATCCAGTGGTATTTTGACTAAAACTGCTCTTTCATTTGGATATGGGTCGACTTGGGAAAAAATGTAAATGTATTCACCTGAAACTAAAAGGGTATAATCCCACGAACTAATACTGTCGAGTTCCAACCTGCGGAAAAACAGGTCTGGTGGAGAAAATTCACCGATAACAAGTCCATTATTAACTCCATGATAGATAAGCCGGTTCTCACTTACCGGGACAACACCCTCTATTTCAATACACTTATCGACATTTAATATGTTACCATCTGTGTTGTACTTTACTATTCCTTGATGTTCCGTTTCTGCCGAGATGAACTCGTGTCCAGATACCACTTCTATGTCATATGTTTCAATGTTTGAAGCATCGAACTTTAATTTGACAGATCCGTCTGAATTCAGGTTATAGTAATTACTTTCAACTGGTGGAAAAGCATAATCATTTGAATAGATATTTTCTGCTAAAATGAATGTTCCGTCGGTTAATTCCCTGATCGGCCCCAACCGTGATCTATTATAACCTAATGCAGTTGTAGACCAACTCCAAATACTATCTCCTTCACTATCGGTTTCAAGTAACAAACCTGCATAATTTACGTCGTCCATGGCAATAAAATAGTTTCCATCGGATTTCCTTATCAAAGAACTGATCCAATACATGCTTCCAGCATAATCTTTTTTCCACAAGATCTCTCCGGCTTCATTAATCTTTGCAATGAACATGTATTTATTTGATCCCGGGTCATACCTGTTGTTACCGGCTATAATAAATTCGCCATTGTCTGTTCTAATGGCTTCGAAAACCTTCCAAATTGTACTATCTAACCTGATTACAGTATAAGGCTCCTGGGAATTACCATTCAAAAATAAAATCGATAACAAAAAGAATAAAAATGTTATTTTTTTCATAATGAAAGCAATGTGGATTAATGCTTTAAATATACACAATAAGAATTGAAAAATGATGAAAGATAAGTTAACGTATGGTGTGGTTAAGTTTCTGGTTGCCAATATCAATTATTCGCAGGTGCAACGGGTTCAGATTCCTTTGGATTATCTTCTTTAGGTTCCTGCGTAGCTGACAGTAGTCTTGCCTCCAGGAAATCCCTGAGCGCGGAAGGTTGGACATTCCGTGTAAGCTCTCCACCTTCAGAAAAAGAAATCTTGCCAGTCTGCTCTGAGACAACAATGGCAATCGCATCGCTTTGCTCGGTGACCCCTACAGCAGCTCGGTGCCGCAAACCCGTATTGGCAGATAATTTCGGACTCTTGGAAATGGGCAGGATGCATCGTGCCGCTTCTATCCTGTTCCCGCTGATGATCACAGCGCCATCATGCAATGGACTGTTGGGAAAGAAAATACTCTCCAGCAGTTCAACGGAGATGTAAGCATTAAGATACTGCCCTGTATCTTTTATGACCCTTAATTCATGCTGCCTTGTTAAGATGATCAGGGCTCCCTGTCTGATATTTGACATTTTCTGGCAGGCGTAGACGATTTTATCGATATCTTCGATATAAGTACTGTCATCGCTGAAATGCCAGAAAAGGAACCTTCTCCGTCTCCTCTGGATAAAATCAGGCTTGCCAAGTGAGAGTAAAAACTGCCTGAGTTCAGGCTGGAAAATAATAAACAGGGCAATAATCCCCACGCTGAAAAAAGCCCCCAGGATTTGTCGTAACAGTTCCATCTGCAATGCATCCGTGATGCGCCAGATGAAGAACATGCTCACGATGGCAAAGAACATGTTTATGGAAACCGATCCTTTGAGCAGGTAATATAATTCATAAAGGATGAAAGCCACAAGCAGGATGTCAATCACATCAAGAAAGCGGATCTTCAGGAAACCGGTAAGTAGTATGGCGATCATTTGAATCTTGCAAAAATAGGAAAAATGCAGTTGCCTTTCAGGTTCAATTGTTCAATTGTTCGATTGTTAAATGACAACCTAATGACTATTTAATGACTACTTAATGACCATCTCGATTAACCGAACTGCTTCCACCGCCGGCTTCACATCATGCACCCTCAGAATAGAGGCTCCTTTTAAAAGAGCAATGGTGTTTAATACGGTTGTGCCGTTCAGGGCCTCTTCCGGCTTGATTTGCAGAACACGGTTGATCATGGATTTCCTGGAAAGCCCTGCTAAGACTGGGTAACCTGCTGCTACCAGGCCGTCAAGGTTTTCCAGGAGGCGGAAATTATGTTCCACTGTTTTCCCAAAACCGAATCCGGGATCAAGAATGATCTGGTCGTGCCCTGATTCCCGGAGTTTACGGACCTGCTCAAATAAAAAGCTGCCGACTTCCTGCACCACATCTTCATAAACCGGGTTTACCTGCATAGTTGATGGAGTTCCCTTTATATGCATGATGATGTAAGGGATTTGAATTTCAGCAATGAATGGGATCATTTTGGGATCATAAGTGCCGCCGGAAATATCGTTGATCATATCGGCGCCTTCCCCGGCTGCAATTCTCGCTATTTCAGCACAGTATGTATCCACCGATAAAATAATTTCCTGATATGCTGCGCGAATTTCTTTTAATACAGGAACCAGTCTCTTCTTCTCCTCTGGCACACTGACCGCCATCGCCCCCGGCCTGGTTGACACAGCCCCGATATCGATTATGTAAGCACCTTCACTCACCATCTGCTCTACTTTATCTCTCCACTTCCGTGCCCCCTGGTTCGCAGTTCCCAGTTCGCAGTTCCCAGTTCCCCGCCTCCTTTTCTCCAAATCGTTCAAATCGTCCAAATCGTCCCATCGTCCCATCGTCCCATCACAATACCTTCCCCCATCATAAAAAGAATCAGGCGTAATATTCAGGATACCCATCACACGGGGTCTGCTAAAATCAATTCTTTTACCGTTAAATTCAAAAATCCTTTTTGGTGAAAAAGATGTATTTTTATCGCTGTTTTTATCCATATTGAATATCAACCTTTTCTTTTGCGAAGATACAAGAAATGATGACAGAGACTTCCCGGCAGTTCGAACAGGCCATAGCAATGTGTAAAGAGGTGTTTGTAAACAAGATGAAGGATTATGGCAGCGCCTGGCGAATCTTAAGGACTTCATCACTTACCGACCAGATTTACATCAAGGCAAACCGTATAAGAAGCATTGAGCAAAAAGGCATCCAAAAGATCGGGGAAGGGATACGGCCGGAGTTTATCGGTATCGTTAACTATTCGGTCATGGCCCTCGTCCAGCTGGAGCTTGGGCCCGAAGGGAAGCTGGAATTAAACAAGGATGAAGCACTTAGCCTTTACGACCGGCATATCCGCAGCGCATGTGAACTGATGGAAGATAAAAATCACGATTACGACGAGGCCTGGCGCAATATGCGGGTCAGTTCCCTGACAGACATCATCCTGATGAAACTCATGCGGATCAAGCAGATCGAGGACCGGGAAGGGGAGACACTCGTTTCAGAAGGGGTGGATGCGAATTACCAGGATATCATTAATTACGCGCTTTTTGCGTTGATCAAGCTTGAAACTTGAAACTAGAAACTAGAAACTAGAAACTCGGAACTACTCATGTTCAATCTCCGAAACATCTCCAGGATACTCGTAGCACTCGTATTCATTTTCTCCGGATTTGTGAAAGGGGTCGATCCGCTCGGAACGGCATACCGCATCGAAGATTATTTTATCGCTTATGGCATGGACTGGGCTAATCCCATGTCTCTTTTTCTGTCCATATTTCTTTGTACGCTTGAATTCACCCTGGGAGTGAGCCTGTTGCTGAACCTGCGCATCAAACTGATATCCTGGCCACTGTTGCTGATGATGATCTTTTTCACTATTCTCACGTTTTTTGATGCCATTTATGACCCGGTCCCGGACTGTGGCTGCTTTGGCGATGCCCTGAAACTGACCAACTGGGAAACTTTTTATAAGAATATCGTCCTGATCATCCTGGTTGGGATCATTTTTTTCTACAGGAAGAAGTCCCATTCCATGTTTCTGCCCAGGATTGATCACATAGCTATAGCAGTCATATTCACCGGGTTTGCCATATTCTCCGTTTATCAGTACCGGCATTTGCCCTTGATCGATTTCCTGGGATGGAAAAAAGGCACCGACCTTCTCCCGGATAATCCCGGTAAAGCCAAAATCTACCTGACTTACAGGAATAAAATCACGAGAGAGGAAAAAGAGTACCTTTCTCCCGATTACCCCTGGAATGACAGTACGTGGGTGGCACAATGGGAATTTATGGATCAACGGATCGACGATTCTGGCGTGATCAAAGGCCATTCCCTACAAATATTCAATTATGAGGGTAATGATTACACTGAAACTTTTATCAATCATCCGGGGTACCAGTTCCTGGTTGCTTCTTATAGTCTTAAAGATGCATCCCGTAAAGGTTTTGAGAAGATTGACAAGCTTTTTGGTGATATTTCGAGCGATGGCCATTCATTAATTGTTCTGACCGGAAGCTTGCTGGAAGAGATTGAGTCTTACCGGCAGGGACTCCATCCCGACCTTGAATTTTACCAGGCCGATGATATTGAACTGAAAATGATGATCAGGGCCAATCCCGGTTTGATGTTACTGAAAGATGGTGTGGTACTTGGTAAATGGCATTACCGGGATCTGCCGGACTACCAGGATCTGAAGAAAGAATTTCCGGATATGTAATGGTAAAAATTTAATTATGCCGGGTTTTCTGATCAAACGGTTGCTTTACGGTCTCCTGGTACTCTTCGGAGTCATAACCCTGGTATTTATACTCTTCAATATCCTTCCGGGCGACCCGGCCCGGATGATGCTCGGCCAGCGGGCTGATATTTCTTCCGTTGAAGCTATCCATAAAGACCTGGGACTGGATAAACCGCTTATGACCCAATACCTTAATTTTCTGAACGATATATCGCCCGTTTCGGTGCACAATAATCAAAATCCTGAAAATTACTGGTACCTCAACCCGGAGAAGTATTCACCTTACCTGAAACTGTTCAGCATTAAAAAAACCAGCCTTGTCTTAAAGATGCCCTATCTCAGGAAATCATACCAGACTAAAAGGGAGGTGGCAGCGATCATTGCAGAAGCATTTCCTAAAACCTTATTGCTGGCCGCGGTTTCAATGATCTTTGCATTTATTATCGGCGTTATTGTAGGTATTTTCAGCGCTTTAAAAAAAGATGGCATCTTCGACCAGGTAGCTTTGGTCCTTTCTGTTCTGGGCATGTCGCTGCCTTCTTTTTTTGCTGCGATTATCATCGCCTGGGTATTTGCTTTCCTGCTCTCCGATTATACCGGGTTAAACATGACCGGCAGCCTGCAGACAGTGGATGATTTTGGCAGAGGTGAATACCTTAGCCTGAAGAATCTTATCCTGCCGGCTCTTACACTTGGAATCAGACCGCTCGGGGTGATTGTCGAATTGACCCGCAGTTCCCTGCTGGATGTGCTTTCGCAGGATTATATCCGTACCGCCCGGGCAAAGGGGCTCAGCGAATTCCGGGTAATTACCCGGCATGCCCTTAAAAATGCACTCAACCCTGTAGTGACGGCGGTTTCAGGCTGGTTCGCATCACTCATGGCCGGTGCAGTCTTCGTGGAATATGTCTTTGATTGGAAAGGGATAGGCGTCGTCATCGTGGATGCTCTCGAAAAATATGACTTCCCGGTGATCATGGGTACTGTGCTCTTTATTTCGGTCATTCTGATCATCATCAATATTCTTACGGATATCACGTATGCGTTGCTTGATCCGAGGGTGAGACTGGAGTAGGGAGTTGGCAGTTGGACAGTTGGCAGTTGAAAGTTTATAATAGCTCGGTGATTTGACTTTCTCAATAGATTAACCCCCTTTTTCAACACAATAGACACAATAGAGCACATAGGTTGACACAATAGATCTATGTGTTTTTCTATTGTGCTCTATTGTGCCTATTGTGTTTAATCGGTGGCAATAAAGACAATGGTGGCTTATCTGCTCATTTTCTTCTTCTTATCCTTCCTGAAAAGCCCTGCCGTGTATTTTTCATAGAGATCGAAGAGGTATTCGATCCGTTTCGTTTCATTGGGAAAGGGTTGCGGACGGTAGCACAAATCCACGACTTTATCGAGTTCCTGGTGGGCTTTTACCAGCGCCGACTGTCAACTGTCAACTTTTTCTTATATTTGCCACTTATCATTTAAAACCACCTTTATGAGAACCAAGATCGTCGCCGGTAACTGGAAGATGAACAAGACCTTCGAAGAGGCGGATACACTGATTTATGATATCCTGGATCTGCTGGAAGAAAGGGGAAAACCTGAGGAAGTGGATGTCATTATTTGTCCGCCGTTTATTTACCTTGAGCTGGCCGGGGATATTACGGAAGATTCGCCGGTCTTTGTCGGTGCGCAGAATGTCAGCGAGTATGAATCAGGCGCTTATACGGGCGAGATTTCCGCACCCATGCTCCGTTCGATGCATATCGATTTTGCTATTATCGGACATTCCGAAAGAAGAAAGTATTTCAGTGAGACTGATGATGAGCTTCTTGCTAAAGCCAAAACTGCCCTCAAACATGATATTGCCCCTATTTTCTGTTGCGGGGAACTGCTTGAAGAACGTGAGGCGGGTAAGCACTTCAAAATCGTAAAACAACAACTGGAACAAACCATATTCAAGCTTGATGCGGAAGATTTTGCCCGGGTGATCATTGCCTACGAACCAGTCTGGGCTATTGGCACCGGTGTCAACGCCACTTCTGAGCAGGCGCAGGAAATGCACTTCTACATACGGGAGTTGGTCTGGCAGAAATATGGTGCAGAAGTTGCGGCAGAGATTACCATCCTTTATGGAGGAAGCTGTAATGCGAAAAATGCAAAGGAACTATTCTCCATGCCCGATGTCGATGGCGGCCTGATCGGCGGAGCTTCCCTGAAAGCAGAAGAATTTGTCCAAATTATACTGGCAGCAGGAGAATGAGTCATTTTGAACAGTGGAACAGTGGAACAGTGGAACAGTGAAACGGTGGAACGGTGGAATTTTTAATTTTCAATTTTTAATTAATGACTTACCTCGAACTCCGTTTTTCACCTCTTGGCTCTGAGGAAGTTAAATCTTTGCTGACGGCTGAGCTTTTTGAGTTAGGATTCGAAAGCTTCGCAGAAGAGGAACATTCTCTCCTGGCTTATATTCCTTCGGAAATATATGAGGAAGATATAGTGAAAGATCTGGATGCCCTTCGTGATCATCCGGAAGTGAAAGTCGAGGTTCAGCTTTTGGAGGATAAGAATTGGAACCAGGAATGGGAATCAAACTACCATCCGGTTATCATAGCCGGGAAATGCCACGTCCGGGCGCCTTTTCATCCTCCTCTTACAAATATCGCCTATGAAATAATCATTGAACCTAAAATGGCATTCGGAACTGCCCATCACGAAACTACCCGGTTAATGGCAACCTGGCTACTGGAACTGGATGTTGAAGGAAAAGAAGTCCTTGATATGGGTTGTGGCACAGGAATCCTGGCCATACTGGCCAATAAAATGGGAGCCCGGTACGTTATCGGCATAGATAATGACGAATGCGCGTGGCGCAATGGCCTGGATAATTTCAGGATCAATGAAGTAACAGAAGGGAATGTGTACCAGGGAGATGGAGCTTTGATCGGGAAGGACCGCTTTGACCTCATCCTGGCGAACATCAACCGGAATGTGCTCTTACAAGACATGAAAGCATACTGTGAAGGCCTGGTTGAAAATGGTATGTTGCTGTTAAGCGGATTTTATCAGAAAGACATGGAAACTATTGCCGTATCTGCTTCCGGATCAGGATTGCATTTAACTGGGGCACGAAACCTTAATGATTGGGCTGTAATGCTTTTTCATAAATAAAACGGATGAACATGCCTTCGGGAAAAATCGTTTTACTTATACTCGCCATCTTTTCTTCCCTGACATTAAGGTCACAGTTGGTGAAGTCTTTTACCGAAGATCCGGTACAATTTCCCGGAGAAGTTCAATTGCTCTTTTCCAATATTTCCAACCCCACAACCGGTATGAAAGTGAGGGAATTGCTGAATCCTTTCCTTGAAACATGGCTCCTGAATTTATATAATGATACGGAAAGGGCATTGATTATGAGCAATGCAAATACATTGCTGCAAAGGAAATTGTCCAACTACCCGGATATTTATAACTATTTTTCTGTAATCCATAACTTAAAGAAAAAGGGAAACAGGGAAGCGGTCCTGATTTGGTCGGAGGATCTTAAAAACCGCATCCCCGGGCTGAACCAAAGACAAATACAGTCCTTTCTGGAGCAATATGAATTAATGTTCCATGAAGGAATCCTGTTTCAGTCATCATCATTTTCCTGGTTTATTTCCGATACCAGCTTAAACCTGGAATATGACACCGCAATCAGGGTAATCTATAAAAAAGCAAACCTCACCTGCGCTTCAAAGAAAGATACTTCTATAATCCTTAAAACTGTGGGTGTTTTTTATCCTCAAACCCAGCAATGGGAAGCACAAAAGGGAAGAGTCACCTGGGAAAGGGTAGGCCTTGATCCCGATTCAGTGTACGCTGACCTGTCTTATTACCGGATTGATCTGAAATTCTCAGAGTACTATGCAGATACTGTCAAACTAGTCAATAAAAAATATTTCAAAGAACCTCTTTTCGGCGAATTGATCGAAAAAGTGCTTTCAAGTCCTCCCGGACCTGGTTCTTCCTATCCGCAGTTCAATTCATACCTTAAGAACTATGAGATCCGGAATTTATACAAGGATATTGATTACCAGGGAGGTTTCAGTGTTGAAGGTGCGCGGGTTATCGGTTCAGGAGAAATTGACAAAAATGCTTCCCTCTTTATTTTAAAGGATGGAAAAATCCAGGCACACATCAGATCCAACGCTTTTCGCATTCAGGGAGACCAGATCACGGCAAATCCTGCATCGCTGAGTATTCTGACGGATGGCGATTCTATTTATCACCCCGGATTGCAACTCAAATACTTCAATGATAAACACCAGCTTGTGATGTTCCGCCCTGAATCTGGGATATCTCAAAGCCCGTTTTTTAACGGCTTTCATGAAATAGATATGGATTGCGGTGCCATGTACTGGAACCTCGATAGCAACTTTGTCGATTTTGAATCGGTTCCGAGCGTCAACCGGTTAAGTGTTAATGAATTTATCTCAAATAACTTCTTCTCAAAATTTGATTTTTATAAGATCCAGGGGATTGATGATAAAAACCCGCTTTATATCATCAGGGATTTCTCCAGGAGTTTTAGCACCAATGAATTGACTCCTGCCACATTAGCCCAGTTTATGAATAAATCCCCCGACCAGGTGAAGGCCATGATGCTCAAGCTCAGCATCCAGGGATTCCTTTATTATGACCTGGTCAACGACAGGGCAACAATCCAGGACAGGCTGAACCAGTATATTGAAGCCAGTGCAGGCCAGAAAGATTATGATGTTATCAGGATAAATTCGGAAACCATCAATATCAGCAACGCCTCGTTGAACCTTGAGAACTATGATTTGATTATTCGCGGGGTGAAAGAAGTTTTCCTCAGCGATTCCCAGCAGGTTTATATTTACCCTGAGAAAAATGAGATCATCATCAAAAAAGGATTGGATTTTGTCTTTTCCGGGCTGGTCAAAGCCGGGCTTTTTGATTTCTATGCCCATAACTGCTCCTTTGAATACGACTCTTTCCGGCTGAATCTTCCCTTGATTGATTCACTCAGCTTCCAGGTGAAATCATTCCAGAAGGACGATAAGGGCAATCAACCACTGAAAAGAGTTGGCAGCGTGATCGAAAACCTCAGCGGGCAGCTCATGATCGATCATCCATCGAATAAATCAAGTTTGCAATCATTTCCTGAATTCCCGGTATTCATCAGCAAGCAGGAATCTTTCGTTTATTATGATCATGACACCCTTTATAACCGCAACCGGTTCGCCTATCATATTTATCCTTTCGTACTTGATAGCCTTGACAATTTCTCAACAGATAACCTGCAATTCGACGGTTACCTGGTTTCTTCAGGAATCTTCCCGGATATAAAGCAACCTTTAAAAGTCCAGCCCGACTATTACCTTGGTTTTATCAACCAGTCGCCTGATGAAGGATATGATGCATATCTTGACAAAGGAAAGTACTTTGAAGAAGTAAACCTGAGCAACCGGGGTCTCAGAGGAAAAGGGCAATTGAAATATCTAACCTCTAACACCATTTCTGACAACTTCCTTTTTTACCCTGATTCGATGATCACAGTACTGGCAAAACATTTTACAATCGATGCGCAAATTTCCAAAGTCGAATACCCGAAAGTCACGGCCGACAGTATTTACCAGGTTTGGTATCCTTACATTGACACCATGCATTTGCAGACACTCAGCTTTCCTTTTAAAATGTATAATGAAAAAGCTTTGCTGACCGGCGACCTCTATTATTCCTCCGAAGGGTTATCAGGCAGAGGTAAGGTCGGTTTCGAAAGTGTCGAACTCGCTTCCGGAAAATACAAATTCGGCCACCATACGATAGATGCCGATACCCTCGACTTCAGGCTGTTCACCAAAGGGACGGATGACCTGGCCGTTTCTGCTGAGAAATACCGAACCCATGTTGATTTTGATACCCGCGTAGTTGAGTTTAAAACCAATGAAAAAGGCTCTACTGTTTCATTTCCTTACAACAACTTTGTCTGTTTCATGGATAACATCGACTGGTATATGGACCAGCATGAAATGAAGCTTTATAATGATCTTGGGGGAAAATACGCAGGTATCGACCAGATGACCCGTGAAGAATTACTGAAACTGGACCTTTCCGGATCGGGTTTACTGGCGACAAATCTTCAGGCGGATTCTTTATCATTCTTCTCGGTGACTGCCCGATATGACTTGAATAAATATATCATCGATGCGGAAGATGTCAAACTGATCAGGGTAGCCGATGCATCAATTTTTCCAGACAGCGGCTTTGTTAAAATCCTGCAGGGAGGAAAGATCCAGAAGCTGATAAATGCAGGCATCATCACTGATACCGCTACCCGCTTCCATACGATTGAAAGGGCAGAGGTAGATATATTGTCACGGAAGAATTACCAGGCAAAGGGATATTATCAATATCTTGGAACTGACAAAGTCTTACAACAGTTTCCGTTGAGCACAATTGCCGTTGATTCTTCCGGGAGGACCTATGCCCGGGGAGATATCGCCGAAGATGTCAAATTCTCACTTAATCCTCACTTTGGATTTAAAGGCAAAGTGGATTTGGTTTCCTCCAGGAAGGAACTTTTTTTTGAAGGAGGCTTCCAGACGCGGGACGATTGTTTTAAGCCCGGTGAAAAGTACTGGGTGTATTTCAAATCCTGGATCGATCCGGCGGATGTGAGGATTCCGGTGCAGCAACCTTTGGTTGATATTGATGGAAAACCACTGGACCTGGCAATACAGATTTCCGATTATGAAGAGGAAATTTATACTTCCTGGTTCAAGCCACGGGTACTTTCATGGGATACTGCTCTTGTATCGGCTTCCGGAGAAGTTTATTATGATGATGCAACCAATGGCTACCGGGTTTCTCCGCCTTCAGAAGTAACCGGGTTGGAAAATCAGGCAGGACTTTTTTTTAATACCAGGAATTGTATAATCGAAGCATCAGGCCCCTTGAGCCTGGGACTGTTTTTTAATTATGTTGATCTGAAAAGTTTTGGCGATATCAAATACCTGGTCATCCCTGATTCAAGTAACTTTAACCTGACACTTACATTTGATTTCCTCTTTTATGAATCCGCTTTGAATGCCATGGCAGATAGCCTGATCTTATCAGATTTAAAAGGGCTTAATGTCACCCGGAAGGAGTACCAGGATTTCCTACAATACGCGATGGGTGAGCAAGAATCGAAAGATCTTAATGCTGATATCAGCATATACGGAAATATCAGGAGGCTGCCGGAAAAGCTTGTCCATACCTTTGTCCTGACCGATGTGAACCTCTATTGGAATTCATTTACTAAATCATATATCTCAAGGGGCCCGATTGGGATCATGAGTATCGAAAAAAATGCCGTAAACCGTTATGTCAACGGGAACCTTGAACTGATCCGTCGCCGGAGCGGTGATGTGATCAGCCTTTATTTGGAAGTCAATCCTTTGCAATATTATTTCTTTGATTACCGGAACGGGGTCATGCAGACTATTTCCTCCGATATGATTTACAATAACAGATTAGAGGATTTAAAACCGGAAAAAAGGATGACGAGCAAGCCCGGTCTGGAGGAAACTTACGAATTTGTAATTTCTAGCCGCAGGAAACTAATCGATTTCCTCCGGAGGATGGAACCATTCATGAATTAAAACCGGCAGGATGATAATTCAGTTTATTCTATTAATAGTGGTTGCCTACTTAATCGGGTCTATACCAACTTCGGTATGGGTGGGCAAGATTTTTTTCAAGTTGGATGTCCGTGATTACGGCAGCGGAAATGCCGGAGCAACCAATACCATACGGGTGCTCGGTTGGAAAGTAGGTTTGCCTGTATTTATTTTTGATGTTTTTAAAGGCTGGATTGCCGTTATGCTGGCCGGTTTTTTTATTTCTGACGAGGTCGGAAATGATCAATTGGTATATCTGAAAATTGCTTTGGCCACGGCAGTCGTCCTGGGCCATGTTTTTCCTTTATTGGCCGGTTTCCGGGGCGGAAAGGGTGTGGCGACATTACTGGGCGTCGGCATTGCTTTATACCCGGTAACAGTGTGGATCGTCCTGGCTGTATTCATCCTAGTATTGCTGACCACAGGTTATGTCTCACTGGGTTCTATCACCGGATCAATAGTATTCCCATTTCTTGAGATATTTCTTTTCAAACAGGAAAATGCGTGGTTGATCGGTTTATCAGTTCTGATTGCCATTTTCATTCCTCTGACCCACCGGAAAAATATCAAACGATTACTAAAAGGAGAAGAATCGAAATTCAGGCCTAATCGTCATGGTAATAAGCCCGATCAGCCAGTGTGAAAAAAATGTTAAGAAAGAAAATTATCCTTGCTGACCCTTAGTTAATTTTTACCTATTTTTACGATATTAACCCAGATGTTAAATCCTAATCAAACTGCTATATGAAATTCATTGTATCAAGTTCGGTTTTACTGAGGAACCTGTCGGCCCTGAGCGGGGTGATCAGCTCTTCCAATACATTGCCAATCCTGGATGATTTCCTGTTTGAGCTTAGGGAGGAGCAGCTTTTTGTAACAGCATCAGACCTGGAAACAACCATGACTGTTTCCATTCCGCTGACCAAGGCTGAAGAATCAGGTGCAGTGACCATACCAGCAAAAATATTGCTTGATACACTTAAAACATTTTACGATATCCCGGTAATCTTTACGATCAACCCCGAATCCCTGCTGGTTGAAATTTCTGCAGGTGAAGGTAAGTACAAGATGAGCGGTCACAGCAGCGACGAATTCCCGCAATCCCCGGCTCTTGATGGCACTTCCAAACTGACTGTAAGCGCGGGAGTGCTTGTCGATGCCATTAATAAGACAATTTTTGCCACCGGCAGCGATGAATTGCGACCTGTCATGTCCGGCGTATATTGTGAACTCTCTCCTGATTATCTCACTTTTGTGGCTACCGATGCGCATAAACTTGTGAGGTACAGGAGAAAAGACGCACACTCAGACCAGGTGACGTCCTTTATCCTGCCAAAAAAACCTTTGAACCAGCTTAAAGGTATCCTTGCGAATAAGGAATTTGATGTGAATATCGAATATTCCCAGACTAATTCTTTGTTTACATTCGAAAATTTCAGGCTGATCTGCCGCCTGATCGATGGGAAGTACCCGAATTATGATGCAGTCATTCCGACGAACAACCCAAATGTCCTTACTGTTGATCGTGGCCAGCTGCTGAATTCAATCAAGCGCGTGGCTTTGTTTGCCAATCAATCAACCCACCAGATCCGCTTCCGCCTCTCCGGCAAAGAACTGGTCCTGTCGGCAGAAGATATCGACTTCGCCAATGAAGCCAAGGAACGGCTGACTTGCAGCTATGAGGGTGATGATATGGAAATTGGCTTTAATTCCCGCTTCCTGCAGGATATGATCCTCAATGTCACTACCGAACAGGTAAAGTTTGAAATGTCAGCCCCAAACCGGGCAGGTCTGATTTTACCCATCGACAATGAGAATAAAGATGAGGAGATCCTCATGCTCGTCATGCCGGTTATGCTGAATTGAGGAAGTCAGAAGACAGAAAACAGAAGACAGAAGAAATGACAATGAAAACCTGTTGTAGAGCCGTTGCATGAAACGGCCCTACAAAGACGAGGGCGCGAAGTGCTGACTTTGCGCCTTTTCTTTTCGTCCTTTGCGTGAAAAAAATATATCATGATTCAACATTATTGAAAGTTGATTGTTAAGAATAAAAAAACTAAAACTATGATCCAAAATAACTTCATAACTGAATTGTACCGCGCAATAGATGCAAAGGATGCAAGTAAACTGGTCAGCAATATGACCGAAGATTCGATATTCCGATTTGCCAACATTCCAGCTGTTGAAGGAAAAGAGAATATCACAGCCTTCCTTGCCGGGTTCTTTCAATCCATAAAGTCTATCTTTCATTCAGACCTTGAATACTGGAATGCGGTGGATGTGTGGTTTGTTACAGGCTATGTCAATTACACCCGTTTCGATGATTCCGTCCTTAAAGTGCCTTTTGCTGTTTTATTAAAGATGAAAGCCGATCTTATCAGGGAATTCCTGATTTTCGTGGATAATTCGGAGTTGTATAAGTGAGAAGACAGAAGACAGAAGACAGAAGACAGAAGATTGTTAAATTGCTAAAGCATTGACTGTTGACCGCCAACCGCCAACCGCTCTACTATTCGTTTTCTTCTGTCTCCTGTCTTCTGTCTTCTGACTTCTTAGGCATTAATGCAATAATTTCAGATGCAATCTCCTCAATAGCTTTGCTGGTAACATTGATCCTTTGCCATTTGGGCTGGCTGGAAAAGATTTGTGAAGCATACAGGCATTCCCTCTTGACGTAATCCAGGTTGGCATACTCACTGGTTGTTCCGCCCAGTCTTTCCTGGCGGGCTTTCCGCAACTGGGTTAACCGATTCGGGTAAGTGCTCAGGCAAAAAACCTTATCGGGCGGAATCTGGTAAATGATTTCCGGCATTGGGATGCCCAGCACAATAGGCACATTGGCGACAAACCACTGCTTAAACGCAAGGAATATACTTAACGGGGTTTTAAAGGTACGGCTGACACCCAGCAGGACGATTTCCGCTTTTTTAAGTTCTTCGACCCGTTTGCCATCATCATGGTTGAAGGCAAACTGCATGGTCTCTATCCGCCTGAAATAAGACTCGTTAATTACCCTGAAAAGTCCAGGCTGTTCGCTGGGATTAACTGAAAACTGATCCGACATCCTGTCTAGCAATGGGCCCATCAGGTCGATAGTTTCCACATCGTGTAGCCTTGCAACCCGGAAAAGCTCCTCCCTGAGCTTATCACTGACGAGGGTATGAACGATAAAAGCTTTCATCTCAATAGCCTGCTGAACAAGCTGCTGGATTTGCAGATTGGTGCGGATATCGCTAAACCGGAGGATCTCAATGTCCTGATCGGGAAACTGCGTCATGGCAGCTCTGACAGCCTGTTCTGCCGTCCGCCCCGTACCATCTGATGCCACAAAAATTTGGTGCATTATCACTGTTTTACTACCAGCAATTTGGAGGTAAAAAATCCTTCCTTCGTAATTACTTTGATGATATAAATAGAACTGTTTAGGTGTGATATATCCAGGTCAATTCGTTCATCACCCACTATTTCTTCCATTACTGCACTTCCGTGGCTGTCGATCAATGAAATTGAATTAATCTTTCCTCTGGCAGATTCTATGGATACATGATCTGATGCGGGATTTGGAAAGACTTTGATTTTATTATTCTGAATAATCTCCGGAGTATTTACAAGTGAGATATGAAGCGTATCGGAAGGCATTGATTCCCCATCTTCATAAACACAGGTTACATAATAATAAAGGTAGCAGGGACCAAGATCATGAATGTAATCATGATAAATGGTATCAAATAAATGGCCTTCATGGATTCTTTCATAAGGGAGATTATCAATAGCCCTGTAAACATTAAACACGGGATAAATGATTGAGTCATTCGGTGTTTCCAGGTATGCTCCTAAATTCCATGGCCAACGAAAATCGGGGTTAATTTCAGTCAATGTTTGCCAGTATCCATAATAATAAATCTTAATCATATTTCCATACCCGTCAACAACAGGGGAATTTCCTACCGCCAGGGGGTATCCAGGCCCCAGATCGCTGACCCATAGTCCCACCCAGAGTTCTTTTGAAATGTCCAGCAGAATGGGTGCAAATTCCATTGTATCGAAAACATAGTAAACCAGGTTCTCTTCCAATGGATAATTTAATAATGTGTCAAATATTTCACCTTCCTTCTGGTATACTCTAAGTGCATGATCTAATGCAGATTCCCTTAAAACATATCTGATTTTCGAAATATAAAGGGAATCATACAGGTTGAAATGATTGGCATCCCATCTTATGGCAACTTCTACCGGACATCCGGGACACGATCCTATTGCATTTCCACCATAAATCCCCCGGTCATAATCATACCATCGGTCAACAGGTGATGGAATCCAACCAGAAGGTGGTGTCCACATCAAATCCACCTGATTGGGCAAATGATCAGAACCATTGCGCACATTGGAAGGAGATTGGTAGGTTGTATCCTGGGCGAATAATGTGAAGTTAAATAAACAAAGAGCCGATAAACTGATAATGAAACATTTCATCGCTGTGTAGTTTACCCCAAATATACTAAAATGTTAGATTATTAATAGAATATTTTTCGGATATCGTCTGATCGTCTGATCGCTCTTTCCCCGATCTCTGAAAGAAAGATTTCTCCTGATCAAAAATATTTCTTAAACAAATGGCACATTTTAAGTAATTTATGATTAACTTTAGCTGCCCCACTTAATGGCCAGGAAAATAAAATATTGTCAAATTTCATGTCTACTTACGCATTTCCATAAGCTCTTCAATACCTTATATCATCTTCTGAATTTCAGTACCTGGATCCCGAATCATAATTCAAGGTTTTATTCTCCTTCTTCTACTCTCAAGCATTCATTTTCCCTTCCCCAGTTTCGAATTTCCATTTTCGATTACCTAATGTCAGTTATTCCAGTCTGCCACTCACCTCCTGCATGTAAGGGCTAATTTAACCCCACAATGAAATAATTTAAACCAAAATAATTCAACATCCAAAATTTTTTGTCTTACCTTTAAAATCTGAGTCTTATGAAAAAATTAGTATCCATATTGTTTATTATTCTTCTGGGAGCTTCATCATTATTAAGTCAAACCACGACTGGCCATGTAAGAGTTACATGGAATCCGCAATTATGTGAAGCATGTTGCCTTGGGATGCAATACGGTCCCTGTATAACAGTGGTAAGGGTATTTGACGATTACGTGATTGTAGACGATTCGTGCGTTGTTGTAAGTAATACTGATCACTACGATTTTTCATTTACCATGCCTCAATGCACATCAAATTGGGACATCATAGTCTATGCCGCCGTTTGGGCCGGTTGTGACGGAGGTCCATTATGCTGTCATGGTAAAAACCAAGGCCTAACCTTTACTTGTTCTCAATTAGAAAGTGGACAAATAGTGCCCGTTTTGTGGGATGAATAGTTTATAACTTAGCGCTATATCAGGCTGTTTGCCTGATATAGCGTATTGAAATACAATGATATATGTTGAGTCCTCTAAAATATACTCTTATTATTACCTTGAAATTAATAATGGTTCAAAGTTTATGTTCCCAGCATCAGGCTGATAACTGGATCTTTGGACAATGGGCCGGTTTGAAATTTAGCACGGGCCAACCGGTACCATGGTTACCTATGGTAAATGGAGCTGGCTTTAGTAATGGAACGATTATGAGTGATTCACTTGGCAATTTATTGTTCTATTCCGAAGGCGACAAAGTATGGAACAGGAATCAGGAAATTATGGACAATGGCGATAACCTTCTGCCAGGTTGTTGTTGTTGGGATCAAACTGCAATTAGTTTTCCCCGGCCTGGTTTTGGAGATCAGTATTATTTATTTACTGTTTCAGGTTGGAATAGCCCGGAAGGATTATATTATTCAATTATAGATATGTCTCTGGATGGAGGACTTGGAGCAGTGACTGATGTTAAAAATATCAAACTGGAAGCGGCATTCTGGGCACATGACCATCAATTTGTCACGAAAAGCCGATCGGGTGATTCCTATTGGGTTGTCACAAGACTTTATAATGATGACAGATATGCAAGTTTTCTTGTCGATGAACAAGGAGTGCACACTGATCCTGTTTATAGCCCAACAGGTATTTTCAGAGAATTTACAAATAGTGATAATGGCAATATTAAAATTTCATCAAACAAGAAATATCTAATAACTGGGCATCGTGCAGGAGATGATGAAGTTCCAAATCATTATCTAAAATCATTTGAGGTCTGTTCTTTTGATGATGAAACAGGGGAAATTAGTTATCTGTATATGGTAAATAAAAAAAATGTCGGTGGGTGGTATGATCCTGCCTATTGTTGTGAATTTTCTCCGGACTCAAAATATTTGTATCTCACTTTTGAGGGAGGCAATTCAGGAAACATGTTGGGTTATTTATATCAATATGAGATGCAATATATTAATGATTCGGCTGCTTTCGTAAATTCCGCAATCGAGATTTCTGAAGTCAGCGGCACAAATATTCAACTTTCAAATGATGGGAAAATATACACGTCTCTTCCAAGTAACGAGATCCCTAATTATCAATATTATATTGGTGTAATTAATAAACCGTGGGAACATGGCCTGAATTGCGACTTTGATCCGGATGGCATTTACTTATTGGGTCGAGATTGTGAATGGAATTTACCAAACATCCTTCTCGATTACCTCTACCGCTTCGAATGGGAGGCTGATAATTACTGCCAGGGTACACCGGTTCATTTCCTTCCTCATTTTGTTCCAACTCCCGACAGCATTCTATGGTTTTTCGATGAATTCGCTCCGGGAAATTATTCAAGCGAGCTTTCACCGACTTACACCTTTCAAAACGCAGGAATCCATGAAGTGGAAGTTGATGTCTGGTATCCTACAGGCAGATATGAACATACGTCAAGAGAAATTGAGATTTACCCGGTGCCTCAACCTGATTTAGGGCCTGACCTGACGATATGTGAAGGCAACACCGTAACACTTAACGCTAATTGCGAGGCAGATCTCTATTCCTGGTCCACCGGCCAGTTCGGAAGCCCGACAATTACTGTATCAGATTCCGGAACCTATTGGGTTCATGCAACTTTTGCTGAAACCGGTTGTATGGGAAGTGACGATATCCACATTAGCTTTTATCCTGCCATAACAATGGACGAATCTGCTCTGGAAATCACACCCACCGCTTGTAGCGGTGCAAGCGGTTCGATTACCGGCCTCCAGGTTATGGGATCCCCGCCATTCACATTTCTCTGGGAAGACTTGTCAGGCAACGTTTACGGTACAGATCCCGACATTTTCAATCTACCTGCAGGACAATATTTACTAACGATTACAGATGGCAACGGCTGTGAAACGGCTTCTTCAGTTTATACCATCGAAGATGCCGGAAACTTACAGGTTACGCAGGTTCAAACCATTTCACCTCATTGTTTCAACAACGACGGACAGCTTATCATTTCCGCATTTTCGCCATCCGGTTCAGCGCTGGAATATTCAATTGATGCCGGCGCGACGTACCAGGCCGACAGCATTTTCACCGGGCTGATTGGTGCGAGTTACGTGATACAGGTTACGGATGAATTTGGGTGCGAGGGGTTTTATTATGATAATCCAGTGATTTTGGAAGATATTACCGGACCAGATGTGCAGCAGGTATACATCACCGACGAAACAGATTTCCTCGGAAATGGGGCAATAGAAATCATTGCAAATGGATCCACACCGGTCATTTATTATTCCATCGATAGCGGAGCTACATGGCAATTAAACGACGGAAATTTTTACAATTTACAATCTGGGATTTACAATTTACAAGTTAAGGATGAGAATGGGTGTGATACGGCTTTTGCTGTTGAAATTCAGAATATAATCCTGACCTATCTGCATGCTGTTACCGGCGAGGGCGGGCTTTGTTTTGGCACAACCGCAATGGTCCCGGTGAATGTCGACAACTTCAATTCCGTGGCAAACTTCCACCTCAAACTCAGCTACAACGCAGATAACCTGCAATGCGAAGGCTATACCAACGTCCACCCCCAGCTTGCCGACAGTCTTACCGGCTGGGTTGACCAGGCCGCCGGTGAGATCAACCTGGCGTGGGAATCTACGGTACCGGTCACTTTTATGGCATCTGAAAAAGTAGCCGACCTGGTCTTTACGACGAATAATCCCGGGCAGGGCGAACTGGCCTGGTACACCGGCGCTACGGAAAGCTATTTCACCAACGCCGGCGGCATGCCCATCCCGGCCGAGTTCAGCACAGGTGAAGTCATCATCTACGAACCGCCTGAAATTCTCCTTTCAACCTCTAAAACAGTCTGCGAAGGACAGATGGTGAGTATTATGAGCATTGCCTCCGGCAATCAGCCCCCGATAAGTTACCGCTGGACTTATCCATCGGGTGACACCTCCGACACCGATCCGTTCATTTTCAATGTATCCTCTTCGGATGCCGGCTTTTACACCCTGCTTGCCACCGACCGCGTCGGCTGCATCGATCAGAAAAGCATACAACTGATTGTAAGCGAAAACCCGGTTGCAGCCTTTCATAGCACCGATACGCTGGAATTGAATACCGGCGAAGTCCTGGATGCAGGCGCAGGTCTGTCATCTTACCTCTGGAATACCGGCGATACCACGGAAAGCATCATGATCAATGCCGAAGGAATGTACGTGGTTGAGATGGAGTCGCCGGTTGGCTGCGCAGGAACGGATTCGGTTTATGTGAAATTGACTTCCGAAGAAATACCAGAATCCAATTTGTTCATTCCCAATGCCTTTACTCCGGATGGAGACGGGGTGAATGATGTGTTTATGATGATGTATGATGGATTGTCGATTTTCGATTGTCGATTGTCGATTTTCGATCGTTGGGGAGGAGAGGTGTTTGAGTCTTCGGGTATCGAAAACGGCTGGGACGGGAAGAAAAACGGAAATCCTTGCCCGGGAGGAGTGTATGTTTATAAAATCGTGTTCTCGGTTGATGGTATTGCGGGAAACCAGGAAAGAGTAGGGACTGTGGCGTTGGTGAGATAAACTAATTACACGATTCGGCATTCGGCATTGTCAATTGTCGATTTCATGTCACATTTTTTAATGTCAAATTTATTTTAGAAAATTACATCGAAAATGCTGAATGCGGAATGCCGAATCGATTAATCCCTTGCCTCCCGCCTGATCGCTCTTTTACCGGATCAAATGAAAAATCGTCCATCGTCCGTGTTTAAACGTCCATGACTTTCCCACCCCTGCCCCTCCCTATGATATTGACCAACAAATAGATACATTAATAAAGGGAGGGGTTATTCATGGTGATTTCTTTCTACCCTGGATTTTATCCAGGGCTACTTTCATTGCACTCCTCGGAGTGCGCTATTGATCGTCGACTGCCGATGCGCTAACCGCCGACCGCTGACCGCCGACCATCGACTGCGAACCGGGAACTGCGAACTAAACCTGCGGTCCTGCATCCACCAGCCTCTTCCCCTGCTCGTTATCAGTATATTGATTGAAATTCTTAATAAACAAAGCACCTAATTCACGGGCTTTTTTGTACCACTCTTCAGGATCAGCGTAAGTATCTCTCGGATCAAGAATACCAGGATCGACGTCATGCAAGGCAATGGGTACTTTCAGGTTGAAGATCGGGATCGTCTTGGTTTTGGCTTTATTTATCGAACCGTCAAGAATTGCATCGATAATCCGCCGGGTATCTTTGATTGAAATGCGTTTTCCTGTGCCATTCCAGCCCGTATTGACCAGGAATGCCTCTGCACCGTTGGCTTCCATCCGTTTTACAAGCTCTTCGCCATATTTAGTCGGATGTAATAACAGGAAAGCAGCCCCGAAACAGGCTGAGAAAGTTGGCTGGGGTGTTGTTACACCTCTTTCGGTACCGGCCAGCTTTGCCGTGAATCCTGAAAGGAAATGATATTGAGTCTGATCAGGTGTGAGTCTGGATACCGGTGGCATAACACCATATGCATCGGCAGTCAGGAAGATGACTTTTTTTGCCGGACCGGCTTTGGAAACCGGTTTGACGATATTATCAATATGATAGATAGGGTAGGAGACACGTGTATTCTGCGTAACTGACCCATCATTGAAATCAATTTTTCCATTCTTGTTAACAGTGACATTCTCAAGCAACGCATCTCTTTTAATGGCATGGTAAATATCAGGCTCACTCTCCTTATCAAGGTTAATGCATTTGGCATAACATCCTCCTTCAAAATTGAAGATGCCTTCATCATCCCAGCCGTGTTCATCATCACCGATTAATGCACGTTTTGGGTCAGTGGAAAGGGTAGTTTTTCCCGTTCCCGACAGGCCGAAAAATATCGCAGTATCTCCGTCTTTGCCGACGTTTGCAGAACAGTGCATGGCTGCAATTCCTTTGAGAGGCAGGTAATAATTCATGATGGAGAAGATGCCTTTTTTCATTTCCCCGCCATACCAGCTTCCGCCAATTACGGCTTTTCCCTCTGTCAGGTTGAAGATGACGAATACTTCCGAGTTAAGCGGAACACCGTCAGTCCGCTTCATATTTTGCCATTCAAAGTTGACAGTTTTGGCAGCATTCAGTACGACAAAATCCGGTTTGAAAGATTCAAGTTCCGCATCTGAAGGACGAATGAACATATTCTTTATAAAATGTGCCTGCCATGCAACCTCCATAATAAACCGGATATTGATTCGGGTATCCTTGTTGGTACCGGCAAAACCATCTACAACATATAACTTTTTGCCGGATAATTGATTGGCGCCAAGGTCATAGCAGTGATTCCATACAGTATGGTCAACCGGTTTATTATCAGAGCGGTTGGTCGGGGCAGCCCACCAAACCGTCTCTTTTGACTTGTCATCAAGGACTATGTATTTGTCTTTCGGTGAACGGCCGGTGAAGATGCCGGTCATGACATTAACAGCCCCGAGTTCTGTGAGAACACCTTTCTCATATCCATCCAAATCAGGGCTTAGCTCTTCTTCATACAAATAATCGAAAGAAGGGTTATAAACTATTTCTATGACATCACGAATGCCGTATTTATTCAGATCTTCCCTGATCTTCTCCTGATTAGCCATAATGAAGTAATTTGAGATTTATTATCCGGATTTATGATTTGGACTTTTTGCCTTTTTTCTTTGATTTTTTCTCTGAAAGTTTTACTTCTTTCAAAGCCTTTTTACTGATTTTTTTTCGGATGACGGCTTGCGCTGCAGCTAACCTTGCGATTGGCACCCTGTATGGCGAGCAGGAAACATAGTCGAACTTCAAAGAGTTGCAAAACTCCACCGAAGAAGGTTCACCGCCATGTTCACCACAAATGCCTATCTTGATATGCGGTCTGGTCTTCCTGCCTTTTTTTACGGCTATCTTCATGAGTTTGCCAACTCCTTCCTGGTCTAAAACCTGAAAAGGATCAAACTTCAGGATGCCTTTCTTCAGATATACAGGCAGGAATTTTCCGGCATCATCCCTTGAATAGCCGAAGGTCATCTGGGTTAGGTCGTTGGTGCCAAAAGAGAAAAATTCGGCCGATTGAGCAATTTCATCGGCTGTAATGGCAGCACGGGGAACTTCGATCATAGTACCCACCAGGTAATCGATACGATCTTTACGCTCGGCAAACACCTTCTCTGCTGTATTCCTGACAATATCTTCCTGCATTTTCATCTCCTTGAGGGTCCCGGTAAGCGGGATCATGATCTCAGGCAATGCAATAACACCTCGTTTCTTCAGGTTCAGGGCAGCTTCGATGATAGCCCTGGCCTGCATCTCGGAGATCTCAGGGTATGTGTTCCCTAAACGGCAGCCACGGTGACCCAGCATCGGGTTCATTTCATGGAGTTCTTCGACTTTTTGCCTGATCTTTTTAGCAGTAACGCCCATCTGCTTTGCCATTTCCTTCTGATTCTCTTCTTCATGCGGAACGAATTCGTGCAGGGGAGGATCGAGGAGGCGGATAGTAACAGGAAGTTCGTGCATGGCTTCGAGAATACCTTCAAAATCGCTGCGCTGGATGGGTAACAGTTTGTCCAGGGCTTTGCGACGGCCTTTTTCATCATCGGCCAGGATCATCTCGCGCATGGCGAGGATGCGGTCGCCTTCAAAGAACATGTGCTCCGTGCGGCAGAGGCCAATGCCTTTAGCACCGAAATTACGGGCGACAATGGCGTCATGAGGAGTATCGGCATTTGTCCTGACATGCATTTTGGCAAAGCGGTCTGCCAGTTCCATCAGTTCGCCGAAATCGCCGCTCATTTCCGCATCACGGGTCAATAATTTGCCTTCATAAAGCTCGCCTGTCGAGCCATTGAGCGAGATCCAGTCGCCTTCCTTGAATTCCCTCCCATCGATGGTCATCGTACGGGCTTTGTAATCGATCTTGATGTTTCCTGCGCCAGAGACGCAGCATTTTCCCATTCCGCGTGCTACAACAGCAGCATGCGACGTCATTCCGCCACGGGCCGTCAGGATACCGTTGGCCACGTTCATCCCTTTCAAATCTTCCGGGGAAGTTTCAATACGGACAAGGATGGTGGATTTGCCCTGTGCAGCCCATGCCTCAGCATCATCGGCGAAGAAAACCATCTGGCCGGTAGCGGCACCGGGGGAAGCCGGTAAACCTTTAGCTAAAACGGCAGCTTTCTTCATTGCATCGGCATCGAAAACCGGATGAAGCAATTCGTCGAGCCTGTTGGGCTCCACGCGCATTACAGCGGTCCTTACATCGATCATTTTTTCCTTAAGCATGTCCATGGCGATTTTGACCATGGCGAAACCTGTGCGCTTGCCGTTACGTGTCTGCAGCAACCAGAGTTTGCCATTCTGGATGGTAAATTCAAGGTCCTGCATATCTTTATAATGATGTTCAAGTTTTTGCTGGATCTTATCCAGTTCCTTGTAAATTCCGGGAATGGATTCTTCGAGTGAAGGATATTTTTCAGCACGGATTTCTTCAGATATGTTAGCCAGTTTGGCCCAGCGCTGTGAGCCTTCTTTGGTGATTTGCTGAGGAGTCCGGATACCGGCAACCACATCTTCGCCCTGGGCATTGATCAGGTACTCACCATTGAAAATGTTCTCACCAGTGCCGGCATCACGGGTAAAAGCAACACCGGTGGCGGAATTATCGCCCATATTGCCAAATACCATGGCCTGGACACTCACGGCTGTTCCCCATTCTTCGGGGATATTATTCAGTTTGCGGTAATAAATAGCGCGTTCGTTCATCCAGCTGCTGAATACGGCAACGATAGCACCCCAGAGCTGATCCCAGGGATTTGTCGGAAAGCTGTGGCCGGTTTTCTTCTTAACTGTAGCCTTAAATCTTTTTACCAGTTCCTTCAGGTTTTCAGCGGTCAAATCGGTATCATTTTCAATACTTTTTTCAACTTTGAGTTCTTCAATAATTTCTTCAAAAGGATCAACATCTTCTTTGGATGCCGGTTTAAGCCCGAGAACCACATCACCGTACATCTGGACGAAACGCCGGTATGAATCCCATGCGAACCGTTCATTTCCCGTCTTCCTGGCTAAACCTGCCACGGCCTTTTCATTCATGCCAAGGTTCAGGATAGTGTCCATCATGCCCGGCATCGATGCCCTTGAACCGGAACGGACGGAAAGCAGCAATGGATTTTGTATATCGCCAAACTTGCTTCCCATGATCTTTTCCAGGTATTTTACGCCTGCTTCTACTTCAGTGCGGATCATTTCAAGGGCTTTTTCCTTGCCTATTTTGTAATATTGTGTACAGACCTCAGTGGTAATCGTCATTCCCGGTGGAACCGGCACGCCGATCAGGTTCATTTCAGCTAAATTGGCCCCCTTGCCGCCCAGCAGGTCTTTCATTCCGGCATTGCCTTCTGCCTGCTTATTTCCAAACGTGTAAACGTACTTGCGTTTAGCCATGATATTTTTCTTTATTATTTGTAAATGAGTGATTTAGTGTTAAATTATCGATAATTTTAAATAAAGATGCAAAGGTAGGAAATTTCTGAAAGCTGAACGATTTTAAAACGAGGTGCTGTGAAAAAATAAACAATTCACCTCCTCCAGCTCCCCGAATTTTCATAAGTTTGTCACGCAATTTACAATTGACTGCCAAATAGAAATATGATGAAAAAAATCGGGATCCGTTACGAAGACAAATACGTCATGGAACGCCGTGTGCCGCTTGTACCCGCCCACATTAAAAAACTTATTGAAGAAGAAGGAGTGGAGTTTTCTGTTGAAACTTCTGCCAAAAGAGTCTATTCTGATGAAGAATATGAAGCTGTCGGTGCTAATGTCACCGATGACCTGAGCGATTGCCCTGTGATCTTTGGCGTGAAGGAAATCCCCATTGAGCGCCTGGAAGCTGATAAAGCCTATATCTTTTTCTCCCACGTCATCAAAGGACAACCGCACAATATGCCCATGCTGAGACGGCTGATGGAACTCGACTGTACTTTGATTGATTACGAACGGGTAGTAGATGAGATGGGTAAAAGACTGATCTTTTTCGGGCGATATGCAGGCCTGGCAGGGATGATCAATTCACTATGGTCGCTTGGACAACGCCTGGAAGAATCGGGTATCATTACACCATTCCTTGATATCGCCCAGACACATAACTATCACTCCCTTGGCGAAGCTCGCAAAGTTGTATCCAAAGTCGGCCAGAAGATTATCGAAAGGGGCCTTCCACCGGAACTTAAGCCGGTCGTGATCGGGATTACGGGTTACGGGAATGTTTCCCAGGGAGTACAGGAAATCGCTTCACTGCTACCTGTAAAGGAAATCCTGCCCGATGAGTTGCTGTCATTACATAAACATGCGCATCTTCCTGATAATATCATCTATAAAGTCGTTTTTAAGGAAGAACACCTCGTTGAACCTGTAAACCCGGAAGATAAATTCGAATTGCTTGACTATTATCAGCATCCTGAAAAATACAAGAGCCAGTTTGAAAAATATCTCCCTTACCTGACTGTACTTGTTAACTGCATTTATTGGGACCAGCGGTATCCCAGGCTTTTGACCAAAGATTTCACTGAGCAGTTATTTAAAGAAGGTGCACCAAAGCTAACTGTTGTCGGCGATATCACCTGTGACCCGGAAGGTTCGGTTGAAATTACGCACAAAGGCACGGAAATCGAGAATCCTGTTTTCGTGTATAATCCTTTTACCCGTGAGCCTTCTGACGGCTTTAAAGGGGAAGGGCTGCTTGTGATGGCGGTAGATATTCTGCCCAGTGAACTTCCCAGGGATGCTTCCCGGTTTTTCAGTGATATGCTCTGGCGCTACGTGGCCCCCATTGCAAAAGCTGATTTCGATCTGCCATTTACAAAGATGCGCCTTCCCGGCCCGGTCCGTAAGGCAATGATCCTGTTCAAAGGCGAGTTTACACCGGATTATGAGTATTTGAAGAAGTTTTTAATTTAATAATTTAACAATATTTTGTAATGAAAAAAGTCCTGATCCTTGGAGCCGGCATGGTGGTGAAACCCATCGTGCGTTATTTACTGGATAAAAATATTATCGTCACGGTTGCTACCCGTACTAAGTCGAAAGCTGATGAAATGATCGCTGGTCATCCCAATGGCCATTCTGTTGCCTGGACAGTCGAACAGGAAGCCGAACTTGATAAGATGATCGCTGAGCACGACCTGACGGTCAGCTTGCTGCCTTATCTTCATCACGTGATGGTGGCTAAAAAGTGCATCCGCCTTAAGAAAAATATGGTTACTACGTCTTATGTGAAGCCTGAGATGCAGGCACTGGATGCGGAAGCTAAACAAGCCGGAATCATCATCCTGAATGAACTGGGCCTTGATCCGGGTATCGATCACATGTCGGCCATGCGCATCATCGATCATATCCATGGCAAAGGTGGTAAGGTGGAAGAGTTCTATTCCTTCTGCGGAGCACTGGTAGCGCCCGAAGTAGAAGAAAACCCATTCCACTATAAATTCACCTGGGCGCCAAAAGGCGTGGTGATGGCCGGAAATAACGATGGTAAGTTCCTGAAGAACGGGGAAGAAAAATACATTCCGACTGAGAATTTATTCAGGAATCCCCTGAAAGTGAACTTCCCGAAAATTGGTTTACTTGATGTTTATCCCAACAGGGATTCCCTTCCTTACAAGGAGCTGTATGGAATTCCCGAAGCAAAGACCATTATGCGCGGCACATTCCGTTACGAAGGCTGGTGCGAGATCATTGATGCGCTTAAAGTGATCAAGCTGATAACTTACGATAAGATAAACCTTGAAGGACTGACCTACGCCGGTTTCATGGCAAAACAGATAGGGGAGGCATCTGCGGCAAGCATCCGGGACAAAGTTGCAACCAAACTGGGACTTAAACCTGGCGCACGTCCGCTCATAGCCATGGAATGGCTCGGATTGTTCAGCAATGAGCCTTTAAACAGGAAGGAAGACAGCCCGTTTGAAATCGTTTCCGACCTGATGATCGCTAAAATGATGATCCAGCCGGAAGAACGCGACATGGTGGTGATGCAGCACACATTCCTGGCCGGTTATCCTGATGGGAAAAAAGAGGTGATCAAATCGCGCATGCTCGATTTCGGTACCCTGAAAACCGATACTTCCATCGCCAGAACCGTAGCTTTGCCGGCTGCCTGCGGGGTCGATATGATCCTTCACGGAAAGATCCAGGCCAAGGGCGTCCATATCCCGGTAATCCCCGCCATTTACAACCCGATCCTCAACCAACTTGAAACCATGCATATTAAGATGGTGGAAGAATATGGGCTTCCGGTGAGTGAGAGGATAAATTAGAGAATGAAATATTTCATCACTATCGCCCTGATCCTGGTAATTTTATACCTGATCGGGAACATGGATTTCGGGACGGGCGGAAAGCAAACCAAAAAACAAAAGATCAAAAAAGCAGATATGGTAAAAATGCGTTATGCCAAGTGGATCGGGGGCGGGCTCGGTTGGGCCTTCGGCGGACCGATAGGGGGTATACTCGGATTTATTTTCGGCACTATGGTCGACGGAATGCAATCTGGGAAGTTTGAATACAAACCAACCCAATCGGGCGATTTCAGCATTAGCTTGCTGGTGCTTTCCGCCGCTGTCATGCGCGCCGACGGTGAAGTGATGAAATCGGAACTGGATTATGTCAAAAACTTTTTCATCCGGCAATTTGGAGTAGAAACCGCGAACAACCGGATCCAGATGCTCCAGGAGATACTGAAGCAGGATTTCGACCTGCCTGAGGTATGCCAGCAGATCGGGCAATACATGGAATATCCGTCCCGCCTGCAGTTACTGCATTATCTCTTTGGACTTTCTTCAGCCGACGGGCAATATAACCCGAAAGAGGTTGAAATGATCGGACTTATCTCGGGTTATCTCGGTATCGAAAAGCAAGATTACGAGTCAATCCGGGCCATGTTTGTCAGGGATATTAATAGCGCATACAGAGTCCTTGAAATTTCACCGGAAGCCACGGAAGACGAAGTGAAAGCAGCTTACCGCAAAATGGCTGTAAAGTACCATCCCGATAAAGTCGCTCACATAGGCGAAGATGTCCAGCATGCAGCCAAGGAAAAATTCCAGCAGCTAAATGGGGCGTACGAGGAGATTAAAAAGCAGAGAGGGATGAAATAATTGTAGGGGTCAACGGCCGTTGACCCCTACAGCAATAATTCTTTCCCCTCCACCGGATGGGGGAGGGGATTTAGGGGTGGGGGCGGTCAATCATAAAAACTCCATGACAACCCGAACTTTATGATCCCGTCCTGCATGGGGTAATGAGGGACCATATAATAGCGGCTCTCGCTGAATAAGAAATTCAAGTGCTGGTATTTGATGAAAAACCGGAACCGCTTGACCATCAGGTTTATAAAGACATCCATGTAAACATAGTTCCCGATCTTTTTTTCATCCTGAAGATAAAACATCCGGGAAGCTGGCATATAGGCACTTGCATAATAAGCCGTATTATAGAATAGATCGATGCCAGGTTGCAGTATGCAGGCATTCTTAAATAAAGGCAGGGTAGGGAAGAACGACACCCTGGCCAGGAAATCCGGTACTCTTATAAGTTCTTTGTTGGAATTATACTGGTAAACAAGCAGGGCGTCAATGCCCCAGACTTTCCAGCGGAATTCATCTGACAGCGAAGCCTTTACGATATTAATACTTCCCTTATACTGTGCAGGATGGGCTGACTGGTCGAGGTAAACATAGTCGCTGATCAGATGGTATTCAACCTTTCCCTCGATCCCCAGGAAATTTAATGATAATGCTGCCTGTTGGATTATCTGGGAGGAAAATGAAGTATCCCAGCGAAAGTAATTTGACTGGAAATTTGTGAAGAAATAACCAGCTTGCTGACTGGCTGTAATGAAGCTCAGGTTTATATCGCCTGTCTTATTATTTTTTAACTTAAAGCTCTGGTTGGCCATTCCTTTGAGTTCAAAACCACCGTTATTAAAGTCGCCCAGGGTATATTTTCCTGATAAATGGATTGCCATGGAGCGATATGGCCTTATTATTATTGCTGCTTCCGGGATCCAGTTGTTAAAGCTGCGTTTAGATATGGAATCCGAAATAAATGAATGTTTGTTAGCGATGGAAAAGATAATCAGCAGGTACTTCTGTTCGGGTTTGTCGCCCATCCGCAGGTTTGACCAGGAAAAGTGGTTGTCAAATGACTGTACCTGTAATGAATCAAAGGTTTCTGATGAATCAATAACAGGATCAAACGGTTGGTAGAAAGTCGCCAGGGGATCAGTATCGCTGTATACCTGGATTTGCCTGGTATAATTAAATGTGTATGAAATCCGTCCGGCATGAAAAGTAGGAGGTTTTGTGATGGTTGAATCTTTCAGTTCCGGTTTTCCGGATAGATAGAAATAGGCATTTGCCAGCACGCCTGACTCTTTGATCAGATTTTGGGCAGTAGTAAGGTTGACATCAAACAGCCGGCTGTCGGTTTCAAGCTTTTCTTCGAAGATCGTATCATTGACGATACCGCCATTTTCACGAACGATGAATTTATTATGATGATAATTGGCAATAGCGCCGAACCGCAGGTTTTTAGTGAAATATTGCCCGGTAAAAACAACGCTTTTATCATCTGATTTTTGGTTAATATAGGTCCCGGGTGAATTGATCAGGAAAAAGTCGACTCCCAGGGTAACTGTTCTTTTGATAGTATGGCTATGGATAACGCGAAAAAGTTGTTCTTTTTGAGAACCATTATCATAAACAAGATAGGTAATGGGGATCAGATGCCTGTAATACCGGGTGTTTTCATTGGTAAACGTATAAACATCAAAGGACTCCATCCCGGTAAAAAACCCATCAGACAATTTTGGCCGGAAGACGAGGTTTTTATGGGCCTGACCGACATTAGAAAAACTGGCATAAAAGTGGCCTGACTGGTCGAGGGGGTTATATCTCTGGAAACCGGTCACACGGTTACTCCCGACCTTATTGAAATTTCCGACTGCAAGATTGTCGGTCCGGTTATAGTAATAGATAATGGTACTGGTATCATGGATCTGGAGCAGCGAGTCGAGTTTATCGGCAAAGAGGGAAAAGGGGAGGAGGAGAAGGAGAAGAAGGAGCAGGTATGACATCAGTTTGGCCATGAAAATAAAATAGTCGAAAATGAAACGATGCAGGTGATGTTTTATTTTTCAAAAATAGGCATTTCTTCCATCCAATGGATCACCTGTTCTTCAAGTTCCCCTCTCCGATTTGGAGAGGGGGATTCAGGGGGTGAGGCACGGTCATAAAAAAAACCCCGGCATCTGGCCGGGGTTTTTATAAATTCTGGCAACGACATACTCTCCCACAAATACATGCAGTACCATCTGCGCTGGCGGGCTTAACGACTCTGTTCGGAATGGGAAGAGGTGGACCCCGCCGCTATAGTCACCAAAAAATCTTTAGCCTAAGGAGGCTGCAATTTTTTAAAAATGACATGCTGTGAAAGAAAATACAGTTTAGAATGGGATATCTTGACATTTAGCAGAAAGCTACGGGTAATTAGTACTGCTCGGCTTTGCCATTACTGGCTTTACACCTGCAGCCTATCAACGTCCTCGTCTAGGACGACCCTTAAAGGAAGCCTCATCTTGGGCTGAGTTTCGCGCTTAGATGCTTTCAGCGCTTATCTCATCCGAACATAGCTACCCTGCGATGCAGCTGGCGCCACAACAGGTACACCAGAGGTTCGTCCAACCCGGTCCTCTCGTACTAGGGTCAGGTGCCCTCAAGCTTCCAACGCCCACAACAGATAGGGACCGAACTGTCTCGCGACGTTCTGAACCCAGCTCACGTGCCACTTTAATCGGCGAACAGCCGAACCCTTGGGACCTTCTCCAGCCCCAGGATGTGACGAGCCGACATCGAGGTGCCAAACCACTCCGTCGATATGAGCTCTTGGGAGTGATCAGCCTGTTATCCCCGGAGTACCTTTTATCCTTTGAGCGATGGCCCTTCCATGCGGAACCACCGGATCACTATATCCTAGTTTCCTACCTGATCGACTTGTATGTCTCTCAGTCAAGCACCCTTATGCTATTGCACTCTACGCACGGTTACCAAGCGTGCTGAGGGTACCTTTGAAAGCCTCCGATACATTTTTGGAGGCGACCACCCCAGTCAAACTACCCACCAAACAATGTCTCCCACTTGCGCGGGATTAGGCATCAGGCAAGCAAAGGGTGGTATTTCAAGGTCGACTCCACCACGGCTAGCGCCGCGGCTTCGCAGTCTCCCACCTATCCTACACATCGCTTACCCGATGTCAATGTTAAGTTATAGTGAAGGTTCACAGGGTCTTTCCGTCCCGTTGCGGGTACCCGGCATCTTCACCGGGACTACAATTTCACCGAGCTCATGGCTGAGACAGCGCCCAAATCGTTACACCATTCGTGCAGGTCGGAACTTACCCGACAAGGAATTTCGCTACCTTAGGACCGTTATAGTTACGGCCGCCGTTTACCGGGGCTTCAATTTAGAGCTTCTCCCGATTACTCGGGATAACCCCACCTCTTAACCTTCCGGCACCGGGCAGGTGTCAGGCTCTATACGTCATCTTAACGATTTAGCAGGGCCATGTGTTTTTGATAAACAGTCGCTTGGGCCATTTCTCTGCGCCCCCCGATCACTCGGGGGAGTCCTTTCTTCCGAAGTTACAGGACTAATTTGCCTAGTTCCTTAGCCATGATTCACTCGAGCACCTATGGATATTCACCTCGACTACCTGTGTCGGTTTACGGTACGGACAGCATACATCTGAAGCTTAGAGGTTTTTCTTGGAAGTCAGCTTACAACCACTATCCGCTTGTCCGAAGACTTACGGTACTATCGGGTTTCAGCACATCCGGCGGATTTACCTGCCAAACGTATACCTACGCCCTTCAACGTACTATTCCGTCAGTACGCGGGTCTATCACCCCTTCGTTACCCCATCGCAATGTGTGCTGGTACAGGAATATTAACCTGTTTTCCATCGGCTACCCCTTTCGGGTTGACCTTAGGGTCCGACTAACCCGGATCCGATTAGCGTTGATCCGGAATCCTTAGTCTTTCGGTGTGCGGGTTTCTCGCCCGCATTATCGTTACTTATGCCTACATTTTCTTTTCCAGTCGCTCCAGCAGGCCTTACGACCCACCTTCGATGCCACTGGAATGCTCTCCTACCGATCCGCCTTTCGACGGATCCTACAGCTTCGGTAATATACTTAATGCCCGGTTATTATTCACGCTTGATCGCTCGACTAGTGAGCTGTTACGCACTCGTTAAATGAATGGCTGCTTCCAAGCCAACATCCTAGCTGTCACTGCAATCAAACCTCGTTTGATCAACTTAGTATATATTTGGGGACCTTAGCTGATAGTCAGGGTTGTTTCCCTCTCGGCCACGGACCTTAGCACCCGCGGCCTTACTCCCGAAGAACATGTCATAGTATTCGGAGTTTGTCAGGATTTGGTAGGCGGTGAAGCCCCCTAGTCCAATCAGTAGCTCTACCTCTATGACACTACTATCGAGGCTGCTCCTAAAAGCATTTCGGAGAGTACGAGCTATCTCTCAGTTTGATTAGCCTTTCACCCCTACCCACAATTCATCCAAGCACTTTTCAACGTACACTGGTTCGGCCCTCCATCCCGTGTTACCGGAACTTCAGCCTGATCATGGGTAGATCACAAAGTTTCGCGTCTACCCCCTCTAACTGAACGCCCTATTCAGACTTGCTTTCGCTCCGGCTGCCCCCGTCAACGGGGTTAACCTTGCTAGAGAGGAGTAACTCGTAGGCTCATTATGCAAAAGGCACGCCGTCAGTTAATAATCCTGGCAAGCCAGGAGGTTCACCTCCGACAGGTTGTAAGCGCACGGTTTCAGGTACTATTTCACTCTTCTGTTCGAAGTTCTTTTCACCTTTCCCTCACGGTACTAGTTCGCTATCGGTCTCTCAGGAGTATTTAGCCTTGCCAGATGGTGCTGGCAGATTCCCACAGGATTTCTCCGGTCCCGCGGTACTCAGGATACTGCTAGGTAATGGATTTGTTTCGCTTACAGGACTATCACCTCCTATGGTTCATCTTTCCAGATGTATTCTGCTACGCATCCAAATTCCAGTATTGCAGTCCTACAACCTCCTGATGGCCGTAACCACCAGGATTTGGGCTGTTTCCCGTTCGCTCGCCACTACTTGGGAAATCACTATTGTTTTCTATTCCTCCAGGTACTAAGATGTTTCAGTTCCCTGGGTTAGCTTCCCGATTACTCGGGATTCCCGGTCTTCAGCCGGGAGGGTTGCCCCATTCGGAAATCTCCGGATCGAAGGTTATTTGCACCTCCCCGAAGCTTATCGCAGCTTGTCACGTCCTTCATCGCCTCTGAGAGCCAAGGCATCCACCATGCGCTCTTAATTACTTTCTTGCTAATCTAGTAGAATGTCAGGATAACCCAGACATTCTGTATTTTCTTTCAACATGTCAAAGAACTTCATTCCCGGCTTGACCGGGAATCCCCGCTTTCGCGGGGATTCGTGGAGAATATCGGATTCGAACCGATGACCCCTAGCTTGCAAAGCTAGTGCTCTAGCCAGCTGAGCTAATCCCCCAAAACGATAACCATACGTAGTCCCGCGCAGATTTGAACTGCGGACCCCTACATTATCAGTGTAGTGCTCTAACCAACTGAGCTACGGGACTATACCTTTACCGCTGGGCAAGGCTTGCTTCCTGTGCTCTTTAGGAAGATACGTTACACTGCTCGTTTTGGAACAAGCCTAATTAAATAAAAAAAGATGAAGCAGTAGCGGAGCAAATACTTTCCGATTAATAACCGGTTGTATCAGCAAATCTCTCTAGAAAGGAGGTATTCCAGCCGCACCTTCCGGTACGGCTACCTTGTTACGACTTAGCCCCAGTCATTGGTTTTACCCTAGGCCGCCCCTTACGGTTACGGACTTTAGGTACCCCCAACTCCCATGGCTTGACGGGCGGTGTGTACAAGGCCCGGGAACGTATTCACCGCGCCATGGCTGATGCGCGATTACTAGCGAATCCAACTTCATGAAGTCGAGTTGCAGACTTCAATCCGAACTGAGACCAGCTTTCGAGATTAGCATCCTGTCACCAGGTAGCAACCCTCTGTACTGGCCATTGTAGCACGTGTGTCGCCCTGGACATAAGGGCCGTGCTGATTTGACGTCATCCCCACCTTCCTCACTACTTGCGTAGGCAGTTTCATTAGAGTTCCCAGCATTACCTGATGGCAACTAATGATAAGGGTTGCGCTCGTTATGGGACTTAACCCGACACCTCACGGCACGAGCTGACGACAACCATGCAGCACCTTGCAAGACGTCCCGAAGGAAATACGCCTTTCGGCATACGTCGTCCTGCATTTAAGCCCAGGTAAGGTTCCTCGCGTATCATCGAATTAAACCACATGCTCCTCCGCTTGTGCGGGCCCCCGTCAATTCCTTTGAGTTTCAACGTTGCCGCCGTACTCCCCAGGTGGATCACTTAATGGTTTCCCTCAGTCGCTGACAGTATATCGCCAACAACGAGTGATCATCGTTTACAGCGTGGACTACCAGGGTATCTAATCCTGTTTGATCCCCACGCTTTCGTGCATGAGCGTCAGTTACAGCTTAGTGAGCTGCCTTCGCTATCGGTGTTCTGTGTCATATCTAAGCATTTCACCGCTACATGACACATTCCGCCCACTTCAACTGTACTCAAGAACGACAGTATCAATGGCAGTTTCCCGGTTGAGCCGGGAGATTTCACCACTGACTTATCATTCCGCCTGCGCACCCTTTAAACCCAATGAATCCGGATAACGCTTGCATCCTCCGTATTACCGCGGCTGCTGGCACGGAGTTAGCCGATGCTTATTCATACAGTACCATCAGTCCCGGTACACGACCGGGATGTTTTTCCTGCATAAAAGAAGTTTACAATCCATAGGACATTCATCCTTCACGCGGCATGGCTGGGTCAGACTTGCGTCCATTGCCCAATATTCCTTACTGCTGCCTCCCGTAGGAGTCTGGTCCGTGTCTCAGTACCAGTGTGGGGGTTAACCCTCTCAGGACCCCTAGACATCGTAGCCTTGGTGGGCCGTTACCTCACCAACTAGCTAATGTCACGCATGCCCATCAATAACCGCCGGAGCTTTCATTCTAAGAATATGCATTCTCAGAATAGTATGGGACATTAATCCCGATTTCTCGGGGCTATTTCCCAGTTAAAGGTAGGTTGCATACGCGTTACGCACCCGTGCGCCACTCGTGTATCTCCGAAGAGACCTTACCGTTCGACTTGCATGTATTAAGCCTGCCGCTAGCGTTCATCCTGAGCCAGGATCAAACTCTTCATTGTAATAATGAATTATTTAATCTCTTGGACTTGCAATTTCACCATAATTGGAGTATTAATCTTGGAGCATTTGCTTCCGCTAGGCTTGCTTCAATCTTTTCAAAGAACTTTTTTTATTCCTTTTGTACTTTTTTAAAGTCAAAAGGGCTGCAAAGATATAACCTTTTTTTTATCCGGCAAACATTTCCAAAAAATAAATAATTATTTTCCGGAAAATGGGCATCTCATGTAATACATGATGTCCGGTTTGCTAGTGTTTTCAGGTATTTTTTAAAGGACGAAATTCAAATGAGGGTGCAAAGGTAATAACATTTACTTATATACGATAAAATGCATGAGTAAAAATTAATTTAAGATATGAACATTGGTTAATAACCCCTTAAAATCAAATCAACCACCTCTTCTGGCGATACCGATCAATTCATATTTAAAAGAATCCTTGACGATCAGGAATAAGGCAATGATATAAAAACTATCAATAAGCAGGTCGTAAATAAATTTGATGGTTGCAGAGTTGTAATATGCTGTGAGCAGCAGAACATAAATAAGTTGAATTGTATAAAATGCTATGATATTCTCGATTGCTGACCGCGTGGCGTGTTTTACGGACATATTGAAAAAAAGCAGGATTTGCCAGGTCAGGATCATAATAAAAGGAAGCAGTATAAGATCGGCTTTTTGGGGGTAAGATCCTTTTCTGCCATCAACGATAGTATCAACAATGAACGTCGGGGCATTTTCTACCAGTTTAAGACCTACATGCGTATCATGGGAAAATAGCAATAAGATATTTGCGCCGACTCTGAGCAATTGAGCGTACAAATAAGCAAACCCATTAAACCAAAGGGCCAGCAAAAGCCCTGATGCCCCGAGAACAATTAAAATATTGATAATTTTCTTTTGTCTCATGTCTGCAGATCTTTGGGTTGAAAATCAGGATTGTTCAATTTGTCGCGCCAGGCCCAGACACCAAATATCATAAATCCAAACAGGATATTCCAGACGTAATCATGGGTCGTGTCAAAAATTTGGGGATAATACCGTCCGACATAGCCCATGGCAAAGAAACGGAGAATGTTGGTCAGGAAAATAACAACGAAGAATATGAGCAGATTAATGAGTTTATGCTTGAGATTCCAATTGGCAAAAACAGCTAAAGCAATGGCAAACAGGTAGAAATTATATGCGGTACATTCAACGATTATTTCCATGGAAAACCCGTCGAGCGTAATGGTAGAAAAGCCCAGTTTCTGAATGGGAATGAAAAACAATTTTCCCATAGCAATAGTTGAATTCGTTGTGAAACCAACGAAAAAATTACGAAATTCTTCTTTTATACCAGGTATATGCACTATGAGTACCAGAAGGAACCATAAGGCAAAAGCCTTGATCAAAGGCAATAATTTAATCAGCAACTCTTTATTGAACAGGGGTTTTTGAGGCTTTTGCGGCTTTTGTTTCTTATCCGGCGTAGCAGTGGGCATCGGTTTTTGATGAACCTTCTTCTGGCTGGGAATCGGTCTATTGCTATTTTTCTTTTTCAAAATGAAAATAATTTTGGAATGTAAAAATAGAAAAAGATATCAAAATATTGATGGATGGAATATTTTTAGGATTTACAAGGTTTTTTAACAAGGTGGCCGTATTACCTTTCGACGATTCAATGATAAATAACGGATGGTGGTTTATATTAAGCTCCGGGCCGGCTGAATTCTTATTTCAGACCGGCCCGAGCGCTTTTTTGCTGGTAAATCAATAAAGGCTAACGATCGTCAAATGAATTCAAGGTTATTCTTATCTGTAGCCTTTTCGCAGTAGATACACTCAAGTCGAAGGTCTTCTTTGTCGATAACATTGAATTTAGTGGGTATCTTTTCGTGGTTGGTGATACAATTTGGATTAAAACAACGGACAAACCTGTTGATCTGATCAGGAATTTCAACCTTTTTCTTTTCGACAACCTGGTAATCACGGATGACGATCAGCGTTGCCGATGGGGCTACCAAAGCGATCTTATTTATCTCATCACTTTTGAAAAAAAGGTTGGCCACTTTTATAATACCTTTACGGCCGTATTTTTTGCTCTCCAGGTTTGTTCCGAAAAGAATCTGTTCCCTGCAATTTTCCAGTCCTAATATTTTAACAACCTGAAAGACACTCTTTGCCGGGATGTGGTCAATTACCGTTCCGTTTTCAATGGCAGATACCTGCAATTCCTTCCGCGTCTTTTTCTCATCCATAACAACCGAATTAAAAATTAAAAATTCAAAATTAAACTACTCCAAGTATCGACGCAAGCAAAGCCTGCCTGACAAAGACGCCATTCTGGGCTTGCCGGAAATAATACGCCATTGGGTTAGTATCTATATCCAATTCAATTTCATTGACCCTTGGAAGAGGATGCAGAATCCGCATATTTTTCTTCGCACCCTGCAGCATTTCATTTCTAAGAATATAGGCATTTCTTACTTTTTCATATTCTATCGGATCTGAAAATCTTTCTTTCTGAATACGGGTCATATACAATATATCCACCTGAGGGATCACCTCATTGATATCAGTATATTGAAAGTAATCAAGCTGGTTTTCCTTGATCCTTCTTTTGACATAACTTGGTAATTTAAGCTCCTCCGGCGATACAAGGTGAAATGTTGCATTGAAGTTGCACATGGCAAAAGTTAAAGAATGGACCGTCCGTCCGTATTTCAGGTCACCGACGAATGCGATCTGAAGATTATCCAATTTTCCCTGTGTTTTCCTAATGGAATACATGTCGAGAAGCGTTTGGGTAGGATGCTGGTTAGCGCCATCACCGGCGTTAATAATAGGTACCGGACTGACTTCGCTGGCAAAACGCGCACTTCCTTCCCTGGGATGGCGCATCACGATTATATCAGCATAATTACTGACTGTACGAATCGTATCATTCAATGACTCGCCTTTAGAAACGCTGGAGGAACCGGCTTCAGAGAAACCTATCACCTGAGCTCCCAACCTGGAAGCAGCACTTTCAAAACTCAAACGCGTCCGGGTTGAGGGTTCAAAAAACAATGTTGCAACTACATATCCTTCCAGGATATTCTGAACAGGCTTATCCTCAAATCCTTCAGCCAGGTCGAGAATACGGAGTTGTTCTTCTTTGGTATAATCGTCAATAGAGACCAGGCTTTTGTTTTTCATAAGGGGTAAGCAGGTTTATAAATCAATCATTTCAGTCCATGTTTCTTCACGAACTCGTCCAGGATGCTATCAAGGTCAGGATCGCCTATTTCCTGGAGATCATAGTAAACCCGGGTATTGGGTTTATTAATTTTGATGATGCGGTTAAGGTCGATGGGGGTGCCAATGATCACCGAATCACAATCAGTTTTGTTGATTGTTTCTTCCAGGTCTTTGAGTTGCTGTGCACCATATCCCATTGCCGGCAGCAGCGTGCCGATATTAGGATAGATCTGGAAAGTCTTTGTCAGTTTTCCAACCGTATATGGCCTGGGGTCCACCAGTTCGGCAGCGCCATATTTTTGTGCGGCAACAGTACCGGCTCCTATTTTCATTTCACCATGGGTAAGGGTCGGGCCATCTTCAATCACCAGGACCCTTTTTCCCTTTATCAATTCAGGATTATCGACTTTAATCGGTGAAGCGGCATCGACCACAATAGCTTTTGGGTTCACTTTGGCAATACTCTCCCTGACCGTCTGGATGCCTTTTGCATCAGCTGTATCCATCTTATTTATAACTACAACATCAGCCAGGCGGAGGGTGACTTCACCGGGATAATAAGTGAGTTCATGCCCGGGACGATGGGGATCAACGACGGTAAAGTTCAGGTCAGGTTTGTAAAATGGAAAATCATTGTTTCCGCCGTCCCATAAGATCACATCGCAACCATCAGGGTCTTGTTCAGCTGCCCTGAGGATAGCCTCATAATCTACCCCGGCATAAATTACATTACCTCTGACGACGTGCGGCTCATATTCCTCCATTTCCTCGACAGTACATTTGTGCTTTGCAAGGTCACCGATGGTAGCGAAGCGCTGGACCTTTTGTTTGACGAGATTTCCATAAGGCATGGGGTGCCTGATTGCAACTACTTTCAATCCTTTAGCCATAAGGATTTCAATAACGCGGCGGGAGGTCTGGCTTTTACCACAGCCAGTCCTGACAGCACCAACAGCGATAACCGGTTTGGTCGATTTTACCATGGTATCTTTTGGTCCCAGCAGCATGAAGTTTGCTCCGGCAGCGTTCACGATAGCGCTGACAGCCATAACTTTCTGATAAGTGACATCGCTGTATGAAAACACGCAAATGTCAACTTTCATTTCCTTTATCAGCCGGGGAAGGTTTTCTTCGGCGAAGATGGGGATCCCTTCCGGATAGAGGTTTCCGGCTAACTGGGCCGGGTACTTCCTGCCATCGATGTCAGGGATCTGAGCAGCAGTGAATGCTACCACATTGTAAGATTCATTGCCGCGAAAATAAGTGTTGAAGTTGTGAAAATCTCTTCCTGCAGCTCCTATAATGATCACATTTTTCTTCATTACGTAAGCTTTTAATGGTTAGTGATTGATTTATTTTGAACAAAGATAGAACTTTAACTTGAAACCGGAAGGCGGTGAAGTTGATTTTTAGATTTTTGATCAGGGGTATTTTTTTTCTTCAACCCGCAAGTTTTTCCCATCAGGTTTGTCTAACTATAAAATCAATGTCTAACCAAATTTAAAAAAATCTATGAAAACCATTTTGAAAGTATTATTTGTTGCAACCTTGACGGTATTTTTCTTCAGCCAGAGCTTTGCGCAAACCACCGTAAAAAGCGAGTCGGATAACGCGGCGACCGGAACAGTTGTCCAGGGAAAATTCGTGGATAAGGATAATGACGGTGTTTGCGATAACCATGAAGCAAAAGGAAAGAACAGCCAGTGTGCCAACTTTGTTGACAAGGATGGCAACGGAGTATGCGACAATTGTTGTACCGGTGATAAGGGCGGCAAGAATGCCAATTGCCAGGGACATCAGCATGGTAAAGGCTGCGGGCAAGGCCAGGCAAACTGCTGTGGTCGTGGATCTTGCCAGGGAAAAGGCCCGGGAAATTGTTGCCCGAATAAGCAAGGAACACCTAAAGCAACTCCTGCTGAAACACCCGATCCGAAGAAATAATTGCTAATTTTGACTCCGCAACAAGGTGCACCCGAACGGGGCGTACTTTGTCGCATTCTGAAAACCAACCTACTTAGTAATGACTGATCGGGAATTGATTGAAGGCGTTTCAAGGCGGGATAAAGCAGCCATCAATTACCTGGTCAACAACTATCAGAAAAGAGTCATCAAAACGGCTTATTATTTTATCGGGAATTTAGAGGACGCCGAAGACCTGTCGCAGGAAATTTTCCTTGAAATTATTAAATCCATTGGCAGTTTCAGAGGTACATCCTCATTTTCAACCTGGCTTTACAGAATTATAGTTAACAGGTCGATAAATGTTATCAGGAAAAATAAAAGGAGAAATATTTTCAGCAGTTTCGAGAGGCTTTTTCAAAAATCTGGAGAATCTGAAGATATTACCGGCCAGGAACCGTCAAATGATTGTGAGCCGTTAGATGAGAAAGAAACAAGAGATTTTTTAAATAATGCAATCAGCGGATTGCCGGAAAATCAAAGAATCGCATTTGTCCTTAATAAATATGAAGAGCTATCATACAAAGAAATTGCTGATATCATGAATCTTAGTGTTTCATCTGTTGAATCGCTGATCCACCGTGCAAAAAGCAACCTTCAGAAGAGGCTCGCCATTCATTTTTCGCAATATTCAAAAAAATAAAGAATATGGATTGCCGCATTGTTCAACATAACCTATTTACATACAGGGAGAATGACCTTCCACCTGGTATTACAAGAGATATTGAAGCGCATATATCGGAATGTGAATCCTGTAAAAAGCTTCTTGCCGGTTTTCAATCCGTAGAAACCTTAATTGAGAAAGACAGGGCAGCCGAGCCCAATCCATTCATTGCAACACGTATTATCCTGTATATTGAAAATGACCTTGCAAGACAATCAAAAAAACGTGGATTAATCCTTCGTCCCATCCTGGTGACATTGACCGTACTCGGTGCAGTCGCCTTAGGATATACGATCGGGAAAAGCGGATTTGACAGGATTATCGGGCCGGTTGATAATAATAACCAGATTGAGAACCTGAAAACGGAGCTTTACATTCATGATTTTATTGATGAGAATACTACTTTAATAATCAATGAATAATATCAATCCCCATGAATACCCTTAATAAAAACCGCCTGATTTTTTGGATACTGATTTTCCTTGTTATTGTGAACCTGTCGGCATTAGCTACTTTTTTTACTTTCCGCAGCCACAATGAAGAAGTTGTCTGTGACGCAATGCAAGCTCAATGCGGAAATGCATTTAAAAGTGAACTGGGCTTATCAGAGGAACAATCCAGGAAAGTAGAGCTGATCAATGCGGATTACCAGCTTGTATCCGGCCCTATTGTAAAAGAAATCAGGAACATCAGGAGCGATATCCTTGATGAACTTTCGTCGGAAGTGCCTGATACATCCTATATTAACAAGAAATCAACCGAGCTTTGTGATTTTCAATTTCAGTTACAACAGGCGAATTATACACAATTCCTGGAACTGAAAAAAGTGTGTGATCCTGAGCAGGTTCAGCGATTATCGGCTCTTTACAGGGAGCTATATGGGTGTACAGGGATGGGAAGCGATGAAGGCAGAATGCACCGGCACAGGGCCGGGCAAAAATGAAAGCTTTAATTCGCTATTTTTGGGGTCTTGATTTTACCAAAAATGATAGAAACGATACTTGCAGAAAAAGCGACAGAAGCCATCAGCCTGTTATTCGGACATCAAATAGACCCTTTATCGGTTACCGTGCAGAAAACCCGCCCTGAATTTGAAGGAGACCTTACTATAGTTGTTTTCCCTTTGACCCGTTATTCCGGTAAATCACCTGAAGAAACCGGAAAGGATATAGGAAACTGGCTTCAACAGAAAATTAGCCTGGTCACTTCTTTCAATGTGGTCAAAGGTTTCCTGAATTTAGTGATCAGTGATGATTTCTGGCTGGATTTCTTCTCAGCAAACTTGCTTAATCCAACATATGGTTTCACTCCTGAAGATAAAAGCCCTCCCGTGGTTATAGAGTATTCATCTCCGAATACAAATAAACCATTACACCTTGGGCACATCCGGAACAATCTCCTGGGCTGGTCGATTGCAGAAATATTAAAAGCCAATGGCAGGAAAGTCATCAAAGTGAACCTGGTCAATGACCGGGGTATTCATATTTGTAAAACGATGCTTGCATATCGCAAATGGACTGATGGCGTATTGCCGGAAAAAAAAGGACAGAAAGGCGATATATTCGTAGGAAATCTTTATGTAAAGTTTGAACAGGCCAATAAAAAGGAAATAGATAATCTAATTGCCAAAGGTCTTACTGAAGATGAAGCTTACCGGCAATCTAACCTGACGCAGCAAGCTCTGGACCTTCTGCAACGATGGGAGGGCGGTGAACAGGAGGTCAGGGAGCTCTGGAAGACCATGAATAACTGGGTTTACGAAGGATTTGACCAGACATACAAACGACTTGGAGTTGATTTTGATAAAATCTATTATGAATCGGAGACTTATCTTTTAGGGAAGGATTTGGTCAGAGAAGGACTAGAAAGAGGCGTTTTTTTCAAAAAAGATGATGGCTCTGTCTGGGTCGATCTGAATGATTACAAGCTGGATGAAAAGCTCCTGTTACGTCCTGACGGAACCTCGGTTTATATCACCCAGGATCTTGGGACTGCTCAATTGAGGGTTGACGAATATAAACCGGGACAGTTACTTTATGTTGTTGGTAATGAACAAATCTATCATTTCGATGTCCTGAAAATTGTGCTTAAGCTGCTGGGAAGGGACTGGTATGACCAGATCCTGCATGTTTCCTATGGGATGGTGGAACTTCCAAAAGGGAAGATGAAATCCCGTGAAGGCACTACTGTGGATGCTGACGAACTGATGGAAGAAATGTATGAAACGGCAAAGAAAACCACATCTGAACTGGGTAAACTCGACAATCCCGATGACCTGGAATGGATTGAACTATTCGAGATGGTGGGAATGGGTGCGCTGAAATATTTTATCCTGAGAGTTGATCCAAAAAAGAATATGTTGTTCAACCCGGAAGAATCTATCGATTTCAACGGACATACCGGGCCTTTTATACAATATACCCATGCAAGGATCAGGTCTTTGCTGGGCAAAGCGGAAAGCAGGGGATTTCGCAGGCCCGGCCTGACGGTTGATATGCCAGGCCCAATGCTTCCAAAAGAAAAACAGATACTGATACTCTTATATGAATTTCCAACAGTAGTTGCGGAGGCAGGGCAAAGCCTCAGCCCTGCAATCATTGCCAATTATTGCTTTGAATTGGCCAGGGAATATAACCAGTTTTACCAGGAAATCCCTGTGCTTCGCGAACCTGATGGGGGGAAACTCCGATTCAGACTTGCCCTTTCGGAATTTACCGGAGATGTGATAAAAAGAGGAATGGGGTTGCTTGGGATACAGGTTCCGGAGAAGATGTGATGGCAGTTCCCAGTTCGTGGTCGGCGGTCGGCGGTCGGCAGTCAGCAGTCAGCAGTCAGCAGCTAAGAACTAATGACTAATGACTAATGACTAATGACTGACGACTGACGACTGTATCTCTGGTTCCCAGATCTTCTTGAACAAACCGCCATCTTTACCGTTGAAAAACGATTCGGGATTGGCAGATGAGGTGATGATATAAGCCACATTTGTATCTGCAACCGGGTAAGCCAGGATCTGAACGGGTGTGAAATTATTACCTTCGATCTTCAGCGAGTGACTTGGATTAGAAGGAAGTACTCCCTTATCCACAAATTTGTTCGCAGTAAGCCGGGCTAAAGTGGAACGGAACCTGACCACCTTGGTTGAGTCGATTGGAGCCCCATTTAAAAGCCACTTTCCATCCAGGTTTTCGAGAACTTTCCGGCTACCAGGTTCATCAAAAGTAATACGGTTAATATCGGCCGGGTTTACACTTACGAGGTTACGGATCCGATACGAATTGACATTGCCGCTGAAACTCATCTTTAAAAATCCATCCACCGCGTAGACATCTTTTTCATCAGCCAAACGAACATAAGTGGTCATATCACCGCGCTGCTGACGGGATTGCACCTGTTGCTGCTGTTCCTTTGGCATATTATAGGCGAATTTGCCGATATAAATCTCTGCCACCGTTTTTTCTGAAGCCTTAAGGGTAACCAGTGATGCCGCACTATCGGTTACTTCATATTTAATCCAGGCTTCCTTTCCTTTCCCGGCATATCGCTTGGTTGGCAGATCGCTTAATAGCTTTAGAATATTTTTAACAACATTGGAGTCAGCCGTATAATCCTGACCGCCATTGTTTACGATCCATTTATCTTCAGATATTCTAAGGTCGACAACACCTTCCTTGCTTTTAGGGTCATTGATCAGGATTTCCGTGATGGTAGCCGCATCAAACGACAATACCTTATCCCTGAAAGTCCTCTCATCTGATCCTGCATATCTGACAATCAAATAGATGATCATTAAGATGGCCAGGATGATTATCAGGATCCCGGAACTGAGTTTTTTAAACATAACCTTCCTCCATTCTTTTGACTCTTAAAATCCTGTTCCTTTGATTTCTAATGATGCCATAAACAATGATAAGCATTATAGGAAGCAGGAAGTTGAGCCACTTTAAAAACAGTTTTCTTCCTTCTTCAACATCTTTGAGCGGTCTTGCCGTAATAGCTTTCGTGCGCAGGTCGATAAGCCCGGTTTGATCGGAAAGCCAGTCGACAGAATTTACCATAAGATTAACATTGTCCGGCTGCAGTTGTTGTGGGCGCTGACTTTCACCATTGACTGGGAAGTCACCGTCGCCAACCAGGATAATGTTGGATTCTGCATTTCCGGAAATTCTTCCTGAAAGCACAGCGGCCACGGTAAGCCCTGCAAGCGGGAAGTCGCGATCTGTCCATTTCTTGCTGACATCAAAAGAAACAGGGGGATTCAGGGTCCCGGATTTTTGTGATGAAAATGCAATGGGTGTAAATGTCAGGCTGGTATCACCGGTGAACTGGATTGTGCTGGCAAAAGGCAGGAGAACCTGCTCAAGTCCCTTGGTAACCGGGTGATCGGAAAATTTCTGGATTACCGGCAGATAAGGGAAGCTTATATTGGTGGTGTAGTTCATGAAACCAGTTTGCTGCTGCACGCCGACTGATCCGCATGTCGCATCGACCAGGAAATTATTATCGATAAACAAACCTTTCCCGCTCAACCAATCCTCAAGGCCGGTGTGAATTGAAGTGCCCCTGACCGTTGTGAAATCTCCCTGCACCCTATTATAGGCAATAAAAAGATTTCCTCCCCTTGTAAGATATTCGTTCAGGGCATTCAGGTGTGAAGGTGGAATCGTATCTGCAGGAGCGATAATTGCGATAGTAACATATTTGCTAAGATCAGCGCCAGGATTGTCCAGGTTTATTTCCTGCACCGAATATAGGATCCCGAGGGATGCCATAACCTGCTGCAGGGCTGCCAGGGGAGGTTCTCCATGACCCCGGACATACCCGATGAGCGGTTTTTCAGTCACCGAAAGTTTTTTTATTGAGGATGATAGTGCGTATTCCATTGCAGTACCGCCCTGGATTACAGGAATGATCTCTTTATCGTTTCCCATTTTCAGGACGGCGCCAAGGAATACCCTTTTCTGGGTCATCTGGTCCCTTTCCCTGACGTTTATAATATTGGGCATGATTCCTTCCTGCATGGCTTTTCTTTCTGATTCCTGGTCCTTGTTCGGATCGATGAATTCATATACAAGGTTCCCTTTAGCAATATTGGCGTACTCCACCAGCATGTCTTTAAAGTCGGTCCTTGCCTGAAGCAGTTGCGGAGGCACATCTTCCGTAAAGTAAGCCGTAACGGTGACAGGTTCTTCTAATGAGCGAAGGATATTTTTAGTTGCCTTACTCAAAGTGTAGCTCTTGTCTGCGGTCAGATCGAGCCGTAAATAAAACTGCTCTGAAAGAATATTAACGACTATAACAATCCCGATCATCAGCAGGACCTGGGTTGTAATCGATTTTCCACCTTTCTTTTTCATATCCTATGATTTCTCAGATTTCAGACTTGAGGTTGGTTAAGCAATTCTTCTTTTTAAAAGGTTCATTTCCGTAAGGATCAATCCAATGAAAATAATGGATAAGAAGAAAATCAAATCCCTGGTATCAATGACACCCCGGGAAACAGATTCAAAATGTTGGGAAATGCTTAGGAAATTGATGATTTCCCCCAGGATACCGGACAGGCTGCTTGCAAGCAGGTCGAAAATTATATGGAAGAAGATCCCGATAATCAGCGCCAGCAGGTATGCCACGATCTGGTTATTGGAAAAACTGCTGGCAAAAAGGCCTATGCTGATATAAGCGCAGCTAATCAGGATCAGGCCAAAGTACCCGGTAATGACACTGCCGTGATCCACCGGGCCCAGGGTAGCAACTGTGATGTAATATGGTAAGGTCAGCCCGAGAGCGATAAGGATCAGGATCAAAGTAGCCATGAATTTTCCGGCGATTACCTGCCAGTCGGTCACGGGGCGGGTCAGAAGCAATTCAATCGTCCCCGATTTATTCTCTTCAGCAAAAAGCCTCATAGTAATTGCAGGGATAAAAAAGAAAAGCGTCCAGTATGCAATGCCAAAGAATGATTGGAGGCTAGCCTGTTTGATAAAAAAGATGTCCGTCCCGAAGATCCAGGTAAAAAATCCGCTAAACCCCAGGAATGCAACCATCATGATATAAGCCATCAGGGAATCGAAAAATGAACCCAGTTCTCGTTTTGCAATGGTCCAGATTTGTTTCATAAGTGAATATCTTTTAATCTTTTAATTCATTGTTAATTCACGGAAGATATCCTCAAGCTTGGTTTCGACAGAGGACATGCCGGTAAGCACCCAGCCTTTGCTGACGCAGAGGTTAAAGACGGCCCTGCGGGATGATTGACCCTGCTTGCTCTGGATTTCAAAGGTATGGTCTTCATGTTTGAAAAAATCAACAGTTTCAACATGTTCAAGTGTCTGAAGGGCTTTAAAAACAGTATTAGTGTCGCCGTCTTCGATCTTAACTTTGAGGATTTCTTTTCCATGAGCCCTTTTTCTTAGCTCTTCAGCCGTCCCGTCCGCCACGATTTTTCCTTTGTTGATGATGAGGATGCGGTCGCATGTTGCTTCGACTTCCGCCAGGATATGAGAGCTGAGGATAACGGTTTTCTCCTTACCGATTTTTTTGATCAGTTCACGGATCTCGACGATCTGGTTGGGGTCAAGCCCTGCTGTCGGCTCATCGAGGATCAGCACATCAGGATCATGGATCAATGCCTGCGCCAGGCCGACACGTTGCTTATAGCCTTTCGATAATTCGCCGATATTTTTGTGTTTTTCACCTTCAAGTCCGCACAAACGGACCATCTCAAGTATCCTTTTCCGGATTTTGGTTTTTTCTATACCCTGAAGTTCGGCAACATATTTCAGGTAGTCGATAACCGGCATTTCCTGGTATAAAGGTATGTTTTCGGGAAGATAGCCGATGTGTTTTCTTATCTCTTCAGCATGATCCCGCAAGGTAAACTGCCCGACAGAAATATTGCCTTCATTGGGTAACAAGTAAGTAGTGATGGCTTTCATGGTAGTCGTTTTCCCGGCGCCGTTCGGGCCGAGAAACCCCAGGACTTCGCCTGTATTTACCCTGAAAGAGATATCATCTACGGCACGCTGGGTGCCATATAACTTGGTGAGATTTTCAACTATTATATCCATATGCACAAAAAATTTGATGCAAATGAAAGGAATTTTGAGATAGTTAAATAAGAGGTAGAGGAGGTTTTAACAAAATTTAACAGACACATTATCAATAGCATTCCACTTACGTGGAATACTATTCAACGGCTGTTCCTTTGAATGATCCGCTAAATTCTTCCCATTTCTGTGTTTTATAGGCATTTTCGCCGATATAATGCAGGATGGATTCAAATTCAGGCGATTTACGATAACCAGGAACAGTTGTGACTTTGTTTAAATTTTCATCCAGGAAAACAAAAGACGGATAGGACATTCTGCCGCTTAGCAATTCCTGGGCTAACTGATGAGAGGAGCGGCTGCCGGCCGGGTTTGGATTTACGAATTTTGTGCCGTTAAAGATTACAGTGTCTTTCCTTTCAGCATTGAATTTCACGGCATAGAAATTCCGGTTCATGTATTCGATTATAACCGGGTTGATAAATGTGGCCGCGTCCATTTTCTTGCACCAGCCGCACCAGTCGGTATACATATCGATAAACATTTTCTTAGGTTTTTTCTTATTGAGCGCAACGGCATCTTCAAAATCAAGCCATTTAATCTTAGCCGTTGGTGCGGGGTTGGCCTGTGGCTGCTGGGTTTGTGCGTTGGCCGGGAATACAATTAATATGCTGGCAATTATCGTAAGGCAGATAAAAAGGATTCTCTTCATGGAATTAAATTTTTGCGAAATTAAAACGAATATCTCATTTAATATATTGAAAGATGTTAATTTGTGTTAAACCGACGGGTTAACCCGTCGGTATTTCAGTTACTTAATAATCTTTCGAGCGTTCAATTTCCCGTTCAACATCTTTTTTCTTAATGGTTTCCCGCTTGTCATAGCTGTGTTTTCCCTTGGCAAGGGCAATTTTGAGCTTAGCAAAACCTTTGTCATTAATAAAAAGTAACACAGGGATTATGGTAAAACCTTTTTCGCGCGTTTTTGTTTCAAGCTTCCTTAATTCCCTTGCATTTAACAGCAATTTCCGGTCGCGTTTCGGATCATGGTTATAATGGGTCCCGAGCCTGTATTCAGAGATATGGAGGTTCCTGACGAACAATTCGTTGTTGATAAATGTGCAGAACGAATCGACGAAACTCGCTTTGCCTTCCCGGATCGATTTGATTTCAGTACCTGTCAGCTGGATGCCTGCCACGATTTCTTCCAGGAGGAAATACTCGAAGTACGCCTTTTTATTTTTAATGCTGATGGTTTTGGCGAAGGTGCTCATGATTTTGTGAAACGGGCTGCAAAGATCGTTAAAAATCCGTGAAAATCCATAACATCCGTGTCATCCGTATGCTATTTTTAAATCCTGTTAAAATTTCAAATCTAATCCTACCAGGAAAGAGATCCCGGCCTGTGGGAAATATCCGTCATAAACACCATAAACACCTTCAGAATAATACCGGTAAACCCACGCGTTGGATTCATATTTAGTATTTGTCAGATTATTGATTTTCAGGCTGAAACCGAGTTGCTTCAATACTTTGACATTTAAGGTATACCTGATCAACAGGTCGTTGATAAAATACGGAGCAAGCTTTCTGTCTTCACTAGAGGTATTGTCGATGTACTGCTTCCCGACATATTTACTGAACAGTGAAATATCAAGCCTCCTGAAAGGTTCCCACGACAGTATGCTGCTGGCTATGAAGGATGGCGAAAAGGCAATGTCTGTTGTTCCCAAATCATTAACTATCTGAGCCGGCCATTCGTCCCAGTTATCGATATATTCGGTGAAATCGGGAATTTTGTTAGAACTCAGTGTCCCATTGATGTCCCAGCGAAGATTTTTCAAAATGCGGATGCCCAGCGACAGCTCAAGTCCGGTGCGATAGCTCCGGTCTACATTTTCCATGACCGGATCGCCGACATCATTGATACGTCCGGTAAGGACCAGTTGGTTATGATAATACATATAGTAAACATCAGCATCCGCGGAGAAAATCCTGCTGCGGAATTTGTACCCGGCTTCGGCATCGTAGAGGCTTTCGGCAGTGGGGTAGGGGCGGGCGGGGTTTGCATCAATCAGGGCGCTGCGGTTGGGCTCCCGGTTGCCGATAGCAAACGACAAATAAGCCTGGTTCTGGTCGTCAATATTAAAGAAGGCGCCAAATTTCGGATTAAGAAAATTGTATAGATGTTTTTGGCTGATATCCCTGAGGTCATTATCAATCCCGTCAATATGGTAGTAAATCCTCCTGTATTGAAGGTCGCCGTAAAGGTTAAGCTTTTCACTCGCCTGGTAATCCATCCTGGCATAAAGGTTTACGTCGGTTTTCCCAGCCTTGCTTTCATACCAGCGGTAGTTTTTATCGAACAGGACAGCGATCCTTGCCCAGATGATCTCACCATAGTGATTCCCGTCGTAATAATTGATGGCTCCCCCGATAGTAGCCCGAACCCTGTTTTTATTGTCGAAATTCAAACCGAAAGTGAAACCATAAAAATGATTATCCAGGAAGCGGCGCCTGATTAGATCAGTCGAAGTGATGGTGTCCGTTCCGATGACTGCATTTTCGAGCTGGTAATCGCTGAATTCCTGATTTGTTTTATATTCTTCATAATAACCTATTCCGCGCGTGTAATGAAATGCCGTACTGAGGTTCCAGTTTTTGTTTATGTTTTGCAGCCAATTCACATGATAATGTGTCTGGCGATAATTATCAGTCTGGTTTTCGTAGTATTTCAGTTTGCCATCAGCATCATAATAAGCGCCCAGGCCATTATAAGTCCGGTTCGAATCGAGGAGGTAAGAGGGGACTCCATCCCATGCCTGGTAAGTTTCTTCCGTTCCCGAGATCATCATAACTTTTACTATTGAATTTTCACCGTAATATCCTCCGGATAAAGCGTAGGAAAAAAGGTCGGCAAAAGCCCGGTCTATATATCCATTTGAATATATCCTGGAAAACCTGCCGTCGAACGCCCATTTGTTTTTAAGGAGCCCTGTCCCAGCCTTGAAAGTCATTTTATAGGTATCGAAAGAGCCTGCAGAGGCATTGACCACACCATAAGGAGAGGCTTCCGGATCATCGCTGCGGATATTGATGCTGGCTCCGAAAGCGGCGGCCCCGTTGGTAGATGTACCTACACCACGTTGTATCTGAATGCTTTCAGCCGAGGAGGCGAAATCAGGAAGATCAACCCACCAAACGCCATGCGATTCAGAATCGTTCAGAGGGACACCATTGATGGTCACATTGATCCGGGTAAGGTCTGTGCCCCTGATACGGAGGTTGCTGTAACCGATGCCGGTGCCTGCATCGGAGGTGGTCACAACGGAAGGGCTGGTTTGAAGCAGATAAGGCATATCCTGTCCCAGGTTGACCTGTTCGATCTCTTTTCGGGTGACGGTAGAATATGTTGTGGGAGAGTTTTCTGCAGCCCTCGTTGCAGTTACGATCACCTCCGAGCCCATGATGGCAGAATGTTTAAGGGGAATATGAAGGGTGATATCCTGGGTTAATTTTATTTCGGAAGAATAAGTTTCAAAGCCCATATAACTGATCTTCAATTGATAAGAATCTTCTTTCAATCCAGAAAGACAGAATTTTCCGCCTGTAGATGATATGGCAGTTTTGAATGTATTTTCAAGAAGGACATGTGCGCCGGCAAGGGTTTCACCTGTTTCGCTGTCAGTGACTTTACCGCTGATGGAATACTGGCCGAAAATAAATGCCGGCCAAAAGCCGCACAATGCCAGGATCAGAATTAATCGTTTCATAATCAAAGAATTTGACTGGCAGGGGAGACCAAAAGAAAGGAGTTTATCATTTTCCTACGCCGGCATTACCCGGATCAGGTTCAATGGGTATGATCTCAGCCCGTTCTTTTAAGGCACCCCTGATGTTTAGTGCAAAGTTAAGAGTTAATAGTTATCAGTGATAAGTGAAGTGTTAAATTTTAAATTTTAAATTTTAAGTTCGGGATTAGGTTAGTTTTAATTTTTAATTTTTAATTTTTAATTTATCTAACCTAATGAACTTAGGATCAAATTGAGATTCCAGCACTGCCCTGGGCAGATCAAAAACTAGCAGCGTTGATTTATCGATTATTGTCGAATCGGAAGTTGCGATGATTCCTTCTTTTGCTTCCCGGATCAGGTGGTCAGGAGATGGATCGGCGATGATTTCAATTTCCGGTTTTGTTTGTTTGGCAATTTCCGTTAATTTCTCCGAAATTTCCCGGCCATGTTCCAAAGGATTATCGATATAAATAATGGCTTTCCTTATTTTCAGATCTTCCAGGCTTTTTAACAGCAGATCCAGGCCTTTGTCAAGATGGACTTCCCATTCGCCGGTTCCGTGGCTTTCCGAGGCATCGCGCAGCAGGCTGTCGCTGGAAATGAAGACGGGAAAGCCTCTCAGATAAGCTGCAAGGGTATACAGCACATTGAACAGATCGATAAGAAGAACCTGCTTATTCAGTTTCTTTGATGTTACGATCCGGTTCTTTCGCTTTTCAGCTCTTTCATCAGTAGTAATGCCTCTGTATAACATCGAGCGCTCGAAATGACTAAGGGAGTATCGTGTGGAAATCAGCTCGTGGATGGATTTTTCCGGGTACTTTTTATTCAGCAGAAGGACGTAATCTTCAATTGCCTGCCTGAAATTCTCTGTGAATTGCATGAGATATATTTTGATTCGAATATAAAGAATTTCTCGCAGATTTTCGCAGATTTTTCCGCAGACCCCGCAGATAAATTAAAATGGTACTTTTGGAATTTGGAATTTGGAATTTGGAATTTGGAATTTTTAATTATCAACGGCCCCAACCTTAACCTGCTCGGCAAGCGGGAACAGGACATCTATGGCAAAGAGTCGTTTGAAGACTATCTTCGGAAATTAAGGTCTGAATTCCATGATACTTCCATCGATTATTTCCAGTCGAATGTTGAAGGAGAGATAATAAACAAGATACAGGAGGCAGGATTTGTGAAGGGTGCAATCATTATTAATCCCGGTGGCTACAGCCATACCTCTGTGGCTATTGCCGATGCCATGAAGGCTGTGCCGGCCAAAGTGATAGAAGTTCACATCAGTAATGTTTTTGCACGGGAAGATTTCCGGAAGACTTTGATCACAGCACCTTGTGCGGATGGATTCATTAGCGGCTTCGGGCTGGAGGCCTACCGGCTGGCTATTTTGAGCCTTCTCCGGGATTAGGTGTGAACCGGCTCGCATCAAGCTGCAGGAAAGATTTTTTTCTTTGCAGATAATGCTGTAGTACGACGTTTCCCCAATAGATCTGTGAAACCTTCAGATGCGGTATCTTTTCCCGCTTTTTCCTCAGCCTCGACAGGTTTTTCCAGAAATAGAAATGTGCCCGGATTACAGCCGCCATGTCTTTAAACCCGCCATCAACCAGGAATTTTAAAGCCGCGACATAATCGAGTAAAAGACGGGCTGCAAGCACCCTGACCAGGCGTTCCTGCTCAAGGTTTTTGTATAGCATTGTAATGTTGTTCCGGATGTTCAGGTAGGTCTTGCGGGAATTATTCTTAGGAAGTGTCCCTCCACCGATGTGAAAAATCGTTGAATCAGGACAGAACATAATCTTATATCCCTGGTTCTTGGCCCTCCAGCAAAAATCAATCTCTTCCATGTGGGCGAAAAAGTCATCATCAAACCCACCCAGTTTATGGAAAATATCTGCTTTGACGAACATGCATGCGCCGGTGGCCCAAAAAATTTCCGTTGCCTGATCATATTGCCCTTCATCTTTTTCAACCGACTGGAATAACCTGCCACGGCAAAAAGGATAACCGTATTTATCAATATGTCCGCCGGCCGCACCGGCATATTCAAACTTTTCAGGATCATAGTATGACCTGATCTTCGGCTGACAAGCTGCAATTAGAGGGTCTGACTGCATCAACTGCAGCACAGGCGCGATCCAGTCTTCAGTAACTTCAATATCAGAATTCAATAGGATATAATTATCAGCTTCAATCTGCTTAAGAGCAAGGTTGTAACCTCCGGCGAAGCCGAAATTCTGAGTTAAGCGAATAATTCTGATTTCAGGATGATTTTTTTCAAGATAAGCCAATGAATCGTCTGATGAAGCGTTGTCGGCAATAATGATTTCAGCCAGGGGACAACTATGCTGAATTACTCCCGGAAGGAATTTTTCCAGAAATTTTTTTCCATTCCAGTTAAGTATAACAACGACTGTTTTCAATGCAAGAGATTAGTGCTCCAAAAGTAAATCAAAAAAACTCAATTGCAATATCCTATCCTTCAGTCAAACTCCTTTTATTTTTCCACCTTCGATGCGACCATAGCCAATTATCAGTATCCTGATTAATGGAGTTTTCCAGCATCCGGATGTATTTTTCCATGATCTCAAACCCGGTTGTATTTTTAGAGTCATTAGAGACCATGTAAAATTCACCTGAATATCTTCCTCTTCTTATGCGATGGATATCTAAAAAAACCACAGAAAAATCGAAGGAAATGGTCGATTTGGGATTAAACCGGTTGCGAAGTGATTCAAGGTATCTATTGAAGTGCTCATTGTTAAGGGGTTTAATAATTCCATACCCTTTAACCGGGAAATTCAGTCCCAATGCTTGCCCAACCCACTCCCAATTACCGCAATGACCAATGGCTATGATAACGCCTTTGTGGTGATCAAAAGCCTTGTTCAAATGTTCAAATCCCATGAAATCGACACGTTTTCTCAGGGTTTCCGGACTTATGCTTCGTAATTTGATGACTTCCAAAGTAATATCTGCGAGGTTCCTGTAATACTTGCCCATTATTTTCCTGATTGCAGCCTGTTTTTTTTCAGGAAATGAATTTTGAAGGTTTTCGAGAATAACTGATCTCCTGTAACGGAATATATACTGTAAGAAAAACCTTAAAAGATCAGAGAGCAGGTACAGAAGAGGGAAAGGTAACCATGACACTATCCGGATGAGAGCCTTAAAAAAGGCGAATAAAACAGCCATTCTATCAAATTAAGTCAGGAATGGTGCAAAGATAATAACTCTGCCTGAATGATCAGACGATCATGTTCAACGCGGATTTCTGTAATAATCTTCTGCCTGTCCACCGTAAGTAGTATGGGGTTTCTCAGCATCGACATTATAGGGGTCATACCATCGATTGTTGAGGAATATCTGCCACTTAAAATTTGAAATCTCACCGATAGCATCTGAGTGCAACAGTTTGAAATTATTGGTGACCATGTCATGGGTATAAAAAACAAATTTTTTATTTCGCTGGTTATTGCCCAATACATAATAGTGCCAGATTTCATAGGGGTAGCTGCTTGGTTCGTTGTAACTTTCACTGATAATGTTCGGCGGGCCGTATTTCAGGTAAACCCTGCCCCGATCGGTTTCATATCCTTTACTTATCTGTGTTTTATAAGCATTATTGACTACAAGGACCATTTTAAAATATTCCCGCCAGGCTTTTTCCGGGTTAGCTGCATCACGTGAAGCCCAAAAATTATAAAAGAACTGCTGTTTGGTCTTTAAATCGGTTGTTTTAGATTGCTTGTAAATAAATGTTTTTTCCAGCTCCGTTGCAATGGGATCCAGGCAGTTGATGAATTCCTGGAGTGTATCGTTGCTCCTGATCTGGTTGGCGAAGGTGGAATTCACATCAATTGCTGCCAGGTCTTCGAGACTAAACTGGATATTAGGATTACTACGCTGGAAGAAGATATCGTTGTAGGCGACCACATCATTTTGCTTATTCCTGGCCTCAATGATCATTCTGTAATTCCCGCTGGGTAACCCTGAAATATCGTATTCGTTCAATACCGGAACAATTGCACGGGTATCCAATTTTTTATAAGAAACAAAATCCTTCAGGGTATTACCTGTTTCGAATGATTTGATCATGCATACCACGAGGAATTTCTCACCGGCGCCCAGGATTTTTTCCGTATTGTATATCTCCGCATAGTAGGTTAATTTATTGACAGATTCCGGGTAGAAGTTATAAACCATCGGGATAAGGTCGAATCCACCTTTAGTAAGAATATTTTGTTTATCAGACGGAGAAAATGACTCGACCAGCTGAATTCCTGAAAAACTAATATTTTCATCATCAAACTGAATACTGACCGGCTGGATCGCGTTAAAGGGTTTTTTACCTGCATTCAGGTCAGAAATAATAATCTCCATTTCATAATCTCCTTCCGGGATAAAATACCGCTGCTGGTCGATAAAGCTGAAATCGATGGAGCTGGTATCCTGGACTTCCGGGCTGAAAAGCTGGTATTTGTCATATTCTTTGATTGCACTTTGCTGGCGGAAAATAAAAATGACTTCGATATTGCCCTGAAAGAGTCCTTTGTCATTTTTTTTGTAGATAACTGTTTCCCCGGCAACCGACAGGTAAGTTTCAATAAATGGGATCTGATCCGGGACATTAAAAACGGTATAATTAAGGTAGGCCTGAAGGTTTTTAGCCTGAATGGGGACAAAGCCGCAAAACAATAAGGATGCCAGGATGGGGATAACTATTTTTTTCATTGCGGAAGCATTTTAGATTAAATAAATCCTATTCTGGACAAAGATATTATAATCATATCTGAAAAGGTATATTAATCAGTTATAGGTAAGGATAAGTCAGAATCAGGCAAATTTTGAATTTGGGACTGGTTTGGTGCAGAAATGTTTGTAAATTTGCGCGCCAAAGGAGAAATGGCAGAGCGGTCGAATGCGGCGGTCTTGAAAACCGTTGTTCCGGTGACGGAACCGGGGGTTCGAATCCCTCTTTCTCCGCGAAGCGGGTGTGCTCGGAGAGATGGCAGAGTGGTCGAATGCGGCGGTCTCGAAAACCGTTGATCTCTTATGAGGTCCGGGGGTTCGAATCCCCCTCTCTCCGCGAGATAGGTGTGAGTGTGACGGCTATTTTCTGACCACCTTCACCGTCTCCATCTCCTTTCCATCCATCGTCATCCGGATGAAATAAACGCCCACCGGAAGCGCCTGGCCATTCTGATCCCTTCCATCCCAGTAAAAACTTCCTTTATCTCCAACCGAACCTGTATTATTCATCAATGTTTTAACCTTCATCCCCGAAATGCTGTAAACACTGATATTCAACCTGCCATTTTCCTTCAATTCATAGCTAACATAAGTCCCATATGAAAATGGATTCGGCGACACGGAAAGACTTTTGAAATTTGAAATTTGAAATTTGGAACTTGGCACCTCAGGCACTTTCACCCAAGGTCCGTATTCATATGCTCCCATGTCCACGCTTTCGCCGTAAACCCTTGGATTACCAGCAATATCGTATTCAGGGAGCGTGATCCATGGGGGAAGATCGAGCGTTCCGGCATCGATGCAGGGGGAGCCGGCATCAATGGCATAAGGGAACTCCTCAGAGCCCAGAAATAGTGGATCCTTATCCAGGTTGCCTTCGCCCCAATCTACTATATTTGATCCTCCAAAATTTATGACTCCTGCCTGTCCATCTTGAATAAGGCAATTATAAACACCCAAAGTACTGGGCTCTTCAGGGGTGTTGGCCAGAACAATTTGGTTGGGAACATTACCATAGAAGATGCAATTGAACAACTCACCATGTGATCTTCCGAGTTGGAAAGGACCACCTAACGTATTCGTCGTTGTATTATCGGTAAATGTACAGTTGGCAACTGACACAAAGACCTGGTTAGTAGCACAAACAGCTATACCGACAGGAACAGGCACCAATGGAACGCTGTCAGAATTGTTGTCAAACAGGCAATTGATGATTTTTGCGTAAATCTGGCCGGGAGTAACCATAGATCCGTAAAAAAATAAAGTTAATTGTTTTTTGTAATTAGAAGTATCCGGATGATTCCAGGAAAATTGATCGGAAATAAATTCAACGTACCTGGGTGGCAAATTATACTTGTTAAATATGAGAACACTATTATAACCGGTACAATTATTTATTAAGCTATTGCTGATGATTAGGGAGTCGTCAGAATCGGAATAGATACCAACCGTTAAGTCACCTGTGGTATTGATCAATCCGATACTGTCGAGGACGAGCTTTTTTGAGTATCCCGTGGAGATGCCCCCATCTAACATGGTCGGGTAGCCGTTTCCATTGTAAAATGATATATTCCTTATAAGACTGAAGTCCTGGCCAAAGGCAAAACGTGCTCCTTCATATTTATTTTCACAGTCAATAATGGTATTATCCCTGCTCTGGCCAACAAGGTTAACATTATTTTTCAACTGAATGGGCACATATTCCCCGGTCAATGAATTTGAATATGTCCCATCAGCAACATGCACGGTTTTATGATTAAGGCTGTCGGAGTTAATTTTTAACAGAGCAAAGGAAATGGTTTTCAGCGGATCTTCTGGCGTCAGGCCGGTATTGGCGTCATCACCTGATGTACTAACATACAGATCAGCATTGACCTGTTCGATTTTGCCATGCAGGACAGAAATTGGTGGCCGTTCGACATGAACGGCATGATCACTGAATTTACCGATGTAATATTGATCAGGATCTAGAACCGTGCAAGTATCCAGCCATATTTTCTGAGTTGTATCGTTATAAAGGACAGCGATATCTGAGCCAGAAGCGCTGTAATTCAGATAAACACTATTTAACTGAATACTGTCAAAAACCACATTTGATGCAGCTGTTCGAATCCCGCCCCCATCCCTTGCAGCCCAATTATCTAATATGGTATTTCCAACAAACTCCACTGAACAAGATGTAGAATGAATGCCACCTCCATGAAAGCCGAAATTATTTTTAACTCTACATTTAGTAACTTTAACCTTTGAATATTTAATATATATACCTCCACCGTTACCATATGCATTTGGAAATATTGTCTGAGGATCTTTATATCCGCTACCATGCTGCAGTGTAAGCCCGATGATTTCCACCAGGGAACTACCCGATGTTGACCGGATACAGCTTCCCTGGTGGTTGCCGTCAATGACAGTCTGGCTGATTAGCGAATCATTATACGAAATAATCCAGGTACTTGCAAGCACAATGCCTTTGCCGGTCATGTCAACATTTTCATAATAAATACCCGGGAAAACCAACACAGTATCGCCGTTGATTGCAGCATCAACCGCATCCTGGATAATCGTGAAATCACCCGTGCCGTCCTGTTTCACTGTGATGGTTTGGGTGAAGGCGGTTTCCGGCAGCAATATCCAATATCCCACACACAGCAGAAAAAGTATGTAATCGGGGCTAAACTTAACAGGGCTTGAATTTAATAATTTCATTTACCTGAAGAATTAATGAACGGGGGCGACGGAAAACCGCTTACCGGCACCCCCGTTGAATTTTGCTAATGAATGATCAGTAATTTCTGGATACTATTGCTGTTTCCGGCGCTCATTCTGAGCTGGTAACACCCTGCCGTTAGGTTGGCTGTACTAAATCTGAAATCGTAATTTCCCGCGTTTTGCAAACCTCGTTGCCACGACATGACCACTGAGCCCAAAGTGTTTGTAAGCTGGAAGCTGACGTTGGCCTCCTTGTCAAGGAAGTAAGATACAGTCAATTCATTACCTGCCGGGTTTGGCCGGCACTGCAACCACGAAGATTCCGCAAGCGGCAGTTGTCCAAGGTTCGGCTTTAATGAAACCAGGAAATAAGGCTGCTTTTCACCGGCCACAATGCGCCTTTGCTCCCGGATGCCTGTATGGGTATTTAGTACAAGATAGTCATCGCATCTCGGCCTGGAAGATTTGGTAGGATATAGCAGTTCGAAAGTGATCTCCTGGCCTTCGAACCCTTGGGTATATGCACAAATCAGCACCGTTGTGTCAGCGGGCAAAACAGTTGTTGCGCCAATGCACGAATCGCCTGCAAAAGCGCCGATCTCTTCAGGCCTGTTCATCGTATCAAGTTCGATGATAATGGCATCATAATCAGCCTGCTCCTGGTATTGAAATGCTAAAGAAGGATCTTTGGGGTTTTCCTGCGACGGCTGGCCAGCATATTGCCAATGAAAGTCCCCGATATTTTCCGATGGATAAATGACGATCATATCCGCATATTTGAGCTCAATACGCCCCTGTCCACAGGCACACCTCCATATGTAGCCTGAAGTTTTAGTGTGTATGATTTCCTTATAGCAATACCAGTATTGCCCTTGCATCCCGTCGATTTTATCCCGGAATTCCGGAGCGATGGCATCATACGGGCTTTGCGTTCCGGTCAGATAATAGCCCGTCCAGTTGGATTTTAAACCAAATAATGGAAATGTGGTTTCCGGAGAAAGAATTGTTCCTGTCATTGGCAACACTGAAACTTCGGGATTATAGGTTTCGAGCTTATACCCAAGCGTACTCTGTACAAAATCAAGTTCTCCTGACCATTGATTCTCCTCATAAGTTTTATACAATGTTTGTTGAGATTCCGGATCCAGGTGGATCATCTGAAGAGAGGTGGGGAAGGGGATGATACCTTCAAGTAGATCTAGAGATGGAAAGGAACCGTTACCCTCTCGTTCGAGCCGTGGGAAGGAGAGCCAGTTCCAGCCGGGGCGAAGAGGGAGTTTATAGGTATCTGTGGTGTCAAAGTTGACAGGGCTTATGCTTTCGGTAAATGGAACACAATGATTATCGGACTGCGATAGGATATTTTTCGGAAATATTAGCAGATAAAAGCCAAGGAAATAAAATACATACCGCGAAAGATTATTTTTCATGATATCATGGTAAGAAATTATCGGTAAGCATTTCATAAAATTAACCGCATAAAAATAACGAATTAAATGCTGAAAAGCAAGTAAATAAGTTCTGAGGAGTCTGAGTTATTTTCAGCACAGATTACCCGAATTTAGACAGAATAAACGCAGAATTAATATGCGAAACAATGATACACGATATTCGAATTAATACAACAAATTAATGACTACTCAATAACAACCTTAATTGTCTCTATTTCCTTTCCATCCATCGTCATCCGGATGAAATAAACGCCCACCGGAAGCGCCTGGCCATTCTGATCGCTTCCATCCCAATAAAAGCTTCCTTTATCGCCTACCGAACCGGTATTATTGACCAATGTCTTTACCTTCATCCCGGAAATACTGTAAACACTGATATTCACCCTGCCATTCTCCTTCAATTCATAGCTAACATAAGTCCCATATGAAAATGGATTCGGCGAAACCTTAAGTAATGTTGAATGTTGAATGTTGAATGTTGAATTCGGGTTTTCTTTAACTGAAACCCAGGGTCCATATTCGTAGGCTCCCATATCTACCGATGATCCCCAAACTCTGGGATTTCCGGCGAGATCATATTCCGGGAGCTCAATTCCGGGGGGCAGATCGAGAGTGCCGGTATTTATACACGGTGAACTTTCCGATAGGCTGTAAGGATATAATGAAGCAGTATCCCAAAGGGGATCTATGCCCAGGTTTGATGGATCATAATAAAAAATATCATTGGGATTTAAGTTCAATATCCCTTCCTGCCCATCTTCAATAAGCGAGTTATAAATAAACAATTCACACGTGTCCTCAGGATAATAACTGCTGCCGTATAGGATCTGGGACGGATTGGAAGGTGTTAAGCCATCGTTGTCATCATTGCCTTCCGGATTGACATACAGATCAGATTCAGTGCTCAGTACTTTTGCGTGTAAAGCCGTGAAATAGTAATTACTATCGGGCATTGTTTCAAAAATTGTTTCAATATGATACCGGTCCGGTTGAAGCACTGAGAAGGTATCCAATATAATATTAAGGGGAATCGATGAGTTAGGATGGTAAATATCACACCCCCCCTCAGAAAAGTTATTATAAATATTACACCTCCTTATCGAATCGAAGCAGAACATAGTGTCTTAACCCCCTAAATAACTGGACAAATTTTGTTAAATCAAATTTGGACAGTAATTTTAGGGTCTTATGAGTAGAAACAAAAGAAAATTTAATCAGGAAGAGCGGCTGCAAATTCTCAGGGAAGCCGAGCAGCACGGTATAGAAGAAACTCTTCGAAAGCACAACCTTTCCCGTAGCCTTTATTATCGTTGGAAAAGCAAGTTTGATCATGCAGGGGTTGATGGTCTGAGGGATCAATACTACCGGGTAGATCCGGCCATTAAACTGCTTGAAAAGGAGAATGAGATTATCACGGGAGGGGGGAATATTGCGGTTTGGCCGTCATTCCTATAAATATTTTTCTCCTACGGAGAAATGCAAACAACCAACGAAATCTATGTCAACCAACTGACGACTGACGACTAATGACCAACGACCAATAACCAATGGCTAATAACCAGGATCAAATCGTTAAAATTTCATAACTCTGCCTTTCTTTCACGGAAAATTCATAAACTTTTCCTACTTTTGCAGTCCGATTTTTGCCTTGATCCAATCACTAAAAACATTGATTTATAAAGCCATATGAGTTATATTAAGTTTGATAAAAAGCTACTCGTAAACCTGGAATATTCATTGAGCAGGGAACTGATCCGCTCGAACCGGGCAGGTGCTTATGCCAGCATTACCATCACTGGATGCCATACCCGCAAATATCATGGCCTGGTTGTGGTGCCTCAACCTGCAATCGACGATGACAATCACGTATTACTGTCCAATTTCGATGAAACAGTCATCCAGCATGAGGCCGAATTTAACCTGGGAATCCATAAGTACCCCGGTGGGATTTATTATCACCGCGGCCACAAATATATTCATGACTTTTCAACTGACCCAATCCCGTATAACATTTATCATGTCGGGGGGGTAGTCCTCAAACGGGAGATGTTATTTACACAGGCAACTGACCGGTTTCTTATCCGTTATACATTATTGGAAGCACATTCTCCGACAAGGCTCCGCTTTAAACCATTTCTTGCTTTTAGAAATGTTCACCGGTTGAGTAAGGCTAATATCAATGTTAATAACAAGTATGAGAAAGTACCGAACGGCATACGCATGAAGCTTTATACCGGCTATTCCCACCTGTATATGCAGTTTTCCAAAGCTCCTGAGTACACCCATGTTCCCGACTGGAATTATAATATAGAATACCAGATGGAGATGGAGAGAGGGTATGAATACCAGGAGGATCTTTTCGTCCCGGGCTTTTTTGAGGTCGATATCAAGAAAGGGGAGTCCGTTGTTTTTTGCGCCGGGACAACTGAAATCGAACCTTCAGCTATAAAACGTGCTTTCAACAGCGAGATCAACATTAGGATACCGCGTGACAGCTTCGAAAATTGCCTGATAAACTCTGCCCAGCAATTCATCGTGAAGAAAGGAAAGAGGACTGACGTCATTGCCGGTTTCCCATGGTTTGGCCGCTGGGGAAGGGATACCTTCATTGCTCTTCCCGGCCTTACGCTCATGCTGGGTGAAGAAAAGCTCTTCAGGGCCGTTATCGACACCATGATACGGGATATGAAAGGGCCTTTATTCCCGAATTTCGGCATAAAAAATAAAAAAGCCTATAATTCAGCCGATGCTTCCCTATGGTTTATATGGGCTTTGCAGCAGTATTCCAACCTTTATCATAACCGGCAGGAAGTCTGGAAAGTTTATGGCAGCAAGATAAGAAATGTCCTCCAAGGTTACCGGTCCGGGACACCGGGCTATATCCACATGCAGGAAAATGGACTTATCTGGGCAGGTCAGCAAGGATTAGCCCTTACCTGGATGGATGCCATCGTGAATGGTAAGCCGGTTACACCGCGATATGGATTTCCGGTTGAGATCAATGCGCTTTGGTACAATGCCATTCGTTTTGCTATAGAACTGGCTGAACATAATGGAGATAAGAAGTTTGTAAAAGAATGGGAGCCTATCGCTGATAAAATACCTGATGCATTTACGCAAACCTTTTGGATTGAAAAGGAAGGTTACTTGGCCGATTATGTTGACGGAGATTTCAGGGATGTCTCAGTAAGACCTAACCAGATTATTGCAACTTCACTCCCTTATTCACCACTCGATGAAGAAAAGCGCCGGAATGTGCTTGATGTTGTTCAACAGGAGTTGCTAACCCCACGGGGAATAAGGTCATTAGGGCCCAAAAATCCGCTGTATAAAGGGGTTTGTTTTGGCGATCAGAAAAGCCGTGATGAAGCATATCACCAGGGAACAGCCTGGCCATGGCTTTTAGGGCATTTTGTGGAAGGATATTTAAAAATTTATGGTAAACCGGGCGTTCCATTCGTTAAATCGCTTTACCAGGGATTCGAAGCGGTTATGACGGAACACGGGATTGGAACGATTTCAGAAATTTATGACGGCGACCCGCCACACATTGCCCGGGGAGCTGTTTCCCAGGCATGGAGCGTGGCTGAATTGCTACGGATTCATGATATGATTGGGAAGTATGAAAAAATGAAATGAACGCAGAGAGCATGGATGCATGGAAGCATGGAAGCGGGGAATTTTTAATTTATAACAAGCAATAAAGCATGAAAATATTAATGTTCGGGTGGGAATTCCCGCCACATATTTCGGGAGGATTGGGAACGGCATGTTTCGGCCTGACAAAAGGGCTGGCCAAGCATGATGTCGAAATCATTTTTGTGGTTCCCAAAGCTTATGGCGATGAAAGCCAGGAGGCGGTCAGGCTGGTCAATGCCAGTGATATCAACGTAAATATGAAGGAATCCCTTTATAAGGAGTACTGGAAAAGGATAGAATATATGGAGATCGGCTCCAGTATTATTCCTTATGTCAGCCCGGAAGAATTTGAGCGGATCCATTCACAGAAGGAACTTGAGAAGATTTCTCAGGATAGCAATGTCTTTACCGACCGCTTTGAGTTCTCAGGTACTTATGGCAAGAATCTGCTGGAAGAGGTTTCCCGGTATGCCCTTGTTGCATCGGCCCTGGCCATGTCAAAAGATTTTGACATCATCCATGCCCATGACTGGCTTACTTACCCGGCTGGTATTGCCGCTAAGTACGTCAGCGGAAAACCGCTTGTCATCCATGTTCATGCCACAGAATTTGATCGTTCAGGAGAAAATGTCAACCCACAGGTTTTCGATATCGAGAAAAAAGGCATGGAAGAGGCCGACAAGATCATTGCAGTGAGCAATTTCACGCGCAACATCATCATTGAAAAATACGGGATACCTGAAGATAAAGTTGTTACGGTGCATAACGCGGTCGAGCCTGCCGAAAGAAAAGATGTGAACGGCAGTAAATATGTGCCGGAAAAGATCGTTACTTTCCTGGGAAGGATTACTTTCCAGAAAGGACCTGATTATTTTATAGAGGCCGCCCGGTTAGTGCTTGAAAGAGATGATAATATCCGGTTTGTTATGGCAGGTTCTGGTGACCTGATGGAAAAAATGATCCATCGCGTAGCTCAGCTGCGGATCGGGCATAAATTCCATTTCACCGGATTCCTGCAAGGGACCAACGTCGACCGCATGCTGGCCATGTCCGATGTGTTTGTGATGCCATCGGTTTCCGAACCTTTTGGGATTGTCCCGCTTGAAGCCATGCGCTCCAATGTGCCGGTCGTCATTTCCAAGCAATCCGGCGTTTCAGAAGTGCTGAAACATGCCCTGAAAGTCGATTTCTGGGATGTTCATGGTATGGCCGATGCCATCTATGGATTGACCCATTACGAAGGTCTTCCGAAGATGTTTTCAAAATACGGCAAAAATGAAGTGGAAAGCCTGAAATGGGAACATTCCGGTCTGAAAGTCAAGGAAGTTTATGAAGAAATGATTAAATGATAAACCAATCAAATTATCGTCAAATGCGTTCAATTTGCTTTTATTTCCAGGTTCACCAGCCAATGCGGTTAAGAACATACCGGTTCTTTGATATAGGGGCCTACCATAATTATTATGATGATTACCAGAACAGGTTCATCATGCGCAGGATTGCCGACAAGTCGTATATCCCGATGAACAAGCTGTTGATGGAGCTGATCAAAGAGTATGGCCCGGCATTTAAAGTGAGTTTCTCCATCTCAGGCATAGCCCTCGACCAGATCAGGATGTATGCTCCCGGTGTGTTAAAGAGCTTTCAGAAACTTGCGGCAACCGGTAACGTCGAATTCATTGCAGAAACATATTCGCACTCTCTAAGCTCACTCAGAAGTAAAACTGAGTTTTTTGATCAGGTCAGCAAGCATAAAGCCATGATCCGGCATTATTTTAAGCAGGACCCAACTACTTTCAGGAATACCGAGTTGATCTATTCTGACGGAATAGGGGCGATGGTGGCTGAAATGGGCTTCAAGACCCAGCTGACCGAAGGTGCAAAACATATTCTGGGTTGGAAAAGCCCAAATTTCATTTATTGTAATACCATCAACCCGAAATTAAAAGTTCTGCTGAAAAATTACCAGTTATCAGATGATATCGCATTCCGGTTTTCCGAAAGGGGATGGTCGGAATGGCCCTTGACAGCTGAAAAATTTGTTGATTGGCTGAATGCGTTCGAATCGAAACAGGAAGTTGTCAACCTGTTTATGGACTACGAAACTTTCGGGGAACACCAATGGCGAGAAACCGGGATTTTTGACTTCATGCGTGCTCTGCCGGCAAGGGTATTTTCTCATTCCGATTTTTCCTTCAACACGCCGTCGGAGCTTTCGGAGAAACTTCAACCTGTCTCGGCTATCCATGTGGAAGATCCCATTTCCTGGGCCGATGAGGAAAGGGACCTTACGGCCTGGCTTGGCAATGATCTGCAGGATGATGCATTTGATAATCTCTATAAGTTGGAAGAAATGGTCAGAAACTCAGATGACCCGGAGATTCATAAAGACTGGGGTTTCCTGCAAGCCTCCGACCATTTCTATTATATGTGCACCAAATGGTTCTCCGATGGAGATGTCCATAAATATTTCAATCCATACGGGTCGCCATATGAAGCCTATATCAATTACATGAATGTACTTTCTGATCTCCGGCAGCGCCTTGAACAAGGGTTAAAGCCCGGAGAGCATCCTAAAAAAAAACTTCGCGATCCTGACCTCTTCTAAAATAAATCAAATAAGTCCGTTTATTTTATTAATTACTCATGGAAAAACCCGTTAACCTCAAACCCGACTTTGTATTTGAAGTGAGTTGGGAAGTCTGCAATAAAGTTGGTGGAATTCATACAGTTATAAGCACAAAGGCGCCATTTATGTGCAAGGAATATGGCGAAAACTATATTTTACTGGGGCCGGACGTCTGGAAGGAAACCCGGGAAAATCCCGAGTTCACTGAAGATGTCAACCTTTTCAAAATCTGGAAAGAAAAGGCACTCACCGATGGCCTGAATATCCGGATCGGGCGTTGGAATATTCCTGGACGCCCTGTAATTATCCTGGTTGATTTCACGACCTTTTTTCCCCGAAAAAATGAAATTTTCGCTGAATTCTGGGAAGAATACCAGTTAGACTCTATTTCGGGGGAGTGGGATTATATTGAGCCCGTGATGTTTGGATATGGCGCTGCAAAAGTAATTGAGAATTTTTACGAATATCATTTTACGGCACGGGAAAGGATCATCGCTCATTTTCATGAGTGGCTGACAGGTGCCGGGATCCTTTACCTGGAAAAGTATATGCCCCAGGCAGGCACAGTGTTTACGACACATGCAACGATACTGGGCCGGTCAATTGCCAGCAACGGTAAAATGCTTTACGATCATATGGAAAAGCTGGACGCCGCAGCGCTTGCCCGGTCCTATAATATAACTTCCAAATATTCACTTGAGAAATGCTCGGCAGAGGTTGCAGACTGCTTTGCAACAGTTTCTGAAATCACGGCCAGGGAATGTAAATATTTACTCCAAAAAGAACCTGACCAGATTACCCTTAACGGGTTTGATCCATCCATTGTTGCAGTGCCTGAACAAATGCAGGAAAAAAGAACCAAGGCACGCAATCTTTTATTTCAGGTCACCGGATCATTACTGGGATACGCTGTCCCGAACGATTCAATATTGCTCCTGAACAGTGGCAGATATGAATTCAGGAATAAAGGTATCGACTTGTTCATTGACAGCCTGGGGGAACTCAATAAGATAGCTGGGAAACCAATCCTGGCCTTCATTATGGTTCCCGGAAACATTGCCGGTCCAAACAAGGAATTACTTGACCGCTTGCAGGGCTATTCAGGGAATGAACCACTATCTCATAAATACCTTACACATTCTATATACCATGAGGAATATGACCCGGTGCTCATACGGATCAAGGAAGCCGGTCTGAAAAACGAACCCGGTGACAGGGTCAGGATCGTTTTCACTCCTGCATACCTGAATGGTCATGATGGTATTTTCAACCTGCCTTATTATGAACTTCTTCCCGGATTTGATCTGACAGTTTTCCCTTCTTATTATGAACCCTGGGGTTATACACCCCTGGAAAGTGCTGCTTTTGGGATCCCGACCATTACAACAAGTCTTGCAGGTTTTGGATTATGGGTACAGTCTCTTCGTAAAAAAAATGACGGAGCTATCAAGGTTATCGATAGGAATGATAACAATGTTGCGGAAGTTTTATCCGAGATGACCGGTTTTATCCAGGCTTTCACCCTTAAGAACGTCAAGGAAATAAAACAACTGCGCCTGTTAGCCGCTGAACTGACGAGAACTGCCTCATGGCAGGAGTTTTTCGGGTATTACAGGAAAGCATATTCCTTTGCACTTAATAAATCGGATGAAAGATTTGAATTATTTCGTGACAAAAGGCAGCATCAGGCATATTTCCTAAAAGACATTCCAGTCGAGCAAAAGCCCATCTGGAACAGGGTTGTCGTTGAACCTTCCATTCCCCAGAAACTTGAAAAGCTTGCCATCCTTGCCCAAAATTTATGGTGGACCTGGAACTATGAGGCAGAAGAGCTATATGAGCAAATTGACCCGGAGCTATGGCGGCAATCGGGAAGGAATCCCCGTATCCTGGCTGAATTGTTGAATATCAATAGGCTGAAAACGCTTGAAAAGGACGCTGACTTCATCCTTAAGATTGATGCGGTTTACAAAAAGTTCGAAAATTACATGGCTGAAGCTAAAAATAAGCCCCAGGAAAAGATTGCCTACTTCAGCATGGAGTTTGGGTTGTATGATAATATAAAGACATATTCCGGCGGATTAGGGATCCTTGCGGGAGATTACCTTAAAGAAGCCAGCGATTCGAACAAAAATCTGATCGGGGTTGGGCTACTATACCGCTATGGCTATTTCCAGCAAAGCATTTCCCTTTTTGGCGACCAAATTGCCGAATACAACCGGCAAAAGTTTTCACACCTGCCGCTGACCCGTATTATAAACAGCAAAGGTGAACTGATGAAGGTCAGTATGGCCTTGCCGGGAAGGAACCTTTATGCCCAGGTATGGGAGGCCAATGTGGGAAGGATCAAGCTGTACCTGCTCGATACCGATATTTCAGACAATTCCCTTACCGACAGGGCCGTCACCCATCATCTCTATGGGGGCGACCAGGAAAACCGGTTTAAGCAGGAGTTACTCCTGGGCGTTGGGGGTATCCGGTTAATGAAGGAGCTTGGCATAGAAGCAGATGTTTATCACTGTAACGAAGGTCATGCTGCTTTTCTAAGCCTTGAAAGGTTAAGGATACTGGTCCAGGAACATGGACTAACCTTTCACCAGGCCATTGAGGTCGTCAGATCCTCTTCGCTTTTTACCACGCATACACCGGTACCGGCAGGCCATGACTCGTTTGACGAGGACCTGATGAGAACTTATATTTCACATTATCCTGAACGGCTGAACATTACCTGGCAGGAATTCATGAACCTGGGAAAATTCCGGGAATACGATCCCACAGAAAAATTTTCCATGAGCGTGCTGGCCGTAAAAATGTCGCAGGAGGTCAATGGCGTGAGTAAAATTCATGGACGTGTATCGAATGAAATGTTCCAGGGGCTTTTCGAAGGGTATTATCCTTATGAATTGCATATCGGGTATGTAACCAACGGGGTTCACCACCCTACCTGGACCGGCAGCCATTGGATCGACCTTTATAAAAAACATTTCGGAGAGGAGTACCTTACCCATCAGTCTGACGTCAAATATTGGGAAAAGATAAGGAATGTGCCCGACAAGGAGATATGGACTCTGCGCAACTATTACCGGAAAGACCTGATCAATTATCTCCGTGAAAAGCTGACTGATGAACTTACCCGCCGGCAGGAGAACCCGAAAGTCAAGCTGAAAATGATTGACTCGCTCGATGAGAATGCCCTGACCATTTGTTTTGCACGTCGTTTTGCTACTTACAAGAGGGCTCATCTACTTTTCAGTAATCTTGAAAGATTATCTGCTATCCTTAAGAACAAAAACCTGCCGGTACAGATTATTTATGCAGGTAAAGCACACCCGGCCGATAAGTCAGGACAAGATCTGATCAAGAAGATCATTGAGATTTCTAAAAGTCCGGATTTTCTTGGTAAAATATTTTTTATTGAAAATTATGATATTGAACTGGCTAAGAGACTGGTACGTGGTGTAGATGTCTGGTTGAACACGCCTACCCGGCTTCAGGAAGCTTCAGGGACAAGTGGCGAGAAAGCAGTAATGAACGGTGTGCTGAATCTCAGTGTGCTCGATGGCTGGTGGGCGGAGGGTTACAGGCCCAATGCCGGCTGGGCACTGCGTGAAGCAATGACGTATGCCAATCAGCAATTCCAGGATGAACTGGATTCTGAGACCATTTACGGCCTGCTGGAAGAAGAGATCATTCCTTTGTTTTATAACCGCAGTAAAGGTCTTCCCGTGAAATGGATCGCCTTTATCAAGAATTGTATTGCTGAAGTGGCTCCTCATTATACCATGAAAAGGATGCTGGATGATTACCAGGACAGATTTTACAATAAACTGATCGAACGTTCCCGGCTCGTAATGAAAGATGATTTTCAGGTTGCCCGTGAGATTGAAGCCTGGAAATCAAAGATCCGTGCCGGATGGCACCATCTGGAAGTTAAAAGGATTGCCGTCCCCGATCTGGCACGCAGAGCCATGGCCCTTGGAGATGATTTTGTGGCTGAAATCGAACTAAAACTGAACGGGATCAAAGCTGAAGATCTTGGGATAGATATCCTTTTCGGACACAAAGAGAAGGATACCGTTAAAAAGATCATGCATAAGGAAGAAATGAAATTGGTTGAATCGGCGCCAGGAATGGCGAAGTTTACCTGTAAAATATCCATGGAGAAAGTGGGAGTTTACCATTATGCGTTCAGACTTTACCCAAAGAATAAATGGCTGGCGCATCGCCTGGATTTTAACCTGATCAAATGGATATGATCCTTATTGTATTAAGCACATTATTAGTAAATTTGATAAAAAAAGATATATGCTGTTAAAAGATAAAACCGCCCTTATCACAGGAGCCGCCCGTGGAATCGGACGGGCGATCGCCTTGCAGTTCGCCGCTGAAGGTGCCGATATTGCTTTTACTGACCTGAAGATCGATGAAAATATGGAAAGCCTTGAAAGAGAGATCGAATTACTTGGAAGAAAAGGAAAAGGCTATGCATCTGACGCAAGCGATTTCCTGAGTGCTGAAACCGTGGTCAACCGGATCGCACAGGACTTTGGCAGGATCGATATCCTGGTGAACAATGCCGGCATTACCCGTGATAATCTCCTGATGCGTATGACAGAAGCTGATTGGGACCTGGTCATAAAAGTAAACCTGAAATCAGTTTTCAGCATGACCAGGGCCATCCAGAAACATATGCTGAAGCAACGTTTTGGCTCTATCATCAACATGAGCTCGGTGGTTGGTCTGAACGGAAATGCCGGCCAGTCAAATTATTCGGCATCCAAGGCCGGCCTGATCGGTTTTACCAAGTCAATAGCACAGGAGTTAGGGTCCCGCAATATCCGCTGTAATGCGATCGCTCCGGGCTTTATCGAGACTGAAATGACGGCCCGGCTTCCCCAGGAAGCAAGGGAGGCCTGGATCAAGGAGATACCACTCAAAAGAGGCGGCAAACCTGAAGATGTTGCCCATATGGCCTTATTCCTGGCTTCGGATCTGTCGGATTACGTGACCGGTCAGGTGATCAGTGTTTGTGGAGGAATGAATACCTGATTTGATGCCAAACCTTTTCACCGGGCAGCCTGCATGGCTGATCATAATTTGCCTTTTGTTGGCAGGCGGTTATGCCATCGGCCTTTATTTCAGGGATATTAAAAATGAATTTCCGGATTACCTAAAATTAATCCTTGGCGCTGTCCGGTTTGTTTCGGTCTTTCTGATTTCCTTTATGCTGCTTTCCCCATTCATCCGCTCCATTTCAAAAGAAAAAGAAAAACCGCTGATCATCCTTGCTGTCGATGATTCAGAATCTGTCCTGCTGAACGCTGACTCAACTTACTACAAGGATGCCTTGCTTCGGGATGTTGACCGTTTATCAGCCAGGCTTTCCCAAATAGGGGATGTACGCCAATATCTCTTTGGCGATAAGCTTATCCAGCTTAAACAAGGGGAAGATTTTTCCGGCTCGGTTAAATACGACAAGGCGACGACAGATATTTCAAGACTTATTGCTGAATTGGGCAATTTATATGTCAACCGGAATGTCGGGGCACTGATCATGGCTTCGGACGGCGTTTACAATACAGGAGCCAACCCGGTTTATCAGGCTAAAGACTGGCCTTACCCTATTTACACCATTGCTTTGGGCGATACCAGCATCCGGAAGGACCTCATTATTGCAAAAGTCAATTATAACCGCATGGTTTACCTGAACAACAAATTCCCCGTTGAAATAGTTGTCAGGGCCAATGCAGCCAATGGACGACAAAGCCGGATCCGCATCTTTCATGAAAATAATCCTGTCGAATCGAAGGATTTTATAATTGATAAAGATGATTTTACCCAAAGTTTTCAAATTATCCTCGATGCAAAGAAAAGTGGGTTGCAGAAATATGTCATTGTCCTTGACCCTGTGGATGGGGAATTGTCTCAAGCCAATAACAGGAAAGAGATTTTTGTTGAAGTCCTTGACTCAAGGAGCAGGGTCCTGATAATATCCGGTTCCCCTCACCCGGATATATCAGCCCTTAACCAAGCCATAACTTCAAATATGAATTATGAAGTTAAGGAATCGCTTCTGGGCGATTTCACGGGAAACCTTGAGAAATACAGCCTGGTGATCCTTCATCAGCTGCCGTCAGTAAATGAACCTGCGGATGCTTTGCTCCGTTCGATCGAAGAGAAAAAGATTCCGGCACTCTTTATTGTCGGCACGCAATCGGATCTTAACAGGTTCAACCAATGGAAATCAGGCCTGATCATTGCAATGGCAGGAAAAGCTGTTTATGAAGAAGCTGTTCCGGTCCTAAACCCCGGTTTTTCTGCTTTTTCCCTTAGTGATGCGACGAAAGCCTGGCTTTCCGATCTGCCCCCCCTGATTTCCCCTTTGGGTGATTACCAGGTTTCCAACGCGTCAAGGGTTTTATTAAATCAGCGTTTGGGAAGCGTTGAAACATCCAGGCCAATGATCCTTTTCAATGAGACCCTTGATGGCCGAACGGGCGTTATTGCAGGAGAAGGGATCTGGAAATGGCGGTTTTACAACTATGCAAAAACCAAAGATCATCAATCATTCAACGAATTGATCAATAAGATCATTCAATTCCTGAGCCTTAAGGACCAGAAAAAGAATTTCAGGATATATAACAAAAGTAATTTCAGGGAAAATGAGCCGGTAATCTTCGATGCGGAAGTGTATAATGAAAGCTATGAACTGACCAATGAGCCGGAAGTTGGGATTACAATCAGGAATGAAGATGCAAAGGAGTTTCCCTATGTTTTTAATAAAGCAGGAAATGCTTACCACCTGGATGCCGGCACTTTCCCTCCCGGCAATTATTCTTACCAGGCAAAGGTCAGCCTTGGAAGCAGCCTTTATACTGCATCCGGCCAGTTTTCCGTTACTGCCATCGACCTTGAAGCCCTGAACACCGTGGCTGACCACCACCTTTTATTCCAACTCGCTGATGGAAGCGGCGGTAAGATGGTTTACCCTTCAGACCTGGACCTGCTGGCTGAAAATATCCTGGCAAGAGAAGATATCAGGCCTGTAACCTATACACGGAAAAAATATGAAGATCTGTTGAATAAAGGGTGGGTGCTGGCTCTTATTATAGGCCTTCTTACGCTGGAATGGTTTCTGCGCAAAAGAGCAGGTAGTTACTAAATCGACTGCTGTTGTTTATGGAAAAGATAATTTTTGTCATAATCCTGCTGATCGTTATCCTTGATTTTTTTCTGGAGAGGATACTCGACTTCCTCAATCGTACCTATTGGCGTGATGACCTGCCTGCTGAACTTGAAGGTATCTATGACAGTGAAAAATACCGGAAATCACAGCTCTACCTGAGAACTAACCACAATTTCTCTCAAATAACAGAAACCTTTAATTTTACGCTCGTTTTAGGGATGCTCCTGTTTGGTGGTTTTGCTTTCCTTGATCACTATATCCGGCAATTTACAACCAGCCCTATCCTGATGGCCCTGTTATTTTTCGGCATACTAGGATTGATAGCTGATATTCTTGGAACCCCTTTCTCTGTCTATGCGACATTTGTGATCGAAGAGCGCTTCGGTTTTAACAAAACAACGGTTAAAACCTTCATACTTGATAAATTCAAAGGGTGGCTGCTTGCCATTATTCTTGGGGGCGGGTTGTTATCACTGGTGGTTTGGATCTACGGGGCAACCGGGCAGTGGTTCTGGCTGATCGCATGGGGAGTCATCAGTTTTTTCACGGTTTTCATGACCTTGTTCTACTCTAACATCATCGTCCCGCTGTTCAATAAGCAGACGCCGCTCGAATCCGGAGAATTGCGTGATGCCATCGAAGCTTTTGCACTAAAGACAGGCTTTAACCTGAGAAATATCTATGTCATTGATGGCTCGAAGAGGTCGACAAAAGCTAATGCATATTTTACCGGGCTGGGGAGGAAAAAAAGGATAGTATTGTATGATACTTTGATCAAAGACCATTCGACAGAAGAACTGGTAGCGGTCCTTGCCCACGAAATCGGTCACTATAAAAAGAAACACACACTGATTGGGACAGTCACCTCCATCGTGCAAACAGGAATCATGCTGTTCATTCTTTCGAGGTTTCTCGGAAATCCGCATTTATCAGGCGCACTTGGAAGCAGTGAGCCCAGTTTCCACCTTAGCGTGGTGGCCTTCGGAATATTATATACTCCATTGTCGATTATCCTGGGCCTGGCAATGAATGTAGTTTCCCGGAAACATGAATTTGAGGCCGATCGTTTTGCTGCAACCCAATATCATGGAAATAGCCTCCGGGATGCCCTGATCAGATTATCGGTGAACAACCTGAGCAACTTAAGGCCACACCCCGCTTACGTGATTTTTTATTATTCCCATCCGCCTTTGCTGAAAAGGCTTGAGGCCATAAGAGAATCATAAATTGTCGACTGTCAACTGTCAACTTTTTTAGGACGAGTAAGTGCTTATTCTTCAACAACATTATCCTTTTCGAAATTATAGATAGAAGCCACCTGCGATGGAGTAAGGGCTTCATCATAGAATCTGACATCATCAATATTGCCTTTAAAGTAACCACCCCAACCAACGTAGAAGTCGCCTTCAACTGTTGTATAAACGCCGGTCGGAAGATCTGATCCGATTGTAAGGTTGATGTTATCAACAGTCACAGGAATTCCGGGGGTATTGTCCCATGATTGTGCTAATTCTCCATTGATGTAGAAATTCATAAATCCATCTGTGAAACTAACAGCAATATGAGTCCAGGTTTCAGCAATGATCGCATACGGGTTACTATCCCGGTCATAATAAGTTAGGTTGCCGTTATAAAGTGTCCTAACAGTAAAGAACAGTAACATATTACCCTGAATATTTAATTTCCAGCCATTCCAACGGTTCAATGAAATAATGTAATCATCGTAAGCCTGTCCCTCCATTTTTATCCAAAGGCTGATGGTCATGCTCTGAGGATTTAATGCAGTGGAATAAGGTACTTCAATATTTGAACCCTGGTCAAAATGATAACAATAATTTGCATTTCCGAAGCGGTCGGCTACTAATTGCGGGGCAGCGCCACCGCCAAAATATGCATGCCCCATTGTTGGTGTTCCATCGTGTCCGTTTGCTGTAGCATCATCTGCATCTCCATTGAACAACCAGTGAGCAACCAAGTTTTCAAGTGCAACACCAGCCTGATGAACTACCACAGAAACACTTCTGGTTGCGTTACCTCCATTTCCGTCACTGACTTTGACATTTATGGAATAAGTCCCGCCTTCATAAGGTGCTGTCCACGTCACGGAAGAGCCAAAACCACTTATCGATCCGCCAGATGGCGTATATAAATAGGTGAGGGCATCTCCATCAGGATCAGAAGCAGTAACTGTGACAGTTGCTACTCCTTCGGATTGAACACTATCAGGGTTGATGATTATTTCCGTTATAATTGGTGTAGCATTATTTATTACCGATAATGTTAGCTCTGTTTTGACGGTATCTCTACTGTCACTGACAGATATCTCAATGACAAAACTGCCGGGATAATCAGGAGTATTCCAGGTGACAGTAGGACCTGATCCTGTGATTGTTCCTGCTTCCGGAGAATAGTCATAAATCAACTGGTCCCCGTCAGGATCAACAGCATCTACTTGTATGACGGCTGTTGAATTTATTTGTAGCACCTCAGGGGTAATGGTTATCTCATTAATTATTGGTTTTGAATCGACGTAAAATATTTCATAACCAGTAGCTTCTCCGCCATTTCCATCCGATACGACTATATTCAAATTATAAATCCCGGATTCCATTGGTGCGATGATTTGAACATTTGCCCCAAAACCAACAATATTTCCTTCTGAAACGGTATAGGAATAATCCAACTGGTCACCATCCGGATCGGTTGCCAATACCTGAGCATTAATAGTCCCACCCGGACTGACTGCTGTCGAGTCAAGTTCAATACTGCTAATTATTGGAGGTGTATTGTTTTTTTCCTCTTTACAACCAAAACAAACCAGCATTATTGATAATGCTAATATTAAGTAGGATGTTTTCATAGCAAATAGGTTCAATTATCATTTCAGTGTAATATACGGACAAATTAGATATAATGTCACATTTTAATTAAAATGCAAAACGCAAAATGCAAAACGCTTCATCTGTATATCCCCTCCGGGGAATTTGATAATTGGTTTATCCTATTCTCCTACAATACCTTAACCGCTACGCGGTATTTGCTTCATTTGGCCAGCCCCAGGAGACAAATTCCAAATCTGTGCTTGCCCGTGGGTCATGGGGTAGTGTTAATCCCCTCCGGGGAATTTGATAATTGGTTTATCCTATTCTGCTACAATACCTTAACCGCTACGCGGTATTTTAATTCATTTGGTCAGCTCAAGGAGATAAATTCCAACTCTGCATTTGCCCGTAGGGCATGAGGTATTGTAGAAATGATAGCAAATGCCAGGTTTATACCCCGTTGGGGTTAAACATCATTCCAAAAGTCAAACAAGAATTGTTCATCAAAATCTATTGCAAATTTTTTAAGAAACTCAACATACTCTGCTTTAAAAGTTGATTTTTCATGATGTTTTTCCTGATTCTGAATATAGTGATACACATTTTCCAGTTGCGACCGGCTGTATGTAAACCCACCATATCCTTCCTGCCATGCAAATTTTCCTTTACACAATCTTTCTTTATTAATGAACAGGGAAGAGTTCCTTTTAATGTCATGAACGGTGTCTGAAATTGAAATCGAAGGATTAAGCCCTATCAGTATATGAACATGATCTGATACACCATTCACAATAATTGATTTGTGGTTCATCGCTGTAATGATTCCACTGATGTATTCAAATACTCTTTTTCGGATATCCTTGTTTAACATGGCCTCACGGTTTTTCACCGCAAAAATCAAATGAACATATTGCTGGGTGAATGTTCCTGGTTTCATAACTTTTCTTGTTAATCCCCTCCGGGGAATTTGATAATTGGTTTATCCTATTCTCCTACAATACCTTAACCGCTACGCGGTATTTGCTTCATTTGGCCAGCCCCAGGAGACAAATTCCAAATCTGTGCTTGCCCGTGGGTCATGGGGTAGTGTTAATCCCCTCCGGGGAATTTGATAATTGGTTTATCCTATTCTGCTACAATACCTTAACCGCTACGCGGTATTTTAATTCATTTGGTCAGCTCAAGGAGATAAATTCCAACTCTGCATTTGCCCGTAGGGCATGAGGTATTGTAGAAATGATAGCAAATGCCAGGTTTATACCCCGTTGGGGTTAAACACCTTTTTTTGTTTATCCGGATTTTTTCAAAATATACCCGGTGGGGAAGAAGGGAGTTATTAACAATCTGGGCAAATAGCCTTCAGTCCATCGAAGAAGCAAGGAAACAAACAGACGAAGAATGAAATCCTAGAGATCGCGCTTCCTGATAACCCACAAGGAAATCCCGATGAATAAAGCGGCATAAAGCAGGGCTATGACAATATCCTGGCTATGAAGGCCAGTCTGCAGTTCCACATTGAATTCCGGCGACCTGAACTGGATAAGAGAAGTATTAGGCGTACGCAGGATATGATTCATGGCATTTACCGGAAGAAAAGGCTGAATGCTTTCAGGCATCTTTTGCTGGATGATCAATTCGAATATTGGATAAACAAAAAGTAACCCGATGGCAAACCCGGTGCGCCTGACCAGGATAGCTACCATCATCGAAAAGAGCAGGAAAGTTAACGTTTCCACAAAATACCCAAGCAGGAAGACCATCTTGGAGAAAAAGGCATGGACACTGATGGTCGATGAATAAATTACGCCAAGGACCGTTCCGGTTAAAAAGATAAGAAGAGTGGCTGCAAAGCTGAATAAGATTGCCAGGTAAACTTTAGAAAGAAGGAAATCTGTCCGGCTCAGCCCGTTGATGATATTGTTCCGGATCGTCAGGAATGAATATTCATTGGTAACCAATACAATCATGATCATGCCCAGGAATATCTTAATAAAAAAGCGCAATGAAGCTGCCCATGCAAGATTTTGCCAGATATCCGGAAAATTATAAAGGAACTTCATCAGGAGCTTCACTTCCGGAGTTTTGGACTGCATCGAGAAATAATCGATCAGGCTCGGAAGTCCGTAAGAAAAGAAGACCAGGGAGAGGACGTAGATACCTGTCATCATCCAGAACATCTTGTAGGGAATTATTTTCCGTAGCTCGATCTGCAGCAGTTTCATCATAATTTGTCCAATAATTCGAGGAAATATTTCTCCAGTGATTTTTTTCTCAAGGCCAGATGGGTCAAAACAATTCCTTTATTAAAGAAGAAACTGTTCAATTCCGCCTGGCTTGTCGCAGAGTTCAGCTTGACGATATATTTATCCCCTTCTTCCTGGATATTTTCCACGAAACCGGCCTGTTTCAATGCAAGTTGAAGTCCGGCCATATTATCCGCTGCAAGTTCCACCCACTGGGCATCGTTCAATACTTCATCCACATGCCCGGAAAATAATTTTTTGCCCCTTTCCAGCACAGCCATGTGGGTGCAGGTTTTTTGGACTTCATCGAGTATATGACTTGCCAGGATTATTGTTACACCACGTGATGCCACCTCAATAATAATATTCCGGATTTCCGCGATACCTCTCGGATCGAGCCCGTTCGTTGGTTCGTCAAGGATGAGCACTTCAGGGTTGCCGATCAGGGTTGCTGCAACGGCAAGCCTTTGCTTCATGCCAAGGGAATAGGTCTTAAACCGGCTGTCTCTCCTGTCATACAGGTCGACAGCTTTCAAGGCATGGTCGATATCATCTCCTGGTAAATCCTTGATTTTAGCTATTATCTGCAGGTTTTGCTTCCCGCTCAGGTAGGGATAAAAAAGGGGAACTTCCAGGATGGCCCCGATCTTTTTCCGCTGTGCTTTCTCAGGGAGGCCGCCAAACCAGGAAAAAGTTCCTGAATCAGGACATATAACATCCAGCAACGCCCCCAAAGTGGTGGTTTTTCCGCTGCCGTTAGGACCGAGAATGCCAAATACCGAACCCCGTTCGATTTCAAGATCAAGATTGTTAACGGCAGTGATGGAACCGTATCGTTTGGTCAAACCCTGGATGGAAAGGACAATATCTTTCAAATAAAAATATATTGTGATGAACAAATGTAAAACGAACTTTAATAGGAATCATTACAGAAATCCAAAAATATTTTTCTACAAAAAGGTCTTTGTTATCTTTCACCACTGATTACCGGTATAACAGGAATACAGCAGGTTTTTTCTGCATATCAGGCCATTTCATTTGTTTCCATTGCTCGGCAGTACGGGTGATGATCAGTTCATCCGGCATGGTCAGATTTACAGCAATACAAATCTGGGTTTGCGGGCGGCATGTTTCTACTAATGCCTCCATCATTTGCTGGTTACGGTAGGGTGTCTCAATGAAGATCTGGGTCTGATCTTGCTGATAAGCTGAAGTTTCCAATTCCCTGATTTTCAATACTCTTTCTTTTTTATCTATAGGAAGATAGCCGGAGAATGCAAAATTCTGACCATTAAATCCAGAGGCCATCAGAGCCAGAAAGACAGAAGAAGGGCCGGTGAGGGGTACAATTTTTACTCCGTTTTCATGGGCATGGCTTACCAGCAAAGCACCAGGGTCCGCGACACAAGGCAGCCCGGCTTCAGATAACAATCCCATATCTTTGCCTTCAATTGCCGGAGCGAGCAGCGAAGAAACCTCCTGTGGCGTTGTGTGTTCATTAAGGATTTGAAAAGAAAGGTCATCTATTATGATCTCTGGCAGGATTTTCTTCAGAAACCTGCGTGCCGTCCTTAAATCTTCCACCACAAAATGTTGAAGCTTCTCGATGACCCTCAGGTTGATCTCAGGAAGGCTGTTGGATGATGATGTGTCCCCTAAAGTTGATGGTATGAGATATAAAGTTCCTTTCATAATCCAACCGGGGTTAACCATGGCAATTTATCAAAGCTGACATTTCCTCCGGAAATGATGATGCCTATTCTTTTTCCCTGGAAATCATCCTGGTTCTCCATAAGAGCGGCCAGGGGAACTGCTGAAGAGGGCTCGATGATGATCTTCATCCTTTCCCATGTCAGTAACATCGCTTGAATAATCGTTTCCTCCGAAACAGTGATGATCTGGTGAACATGATCCAGGATTATCGGGAAGGTAAGCGAGCCCAATGAAGTGAGCAGCCCATCGGCAATGGTTTGCGGGTTTATTGATGGGACAAGCTTGCGCGTTGTGAAAGAACGGAAAGCGTCATCGGCATGGGCTGGCTCAGCGGCGATAACTTTTGTGGAGGGTGAAATGTAAGATGTCGCCAGGGCTGTGCCACTAAGCAAACCTCCTCCGCCAACCGGGGCCATGATCACATCCAGCGGTCCTGTTTCTTCGAAAAGTTCAAGGGTTGCAGTTGCCTGTCCGGCAATTACCCGGTAATCATTATAGGGGTGAATTTCCGTGGCACCGGTCTGGTTGACGACCTCTTGCAGAGTTTCTTCCCTTGATGTCAGCGAGGGCTTGCAGAAGAAAATCTCACCCCCGTAACCTTTCACGGCTTCTACCTTCACCCGTGCGGCTGTCTCCGGCATGACGATATAAGCTTTGCACCCCCTGATGAGGGCGGCCCTGGCCAGCGCCTGCGCATGGTTCCCGGAGGAATGGGTGGCCACACCTTTCGCAACAGCAGTATCATCGAGTGAGAAAACGGCATTACACGCCCCTCTTGATTTAAAAGCACCTACTTTCTGAAAATTCTCACATTTGAAATAAACCGTTGCACCAAGCATCTGATTTATGCTCTGGCAGGTCATTACAGGGGTCCGGTGGATATATGGCCGGATCCTTGTTGCAGCTGTTTCTATGGTTCTGAGATCGGGGATCATATCCGGATTTATTTAATACGTCGTTCAATGGATAGAATCTCCTGTACCAGCTGATCACATGCCTGATTGAGCATACGATAGGTTTGTTCAAAATGATCTTTTCCACCATACCAGGGATCGGGTATCTGGCGGTTTTCCCCTGGTGTTACAAGGTTAAGGATAAAATCCACTTTTTGTATATCCTGCTGATCGCGGGCCAGGCTCATCACATCCTCATAATTATTCCGGTCCATTACATAGATCCGGTCAAAACGGTCGAAATCCCTGACTGAAAACATGCGTGCTATATGGTCTGAAAGATCGATGCCATAAGCGGAGGCAACATTTACGGAACGAGGATCAGCCGGATCGCCGCGGTGAAATAATTCAAATCCCGCAGAATCAGTTTCAGCATTTAGTCCGAGTTTTTCGATCTTATCTTCCATGATCCCTTTAGCCAAAGGTGACCGGCAAATATTGCCAAGGCAAACAAATAATATCTTCATTTGTCAAAAGTAGGAAAAAAGCTAAAATGTGAGTAACGGTCAGGATGGGCTAAACCATCTTGATTTTCTTGTCGAGTTCTTCGACGTAAATACGGAATTGTTTATCGGTATCGATCAGGTTATTGACGGTCCTGCAAGCATGGAGGACAGTGGCATGGTCCTTATTGCCGCAATGGAGGCCAATCGTTGCAAGAGAAGATTTAGTATGCTTTTTGGCGAAATACATCGCCAGTTGCCTGGCCTGAACAATCTCTCTTTTACGCGTTTTGGAATTAATCGAGTCAACTGGCATGTTAAAATAATCGCATACAATTTTCTGTATGAAATCAATAGATATCTCCCTGGATGTGCTTTTCACGAATTTATCGATCATTTGCTTGGCCAGATCTAAGGTTATTGGTTTCTTATTCAGCGATGACTGGGCCATAATTGAGATCAGGGCGCCTTCCAGTTCACGAATATTTGTATTAATGCTATAAGCCAGATATTCAATAACTTCTTCCGGCATTTCGATCCCGTCGTGGTAGAGTTTTTTTTGCAGGATTGCGGTGCGGGTCTCCAGGTCAGGCGGTTGCAAGTCGGCGGCAAGCCCCCATTTGAAACGGGAAAGCAGCCGTGGCTCAATGCCTTTCATTTCAACCGGGGCCTTGTCGGAAGTAAGCACGATCTGTTTACTGCTCTGATGAAGCTGATTGAAGATGTGAAAGAAGACATCCTGTGTTTTTTCTTTTCCCGAGAGGAACTGGATATCATCGACAATCAACACGTCGATCATCTGGTAGAAATGGATAAAGTCATTCTGGTTATTATTCCTTACCGATTCGATATATTGTCCGACAAATTGCTCGGTCGAAACATAAAGTACGGTTTTGTCAGGGAAATTATTTTTGACCTGGATGCCGATGGCATGTCCCAGGTGGGTTTTCCCCAGGCCAACATTTGAATACAGGTATAAAGGATTGAATGCGGTTTTGCCGGGGTTTTCCGCAACGGCAAATCCTGCAGACCTGGCCAGCCTGTTGCAATCACCTTCTATGAAATTTTCAAAAGAATAATTTTCTACCAACTGGGAATTTACCTTGATTTTCTTCAATCCCGGGATCACGAATGGATTCGGAATTTCTTTGGATGATCCCCGGTTCAGATCGATGGGCATGGAAACTGAAGGGTTTGATAAGGATTTCTTATTGGATGCCGGGATCTTGATTGACATCGGGTCAGGATTATCATAACTGTTTTCCATCAGGATGCTGTATTCTAACCTTCCTTCTGCTCCCAGTTCTTTTTTGATTGTCTTTTTTAATAAACCCACATAATGCTCTTCTAACCATTCATAAAAAAACTGGCTCGGGACCTGAATGGTCAGGACATTATTTTCCAATTTAATAGGATTAATTGGAAGGAACCATGTTTTGTAACTCTGGTAATGGATATTATCCTTGATAATCTTCAGGCAATTATCCCATACCTCAGTACAAGTCATTTTCATGCTAAAACCCCCGTTCCGCTTTTTTAATATTTATTCTTTTTTATGTTTTAATTTTCCGCCTGAAAGTCAGGGGACTAATGCTAGGCAAAGTCCTCAAAAAGTTATTTAACAAAAGTGACATTAAAAAAGTTAGAAAAAAAAGTTATTTAATACTTGACAATGATATATTTTTAGCTTATATAGGCAAAGATGAAGCCCATTAATAATTATAGTTAAAGAGTTGATTTTCTTTGTTTTGAGTTTTAGGGTTTTGAGAGGGAAAAAGTACGAAATAATTTCATAAGTGTCAACAAATATCTACTTAAAATCAATTTAAATTACGGTACATTCCAATTTTTCCAAGGATGAAAATTTTCTGATCACAGTTTCCAGGTTCCCTTTCCTGATTTCTAGTAAGATACAGGATTGTCCCCGGGATTCCTGGTGTATGATCCGGAGACCTTCATCTTTGATAACGCGCATGACATCGTTCATCTGAAGATAATCATAACGGATTTCGAGCAAGGCTTTCCATGTTTTTGTGATAATTCTTCCATGCTCGATAGCAGCTTTCGCTGCAGTGCGGTATGCCTGGATAAGCCCGCCGGTGCCCAGCTTCACTCCCCCGAAATAACGGATAACAACAATCAGGACATTAGTCAGTTCAAACGATTGAATTTGCCCGAAGATGGGTTTTCCCGCTGTACCTGAAGGCTCCCCGTCATCATTATACCTCACTTCATGAGGCTCCTCTCCCAACCTGTAAGCATAGCAATGGTGCCTGGCGTCATGATAGTGCTTACGGAACTGTTCCAACTGCAGCCTGACCTCATCGACGGAATCAACAGGAATGGCTATTGCAATAAATTTACTTCCTTTCTCCTTGTAAAGGCCTTGCGATACTTCCTGAAGAGTCCGGTACTCATCCATTGATCAACAGTATCTGTTATAAAAGGCGAGATGGCGGTTAGCCATGGCTTCCCAGCTGAAATTCCGGCGGATCAGTATTGAAGCAGCTTTGCTGATCTTATCACGATAGGTTTCATCTTCCAGTAACCTGATCATTGCAGCGGCAAATTCATCTTCATTTTTAGGATCGATAAGCAGGCCGTCCTTTTCATGGGTCAGAACGGTTTTAATTCCCCCGAACCGGGAGGCGATAACCGGAATCCCGCTGGCCATCGCTTCCTGCGCAGTCATCCCAAAAGGCTCGAAAATTGAAGGCATTACGAAAAACCGGGCATTTTGATAATAAGATGCCATTAAATTTTCTTCCACATGACCAACGAAGACGATCTTATCTTCAATACACTTCTCCTTCATGATCCGGTGCATCATGTCAAGCACCTCCTGTTCCCTTGGCTGCGGATGGGCAGACCCTCCGCCGGTTACCAGGTATATATCATCGATTTCCTTACAAACCCGGGCAAAAGCATTTAAAAGAAGATCATACCCTTTATTGCTGTCAACCCGGCTCAGGCAAAAAATGTATTTTTCCGGAAGTCCGGTCTTTCGGGGAGGTTCACCGGGAGCGAGCGGTTTGAATTTATGGATGTTTACGCCTGGAGGGATAATTTCGACATTATCTCCTTGGTAATCATACAATTCCCGGAGCTTTTCGAGCTGAAGCAGGGAAGTGACCGTATGGCCCTGCAGGGTATTGAATATGCGTTTTTCTTCCGAAATGCGGTGATTGAAATTATATTGTAATTCCATTTTAAAGTAATCACCATCCATCCGTTCCCGTTTCCAGGCACCGAGGGAGTGGGCCGTGAAAAAAGCCGGCTTATGGAAAATCTTCTCCAGGTCGATAGTTACGATGCCTGCATCAACATAATGTCCATGGAAAAGATCATAATCCAGGTTGTTTTTTTTGATGAAGGATGTAAGATTTTCAGTCAATTCAGGCAGTAGCTTATAGATTTCTTCCTTGATTACAAATTCCCATGAGCCGGCCGGGATACGGATCACCCTGACATCCGGGCAATCCTTCAGCGGATTGATCTGTTGGCGGTTGCGATCGAACCAGCGCGTGTAAATATCAACCTTAATACCTTTTCTGGCCAGTGCTTTGGATAATTCCAGCACATACAGCACTTGCCCGCCTGTATCCGTTTCCCCAAGCAGCGGGATGGGGTCAAAATAGCCATGCGTGCTCAGCATGGCAATATGTTTGAAGCTGCTGGTCATCCGGCTTTGATAACTTTAAATTCCTTATTCACGATAATATTTGCCAGAGTTTTATGGCGGTATATAATAAGGTGTTCAATTTCCAGTATTTTTTCCAGGTAGTCATTTTGCTTTTCCCGGTTTCGTTTAAGCCTGTCTGCCCGGGTATCATCCCTGTCACGGTCAATGAAAACGCGGCAGTCTATATGTTCCAGCAGGGTAGTATAGGTCCCGTCAATAATGATAACCTTGAAAGGTTCCAGGTTGATTTTTTCAGAAGTGATCCGGTCTTCGGCAAATATGACCAGTGGTTTTTCGATCTCTGTATTCCCGTTTAAAACTTCCAGGATATTTTCATTCAACTTGTCCAGCCGCACCTCATCGGGCCCGATCAGGTGAATATCTTTCTCCCGCATGCTTTCATTGGTTTTGGGAGGATAAACAAAGTAGTCGTCCTGCTGGATAATACGGGCCGTGATGCCTGTTTTCTCTAAAAGATTTTCCAGGGCATAAGATACTTCTGATTTGCCCGCACCAGATTCTCCCGCGATGGTGAAAAAGAATTTACCCGGTTTGAAGCGGATAGCCGGCAGCGTCAGGTCAAGAATATCTTGCGCAGCTTGCCTGTGATGCTCACTAATGATCAGAATATCACCCTTCATCAGAAATTATTGGGGGAAAATAATAATAAATGTTCAATCAAAGTTAGAATTTTCTTACCTTATAATCCAAAATAGTCGGGATTAATTTATTCAAGATAGGAAAATGATGCAACTTAAAGTGCTAAGGGATAAGATGGTACAAGAGTTAGTAGCAATCTACCCTGAAAAAGAATGTTATAATCTTGTCAACAGCCTGATCTTTTCGGTCACCGGGATAGAAAAGAAAGAGATCGCCCTTGATCCCGGAAGGATAATTGAAGAAGATATTGAAAACCTACTTTCCCAGGGTTTACATGAGTTGCTCGGGCATAAGCCTGTCCAATATGTAACGGGGATAGCTTACTTTTACGGCCTTGAACTTGCAGTTAATCCTTCCGTGCTGATACCCCGGACTGAAACGGAAGAACTGGTAAAATGGGTGGCTGATGATCATAAAGAAAAAGCCGGTTTGAAGGTCCTGGATATTGGTACCGGCAGCGGCTGTATTATTCTGGCCCTGGGCAGGCTTTTGAAGCAGCCCCATTTAACGGCTCTCGACGTTTCTGAAAATGCTATCAAAACCGCATCAGTGAATGCAGATAGATCTGGTATCAGGGTGGACTTCAAAATGATCAATATCCTGGATGAGAGCGAATGGGATGAATTGGGGATTTACGACCTGATCGTGAGTAACCCGCCTTATGTCAAGGAATCCGAAAAAAGCCTGATGCAGTCTAATGTTCTGGATTTTGAACCGTCACAGGCACTTTTCGTCCCTGATGATGAGCCCCTGCTTTTCTACCGGGCGATTGCCGGATTCTCAAGGCAGCATCTGTCCGGAAACGGGAAGCTTTACCTGGAGATCAATGAAAATCTGGGTAAAGAGGCCGTCTTTCTTTTAAAAAATGAAGGATATGCTGAAATCTTCCTGAAAAAGGATATGCAGGGGAAAGACCGGATGATAAGGTGCAGTTTACCGGCTAAATAAGCTGAATACAGGGACTTACTAATTTGGTGAAATCAACCGGAAGACGGGGGTTTCAGGGTTCAGGATTCTCATTAATTCCTGGTAGTTAACGAAAATGTCAATCGGCCCCAATGCAAAGGGAGCTATTTCATACTGGTTGTAATAAAAGCCTATGCCATCCTTGGTGATATAAAAATTAGGCCCGGCATCGATAAATTCGCTGAAAAAGCCTGCTTCCACAAGGCTCTGATTCCGTTCGAGATTGTACTTTTTGCGGGCAGCAAAATTGATGATGTCCCTGAGGTCATTATCATAATTTTCCCGGAAAATTTCACCCAGGCTGATCTGATGACCGTCCTTCAGATCGATCACCCGGAATTTTGATACGGAAAGGCCATGCGCCCCGCCTGTAAAACCATAATTATAACATTCTGTTGATAATATTTCATGCTCATTATGAAGGATCCTCATCTCCTTGATTTTCTTCCAGTCGAAAGATGCGGCGCCTTCCTGGTAAATATCCGCATTGCTGGTTTTATAATTTGTGAAGTATTGTTCACGGGTCTCATTAAACAGGATTGCCGGGTCAGTAACCGGGGAGGCTTTTTCGAAAAAGTCTTCATAGACAAAAGCTGTTACTGAGTCAGCAACATGATCTACCGGGTAATCGACCGGTAATAACAGGCTCAGGTTCAAAGATGCAACAGGCGAATTTGCCTTTCCCGTCAGTAAAGTCTTGTCATTCATGTATACGACGCGGAATGCCATCGTTCCTAATGGATAAGTTTCTGTGGCTGTGAACGGAAGCTGTTTTTTCCCGTCGGCATTGATCCACTTACCCGAAATAATCCCGTCTTTCAAAGTACCTTTGAAGATGGCACCTTTAACTTCAGGATCAAACTCGCTGAATTCAAAATCGTTCGAAGAACTTATTTGTCCATAGACCGGCATTGACTTTCCATAATGGGTCCAGGCGTCATCACCAGATTTATCATCAAAAAAATAATAGTAATAACCCCCGAGCTTTTCACCTGTAACGACCATATCAAGAACAATATTGATGTTGTTTCCGACTTTACCTTCCAGGTGTTTATAAAATGCAGGCTGTGCGTAGCAGGTTATGACCGCGAGAAAAGCCGTAATAAAAGATATAATGCCTCTGATCATAAGTTTAATGGTTTGGATCAGGGTCAAAATTAAGCATTGAAAAGAGAACAATTGCTGAAACCAAATTGATTTTATCCTTGAATTATCAACATAATATTGATGGCAATTAAATAATATAGAGATAGATAAGTAAAAATTAAAAATGCCACTAAAACACCAAATCACCAATTATCACCAAAAGGTTATAATCAAACAAATAACTTTCGTGGGTTTTGGTGTTTTAGTGCTTTGGTGGCAAAAAATGCAATTTTCGGAATTAATCAAATAATGAGAAAAACTAAGGCGATATGCCGAATTTATAAATGGTTTCCGATTGGAAAGTTTCACCAGGGCGCAAAATAGTACTTGGAAAGCCCGGCTGATTTGGAGAATCAGGAAAGTGCTGTGTTTCGAGGCACAACCCGTAGTGTTTGAAATAGGGCTTACCGTTTTTACCGGTGATAGTGCCATCAAGGAAATTGCCGCCATAGAACTGCATGCCTGGCTGAGTGGTGTAAACCTCCATCCATCTGCCGGTAGATGATTCTTTGAGAATCGCGGCCTTAACCAGTGATCCGTCAGTATTAAGGGCAAAATTATGGTCATAGCCACCTTCGACCTGTGGCATATCCCGGCCGATAAGCTTTGGCTGCCGGAAATCCATCGGTGTGCCGGTTACCGGCCTTAATTCCCCGGTAGGCAAAAGCTGATCATTGACAACATTATAACGGTCAGCATTGATCATCAGTTCATGATCCAGGATGTCGCCATTTCCGGCCCCTTTAAGGTTAAAATATCCATGATGGGTAAGGTTGACCGGGGTTGGCCTGTCGGTTTCAGCAAAGTACCGGATTTTAAGTTCCCGGTCCTGGGTGAGCATATAAATGACCCTGACCTTCAGCTCACCGGGGTATCCTTCTTCACCGCCGGGGCTGACGTAAGTCAGTTCAACGCCGGCCTCATCACCCTGAACGATTTCGCGGGCTTCCCATACTTTTTTATCAAACCCGCTGATCCCGCCATGCAAATGATTATCGCCGATATTTTTAGCCAATTGGTATGTTTTTCCATCCAGTTCGAATTTTGCTCCGGCAATACGGTTGGCACATCGCCCCACGATGCAGCCGAAGTAAGGATGACCGTTCAGGTAGCCCTGCAGGCTGTCAAAGCCAAGTACGACATCCCCCAGGTTACCGTTTCGGTCAGGGACGAACAATGAAGTGACAATTCCCCCATAATTCGTTATCTGAACTTTTGTTCCATCGTTTGCAGTCAGTGTAAAGAGGAACACTTCTTTTCCTTCAACTTTACCATAATTTGATTTTGTGATTTTAATCATGGGAACATTTTTTTGAACAGGTTCATTACTCTTATTAACAGGAGCTCCACAGCTGATGAACAAATAAACAGGAAATGTAATACTTAGTATTATCGCCAGATTTCTAAATGTTTTCATGGCTTATGATTTTGCAGTAAATTTAAAACTTTAATTTCCAAAAAAATGACATGTTAATCATTTTCATTTTGTGTAAAATATATATCATTAAATTTACCTAAGAAATCCTGGTACATTAAGTGGCTTTGGAGAACTAAAACTATATTAACGAGTGTATTATTAAAATTTCAGCGTATGACAAACAGCTTTAATCTCGCATGGATCGATTACACGGTCATGATCATCTACTTCCTTTTCGTGCTCGGCATAGGTTGGGCCCTGAAAAAGTACATGAAGGACGCAAAATCTTTTCTGGAGGCAGGCCGATCTATGCCTGCCTGGGTGGCAGGCCTTGCATTTATTTCCACGAACCTCGGCGCTCTCGAGGTGATGGGGATGACGGGTTCCGGGGTTAAATACGGGATGCTCACAACGCATTTTTACTGGGTCGGAGCCATACCTGCCATGGTTTTTCTGGCCCTTTTCATGATGCCGTTCTATTATGGCTCCAAGGCCAGATCGGTTCCGGAATACCTGAAACTAAGGTTTGACGAAAAAACACGTGGGTTAAATGCCATCCTGTTTGCCGTGATGACGATTCTGGCATCAGGAATTTCCATGTATGCACTTGCCATCCTTATGGAGAAAGTGCTCGGATGGAATTTCCACATGAGCCTGGTCTTATCAGCAGCAATCGTGTTGGGGTATACCTATTTGGGCGGGCTATCGTCAGCCATTTACAACGAAGTTCTACAGTTCTTCATTATTGTGCTGGGATTGCTGCCGGTTGTTTTCCTGAGCATGAAGGATGTCGGCGGTTGGTCGGGATTACAGGAACAACTGGCGCCGATAGTAACAGCCAAAGGGTTTGCGGCTGACACCTGGACTACTACCTGGAAGTATACCGGGACAGCCATGGCTAATCCTATGGGGGTTGAATGGTACAGCATCTTTGCCGGCCTGGGCTTTGTGCTGTCATTTGGTTATTGGTGCACCAACTTTCTTATCGTACAGCGTGCCATGTCGGCCCACTCCACTGTTGCAGCCCGCAACACCCCGCTGATCGGCGCTTTCCCGAAGATGTTCGTGCCATTCCTTATCATTTTGCCGGGTATTGTGGCGCTGGTACTTTTAAATACGCCGGGAAAAGGGTTCTCATTACCTTTAAATGAAGCCGGACAACCGATTTATGATTACACGATCATCATGCTGCTCAAGCAATATCTTCCCGCCGGTGTGCTGGGACTTGGGATTACTGCCCTGCTGGCCTCCTTCATGTCGGGAATGGCAGGCAACGTATCGGCCTTTAATACAGTTTGGACCTATGATATTTACCAGAGCTATATTCGCCCGTTAACCGGAAATAAAGCAGCCGATGAAAAGCATTACCTTGGCGTGGGACGTTTAGCCACCATTTTTGGCGTAATTGTCAGTATAGCCGCTGCTTACCTGGCGAGCCTTTTCGGCAACATCATGGATTTTGTGCAAACGATCTTCTCTATGATCAATGCGCCGCTATTTGCCATTATCTTCCTGGGCATGTTCTGGAAGCGAACCACCGGTCATGCCGCGTTCGCAGGACTGCTGGCCGGTTTCCTGATTGCATTGCTTCACCACGGACTGACATTTCCTGCGGGGGCAGATACCCTGGTAAAAGGAGGATGGATCGCTCATCTTCACGAATATAGGGTTGAAATGGCACAAAACTTCTGGACTGCAATATTCGCCTGTGCCACCAGCTCAATAGTTGCTGTTGGCTTATCACTGGTCACCGTGCAAAAGAAATCCAATACCGAGCTTAAAGGCCTTGTATATTCACTGACCCCGAAGCTCCAGGAAGAGGTGGTCCCCTGGTACCAGCGTTCCACCACCCTGGCCATAGCAGTGCTGGCCATTGCGACAGTGCTGACGATATTGTTCTGGTAATGATAGAAAAAGATCTAAGATTTACAGTTTTAGATCTAAGATCTTAAATCGTAATTTGTAAATTGTAAATTAAGTAAAAATGGGTATAGATATAAAACTTCCGATTGGCCTGATGTTCTCCATCCTGGGGCTTTTATTACTGGTATATGGTTTGATAACTGCCGGTAATCAGGCTATGTATGAAAAATCCCTGCATGTCAATATAAACCTTTGGATTGGATTGACCATGCTTGTATTCGGAGGGATCATGCTGCTGTTAGCCTATAAAGGGAGGAAAAAGGAAGAGCATTGATTGGACGATTGGACGATTGGACGATGTTGCGTCGTCCGGATTAGCTGGAAAATAAATTAAATTTGGAAGGTTCAGTCGTTTGAACAGGATCTTGTGATTTCTCCATCTTGGATCTTCTGTAGAATGATTTTTCGCATTTCCGATTTTACTTCTTCTTTGACCGGGACATGTCCGGCTTTCACTTTGCATAAATAAACCCTTGATTCATAAGGTAAAGGAGAAATTGTTTCGCAAAATTCGTCTTGATTGCTTTTCAAGCAAAGTTCCACTTGTTTTTTATCAGGGGGGATGGTAAGAAAATAATAGCTGTTTCGCATAAGTTTGCACATGTATTCGCCATCCACATAAACTTCCATAGTTGCATCAGCTTTCAGGTATCTTGAAAGACACAAAAGCATCCTGGAATTCATCTCTTTGTAAACTAAAAAATTAATTGGAAGTACCAGTCCGCTATTCAAATCAAGCTGACATTCCATGGTATGTGCTTTTTCCATTGTTGCGGATGGTATTATCATAACTCCAAAAGCTGCGCCTATGATACCACCGAAAATCCCTGCTGCGATTACGGGTGAAAGGTCTTCAAAACTGGGACCTTCCTTTAGTGCCTTTGCCCTGAAGTATCCATTATGCTGATAAAGCGGGTAATAATGATCATTTAATCGTATATAGAACAGCTTGCCATCCGAAATACCCCAGATATTTTCGATCTTGTTGTTATCCTGGGTCCACCGGGCATCAGCCATTGCAGGTAAATCACCTTTCCCGGGAATGTATTCCATGTTGAATGACTTTGTCGTATCGACCTGATAATCAAGAAAATCAGAAAATGTATTAAAAATCCCCCTGATTGTATCCTGAACTTGCTCAATATTAAATCTTTGTAGCTCAAGGCTATTGGTCGCAAGTTGGTTTTCATCAATTGGCCTGTTTTCAAGATTTCCTTTTTTATAATGCTCAATAAAATCATTAAAGCAATACGCAATAGCCTCGGCAATATTATGCACGGATGAACCTGAATTACTCAACCCGGCATTATCAGTTGAAGCGAAGCCCTGGAAGATTTCATAATATTTTCCATCACAGCATGTAATAAATGAAATATTGATTTCCACAATGTTAAAAGCCGCATCAGATAGTTTATATTCCGAAAGAAGAAATTTATTTATGCGGATAATAATTGGGATGCTATTGTCTTCTTTCGCCAGACTGCGTGAACAGAGATCCTGCAATTCTTCGCAAAACGGTCTTTCAAAATATGCAGCAGTTTGCCTGGAATCCAATCCCCTGAGAACAAATCCGATGCACTCATTCTGGTTCCTGGCATCAAGCACTGAATCGACAAAGAAATTATTGCTGTAAAGGTGAAGGCGTTGTTTATCCAGACTAAGGTATGTTACCTGGGAATTTACATTCGGAATACTTGATATCAAGATCAGGATTGTTACAAGCCGGATCAATAAAGGATTTGAACCTTTTTCCTCCTGTATTTCAATGGCGAAGAGTTCTATGTTGCTTTCAGTTATTTTGGTCATACTGAATAGAATATATCCTTCTGCCAATTTACGGGATTATTCGCAATATATTCTGAAATTGACAGGAAAGATTTGTTATCCCGGATTATATGATCATAATAATTGCGCTGCCAGACCGGTTCACCTGGCGATTTCCGTAAAATATTGATTTGTTTGGTAACGGATAATTTATATCCGGCAATGCGCCGATGGATTTTGGTTTGGGACCGGTAGGGGCGACCAGCGTTGTTTTGGTATCCGCATTCGTAGGGGCGACCGGTGTTGTTTGGGTTTCCGGTGCCGTAGGGGCGACCGGCCGGTCGCCCCTACAGACATGACCAAACAATAATTCCCGGTTTTTAACGCAGATGGTGATGAAATAGGCTCCCTGGCGGGAATAATCATACCCCCGGAGCCTGATGGATTGCCGGTGATGGAGTTCCGGGTTAAATTTTATTATCTTCATGCCATGGGTGCCTTCTTCATTACTCCATAGATTATTCTCCTGACTTGCCTAACATGCCCCTTGATAAGAATATATTTCCATTCAGGTTGTACTCGTTCTAAATCCTATCGCCTTGATTATTTTCAAGCGTTCCACTTTGGAACCTTAAATATAGCGAATAACTTTATGTTGGAAGATTAAAAAAGGGGATAAATTCAATTATTATTCCGGCTTAATAAACTCATACGCACCAATATCCGGAAGGTCCTCAGGACGGTTGGTCTCTATAATATCACGGTGCAGGTCGAAAAATGACTGCCTGATAACCTCGGGATTTCCTTTGTCAATAAGAGGGGAGAGGGTATCAAGCTGGTAATTGTTCTCCAGGTAGTTGAAAAACAGGGGATCTTCATTTACCAGGCAACCGGGATAATGTCCCGGATCGGAAACATCCAGCGTAGTTCTGAGAAGGCAATGGTCAAACCGGTATTGGAAAGGAGCACCGGTATCACCTAACAGCAATAATTCGTCATCATTTCTCCCATAAAAAATATTATTGCCAAAATATCCCTGGAATTCAAACCACAGGTATGGAATATCATTCGTGTCGGTAGCATAATTATTCAGGACAATGGATGGGGTTACCCTTACTGAAGCAGACCAGTAATTAGCGAAAGTACACTGGCGGATATCGTAAATCCCACCCCAGGTAAAAGCGGCCAGGTATTGACCGCAATTCACCACGACATTATTGTAAGCGGTAAGGTTATAAAACCGTGTCAGGATGCCGTAGCCTGTCATGTTCTCGATGCGTGTGTTTGAAAGGATAAGCTGGTTGCCCATCTGCTCCTGTATAGTTTCAAGCTGCAGGCCAATAAAGCCGTTACGGATAATGGCATATTCAATCTCGTTATTCACGCTGCCTTCATTGATCCAGATACGGTCCCACTGCCCGGGCATATCCTGGTAGAAACTCTCCAGCCGGTCGCCCTGGAAAATGATCGGTGCATCAACACTGCCTTTGGCTTTTATGTTTCCCCCTTTGTAAATCCATAATCCCGAATTATTATGAAAATATACCCTGGTTCCCCGTTCAATTTCGAGCGATCCGGTGGAATCCACTACGGCAAAACCGTAAATCACGTATGGCTTGTCGGCTGTCCAGCGGGCTGTTTCATTCTCATGGGCTATGATCTTGAATTTAGGGTATCCGGGGATATAGGTATCTGCAAGAATATAGTTTGCGTTCTGCCCCCATGCAACCAGGTTGACATCCTGGATATTGCCATTAGTTTCGAACACGATGGAATCGCTTATCACAAAAGGATTTCTTTCATCAGTTGGGTCAATGGTCACCCGGCAAAATATGTAAAGACTGTCTTCTCCGTCAATATCAATGTCTTTAACTTCATTAGCTGCCTGTCCGTCGACATTCATCCGGTAGAAGGAGGAAGTTCCGCCGGCCAGGCGGATCGAAGTGATACTGATCCGCTGTTTTCCTTTATTATGAACAGTAAAGGATTGAATAGTGGAGCCGAGGCTGGTGAAAACCGTATCAAAAAAAACAGTGTCCTGTGAAAAATTCAGCTTGACGCCCGGGTCATTGTCAACAGGGTCTTTTTGGCAGGAAAATAACAGCAGCAAAATGATAAGGCTTATCCCCCCGGAAAACACATTATAAGAAAGGTAGCTCTTTTCCTTAATCATCAGGCCCATTTTGCCGGCAAATTTAACTAATCTCCCAGTAATTACGTTTCCGGGCTGAATTTATTGCTTCGATCCATTTTTTCCGCGATGGATAATAATTGGCTAAATTTGCGGTTTATTACAAAAACTAAACCTATGGGGATGTTTTGCAGGTTTATACTAGCCGCATTCAGTCTGATCATTTTATCGTCCTTAAACCTGACGGCGCAGGATACCATAAAGGCTCCTCCTAAACAGAAGAACCCTAGTATCCTGGACCGTATCGATTTTGGCGGTTACCTGGGCGCCCAGTTTGGAACTATTACTGTCATCGACGTTTCGCCATTGGCCAGCTACCGGATTACAGAATCTTTTCATGCTGGTGTGGGATTTACCTACCTGTATTTTAAAGATAGCAGATACTCCCCGGATTACAGCGCCAGTTCCTATGGTGGCAGCATATTTGCCCGTTATTTTATCTGGCGCGATTTGTTTGCACATCTTGAATATGCACCGCTTTATGTGACTTACTATGATTATTATGATAATGGCTCGGGAGGTTATTACCGGGTGAAAAGTGCCACATGGGTGCACGATTTTATGGTTGGCGGCGGATACAGGCAGTGGATTGGTGAGAGAGCCTTTATGAGTCTTATGGTACTGTTTAATGTTAATGAAAACTTTTACTCACCCTACAGAAATCCGATAATCCGGATTGGATTCGGAGTCGGACTTTAAAAATGTTGAATTTTAAATGTTGAATTTTAAATTGGGGACTAAAAAACAAATTCCCGAATTCAAAATTCAACATTCAACATTTAAAATTATTTCTGCCTTGCTATTCTCTGCAGTAAATCCAGCGTAAGCACCCAGAATTTTTCCACCGTACTGATTTCGAGCCTTTCGCTGGGAGAATGAACGCCCCGCATGGTCGGGCCGTAACTGATCATATCCATCCCGGGATATTTATCTCCGATCAATCCGCATTCCAGTCCTGCATGGATGGCCCTGACGACCGGCTTTTGACCGAATAGCGTTTCGTACGAATGAACACACAATTCCAACACTTTGGAATTTGGATTTGGCGCCCAGCCGGGATACCCGTTGGATTGTTCAATTCGCGCACCGATAAGATTAAAAACGGCCGATACCATGTTGCAGATATCTTCTTTGGCTGATTCTATGGAGCTGCGCTGGCTGGTGGAAATCCTGAATAAGCCGTTCTGCATTTTCACAGATGCCAGGTTGGTTGATGTTTCAACAAAGTTGGGAATATCCTGCGACCAGGCGATAACGCCATGCGGGCATGCATACAGGGAGTTCAGCAAATGATCCTGGGTTATTTTATCCAGAACAAAACCGGGTGTTTCAGATTCTTCCACATCGATCTTCAGGTCTGGTTCAGAGACCCGGAATTCAAATCTTAAATCTTTTAAATAAACCTCAGTGTAGGATTTAACAGGCTGGATCTTATCAGCCGGAACGAGGAAAATGGCGAATGCTTCCCGTGCGATGGCATTCCGCAGGTTTCCTCCTTCAAAGGAAGAAACACGGATTCCATATTTCCTGGCAGTTTCCCACAAAAAGCGGTTCAGGATTTTATTGGCATTTCCCCTGTTTCGATGAATATCGTCGCCGGAATGGCCTCCCTGAAGCCCTGAAACTTTCATCCTGAAGGATTTATATCCTTGCGGGACCGGATCTTTCTTCAACGGCATTTCTATAACGGTATCACGGCCTCCGGCACACCCGATAAAGAATTCGCCATCATCTTCCGAATCCAGGTTCAAAAGGATCCGGCTTTTTAAAACATTGGGATCAAGGCCGAATGCACCGGTTAAACCCGTTTCTTCATCGATGGTAAAAAGGCACTCCAGTGGGCCGTGCTTGATGTCTTTTGCTTCGAGCAGGGCCAGCATGGTTGCCACGGCAATGCCATTATCAGCGCCTAGTGTGGTGCCCCGGGCCTTCAGCCATCCATCTTCTATATAGGTTTGGATCGGATCTTTATCGAAATCATGCATCACATCGGCATCTTTTTCACAAACCATATCGACATGCCCTTGCAGGCAGACAGAAGGGGCCTTTTCCAAACCGGGGCTGGATGGTTTCCTGATTATAATATTACCGACACTGTCAGTAGTAGACTCCAGTTTATGTTCTTTTCCGAAACTCACCAGGTAGCTGATAATCTTTTCCTCCTTTTTGGACGGACGGGGAATTTTCAGCACTTCAGAAAAATAAAACCAGAGTCTTTCCGGTTGTAAGGAAAGTATAGATTGATTCATAATTGAGTTGATTTTTGGTTGTAGCAAAATTAAAATGATCGCACTCAGGCTGATAAGCTTTTCAGGGAAGATATTGTGTTTACCGGGTCGGGTGAGTCAAAAATGGTATAGCCTGCCACTAGTACCTGCGCTCCGGCTTTTATCAACTGGGGCGCATTTTCAAGTGTCACGCCACCGTCAACTTCGATGAGGGCATCCGTCTTTTTTCGTGCTATTAATTCCTTTAAATGCATAATCTTTTCTAAAGTGCTTTCAATAAAACTCTGTCCGCCGAAGCCTGGATTTACCGACATCAGCATGACCAGGTCGGCATCGGTGATGATCTCTTCCAGCAGCGATACGGGTGAATGAGGATTCAAAACCACCCCGGCCATGGCGCCCAGCTTTTTAATGGCCTGGATGGTGCGGTGCAGGTGGGTACAGGCTTCGTAATGGACGCTGATCACTTCGGCACCGTATTCGCGAAAACGCTCCAGGTACCGGTCAGGATCGACGATCATAAGATGCACATCAAGCGGCTTTTTCGCGTATTTCTGGATGGACTTCAGGACGGGAAAACCAAAGGAGATATTCGGCACAAAGACACCGTCCATCACGTCGATATGGAACCAGTCGGCTTCACTGCCATTAACCATTTCGATGTCACGCCGGAGGTTGCCGAAATCGGCTGACAGCATGGAAGGGGCGACGAGCGGAAAACGGTTCATCAACATAATTTATCCAAGGTATGATTTCAGGATTTTGCTACGGGAAGTATGCTTCAGCCGTCGGATAGCCTTTTCTTTGATCTGGCGGACCCGCTCACGGGTCAGGTCAAATTTTTCGCCGATCTCTTCCAGTGTCATCGGGTGCTTGGAATTCAGGCCGAAATAGAGCCTGACCACATCGGCTTCCCTGGAGGTCAGCGTTGAAATAGCCCGGTCAATCTCTTTCCGCAACGATTCCACCATCAGCTCTCTCTCAGGCGTATTGGTCTCGTCACTTCGCAACACATCGTAAAGGGTATTTTCCTCATCCTGGATGAGCGGGGCATCCATCGAAATATGGCGGCCGGAATTACGTATTGATTCCTTGACTTCGCTTTCCGGAATATCAAGCATTTCAGCTATTTCCAAGGAATCAGGCTCTCTTTCATGCTGTTGTTCAAGCCTGGCATAAGCCTTGTTAATCTTATTGATGGAGCCAATTTTGTTGAGCGGAAGGCGCACTATCCTTGATTGCTCTGCCAAAGCCTGAAGGATCGACTGCCTGATCCACCAAACGGCATAGGAAATGAATTTAAAACCACGGGTTTCATCGAAACGCTGAGCTGCTTTGATCAATCCCAGGTTGCCCTCGTTGATGAGGTCGGGGAGGCTTAGCCCCTGGTTCTGATATTGCTTGGAAACCGATACCACGAAACGAAGGTTGGCCTTAGTCAGTTTCTCTAAAGCATCCTTATCACCGGCCTTGATCCGGCGGGCCAGCTCGACTTCTTCTTCCGCAGTAATAAGCTCAACCCTACCGATTTCCTGCAAATACTTATCAAGCGAAGCAGTTTCACGGTTGGTAACTTGTTTAGTAATCTTTAACTGGCGCATAGGTCGGTTTATAGGGAGTACAAAGCTAAAGTAATTTGTACGATTCCGGCGCAGTTATGTTTCAAAAATTTATTGCCTTTGTGGAGGCGCAGGGAGCAATGCTTTCCTGGACAATTTAAGTTTTCCCGTACTGGTATCAACACCAATGAGTTTCACTTCAATTTGCTGTCCGACTTTCATGTATTCTTCGATATCTGTCACGCGTTTCCAGTCGATCTCGGATATGTGCAGCAAACCTTCTTTACCTGGCAGGATCTCGATAAAAGCGCCGAAAGCAACGATACTCTTCACTTTTCCATTGTATATATCACCGACTTCGGGCACGGCCACGATCTTTTTGATGCGGTCTTTTGCCGCTTCGATCGATTCTTTGTTGCTTGAAAATATATCGATCACCCCGGTTTCCCCGACTTCTTCGATAATGATTGTTGCGCCGGTATCTTTCTGAATTTCCTGGATGATTTTTCCGCCAGGCCCTATAATTGCACCGATAAACTCCTTAGGTACCGTCATTTTCTCGATCCTTGGCACAAACGGTTTATAGTCTTCTCTTGGGGTGGAAATGGTCTTCATCATCTCACCAAGGATATGATTCCTTCCCCGGCGGGCTTGTTCCAAAGCTTGTTGCATGATTTCGAAGGATAAGCCTTCAATTTTAATATCCATCTGGCAGGCCGTAATACCATCTGCCGTGCCGGTGACTTTGAAGTCCATGTCACCCAGATGATCTTCATCCCCCAGGATATCGGATAAAACAGCATACTTACCGGTTTCTTTGTCCGTTATTAATCCCATCGCTATACCTGAGACTGGTTTTTTAATCTTAACACCTGCATCCATCAGGGCAAGTGTACCGCCACAGACGGTAGCCATAGAGGAAGAACCGTTGGATTCGAGGATATCTGATACAATCCTGACTGTATAAGGATTTACATCATCTGCCGGTATTACAGGCTTAAGGGCACGCATGGCCAGGTTGCCATGGCCGATCTCACGGCGGCTGGTTCCACGTATAGGTTTTACTTCACCGGTTGAAAAACCGGGGAAATTGTAATGCAGCAGGAAATCGCTTGATCCTTCAATAACTGCTCCGTCAAGAACCTGCTTATCAAGCTTGGTACCAAGGGTTACTGTAACCAGGGCCTGGGTTTCACCACGTGTAAATATGGCTGAGCCGTGGGCAGCAGGTAAATAATCAACTTCGGACCAGATCGGGCGGATGTCCTCCAGGCCACGTCCATCAAGCCTTTTTCTTTCCACAAGAATGCAATTCCTGACTGCCAGTTTCTCGGTATCTTCAAAATAACGGTTGATCAGTGGCTCCAATTCCTTGCGTTTATCTTCCGCAATTGTTTCTATAAAGTTTGCCTTTACATTTGCAAATGCTTCATGACGAAGTTGCTTGTTTGCAACACCCTTCCCGGCAATTTCATAAAATTTAGGATAGGCAAAATCATGTATTGTCTGCTGTAAAGCGGCGTCATCGACTAATTCAGGCACAGCCATTTTATCTTTTTTCTCAGAAAGCATTTCGGCCAATTCGATCTGGGCACGGCATTGAACTTTGATGGCTTCATGGCCAAATTTAATCGCTTCAAGCATATCGGCTTCAGAGATCTCCTTCATCTGGCCTTCGACCATGACGATATTATCAATGGTAGCTGCAACCATCATGTCCATGTCTGCTTCTTCAGTCTGGGCAATGGAGGGATTGATAATAAGCTGGCCTTTTACCCTGCCAACCCTTACTTCTGATATCGGCCCGAGGAAAGGTATATTGGAAACCATGATAGCAGATGAGGCAGCCAGAGCCACTAAAGTGTCGGGAAGATTTTTTTTATCACCTGAAATCAACATAACCTGGACCTGGATCTCATTGAGAAAATTATCCGGGAACAATGGCCTGAGGGCCCGATCCACCAAACGGGAGATAAGTATTTCATATTCTGAAGGACGAGCTTCTCTTTTGAAGAAGCCTCCGGGAAATTTGCCGGTCGCGGAGTATTTTTCTTTATACTCAACCGTAAGCGGAAAGTAGCCTGCATTTTCCGAAGCCTCGGGGGCTACGAGTACGGTAGCGAGCAACATCGTGTCGTCCATTCTTACAACAACAGCTCCTGCAGCCTGTTTGGCCAATCTTCCGGTTTCAATGGAAATCTCGCGTCCGTCTTCTAACTTGAATTTTTTGATAATTGCTTTTGATGACATTTTCTTCTTTTTTTTCTATTGATTGATAAACATGAAAAAAGGCAATGCTGAGATTGCCTTTTTTCTTATATTCCTGACAATGATTGTCTATTTTCTAATGCCAAGGTTCTTGACTATTGCCCGGTATCTCTCAATATCGACCTCCTTCAGGTATTCCAGCAGGCTGCGGCGTTTACCGACCAGCGCTACCAGCGATCGGCGGGTGGCAAAGTCTTTCCGGTTTTCCTTTAAATGACCTGTCAGGTAATTGATCCGGTGCGTGAACATAGCGATCTGCCCTTCTGGTGAACCGGTATCGAATTCCGATTTTCCAAATCCGGAGAAAAACTCCTTTTTCTTTTCTGACGAGAGATACATATCGATCTTATTATTAGGTTTAAATTGAGCCGGCAAAGGTAATAATAATTTTTAAAAATTCAACATCGGGTCGGATTAATTATAGAATGAATATTTTACACTTTATCCTGGAACCAGAAGTTGCCATGGGATGGTTTTTGGCTTATTCCGGTTTAACCCATACCAGTTTCCATTGCGTACCATATAGTTCATAAGTAGTCCAGTACGTCAGTTTTTTTACGATTTCCCAGGTTCCGGTCTTATAAAATGAATAGGATGTTGTTCCACTTTCTTCGGCATCAATTTTCCTTCCGGCAGTAATCAACTCAGGGAAATCCATGTATAAAGAATCGGTAAACAGGTTGCGGCCGATCTCGGATACATCCTGGTTGTACAGCATTTTGCCTCCCTTTTCCATCACCCAGAGTTCAAACGCCTGGCCTTCGTTGATAGGCTTCATGATATTGCCTAAAATCTTTTCTGGAAGGAACAGTGCGGTAATGCCTCCTAAAATGGAATTATTTTTTACGATCGGGTGCATAATGACTGCCGCATAAAAACCCTCCACGGCAAGAAATTGCTGGCTCAGAACCGGTAGCTCAGTTTCATAAGCCTTGATAACATGATTCTGGAGGCTGATATCAGATCCCTGGAAACCATGGTAAACTGCCGGCTCAATGATTTGCATTATTCCTGCGGGAGTAATCTGCGCAAATTCGGTTACATCATTGAATTCATTCACTAGTTCCAGCAGCTTCGCCCGGATAAGGGTTGTATCCATGTTGATGGAACCCATGTACTCTACAGCCGCTGCCATTTTTTGATCAAGACTTGCGAATTCTGCTGTCAGATTAGTTTTTGATGTCACAAGAGCGTCAGGAAGCTCAACAGCTTCCTTCTTGCATCCGGCTGAAAAAATGGCAAGGCTGATAATTAAAAAAGTTAGTTTTGCTTTCATAGTTTAGTTTATTTATGACTTCATAGCGGATTTTTTATCCGGGAACACTGAAAAAATGGAAGAAAAGCCTGATATATCGAAAATTTCCTTAATCCCGGGTTGAAGGTTGCACAGACTGAACTGCCCTTTTACAGCTATCATTTTTTTCTGAACAATCAGGAAGACCCTCAATCCAGAGCTGCTTATATAATTTAACCCGGAGCAGTCCAGGATTATTTTGGTGCACCCTCTTTCGATTACCCCCATCATTGGCTTTTCAAACTCACTGGCATTGGTGCTGTCGATGCGTCCTTCCACACTGACAATTGTGTAGTCTTTTGACGATTCAACTTGTACATTCATGATTCGATATTTTTAGTAAGCATTAAATAATTTCTGTTTTCTTTACGTTGGTATTCAACTTTATCCATGATCTTTTTGATCAGGAATATTCCTAAACCGCCTATCGGCCTGGTTTCTACTGACAAAGTGATGTCGGGATCTATTTCTAAGGTAGGATCGTATTCATGTCCATCATCAATAATTGAAATGGAAAGCATATCTCCGATTTTTTTAAAATAAATCTCAATAGTATGCTTATTATCATCATCAAATCCATAATCATTAATATTGGTCAAAGCTTCTTCCAGAACTAAGTTTAAAGAAAATACCAGGGGCATAGATAGCTCCCATTCCTCGCCAAGTTCATTCAAAAAAACTTCCACTCTGGCTAATTCATCAATTTGATTATTTACCCACAAAACTTTCTCAAGTGATTCTTTATCCATTTTAAACAGTTATTATCTTTGTGATGTGATTCAATCCAATCGTGAATATCAAAAGAAGTGCAATAAATTAAGAATTCAATTAATTTAGATAAAATCATTTTCAATACAAATATAGCAGATATTACAAAGTAATTCCTGCAACGAGATATACACTTTTACTTGAGGGATTTAAGATAAGGCTTACGCTTAGGGGTAATGAAAAGCGATCAGTCACCGGAATTGATTTTTTTACCGTACAGCCAATATTAACAAAGGCTGCTTTTGGGGCGTAGTACGTGCCTTTTAGCTGATAGCCTGCAAAAGCAACGAAGTCAGCAGTGCCTAATTTATGAAAGTACTGAGGTTCAAGGTAAATACTCTTTGAAGTGTCGGCACCATAAAAGAAATAGGCCGCAATGAAATTAAAAGGCACTGTTTCGCCTCCTGAAAGCAATACCTGGGCTTCGAGAACATGGGCGGTAGTCTCCTCGCGGTAGTTGAAAAAATCAAAAGCGGAAGTATCATTAAAGCTCCAGTAATCCCAAATAGCAATGGTAACAAAGCCAATGGTTTTCGATAGGTAAAAGTCGGTTTCCTGTCCACCCTCCCCGGTTAATTTGTAAGCGCCCCAGGCGCCAAGAGTGAAGCCTTTCAAAGAGGCCGACACACAGGGTTGAATACTGGGGGCATGCCCGTTTTCCAAACCGCGCCATATAAATCGGCTCATAAGGTCAACATTTGCTGATAGAGACACAGCCGGAAGAGTATCCGATTGAGCGGATAGCGATGAAGCGCAAAAACATAACCATGACGCTGCAAACAATTGTAAAGCGCCGAGTTTTATTTTCATAATCTGATAAATATGCTGATTTTAGTCCCTTTATAATTTAAAAGAAACCATAAACTGATCTTTGGGCAGAATTGGTCCATAGGCTCTTGAAAATCCAAATGAAAGTGTTGATTTGAGCAGTGAAAAGAGAACGATCTCAAAATCGAGCTGTACTCCCGATGAAAAGTAGTTTTGCTGCGGCTGGTCGTTAGCAATATTCGTGAAAATACCCATGCCAAAGAGGGTAAACCTGGCATAGGTTGAATAAAGGCCCTTCAGTCCGAAACGTTTGAATCGAATGGGTTTAAAATTAATCTCCGTCGAAAATTTTCCATAGTTAAGCGCTGAAATTGCATCAATCTCAACACCCGGGAAACTTGACATTTCGCGATATTGCTGCACTGAGCGGTAATCGACATAATTATTGCCAAACCCGCCAAAGTAAAAGTAGGAGTTGGTTTTATCCGATTCTCCAAACGACTGGCCTGCCGAAGTCCTGAACCAAAGCGATGAATTCCTCAATGGCAGTAAAAAACCAAAATCAAAGTTACTGATCAGCTGCGGATAAAATGTTTGCTTTGCAAAACTGGTAAAGGCAAAAACATTCCAGTCATAGCCCTGTTCGGGCTCAATGGCGCCGAGCGATTTGCGCAAATAACTTTTATGGAAGTTTATGGTTGCGACATACAAATTGCGGTAATCGGAGGCAATATTCTGGTAAAATGGTAATGTTTCAAGGTCACCGTAAGCGGTCAGTTTGATGTAGAAATCGGTTTTCGATGGAGAAAACCTGTTTAACAATTTGTAATATTTGACAGAGAAGGAGTACCCGGCCCGGCTGAATTTGGTTGGGCCGAACAGATCATAAAAATCGGCATAGTTGTAATGTGCCGCGAATGTCCAATTCCAATAATTGTAATCGGCTGAAAGATGAACTATTTGTTTAGTTGGCAAAGCAGGAGTGGGGGAAAAAGAAAGTTTAAGTACTAGCGAATTCAATCCCATCGGATCCATAAAATTGAGGCGGTAACCGGCGGCCACGTAATCTTTATAGCCCTGCACGATGGGGTAAGCGCTTGCAAAGCGGAGTTCTTTAACGGGGCGATAACGTTTTTCAACAACATGCAAGGAGTCAAGATTTATTTTGGATGGTGGTGGTAAAATCCACTGTTCAACTTCGGGATTTATCTCATAAACTCGTTGACCAAGGAATTTGATCGGATTCACATCAGCAAGCGTATCAATTTTTATCATGCCGGCAACCATTCCTGCATGCGTATATTTGAATACGATCATTGAATCGGGGGAAATAGGCAATGGCCTGAAAAAGCCGGTTTCAGCGTTTGTCAGTATTTGTGCGCTGCGCGTTTCAAGTGAAATGCGAAAAATATTAGAGACCCCGGTATAATAGGACGTTCCGTAGAGGTATTTCCCGTCGGGCGAAAAGACAAAATTCGCGGCGGGATTGTCTTCAAACTCATACACTTCCTGGTATTCTTGTTTTCCGGCAAGTAAATCAGTAATTTTGAAAATAACAAGCCGCTGTCGCCCTGCAACATCCGAAAGCGTTGCAGAAAGCATGGATCCATCAGGGGAAATTGCCGGATCCGATAAATCCTGTCCAAAAGGAAGGCTGTATATGTTCTGGTACTTTGTGTAGGGACTCATAAACCGGACAAGCGAGTTGCGCCCGCTCATACTCTGAATACCCCAAAGGGAATGGTCTTTTGGATTGATGACAAGATTTCCGCACCGGGAGTACTTGACCAGATTTTTCGTTATACCGGTATTTAATTCGATCGATTGCAAGCCACGCCAGTCATTATTATGGGTTGAAACAAAGATCGTTTTCAATGAATCGTCGTAGGCGATACTGGTCACATAATAGAGGCCCGGACTGGGAACAGGCGCCACGCGCTTTTCATGCCCGGTGACAAGATCAAACGTGGCAATGTGGGCTAAGTTCCCGGGATAATTTACGGCGGCAACAATTTGGTTTGCCGATGGAATATAATACTGACGTGACACCGAGCCCAGGGTTTTGGCTGTAATCTGCCGGAAGTCCGTTATGGGAATCTTTCGTAACTCCTGTAGGTTTTCCATTTGAAATTCATGCTCCCACCTGATCCATTGATCCCATTCTTTCTGAATCTTAACACCATAAACCTGTTGGAACTGATTAGCGTAGAATCTTCGACTTGTATCGGTACGCGCGTAAAAAGCTTTAAGTTTCGGGATGCCGTATTTGTAAGCAAGATAGCTTACGAACCTTGTCCCGTAAAGGTAGGAATTCACACCCACCTGAAAATCGATCGTTGTCCCTTCTGTTTCAAGTCCGATCACATTATAGAAAAATGCACTGTCGTGCACCATCGTCCGGAATACCATCTCATCATATCCACCCATTACACGGCCAACGCCACCCGACATCCAGGTCTCCATGAAAACCGCAATCCCTTCGTGATACCACCGGGGAGAGTACCATCGCGGTGTGGTAAAATAGCTGTATACCATTGAAAGTGGATCACGGTTGTCGGCAATCACCTTGCCTCCGAAAATGGTCCTCAGAATTTTATCGTATTTCGATGCTTTGTCGCACATTACCTGGTGTGTGAGTTCGTGACTCATCAGCCACTGCATCCGTTCATTGGAAGGGACAACCGAAAAGGTATATTCAAAAGGCGAAACACCAATGTTCAGAAAGTTCCAGGGGATGACCATTGTTCCCCCGTTGCCAACATCTGAAAAATCATTAAAAAGCATGTTGGTCTCTTCCGACGGCAGATACCCCCAGAATTGTTTATGAAATGCAAGGGCGTTTTCAAAGGATCGAACGGTATGCGGAACCAGGTAAGAGGTGTTTTTATCAAGAAAGACCAGCCTGACATTTGAAGTCTCGAACTTTTGGATGGCGATCTTATTCTGGGCCGTGAGAGAACAGGGAATAGCTGATAATACTATTATGATATTGACCAGTTTAAACCAGCGCGAGGTTGATGACAAACTGAACCATGTCATATGAATCCGGTTAAGGATGTCAAATATAGTAAAACTTTTGGTTTTACTGTCCCGGATCAAAAACTCCGAGGTTCTGACTCCGCAGTACCCCAAGCATATTGTTTAGTCCCTGGGTAGCTCCGATGAAACCGAGATTCTCCTGAGAAAGATAAATAACGTTGAGTCCATCAGAAGCAGGCAAATACCCGAGCGATTGCGCCTGGATGACATTCTGAAGGCTGTAATTACTAAGAACAACATTCAGTTTTTCGACTCCAAAAATGGCAATTACCTGCATGCTTTGAAGGTTATCTGTCCCTGACAGTATAGCATTCAAATTTTCCTGGCTTCCAACCAAATTTTGCAGGCCAGGTTTATCTCCCACCAGAAACTGCAGGCCGGGCTTGTCGTAAACCATAGCCAGCCCGTTCATATTCAGCTTATCTTTCGATGCCACAGCACCCACTTGCTGGTTCGACTGAAACATCATGCTAAGGTCAGAGCTAACATTAGCCTGCATAGCATTGCTTGCAACAAAGGATTGAATACCCTCATTACTCGCGACAAACTGAAGCTTGTTTTGCGCCATGAAAACACCCAATTGCTCATTTCCCAACAGTCTATTCAAATTGTCCTGTGATGCCATGGCATAAGAAAGCATGCTGCCAACCTGCTCCTTGTTACCTAAAATCCCGGCTATTTGGATGCTTTTCACCAGCAACTGGTCACGAATCGATTTTAACCGGGCAATTTCTGTTTTCCTGGCCTGAATGGTTTTATTGGTCAGCATAAAATTATCCATGCTGAGCAGCGCCTGGCTAAGGACCGAATCCTTTTCATTCAGGGTGTTCACATAAGTTCCGAAATCACGGAGGTTCTTCTCCACATCCTGCGAAAGGTCTGCAGTGTCCTTTAGGTAAAAACCATTAAGCATGCTAATGGTTGTACCCAATGTCCTGTTGTTATTCTTTATAAAATCGCTGTAATCCTGCAAGATACTGACTTTTTTGGCATCTTCTGCCAGGTCCCCAAGACCTTGTGCCTTAAAAATCAATACACACGAATCAATTTTTGTGCTCAGATCCTGTGTGAAAAGAGAGAAATAAATCAGCCCCTGGATCATATTTCTAAGTTGAGCCGTATCATTAACAAACTCACTGCGCAACAGAATATCTTTTTCGGTCATCTGCTGTTTATGGTATTTTTCCGCTTTCCCGAAGGTTCCTGATGTCAGGCCTTTGAATACAGTCGGGAAGAAGAACGAAATACCCACGATCAGGATGGCAATGGCCACTACAATGCTGATGATTACTTTAACTTGCTTTTTCATATCATTATTTATTAAATTCATATTCTTTAATCCCATGAAGACGCCAGAAACGAAGGCAAAACCGGATCTGAAATCAGGTCGTGACCAAAAACCACGCATTATTAAAATTTCCGTTTTTTTCGGTTGTTTGTAAGTTTCTGTATTGATCTTTTTTAGAATTTCCTGTTTGAAATCGATGTCAACCGGATTTGCCAGTTCGCTCTCCATCTGCTCCTTTATCAATTCCCATTCTTTAGCAAACCGAACAGCTTCCGGATGACCGGCAAGGTAGGTCTCAAGTTCATGCAGTTCTGCTGCAGTTAACTCACCATCCACTTTCCTGTATATCTTTTCGATGATTTCTTTATCTGTCATTTTCAAAAAAACCATTTGCAATCAATCCTTTTCGCAATTGTTCCCTGGCAATAAACAACCTGGAACGAACTTTTTTAACCGGAATACGGGTAACTTCATTAATCTCTTCATAGGAGAATCCGCAATAATATTTCAACAACACCAAAACCCGGTAGTCATTGGTCAGGTTGAGTAATCCATTGTGCAGCAACCTGTTTGATGATTCATGATCAGAGGCTTCAGGATTTTCAGCCAATAACGGATCGATTCCGTTAAGGCTGATATTCTTTGGTCTTTTCCTGTTATAATTAATAGCCTCATTGATGGCCATCCGGTATATCCAACTAAAGAACCTGTATTTAAAATTGAATCCACCCATCTTTTCAAAAGCTTTGACAAACACATCCTGAGTAAGATCTCTTGCTGTTTCGAAATCGCCGACCATGCGTAATATGATGTTAAAGATCGTTTGCTGGTACCTGTCAATCAACACTTCAAAGGAGGAAATGCTGCCATGGATCACTTCGTACACCAGTTCATTATCGTCCTTCATCATCTTAAATACAGGAAAAATTGAAAAAGTTGGTGAAAGGTACAATTTTTTTTCAATCAAGCAGCGAAAGCTTCCACAAATCTTTGTGACTGACCCGTAAAACGGGAGCAATAGCGAGATAGCCGGCCCGCCCGATGGCCTTTTCCAGCGCTTTTAATTCTTTCAGCTTTGCCGGTATTTCAGGATCAGGGGCCATTTTCAGATCATTTTCTTTCAGCATGATATAACATTTTGCTTTCATCGAAAGTTCAAGATAGAGGCTTATAAAACAGTACATATCAAAAACCACCTCTTTTGGGAAATAGTGCTTGACCGTAAGGAGAAACGAACCAGCCTTTGTCTCTGTAAACCGTCCCTTTTTAATCATCTGTAATAAACTGACCTCTGTATCGAATTCCATTTCGAGCCAGTTGCGGATCGATTTTTCATTGGCCTGAAAGATCAGGCTCATACTGACAGGGATCAGGATCAATACGATCAAGGTTGAAATCAGTGGTGAAACCAGGAATTGATTAAATGTCCCATGGATAATAATGGCGGCCAAAGCACCGGAAAATGTAGCCAGGGTTATATTTGCATGACGGTTTAAGGCGCTCATGCAAATGATCCCGAAAATGGCGGTGGTTCCGCAATGCATCACGGCAGTGCCAAATCCCCGGGTGATCCATACCATAAGATTACCTTCTGCCTCGGCAAAATGAAACAGGTAAAAGAGATTCTCACAAAAAGCAAAGGTCGTCCCGATCGAAAATCCATAAATAGCCCCATCGATCATAAAGCCGATCCTGTTTTTTCGTATCAGGACCAGTAACAAGCCCATCTTCAGAATTTCCTCCACAAATGGAGCTATAAAACCGGAATAGGCTTCAAACGAAAATCCGAGATTTTTTATCAGGAAGGTGTTGAGGAAAAAACTCAGGCTGGCGCTTACGACACCCCAGGCAAGGCAAATCAAGAGCAGCATTTTGCTTGCCAGTTTCAAGCTGTCGAGATACAGTAGCATGACCAGGAAAAGGAATACTGGAATCAGACTGATGATGACCTTTATGACCATAATGAGTTGATTTAAACGTAGTTTGCAACCAATAATTCAGCAACCCCTGTGTCGATCTGATCCTTACGGCGGAGTTCATCAAACAGGTAAAGCAAATCCGGTACTTTTAGTCTTTTTTTCTCTTCTCCCCGGAAATCATATCTAATCTTACCCTGATGCATCATGATGACCCGGTCACCCAGATTAACGGCTTGCTGCATGGAATGGGTTACCATCAGGGTGGTCAGCTTACCTTCGGTTACAATCTGTTCGGTCAGTTCGATGACATTGCTGGCCGTTTTTGGATCCAATGCGGCCGTATGCTCGTCGAGCAGGAGCAGATCTGGCCTAAGCCAACTGGCCATAAGAAGGGTCAAGGCTTGTCGCTGACCACCCGACAGTTTTCCGATCGGGGTATCCAGTCGCTCTTCCAGCCCCATATTCAAGACTTTAACGCGGTATCTCAGGTCGCGGACCAACGAAGCCGGTAATCCCCAGCCCAGTCCCCGTTTTCCCCCCCGTTTTGCGGCCAGTGCCAGGTTTTCACCGATCGACATACCCGGGGCAGTACCGCTGAAGGGATTCTGAAAAACCCGACCGATCTGGCAGGCCCGTTTATGTTCGGGCCATCGGGTGATATTCCGGCCGTTCAGGATAATGGTACCGGCATCAGTCAAAAAATTACCAGCAACTGCATTCAACAAAGTTGATTTCCCTGAACCATTGGTGCCCAATACGCATACGAAGCAGCCATCTTCAATGGAAAGGCTTACGTCCTGCAATGCATTCACCTCGTTTATTGTTCCGGCGTTAAAGGTTTTATACAGGTTTGATATTTCTAACATGCTTTTATCTGATTAGTTTGATCTTTTTGGTCTGCTTCATAAAGCCCGGCAATACCAGAGCAAGAAATACAAATGCTGCTGTGATCAGTTTCAGATCATTGGGATTCATCCCCCAACGCAAAGCAATGGCAACCAGGAGCCGAAACAGGACCGCTCCGATAACTGCCCCGGCAATCAAAAGCCCCAATCTGTTTTCACTGATCAATGCTTCTCCAATAATGACGCTTGCGAGACCCCAAACCATCATACCGATCCCCATCTGCACGTCGGCAAATCCCTGGAACTGGGCCAGCATTGAACCGGACAAAGCAATGAATCCATTGGACAGCGCAACGCCAAAGATAATCATCCCTTTGGTATTCACACCGAGAGCCCTGATCATCTGATCATTATCACCCGTAGCCCGCATGGCCGTACCGATATTGGTGCGGAAAAACCACAACAACAGCAGGCTGAAGGCCACAATGATCAACAAACAAAAAAAGAGGGTCCAAAGATCCTTGGCAGGAACACTCCATCCGATGAGGTTAACTACCGCATTTTCCCCGGAAATAATATTTGAGAATTTTTCGAACCAGGTGAACAGGGTGTTCTGGGAAAGCAGCGGGACATTGCTTTTGCCCATCACATGGAGGTTGACCGAATAGAGTGCAGTCATCACCAAGATACCAGATAACAGCGGATTTATTTTAAACCGCGTATGGATCAGACCGGTTGCCGATCCTGCCAGCAGACCGCCGGCGAAAGCCAGTACAGTAGCCACAACCGGGTTGATGCCGGCAACAATAAGGGAGGCTGTAATGGCAGCGCCGAATGTAAAGGAACCCTCTGCTGTAATATCCGGAAAATCAAAAATCCGGAAGCTGATAAAACTTCCGAGAGCCAGGAGCGCGAGAATAAGTCCTATGGTTATTGATCCGATAAGTAGTGTCATTGACCTTGTGTTTTAATGATTAACTGAATTTTCCAACCCAGCCAACTCCTTGTTTAAAGGTGCTGTCCCCTAATCCGGCTATATCACGGGAGTCATGGATCAGGTGCAGCACATCCTGAACAATACTGCTTTCAAACAAGTGCAGGACCAGCTTGCCTGCTGACGTTTCCTGTTTGGGCAAAGCCTGAAAGGGGAATACAGCCGAATGGGTATGAATGAAAGCGGATGATCCGGGTTTAACAGGGCGTAGGGATGATTTTAACGGCCCCTCAGGATGCAGGGAATAAAATCCGAGTGAAACTGTCAGCATTCTGGAGAATGCCGGTTCCGTAGTAAAATTTATATTCTCCCGTATGCCGGGGAACTCAAACAACTGTTTTCCGTCCACAGGAGGTGCGCTCAGGCTGACTCCCACCAAACCGCCGCTTTCAGCGATCAGGAGAAATACAAACTGTTTTTGTCCGGAAGTCTGTGCAAATCCGGCTACCAGATCCTCCAGCGAGATAGATGGGACAAATTCCATTGGCTCAAATGAAATCCGGTTTGAAAAAATTCCCTCGGCTTGCAATGAGCAAAGGGCATTGATCTCGGGTTCAAACCTTCCGGTTTTTACCGCATAATCCGGAAGGTTTGATCCGTCAGAAGGCTTATAAACCAATGCTTCCCCAATGGCCAGAAATTCTCCGTACCGGCTTTTGCAATCTTCAAATCCCTCGCCAATGGCTCCAATCCCCAGACTGTAATGATTAGTCGTGAATTTGATTTTCTGGTTGTCAGTAGCTGTGAATCCGGAAGTCAAAGCTAAACCCGGATTTCCGGTTAAACGAATGGTCATCTTTTCATCTGATAATATTTCATTATCAAATCTATATCCCTTGATTTCCCGAAATTGGGATTCCACTTTTTTCATTGGAGTAGCTTCCGGTGTTGCTGCGGTCAGAATGCTTTTCATTCCTACCATTTCCAGAACATCGGATACTGTATCGGATAGAGCTTCCAGAACAAATAATCCGCCGATCTTTTTAATCTTTTTATGTTGACTAATCAGAATCCGTATGCCTGCGGAGCTAAGATACTGCACCCCGGCCATGTTCAGGATGAAGCGATAAGAACCCTCCCGAACAAGGCTATTGAGGTAGTCGTCCAGATGCCCGGCCCAATTGGCATCCAGTCTTCCTTCCAGAAAGATTCGCTGTTCTTCACCGCGAGGATCTTTCCGAATATTTAATTTGTTCTCCATACTATTGCAGGTATTGGTGTTATTGTTTGACAATTTTCAGCTGTGGGAAAACTGTGAAAAGCTGGTCGGGTAAGGGGACATCATATAACTTTGCGGTCTCCGGGCAGATCATGTAATCCGTCTTTTCAACATAGCGGAAAGGTATTTGCGCAGGATTTTTCCCGGATAAAACTTCAATCCCCATCTGTCCGGCTTCATAGCCTGCCTGAAAATAGTCACGCGCACAAACGGCAACAGCTCCCTGATCCATTTGATTCGTCACAAAACCATAATAGGGAATTTTACTATCCAGGGATACTTTCAGGATTGCAGAACTGCAGCTTCCGGTGAGATTATCAGAAATCTGGCAAAAAGCATCAATTCTTTGCGCAACCAGGGAATTTGCGGCATCGAGCACTTCTGTTGCTGAATTGGCGGGAACGGCTATCAGCTTAATTCCTATTTTTTGGGCCGCCTCCTCCAGCCGGTTCTTATAGGAGACCGAATTAATCTCCGCCGGTGTGAAAACGGTCCCGGCACGTTTCATTCCGGGATGCAGGTTTTGCACCAGTTTCATCAGTCCTTCAAAATCACTCATCGTGGAAATACCACAGAGATTGGGCAGATGATCGTCAAACGATTCTCCCAATCCGGCGGCCAGGGGATCCCCTACATTGGTGAAAACGATTTTCGAATTGGGCAATTTCTTCGCCAGCAGCTGAACAGAAGGGGTTGAAGTGGCAAACACCAGATCCCAGGTTTCATTGTTGATGGTTTCTGCAATACTGTTCAGGGTCGAAATATCGCCTTGCGCATTGTACACTTTGAGGGTAAAATCAACACTTTCCCGGAGATTTTTATCTTCCAGCGCTTTGCGTATCCCTTTTTCGCAGGCTTCGGAATTCGGACTATCGACAAAATGGACCAGTCCCAGCCTAAACTTGATCCCAGTGGGCAGGGAGTTACCTGTGGTCCGGTATTTTTGCGGTATTGTGAGCTCCAGGCTTTTTGCCTTTTCCTCATCGAAAGCCACCATTTCATTCACATAGTTTTCAATTGGAATAGTGTCGGGTGATGCCCCGTTCAAAAGCCGGCCGATCAAGTCTCCCGAATGGTATCCAACGCTCTGCCATCCAATCCCGATGGCGGCAAAAGCGCCCTTTCCGACAAAGGGCAAATCATTTACAATTAAAGGAATGTGTTGGTTGTTGCAGACCCCGGCGATCGCATCGAATGCCTGTAAAGCGGTATTGTCGCCTGACACATACAGGGCATCAATTCCTTTGCTTGCGATAACCTGGGTTGCTTGTAACACTTCAGATGAATTAACAACCGGCATTTCAACCAGTGTAAATCCCGATTTTTCAGCTAACTGGCGCATCACGCCAACCACTTTGCGGGAGTTTGCTTCCGAGGTGTTATAAATGGTTCCGATTTTTTTTGTTCCGGGAATCGTCTCTAAAATAAATTGAATCGTTTTTTCCACAGGAGGAAAGGATCCAATACCCGTAATGCCTTTAGCATGGTCCTCCCGGCTGATTCCGACTCCTGCGGCTATCGGATCATAACAATAGGTAAAAGCAACCGGATGTTTCCTGATGGTAGCCACCGCAGCAGTGACACACGGTGTGGAGGTAACCAGTACCAGGTCCATGGTCTGATGATCCATATTAAGCAGGATGGGTGCGATGTTCCCGATCTCCCCATTGGAATGAGATTCTTTTACATTCAGATTGCTGTCGCGCACAAAACCCAGCTCCTCCAGACGCATCCAAAGACCGGATAGTAATTCGTCATGGGAAGCTTCCGGGGCAAAATAGCAGAGCCCCAAAATATACTTCCTTCCGGCCAAAGCTTCGGATTTTGCAGGTCCGGCAGGCCGGAAAGTATTCCTCTTCCTATTCCGGTTCTGAAGATCAGAAATAAGTAAAATTGCCGAAACAAGGATCAACGCAATTATCCCGCGGGAAACTGATTTCATGGTATCTGTTTAATTAATAATCCGGGTAGCCCGGCGGATCACTTTTTCAGGGACCAGCAGACCCTGTTCGGCGCATGCTTTCCGGTTAATGATCAGATTGTAGTTTAGTATCGGTTCAATCCGGTTCCCGGAGAAAGTTCTTCCCTTCAGGATTTCAACGGCTATAAGCCCGGCCTGATAGCCCCATTGGTCATAGTTGGCGCCAAGCCCGATGGCTGCACCCTTTTCGGCCTGCAAAGGATCGGTAACAAATAGGGGGATTTTTTGCCCGGAAGCCAGTTTCGCCAGAACCGGTAAACCCAGGTAAACGGTATTGTCGGCGGATGCCACCAGGGCGTCAATTTGTTGTCCGGCAAGATATTGTCCGGCTTGCAGGATATCATTCGTACTTGTCACCGATGCGGTCACGAGGGTGAGTCCCCGCATAGAAAATTCTTTGCTCAGGACTTTAACAGAATACTCTGCATTGGGTTCGGCATTGTTATAGGGAATTCCGATACGCTTCAGATCGGGAATACATTCCATCATGAGATCAACAAATTCACCGACTTTCAGGGGATCATAAACTCCGTAAAGATTTTCAGGTATAGTTTTAAGACCCATCTGCTCCGGTCCAAAAGCAACCGTAAAAACAACCGGAATAGTCCGAACGGTCTGTGCGGCAGCCGTCATACAGGGTGTGCTGTTGGTGATAATCAGATCCACGTTTTGAGTCAGCAGGGATTGCAGGATCATGTTGATCATTGAAAGATCGCCCTGTGCATTATTATCAAGCACCTTGATGTTCTGTCCGTCTATAAAGCCAGAATCTGCCAGGGCTCGAAAAACACCAGCCTTGGCTGCATCCAGAACCGGATCCTGTGTGATCTGAACATATCCGATCGTAATTTTTTTCTCAGCCGGCTGGCAGGCAGCCAATAAGGCCATGGCCACGACGCCGAAAATAAAGTTTAAACGGTTCATTTGAAAGTTAAACATGGCCATTAAATTGTATCGCAAGTAAGGTGATATCATCTGATTGAGGCATTCCTGATGAAAATTTAGTAACATCTAGTATGGATTCTTTTACAACCTCTTCAATAGGATGAGCCACGTGAGTTTGAAGATAGTTTTCCAAACGCTCTTCCCCATAAAGCTGTTCATGAATATTGAAAGCTTCAGTTACTCCATCCGTAAAAAGGAACAGAAGGTCGCCGGGAATCAATTGTACTTTTTTTGAATGATATATAAAATCTTCCATGCAACCCAGAACAGTGCCTGCGGTCATTTGTACCTTACGAACCTGGTTTCCTGAAAGGATATATGGAGGATTATGGCCGGCATTGACATATTCAACCTCCCCGGTCGTCGTGTTGAGAATACCATAGAAAACCGTAACAAACATGCAGGAAATGCTTTCATTACAAAGCAATCTGTTCACATAGTTCATACACTCTTCGGTAGATATGCCTTTTAGTCCTGTCGCTCTTATCAGGGTTCGGCTAACCGCCATAAAGATAGCTGCTGTAACACCCTTGCCGGAAACATCGCCGATCACAAAACCCAACCGTTCATTATCGATCAAAAAGAAGTCGAAGAAATCACCCCCAACTTCTTTTGCTGCAATCATAGAAGCGAAAATGGAAAATTCAGTGCGCTCCGGGAATGGAGGAAAAGTTTTAGGAAGAATAGCCTGCTGGATTTCACGGGCAGTCTGCAGATCCTGTTGAATAGATATCAATTCATCATGTTCCTGCAAGTTTAACCTCATCATGGTTATCTCATCCAACGTTTTATTAATGGTAATTTCCAGATCATCAAAACTGATAGGTTTGGTGAGAAAGTCAAAAGCTCCCCTGTTCATGGCTGTTCGGATATTTTCCATATCGCCATAAGCCGAAACGATCACTGTTTTTAATACAGGATTTTTCAGCTCTTTCAACCTCGTGAGTAAAGTCAATCCATCCATTTCAGGCATGTTGATGTCGGAAAGGATGAGCCCTATTTCAGGTTGTTCAATTAGTTTAGTCAGTGCTTCCAACCCATGATGAGCAAAAACAAAATCATAAACGCCATCCCTGATCTGCCTGCGAAACTTTTGTCGGATCAGTGGCTCAAGATCCACTTCGTCATCTACCACCATTATCTTTACATTCTTCATCAACTGTTCATCCATAATTAAATATTTTAGTCTCTTTTCTTATAGAAATTTGGTGCTGAATTTAAATCATCTTCATTATAATTTATTTGGGAGCGATATGGTAAACTCGGCAAATTCGCCCTCTTTCGAGTCAACCTTTACTTCACCATTATGTTCCTGAACGATAATATCATAACTTACCGACAATCCTAGTCCTGTGCCTGAACCGGCAGGTTTGGTCGTGAAAAAAGGATTAAATATCCGGTCAAGGATGGTTTGCGGGATTCCTTTTCCATTGTCCCATATCCGTATGATAATTTTATCCGGCGTCTTTTGAGTACTTACCCTAAGGATGGGGAAATAGGAATCTTTCAGCTCCTTTTTTTTCTGTGCTGTTGAATAACAAGCATTATTGATCAGGTTAAGGAAAACCCTGCTCATATCCTGGGGGACCACATTAACCAATCCGATGGATGGATCATATTCCGATTCAATTTTAATATTGAACGTATTATCGGTTGCCCTTAAACCATGGTATCCGAGGGCAACATATTCACCAAGCATTGCATTCAGGTCCGTGGGCTGAATCTCTCCCGATTTGCCCCGGGAATGGAGCAACATGCCGCGGATAATGCTGTCGGCTCGCTTGCCGTGTTCATTGATCTTTTTAACGTTGCTTTCAATATCCCGTAGAATACCTTTCAAATAGTCCGAGTCTTTGGGATCAATAATTCCTGATAATTTGTCTATTTCTTCGATTACTTCTCCAGCCAGTTCCACGGAAAGCTCAGAAAAATTATTGACAAAATTTAAAGGGTTCTTTATTTCGTGGGCAATTCCCGCGGTGAGTTGTCCCAGCGAAGCCATTTTCTCAGATTGAATCAACTGGGTTTGGGCAGCTTTCAGTGTGGCAGTCCGCTCTTCGACTTTTTGTTCAAGTGTGCGATTGTACTCTTCCAGCTTGGCATGTGAAATTTCGAGCTTTTCACCGGCTTCCTTCAAATCGCTGATTGTCCTGGTGAGGGTATCCTGCATATAATGAAATGCCGCATTGAGCCGACCGATCTCATCCTTTGAATTGATTACGGGAAGTTCAACATCGAATTCACCCTTAGCAAAAGTCTCAGTGGCTAAGGTGAGCCTGCGCAACGGACTGGTGATAGAACGCGAGATCAAAATAATAATTAGGATGAGGATGGCACCACCTCCCAAACCGAGGCCCATAACTATCATTCTCAGGCGGTTTGCATCAGCCATAAACTCATCAACAGGAAAGACAACTCCGAGGGACCAGCCATTTAAAGGTACCGGGGCGTAAGCAATCCAGCTGAGTTTTCTGGTCTTCATATTACGATATTCAATTTCTGCGAAACTGGTCTCCCCTTCGATCATGTGTCGTCCTATTTCTCGCAAGGCGGATGATTTTTGTTCATCCGCGATACTGAAAATAGTTTCGTTCATGATAAAATCCTTAATCGGATGGGTTATCATACTACCGGTTTTCGAGATCATAAACGCATACCCTGTCTCATACACCTTGATTTCATTCACGTATGGCTGCAACCAGTCAAGAGAAAGATCGATGGTGAGGATGCCCACGAATTTCTTTTCCCCATCTTTTTCAGAATACAAGGGAACTGAGTAAGTGGAAAGCAACATATCCGCGCCACCTGCATCAAAGTATGGTTCACTCCATAATGCCGTACCAAGTTCTTTAGGTATCTGGTACCAATCCATATAGAAATAAACATACTGGTCATTGCCCAGATTCAGGAATTCAATTTTATCGTCTTTCCGGTAATAGTAGAATGAGTAAAACTTCTCCGACTGATTTTTAAAGAAAGGCTCAAAAGCAAGGCAGGCGCCTATTATATCCTTGTTATTTTCAACCATCATCCTGAGCAAACGGTTCATTTCTGATTCATCAAAATCATTTTGTTGATAGATCTGAGCAAAATTGTCAGGAACCCGCTGAATGGAGCTTAACACTTTTTCAATTTTTGAAACGGTACTTTTGGTGAGGTATTCAGCGTTTGATTTTAAATTTTCAACGACGATATCACGGGTGATTTTTAATGTATAATGAAAGATCAGGATGAATATAACCATAATGCTTACAAAAACATATATGATCATCTTAAACGCCAGGCCTCTTCGTAGTTTTATCTGTGATTCCTTTACCATATGCTTATCATTTCAATGATAATCATCGACTTTCCGACAATTTGTTATAGGGTTTATAAAATGAATGATAGGGGGTAACCTTGTTAATGAACCGATTCTCTATCATGATCTGCTGAACAGTCTCATAATCTTTTTGCAGAAGGTTGGTATTGATCGTATCACTCCCTGTAGGAATATACAGTGCCTTATAATGGCTTAGCATCCATCGCTGATGAGAACGGTTGACAGGTTGGTTTTGCTTTTTAGCATATTTTTCCACGATGTCAATAGCTTCCTCCTGGTTATTAAATGCATAATTCCAACTTTCCAAAGCGGCAGTAACGAAATTCACACACAGTTCCGGATCCTCTCTGACCTTTTCAGCAAGGCAGTAAATGCCATCTTCAAGGAAATTTAATCCATAGTCTGCAAAAAAGAATTTATTCAACTCATCCTCATTAGTCCCGTTGTTTAAAACAGAATGGTACTCATCGAACCAATTGGCATTGAGGATATCAACCCCACCCTGGAGAAAAAGATTATTGGTACTGCCAATCAGGATAATTTTGACATCAAGGTTATATTTTTTAAACAAAGCTTGGGGTTGCCTTTCGTACCCAATCCATATTCCTGCCCGTTTGCCATTCATATCCTCGAGTTTCGAGATTCCGCTGCTTTTTTTAGTTATAAGCATCAGGGAAGAACGGGATGACAATTGTGCAATATTAACGATATCAACGCCCTCATCCCTCAGCTCTATAGCATTAACCAACCACAACATGGCAAAATCAGTTTTTTTATCCCTTATGGCTGGTGCGACAGGCATGAGCGGGTCAAAAGGCAGCATCTCCAGGTGTATTCCATGTTTTTGGAAAATCCCTTTTTCAATCCCGACATAATAGCCGGCAAATTGAGCCGAAGGAACCCAATATGGAAGCAGCCTTATCTGATGCATCGGTTTGCCAGTGTCCTGAACAATAAGATTTTCCGTATTAATATTGACTGGAGATTGTACAGGCTGGTTATCGCATGATCCAAATGATATAGCCAATATAATGAGGAGAAGAAAAACATTGGTATTCCTGGTTTGAGATGGAAACGAAACACAAAATTCAATGATTGGTTTACACCAACATGGAATAGAAAACAACCTGATCATTGACATGATAAAAGTATTTTTACATGAGTAAAAATACAAAAAGACAGACACCGATCTCATCTATGCGTCATATTAATTTTCTATTTCCCTTTTTGATCTTTCTCCGGATGGCATTTATTAAAAATTCCATTTGAGACGAATGTAATAAAGAGATCCGTAATCGCCGAATTCCGTCAGTTTATCTCCCCAGAAAACTTGCCCTATGAGAAGAAGCGACAGGTTGTTGGTAAGGGAAAAGTCGACCGAGGGTCCGGCAAAACCTGATTTGTCATTGGGATTGAAAATGCAGGCCAGGTCGGCCCTGATGAGGGGCGATACCGGGTAGCCAATTCCCGCATATAACGAATGCATGGCACGGGTGAAGTTTTTTGCGGATATATCGGCGTATAGCGATAATAATGTCCCATTACTCGCTGGTCCCCTTGTACCGGCGCTGTTGAACAAGTAGGAACCGTTTATAAAAAGAGAGTTTTTGAATGTGTAATTCATACTAACAGAACCAACCAGTACACCGCTGCTGTCCGAAAAATGTTCATATGGATGAAAATAGCTCAATTCCCCCGTAAATCCAGCTCCTTTGATATCACCTGACCAGCCGGCTCCTACTACCATATCCCCTTTCATTACCCCGCCAAACGCCTGGAAATCATAATTCCAGCGATTAAAACGGTACATGAGCGCTGAAGTAATTTTATCATCGTGATCAATTTTAAATCCGATCTGCACCGAAGAAGTCGTCCCGGTGAAATATTCCAGTAAAACAGCATCACAACCGGGCCTTTCCACGTAATCAAAATCAAAATAGTTGAAAGAGTTAAAGATATCATTAGGCGTCCAGACCAGGTTGATGCCCCAGTTGATCCGCTGCCTGCCGACGGTTGTTTCAAAATTTCCCACCTTCCACTTAACATTCACGCGGTCGATGTTTGAGTATATATAATAAGATGAATCACTTATCCAAAGATGGGTGAGGTCGAAAAAGCCATCTTCTAAAGTTGATAATTCAGCATAAAAGGGATAATATAGCTGAACCATCTGTCCCAGGTTCATATTATTCCTCACCCCGATGTGGAAAGAAAATGAATTACCAGGAGCCCAGCGGAAATCAATCCGGTTGTTGATCGACGTCATTGTTTGCCACTGATTAGTTGCCGGTGGTATCCATAAATTCTGAAGTGTCTGCAAATACCCGTTCAACCGCCAGTTCCGCTCTTTTTCCTGCGCTGAAAGCTGGAAAGTAAGTGAAGCAATGAATATGATCAGAATGAACTTTTTCATTCAGAAACCTGGAGTTTGAAACTTGAAACTAGAAACTTGAAATTTGGAATCAAGTATCTCATTTCGTCTCATCTTTGGCAACCTTCCCATCCTCAATCGTTATAATCCTCCTGGCACGATCCATCACGCGCTGATCGTGAGTGGAAAAGATAAAAGTCGTTTTGTACTGCTCATTCATCTTCATCATAATATCCAGCAATTCGGCGGTTGATTTACTGTCGAGGTTGGCGGTAGGTTCATCGGCCAGGATGAAACGGGGTTTGGAGGCCAACGCCCTTGCTACCGAAACCCTTTGCTGCTGGCCGCCGGAGAGGTCGCCGGGCCGGTTGTCTATCTTATCAGGCAGCCCCACAGCTTCAAGCAATTCAACTGCTCGTTGCTGCCTTTCTGTTTTACCTACCCCCTGCAATTGCAGTATGAACTCAACATTTTCCCTTGCGGTCAAAACCGGGATCAGGTTGAACGACTGGAAAACAAAACCGATATTGTGCAGCCGGAAGTCGATCAAACGGCGGGAAGGCAGGCCGGTGATATTGGTGCCATTGATATATACCTCCCCGCTGGTAGGTGCATCCAGGCCACCCAGCATATTCAGCAAGGTGGTTTTTCCTGAGCCGGAAGGGCCGACTATTGCAGTAAACTCGGCTTCTTCAATCGACAGAGAAATCCCGTTCAGTGCATTGACCGGAACTTTGGTCTCCGAGTAAACCTTGTGCAGATCTTTTGTTGTGATAACGCCCATACCATTAAAATTCAAAATTCAAAATTCAAAATTCAAAATTTCTCATGCGTCTTCCCTGATGGCTGCTGCCGGGTTAAACCGAAGTGCCTTCCTTGCAGGATAGATCGATGAAATTATTGCTGTAATGATTACAAGAACCGTCATTCCGATATAAAAATCCAGGTAAAGCGAAGGGTAAACCAGTGCACTATATCCGAAGGCCTCATAACCTTCCGCCCAGGCTGCGAAATTCAAGCCATTCATCCCTGTAAAGTGTATGGTTACAGCACTGATCACGATCCCGAAAAAAGTTCCGACCATAGCAAGAAATACCGTTTCCAGCATGATCATGAGGAATACTTTTCTTTTATTCATTCCGACAGCCATAAGCATTCCAATTTCCCGGGTGCGCTCTAGGACTGCCATCATCATTGTATTGATAATGCCAAAAGCCATTGCGACCAGGATAATGATCAGCAGGAAATAAGACATCTGATCCATCATGGAGCTTAAAGCTAACAGGATTGGCTCGAGTTCCTTCCAGGGCAATACACTTAAGGAGGGGAACTTTGCTCTCAGGTTATCAGTAACCGGGTCAGTCTGGTCAACATTATCGAGTAATATGGCAATTTCTGATGCTTTCCCCTGCTCGTACCCGGTAAGGGAGATAAGGTCATCTTTTTTAACAAAGATATTCGGTTCATCATAAATTGCATTAGAGGTTTTATAGATGCCTGAAACCCTGAAAAGGCCGTAGGCCAATTCGCCTGAAGCATGCTGAATCGTGATAACGATTTTCGAACCGATTTTCGCTTTGAGTTTAGTCGAAAGCTTTTTGCTGACTAGAATGGGGGCGCTTCTGCCGGTGGTTTCAAAATAATCTCCTTCGGTAATGAATTGGTATATTTTGGTTACAGCTTTTTCCTTTTCAGGATCGATTGCATTTATTATAACCCCGGCACCGGTGGCGGCAGTACTTGCCATCGCCAAAGCTTTGATCCGGCTCGAAACTGCTCTGACGCCAGGAATGGACGAAATTTCATCCTCCATCTGCTTTACGGAATCCATCGAGAAAGCCAGGGATTGGTCCTGCATGAATTCCGGTAGGTGGATCTGAATGTGGGAAATCTCATTATGGATCGAGGCATCAATTTTCTGCTCAACCATTCCATTTGAAATAGCTATCATAAACAATATTCCGAATAACCCCAACGTCACAGCAAGTATGACCACAAGGCTTCTTAGCTTATTCCTCCAAATATTTCGCCAGGCAACTGAGATAATCATCATCTTCCTTTTATCGCATTAACCACTTTAAACCTTCCGATCACAGTAAGCGGATATATCAGAGTCAGTAAAGTAATCATTATAACCACCATCGATTGGCTCACAAAATAGCCGGGTTCCAAAAGGAATGGCATGACCGGTTCCATATTGTATTCAAGCATAGCATCGGCTGCCTCACCGGTGAGGGGAATCGGGTTGTGATAAAAGTAGAGGATGAGCGGGAAGCTGGTTATAACGCCGGCCAGAATACCGATGAGGCTAATAATCAGCGTTTCAAAGAAAACGATGATAGCCAGCTTATAGCGATGCATCCCCACGGCCACCATAATTCCGAATTCCCTTCTGCGCTCCATCGTCATCATCAGGATGGTGCCCAGAATGCCAAAGCCGACTACCAGGTACAGGATCCCAAGCATAAACTGCCCGCTGATATTGTCTCCTTCGATCCCCTGGACCAATTCAACCAGCATGTCTTTCCATACCATAACTTCAAGATTATCCGGGTTGATCCGGGCTAGGTCATCACGTGTTTTGATCATCTTATCCGGGTCGGCAAGCATAATCGAAAGGGAAGTCAGCCTGGAAGGTGTGGCGTACAATTCCTGGGCAAGGGAAAGGGGAATGTACGTCATCATGTTGTCCATATCAGGCTGCACGAAACTTATGATGCCTTTTACAGGAAATGCTCCGGCAGCAGTCATTCCGTGGTATCCCTGACCAAGGAGCACCACCGTATCGCCGACCTTGACTTTCAGGTATTGTGCCAGCCCTTCTGCGAGTAATATCGAATGATCATTATCAGTAAGGTATTCCCCGCTAACCAGTCGGTTTTTTAAACCGGATATTTCATTTTCCGAATCGGGCTGGGTCCCAATCACAGCCGCACCTTTGGTTTGTTTACCTGATGAAAGAAGGGCGAAAGATTCCAGCCGGGGAATAATTTGGGTCACATTAGGATGACCCAGAATTTTTTCCTCCAGCGACCGGCTGGTTTCGAAAGTGTTATCGATGCTTTTATCTGCCCAATATCCCTTTTCATGTACCTGTATATACCCGGTGGAACTCTTAACCGCACTTTCTACCATGCTTGCATAAGACCCAAGCTGCATCGACCGCATGATCAGGGCCAGGAAAAGGGCAAACAGGACCGAAGTGATGGTCAGTAAAGTCCTTCTTTTATTCCGCCAGAGGTTTCGCCAGGCTATTTTAAAATAATCTTTCATTACCTCACATTCTTCATGTTTTGCTGTGAAAAGAAATCGTCTTCGATGGGTTTGTTGAAAACCACGTCTATCATTTCAAGGATAGTCTGGTTACCAGGTTTATCAACGGGAACCATCACCATCCTGGAAGGAAGCCTGCGGTCACCCATCTGCCGGATGTTGGAAGAAGTCATCTCATTGACGATTTGCCCATCTTCATCAAAATATTCACCTTTAAGCTCAAAGTAGTCCTCCTTTGATATCCAGAGTTTAATTTTACCCCAGACAACAGCTGCTTCTGGCTTGGGAATCAATTCGATGATATAACAGTCATAGCCTTCTATTTTTTCCGAACCGGTTATCTGGTGGGTGAAATCATCGATAATGGAATTCATCCTGACCAGGTCGTCGTTGGTAAAATCCGAACCCATCCACGACTGCCCCATCATGGAAGGGGGAAGTTTGATCATGCGGTTGATGCTGGGCATCCAGTTCCACATATCCTGGCCTCTTTTCATAAAGACCTGTCCTTTATCCCTTACCGGTTCGGTAATATAGATAAGGTAGTATTCGGTGCCTTTCGACCATGACTTCATGGTGACTTCACGCGACCAATCGGGCCTGACGATGGTCATTTTCATGGTCCCCTGGCTGGTATTGCCATTTGCTTTATCATTGGCCCTTTTCACAATCTCCCTGGCACTCAGATCCTGGGCAAAAGAGGAAAAGTCCAGGGAAATAATAGCTGCAAGAATAAATAGTAAACAGATCGGTTTATCTCTCATTATTCGTCTTTTTACGCAAAACTCAGAACTCAGAACTCAGAACTATCAGGCAATCATTTCGGCTTTCATCAGCTTATCCAGGGCTGATTTAACAGATACGGGATTTTGTGTACCAAGCATAAACTTTTTACCATTTTTAAATTCGAACAGCACACCCATGTTTCCACTGACATTGTACGCTTTGCCTTTTCCGAAGGATCCCAACCTGATGCCCCAGCCTCCATAGTCTTTTAATGGGTTGTATTTTTTCACTTCATAACGCAGGATATCTTCCGCTTTGATGACTTTGGGCTTACGCTGGAATGGCCTGAACCGGTAATGGACCCCGTTGTCATTAATAATGGTCTCAAGCGTAAGTACTCGGAAAAGGATGATGGTCAGTACCGGGAACAGACCGGTTAAGATAACTGCCAGGTTTGAAGAGGGGTTATTACCAAAGGGTATACCCATGAATATCTGCTGCACAAGCTGCCAGATCCAGATCCCGCTCAGCATCAGAATTAACAGCCATATCCATAACTGCCTGAATTTCTGTTCTTCTTTATAATATATCCGATTGGATCTCTTCAAAGCGTTTAATCATCATTAGTTAACCCGCTATTTAATAAGATTATTGATGGCCTGGATGTATTTTGTGCGTATCAGGTTCAGCCTTTCAGGGGTACATTTATCATCATAAATCCTGATCAGATCGACCAATCCCGATTTCCGAAATATTGTCCCAAGTGCAGCATCAAATTTCGGATTTTCCATATTACGCTTAAGGTCAACCGTAATTTTTTCAAATTGGTTAAATCGTAGCTGCACCGGAATGCTGAGATAGTAAACGCTTGCTACTTCTGCATCTTTGAAAGTGTAATCTGAAATAGCTTCCATGAGGAAATACTTTTTCACCTTTATTATCCCTGTATAAGGCTCAATTTTACGGTTGCCCATAAATTCGATCCCTTCATCCTCATAAGCTTTTAATATACGAGGCACTTCTTTATAGCTTGTAAGTTCTTTAAACCGGATACAAGGATTAAGCATATTATAGAGGGTAACCATGCCCGGTGTGCCATCAAACTTAATATTATGGTCACTTTTGATTTTTTGGGTGACCCGGATTATTTTTTCTTCAGTATATTTCGAACGGGTAATGGCAAACAGAGATTTCGGCATATCATTATCAGGCACAGTTGTGCCATGGTAGCCCGGAAAAGGGTGAAAAGCTTCAAGAACGAGTTGATTATAGCCCACCGGGCCAAGCATTTCTTTCTTTTCTATTGTTCCAATGGTTTCCAGAAGAATTTTCTGACTCATTTCTGATAAACTTTAAATATTTATAAAACTTTCGCGGGGCAATAATATAGCTTTTTTTGTTGTGAACCAAGTAACAATTAAGAATTGCCTGTTAAACGATCACTTTTATTGCTGCAGGCTGGATACGGACGAAAATTTCCTTTCCCATTTTAATGGCTTCTCCATCTATATTGACCCGCTTTCCCCTTTTCCGGACTATAAAGATCTCTGTTGTTTTATATGATTCGATATAGGAAGACTGATCAATTTTACCAGTGAACAATAGTCCGATCATCCTGGGGATTTCGCCCACCGGGAATTTTTTGACAATTACGATATCGAGCAATCCATCATCTGGCTTTGCGGTAGGAGCGATGACCGTGTTATAACCGAACTGGTTGGAATTGGCGATTGATAGTAATAATGCACGTCTTGTGATCTTTTGGTCGTTAAAGCTCAATGTATATTCCCTCTCACGATAGCGGAAAAATTCCATCATCACCACCCTGGTATAGCCATAAAATCCCCTCTTTTTAAGTTTCCGGTATTTGTTGGCAACTCTCGCATCGAAGCCTAAACCCGCAATGCTGGCGAAAGGATAACCGTTTATCGAAGCGATATCGATGGTCCTGGTATTCAGGTTATTTATAAGCTTTATCGCTTTTTCGGGCTCCAGGGGAATTTCAAGGTGCCTTGCCAGCCCATTACCGGAGCCGTTAGGGATGATTCCCAGTATCAGCGGAGTATTGCCCATTCCCTGGACAATTTCATTAATTGTGCCGTCACCGCCGACTGCCACCACGATGTCAAAATTATCCTGCACAGCGGCGGATGCCAGTCTCATGGCATCTTTCGGGCTGGAGGTTCCTTGAATAGTATAATCGAAGCGGTTCAGGTCCAGATTTTGCCTGATCAGGTCTTCCAAACCTTTAAGCTTTCGGACTCCCGAAAAGGGATTATAAATGAAACATATCCTGAGCTTTTTCATTCTCCAGCTATAATCATCAATCTGTCCAAATTATGTTTTTGCAAATTTAACTTAAATCATTCCAAACTCCATCTATCTGTTCCTGGCAAAAGCGGCATTTTGAGTTGACGATATTGTTCTGCAAAATGGAGAACCCTTTTCTTTCGATTATCATTTTTTTGCAATGCGGGCAGTAGGTGTTTTCCCCTTCATGGCCGGGGACATTGCCGATGTAAGCGTATTTGATCCCGGCGTTAAATGCAATCTGCCGTGCTTTTTCGAGGGAAGCAACCGGGGTTGCGGGAAGATTGGTCAGTTTGTACAGAGGTTGAAACCTGCTGAAATGCAGAGGAACCATATTGAGATCATTTTCGGTCAGCCAGTCACACATTTCTTTGATCATATCGAAATCATCGGTCCATGTCGGTATGACAAGGTTGATGATCTCCAGCCAAACACCTTCTTCTTTCAGGATCTTGAGGGTATCCAAAACCGGCTGAAGGGTCCCTGCATTCAGCATCTCGTAGATTTCATCGCTAAAACTCTTAAGGTCGATCCTGGCCGCATCCAGGTATTTGCTTAACCGGCGCATCGGGTCAGGGTTGATGTAACCGGCCGAAACCATAAGGTTTTTGATTCCCTGTTGCCTGGCAAGCATCGATGTGTCGAGCGTGTACTCATAGTATGCGACCGGGTCGGAATAGGTATAGGCAATAGCTTTGCAATTGGCTTTTTTTGCTTCGGCCACAACCGCATCGGGCATCAGGTCGTAGTTACGGGTTTCTTTGGGGCTGACTTGTGAAATTTCCCAGTTCTGGCAGTTCAGGCAGGCGAGATTGCAGCCTGCTGTGGCGATTGAATAAGTAAGGGTTCCGGGCAGATAATGAAAAAAGGGCTTCTTTTCGATTGGATCGATATTGACTGCGCAGGGATTGCCGTAACTTATCGAATACAATTTGCCGTCGTAATTGACATTGGTCCGGCAACTGCCGGCCTTGCCCACTTCAATCTCGCACTTCCGCGGGCAAAGTTTGCATTTGATTCCCTTTGGCGTATCAATAAAATAAAGCGTTGGAGTGCTCCATTTCCAGGGCATGTCCTGAGGGAAAGCACTATTGGGTATTAATGGAGAAAGGTTTTCATTCCCGAAGGAACTGCCAGCAAACCCAGTAACCATTTCATTCCCGAATGACCTCAAACCCATGGCACCCAGGCAAAGTCCGCATCCTCCCAGGAAGGAGTTCTTAAGGAAATCCCGCTTTGTGATTATTTTTTCTGATTCCATAGGTGAAAAATAATACCAATTAAAACGATATCATCTTTCAATCCAAAAGTAATAAAAAAAAGTATATTTCAGCGGCTAATTTTCCGCCTGTGAAGTGATGGCGGTCTGTATTTTGCGCCGTTTGCGTTCAAGTTCATCCAGGATGATCTTTCTTATGCGGATAGATTTCGGCGTAACCTCCACATATTCATCGTTACGGATATATTCCATTGCTTCTTCGAGCGAAAATTTAATTGAGGGCGTGATCATCATTTTGTCATCGGAGCCCGAAGCCCGGTTATTGGTGAGTTTTTTAGTCCTGCATAAGTTGATCACCAGGTCATCGGGACGGATATGTTCCCCGATCACCTGGCCGATGTAGATAGGATCTGAAGGTTCGATGAAGAAAGATCCCCGGTCCTGCAGCTTATCAATAGAGTAGGGGATAGCGACACCGGTCTCCATGGCTATCAATGCACCATTGCGTTTAACAGCCACGTCACCTTTCCAGGGTTCATAACCTTTGTAACGATGGGCAATAATGGCTTCTCCCTCGGTACTTGTGAGGATTGTATTACGGAGGCCTATGATAGAGCGGGCCGGGATGTTGAATTCAAGGACGATCCGGTCGCCTTTGGTCTGGATGTTTAATATTTCCCCTTTTCTCCCGGTGACAATATCGATAACCTTACCGGAAAAGGCTTCAGGGACATGGACAGTGAGGTATTCAATAGGTTCGCACTTGATTCCGTCGACGGTTTTCAGGATCACCTGCGGCTGGCCGAGCTGGAATTCAAACCCTTCCCTTCGCATGGTTTCCACAAGGATAGACAGGTGAAGGATTCCGCGGCCATAAACCATGTATGAATCGGGCGAACCTGTTTCTTCGACGCGCAGGGCAAGATTTTTTTCGATCTCACGAAACAACCTGTCACGCAAGTGGCGTGAAGTGACGAATTTACCGTCTTTCCCATAGAATGGCGAATTGTTGATGGTAAACAACATGCTCATCGTGGGTTCATCCACTTTTATAGGGATAAGACCTTCAGGGTTTTCCGCATCGGCAATGGTATCGCCGATGTCGAAATCTTCGATGCCCATCACGGCGCAAATTTCCCCGGCGGGTACATCGAGCTTGGTTTTTTCTTTACCAAGGCCTTCAAAAAGGTAAACTTCTTTAAGCTGGGATTTCTGGATCGTTCCGTCGCGTTTAACCAGCGAAACCGGTATACCGGCCCTCAGGCTTCCCCGGTGGATGCGGCCTACCGCGATCCGGCCAACGTAAGACGAGTAATCGATTGATGTGATCTGCATCTGGAGCGTTCCTTCTTCGACTTCAGGAGTTTGAATAGTATTGATGATCACATCGAGCAGGTAGGTGACATCTGTTGTGGGTTGCTTCCAGTCGGCAGACATCCAACCTTGCTTGGAAGATCCGTAAACCGTGGGGAAATTCAGCTGGTCTTCATCAGCCTCCAGGTTGAACATCAGGTCGAAAACCGCTTCATGGACCAGGTCGGGCTGGCAGTTAGGCTTGTCAACTTTATTGATGACGACAATAGGTTTGAGCTTCAGTTCCAGCGCTTTCTGCAAGACAAAACGTGTCTGTGGCATGGGCCCTTCGAAAGCATCAACAAGCAGCAGGCAGCCATCAGCCATGTTTAATACCCGTTCGACTTCTCCGCCAAAATCGGAGTGGCCTGGTGTATCGATAATATTGATCTTGTAACCTTTATATCTGACCGAAACGTTCTTTGATAAGATGGTGATCCCTCTTTCCCTTTCCAGATCGTTAGTATCAAGGATCAGGTCGCCCATTTCTTCATTATCACGGAAAAGATGGACTTGATATAAAATTCGGTCTACCAGCGTAGTTTTTCCGTGGTCGACATGCGCGATGATCGCGATATTCTTGGTGTTTTGCATGTAATGGATTTCTCTACAGAATTTGAGGGTGCAAAGGTACTCAAAAGCGAGATGCGGATGACATTTATTTCCCTTTAACATAAATCACCCCCAAAGCAACCACGTTTAATAAAGCCAGCACCAGACCGGTCACCGGTAATCCAAGTTGAGGGATAAGGTAAACTGATACCAGCACGATCCCGATGGCTGAACCAAGCAGGTCGGCGCTGAAGGCTTCACCGGAACTTTGCCGGATGCTTGTATTCCGGAGCGATCCGCTAAGTGAGAACTGGGCCCCGGTCAAAAAGCCGGTGATGAAAACCAAAACCAGGATTAACGGGATGATCGTCCAATGGGCAGAATTCGAAGGGATAACCAGCATCAAAATCGCCAGTAGTGCAGCAAAAATGGCAATAATGGCCTGTATAGCCAGGAAGCTTTTGAAAGTCCTGTTTTTAACCAGGTGCATTAAAACGGACCCGATAGCAATACCCGCCATGAAAACCGCGAAAATTACACCGGTCATTTGGAAGACATATCCATACATCACCTGGAACCAGATCAGGAGCAAAAACTCTAGAGCGGATGCAGTAAAACCGCCGGCTAACAGTCCCAGGTTCAGCGGGCCCAGGAATAAAAATGCAACGACTATAAAAATGGCCAGTGCTATAGGAATGGCCCTGAAATCAACCTTGAACCGGCTTAACCATTGCTTCAAAGATAGTGAAAAGATATATGGCTTAAGGTCTGAGTTGACAGGCGCTTCGGGTATAAGATCTTTCATAATCAGATCGCTCCGCATCTTTTGCAGGTCCTCATTTATGTAGGATGGATTCACATAAACGTTGGTGAACCCTACAGACGGATATTTTTGCAAAAACGAATTGTCCAGGGAAATTTCCGAAGCCAGGAAATAGTCCTTATCACCAGGAATTATTCTGATAAATCCGAATACCGTCTGTAGGGTATTAAAAAGAACCGAATGCATCATCCTGGAGGTTTCGCTCATATAATTACCAGCAGCAGGGACAGACAGAGAGATAATCCCGCCGGGATTGAGCTTATCTTTCAACAATAGAAAAAATTCCAGCGTATAAAAACGGTTCAGTTCTGCTGACAATGGCTCTGGTGTATTCAGGATGATGACATCATATTTCTGTCCTGCCCGGGAAAGTATAATCCTTGGATCCTTATAAATAAATTTGACCCGGTCATCCTTAATAAATGGCTTGTATTTATCGATCAACCGGATCAACCAGGGGTTGATCTCAAGATAATCGATTTTTTTTACCGGATATTTGAGGATTTCCCCGATCGTTCCCCCGGTCCCGCCTGATATTAACAGTACTTTTTCAGGGCCGGGGTGCAATAACATGGCATAATGTACTGATTCTTCCCGGAATGCGGGATCATCCCCGGTGATGACCGGAACGCCGTTATCATAAAGGTTGAGCTGCTCATCCAACCGGGTGATAGTAAGTTTTCCGAATGGAGAGGCTTTGACTTCCAGGACTTGTTGATTCTCAAATGACAACCTGTTAACGAGCTCATCCGGTTTGATGATAAAACTTATTACCAGGATCACCATTCCAATTACCAGGAGGGCGAGGGATGCTATTTTCCTTTTTTGTCCCCAGGCCCATGCAATTGCATTAAAAAAGCAGGTACTGGTGAGGATTAAAAGGCTATCAAAAGGATTTAATATGAAGAGAAAAAGCAGGCTGAAAATGATTCCGCTTGCGATACTCCCAGCCGCATCGAGGGCATATCCTATATGGATCAGATTTTTATCATGAAGGGCAGAAAGTTCATGCACCATGATTGGAAACAGGAATCCTGAAACAAGGCAAAGGGGGCCCAATACTATTAATAAAAACAGAAAAATATCATCAATTCCTGCCATAACACCAGGTGGAATGAAGTGGGAGTGAAGCCACAGCAGTCCAGGCAGCATGAGTAAAGGAAGGAGGCCAAGGAGAGCTTGAAGTAGTGGAATGGTGGAACGGTGGAACGATGGAATAGAGGAAGCAGGGAATTGCGAACTGGGAACTGCGAACTGGGAACTGGGAACTGCGAACTGGGAACTGCGAACTTGAAAGAATTTCGTTACAAGGAACGAACCAGTTGCGGTAAGCAGCATCCAGAATCCCAGGAACATCCCGATGATCAGCTCGTTTCCCTGGAATATGGCCAGGAATTCCCTGATCATAACGATCTGGGTTCCCATGGCTGTCAGGCCTAAATTGAAAAGGGACAGTTTGATTATGAAGCTTTTATGGGACTCCATCCCAGGATATAATTGATTTTTATAAAGATAGGATGTTTTTAAATGGAATTCCATCCCATTTGCTTTTTTCTTAATTTTAACCTGTTAAAAATATACTTCATGCAAAAAATTTCCACCTTATTGCTGATCATTTTATTGAGCATTTTATTTATTCCTGATATGGTTGCACAGCAGAATGTTCTTACCCCAAAAGAAATGGCCGAGAGCTGGATTTTGCTTTTTGATGGCAAGACTACAGACGGTTGGAGGGGATTTAAAATGGAAGGCATGCCAATAGACTGGTCAGTTAAAGATGGCTGCCTTGTTGCATCGGGAACGGGAGGAGGCGAAATGAGCGGAGACATTATCACTATAAAAGAATATGAAGATTTCGACCTTTACCTTGAATGGGCCATATCACCTGGCGGCAACAGCGGCATTCTCTTTCATGTCCTGGAAAGCGATTACCCTTCGACTTATGCCACGGGCCCTGAATATCAGTTGATTGATGATGTCGGGTATCCCGGTAAACTGGAGGACTGGCAGCAAACCGGGGCTAATTACGCGATGCATCCGGCTGATAAGGACAGAAAAGTGCTGATGCCGGTTGGAGAATTCAATTCCTCACGGATAAGGGTCAAAAATGGCCATGTCACGCACTGGCTGAATGGTGAAATAATCTTGGAATATGATTTATGGACCGATGAATGGTATAAACTGGCCAGGGAAGGCAAATGGAAAGATTACCCGGGGTATGGGCTGGCAAAGAAGGGACACATCGGATTACAGGATCATGGGAGCTATGTGAGGTTCAGGAATATAAAATTGAAGATTGAAGATTGAAGATTGAAAATTGAAAATTGAAAATTGAATATTTAAACTCAGAACTCAGGACAACTAACCAATGACCAATATCTAATGACCCGAACCCAAAAACTCATGCTTGTATTTCTGCGTCTCGCCATCGGGTGGCATTTTCTTTATGAAGGCCTGGTCAAACTGACTAATCCGAACTGGTCCAGCGCCGGATATTTGCTCGATTCCGGGGGATTCCTGAAACAATTCTTCTATAACCTGACAGCGAATCCGGATTTATTAAAAATAGTCGACTTCCTGAACATATGGGGATTGATCCTGATCGGACTCGGGTTGATCTTAGGTCTCTTTACCCGGGCAGCCATCATTTCAGGAATTGTGCTGATGGTTTTCTATTACTTTTCGCACCCGCCATTCCCGGGTTTGAAATACACCATGCCTACCGACGGCAGTTACCTGGTTGTAAATAAAATGCTGATCGAAGCGCTGGCACTTGGCGTGCTGTTTGTATTTCCAACATGGTTGGAATGGGGAGTGGATAGGTGGATATTCGGTCGTCAGTCGTCAGTCGTCAGTCAGCAGAACAACCACTAACTAATAACTGATAAATAGCATAACATCGTTGACACTTTTTTTCGTAGCACAACATCGTTGACACTTTTATATAGCACATGTTCTTTGACATAATATTTCGTATCGTTCACATAAAAAAATGGACGAACACG
>Ga0268276_1000010_pt1 | contig 264279 bp, 199 predicted proteins | sample saktaG_4_FD_190145 | JGI IMG/M metagenome (GOLD analysis project Ga0268276, IMG submission 190145) | Saline water microbial communities from Sakinaw Lake, British Columbia, Canada - sak_2010_1_5_45m | ecosystem: Environmental > Aquatic > Non-marine Saline and Alkaline > Saline ... | reverse complement strand
TCTCACCAAATATGAACATTCCACCCTATTATATTGAAATCCCTTTCGATACCCTTGGCAACTGGGTAGATACAGTCCTGGCCAAATGGGATGAATTCGATTGCAGCAGAAAAGTAAAAGATCTACCGGATGAAAATGAACTGGCCTGGTTTCTCGGATGTGGAACACAGGATAATATGTGTACGTATCCCTCTTACCAGGTTTTCATGGACAGCATGGATGCCCACGGTCTCAGTTATGATACCTGCTTTTTTGCAGGGGGGCATGTCCTGGATCCTCCCACCTGGAAAGCCGGCATGCACTGGATGGATTCCATCATCAACCTGTCATTTTTATCGGTAGGGCAGAATCTTGCTCCTTCAGAATCAAACGTGATAAACATTTATCCAAATCCCACTTCCGGTTGTACAACAATTGAATACTCCCTGCAAAAGATGGAACCGGTTTCAGTGACTGTTTACAATCAAACAGGCCAGGCTGTATATGGATTGGATGCAGGAACCCAACAATCTGGAAAACACCGGATAAAGCTCAATATGGTAACACTTCCTTCCGGCATCTACCTTTGTAAGCTGCAGGCAGGGGATCGGGTGATGGTAGAGAGGTTGGTTAAATTGTAGAATAAACATCTTGCGTTACGCAAGATGTTTATGTAATCATCAATCGGCTTTGTTGCACTCACAATAATTGGCAGACGATTGACCGGAACGAGGTTGCTTCTTTAACAATGTATTGGGCGGATGTCGGTTCGAGGTTGCTTCGCTTCGCTCGCAATGACATTACTTCCCACTTACTCTAATCCCCAACTCCTTCAGTTGTTCTTCACTGATAGCCGATGGCGAATCAATCATCACATCCCTTCCTGAGTTATTCTTGGGGAAGGCGATGAAGTCGCGGATGGAGTCGCCGCCGCCAAAGATGGTAACCCACCGGTCGAAGCCAAAGGCGATGCCGCCGTGGGGAGGAGCGCCGTATTCGAAGGCGTTCATCAGGAAACCGAACTGGCTGGCGGCCTCTTCGTCGGTGAAACCCAGCTTCTGGAACATCAACTGCTGAAGCCCTTTATCGTGGATCCGGATGGAGCCGCCACCGATCTCCACGCCGTTGATTACCAGGTCGTAAGCATTGGCCATCACCTTTTTGGCATCTCCGAACATGAGCTGGGGGATGTCTTCAGTTTTGGGTGCGGTAAAGGGATGGTGTTTGGCGTAGAACCGTTGGGTCTCTTCATCCCATTCCAGAAGGGGAAAATCGACCACCCACAGGGGTTTGAACACCTTCGGATTGATCAGGTTCAACCGTTTTCCCATCTCCAATCGCAGATCCCCCATCGCCGATCGTGTTTTGTCGGTTCCACCGGCCAGGATCAGGACCAGGTCGCCTGGCTTGGCGTCGAACTTGTCAACAACCAGGCGCAGATCTTCGGAGGTATAGAATTTATCCACTGAAGATTTCAGAGTTCCGTCGGGGTTGTATTTGATATAAACCAGACCAGTTGCACCAACCTGCGGTCGTTTCACAAAATCGGTCAACTCATCGAGTTGCTTTCGGGTGTACTCTGCGCACCCTTCGGCATTGATCCCAACCACCAGCTCGGCACTATCAAATACCGGAAAGCCTTTGTTCTTCATCAGGGGATTCAATTCCACGAAAGTCATTCCGAAGCGGATATCAGGTTTGTCGGATCCATACAGTTTCATCGCCTCTTCATAAGGCATCCGGGGAAAATCGGTCATGTTGATTCCAAGAACCGATTGAAAAAGGTGTTTTGCCAGCCCTTCGAACATATCGAGGATATCATTGCGGTCCACGAACGACATTTCGCAGTCGATCTGGGTGAATTCCGGCTGGCGGTCGGCACGAAGGTCTTCGTCGCGGAAACAGCGAACGATCTGGTAGTATCGGTCGAACCCGGCAACCATCAGGAGCTGCTTGAAGGTTTGCGGCGACTGCGGAAGGGCGTAGAACTGCCCCTCATTCATCCTTGAAGGGACCACAAAATCGCGGGCGCCTTCGGGGGTGGATTTGATCAGGTAAGGGGTTTCTATCTCGATAAACTCACTGGCAGCCAGGTAGTTCCTGGTTTCTATCGCCATTTTGTGACGGAGAAAGAGATTCTTTTTATTTTCATTCCGGCGCAAGTCGAGGTACCGGTATTTCATGCGTTGCTCTTCGCCGCCGTCGGTATGGTCTTCGATGGTGAATGGAGGTATCTGCGAAGGATTGAGCACCTCCAGTTTTTCCACAAGGATCTCGATGTCGCCGGTTGGAATGTTTGGATTCTTGTTGGAGCGTTCGGCCACTTTACCTATCGCCTGGATCACGAATTCCCTTCCCAACTCGCGGGCCTCCTTGCACAGATCAGGGTTCACCTCCATGTTGAAAACAAGTTGGGTAATCCCGTAGCGGTCGCGAAGGTCGATGAAAGTCAGCCCGCCCATTTCACGGTTGCGCTGTACCCATCCGGAAAGAGTGACCGCTTGTCCGGCATCCCCGATTCGTAATTCCCCGCAGGTGTGTGTTCGAAACATCGTGGTAAGATTGAAAAATGAAGGACAAAAGTACTAATAATCAAAGTACGAAGTTAGAAGTTAGAAGTACGAACGCAAGTTAGAAGTTAGAAGTTAGAAGTACGAAGTTTTATTTGTGGACTTCGTGTCTTGGTGTCTTTGTGTTGAAGTCTTCGCCACGAAGGCACGAAACTATCAGCGTCAATCAGCGTTGCCGCAGGCATCTGCGTCATCTGCGTTCTATTGGCATACTACCTCTTTATCTCTATCCGCTCGCCTGACGAATGCGCCGAGAACTCCGGTGCGTACATGCACTGAATTGTCGCAATCCCTGTCGAAAAATCTCCAGCATTGTTCACCACCAGCGGATATTCAAACACCCAGGTCCCTTTTGGCAGGTAGTCGAAGAAGAAATTGGTCGCCAGGTCGGTGGTGGATTGGTAGTAACCCAGGCCGTCCTGGTAGCAGTAACCTGAGAGAGGTGATGAGGTGATGGGGTGATGAGGTGATGAGGTTTCTGCATAGGGTTCAAGGCCAGCGGCTCTCATATCTTTCAGGTGGACGAATTCCATGTTGCGATCCACGGTAACGATAAGGCGGACCTTCAGCTTATCGCCAATGAGAAGTGATACTGGATCCTGGATGCTGGATGCTGAATCCGGCATCTGGTATCCGGTATCTGGTATCCTTTCCAGCACTGGACCCGCATCCGTATTTTTCTCCAGGAAAATTTCCTTCTCCACCGTCAATGGTGTTTCATGTGCTGTGATCTGATCGAGATTTTCGAAGTATTGCCAGTAGAGTCCTCCCCAGGCGATGCCGTCGGTGGATTTCGTGACACTGATATGTCCCATATCCGGTGTTACGGCATCTCCCGTCCACGACATGCTGAAGTAACCGGTTCCGGCTTCCTGCCTCAGATCAGGCATAAGGGAAGGATCAATCTCCCTGTTTCCAAGCCGGATCTTGACCTGCGGATCCTCGGCGAGCAGATCCGAGCTTTTCAGTAACAATGCGTAACAGGCATCAACAGTAGCCTGTTTGGTTTTCCACAGTTGGGTCTGCTTCTGCTTTAACAACCAGATTTTCAACTCCTCCACTGATTTCTGATCTCCGGCAATCTCATCAAAGGCTTCAATCATCAGTGCCTGCCTTTCCACAGGAGCCTGGAACCATTCGTATCCACCGCCCCGGGCCCAATACATCCCCAGTTCGGGGGAATGAAGTGCTCGTTCCGATAATGACTGCATGATCTTTTTTGGCGTTATTGCATCTCCTATACTGTGCAGGGCCAATGCGATCATCGACTGGGAAGCGAGATCCTGTTTCAGCCAGAATTTCCTGGCCTGGGAGGTATAGTATTCGATAGCCTGTGTAACACCTGTATCTTTGTCCGGCATCTGGTTGAAAAGACTCCTCATATACAGGTATTTTACTTGCACTGGGGTGAGGTGGTTCTGATCCAACTTCCCGGAAAAGTTTTTCTGAAGCTTTTCATAGTCTTTCGCCAACTCCTTATCAAGGTAAGAGATCGCTTTCTGAATCATGTTGTCAATCTCCGCCCTCTTCTCTGTATAGTTGACACCAAGGTGTTCCAGTTTTCCAAATCCGGTCAGGATATTGAGTGTAACGATCTTGTTTTCCCGCATGCCTTCGAACCAGGGCCATCCGCCTGAAGGGTACTGCATCTGTTGAAGCAATTTCAGATTCTCGCTGAAATTTTGCTGAAGATTGTTCATATCGAAATAAAGGCCAAGCTTCCTACGGCTCTGAGTTTCTGTCTTTGCTTCAAGAATCCAGGGTGTTTCCTCTAAAATGGCAGATTTGAGATTTTCATTCTTTTGCAGGTTTGAGAGCAATGCGTCAGGTGACAGTGATTTCCAGCTTTCAAAGACCTGACGGATCCGTGGATCGGATCCAGCGATATGAGAGGCCAGAACATTGGCATAAAATGCACCAAATACCTGATCTGTATTTCTGTATCTCTTCTCGTCAAGCGCCGGCAATGCCTGAACAGCATACCATGCCGGGTTTGATGCAAATTCAAGGGTAAGCCGGTAGCTATTCAGTGATTTCTGACTTGCCGATTGAAGGAGTTTTTCGAACGTAAAATCAACCGTTCCCTTTCCATTAACTGGCAATGGCAACGATTCGGTTACCATTACCCGGTTGGGCAGAACAGGAATGGTGTTCATCTCCCCGTCACTGAACTGATCTGCCTGGGCAGTAACGGTATATTGCAGCAGGCTGATGAACTTCGAAACGGGAATTGCCAGCGTCCAGGAGACACTTGCGCTCTGACCGGCAGGAATTGAAAAAGAATTTCGTGTTTCGTGTTTCGTGTTTCGTGTTTCGTGTTTCGAAGTATCATCCGGCATCCAGCATCCAGCATCCAGCATCAATTGATTCAGTGGCTGCATTGTGATGGCTTCTGCTAGATTCAGATTCGCCTCTCCGGATATTTCATGATCACTCAAATTTACGATCCGGGCGATGAGAAGCATTGTATCACCCTGTCGCACAAACCTGGGAGCATTAGGAAATACCATCAGGTCTTTCTGAGTGAATAGCTCTTTTTCAATTTGCCCGTAATCCAGCTTTTTGGTATAGGCTAGCCCGAGAAGCTTCCAGGAGGTCAGCGCTTCAGGTGCTGTAAATTTTAACAGGAGGTTTCCACTGCTGTCGGCGATGAGAGAAGGGTAGAAAAATGCTGTCTCACGGAAATCCTTACGAACAGGAATAGCCGGGATCTGTTGATTTTCAGGGGACCGACCTGGTTCACCTGGATTTTTATCCATCTCATTACCACCATCCATCGACGGAGGAGGAGGAGGGGGAGGAACATTTTGCATCCCGGCCAATTTTGGTTGGTCTTCTCTGGATTCTGATGTCAACATGTCCCTTTTCATGCGAGGATTCTCGTAATAGCCATATCCAAAAGGCTGCATTCCAAACCAATTGAGATACTCATAATTCCTATATTGGAAATCAGAGGCCTGATGCCATGTTGTGTTCCAAGATCCACCGGTGGTTTTGAAATCATCGTTCACATCCCATGGATCGCTAAAATAGTAACGCTTGAAGAGGTCGAACGACCATGTATTGCTTCTGAACAAGTCGAGCGAACGGTCATACATCGTGGTCAGCAGTGAAGCTGAAACGCCCTGGTTGGAAGCATTTGTGATTCGGATTTTCCACTCCTCCTGCTGGCCAGGGATCAACTTGTTACGAAAGGTTTCAAAATTGATTTCCAGCTTTTTATCTGTATAAGGAACAGTAATTACCTGGTTATTCTGAAAAACACGGTTATCACAGACAAAGAGAAAGTTAACAGAGAAGTTTCCCCGGTAAGAGTCAACGATAGGAATTTCAATCATTTTCTGCTGATTTTTCAGGGTTAGCCACTCCCTGGAATAGAGTTGGTTTTTTACCCGGATTTCACGGATGACCCTGATCTCCTTTTCGCTGGTTCCGATCAGAAACGAAGCTGTCTCGCCCGGCTCTCCTGAAGTTTTCAACGGTACAAACCAGTTGAAGGCTTGCACCGGAGGATGTTTTGCGGATGGATCGAAGGCAGTGAAAAAGAGAACTTTCTCCACTTTTTGACCGAATGGGTCGGTGCCAGTAAGGGTCAATTTATACGATCCTGGATGCTGGATGCCGGATGCCGGATGCCAGATGCCGGATGCCTCTTTCTTTTTATCTGGTATCTGGTATCTGGCATCAGTTAGGCAGATCAACGTGTCGCTTGAGGTATTGATTTTAACCCGGAATAGCTCCTCTTGCACCGGCCAGTTTGCCGGATCATCATCGTTGGTGTAAATATCATGCGGAAACTCGGTATGAAAATCCTTTCTGGAGATAATTTGGGTGTCGGGTTGATTCCAGAGGCGGGACCTTAATGCACGGTTGGGGCTGGAAAGTTTTTCTAACGTGACCTGGACCTCAGCAGGAGTGGGCTTGCCATTCAGATTTGTGGTTGACAGAACGAACTTTCCCTCGCTGGACAAATTGACCTTTTCAGGAATTGTGATGTTGATCAAAAGGGAGGTGTAACCGACCGAAATAGCATCCTGGGCCGAACGGGTTTCACCATTGATATCGGTCACATCGGCAACTATCTGGAAATTAAACACCGGCCGGATTGAGGGTGGTATAGTTTTATCGGGGAGGGCGAAAAAGGTGAAGGTGAAACTCCCATCTTTTTCGGTATGTGTGATCCCGTTTTCGATCTCAACCTCAGGAGAGGAGGGGAATGGAATACGCCCCCAGCCGCCCCAATAGGGATACGTTGCCGTTCGCACTACACGATAACTGACAGTTCCGGCATCTATGGCAGTTCCGGCATAACCTACTGCTTTTCCTTGAATGGAAACCTGTTCACCAAGCATGTAATTCCCTTCAACCGGATCGAAGGTCGCCTCAAATGTTGGACGCTTGTACTCCTCAACGGAGACAATAACAGATCCCGATTCGTTGAAAATACGCATGTCGCCCAGTAAAATTCCTGATGGAGCTGTAAAGGAACCGTTGAAAGAACCATATTCATCTGCAGTAAACCATTGATCAGCAATCTTTTGTCCGTTCACATCCACAAAAGTGACCAATGTCCTCTTCCCGGTTTTCAGTGAGGTGGAATCGCCTGTTCGTTCCAGCATGATCCCTTTGAAATAGATGGGTTGTCCGGGCCGGTAGATGGCGCGGTCGGTAAAAAACCGGGTTTGTTCAACCATACTGGCCTGTCGGTCTGATACCGGATAGAGGTATAGGGGCTGAGTGATGAGCAGGTCATCACCATCGTGAATCGTAAGCGTGAGGTTAACATGGGATGATTTGCCCTGTGGGGCCGGAATGGTTAAAAAACCAGATTCATCGGAATGGTATTCTCCCTCTTTGGAGGTCACATACTGCCGGTTTCGGCTATCATAGGATTTGGAATATGCTTCAACAAAAAGATTTTTAAGAGGATAGCCGGTTTGACGGTCAAGCAGGTAGATATCGAAGCCTCCCTTTTCAGTTCGCTGGGTGATGTAGCTGATTCCAGATGACCAGATCGCCTGATATGTGAAGGGAATTTCGGGATTCCGAAAAAGGGAATCGGCAGATGCCAAAAGAAGATAGAAGCCCGGAGAGACGGGAGGGATACTGAATTCGGTCCGGTGCTCCTGGTGATCCCCTGTAGCAGGAAGGGTTACTTGCCAGTTAATAATCGTTTCAAAGGAGATGAGGTATTTGAGGATATCCGCCTGATTCAATCCCGAAAGTAAAGTCTGGTATTTCTCCGGATCAGCTTTGACAAGCCGGAAAAATAGGTGGGAGGTGTTATTCCAGACGAGTGAAGCCAGTGCGGGATGGTTGGGAACGACAGCATATTCGGCAGTGATCTGGAGAGATGGAGACATGATTTGCTTGATAAGCAACCGGCAGTTTTTCCCTCCCATGGATTCAGGAAACCGGCCTACAGCATCCATACAAACCTGCAATGCAACCTTCAGGTCCCATTGATGGGCACCGGATACCAGTGGATCGTAGGCTTGGCCCTCTTTGATAAAGGATTGGGCGAGTGAATAGGAAATTTCGGTGGACGCAGGGGAGTAGCTATAGTTCTGCTCAAACTGACGCAGAGCGTCAATGTAAAGGCTATCTTTATCGGACAGGGTTGTGTTGTTCAATACGAAGCTGAACCGTTGAAGTTCCCAGTCGATCAGCTCTTCCGGATTTTTGCTGTTGAGATGAAACTTGGCTAAAGCCTGGTATATCCGGATAGCATACCAGGAGAAGGAGAGAGTATCATTCCCCGATGGAATAAAGGTTCCAGCTCCCGGTTGGGCATGCAAACCCATCGGCTGAAGCGGATATTTGACGAATTTAGGCGCTTGTGCAAAGAAAGCAGGATTATCGAGAATGAATGTTGATGAGGAGTGAATTGTCGCCAGATTGGTCCCCTTGAAAAACTGAAGCGCCCGTTGAGCAAGGAAATCAAACAGCGTTGAATGTATAAAGGCAGAAGAATCCTGTTTCCCGGAAGAGTGAACCGGTACCTCGACGATTGACTGGTACCTTTCGAGTGGAATTGCCTGGAGTTCGGTTTCATTCGAAAGCGATTGACGGTAATTCAGGATAATTTCGTAAATCATTCGTTTGGCATCCCATGTCTCAGGATCTTCTGAATCTGCTCCTGCCATAACCGACCGGTTATTGAACCGATACTGATTGCGTTGGAAATACCCTTCATAAAGCTCAGCAAGAATGGAGTAAAGAATCTGTTTTACCGGTTCCTTCGATGACCCAATCTCGCTCTTCAAGACAAAGATAGATCCCAATGGAAAATTCTCCTGGAAAGTTGAATTCAAACTGATGCGATAGAGGATCGCTTTAACCAGTTGCGAATCATCCTGCTTTTCTTTAGCCAGTTTGTATACCTGATCAACAATAGTCAGGGCTGAGTTCGGCAACCCTGCTTGAGCCAGCGAGTCAACCTGAAGCCACAACGAATCATAACTGCCTACTGCCCACTGAGGACTGCCTGCCGCCCACTGACGACCGACAACCAACAACAGACAACCAATAACCAAAATCAAAGAAATCCTGCGCATAATTTTTTATTTGGAATCAATAAAGATACAATATTACGGGTTTTTCCGTTTCCGGGATTTTTCGTTCTCCGGTGGTTCGATCATGGATGTAATCGGGTTTGCCAGGCCTTTGTATTCGACCAGCTCAAGTTTCACGGAACCAATGATTACCGCCGATTTAATCAGTAATGGGATATGGTTTTTATCGTCGGTGATCCAAATATCCATTGGATAGGGTTGTGAAAATACATTGCCGGTCACAACGAGTGGCTGAAACCTCATACAGCTGAAAGTTCCCAGCTCAAGCTTCACATCCTCCTTGCCGATATAACGAATTACAGAAAAATAGATAGAGTCATCCAACAGAAAGTTAATCGGGAAATCATCGCCAGGTTGGGCGTTGGAGATATCATAGGTGCGGGCTACATAGAGGGAGGAGATCAGGTCTTGGGTCCCTTTTGGCATCGCCCGGTTCTTGCGGGTGCTGGAATAGGTTCCGGTGAACTGGTTGAATTTTACCTCGTCATCATACTCGTAGCCTCCCTCTTTGGTTTGTCGGGTAAATTTCCAGGGTATCAGGAGTTCCTGGTCTACAAAACTTTCAAACTTATCGTCCACCTTAAAAAACAGGCTGAAAGCTCCTTTGGTTTTTCCCGTTCCTATCAGGTGGTAGGTTTGACGACCATTCACTTCCTGGCTTTCGAACTTTACTTCAGCAACAGCAACCCCTGCCGTTACTTTTCCGGTTACGTATGAGTCGTAATAAACACGATATTCAAGGTATTCGCCATGGGTAAACGCTTCGTTTCTAACGGGTGTCAGTTCCTGGGAAATGAGGAATGAGGAATGGAGAATGAGGAATATCAGAATTATATAACCACGTTCACGATTTTTCCCGGGACAACGATAACCTTTTTCGGTGGATTTCCCTGAAGCCATTTTTCTGATTCGGGTGCCTGCAAAACCGCCTGTTCAATCTCCGAAGGAGTGAGATCGAGAGGCAGCGTTAACTTAAAACGCATTTTACCATTAAACGAAATAGGATACTCAAACGTATTTTCTACCAGATATTCTTCCTTGTAATCGGGGAATGATGCTTTGGTGATGCTTTCGGCATGACCCAGCAGTTCCCAGAGCTCTTCGGCTAGATGAGGAGCATAGGGCGACAGGAGGATCGCAAGATCGGTAAGGATAACCCGTTTGTGACATCTCAACTCTGAGAGTTCATTCACACAGACCATAAAGGTACTAACTGCAGTGTTGAAAGAGAAGCGTTCGATATCATCCTGAACTTTCTTGATGGTTCGATGCAGTACCCGGAGCTCCTCAATCGAGGCAGCCTCATCCGACACACTGAACTGGCCCTTCTCATCATGATAAAGGCGCCACACTTTTCGGATGAAACGAAATACACCTTCAATTCCGTGGGTGTCCCAGGGCTTCGATTGTTCGAGTGGGCCGAGGAACATTTCATACAAACGAAGCGTGTCGGCTCCATACTCTTCGATGATCTGATCGGGATTTACAACGTTATAAAGCGACTTCGACATCTTTTCAACAGCATGGCCACAGATATATTTTCCCTCTTCCAGGATAAACTCAGCATTCGCCAGATCGGGTCGCCAGTTCCTGAAAGCTGCAATATCAAGGATGTCATTCTCAACCAGATTCAAATCAATATGCATTGGAACAACATCATGCTCAGCAATCAAACCGTGAGAGATGAATTTACTGGTTCCTTGCTCCCGGTAAACAAGGCTGCTTCTCCCCTGGATTTTCCCCTGATTGATCAGCTTTTTGAAAGGTTCTTCATTCACGGTCAGACCAATATCATAGAGGAATTTATTCCAGAAACGGGCATAGATCAGGTGACCTGTAGCGTGCTCATCCCCACCGATATAGAGATCAACGTTCTGCCAGTATTCAGCGGCATCCCGGGAGAAATAACGCGTGTGATTTCCGGGATCCATGTAGCGCAGGTAGTAGCCACTTGAACCGGCAAATCCCGGCATGGTGGTGGTTTCGAGAGGATAACCCTCGCTGGTTTTCCAGTTTTTGGCCCGGGCAAGGGGTGGTTCACCGGTTTCGGTGGGAAGAAATTTATCGACTACCGGAAGTAGCAACGGGAGCTCCGACTCGGGAAGCGGATAGGGAATGCCATCCTTGTAATAGATCGGAATAGGCTCTCCCCAGTAACGTTGCCGGCTGAAGATCGCATCGCGCAGGCGGAAGTTGATTGTTCCCATTCCAATTCCCATCTCTTCAACACGATCGATCACGGCCTTTATCGCCTCCTTTACATTCATGCCATTGATGAAACCGGAATTGATCAATATACCCTCTTTGGCATCGAAGGAGGATTCAGAGATGTTACCACCAGAAACAACTTCAACGATGGGCAGGTTAAAATGCTTGGCAAACTCATAATCTCGCTGGTCGTGTGCCGGAACAGCCATGATAGCTCCTGTTCCATATCCTGCCAGAACATATTCGGCCACCCAGATAGGAATTGGTTGTTGGTTGAATGGGTTTAAGCAGTAAGCCCCAGTGAATTCACCGGTAATTTTTTTAACATCGGTCATCCGTTCCCGCTCCGAACGGTTTTTCGCCGTCTCGGTGTATGCCATAACGGCTTCTCTTCTGTCGGGCGTAGTGATCTTCTCTACCAGTTTGTGCTCAGGTGCCAGCACCATGTAAGTAGATCCGAAGATGGTATCCGGTCGGGTGGTAAAAATCTCTAACTGATCTTCCTGATCCTTGATGGGAAAGAAGATATCGGCCCCTTGTGACCGTCCAATCCAATTGCGCTGAATCTCTTTCAGTGAGTCAAACCAATCCACCTCGTTTAGTCCGTCGAGAAGTCGCTGGGCATAAGGAGTGATACGTAAAAACCACTGCTTCATCAATTTCCGCTCAACGGGATGCCCCCCCCTTTCAGAGAAACCATTCGTTACTTCATCGTTTGCAAGTACAGTAGCCAGCTCAGGGCACCAATTCACCATAGCATCGGAAATATAAGCCAGCCGGTATTTCATCAGAAATTCCTGCTGCTCTTTTTCGCTCAAGGTGTTCCATTGCGCTGGTGTTATATCATCGAGGCCAGTCTTTTTGATTTGTTCAATCAATTTGGTTATGGGCTCGGCATGTTGCAAAACGGGATTATACCAGTGGTTGAAGAGCTGGATAAAGGTCCACTGTGTCCATTTGTAATAATCAGGATTACAAGTCTTTACTTCACGCGACCAGTCATAGGAAAAACCAATTTTATCCATCTGCTCGCGGTAACGGAGGATGTTTTTTTCGGTAGTTACGGCAGGATGGGTCCCGGTTTGAATCGCATATTGCTCTGCGGGCAGCCCATAGGCATCATAGCCCATGGGATGAAGCACATTGTATCCTTTCAGCCGTTTAAACCGGGCATAAATATCAGAAGCGATATACCCTAACGGATGGCCCACATGAAGGCCGGCGCCCGATGGGTATGGGAACATATCGAGGACGTAAAATTTAGGCTTCGTTCGGTCAAGTTCGATTCGGAAAGTGCCATGCTCCATCCAGTAGCGCTGCCATTTCTTCTCCACTTCCGAAAAGTTATATTCCATGATCTGTTTGTAATTAGTTGATTCTACTTCAATTTGGGGTGCGAAGTTAGAAAATTACAGGGAATTATTTATCTTTACAATGAATTCAATACTCTACAGCTTCATGCCTGAACAGACACCAGAAACTCCCAAACCAAAATTCAGAAGGCATATTCTCAAAGCCCTGATGCTGATAATGATTGTGATCTCAATTGTTTTCATCACAGCTTTCGTAGCGATGAACTATTTTGGAGAGCATTTTATCAAACCATTTCTTCAGGCAAAGATCCGCCAGGTTAGTCATGGCGTTTACGAAATAGACTTTGACGAGTTCAATTTCAATCTTTTATCAGGGAAAACGTCCATTACAGGCTTTCAACTCATTCCCAACGAAGAATATTACGAAGCGCTCAGAAAAGAAGGAAAGGTAAAAGGAACTCTCTATTCGGTGACCTATGAAAAACTGGTACTGAATAATTTGAACTTGATAGAGATGTTTTTTGACAGGGCCATCCATCTCCGGATGATAGAGTTAGACAAACCGGTTGTCAGTTTCATTGCATTTCCCGACTCTGCAGTTAAGAAGCGTGGACGGTTCGAACATATCTATCAGGACATCTACCCACTGTTATCGAAAGTGTTTAAAGAGGTTCTGATCGACTCAATACTGGTGAATGATGGATCTTTTTCCGGGAAACAAACCCTGAAATCAGGAAAAACGATAAAAGGAGACTGGCTCTACTCGGCAGTACTACGTGATTTCGACATCAATGCTTATGATTACAAAGATGAACGGATCTTTTACTCGAAGGATGTGGAATTAAGGATCCGGAATTTCGACTATTCGCTCTCTGACAGTCTCTATTTTCTAACGGCAGATGAAGTTGGCTTCTCTCTGATAGGATCACGTCTTTTTGGGAAAGGTATTTCACTAACCCCCAATTTCCTTGCAAGCAGGCTGACTGATGCCAAAGCCGGAAGCTTCTACCAGGTCTATCTTCCGGAGTTCTCCATTGACGGTGTTGACCTTTATAAATCTATGCTGGAAAAACAGATATCGATCAGCTCAATCAACATTGACAACCTCGATGTCAAGATGTTTCTTCATAAGCCAGACGACGCCTTGGTAAAGAAAAATAGAACTAAATTGACATTTGCAAACCTTTATACGATCTTTCAGGATAAGTTGAAGAATATAACCATTGATACCTTTCTTCTTAACCACGCTTCCTTCCAGTTCTATCCGGAGGTTACAGAACCGAGACCCGAAGTTCAGGTGGATAGAGCTACCCTGGAGTTGCGTGGTTTCTATCTTGACTCGCTTGCGCATCTTGACAAAACCAAGATCCTCTATTCCAGAAATATCGAACTGGACCTCGAAGGATTTACCCTGGCACTTCAGGATAAATTGCATGATCTCAATGCACAACAAGTGATTATCAGTACCCAACGATCCCTCATCGATATTCACAATACACGGCTCTATCCCTCGCCATCAGTGGATTCAACGTTGCGCTACAAGAGCAACACCCTCTACCGGATGATGTTCCCCCAGGTGAAACTTGAGCAGATCAACCTTCTCCGGATGTTTAACACCAGGAATCTGGAGTTTGGCCGTTTGGCCATTCTTGAACCCGACCTAACAGTCATCCAGTATCGAGATAAACGGATACCACAGGATACTGTGATCAGGAAAGAAACATTTCTTGAAAAACTTGACCTGGTACGCAGCGTAATTATCCCTTACATGATCTCTATCAATGCCGGAATAATAGAGATTGCCAATGCCAGTATCAGCTTTAAGGATGATAAAGAGGGGCTGAATGAAGTTCGGATTGCCGGATTGCTGGATCTTACTTTGACAGGTTTTATGATGGATACTCTTACTCACCACGACCGTAAGGAGTTCCTGAACCAGCTGGAACTTGATCTTGCACTGAGAGATTTCACCTATCTATCACCCGATTCACTCCACCGTGTAAGGGTGAAGGAGCTGTTTGTAAATTCTCTCTCTCAGGAATTGGATGTCTCAGATTTTAAGATGGTTACAACCAGCAGGATCCATCCAGGGATGCCTTACCCTTCAACACTGACTGCCCAATTCAGTACGCTGCAGGTATATGGCTTTGATCACCGGAAATGGTTAGGGGAGAAGTGGTTTTCTGCAGCTGATATTCGTATTCAGGAACCAAAAATTACTATCCATTCTGTCCAAAGAAAAAAAGAGAGTTCACTTAGTGAGCCATTTTCAGATGTTGACGATGCAGTTTCAAAAATCGAGATCGGAAACCTACTGATTGATAAGGGATGGTTTAGTCTGGTGGAAGAGGATCAGAAATCCAGCGGATCTTTGCTGGTAAGGAATTTCGATTTTCAGCTTTCGAAATTCCTTTTTGACCTGACAGGCTGGGATGAAGGCTATAAAATTTTACGGTATGACCTGCTCTCTCTGAGACCTGATACTGCTTTGCCCATCCTTATTGATAGCACTTACTCAATCAGTTTTTCCCATTTTCTTTCGGACTCTTATCCACCAAACCTATCTTTCACCAATCTCCATATTGTTCCGCTGGACTTCGGAAATGAAATGAAGCAAAAGAGAGTTACAATAGAGCTGGCCCTCCCCTCCTTTAGCATGATGCACCTCAACCTTGAACAGTTATTGTTTGACAGGGACCTTCGTATTGAAGAGATCAAAATCCTGCAGCCTGTAATTACGCTCAACCACCATCCGGATACCCTGGATAAAGAGAGGCAGGGAAAAGAGACTATCTCCAGCCATCCTGAATTGAACACCCCATTCCAATCGATGGAGATAGGGAGCGTGGTGCTGACAGATGGAGTCTTTCATTACAAAGGTGGGGACTCGGATAGTTCAACCAGGATGAATCTTGACAAAATCAACACAACCATACGGGGGTTCAGTTATGACACCACTCATTCTCTGAAGAGCAGGTCTACACTCTTCTTTTGTGATGACATAGACTTGCAAACAGGAGGATACTCCCTGCTTACGAAAGATAGCATGAATATACTCTCCATTAAAGGACTGCATCTCTCAACAGGAAATTCAACCCTGGCCATTGATTCCTTTTCCCTCATTCCCAACTACTCTGATTCAATGTACTCCCGGAAGCTGGGATATCAAACAGACCGGATGGAGATCGTGACTGGAACGATAGAGTTGGAACGATTGGATTTCAAGACCTTGCTGGAGGAGAAAAAACTCATTGCCGGATTGGTTTACATTAATGGATTGACTTTGGATGATTACCGCGACAAACGCGTTGAATTTCCTTTCTGGAAACGACCACCCATGATTCAGCAGGCAATCAGAAAACTATCATTCCCTGTGATTATTGATACACTTTTACTAACCAATGGAAAGGTAACTTACTGGGAACAGACCGGAGCTGAGCCGGGAATGATCTTTTTTGACCGAATGGAGGTGTTGGCAAGAAATTTTACTACTGATTCCATGATGATCGCTATGGGTGCAGAGCTGATAGCTGATGGATCAACTTACCTGATGGGGAACGCGAAGGTGGGGGGAGAATTCAGGTTCCCACTTCAATCACTCACAGATACCTTCTATTTTAAGGGGAGAGCAGGAATGGTGGATATGACTCTGTTTAATCCGATGGTTTCACGTGTTGCGCCCGTAAGAATCAAAAGTGGCGTTGTTGACAGCGTGAACATTCACTGGATGAGGGGAAATGGAACATACGCCAATGGGTTTTTGGATCTTTACTATCATGGACTATCAATTGAACTCCTGAAAGAGAAAAAAGATTTCTGGAACAGGACAGGCACCGACCTGTTACAGCTGTTGGTGAACATGGCTGTACCTCAAGAGAATCCGGGATATTTTGGGATTCACCGGTCGGGCTATATCTGGAACAGGAGGGATGATGAAAAAGGATTTTTCAACTTTTTCTGGAAGTCATTGTTAACTGGCTTGAAATCAAGTGAAGGATTGAACTCAAAAGAGCAAAAAGCATTTAAAAAAGTGCTGAAACGGGAGATGAAACATAACAGGAAGAATTGATCATGAAAAAGAAAAAGAGATCAAAGGCAAAACGAATCTTCCTCTGGATCCTGGGCATCCTTGCTGGGATCATCCTGGTGATTGGTACTGTTGTTTATTTTTATTGGAGCAGTCTGATCAAAGGTACTCTTGAAGAGGCTGTTAAAAGGGAGACAAAAGGGTTATACCGGGCAGATGTTGGATCTGTTTATTATGGTATTTTTGGAGGAAACCTTTTCATCCGGAATTTTTCGTTGATCCCCGATACAGCTGTTTACAATGCCATGAACCCCGACTCGGCTCCCGCCATCCTCGTTGGTCTTAAGGTGCGGAAAATAACTGTACTGGACTTTGAACTGAAAAAGGCATTGTTCAGCAAACGAATTGAAGCAAAGAGTATTGAAGTGAAATCTCCGGAACTGAAAATCTGGAGAAAAAAAATTCCCGTAGCGGATACAACAAGAAAGCCAAAGGATACCACCCAATCGATCCCTCTGCCGAAAGGGTGGAATTACATTTCAGTGGGAACGATCAGTCTGATATCAGGGAGTCTTACCTACATCGATGAGGTAAAAATCCCTGCTACAGAATTTTCTTTTCCCTTCATTGATATCCGGATTACGAACCTGTGGGTAGATTCCACCTGGAGAACCGATCCCCGGATCTATAATACGGATGATATCGTGGTTACGCTCAGGGATATCGAACAGCAAACAGGTAACGGAATGTATGCCATGCATTTCGGCGAGATAGGTCTGTCAACAAGTCAAAACCTGGTTTATATTGACTGGTTTCACCTCCAGCCTCTTTTTAACCGGCATGACTTCAGCAGAAAGCTGGGGTACCAGACCGACCGTATGGATGTGCAGGTTAGGAAAATCACATTGTCGGGAATTGATTGGCGGGAATTGATGTTAGATAAACGACTTCTGGCAGAAAAGTTGAGGATCGATAGCCTGGTACTTGACGATTACCGCGACAAGAGGGTAGCGATGCGTCCCGGATTCAAACCTCCGATGCCGCAACAACTGATACGGAGCCTTAAAACCTATGTTAGGATCGACAGCCTGGAGATCGCAAATGGGAAAGCAACCTATTGGGAGCAGGTTGCCAACGAGCCGGGAACAATCTTTTTCGACAGGATCAACGGCCTCCTCAAAGGATTTACCAATGATCCATCCTGGCTGAAGGAGAAGAAAGTATCACGGCTCACAGCAGAGGCTTATATTCAGGGAAATGGAAAATTACAGGCAACCATCAATTTTATTTTTGGCGATCTGCGTAACCGGTTTACTCTTTCAGCCGAACTATCCAGGTTTGATTTAACAAAGATTAACCCGATGCTTTCGAAACTTGAACCAGCGGAAATCGAAAGCGGAATGGTGAAAAAGATGGTCATACCCATAATCCAATTCAACGATGATTTCTCTACAGGAAAGCTGACATTCTATTACGACAATCTTTCTTTCAAAATGTTCAAGGAGAAAAACACCACCTGGGATGGGATCAAAACAGGCGTGATGAACTTTGTAGCCAGTGATATTCTGATCAATAAAAGTAACCCGCTCCCAAACGGAAAACTGAACACAGGAGTCATCTATTTCAAGCGGGACAAGCATAAATCCATCATCAACTTCATCTGGAAAAGTATCTTCAGCGGGTTGAAGTCCAACATGGGATTTAACAGCAAGGAGCAGAAATCAATAAAAAAAGGGAAAAAATAACCAGCGAGTAAAAAAGCAGTAATTTTAGCCGGGACTTCCAAGTTATGGGAAACAATGAACAAAGCTATCAAAAGCGTCGCTTAGCCACTTCTTATGTGACCACGATCATTAGTATCTCACTGGTACTTTTCATGCTGGGATTGTTAGGCATGTTAGTACTCCATGCGAAAAAATTATCCGATTATGTCAAAGAAAACATTGGGTTTTCGATCATGATCAAAGAGGGTGTCAAGGAGATTGAGATTTTCGAATTACAGAAACGGCTTGATAAAGAGGAGTATGTCAAAACGACCGAATACATCACCAGGGAGCGGGCCGCTCGTGAGTTTTCGGAGGAGTTGGGGGAGGATTTTGTAGGATTTCTGGGGTATAATCCATTACTCCCATCTATTGAGTTGCGGCTTAAGGCTTCGTATGCCAATACAAACAGTATCCAGCAGATTGAAGAGTCACTTCTCTCCTATCCGGTTGTAAAGGAGGTAGATTATCACAAACCACTTGTGGATGAGATCAATCGGAATGTTGAGCAGATAAGCCTGGTGATCCTTGGGTTCAGCATGATCCTGTTATTTATAGCTATAGCACTGATTAATAACACGATACGATTATCGGTCTATTCAAAGCGGTTTCTCATCCGGAGCATGCAACTGGTTGGTGGGACTCAAAAGTTTATCCAGAAGCCTTTTCTTGCAAAGGCGATTATGAATGGATTTTTCAGCAGTATCATTGCCATTGGACTGTTGCTACTGGTCCTCTATCTTGCCAATAATGAGATGCCTGAACTGCTGGAGTTTCAGGACCTTGAATTGTTTGGAATTTTATTTGCGGCAATCATTGTTCTGGGAATCATGATCTCCTGGTTTTCGACCTATTTTGCCATTCGGAAATACATCCGGATGAGGACGGATTCGTTATATAGTTAACCAACTTACTGAAAAATAACCTATTTTTGCCGTTCCAACGTATATTGCATGGAGAAGAAGAAAAAAAACATCGAATCGGCACCGCTGCCGAAACAACCCGGTCAGATTGGTGATTTTGCTTTCGGTAAGGAGAATTACCGCCTGATGCTGATTGGACTGGTACTCATCGCCGTAGGTTTTATCCTGATGATTGGCGGAGGATCCAAAGACCCATCACAATTCAATCCGGAGATTTTCAGTTTTCGCCGGATTACGCTTGCACCAATACTTGTGCTTGCCGGCTATGTGGTTGAGATCTTTGCCATCATGAAGAAACCCAAGGACTGAGATGACCTTTTTCGAAGCGATCATTGTTGCGATCGTTGAGGGGATTACCGAATTCCTTCCCATCTCTTCAACCGGACATATGATCATCACCCAGGCAATCCTGGGAATTCCTCCTTCAGATTTTGTAAAAGCGTTTACTGTGAATATTCAATTCGGGGCGATTCTCTCTGTGATTGTCCTCTACTGGAAACGGTTTTTTCAGAGTTGGGACTTCTATTTTAAGCTGGCCGTTGCATGCATCCCTCTCATCATCGCCTTTTTGCTGAACGACATCATTGATGCCATGCTGGGGAGCGTGCTAATTGTGGCAATTGCCCTGGTAATTGGAGGCGTATTCCTCATTTTTGTCGACAAGTTGTTTGATCGGCCTGAGAATGAAAAGACTCAGCTAACATATAAAAAAGCCTTTATCATCGGTCTGATCCAGATCATTTCGGTAATTCCTGGCGTTTCACGCAGCGCAGCAACTATTATTGGTGGAATGAGCCAGAAACTGAGCCGGAAGAATGCAGCGGAATTCTCATTTTTCCTTGCTGTTCCTACCATGTTTGCAGCGGCTCTCTATAAGATGGTAAGTAACATTGACACCTTTACAACCGAGAACCTACCAATCCTGCTGGTAGGAAACGTGGTCGCATTTATTGTAGCGATGATCGCGATCAAATCTTTTATCGCATTTTTAACAAAGCATGGATTCAAGGCTTTCGGTTATTACCGGATTGCAGTAGGTGTCATTATTCTGATCCTGTTACTTTCGGGCCATTCACTAAATATCACCTGATGCCGTTTCAATTTGCAGAGGGAGAGATCCTGCTGATTAACAAACCCTTCACCTGGACCTCCTTTGATGTGGTGAACAATTTTCGTATGTTCCTTAAATCAAAACATGGTATCAAAAAGATAAAAATCGGTCATGCAGGAACACTCGATCCTCTTGCAACCGGACTGCTGATTCTCTGCACAGGAAAATTCACAAAGAAAATTGAGGAGTTCAAAGAGTTTGACAAAGAGTACACGGGTGTGTTTACCCTGGGGGCTACAACGCCTTCGTTCGATTTGGAATCAGAAATGGATGCCCGGTTTGATATTGGCCCGATTACCGAAAAAATGATCATGGCTACAGCAGAGATGTTTGTTGGGGAGCTGATGCAGATTCCACCGCAATTTTCAGCCATCAAGATCAAAGGACGAAGAGCATATGACTATGCGCGGCAGAACGAGGAGGTAAAACTCGCTGCTAAACGGATTGGGATTTCAGCCTTTGAAATCAAAAAAATCGAGATGCCCGACGTACACTTTCGAATTGCATGTAGCAAGGGAACATACATCCGTGCTATGGCAAGGGATTTCGGCCTGGCATTAAAAAATGGAGCCTATCTGAGTGCACTCTGTCGTACCCGGATAGGCCCATATCATTTGCAGGATGCCTGGGAGCTGGATGCATTAAAGACCAGCTTACTTCCAGGTTGATTACTTGCTCTCAGTCTGTTTTTTACAAGTACTGATGCCAAAAGGTAAATATACCGGGCACCAGTGCATGAAAGCTGTAGCTAGAGGAACAATCCCGATTACGCCCCACCAACTCTGATAATAGAAACCAAGAGCGATAATGACCACACCAAGGATGATGCGAATCCACATGTCAACACTACCAACATTCCTTTTCATAATTCACTAATTTTTAGTTCACGTCGCAAATATACAACTATATAAATTTGTTTAGACTGAAAAAAGATATTGATCGAAACCAACCATCAGAAATAATTACTGCTATCTTTGTAAAACACTATAAATAACGACCTTATACACTAACGCTTATTCTCGTGAAAACCAGTCCCCTGAATTATTCTGCGGTCATACTAACCGGCATTTTGTTTATACTTGTTAGTTTCGTCATCTCCGACTTTGTCACTTTCCTTAGCCATGCCCAATTTGATAAGCGAAAAAGATTTGAGGCTTTTATGTTAAGCAAATACAAGCATGCACCAGAGGTCTCCCCGAAGGATATAGATAACGAGGAAAAATCAATGGACCAGCCTGGTGCAGCTGCATTCCAGGAGTACCTGATGACTCTTGATCCAGAGACAAAAACGGTTCCCCGCGAACGGCTTTTAACTGCATATAGGCAAACGAGAGCCATTCAGGCTCAAAAGAGTACCAACTCTCTTTCGTGGGAAGGAACCGGTACTGAAATGGGAGGTCGCACACGTACTATTATGTATGATCCTAATGATCCTACACTGAAAAAAGTTTGGGCTGGAGGAGTTACCGGTGGATTATGGTACAACAACGACATCACCAATCCGTTCTCTGCGTGGGTTCCTGTGGGTGACTTCTGGCCAATGCTCAGTATCCGTTGCATAACCTATGATCCCAATAATTCACAGGTATTTTACATTGGAACAGGAGAACCGGAAACTGCCCTGATCACCTACCGTGAAAGTTCAGGATCTGGACAGGGAATCTGGCAGTCGGAAGATGGGGGTCAATCCTGGAATCAAATTTCCTCGACATCCGAATTTGTATATGTCTCTGATATTCTCGTGAAAGACGAGAATGGGACAAGCGTCATCTATGCTGGCGTAGTATCCGGAGAGTATCACGGCACACACCAGAGTTCGCCTTCAGATGGACTCTATCGTTCTGATGACAATGGCGTTACATGGGATCAGGTACTCCCTGATATCTATGGATCCAATGTCCCGTATGCGCCAGCCGACATCGAAGTTGGAGCTGATGGCAGGATCTACATTGGAAGCCGTCCAAATCTGGATGACGAAGGGGGTGCGACGATCCTCTATTCTGATAGTGGACTTCCAGGAAGCTGGACAGTCAATGAAGATTATAAACTACTCATTGAGAATGATCCTACTAATCCTCTTTCAGGGCGGGTTATCCTGGCTGCCTCCAAGTCAGATGAAAATGTGGTTTATGCCCTCGTAGCATCCGGTCAGATTAAGAACGAAAATAATTTCAGGTATTTTTACTGTTATTACATCTTGCGTTCTGATGACAAAGGGGTCAACTGGACCGAAAAATCACTTCCGACGGATCTTACAAACGGGGAAAACTTTGCCACCATTGCCTGGCATGCCCTCGATGCAGCAGTTGACCCGAATAATCCCGACAATTTGTTCATCGGCGGCCTGGATATGCATCATTCTACCAATGGAGGGACTACCTGGTACAGGGTAAGCGACTGGTCAAAAATGTACAGTGGTGGCGGATCGGATTACATTCATGCCGACCAGCATACCATCGTTTATAAACCAGGCTCTTCCCAGGAGATTCTGTTTGGAACTGATGGTGGCGTTTTTTATACCTATAATGGAATCGTGAATTATCCGGCATTTGAACAGCGCAACAACAACTATAATACGCTGCAGTTCTATACCTGTGCGATTAACCCTACAGCCGGGGCAGTGTCGTATCTTGGTGGGCTTCAGGATAATGGTTCACTCTATTACAGTGGCAACCCGCTAACACTGGATGACATGTGGACCGGAGGTGACGGAGCCTACTGTTTCTTTGATGAAGACGGAGCCAGCCTCTCCGTGACATCGTATTATTACAATCAATATTCGGTATTTATGAACGGTAACTGGGTTAATAGCCTGAACAACTGGAGCAGCGGCACCTTCGTCTCTCCGGCCGATTTTGATTACAGGAAAAATGCAATCTATGCCAATGCTGTTGATTTCGTTGGAAACTTTGCTGATCATATTCTTCGGCTTACAAGCATTACTGGCAATGAGGCCGGGAGTTACCTCTCTATGGGAACCGGATCCAATCTCTACTTCTCTGCAGTGACTTACTCTCCTCACTCAACCGCCACTCAATCAAATCTGATCATTGGGAACCAGCAGGGGCGTGTGTTCAAAGTCGAAAATGCCAATTCCACACCTGTTGTTACTGAGATCGGAAGCCCCAATTTCCCTGTTGGTAACATCTCATGCCTGGCTGTCGGAGGATCTGACGATACCCTGGTTGCTACGTTTTCCAATTATGGAGTTCCATCTGTATGGTTTACCAAAAATGGGGGGCAGAGCTGGACCGACGTGGAGACGAACCTTCCGGATATGCCGGTGCGATGGGCCATCTTCCATCCGCAGAATTCACACCAGGTGATGCTGGCAACAGAGACAGGGATCTGGACAACCGACGATATCTTTTCCAACCCGGTTCTTTGGGAGCCAGCCAATGATGGAATGGCAAACGTTCGGGTCGACATGCTACGCCTCCGCAAATCCGATAACATCGTGCTTGCTGCCTCCCATGGGAGAGGACTGTTTACCAGCAACGGACCCTGGGGCATAGTGACAGGCACAAATGAACGCTCAACTCCAGAAATCACCATCTTTCCTAATCCCACAGCAGGCCGGGTAAATATCTCGACCGATCTTCCTGTTCAAGCCATGATTGATATCCGTGTGATCAATGGCAAAGGGCAAATCATCATATCGGAGAAGCAGATGGCAAATGGTTCCCTGAAGAAGCAGCTTGATCTATCGGAACAACCGGCAGGAGTCTATTTTATAAAGGTGGAAACAGAAGGGAAGATCATTGCCTCCGAAAAACTAATTCACTTATAACCTGATGTCATCTGGAACTTCATACGAGCTTTTCTCTGATGAGTACTTCATGAATGAAGCACTTAAAGAGGCGGTTAAGGCCTTTGAAAGGAATGAAGTACCGGTGGGAGCAGTGATCGTTTGTGGAAATGAAATACTGGCACGAGCTCACAACCTCACCGAAACGTTAAATGATGTAACCGCCCACGCCGAAATGCAGGCGTTTACAGCTGCGGCATCCGGACTGGGAGGAAAATATTTGAATGAGTGTACCTTGTATGTAACCCTTGAACCCTGTGTGATGTGTGCCGGAGCCGCTTTTTGGACCCAAATCGGCAGGATTGTCTATGGCGCCGATGACAACAAACGAGGCTACAGGTTAGTTACCCATCCGTTACTTCACCCGAAAACAGAGGTGATTTCCGGATTGCTTGCGGAACAAAGCAGTACGTTGCTGAAGGTTTTCTTTAAAGGGAAACGGTAAGGGGTCAGGAGGGTCAGGAGGTCATTAAGAAATTAGGAAATACGAAATACGTCCTACGTCTTACGTCTTACGTCCCTTCCAGTAGGCCGTCCATACCTTTTTTCCTCCATACGTGGCTCCCATCGCAAGCAGAATCCCCAACCCTCCATCGATCGGAGCTCCGGCCGGAGCGTTGCCGTTCTGGCCATGACCTGAGGGTGGAGGAGGAGGCTCGGGCGGGTCAGCCATCGCGGAGATATGGAAACACATCCCTAAAGCTAATCCTGTCGTAAAAAATTTCCAATTTGTTTTCATGTATAAACAATTTTGATTTTAATAGTCAATTAGATGAACCTGGTTTGTATGGATATTTCAAGTACTTAATGTATGTTGATCATATTCAGTTCGTTGCATGTTTTAAATAGATTTTTCCTGAGATAGCGCTGGTTGGTGAGATGAGTCTCAGAATGTACACTCCTTGTTTCAGATCTGTTTCGATGACCGGATTGGCGGCAGAGGAAGGGGCAAAGACTACCAGGTTTCCTGCCAGGTCGTACAAATAAACCGGAACAGGATTATAAAATGCATCAAGCCCATGGATGATGATCCTATTCAGTTCAGTAGTAAAGAAGATCTCATTAAGTGCTTCTGCTTCGTGTTCACCCGCCTGGTTACCAATATGGATTGTAAACCGTGAGGCATCGAATCCTTTTGAAGCCTGAAACGGATACTCGGAGCTGATCCTGAGATTGATAAGTTTATTCTCAAAATGATCTTCCAGGTAAAGATCCTCCCCATTTGAAAAACTCTCCTGACCTGAGAAGAGGATACGATGCTCGCCGTCAGTCCCGGCGATGAATCCAACTGGCAAAACCAAACCGAAACCGATTCTAGGGCGCATGTTTACAGAGAGGTAGGTATCCTCCTCTATCCAAAAAAGTTGGGGTGCATCTGATGCCCCGTAAAGTTTAAGGACATCCTGCATCGGATCGTAGCCTTCACCCGACGAATTATTCAATGACAATGTGACTCCATCATTTCGATCCCCGCAAAAAAGAGTTACGTTAAGCGTATTCGGAAGAGCCTCTTTTAAGAATGTCTGGGTTGCGTGCACGCGTGAGGAGGCGGGAATGGTTAACGAAGGAGTTGGACCATTTGCATGTACAAAGAAGCCCTGCATAGCCGGAATGATCCCATCTGTCAGATTACCCACACTTCCATTCCAGCTTTTGTAATTCCCCGCTTCACCATCCCACACCCAAACCGCGTTATCGACATTGCTCTTCACCCAACTATAAATGCCTGCACCCAATGCCGACGAAAAAGGATTTCCTATCAGGTTATATCCGGAGTAATCTCCTTCAGTAAACGTAATTGTTGGAGACAGATTAGAGATAATCAGTGATCCAGTGAATAGTTTCAGTTCATCGGCAGGATAGGCTGCCAGATACCCTGTGCCCGGAATAAAATTGCGGTTATCCCCCAGCTGAAATGAGGTATTCCAGTTACCAGATCCATCCTTGCTATTAATCCAGGCCCCTTCCGCTTCACCCCATCGGTAAAAATCTGTTCCCGACTCTGGCGGATCGGCTACAAATCCAGGTTGGATCGCTTGGCTGGCCACTGGTGATGAAATCATATGGTACCTCGAATCATCCGGATTCAGGTATTTCTTGAGATAACGCTCCACCTGAACCGTTCCTGTACCGGTTATCTCTCCGTTCGGAATAAATGAGGCTGTTGCTCCGGAGTCGGACGGCGATTTCAAAACAAGGCATTCGGCTCCTGTGAAAGAACAATTTCCAGTAACTGTCACAGCTGTTCCAGCATCAATCTCCAAAGAGGCATCCCCTCCGATGACAAGATCTCCGCCAAAAGTCATGTCGTAATGAATCGTCTTTGCACCTGCGCCCGTAAGGGTGAGATGATGATAACTTGTTGGATTTCCGACTATTTGAGAGGTATCTCCGGAGTATACAACTGTCGATCCCGGGAGAAAATTGTAGGTGTTGTTGGTAAACCCGATCTCTCCCCAGTCGGCGGAAGTAAGGTTCAATATGCCGCCATTTTCAATGGTTAATGTATGTCCTGAAGTACCACTGTTCTGACAATTGATAGCGGCTGCTTCGATCACACCACCATCAGCTATGGTCACTGAAGCCGGATTGGAGGAGTTGCTATTGGTAAGATAAAGGATCCCTGAAACCTGCAGGGTTCCATGAACAGTGATTGAGCCACCACCCGTGGAACTTGCAGCCCCATTGATACCATCGATCGCAATGTTCCCAGGCGTTATTCCGTCGCCACAGATATTCAGTGTATCGCCTGCCTCAATGGTCACCTGAAAAACAGTCCCCGATCGGTTGTTATACAGGGCTGTTCCTCCAATGCGAAGTGTCACAAGGCGGCTGATGATCAACGTTGTGGTATCGGAGTCATTCAGGTATTTCCGGATTCGGGAGGCATTAAACATACCGTTGCCCGATATCTGGCAGGTATCTCCCTCCACGTTGAACCCAATCAGGTCATACGTTGACCCGTTACCAATGGTCCCGTTGCAAAGAATATTACCAAAAATATAGATGTACCTTGGATTTGATCCGGTGGAGCTATTGTTTGTGAACAACTTGCCTCCCGCTTCAACGGTCAGGCTGTAACAACTCTTTCCGCTAGATTCAACAAGAACGGTATCGCCGTTGAGGATCACTACAGAGTCGGCACCTGTGGGTACAACCCCTCCCACCCAGGTCGAGGTGCTTCCCCAGTTACCGGATTGGGCCGAAACGATGTTGCCGGCCGAAGCGAAGACCGGTAACCAGCAGCAAAGAAGCAACAGGATCACCGGATAATTTACAGTTCGTTTCATACGAAATTTTAGACATTAATCCGGTTTAGGGGCAAAAGGTTATACCCTGGAAGTAAATTTTTTTCGTCTTTGGTCAGGATACCTCGAAAAATGGCTTCAGACGGAGAACTTTTTCCAAAAAGGTAATACTTTTGTTTGATAAAACTCATCGGTTTATAAAGGTTTACCCCCATGCAAATAATAAGATTACAAGCCCTAGACCTACTTCACAGGTATATAAAGAACGATAAAATGATCGCGCATTCGCTTGCTTCTGAAGCGGTTATGCGTGGATTAGCCATAAAACTTGGTCGTGATGAAGAGAAATGGGCGTTGGCCGGATTGTTGCATGATCTGGATGTTGAGGTCACCAATGCAGAGTCAACAGTTCACGGAACCCAAACGGAGCTGTTACTTAAAGATTTTGAGGTTGATCCGGAGATCCTGGATGCCATTCGGATGCACAATGAGTGCTCTTCGGGAATGGAGCGTTCAACAGAATTCCAACATGCCCTCGCTGCCGGGGAGACCATCACGGGGTTGATCTTTGCCACTACATATGTGTATCCAGATAAGAAATTATCCAGCGTGAAACCAAAATCAGTGGTCAAACGCATGAAAGCGAGGGCCTTTGCTGCATCAGTTAGCCGGGAAAATATCCTTGAATGTGAAAAAATCGGGATCCCACTGCCGGAGTTTGCTGCCCTGGCAATTGAGTCGATGCTTCCTATTGCCGATGAACTGGGCCTTTAATGGTGATGGAGTGACGAGGCGATGAATGAAGATGTAGTAGGGGTGTAGTTATGCGTTTAGTTTTGCGAGAACTTCCTGCAACTCCTTAAATGAGAAGGGCTTTTTAAGAATGGCATTTACCCTCAGCAGTCGGGCGGTGTTCAGGTATTCCTCCGCACCAATCTTGCCTCCACCCGACATGGCAATAATTTGTAATTCAGGACTTAAAGTCCGCAATTTGAGGATTGTTTCTATACCCTCCATCACAGGCATGATGATATCGGTAATCACCAGGTCAAAACCAAGTGTACTGAAAAGAGACACCCCCTCTTCTCCATCGCTGGCAGTTGTTGTAAGATAACCTGCTTTTTCAAACATTTTCGACAATGAGGCTCTGAATACCTGGTCGTCATCGATGATTAATACATTTGCCATGTTTATTGGGTTTTGCTCTTTTCGTATGTAAAAGTAATTTTTTAATCCTACACTTGTCTGCTAAATGGTAAAAACTCAGGTTATTTAGCGGAATAGCTGATTTTATAGCAACATGCCTGTTTCTCACTTTTTCGAGAAACTTCATGCAATGAGGTGTCTGTTTGTTGTGAAAATGTAAACCTGTTGACCGGATCGTTCAGGAATGGGCTCAGGTAATTACTGATCAACTGATTCCATTTTTCAAACTGCTTTGCTGGGATATCCGGATGGATTGAATCCTTTTTTGCAGAACAGTCCTGGTGTCTAAAGTCAATTACAATTTGAGGCTTTTCCGTGAGCACCTGGGTGAGTTTCTCAAGCTGGAGCTTCTGGTGATTCGACAAGGATTCCTGCTCCTCCTCAAAACAGATATCTTTAAAAAACTGTTCATCTTCTCCATATTCTTTGGCAAGCTGACGCGAGGGCGAAGTAAAAATCTTACGAAAGAAGTTTCCCAACGCCTGACCGATCAACTTCCAGTAATTCATTTTCGGGTTTTTCAAATCTCCGGAAATGGGAATATTCAGGAAAACATTTCCCTCCTTATCCCTGACAATAGCCAGGATCAGTTTCATAGGCAAATGCATACCCACTTTATTGTCTACCTTCTCCCCGAGGTATATTTTCTTAATGAAGATGTTGTTGTTCATCTTCATTACGTTGTTTTTTGAAGAAATGGATCCGTTGTAGTAAAGGGTTCCCTCCTTAAAGGGGTAGTCGGTATAGAAAATCGAATATTGGTTGTAATGAATGACCTCAATGTTTTTCAACTGATAGGTTGCATCAAAATCAAAGGGTTTAAACGGGCAAAACGTGAAACTGGCATTGATATATCCTGTGGTATTAACCTTTGTGTGAAAGGTGCCTTTCGCTTTGCAGTTCAACGAGTTGATATCATGGACATTCAGGGTGAGATCTTCAATGGTAAGATGTTCGGGTTTAAGCAACGTATAATCAGAATAATGAAAGACCCCGTTTTTAATAGAAAGTTCATTGACTGTAAAAGAATCAATAACCACCACCTCCTGCATTTTCTTGATAAAATCGACCAACAAAATAACCGGGTTTGATTTACTGGAGATTATAAATGCAGAATCGGGGGGGGTGCCATCAGGTGTATAGCCGTCAAAATTTCGAATTATCATCTTTGAAATGGAGTTGGAATTAACATATCTGTCCTCCCTTATAAACAGTCCATCAAGCAACACATCTCCTATTTTGGCAAACCCTTGTATTGTATTCATCGAATCAAAAGCAATGCTGAAATGGTTAAATGCAAGCTCTTTTTGCTCCTTTGATCCCATTAGATCAAAATCACGGAGATCCACCTCTCCCCGCATCACCGACCTGTATGGATCATTCATATTCCCATCGATAGTCATCGTTAGCGAGCATGTTCCATCAAGCTGCTTGATCTTTAGATAGGGTTTCAGGTAAGGGAGGATGAAAGAGATTTGCAAGCTATCAGCCGTCACCTGTTCGGTATAACCTAAAGTTTCCCGGTTCAAATGAAAAGTGCCCTCCACATCTCCTCCCGAAGCCAGGGAGAGGCTATAGTTGAGGTTCAGTTCCGGGTTATCCCATTTCAATGCAGGAACCTCCAATGCCATACCAACTACTTCTATATCAGCCCCGAAGTCGTTGTTCATATACTGGAAATTACCACCAGATAGGGAGAAGTCGTCAATTCTGTACTTCACGGTTTTTTTCACGGTAGTGTCAGCAGTCTTTGAGAAGGAATCCGACGAAAACCGGGTGATGATATCGGAGAAATTCATGGAGTCTCCCTGTTGAATGATCCGTACAAACGGATCTTCAATCCTGAGGTGTTCAATGTGGTAAACACCACGGATAAGATTCCAGAGATTGACATCTGCCATGAATCTCTGCACACGAAAAAAAACAGTGTCTCCGTTTGCCTCAAAGAGCTTAAGATCTTTGATATCGACAATTCCTGTAAGTAAATTGATCCTGATCTTTTCGATCTCAGTTTTTCTTCCGATCCAGGCCTCACTGTTGTTTTCAATGATATATCTGGTAACAGGTGATACGATGAGCAGGATCAGCAGGACCAACCCCAAAAGAATCCCAAAAACCCAAAGAAGTACTTTGTTAAAAGGCTTCATATGTTGGAAATATTTGATTAGTAGGTGTAAATATAAGTGAAAGGCCTATTCCATCCAATTATTAACTGTTTTGATCCTTTTCGATGTGATCGGCTGCCGGCTAGTCTTGTTATGCTGAGATCTCTAAATCTTTGTGAATTCTTGATCAATCAGCCTGTTTACGATCTCTTTTTCGGTTGGATTTAAATCCTGATGATTAGCCAAATATCTATATTTATCAATGTATATCTGAATAATCAGAAAGGCTCTTTAAGCATACGTTTCGAAATGAAATTACTGTGATAATATTAACACTGAGGCCGGAAAGTTCTGTATTTCTCAAAATATTCTATATATTTACGCCTTTTCTTTCAGGAAAATTTTATTCAAACCCAAAATTCTTAACCTGTGGAGACTAACAACGATTACAATTACAGTATTTTCAAGCCTGTAAATGAGTACTCGAGAAGGAATAGGAATATCATCCTTTCGATTATTCTGATCTGGGCTTTGTGCGTATTCGGATTTCAGTTTTTACTGCTGATCCTGGAAAAACCTACCCCCGAAAAATCCTTGATTATCTATAAGAGTGTGGCCGATCGTGTGACAACCGGAGAGGCTACCATGGATGAAAAACAGGCTTATGTCGGGTCGCTCTTGATGGTTCTGGGGAAAACCCTGAAGCCGGAAACGCGTCTGTTACTAGACAATGTGCTAACAACAACGGTTTACGATATGATTGGAGATTCTTCCGAACAGGCTACCCTGATGGAGAAACTGATACCACTTTCTGAAAAACGGGCAGAGCTTATCGCGCTCAAAGCAGCATGGGATGCAAAAACCATCAAGTATCTCGATTACAAAGACGGCAGTTTGGATCTGAATGATCAGATCGTCCTACTCAAGGATGACCTGGGGATTTTCCTTCAGGGTTTTTCCGACAAATTGATCCCGGCGGATGCCGAGTTTGGAAAGGTCATGATGATTTGGCTACCATACGAGATGAGAGCCTCAGCCATTCTTGAACAGCAGCCGGTTGCCAAAGCTGATGTTGATAAAATCATGAAACTCTATCTCACACACAATCAATCGTTTCTGACTGATTTCAGATTCTTGGGTTTCCCTTTCCACTACTTCTACACGGCAGTGTTCCTGCTGGTACTCTTCGTTTTTTTATGCGTGATGTATGCTTTCCGCATTCAGCATCTGCACCGGAAATTTGGAATGGAAGAATAACATAAAAAATTGAAAAAGATGAAACAATTAACCATACTACTCTCCCTGATTTTTATCCTGTTTCTGCCTTCTCTGGCAAATGCATCAGGAGTGACCGAACTTGAAGGCAGCTTCAAATTGGGGCCCGCAATTATCCTGATTACGATTCTTATATTATTTGTCCTTGTAGGGATACTTTTCCGTGCAAAAAACACCAACGATTTTTATGCAGCCGGACGGCGGATCTCACCGATTGGTGCAGGGATGGCAATTGGCTCAAACTGGATGAGTGCAGCCTCTTTCCTCGGTATGGCTGCTCTGATGTATGGATCGGGTTACAACGGACTTGCTTACGTAATCGGCTGGACAGGAGGCTATGTACTGTTGATGGTCTTGATGGCTGGACAGATCCGCCGGTACGGGAAATACACTGCTCCCGATTTTATTGGTGACAGGTTTTACTCGAATGGTCTTAGGGTGTTCAGCGCTATCGTTGCCATTGTTATTTCCATTGCCTACTGCGTTGGTCAGTTTGGAGGTATCGGATTGATGTTCAAATGGATACTTGCAATAGATTACGCTTGGTCAGTGGTCATCGGAGGCTCTGTTGTATTGCTGTATACTCTAATCTCAGGGATGCTGGGGGTGACTAAAAACATGCAGATCCAGTATGTCATCATCATCATCTCGTTTGTCATTCCATTATTTATCCTGACCTATAAATTCGACTATTTCTGGTTGTTGCCTCCCATGGGATATGGAACAGCTGTTTCCGATATCGTCCATGGTATTCCCATTCCGCCTCTACTGGATGGAGTTCCATTAACCAATGTTTTTGGAAATGAATATGTCATCATGCCTACTCCCGAATATGCAATGCCCTGGGATCCATCTACCGGGAAATCTTTCTTCCAGTTTATCGCCATTGCTTTCTCCCTGATGTTTGGTACGGCCGGATTGCCTCATGTTCTGCAACGTTTCTACGTAGTTCCTAAAGCCAATGATGCCCGCTGGTCAGTCGTGTGGGGACTCTTTTTTATCTGCATTCTTTACTGGGGAGCCCCTGTTTATGCTGCATTCGGAAAGATTCTCTCTATCAACCCTGAGGTGGGAACTCTGGCAAAAGACGCTATTGTGGTTTATACGGCACAACTTGGCGGAGTGAATTCATTGCTTGTCGGCTTCCTTGCGGCGGGAGCTGTATCTGCAGCCTTCTCAACTGTTTCGGGATTATTCGTTGCTGGAGCTTCATCCTTCTCGCATGATATTTACTACAAAGTTCTCAATCCCAACGCGAAGCCAAAAACCCAATTGCTCCTTGCCCGGTTGGGAACTGTGTTGATGGCTGTTATTGTCACCATTCTGGCGATTCAACAATTCGCCCTGATTGGCGAACTGGTTGCTGCGGCTTTCTCTATCGCTGCCTGTACACTCTTTCCGCTGTTCCTTCTTGGGATCTGGTGGAGTGGTGCCAACAGAGCGGGAGCAGTTGCAGGTCTCTCAACAGGCATGCTGGTTACTGCCATTTCAATCACCTACTTTGTTTGTGGGAAAAATGGGATACAATTGCCCTGCCACGAGTTTATAAGCTATTACTTACAACTCTGGTATTTTGCATTGATCGGCGCTCCGCTGGCTATTTTAGTGAACATTGTTGTATCCAAGTTTACGAAGCCTACACCAATCGAGATCAAGAAATTCCTTGCAAAAGAGGTTCACGCACATTAATGCCTACTCTCATCCCCTGCCCTTTCTAGGGAAGGGGACAGGGGAGGGAGTAACAACCCATGGTCCACGTATCCCGACCTACGAAAATCCTTGTCGTTACGATGCTTATCCTTGTCGGGACCGGGCTTGCAACAGCTTGGCTTTACTATAGCTATCAGAATGCAGCCGAGGATCCGCGGGTGAAAGAGGCCAGGTTGCGGCTGGAGGAATATGACGGGTTGATGAAAAACGGAAAGTTTGATGAAGGGCTGGTCTTACTGGATTCCATCGAACAGATTTACAGCGCAGTGCCCTGCTATAGAGAATCTTTTGAACTAGGTGTGATCTACAACAACCGGGGATCTGCCTGGCTCACCATGGCACTTTACAACACGGATGATTCAATGCGCAAAGCAGAGATGCTGGTCCTTGCCAGTAATGAGACGATGCGATCCATCAATGTATATGAAGAGTGGATGCGGAGGTTTGACACCATCTCTTTTTCGGAAATTCAGTCGGAGGTGATCACATGCTTTCCGGAAGAGGACCCTGCATTTGATGGGTTTGATTACCAGCGGATCGTTGATCGCAGAATAGGAGATATCCAACTGGCAAAAATCGAGACTCCGCGCAGGCTATCTGTTAGCTATTCGAACCTGGGCATCATCCAGCGTCACCGATATCAACTCGATTCAGCCATTCAGAGTTATATCAAGGCATTGAAACTCTGGAACAGGAACCCCTCTGCCAAAAACAACCTGAATACCCTGCTTGGCCGGGAGACGGAAGATGAGTCGATTCTGAGACAGCTCTTTCCTCCCGATCGGAGAAAGCCTGAGAACTAAATCCCTACACCTCCCCTGAACTCTGCCGCAACCTCACCAATGAAATCGGAGATTTGGCCGAAGATTTTTTTCAGCATGACTACTTCTACAGGAGAGAGGGCTTCGGGGTTGATGAAGTTATCCGGGACTTTGCCCTCCATTATCTGCTCGACCTGATGCCGGAAACGGAGCATCATAAGGAGTTTAAAGGCCTCAGTTCGCTCTTCGAATCGATCCTCATTGATCATCCCGAGGTGGAATAATTTACTGAAACGGTCAAGCGTCCCTGTTTCCCTGATCCCTTCTTTCAGGGCATAGAGGCGGGCAATATCGATCAATGGAAGCATGGCTCGTTTGCTGTCGAAGGATTCGGGTTGAGATTTTGAAGCACCTACTTGGATATTTCCGAAGATACTCAATGGAGGTTTGAGTCGTTGGATATTTCCGGTCAGATAGATAAAAAATGCCGGATGTCTTTTGATCACCTCCTGGATATGACGGTACAGGTCAGAAGCGAGCGTGTACTCGCCATATACCGGTCTGAAATCGAAGAAGATATTGATATCCAGCAGGTCCTGAGGTTCCGATGAGGTGATCCAGGTTGTGAATTTCTCTTTCCAGCGACTGAGGGGCTGACACCATTCAGGATTACTGACCATAATCTTTCCTTTGCAGAATGCGTAACCCGATTCGTTCAACCATTCACTCACAAGGGATCCAACTTGTAAAAAATACTTTTGGACGCGTTCCAGATTCTCCTGGGAAACATCTTCGAACAAGATGGCATTGTCCTGGTCTGTCACGAGGGTTTGCTCCTCCCTTCCTGCACTGCCGAGTACAAGAAAAGAAAACGGGACAGGGGGTTTCCCCAACCTGTCCAGAGCTAGCAGGATCAGCTTTTGTACGATTGCATCAAACAGGATTGCATTGAACCTGACCATGTTGACAGCTTCAGGCCCCGAATTTAGGATGGCTGCAGTGAGTTCCGGCAACCGCTTGCCAATTCCGGCAACCGCCTGCCACGTTTCTGCCTGATCAATCTGTTTTCTGATGAGCGAAATGGAATACCTGTGAACCTGAAGCAATTCACGATTGCTGACAATGCTGATGATCTCTCCCTCTGTGTTTCGAACGCCCAGATGGCTGATTTCCCGCTCCTGCATCAATGAGATAGCTTCATAAAGCATTGCTTTTTCAGGAATGGTAAAAATGGGGGATGTCATGATCAGGTGCACTGGTTGATCGGGAGAGACATTCTCTGCAACAACCCTCTTTCTGATGTCTTCATCCGTGATAATCCCAACAGGATTGCCCTCAGTGCTGCAGACCAGGATAGCGTCGTATCCTTTGTCGGACATCGCCAATGCTGCTTGCCGGATCGACTGGGCGAGATTACAGGTAACCAGATTGGAGGGAAATTTTTCGACAGGTTGACTTAAAAAGAGAACTGATGTTTGAAAATCCGTACTCAGGTTCTCCTCAAACTTCACTTTGCGCCTCTCATCGCTTATCGGTTTTAGATGGATCACATGGACAAAGTCATTCCCCAAAGGCATCAATGAAATTTTTATTGACATATCGATCCGGTCTTCCGATTTTTTCACCACAGGGAGCTCAATGCTGGTATCAACTCCTGATTCTTCTGTGGTTCTGTTGACGGCTTCAAGGATTGTTTCAAGAGAGGGATTCCGGAAGAGGCATTCAAGTCCCTTCTCAACCAGCTCAATTTCAGTATACCCCGTTAGGTCTTCGGCGATTTTGTTAACATAAACGACTTTACTTTCCAATAGCATGATGGTTCCATCTGAGGAGGCCTCTACAAGGGTTTTATATTTTTGTTCCGAGAGTTTAATCTCCTTTTCTGCCTGCATCCGTTTCTGCTCAATTCGGAAGCTCTGAACAGCCACAACACCCAATAATACAGAGAGTATCAGCGTGATAACCAGCACCACTGTAAGCAATCCCTTTTCCAGCGTTGAGATCTCCTCTTTGACATCTTCCAGATAGATCCCTGTCCCGATAACCCATCCCCATGGTTTAAAAAGTTTGACAAAGGAGAGTTTTGGAACGATCTGGGTCGAATCATCTTTCCATTGCCACATATATTCCACAAACCCTTCGCCTTGTTTTGAGCTTAAGGCCGTATCCACCATCTCCACAAACATTCGCTTCCCTTTAGGGTCTTCGAAGTTGTTGAGTTCCTTCCCGTTCAATTCTTTCCGATAAGGGTGCATCACCATCACGGGTTTCAGATCTGTGATCCAGAAATAATCTTTCCCTTCACTTCCGTAACGTAGGTATTCAATGCGGGACGCAGCCTCCAGCTGAGCTCCCTGCTGCGTAAGTGTTCCGTCAGCTTCATCCTGATGGTATTTTTGAAGTACACTCCATGCAGAGTTGGTCAGCTCACGGATCATCTCTGCCTTACGTTCCATGATGCTACGTTCATAGGAAGGGAGTATCACAACATAAAAGGCTATTACAAAGAGAATTATAGCTGCAATAACAGGAAAGATGATTCGTAAAACAAATCTCCAACGGAATGAAATGTGTCGTATCATGGCTTGTTTCCTACTTAAATGTGTTGAATATAAATCTGGCCGGTTTCAGGAATAAACATCATATATCCGGATGACACTCCCCCCTGTGTGACAGGCAAACAGGTCATCCAGTTTCGTCGGGAACCTATGAAAAAATTGGTTTCCATAGTATTATGAAGGTGAAACCAGTTACCGGTAAGCGTACCCTCCACATGGGTATGACCGGTGATGGATGTTTGACAGTCATTCCGTTTCATCCACTTCAGATGGGCCCAGATGTCAGATGGCCATATCGGCATCTTTCGCAAAGAGCCACTAAGGTCGGGATAGAGATGATGTGAAAAAAGAATCCGGATCCTACTCAACTCCGTAATGATAAATTCAGGAAGCCCTGAAAGGTACTGCCGCGAATCATCTGAAAGCTGTACTTGATCTTCAGCAATAGAGTAATCCCAGAGTTTTCTCCGTCCAATTCTTTGTCTTTCCTCAAGGGGCAAAGAATACCAGTTAGCCGGATAGTCAAACCGGGCGTAGAATTCAGGAAGTTTTTTAATGGCAAAGAGGTCGTGGTTCCCAATAACTGAAAGTGAGCAGTTCTCCTTCACCAACCGGATGCATTCATCTGCATCCTGGATCCTGCTTGCACCATAGTATCTATCGTCAAACCCAATAATATCCCCCAGGGAGATCACCTGATCGCAACGCTCCTTCTCCAGTATTCTCAGAATCTTTGTGAGAGAGCTTACATCTTCATGGATATCTGACAGGATTCCTATCTTCACGAACGATCGATTAATGTGATAAAATTAACAATTTCAACGGACACCGCGAAAAGACAATCATCACGAGTAATATAAAAAGTACTATTTTTGTATGCAGATTTTAAACTATGATTGAATGAAAAAACTTCTACTGTTACTAATTATAACCTTGTCACTTGGTTCACTGCAAGCACAGAACAGCTTCAGCCTCGCTGCCGGGTATCTGTTCACCCATACAAGTGTTGCAGAGTACAAGCGCCCCGATTATAATTACTACCTGCTCGATTACGTTACCATAGATCCAAACAAAAGCTCCTTTCATGCCTCCCTGAATGTTGACCTGGACCTGGGAAACAGGTTTTTCTTCTCTACCGGATTGCATTATCAGGAGATGGGTATGTCCAATATTAGTTTTATCGATACATTGAATGATTTTTATTCCTTTACAGCCAACCAGCATTATATCGGATGGTCACTCTTATTGAAATACCATTACAAGTTTAAGGATAGTAAGTTTGGGATCTTTGCTGGGGTAGGACCTAAAGTTGACTTTGCCGTTGGATACCTGAATATTGCCGAACAGGCACCTTTCCGTGCTACAAACTCCATGACACCCTTTGCCCGGTTCAATACAATCGATTTCTCAATTGCTGTTGAAGTTGGAGCAACATATAAATTGGGGCCGGGATCCCTCTTTGCGAAGATTAACTACTTCCAGGGATTAAGCGATGTGATGAGGGATGATTACGTCGTTGGAAAAACCATCTCCGTTGGGGTGGATGTCGGCTACTCGGTTAACCTCTCACTCTTTTCAGGAACTAAACGCTAACACACTAACGGATGTTACCGCTGCCAAATCTTATCATTATCACCGGGTTTAGTCTTCTTGGGATCGGCATGATTGTCGCTTTTATCCGGATCGCTTTGAAAGGAGGAAGCCTGATCGGCAGACCATCAGCAAATCCATTCTTTTTTTACTCAGCAAAACTCTCCATCTTTGTCAGTATCGGGTTGTTGCTTTGCAAAGCCATTGTACCATCTTTCGGGGGCTTAAAGGTGCCTGAAGGGTTGGTCTGGATGGGAACCTTACTGGGAACTGCAGGTGCAGCAATTCTCCTGTTCTCCTTTTTTCAGCTCAGCGATTCCCTGAAATACGGCTTGCCGAAAGAGGGCACCCAACTTAAAACTTCCGGGTTGTTCCGCTTCAGCAGGAACCCCCTGTACATGGGTTTATTTCTTGTGAATATTGCCTCCGCGCTCTTTTTTCCGGCAATTCCGAACATTCTGGTTACAATCTATTGCATCATGGCCCATGGTATCCTGATCAGGGGAGAAGAGCGCTTCCTGGAAAAGCGGTTTGGTGCCGAATGGGTAGCATACAAAAACAAAGTCAGACGTTTCATATAAATAAAAATAAAACCGATCTTTATGGTAAAACAAATCGTAATATTTTTCGGATTGTTCCTTCTCTTCAGCAACCTGGTAGTTTCCCAGGAGATCGTGCAATGGCGTGGTCCAAATCGAGACGGTAAATATCTTTCAACCGGCCTTTTAACAAGCTGGCCACAGGATGGACTCAAACTTCTCTGGCATATTGATGGTTTGGGTGAAGGCCACGCCTCTGCCGTAGTCACCAAAAACAAGATCTTCACCGCCGGCACCATCGAAGAGATCGGTTACATATTCTGTTTTTCGCTGGATGGAAAACTCCAATGGAAAGTTTCTTACGGACCCGAATGGACTGAGAGTTGGCCCGGCACCAGGAGTACTCCGCTGTTTGTAGATGGAAAACTTTACATGTTAAGCGCATTTGGCAATCTGATTTGCATGGATGCCGCTGACGGCAAAATGATCTGGGAGGTCGATCTTTTTACCGAATATGACGGCCGGAACATTAAGTGGGGCGTCACAGAGAACCTGCTTGCTGATGGCGATGTTCTGTATGTTACGCCAGGAGGTGAAAAAGACAATGTTCTGGCTTTGAACCGGAATACCGGCACACTGATCTGGAGCTCTCCAGGCAAAGGTGAGCTGAGTGCCTACTGCTCTCCCGCTTTGATTAAACTTCCCAAACGCACTCTTCTGGTAACGCAAACAGCCAATTCGATTCTTGGCATCGACACCAAAGACGGAACTCTGCTTTGGTCACATCCACAACCCAATAAATGGTCCGTTCATGCAAACACTCCCTACTATCAGGATGGCTACCTCTATTGTGTTTCCGGCTATGGCCAGGGAGGAATTCAACTGCAGCTGGCTGCCGATGGCTCTGCCAAACAGGAGATGTGGCGCAATACGACGATTGATAACCGCATGGGCGGATTTATCGTTCTCGGGGACAGAATTTATGGGTCTGGCGATTCAAAACAGGGATGGGCCTGCGTGGATTGGAAGAACGGAGAGGACGTCACTTCGGAACAAATGGCGGGAAGAGGAGTAGTCATTTATGCTGACGGACTGCTCTATTGTTACAACGACTCCGGTGAATTTGTCCTGGCTAACCCAACCCCAACCGCATTGCAAAAGATTAGCTCCTTTGAAATCCCTTTTGGCGAAGACCAGCACTGGGCACATCCGGTGATTACCGACGGAAAACTCTATATCCGGCATGGGGGGTCACTGATGGTGTATGATGTTACCGAGCGTTAACTGATCGATACATTTATCAGCTTGATCAAGTTTTTTTTATGGGATGCTTCCTTTCCATAGATTTGCTTCCTGCATACTGAACTGCTAGTTCAAAAGCAATTATCTTTGTGATGTGACATTAACGCGAAAGTACATATATAAATACATCCCATGTGTATTCATTGTTCTTGCCATTGGTGTGGTTGCTTGGTGGCTGTTGCACAATCCGGTAAACTCCCTTTCACTGGCTGTTCCGGGCATGGATAACCGGACAAACAAAGACCAGGTCACCGAGGAGATCAACATCGGGGAGTTCTTTGAGTACAGCGGTACGGCAGAACCAGTTCCGGGAACCCACTGGCCTCGTTTCCGGGGAGCCGATCTCGATAATATCAGCAAAGAGCATATTTCACTGATTGACTCCTGGGGAGCGTCAGGGCCAAAGATCTTGTGGGCCTTGGAACTTGGAGAGGGACACGCCGCACCGGCTGTTTACGATGGGAAATTATACCTGTTGGATTACAATGAAACGCTGAAGCGGGATGTTCTTCGCTGCCTCGCCCTCAAAACAGGGGAAGAGCTCTGGCGTCGTTCCTACAGCGTACACCTGAAACGAAATCACGGGTTGTCGCGCACAGTTCCATCCGTTACCGATAACTTTGTTGTCACCATCGGACCTCGTTGCCAGGTGATGTGCGTGGACAGGCTAACCGGCGATCTGCTCTGGGGGATTGACCTGGAAAAGAAGTATGACGTGGAGGTCCCCTTCTGGTATACTGGCCAATGTCCTCTGATCGTTGACGATACGGCAATCATTGCAGTAGGTGGATCATCCCTGATGATCGGGGTGGATTGCAAGAGCGGTACGATAGCCTGGGAAACACCCAACCCGAACGGATGGAAGATGTCTCATGCATCGGTGATGCCGATGACCTTCAAGGGGAAGAAGATGTATATCTATCCTGCTATTGGAGGTGTATGCGGAATTTCGGCAGAAGGAATAGATCGCGGTCAGATTCTCTGGGAGAACATGGAGTTTTCCCCATCAGTGGTGGCCCCATCACCTGTTGTTCTTGACAAGGGCAGGATATTTCTCACAGCCGGCTATGGATATGGGGGAGCGGTGATGCAGGTGAAGGAACAGCAGGGGAAATTTACGGCGGGGATCACGCAGAAATACAAGCCTTCCGAAGGACTGGCTTCCGAGCAGCAGACTCCGATTTATTACAATGGATACCTCCTTGCGATCATGCCTAAAGACGGAGGAGGATTACGGAACGAATTTGTCTCCTTTCATCCCGACGACTGCCGTAAGGTTGTGATGCGAAGCGGGAAAACCGACCGGTTTGGACTGGGACCCTATATCGTTGCTGATGGAAAAATATTCATCCTGAATGACGATGGTGAGCTGACCATTGCGAAACTCTCTACCAGTAAGTTTACTGTTCTTGACCGGAAACGGATCATTGAAGGCCAGGACTCCTGGGGCCCCTTAGCGATTACCGGCGGGTACCTGTTGATGAGGGATTCGAAAGAGTTGGTTTGTATTGACATCAAAGCGAAATAAGGAGTAACAATGAAACATCGAATCATCCTAATTGCCTCTCTGGTCCTGCTCCTTGCCGTGATCGGGTATATGGTATTTGATCTCTTTTACTCTGACAGTAATCGCACTGATAACCCATACGATTACGGACTGGCAGAGCTGAGAAAGAGTGATTCAACCCTCATCGATTATAAAGAAATTCTGCAGTTTCCCGTCGGCTTATCTGAGATTTATGGGATTGCCACCGATCAATCCAACCGAATCTATGTTACAGGGTCAAACGCTGTTGAAGTTTACTCTCCAGAGGGTGACCAGTTGTTAGTTCTCCCTTTTCAGGATACCGCATACTGTATCACAATTTCCCAGGATGGAGAAATAATCCTGGGTATGGAGGATCATCTTGAGTTTATGAACCCACAAGGGGAGATTGTAAACCGATGGGAACCTGTGAGTGAAAAATCCATCTTCACCAGTGTGGCAACTGATGGGACCTATGTGTTTGTCGCCGATGCCGGAGAAAAGATCGTTTATCGGTATAACCTGGATGGAGAACTGTTAAACCGGATCGGTGAAAAGGATTCACTCAACGGAATTTCGGGATTTGTGATTCCAAGTCCATACTTTGACCTGGGATTGGGCCGTGATGGTGAACTATGGGTAGTTAATTCGGGCCAGCATCTGTTTGAAGCTTTCCGTCCCAACGGAACCCTGATTTCTACCTGGGGCAAAGCCTCCATGGATGTTGAGGGTTTCTGCGGATGCTGCAACCCCTCTCATTTTGCTATTCTTTCCGATGGTTCGTTTGTGACCAGCGAAAAAGGGATCGAACGGATAAAAATCTATCTGCCATCCGGTGAATTCAACTGCCTGGTGGCGGCGCCCAACCAGTTTGACGAAGGAACGCGGGGAATGGACCTGACCGTCGATTCAAACGGCAGAATTATCGTGCTGGATTCATGGAGGAAACAGGTGAGAATATTTGTTCACAAAACGGAAGAGGATCATGAAGACCAGTGATCATTTGAAAGGGAGCTATTTGCCGCGTCGCCGGTTTTTTACCAAACTGATGCAGGGAGTCATAGCGCTCGGACTAACGGGAACCGCCGGATATCTTTTAATAAAAGAGAAGAAAGAGGAGTCCTGCACGCTTGACTTTACCTGCACCCTTTGCGATAAATCGGAACAATGCGGACTTCCGGCAGCCGAATCCTATCGCAATTATGACCGGCTGAGGCAACAAAGGGAAAGGACCCGGGCACAAGAGCTGGAGATATTGAAGGAAAAGAAAGAAATTAATAAATCGAATTAGTGTACAATAACCTTAAGCAGGCATCTATCCGATGACAAAGAGCATAGAAGGGAACAAAGCCGGCAGGCGGGAATTCCTCCGAAAAGGGGCTCAGGCTTCGATTCTGGTTGCACTCGGAGGCGTTACCACTCTTGTTGCCAAGAGAGTTGGTGGAGAAGAATTTGTATGGCAGCTCGATCCTTCCAAATGCACACAGTGTGGAAGATGTGCCACCAGCTGTGTGAAGTCGCCCTCGGCCGTAAAATGTGTTCACGTGTATGCGATGTGTGGTTATTGCGATCTCTGCGGCGGATACTTCCTGCCGGAAACCAAGATATTGGATACTGCTGCCGAACATCAGCTTTGTCCCACAAAAGCAATCAAACGCACATTCATTGAAGATCCGTTTTTTCAATATACAATCGATGAAGATCTGTGCATTGGCTGCGGTAAGTGCGTAGAGGGCTGCGGGGCCTTCGGAAATGGTTCACTACAGCTGCAGGTGAGGCAAAACCTTTGCGACAACTGCAATGAATGCGCGATTGCCCGCAACTGTCCGTCGGATGCCTATTCCAGGGTTCCGGCTGACAAACCCTACCTCCTGAATGGAGTTGGAAAAGAGAAACTCGACATTACATAGGAAAAGAAACCTGGTGAAGAAAGGAATAGCATTGGTAGTTCTGACCCTCCTGTTTGCATGGCAAATGGGCTCCACCTATGCAATACAGCGCTTTCCAAAGCCGGAATTTGAATCGGGCTACATCACACCTGAGACCTTACTTCCAACTCCCAGGGCGGAGATCTTGGAGGTAATGGATGTTGCAGTGTTGCTATTAGCTTTGTCGGTAGTTACCTGGGCTGTACTGAAACGGCGTTCCCGGAATCTTGTTTTCTGGATATCCGTATTTTCGCTAGCCTATTTCGGGTTTTACAGAGAGGGCTGCGTCTGTTCGATCGGTGCTATTCAGAATGTGACCCTGGCTCTCTCCTCCGGATCGTATATCATCCCATGGACCGTTCTCGTGTTTTTCATGGCACCGCTGGTTTTCACATTGGCATTTGGCAGAACCTTTTGTGCGGGAGTGTGTCCTTTTGGGGCTTTTCAGGATCTAATTTCCTGGCGTCCAAGAAAAATCGGCCCGCAACTTAATGCTATACTTGGTATAATACCGTATATATATTTGGCATTGGCTGTGTTATATGCTTCTACGAAGACAGATTTTATCATTTGCAGGTATGACCCTTTCGTGAGAATTTTTCGTTTTAACGCAACTTTCGGTATGTTTCTCTTTGCCGGACTGCTGCTCCTATCCGGGGTCTTCATCGCACGACCTTACTGTAGGTTCCTCTGTCCATATGGCGTATTGCTGAACTGGACCAGCCGTTTTTCAAGATACCACATGGCGATCACTCCATCGGTTTGTGTCCAGTGCCGGTTATGCGAGGATTCATGTCCCTATGAAGCCATCGAAAAGCCCGTCGCGGTGAAAAATCCAGACAGCAGGCAAACCATGTTGAAGAAATTCATCCTTGCCATCCTGCTGATCCCTTTCTTCATGCTGTTGGGTGGGTGGACAGGGTCCCAACTTCATGAGTCAATGGCTATGGTCAATGGCAAGGTTAGGATGGCAAACGAATTGTTGCATCCGGAAACAACCAAAGGAGCGACGGAATCGATTGAGATGACCGCTTTCAAGGCATCCGGGAAGCCGGTTTCGGAACTTTATGAAGAGACATCGGAGATCATCAGGGAGTTTTATATCGGAGGATGGATTGTTGGAGGGTTTATTGGGCTGACGATTGGCGGATTGCTTGCCGGACGCTTGATCACACGATACCGAACCGATTTTGAACCCAATAGGGGTAACTGCTTCAGTTGTGCCCGCTGCGTGGATTATTGCCCGATTAAATCATGACACGGACAGATAAAATTATGAAAGAGACGAAATCAAAGGAACAAACCATCCATCTGTTGAGAACGATCGCCATCATCAGTGGAGTTGTAGCCTTTATCCTCTGTATTCTAATCATTGCCAACTATATCCAGGTGAAGCGGGTCGATCCGCTCAACACACCGGTTATGTCAGTTATGCTTGAACGGCTTAAAAGCGATCTGGGGAATGAAGCGCTTCGCACTGAAATACGCGAACTCGATCTCCTGTCGAGGAAAGCCTTTTTCACCAGCCAGTGGCAGATCCGAACAGGGAGTTATATTTTGCTGGTATGCGTGTTGATCATCATCATCTGCATGAAATGGATCGAACTGATCCAGCCGAAAATTCCCCCGCGCCCCGAACAGGTTAGGGAGAATTTTTGGGAGCAACGGAAGATCAATCAGCGCTGGATAATTTATACAGGAATTTTCCTGGTTCTGGGTTCGCTCCTCCTGGCGTTGCTGACATACTCCGAAATCGGAAAAACGCTTCAGGATCAGGCCGCTTCATCAGCATTGGCTTCAGATTCTACTGCTTCAACTTCATCAGGGGGACAGACTAATCAACTCCTGTCTGATCAAATGACAGATGGGTCTCAGACTCTTTCTAATCCATCGGATACTACAGGAATGAAACCCGATAACCAACTAGATAACAAACCTACCGATGCCACTGGGACTCCTTCAGGATCGATACAAACTGCAGCCCAATCAACCACTTCGTTTTCGCCACAGCAATATCCCTCGAGGCAGGAAATCACCGCCAACTCGCTGACATTCCGCGGCCCCGACGGGAACGGGGTGGTTTACGGGAAGAATTTTCCGGTAAGCTGGAATGGTACGACAGGGGTTAATATTTTATGGAAGGCCCAGATCCGACTTCCGGGCTATAACTCGCCTATCGTTTGGAAAGACAAAGTTTTCCTTTCAGGAGCAAGTGCCACCAAGCGGGAGGTTTACTGCTTCGATGCTGCCACAGGAGAATTTGTTTGGCTTGCAGATGTTTCAACAGTTCCTGGAACTCCGGTAACAACGCCAAAAGTTGACAGGGAAACCGGACTCGCAGCGCCAACCCTGACAACCGACGGCCAACGGGTTTATGCCATCTTTGCAACGGGTGATCTTGTTGCACTGGACATGAAAGGAAAAATCGTGTGGTCGAAAAACCTGGGACTTCCACAAAACCATTACGGACACTCCTCCTCTCTCATCATGTACCGCAATCTGCTGATCGTTCAGTGGGATCAATCGAAGGGTGCCAGCGTTAAAGCCTATAATGGAGCAACCGGCGATTTGGTTTGGAATATAAACCGGGATGTAAGGGTCTCCTGGGCTTCACCCATCCTTGTCAATACCGGGAAGGAGATGGAACTGATCCTTGCTGCCGATCCCATTGTGGCATCTTATGATCCGGATACCGGCAAAGAGATCTGGAAAGTAAATTGCATCTTCGGTGAGGTAGGACCTTCCGTAGCATACGCCAACGGAATGGTATTCGCCACAAACGAGTATGCTAAAACGGTAGCAATAAAATTAAGCAAACCTCCTCAAATAGCCTGGGAAACAACAGATTACATGTCTGACATTCCGAGCCCGGTAGCGAATGACAACTACCTTTTTCTGGTTACCAGTTATGGTGCGATTGTTTGTTATGATGCAAAAACCGGGAAAGAGTATTGGGTAAAAGAGGTGGACGAGAATACGTATGCTTCGCCGGTACTTGTTGATGGTAAAATATATCAGATGGATAAAGCGGGTGTGATGCATATTTTCATGGCGGATAAAACATTCACTTCGGTTGGAGAGCCTGCATTGGGAGAAGAATCGGTTTGTACGCCTGCTTTTTCCAATGGAAGGATTTATATAAGAGGTGATCAAAACTTGTACTGCATTGGGAAATAGAGCTGAAAATGAAAAGAATAAAGGATTAAATTAAAAACGTGTCGGAGGCTCAGGGAAATATAACCGAAGTTGTTGATCGGATTGTAGCCGAACAGGGAACAGCCGTGGAAGCCGTGATCCCGATCCTGCAGGCCATTCAGGAGGAGTTTCATTACCTTCCGGATGAAGCCCTTGAGCGGGTTTGTTTCATCACCGATATCTCTCCTTCCCGAATTATCGGCATCTCAACTTTTTACGGTCAGTTCAGGCATCGGCCGGCCGGAAAACATAGCATCAAAATTTGTACTGGAACTGCCTGCCATGTGAAAGGAGCCCTGCAGGTTTATGATGCCTTCCGGAGGGAGCTGAAGCTGAAAGGATTGGAAGATACGGACAGCCAGGGACTCTTTACAATCGAGAAGGTCGCATGTTTGGGTTGCTGTACCATCGCCCCGGTAATTCGGATTGATATGGTAACATACGGTCAGGTAATGCCCGAAAAAGCAGGGGAGATCCTTCAGGATTTTCTACTCAACAAAGCCTCTGTTGAAAAGGAAGGTCAACCGGTAGAAAGCAGTGGCGACAATGGACAGGGAGAGATCCGAATTGGATTGGGATCCTGTTGCATTGCCAGCGGCAGTTCCGAGGTAAAGTTGGCTCTTGAAAAAACCCTTACCGATGCCCATATCCATGTGGATGTGAAGCAAGTAGGTTGTGTGGGGATCTGTCACCAGGTGCCGGTCCTGGAGATCGTGAAACCTGGCGAACCGTCATCCTATTATGCTAAGATCAAACCCGAAGAGGTCAAGGATGTCGTATTGAGCCATTTCCGGCCTGAGGGCTTTTTCAACCGGATCTGTACGGATGTTGTGGGTCTTTTTGAAAAGATTTTGCGTGACGGCGCCCCGTTGTCTGTGAAACGGTATCAGGCCGAAGAACGCGACACGCCCGTTGCCGAATTTCTTGATCCACAGATAAATATAGCCACCGAGAACCGCGGTGTTGTGCGGCCCACTGATCTGGAAGAGTACAAGCAATCCGGTGGATTTGACGCTCTTTCGGGATGCCTCGAAGAGTTCACTCCGCAACAGGTGATCGATACGATTTCCGCAAGTGGCTTGCGGGGACGAGGAGGAGCGGGGTTTCCAACCGGGAAGAAATGGCAACTGGTGAGAGACCAGGAGGCATCCGTCAAATATGTGATCTGTAATGGCGATGAGGGTGATCCAGGGGCCTTTATGGACCGGATGATCCTTGAGTCCTACCCCTATCGCGTGATTGAAGGTATGATCATCGCGGGATTTGCAACGGGAGCTTCAGAAGGGATTTTTTACATACGGGCTGAATACCCGCTTGCAGTTAGCCGGGTGAATGAGGCTCTTGAAAAATGCAGGGAAGCAGGTATCCTGGGAGATAATCTCCTGGGTAGTAGATTCTCATTTCACATCCGGATTTTTGAAGGGGCGGGCGCATTCGTCTGCGGCGAAGAGACCGCACTGATCGCCTCTGTTGAAGGGAACCGGGGGTTGCCAAGGATCCGGCCGCCTTTTCCTGCAAAAAGCGGATTGAACGGAAAACCAACGCTTGTAAACAATACCGAAACATTTGCTTTTATCTCGTGGATTATCCGGCACGGGGCCGATGCCTTTGCGCGGATTGGCATCAACGGCAGCCGGGGAACCAAGGTCTTTGCTCTCGCCGGAAAGGTAAACCGCGGGGGCCTGATTGAAGTACCTATGGGGATGACCATCCGCAGGATCGTTGAAGAGATTGGTGGTGGAATCGCTGGAGGAAAGGCTTTCAAAGCGGTACAAATTGGCGGACCTTCCGGCGGCTGTATCCCTGCCTCACTGGCCGACCTGACGGTCGATTTCGAAGGGTTGATGGAGGTTGGTTCGATGATGGGATCGGGAGGTTTGGTAGTGCTCGATGAAACCGACTGCATGGTAGATATCGCCTACTATTTTCTCTCTTTCACTCAAAGTCAGTCATGTGGAAGATGTACTTTCTGCCGGATCGGAACACGGCGGATGCTGGAGCTGCTGGAGAAAATTCGTAGTGGCAAGGGGGTTCCAGAGGATATCAACACCCTTGAACATCTCGCCGCTTCTACCAAACAGGGGAGCTTGTGCGGCCTGGGAAAAACAGCACCCAACCCGGTTATCTCCACTCTGGTCTATTTCAGGGAAGAGTATGAAGCCCATCTTCAGGGAAGGTGCCCGGCCGGAAAATGCGCCCCGTTGATCAGTTACAGTGTCACGGATTCATGCATTGGCTGTACAAAATGTGCCCAGCGATGCCCTTCGGGAGCCATTGAATTCAAACCGTTTGAAAAACATGATATCGATCAGGAAAAGTGCATCAAGTGCGATATTTGCCGCCAGGTGTGTCCCGAAGATGCCATTTTGATCACCTGAAAATGAAAATTACAATTGACCATATAACCATTGATGTTGCGGAGGGAATGACCGTGATGCAGGCTGCTGAGTTGGCAGGGATTAAAATCCCTTCGATGTGCTACTTGCCTGGCCATACCAACCACCCCTCCTGCATGGTTTGCCTTGTCAAGGATCTCGATAAAAACAGTATGTTTCCCTCCTGTGCGATGCCTGTCGCAGAGGGAATGCACTTATCGGCATCCTCCGAAGAGTTGATGAAGGCGAGGAAAGAGGCATTGGAACTGCTGCTCAGCGATCATGTGGGCGACTGTGAAGCCCCCTGCCGTCTCTCCTGCCCGGCCTTCATGAACATTCCGCTGATGAACCGGCTCATCGCTAAAGATAAGGTGGAAGAGGCCCTGCAGGTGGTGAGAGAAGAGATCGCCCTTCCACTTGTGCTCGGGTATATTTGTCCGGCCCCCTGCGAGAAAGCTTGCCGCAGAAAAAGTATTGACCAACCAGTGTCGGTTTGTCTGCTGAAACGCTCAACTGCGATGGATGAAGCGATCCGAAAAACAGACCTCGAAAAGCCTCTTCAGAAGAGCGGGAAACGGGTTGCCGTGATCGGTACCGGTCCGGCCGGACTGACTGCCGCATTTTTTACGCTCAGAATGGGACATGCCTGTGTTCTGTTTGATAAACAAGAAAAGGCAGGAGGAGCATTGCGCTACAGTATTCCCGATGACCTCCTCCCTAAAGATATGCTCGATGCCGATATTGAATCCATTCAACGCCTAGGCGGAGAATTCAGGCTTAACTATCAGGTGACCGCTGAGGTGTGGCAAAAGGAGATTCTTCCGGATTTCGATGCCGTGATCCTGGCAACCGGCTTCAGGGAGGAGAATCCTGTGGATGAATTTGGGCTTCCGGAACTCGAAAAAGGATCAGTCATTCACAAGAAGAGTTTCACCTCCGGCATGTCGGGTGTTTTTGGTTGTGGAAGCATTATCTCTGAACAGTTACTAGCCGTGAGATCTGTTGCCCAGGGTAAAAAAGCGGCGCTTGAAGCGGATGCCTATATGAACGGGAAGCCGGAACCAAGAAGGAACCCCCTGTTCAATTCGGTTTTTGGTCCGTTGATGGAGGACGAGAAGATAGAATACATGCAAGAGGCTTCATCGGTAGGCAGAACAGATCCTGGAAGGGGATACCTCATTGGATTTACCAGGGAGGAAGCCATCAGGGAAGCGCAGCGTTGCATGCATTGCGACTGCCGGAAGCCGGTAAGTTGCAAGTTGAGAATTTATGCGGATGAATATGGCGCCAACCGGAGAAGATTTGCACCGGCTGAACGTAACCAACTCACCCGGAACTTCCAACACGAGATGGTTGTCTATGAGCCTGAAAAGTGCATCCGTTGCGGGTTATGCGTGGAGATAGCCGGGAAGGAGGGAGAGTTGTTGGGATTGGCTTTTGTTGGAAGAGGTTTTAATGTGAGGATTACAGTACCTTTTAGGAAATCGATGAAGGAAGGATTGGGAAAAGCAGCAAAGGCATGTGTGGATGGTTGCCCCACGGGGGCGTTGGCAGTTAGGTAGGTAGGAAATTAGGAAATTAGGAAATTAGGGGAGTAGGAAGGTAAGGATATAGGGATGAAGGGATGAGGGGATGAGGAAGACAGGGATTAGGGAGTGAAAAAAGGTGTAAAGGTGAATAGGGAACATACGGATAATGGAGAGGAAACATAAAAATCAGCGTAAATCAGCGTTCTATTCTGGTAACCGAATGGTACTGGTCTTTATCGTTTCACTTATAGTGATTGGTCAGGTAGCCAGCCAGAATAGAAGCCCCGATTGCTGGCCATCGTTCAGGGGAGATCCAGGGCTGACCGGTCTCTCAGAAGCAGTGGTGAAGCCACCCCTTAAACTTCTCTGGACATTTAAAACCGGAGATGCCATCAACTCCTCCCCGGTGATATGCGAGAACCTAATCTTTTTTGGCTCCGACGACGGGTTTATCTATGCACTCTCCCATACGGGGAAACTGATATGGAAATTTGATGCCGGAAACTCCGTTGAAGCAGCTCCGTTATTCCTGGATCAAACCGTTTATGTTGGTTCGCTGGAAGGGATTCTTTATGCCCTGGATGCTGAAACCGGCGTACTGAAATGGAAGTATGTCACAGAAGGTCAGATCTCCGGCTCTTCCAACTGGGCATGGCTGGCCGACAAAAAAAAGAAAGAGATACTTACGGGTAGCTATGACTATAGCCTCCATGCGGTAGATGCGGCTTCCGGGAAGGCATTATGGAAATATGAATCCAATAATTTCATCAACGGAGCAGCAGCAATCAGCGGCAATATAGCTGTATTTGGTGGCTGCGATGGTTACCTTCATCTGGTGAACACGATTACGGGCATGGCAGATGATACGATCGACATGGGAACTTACATTGCATCGTCGGCGGCTATCAGGGGAGAAAAAGCCTGGTTTGGGAACTACAACGGGGAGTTCTTTTGTGTTGATTTAAAGCTGAAAAAAATACTCTGGAAAACCGGAGAAGGAGGACCATTCATCTCTTCTCCTGCGGTTAAAGGAGACAGGGTAGTAATTGGAGCGCAGAATCGCTACCTCTATTGCTATCATGCGAATACCGGAGAACTGCAGTGGAAGTACAAAGCGCTGGGGAAGGTGGATGCCTCCCCTGTTATAACAGGAAACCTCGTCTTGGTTGCCTCTTCCGACGGCCGCCTGCACCTGCTTGAAATGGAAAACGGGCGAGAGGTGTGGGTATATGAAATCGGCAGTCAAATCACTGCCACACCGGCGATCACTTCGGGCTTGATCCTCGCAGGAGCACACGACGGAACTATTTATGCCTTTGGACCGGCAACAGAATGAATTACCAATTACCAAGGACCAATAACCAATGACTGAAACATCCGGATCAATTAGATGAAACGATGAAGATAATACAAATAGTACCCGGTTTTGGAGGGACATTTTACTGTGGAAACTGCCTGCGCGACAGTGCCATGGTCAAGTCGTTACGCCAGGAGGGCCACGATGCTATTACAGTTCCCATGTACCTTCCACTAACCCTGAACGATGAAGAGCATCCCAAAGGCATTCCGGTTTTTTACGGAGCGGTGAATCTCTACCTGAAACAGAACTTCACCTGGCTTAGAAAAATGCCGGGGTTTATAGAGCGTTTTCTAAACTCGGGGCCTATTCTGAACTTTGCTGCCCATAAAGCAGGGTCAACCAGGGCGGAAGGGTTGGAGCAGATGACCGAATCAATGCTGCTGGGAAGTGAAGGGAACCAATGGAAAGAACTCGAAGAACTGGTTGATTTTCTCAGGAGCGAGCAACCTGATATTGTACATCTGTCGAATGCATTACTTCTTGGATTAGCCAGGCGAATCAGGGAAGAGCTAAAAGTGCCGGTAATTTTCTCTCTTCAGGATGAGGATGTTTGGGTAGATGCCATGCGGGATGAATACCGCGAGCATATCTGGGAGCTGATAGCTGAGAAAGCAAAGGATGTAGATGGGTTCATAGCGGTCAGTCACTTTTACGCCGGCGTGATACAGCAGCGTATGAAGATACCCGATGAGAAGATCCATGTGGTTTATATCGGGGTGAATCCTGCTGCCTACCAGCCTTCCTTGCCTGCTACTGATCCACCGGCTATTGGATTCCTCTCCCGGATGAATGAGGAGAATGGGTTCGGATTACTCATAGATGCATTTATTGAGCTGAAACGAAATGAGCGTTTTTTCTCTCTTCGGTTATATGCTACCGGAGGGATGACAGGGGATGATAAATCCTATATTCGCAAACAGGTTCGAAAGCTGAAACAGGCAAATTTGGAAGAACAGGTTGATATTCAGCACAATTTCGAGCAGGAAGAATTAGGTGAATTCTTTCAGAAGATCACACTTTTATCTGTACCCGTTCTTAAAGGAGAGGCATTCGGACTCTACCAGCTCGAAGCTCTGGCATCAGGTGTTCCATTGGTACAGCCTGGCCTTGGGGCCTTCCCCGAAATCATCGAAGCCACCAGTGGCGGAGTTGTTTATCAGCCCAACAACGCGTTGGCACTTGCAACGAAACTTGCCGAAGTATTGGATTCACCTTTACAAATTGAACGGATGAGCCGGAATGGAATCGAAGCAGTTGGGAAGCATTTTGACTGCAGTAAGTTGACCCGGGAAATGGTAGGAATTTATGAACAGATCATTGAAAGTAAACGATAAAATCATGCTGGCAGAACTTCAACATGTTTCAAAACACTATGATCACCCTGTCCTGAACGAGATCTCACTGGCCATTCACCGTGGAGATTCAATCGCCATCATGGGCCCTTCAGGATCAGGGAAAAGCACATTGCTAAATATTATGGGGACACTCGATCAGCCAACCTCCGGTAGGGTGATTCTTAATCATGAAGCTATAGAGAACATGAACGATAATCAGCTTGCAGAAATCCGAAACCATTTCATCGGATTTGTGTTCCAGCTTCATTATCTACTTCCGCAGCTTACATTACTGGAGAACATCCTCCTTCCTCTCCTTCCTGAAAAGGATAAAACAACGATCAAAGCTGCAGAAGAGAGGGCTTTGCGGCTCATTGAGCGGGTTAGTCTAACCAACCGGATTGGCCATTTGCCCGGAGAACTCTCCGTAGGTGAGTGTCAGCGTGCTGCTGTAGTCAGGGCACTGATCAACAAACCTGGTCTGTTGCTGGCAGATGAACCAACCGGATCGTTGGATGAAGAGAATGCCAATGCCTTAGGAGCTCTGCTGGTTGAATTAAACCGGGAAGAGGAGATGGGCATGGTAGTGGTCACACATTCAATGGAACTTGCAAAACGGATGGATGTGATCTATCGGCTCTCCAAAGGAAGACTTGACAAGATCGGGAAAGCATGAACATACGAAAGCTGATTTTCAGAAATATCTTTTTCTACCGACGTCCATACCTGGCCGTGCTTGCAGGCGTGATGGTCAGTACTGCTGTGCTGACAGGTGCGTTGCTGGTCGGGGATTCGGTAAGGGGATCGCTTGGAAGGCTGACTGAACTGAGGCTGGGTGGCACACAATGGGCGATGAAACCGGGTGATCACTTTTTCAGGGCTGCCCTGGCAAGCGATATTTCAAGCAAGCTGAACCATCCTATCGTTCCCGCTTTGCAATTGAACGGTATTGGTGTCAATACGCTGACAGGAAACAGATTACAGGATATTCAGGTAGTGGGAATAGACAGTAATTTCACGGCTCTGTGGAATAATGCAACTTTTGTACCTAAAGATGATGAAGTCGTTGTTAGTGAAAACCTGGCCTCAACGTTGGGTTTTCATATTGGTGATGAATTATTAATCCGGCTTCCAAGGGTGGATAGAGCACCGCAAAATGCGCCTTTCGTTGCTGATGAAACGCCCCCTGCTTCCCTACGCCTTACAGTTGCAGCGATAGCCGGAGATGAAGAGATGGGACGATTCAGCTTGAAGAGCAACCAGCGTGCTCCATTCAATGCATTTGTATCGCTCAGCCAGCTTGCCTCACGAGTCGGACAGGAGGGATCAGCCAATGTGCTTCTTGTGCCCGGAAACGAAAATACCGAATTGAGTGTTGAACAACTTGATAAAACGCTGGAATTGGTATGGCAGATGCCTGATGCCGGAATCAGGATTGAGCGACTTGATGATATGGGATTATTCCAGCTTACAACCGACAGGATCTTCTTTGACAACCAAACGGCTGAAGCGATTAGGGTATCACTTCCTGATGTCCGGTCAGTACTTACCTACCTTGCAAATACACTGGCTTCCCGGAGCAGTGAGACGCCCTATTCATTTGTATCAGCAATAGATAGCGGAATATTGCCGGTTCATTTGTTGCCAGGCGAGATCGTCGTTACTGATTGGCTGGCCGACGATCTTGGGATTCGTCAAGGAGACTCGTTGAGCATGACCTATTTTGTGATGGGACCACTAAGAAGGTTAAAGGAAGAGAGTTTCAGGTTTCAGGTTTCAGGAATAATACCTTTAATGTCGGTGCCTGTCGGTGAAGCCATGATGCCCGATTTTCCCGGGATGAGTGATGCCGGCCAATGTAGCGAATGGGAAACCGGTGCACCGGTGGATCTCGATCGCATCCGTGACAAAGACGAGGCTTACTGGAACAGGTACCGAGGAACCCCTAAGGCATTCATTTCAATAGAAGATGGTAAACGACTGTGGGCCAATCCGTTCGGCAACGTCACTTCATTCCGGTTCCTCCCTGGTGGTGGGAACGCCAGGTTAGAGGATTTATCGGGCATCGGGCATCGGGCATCGGAAGATCCGGCCTTCATGATTTCTTTGGATTTCACGATCGCATCGGCTCTGCAACCGGCCTGGTACCGGATGGATTTTCAGCCTGTGAAGGAACAAGGCCAGCTTGCCGCTACCAATTCGACCGATTTTGGTGGCCTCTTTCTGAGCCTCAGTTTTTTTCTCATTGCCTCATCCCTTCTCCTTACCGGGATGCTCTTCTCTTTGCATGCCCGAACCCGGATATCGGAAGCTGGCGTATTATCGGGGCTGGGATTCCCGAAGAGACTGATCAACCGCATCCTTTTTTCAGAAGCTCTTTTAATTGCCATTCCCGGAGTTATTCTTGGATCTGTGGCAGGAATACTTTATAACAAGCTTATCCTTTTCGGGTTAAACACCTTTTGGCAAGATGCCGTAAGAACCTCAATGCTAACGATGGATATGAATTTCTCTTCCATTGCAATTGGAGCAGCATCTGGATTTTTTTTGACGGCCGTGGTTCTGTACCTCTCATTCAGAGGCCAGATGAGGCAAATTATCGCTGGCCGGATAAAGGGAGATATTGCATCTGCCCCCACTGGAATGAAACGGCGAAAAAGGATTTGGCTGGGAACTGGAATTCTATTGTTGATTGGCGCCATGGTATTGCTGGTGACATTGCTCTCGGGAGGATCAACTCCTGATGCCGGAATGTTTCTCTCGGCGGGAGGGTTGTTGATGGTAGGAGGAATTTCACTTGTGTATGCATTTCTGATATGGCAATCAGAGCGATCTGCAACCGGAAGAGCGGGTTTATTCAAAATGGTTTTAAGGCTAGGATCCGCGAAGAGGGCAAGAAGTATCTCGGCAATCACCTTGCTGGCGTTGGGGACGTTTACTGTTGTGATTACAGGCGCCAACAGGAAGACCTTTTATGGAACCGAACAGGAGCGTCAATCGGGAACAGGGGGTTTTCTCCTTTGGGCCGAATCAACCATGCCTCTGTTGTATGACCTCAACACGGCTTCCGGAAAGAGTTATTTTACCCTCAACGATGAACCCCTTCTCCGGGATCTCCGGTTCCTTCAACTTCACCCTCTTGACGGTAATGATGCCAGCTGCCTGAACCTGAACCAGGTACCGCAACCGATGATGCTCGGAATTCCGGAGCAAGAGTTTGATTCGTTGGGTGCTTTCAGTTTTGTGAATCTAGTGCCAGAAGCAGACCCGAAACATCCTTGGCTAACTCTTACCAGCGAACTTTCACCGGATGTGATTCCGGCTTTTGCTGATCAATCGGTGATTACATGGGGATTGCGGGAAGAGATAGGTGACACGCTGGGTTACATCGATGAATCGGGAGATGTATTACAGGTGAGGCTAATGGGAGGACTTGACAATTCTATCTTTCAGGGACATATACTGGTCTCCGACAAACTGTTGAAACAACGATTTCCTTCTATCAGTGGCACTCGATTCATGTTGGTAGATGGCCCGTTTGACAAAAAAGAAAAAATCACTGCTAGGCTGGAAGAGCTTTTTATGGATTATGGCATGCAAGTCGATCCCGCTTCTGATCGCCTGGCAGAGTTCAACTCGGTGGAAAACACCTATCTTTCGATCTTTATGCTTCTCGGGGCCCTTGGCGTCCTGATTGGAACTATTGGTTTTGGCATCATTCTCTGGAGGAACAACCTCGAAAGGTCAGCCGAGATAGCCTTATATATCGCCATTGGATTCAGGAGAAAATTCATCCTCACCCTACTGATAATTGAATATTTGCTGATCCTTATGTCGGGCATGATTCTGGGAATTGCTGGGGCGGTAGCAGGAATTCTGCCCTCACTGATCTCACCGGCCTACCGGATGCCGGGAGGATTTCTTTTGATTGTGTTGGCTGTGATTTGGATTAGCGGAGCCATGTGGATCTTGATTCCGGCACAACGGTTATTCAGAAAAAATTTGACGGCTGCACTACGTGAAGAATAAATCCGGATGCTATGACCTCGTCCCTCGTCCTTCGTTACTTCGGGTGTGTTAACTCGCGTGTTCCGTTGATGTACTTCACCACAAATGATCCTTTTAACCCGGGTTTGGCCCTGAGGCTGGTGACAAACTGCTTGGCTTCGGTTTCATTTTCAAACTCTCCCACATAATAGCGGTAATAGCCTTCAGAGAACTCTTTTGTGACTGGTTGACTCAGCTTGAAATAGGCTTGAATATTGCTGGCGCTTTTCTGTCCGCCTGCAGAAGAGAAAATCTGGATGCGATAGAAAATATCGGCATCAAGACCGGGAAGCATAAAGGGTTTCTGGCTTGTAGTTCCCTGGCCCCCAGGATCAATTGCGAGAGAGTCAACTATAAGTTTCATTTGATCTGATGAAAGTGCAACAGGTTGTCTTGTAAAAGGTTTGTTTACAGATGCTGAATCCATCCCAGCAAGAGGTGTGGTTTCAACAGGTTTTTCGACGACAGGGGCCTGTGGCTTGGGAAAAACGACAGGGGGCATGGTCGCATTCACGGCATTCAGCTCTACTGGGTTCCGTCGGTTGAAATTGAAGACCACATTCAATGAGATATATGAATAAAGATCGTATGGGAAACCACCTGGAGTGGCATCAAGCCTATCTGAATTGACGCCACGTAAGGTCCATTCAATCCCAAGGTTTACTTTGTCGTAGATGTTGAAATAGGCTCCCAAACCGGCGGGAACGACCCACTCTGTTGTCCAGTTTTTAATCGATCCACTACCTCCAATCGGCTGCCCTGTGACAAGATCTGTCTTTTTGGTGATCCAATTTGACATGCCTACTCCAACAGTTCCATAGATAAAAAAGATCCGTTTTGGTTTATATCGGAAGAGTAAGTTGCTGAAGTTGATTGTTGTATTGAGATTGTACTCCAGGATGTTTCCCGTGAAATATTGATTCATGGGAGTCCCATCCGAGTAGTTTTTTCTGACACTGTAAATCTCGCCATAAAGTGCCTGTCCGCGCAGGGCAAATACATGACTAAGCTGGCGGATTAGCGAAAATGTTCCGGCATACTTGATTTCACTGAAGGTCGATATTCCGGGAGCGATCCTGTATGGATTAAGGTCGCCATAAAAGATGGTTGGCCCTCCGCCAACGCCTACCGACCAGTTTCCGTACCATTTCTTGCTTAATACGCCTTGAGTCTGAGAAAAGGAAGTTCCGGAATCTAATAAAAATCCCAGGAGAGCAAGAAATAGAAGAAGTTTTCGCATCGAGATCCGATAGATATTCGCGATAAAGATATTTGGAAATGAAAGGTAGTCAAGGAGGGAAACAAAAACTTTATCAACAACGCATTGTTACTTCTTCAAATCAATGGCCCGAGAGTAGTCGGTGATAGACCCGGGTAGATCACCCATTGCTTTTCGGGTAAAGCCACGGTAATAGTAGGCATCTGCAAATTTACTATCGACCTGGATGGCTGCAGAAAAGTCATCAAATGCCTGATTATACTTTTTCATTTTTAGATAAACAAGTCCCCTGTTGCACAGGGCATCCAGTAGTGATTTGTCTTTACAGATGGCAGTAGTGAGTGTTGAAAGCGCTTTTTTGTCTTTTTCCAGATAGGCATATAAACATCCCCGGTTATTATAGCCTTCGGCAAATCTTGGGTATTTGGATTTTAACAGGATATAGGCTTTCATGGATTGATCGGGATCACCAGCGAGACGATACACATATCCCATACAAAGTATTATCGTTGAGTCGTATGCAGGGTCCAGCTCCAGGGCATGCTTATATAATTCAATCGTTTTATTGAATTGGCCAATCTGAAAATTCCAGACACCATAATTGATGTAAGCTTCAAGAAAATCACGGTCTTTGGTTCCAAAACTGAGACAAGCGTCTATCAGGTTGGTGTCGGTAATGTTGTTTAATACCTCGTTTGTACCGATAAGATAACCTGAAAAAATATGATCCTGTGTGATGGGAGCATTCTGCCAGAATGCAGGACTCTTCAACTGGCTAGTTGGAACGTTCAGTGCTTCGCTGCAGATCTTCAGGATACTGTCAGACTCATTCAGAAGCATAAAAGCAACACCGATATAGAAATTACAAAATGTTCGAGAGATAGAGGAATCGGTTCGGGCAATCCGGAAATCTTTAATGGCTTGAAGGAACATACTCTCTTCCAGGTAGGAGAGTCCCCGGTAGAAATGCACGGCTCCAAGAGTAGATGACGAGGGGAAGAGTGAGTCTTTGTTTTTTTCGAGCAACGATGCAAAATCGGTCCTGTAGTCGAGGTAACAGATCTCCCGGAGTTGAAGTTCCTGGGCCGTTGTAACCCTGCTCCAACCAACTATTATCAGGAATAACAATAAAACCGGAAGTAATTTTTTAGTTGTTTTGATCATAGGATTTCCGCTCAATGATAAATCAAAAATAACTATTTCTGTAGAATAAACCCAAAGAGTTATTCACTTACAATTATTATTTTTGAACTATCAGCCGAAACGTATTATTGATGGGAAAGAAACCACATGAAGAAAATCCGGGAGGCATTTTGATCGTTGAGTTTGAAAAGGAGGCATCTTCAGAGGAAGTGCAGAGATTATTAAGAGGCCGTGACGACGGGCTTGGGGTTACCTGACAAGAGGATTGGCCTTGTTTTGGTGGCAAGGTGTTTAGACAAGTATTGGATAAAAACTATTGTTTTTTCAAAATTAATTTTAACTTTGCACTCCCGTTTTTTCGGGAAATTCCTCCTTAGCTCAGTTGGTTAGAGCATCTGACTGTTAATCAGAGGGTCTCAGGTTCAAGTCCTGAAGGGGGAGCTTCAAAATCAACCACTTACAGAATCCATAGTAGGTGGTTTTTTTATTGGATACATGATCGGGGACACTGACCTATACTGATCGACCTGGAGTGATCAACTGCGCTGGCTTGTCCTAAGATGTGTATTGATAAAACATTATATCTTTACGTTTGTTTTTGGATTAATCGCAGGGGATGGGAGATTAACTAGTTTATCATGTCATATACAATCAAAGAATACATTGGATTTAGAATCAGATGGGACCTGACCATCCTGATATTGATTCTAATTACTTTCCTCATCATACCTTTCCAGATCGCTTTTCAGCATCAGGTACATGTCATTGGTTCCATTATTATCTATTCCATCGACCTGTTTTTCCTGGTTGATATCATCCTGAACTTTCGGACATCCTTCAGGTATGCGGGTGAAGAGATAACCTCTTCACGAGAGTTATCCCGACATTACTTGCGAACAAACTTCAGCTTCGACCTGATAGCAACTCTACCGTTCGACGCATTGTTTTTCCTCCTTCCCGGTCTTGAATGGGAAGGCATATCAATCATTTTATGGCTCAGACTATTCAGGCTTATCCGGATCTGGAGGTTATTCCTCATCCTTCAGCGCTGGCAAAACCAGAACTGGACTAATCCAGGATACTTGCGGGTTCTGAGGTTTCTATTGGTCATGGTAATCCTGGCACATATCGTAGCGTGCAGCTGGTATTTTTCCTCTTTTATAGCAGGTTTTCCGGCAGAGAGCTGGACGGTACTGAGTGGGATTGCAAATAGTGATGTTGTCACAAAGTATATCCGGTCATTATACTGGACTGTAACCACGTTGACGGCAATTGGTTATGGAGATATCGTCCCACATCTCAATTATGAATATGTTTTTGTGATACTGGTCATGGTTACCGGAGCTTTGATGTATGCCTACATCATTGGTAATATTGCCTCACTTATCAGCAATCTGGATGCACGGAAATCCGCTTTTCGCTTAAAACTTGAGGACATAAAGCTATACTTAAAGCAACGGAGTGTTCAGGGAAGCCTCAATGAGAGAGTGAGAAATTACTATGAGTACCTCTGGGTTCATCATAGGGGACAAGACGAAAATCTATTGTTTAGTGACCTTCCGGATCCTTTGCGCCTGGAACTGATGATCGAGCTAACAAAACACCTGTTGAAGAATGTGGCACTTTTCAAATATAGTTCAGACAGACTAAGACACGTCCTTCTGATGGCTTTGAAACCCAGGACATTTGATCCGGGAAGTGTGATTGCACGTGCTGGTGATACAGGAAATGAGATATTCTTTATCAGTAAAGGCAGCATTGATATCGTTGATGAGAATCAGGAGAAGAAATATTTTGAACTCACTCGAGGTGATTATTTTGGAATTCTTTCAATTATGACACGAGAGAGACGGACTGCTACTGCAATTTCCAAAGGATTCAGTGAGATTTTTGTTTTATCCCTGGAGGATTTCCGGGAGATAAAGGAAGCGTACCCGGAGTTCAGTGAAGTGTTGAAAAAGGTCTCCTCAGAAAAGAGTGAAAAAACCGCAGATATGATTCTGGAAGGGATTGTGTTGTAGATGTGGAAGAGCCGGTGCATCTTACCAGCTTACGCCGATTTAAATACATTTAGACTTGTCTATTCCGATCGTCCAGGGGTGGTCAACACCGTCGGTTTATCCAATAGTGTAACAATATGGGTAATTTTGAAAGGCATTTCGATATTTTGCATTGTTGTACATTAACTATATGAAATCAACCAACACTTCTTTTTTCATGCTTTCCATTATATCTTTCATGATTTATGGATGTGCGAATGATCAGAAAATAGAGCTGTTTCCCGATTATACAAATGCATCTTCTTGGATTTCAATTCCAGATTCCATTGACAAGACGGTGGATGTATTTTATATCTATCCGACAATATTTGGAGGTACAGGAGAGATGAATATGGATATCACCAATGATCAACTTCGCAAAAAAGCTAAGATTGTTTCCTATGAACAAGGAGGTGTATATATGGCAGCGAGTAATTTTTTTTGCTCCATATTACAGACAAATGGCAATGGATGTGCTCACCATGCCGGAAGATACATTGGATAAATATTTTGCAATTGGCTACAATGACGTAATAAAGGCGTTTGTGTATTACTTGGATAATTTAAATGATGGGCGTCCCTTTATTTTGGCTGGACACAGTCAGGGTTCCATGGTATTAATCAAATTGATGAAAGAAATGTTTGACAACCCTGAACTTCAAAACCGCCTCGTGGTTGCTTATCTCATTGGCTATTCTGTTACATCAGAGGATCTTGCTAAGTACTCATGGATGAAACTTGCAGAAAGTGAGGATGATGTTGGTGTGATTATCACCTACAACACACAATCTGAGGATGCTACCGATTCTCCAGTTTTATTGCCGGGGGCACAATGTATAAATCCTCTTAACTGGACAACCACGACTGAAACCGCACCCAAAGAGTTGAACCTCGGTGCTGTATTTTTTAAAGACAATGGGGAGATAGATTCTGTCGTTCCGCAATTCACCAACGCATGGATCGATGAAAATGGTGCATTAGTAGCAGGAACACCTGATGTTGATGTATATAGTGTTGGGACTTTCCCGCGAGGAATATACCATAAGTATGATTATAATTTTTTCTACAACAACCTGAAAAAAAATGTACGGGTTCGGGTGAAAAACTTCCCGGGCTTAGAATGGGAATTCTGATAATAGTCTCCTTTAACTGGACAAGCCGACGGTGTTGACCACTCCAGGCCGATCGGAATAGATTGTGGTAAACTAATGCAGCTGTTTGAATCATTTGAACGGTTTTTCCACTTGCATACCGTTAATAACGTATCGAGTCTTCAGCCATTTCTGTTACAACTTCATTTTCAAAATTGTAAAGTTTTACTAAAGTTTGAGAAGAGACATCAACGCTCTGTGGTGTGATGACGACAAAATTCATGGTAGTTTTGTTTGGATTATGATCAATCCACGTTCCTGAATTCGCATAAATACATTTCTGATTGTTGTAATTTTTAGGTGCATCCATTTTAGGTACGTGTGTATGACCAAATACAACAATTCTTTTATCTGAGTCAGGATTCATAAAGTACTGCAGATTGGCTTGATGATCGGTCTCGGTACTTGAATTTACAGAATCGATTGCTTCAGCAGTTGTTATATGTATCGCCACATTATTGTAGGTTTGTCTTGTTTCCCAATTATCCTGTATCCCTTTAAAAATAAACAAATCTATCAATCCACCTTGAGATACTTGAAAAGGGACAAGATCATCGACTGAATAAATACCCGTGAATCCATTTACGTTTGTTTGAATGATTTTCTCATCAAATCTGTTTTCAATATGGAACATTTTGAATGTCGTTTCCCATAGCTTCCAATACCGGAATAATAAATCCTGGCTTTCATCCCCTCCGGCATTTTGGGTAACAACGGGCAGGGTATCTCCCGGTGAGGGGTGATTTTGCATCACACAGAGCGCAGCTATTCTTGTAAAAAAGTAACCGGGAGGCAATATGGTCCCCGGAGCAATATCCTGATTTGAAATCGGGTCAGGTGCACAGAAGAAATTGTAGCGGTGACCATGCTCAATAGCTATTTTGGGATTGTCAACCGGGGAGTAAGTACCTAAACCAAGCACTTCATCCCGTGCCTGATTTACCCCCGGAAGGATACTTTCAATATTTGCTGCCGTAATTGTTAAATCATGATTTCCGGGCACATAGGTAACTAAGATGTTCCCTTCTCGAATTATACTGTTTATTGCCTCAAATACGCCTTTGTTGGCTGTCGCAAGACGCTTCACAAAATCAGCCTGATCCTTTCCCTGATAAGTATCTGTTGTAGCGGGCACAAACCATTCATCAACCAAATCTCCGGCGATAACAAGTTCTTTCACATTTGGAGCCGCTTTTATCTGTTTAAGCAATTTTTCAAGAGGCCCAAGGTTATCTTTGCACTCAGCATAAGTGAGATCGGCACCAAGATGCAGATCGCTGATAACAACAATCATATTCCTCTCATTCCCGCCATTGCTGAATGGGTTTATTTCAGAATCTGTTGGATTTGACTTTTTGCATGAAGCAAATACACTTAAGACCAACATCACAAAAAATGGACTTAATAATCTCAGAATGGTTTTCATAATCAAAGCTATTGGCACGTCCAATTTGAATCAATCAAATTTAAGAATAGTAAACTGTTCCATCATGGAATTTGTAATTTCTGTTGGCGGAAAAGGACCGAAAGTTCCAGCTTCACCAATTTTTGTATATTTTTTGATGACAAAGGGCAATCCCTTTGACATAAATAAGTCTGGTTCATCACAGATCTGGAAATGGAGGTGTGGTTCTGTAGAATTCCCCGAATTGCCCAGCAATCCAATCGGGTCGCCCTCCTTAACTACATCCCCTTGTTTAACTAAAAATGAATTTGGAACACAGTGGCAATAAACAGCAAACCGTCCGCTTCCCATGCTGAGAATAACATAATTTCCTCCATATTCATCAAGAGAATTGAATTGCACATCCCTTGCATCACCGGAGTTTTCAGGCCGACCGTCTACAAGTGACACAATTGTACCATCCGCTACTGAAAACAACGTATCCTTATAATTAAAATAGGATTCGTTTATTTTCGGATCACCAACATGTGTTACCTGGTCTTCATTCAACTGCAAGTTGTCAAAAGCATATCTTTCTGAGGTCCTTATTATACCCTGTACAAAAAACATTGCATTAAAATGATAACCAAGGGTAGACTGGTTTATAAACAACCAGTTTGTTTCTTTTACCGGCGAAGAGATTGCGATGGGAGTTTCGTTTTTTCTGGGAGAAAACAATCCGCCTTCCACTATGACCTCTTTATTCTGTATGGTGTCATTAAAGACAAACCGATGCGAAACATTGGTTGGAACAGGTTGTCCCAACAGGATTGGAAGTTGTATTGAAAGGTAATAACTGGTTATTTTATCATACGTAAGAAAGGGAATTCCAGACAAGGGGTCATGATAGATTAGCAGGTTATCCGTTCCCTCGATTTTCAATAATTCAGTTTTTGTGTCGTCGTTCAGTACAACGATCTGCTGCAATTCAAGACCATCTTTTGTGAATTCCCATGTTTTCAGGGTATACCCAATGCGTAAATATTTTTCCGTTTGATAAGGAACATCGTTGATAATCACTTCCAGTTTATTCGGTTGTGATTCATTCGGTTTATCCTTTTTACATCCTATACTGAGGATGGATAAAAGCACCAAGGTGCCAAACAAGAATTTTGTTTTCATACCAGGGTTCGGTTTAATTGTTGCACAAATCTACCACTGTTTTATATGATTTCAATTAAAATATTTTTAAACCATAATCACTCTTCTTTTCCTCGTATGAGCTCAAAAAACTTCTAAAAATGTTGTTAAAAAATTTGTCGATTAACCTTCTAAACTAATCATTACCCTTAATTTTAAACACTCTGGATCCTTAATGGTTTGACTTTTATATTTTAAAACTCACTAATCCAACACGTTAGTTCTACAGATAGGAAGTCAGAAAGTTGCAACTTTGAGCAGTAAGGGGAGCAAGAGAATCAACCACTTACAGACATTATTCTGCAGGTGGCTTTTTCTTTATACATACATTTATACATACAAACATCCCGTTTGTCAAATAGGCAATCGCCCCAACTAAAAAAAAGAGACATCGGTTTCTTAGCTGGTAGGTATTCCGAATGAAACTTATGTAGATTCTTATGTGCAAAGAAGCATAAATTCCACCCGGTTAATTTTCGTCATTATCTCTTTATCTCTCTATTCATGCAGCTTTCAGTGATTTATGCATGAAAATATCTCCTGAAATTAAAGGCTGGAGAAAAACTCTTTTCAAATGGTATTATTCTACCACTCAAAGGAGATCGTTCTCTCCAGGGGGCTAATACGAGCCTATATAGCTATTCCTACTGAGTAGATCATGTTAGTATGCCAGATATGTTATATTGAAAGAAAGAGTCTGAACATATAACCTTTGGGCATCAAACCCGATTAATAGGTAAAAAAGGTCATCTTCACAATCCCCCTTTGCCTGGGACGCACGATCTCCCTGTGGTTAACCATTATCCCCACTTTTAGTTAAAAAGGCGTAATTCGGGGTAGGGGTAATGGATTTCTGCCACCTTGCTGTCAAGGAACGTAGAGAAGTTTCAACAAGACAATCAATCCTTGGTGTTGCCTGGATAGCCCAATACAACACGTGCAGCCCAGGCAGCTTCGTAAAGTGCCTTGAAACAGAATATAAAATTGCAATCTGTACTCTGATCCACCATGGGTAGCAGCGCAATCACAGAAACATCTACTTCGGGATCATAGACCATGATGGTTAGGTATCCCCTGATACAGCCATTGTGACCATATCCAAGGTTAGGTGTATGTGTACAACCTAATGCATATGATCCATTAAACTGAGAGTAATCGGTTTGCATCAGTGTGACAGTTTGTGCAGATAATACATTGTTTCCGGTCATCAGGGTTCTGATAAATTGGTTCAGCTCTTCAAAATTCGCCCAGCCATTCCCTTCCCCCATGTGGGCACTCATATTGCTGGAGCCATAGATGACCTTAACGACATTAGTATAATAGACGATACCGTTTACGTGTGGATTACTCAGGGAAACATCTGATGCCTGCCAGGGGAAATGCAGATTGAGTGGAACCGGTGTGCCGGCACCATAGATATAATCCTCCAGGTAATCGGTACAGCTCTTTTGAACGCCTGCATGCTGTGAATAAACCCGTGCCACGATCTCACTTAGGATGGCATAGCCGGTATTGCTATAATAATAACCTGAATCGGGCTTAAAATAACTCAGATCGTTGATCACCAGCTGCTCCACCATCTCCGTAACGGTAAACTGGTGTGACGAGTCTGCTTCATACATAAACTCGACGTAACTTTTCCCTCCGAAACCCGGAACCGGATCGTTATCCACATCATACACCCCGGCAGCATGCTGCAACAATTGTTCAATAGTGATATCGTTTTTATATGGAATTTCCCATTGCGGTGTTGCAGGTACATAAGGTTCAGTATAACCAGGCATCAGGTCGGTAATCTTGTGGTAAATATCCAGCCAACCGTCTTCATACATATTCAGGATGGCAGTGGAAGTAAAGGTCTTTGTATTACTTGCGAATCGGAAGATGGTTTGAGGTGTCAACGTAGGCACACCATTGGCGGAAGCGCAAGCAAAAACAATGTCATCCGGAGTCTGCATATAGATGTTGATACTGGGAATAATATGTCCCAGTTTTACTTCTGTTACAAGCCTGACAGAATCAATAACTGCCTTCACCTTCTCTGATTGGGTCGGATTGGGTTCTGGGTCATTTTTCTTTTTGCACCCCAATATAGAAATAACGATCAAGGCGATAATTGTGAAATAGAATTTCGCTTGCATGATGAATGGTTGCTTATTCATATCCTAAAATTTTATTGGCTTCATGAGCAATATTGTATAAATAATTGACCTCCGTATAGAAATCACCCATATCCCAGAATGAAGCGTTGATGGTGAAAGAGACTTGCGTATCCGGGTTATATCTCATTACGGTCATGTACCCTGAAGTTGCACCGTTATGGCCGTAGCCAAGACCCGGAGTATACTGGATTCCCAGTTAATAGTATTGATGGGCTTCAAAAGTCTCCAGGTAATCCATCATCTCATCAACAGTTCCTTGTGACAACCCGGCTTCACCCCTGATTAACTTTTTGATCCAACGATTCAGATCATAATTGGTGGTAATTACATTCCCCTCTGCCACGTTACATGATGGATTGCACCAGTTGGTCACTTCAATAGTCTCGCCCTGCCCCCACCAATAATAGCTTCGTACAAAAGGATCAGGCAACCAGTTGATTGTTCCTAGTGAAGGGAAAGAGGTCTCAGTCAATCCGTTGAGGTCAAGTAATTGCTGCTTCACAAATTCTTCAAAACTCATACCTGAAACCCGCTCAATGATTAATCCCAGCAGGCTATATCCGATATCACTATAATGAAAAGCGCTGTCGGGTTTGAAATAGGCCAGGTGGTGTTTGGAGATAATTGAAGCCCATTCATTGTAGGTAAATGTATGATAAGTATCTCCCAATGTATCAATCACATAAATAGCATATTGCAGCCCTTTATACGGTTCATTTACTGTATCAGGTACCGGATCGTTTACCAGGTCAAATACAACAGCCCGGTGTTAAAGCAATAATTTGATCGTGATCTGATCTTTGTATGGGATTTCAAAATCAGGTGTAGCCGGCAAGTAGAAGTCTGCCTTTCCGGGAATCAAATCCGTAACCACATCATCAATATTCAGCTTTCCCTGTTGTGCAAGGAGCATGATGGCTGCGGCAGTAAAGGTTTTGGTAGTACTGGCTCCACGGAAATGAAAATCCTGATTCACCGAGTCATGGAAGTTGGTGGAAGCAAAGTAGTCCCCTTTGGGAGAACTTACTTTCATCATAAAACCACCGATGGGATTATCTTTCCCAACCCAATATTCACTCCACTTCGCATCCAGCATAGTCTGAAGTTGTGTAAGATAATTTATAGTGGTCTGATTCTCCTTCTTTTTGCAGGAATTCATCATAAGTAGGAGGAAAAGTCCTGAAAGGACGATAACTGGAAAGTGTTTCTGTTTCATTTGGGAGAAAAATCTGAGATCTTTAATAATGCGGATAAACTTGGTGCAAGCTGTCAATAAGAGCACGGGTGCCAGGGTCTTTAGGTATCTTTTCGAGGCAAACTTTGACTGCGCTTTTATAAACGACCTCCATTTTTACAGTATCCCACCATACACAAGCTAACCCGGCATAGGTGCCGAAAAGACCTGCTTTCAAATATACTGCATTATTTAGGATTTTAGAAAAAGATTCATGAGTGTGTCCTCCGCATAGGACATCAAACGAGGCTTTGCCCCCGACATTTGTTAAATTCAAAAACGCGCTTTCATCATCCTTGTCTACAAGATGGGTCAGTAATATGTTAATATTGGCTGTTTTGATGGCACTTTTGATTTTCGATAATGTTGTGGAGGTCGTCAGGGGGTAAATGGTCACAGTCTCTCCTGGTTTATGATGGATATTATCTGTGGCAGCCACTCCGATAATGTTAAGCAGGAATTTGCCTTGCCCGGAGGAAAATGAAAGATAGTCAGTAACCAGATTTGCAGGCTGACCGATATTACATGCTACAAGTTTTGGCTTTAAATTATTTGTTGATAGCATGGAGATACCATAAACCCAGTCATGATTACCCGGAACAATCGCATCAAAATTCAGGTATTCCACTATGCGGGTTTCAGCCAATCCATCATACTTATGATTTGAATCTTTGGGGACTTTTAAATCGGGAGGAACAGAATAGTCGGTATGTCCATCACATCGCATCACATTATAGTTGTTGTGAGCCATGTAGAAATCGCCTGCAAGAACAAAGTAAACATAGGATGCAGTATCGCGAATGTTTTTCACCAGTGTTGCCAGCCCGGCAAGATTTTGAGAATATTCATGAATATCTCCAGTAGAAATAATGTAGATCCTGATTCCATGAAATGCTCCTGGAGGGGGTGAAGGGGGTGGATCTGGGTTAGTGTTGTTTTTTTTTGAGCAGGAAATAATTAGAAGGAAGCCTGTTAAAAAAACAATCCAGCGAAAACAATTATGGGATTTCATTAATATGTGATTGACAAGCGTTTCATCAAAGATAATCAAAAATAAAACTTATGGTGATAACTTGTACATTCTTTGATATATTATAATATAACCTTTTACCCCAAACCCGATTAATGGGTAAAATTCACGCCCACGAAACCAAAAAGAACAAACAGGCAAATCCGAAATCAGGTAAGATCCTATCCACAATAGATCTATTGATGATCAAACGATCCGATGTGCCTTATAAAAAAAGGCATCATGTGTTTTAACGTGAATAAGCCGATAGTGTTAACCACTCCAGGCCGATAGTAGCAGACTAGTTTAGATGTATTAAAATCAGACATTTACGGTGGTCAGTTTAAATCGGCACTAGGTGGTCAGATGCATCGGCTTGTCCAAGATCTAAGGCAATAGCAAAAAATGATATAAAAAAACAGGAGGAAGTGTAAGGATCATTAAAAGCCAATTCTCTGTAAACAATCCAATAGTAGGTTTGACGACATAAAGTTTTGATATTCGAAAACTTACCGTACTAAATTGATACGTATGGTGTTTGCTATTCGATTTTCAATTTGCATTTGAACCAGGTAAACTCCACCCGGTAAATCTTTTCCATCAAACTTTATCTCATGCCAACCTGTTAAAAAGTGGCTAATATCAATAATAGCAACCAAACGACCCTGAAGATTATAGATTCTTAAAATCTTAACTTTCCCAATATCAATTTCATCGATATAAAAACGTATGGTAGTTGACAAGTGAAATGGATTGGGGTAATTGTTGGAAACAAACGATTTTGGAATACTAACCCGCTTTTCAGACATCGAATCAGTAAATACATAAATGGTTTGATAGTCTGCAAAATATGATGTATACATGCAACGAATTTCATACCCCAGGCTTAAGGCTATCACAGAGTCTTTTAGTTCATCGGTTTCTCCGTATATCAATATCTCCTGCTCTAACGCATCTATCATTTCTTTGGCCCATAATTTCTCTGCAAATTTATTCTCGTTTGTACTATCTGTGAACTCAATTGGATAATCGTATTGGGTAAGGCCATAAACACCCTCACCTATTAAGTTCAAAATTGTGGATCCGGGATTCATGTACCTGCCGGCAATAAAGAAAAATGATCCGGCATAGGTTGTTGGATATACCTCGGGAATTACATTGTATACATCGGGTTTGTTGAAAATTAAATCTACATTTTTCAGAATGGGTTGATTTATTTTCTCAAAAACACGTAAAATGCCTTCCCGAAGATTGTCATCATCATCAAAATAAGTTGCAAATCCATAATTTAACGTTGCAGTCATTTCCAATCGATATCGGTCAATTTTTTCTCCAATTCCTATCGGGAATATTCCTGTTTGATATAAATTGCTTTGGGCTACTCCAACAGGGTCAATAGGAGACTTGCCGTCTGTAAATGCAAGTATTGCATTGCTGTAATCTGTATTTTGAAATTGTTGCAGTGCTTCTTGGATTCCAAGGTCTAGTCTGCTACCTCCATATCCGGTTACACTTTGCAGGAAAATCTTTGCATTATTGATATTTGCAGCAGATGCCGGAACTAAATTATCTTCCCAATGTTCTACAGTGTAATTAAAAAGGATAATATTAAAAAAATCTGTAGGTGCAAGTTGATCCAGCGAGTTTGAAATAGCCTCTATACTTTGCTCTAGTTTATACCCGATCATGCTACTTGAGTTTCCTAATAGAAAAACAATATTTTTTGACAGGATCTCCGTTGGTGGTAAATAATTCTTGGGCCGGACGAATAGGGAAAAATGGCCGTCCATGGTATCACTTTGAACAGAATAAAAATCGACACCACAAAGCTGGTTTTCAACAGAAAAATTAAATATCAGATCCGTGGCAAGGTATGCCATGGGTTGTCTCATCCTCAATTTAAGATAGGATGAATTATTTTCAAGTACCTGGTAATTTGGATGGGTTGGAATATCAAACTGGGTTATTTCCCTATTGGCTTGTACTTCAAATACGAATTCCAAATGGTCGATAGGATAGGTAATAAAATCTTCTGTGGCTAACGGATACTCATAGGTACATTCCCCTTGGTGGTAATCCAATATACTGATGTAGGATAACTCTACTTTTTGTGTTGCTCCAGGTGCAATATTTTTCAGGGACAATTTCAGGCCGTTTGGACCAATATATTGATTCACAAGTGCAGCAAGCCCACCCAGACCGGTTCCGGGATTTGGGTCCTCTGGTTCGACCATTAAAACGGCACGAAATGTGGTATCATTTCGGGTGTATAATAATTGGGTGGAGCGTGCATCAGCAGGAAGGGGGAAATTAAACACCGCGTCAACAGCCTGATCCCATTCATTAATGAACTCCATATTAACAACTGTTTGTGCAACGAGTCCATCAACTTTTACATATACTTCAGTTATTCTTTTTCGCAGAAAATCAGCTGGATAATTTTCATTTTCTGGTAGTAACAGGCCGTCAGAGAGAGCAACCTTCGACAGACCAATTAAAACAATTGTGAAAATGAATCTATAATAGGTAGTTATTTGTGTTTTCATTTCTCTTTCAGGTTTTACTATTTAAAATAAATTAACTTCATAACAGGTAAACTTACAGTACTGCCTTCGGGATCGTATAATTCAAAGTGAACAAAATAAATACCATTGCTCATGGTTTTACCGCTGTCGTCCCTGGCATCCCATGTGAATGTCAACACTTTATTTCCACTCTCAAAATATTTGGCAGAAATCCGTTGTCCCTGCATATTATAAATTTCAAGCTTTGCTTCTAATCCTTGCGGATTATCAATTTCAATGCGAGAAGATGAGTAGAAAGGATTTGGAAAGCATCTTAAAATAGCAAGGTCATTTGATTTAAGTGATTTTTTTGAAGGAACAAAAGTAATGGTATCCATGCCTCCTAAACCGGCATAATGAACTTCAACAATATCTTCAATTGTGTCAGTCGGATTTGCACTGGAAAGATAGGAAAGCCGGTATGATCCTGTACTATTTAACCTGCTGATTTGCATCAAAATATCACGGAAGTTACCATCGATATCATAAAAATCTCCACCGGTGGGAACCAAAATTGGATTAAACCAATCAAGTTGAAAATCAGTATCGCCAATACCATGAGGTTCAACGGAATGTGTTAACATTTCGTTTACCACATCCAAAGGTGTCAGCGGTGTATAGGAATTGTTAATATGGTAAGTTGCATCTGTAATCCAGATAAAAACACGATTTGCAGCAGGCCTGAAGTCAAATTGACAAGCCTCCATTAATGCTTCAAGAGAATTTTCAGGAAGGTCACCACCCCCGTGTGCATATTGTTGATTAACATATTGTTGAAAAAGCTGTACATTTGAAGTAAAGTCATAAATGTTTTCGATCTCATCCAGGAAGGTTACCATACCCAATCGAAAATCAATACCCTGATAGCTTAGGCTATCGCAAAATTCAACGATGTTTTCCTTTACACCCTGAATCTCATCTGTCATACTTCCGGTAACATCCAGCACAAATATGATATCCGCCTTATTTACACCCCCTGATGTGTCCTTTGCCAGAGTAAAATTTTCAATCCTAACCTGTTCTTCATAAAAGAAAACATTTTCATTGCTTAGATTCTTCAAATATTGTCCTGTTTCTTCAATTTGCGAATGAAATATTATATCAACAGTAGGAAAATTTGACAGGATGATGGTATCTATTGTAACAATCAATCCTGAATCTGAGAATGGTGCACCGGGCACAAATAGGGTCCTTTTGATCTGATCCAAAATTTGGGAACCATCCAGAAGGTTTAGCTCCAGCTCAATGACTTTGTCCTCATAATTTTCCGGCATATCTAGAAAAGCACTGGTATAAACCGTATTGTTTGAAGGAATATCTATTGTATCCGGTGAACTCCAGTCTTCTATGTATCCATCCCCGAATATTTCCAAACGTGTATTCATCAAATTAGTATTGCTATTATTAGCAAGCTTCACTAAAGATTTTACAGTTCTTGGAAACAGGAGATTGTTTTCTACGGATAAAAAATAGGGTAAATCAGCTCTCATAAAAACTCCGTCGGGAAATTCCGGTGATTTAAGTTTAATATCGATAACAAAACTTACCCCTTCACCAGGATTTACCAATATCTCAGACCATTCCATCTCAATACCCAGATCATAAATCGAAGTTATAGAAGGAGTCAGGTTGTAGTGCAGGTCAAACCAATTGCCTAACATAAGTTTTGAAGGTAAATTATTGACATATTCAAACTCCACTCCTGTTCCTTTTGGGCTATCAGACCTTTCCCAAATATCAAATATGGTTGGAATACCATTCTGGAGGGTGGTATCAACCTTGATTAATTGCCCGCCAATAAATGCAAAGCCATCACCCCACAATCCGAGTGCAGGATCAAATAGTAAACCCATACCAATGTTATGGGAAATGGCATCAATGTTTTGGATTCCTAAATACAACCGAATAATGTCACCGTTGTTTTGCTGAATCATATGAAAGGTGAATTCAATCTTTTCAAAGTCTGTGGCTTGTAAACCTAAAAGTGTATCTCCCTGGTTTATAAGTTGTTTGGAAGTATCATAAAAATAAAGTTCTGGATGATGGACAACACCGTCTAGACTAAAAAATGGATAGGAGGTTAAAGCATACGGGTGTCCAAAAGTAATCTGACAATTATTATCAAGAATACCTGGTATTAATCCATTGGTGGTACCTATTGTAAAATATCCGTCTGACAGCAGTGAAAATGCCGTCTTGTCATTTTCCAGAATTTCATATTCGAAGGTTAGGCCTCGTGATGGTCCTGTCTGAGGTGATTGGGAATCTATTGCTTCGTTTTCTGGAAACCTCAGATCAAGGTTTGATTTCTTCTGACCGAATCCAGAAAAATAACAGGATATCATCAGAATTAACAGAACTTTTTTTTTCATAATCCCTCCTCTGGTTTTTAATAACTGAGATATACGGTTAATGAGAAAATAAACTATAAATGCTAAACACAGTAAAGATAGTAAAATACTTAGGAACTTTTTATGTATTTAGGAACTTTCCATATACTTAGTGACTTTTTAGACAAATAATTTAGATGATACGATAGAAATACCAGCCAATACATAGCCTGAATCCGTAGAAATGATTCCTTCTGCATGATCCTGCCTGACATATGTTATAACTGATTAAAGTAATAAACCAACGGTTTTTAATCCCTCCAAATACAGCCGGGGCGGCCCTGTGGAATAATGAACTGGACAAGCCGACGGTGTTGACCACCCCAGGCCAACCAGAATAGACTAGGGTAGATGAATTAGAATCAGACATATACGGTGGTCAGTTTGAATCGGGCAAGGTGATCAGATGGTCCGGCTCTTCCACTCAGTATAAGCATTTTCGTCATAATCATAGACAGCAAATATTCCCGGGCAAGGCATAGAAAGAAAAGTGCTTATCGTATCATTATTTACTGGTTTTACAATTTTCTCACCATGGTACATATTGCTTTTATAAGTAGAGATTTTAATTGAATCTCCTGGAGAATAAATGAAATCAGAAAAAGAAACAGTGCTAGCACTGTTCCATAGATTTTGGTTTGGTTGATGAAGAGTCTCTAAAGTTGAAGATGAACCATTGAGTTGGCCACCAAAAATCTTGAAAGAACAGGCGGAATTTTCACAAACCAGTTGAAGGATATACATCGATTCACAACCAGTTTTCACATGAATAAATCCTGTTTCCGGTCCAACCACTAAAGTTTAATTGAACCAAAGTTCCATTTAAAGCATAGAGATTTGGTGTTGGCTGTATTGGATGCGAAACAGAAACATTTATCCAGATTTCTCCAAATTGTGAAACATAAACAGAAAATCCCGGATCGAAATTGAACGAACTTTCAAAACCATTCAAAATTCCTTTACTGAGATTGATCTCATACATCTCGACTGCTTCAGGCAAAGAAGTGAACGTGATCGATGATGGTTGAGTAAGATTTTCAATCTCAATATAATCAAGGTGAATAGGATCACCGTTGTGTAATCCTTCAAGGTAAATTGTAATATCTTGGGAAAAAAGTGAAGAGAATCCTAAAAGAATACCTAAAACACAAACAAATCTTTTCATTGTGTGCTGTGATATTGTGGAGGAATCAGTATCATTCAAACAAAGTTAGATATTTTTCAAAAATGAAGATACGGTTTCTCTTGAATCCTGTTTTTTCGGTGAGGATTCCGAGTTTTTCAAAGTCCTGAATTAACCGGTTTGCCGTCGAAATGTTCACAGCAAGGCCTTTCGCAACTTCGGCAGCATCTACTATCGGCTTAGTGTATAAATACTTGATAAGGTGCATTGCGAGGGGAACCTTTTTGCCGAGGGTAATAATTTTTTTTTCTTCCAGTTCAATGCGCAGTTTCATGATTTCATGAAAAGTCTGAATTGAATTTTCGGCAGTTTCCAGCACCCCCACTAGGAAGAAAGTTAACCATTGCACCATGTTATTCTGAGTTCTCACCGCAGTCAGATTATCATAATAATGCGAGCGATTTCGTTCAAAAAAATCGGAAAGATATAATGCGGGTTTAGTTAGTATCTTGTTGCTTATAAGATAAAGTGTTATAAGCAACCGACCTAATCTGCCATTGCCATCTAGAAAAGGGTGAATGGATTCAAATTGATAATGTGCAATGCCAATGCGGATTAGCGGAGGTATTTGCAATTCCTCATTGTTTAATAGGTTTTCAAGGTCACTCATCAATTCGGGCACTTCATTATGATGAGGCGGAATATATGCTGCATCATTAAGAGTAGCACCCCCAATCCAGTTTTGCGAGGTACGGAACTCTCCGGGCAATTTGTATTTGCCCCTCACTCCCTGTAATAATTTTTTATGGGTTTGTTTTAGCAAGCGTGTACTTATTGGAAGTTTCTCCAGCTGCGCAATTGCAAAATTCATTGCTTCAATGTAGTTATGAACTTCCTGCCAGTCGTCGCGTTTTTCGGGACTTATGTATTCAGCATTCTGTATGGCTTCTTCTATGCTGGTTTGAGTTCCCTCAATCCTGCTGCTCCGGGTAGCTTCCTTTGTGATGTGCATTCGGATAAAAAAATCAACATCAGGAATCATCATCGAAAAGGCATTTAACTCGCCTAGTTTTCTGGTAGCATCATTCAACAGTCGGTTTACCTTTGCATCGCTAACCAGCCATTCATGATTTACAGGTTCTGGCGAGAAACTTGAATAGCCATATTGTTTGTTATATTTTCCTGCTTTGAAGCGGGTTATCTCCATGGTTGAAAGTTTATTCTTCTGCAAATATAAAGATTTATATTTGCACTTAAGTTGCATTCTGCAATTATAGAATTTTATATTTGCAGAAGACTCATAATTATCATTTGCGATTTTGAACACGATAACCCCTCTGAAAAGAAGTCATCCGGTTGCAACTTTGAATGGTAAGGGGAGCAAGATAATCAACCACTTACGATGAATTTCGTCAGATTTGTTATATAATTGTTAATATGCTACATCAAAGATGAGGATAAAATCCCATTTCTTAAAAAATTTTCCAAAAAGCTTCATGAAAGACTGATGCAGCCGATTTTATCATTCCCTTTTTTGTAGTTTTACAGGATTAATGGGTCGAATGAAGAGGCCCAACAGGAATGGCGGGGCTACGATTTCCCTAAAGAGAACTCATATAATTACTAATTGTCAGCTTGTCAGGATATTTATGAAGAACAAAGAGGAGAAATTTTACAAATTCAAAAGCCTGAATACCTACAACCCTTCCAGGGTGATGAACGAGACCCGGCGGTTCAGAAGGGTATTCGAGGCGAGAGAGATCAATTATCTGAATGTGGCTCTTGAATTTTACAACAAACTGTTTGACGAGGAGGATTGGCAAGCGAAGATTACATTCAAAGCCTATGGCATGAACGGAGAAAAAAAGGGGAAGGAGTATTGTTCCGTTTCACAGGATCATACTATATCAAGGGATCAGAATATTGTGCTGTTAGATTTCGGTTGGGGATCAGATGATTATGGAAACTATTGGAGGCAGGGCTCATATATGTGGGAAGTCTACATTGACGAGGAGCTCGTTGGGACATCAAATTTCTTTATCGAAGATGCAGGTGAGGTAACGATTGAGAATAACCCCTATTTTCAGGTCGCTTCTATCAAAACGTATGAAGCACCGAAAGGTGGTCTTGAGGAAGATCAAAGAACCTATTACAAGCAGTTTTGTCAGGAGGAGACCAGGTATGTCATGTCCGAATTCAACATCATTAACCTCCTGGAAGAGGAGTGGATGTGTGAAATCTTTTTCAATTATTTCGATGACACCGGCATGTTGATTGGTACTGTGGATAACTTGGGTATAATTGCACCTAATCTGGGCCCTGGCGAGATGTTTCCTGTTGCCGGGGGTTGGGGATCTCCTGAAGCGGGTTCATGGCTCAAAGATAACTACAGGGTAGAGGTTGTATTTATGGAGACCGTAGTAGCAATTATTCCTTTTGTGGTTGGCGAGAAGTTTGTTGGGCGGATTAGTCAGTACGAAGCGCTGTTGAATAAGGAGGTTGGTGAGTTTTATGGGAAGCCTGTCGTTTCAAACAAGATGGCGAAAGATGAAAGTTCAGAACCTGACACATCGAATGAAAAAAACGGTGAGGGCTCAACTGACAGCCAACCGGAAGAAGTTGATTCGAACGAAGAAACCATAAACGTAGAAATCGACAACAGACCCCTGAACGAAATCCTGGCTGATCTCGATAAATTGATCGGACTGCATGAGATCAAACTGAAAGTCAGGGAGTACGTTGACTATGTGATGTTCATTCAATACAGGAAGGAAGAAGGAATTGAGGAGAAGGATGAGATCAAACTGCACAGCATTTTTACCGGAAATCCCGGAACGGGAAAAACCACCGTGGTAAAATTGCTGGGAAAGATTTACCATGCCATGGGACTGCTCTCGAAGGGGCATGTACATTCCGTTGAGAGCAGCGACCTGATCTCTCAGTATGTGCGGCAAACCGGACAAAACACCAAGGAGGTAATCGAGAAAGCTCGTGGCGGTATCCTCTTTATTGATGAGGCTTATATGCTCTACAAGGAGGATGCTCCAACCGACTTCGGGCCGGAAGCCATCTCGGCATTGATCACCGAAATGAGCGACGGATCCGGAGATATTGCCATCATGATGGCAGGTTACCCGAAGGAGATGGAAACGATGATCCACTCCAACCCGGGATTGAAGTCACGGATCACTAACTACTATCATTTTGAGGATTATACACCCGAAGAGCTCTTGGCAATAGGGGATTATGCTGCAAAGGAGAGAGGGGTGGAACTCTCTGACGGGGCACTGAAAAAGCTGAAGAAGTTGGTGACGGATGCTTACCGTAAACGCGATCGAACCTTCGGCAATGCCCGTTTTGTCAACTCGATGATTGACGAAGCCAAGATGAACCTTGGCATCAGATTGGTAAGGATAAATAATTTGCGTAATCTGACCAGAGAGATGCTGCAAGTCATTGAAGAACAGGATATCGAAGATCTGACTAAAAACAGGCATAATGCCTTGCTTAAACTGGATGTTGACACACCGTTGCTTGAAGAGGCAATGGCCGAATTAAATGCCTTGACAGGACTCTCATCCATCAAACAGGAGGTGCATGAGTTGATCCGGCTGACGAAATATTACCGGGAGATGGATCGGGATATTTTAAAGGCATTTTCCCTTCACTCAGTATTCCTGGGCAACCCGGGAACAGGTAAAACCACCGTAGCGAGGATTCTGGGGAAGATTTACAAGGCACTTGGGCTGCTGGAACGGGGGCACCTGATTGATGCCGACAGTAGTGATCTCATCGCCGAATGGGTAGGGAAGACTGCGCTGAAAACCAAGGAGCTGGTAAACCAGGCTATGGGAGGTATCCTGTTTATTGATGAAGCATATGCCATCACCGATGGGGGGCCGAGTTCAGGTGGCCACGATTTTGGAAAGCAGGCCGTTGCTGCCCTAATCAAGGAGATGGAGGACCACCGGGGGGAGTTCGGGGTAATTGTGGCCGGGTATACCGAAAATATGCAGCAGTTTATTGAGTCAAATCCTGGAGTTAAATCGAGGTTCGACAGGACATTTCACTTTGAGGATTTTAGTGAAAAGGACCTGTGGGAGATAACAGCCAACATGTTTGCACAAAAAGGAGTGAAGGCTGACCTTCAGGCTGAAGCCCAGATCAGATTGTATATTGCATTCATGTACCAAACCCGGAACAAATTCTTCGGCAACGCACGATCCATCCGAAAATTTGTTGAAAAAGCCTTCCGAAACCATGAACTCCGTATGGCGAACCTCCCGAAAAGTGAACGAACGGAAGAGGTGATGACAACGTTGGCGTTGGTTGATGTGAAGGGATTTGAAATGCAGGAAGTAAAGCCGGAACGGAAGCGGATCGGCTTTAATTTTGGCAGTCAGTAATTAGTTTTCATCTTCCTCAAGTTCTTCAATTTTCCGGGTATCCGCATCGGCTTTTTCAACCTCTCCGGTCGAACGGAAAATTTTCTCACGTGTCATATAGGCAAGAATGTTGAGCGGTTCGAGTTCAATAACCCTGTTCACGTCAGCCAGCGCCGCTTCATATTTCTCCATTTCGCATAAAACCCGGGCCCTGCAGTTGAGGTAATATTTGTCATCCGGCATCATGGTCACTGCCGTATCAAAGTCAATCAACGCCGCCCTCCATTTATTCAAATCCTCAAAAAGAACACCCCGTGCAAAATAATAGAAGGAATCGCTATTATCCAGTTCGATACTTTTGTTGAGGTCTTCCAAAGCAGCAGCTACTTCTCCAACCGATTTATATGCAAGCCCACGTTCTGCATAAGCCCAGGCATTGAAAGGATCTATTTCCAGCGTTGCTGTTGTCCGTATGATAATCTCGTCATCTGATTCTTCTGATTTTTCTGCCTCCTCCGAAGTTTCCTGGGCATGCGCTTCTCTGGCAAGATTGGCAGCAGTCCCGCGGTTTTCATCGCCAATTACATCAGGATTGCCTCCGGTATCGATATAATTGATCAGGAAGGTATTGAAATCTTCAGCCACCAACCCCCAGGTTTCGGGAGGCTCCTCGTGGAAAGCATCCAGTACAGGGGATTCCGTTTCCTCTTTGCTTAGGGTAACAAAAACAAGGGATTCATTCGTACTGGTTTTGCAAAAAGGGATAAACGGAAAGACAGCACCAAATTGTCCGGCAACACCAAATGTTCGGTTCATCATTGAGATATAGGCCTCGCTAAGTTCGTGCGTGCTTAAGATACAGGTAGCATTCCATTTAGCCGTCTCCAAATTATTATCCCGCTGAATGATTTTCTCCAGGCTTTTATTTACGATCATTCCTCCGTTAAATTTTTCAAGGAACAATTTGAATGAATCGGGGAGACGGAAACCATGTCTTTTTTCGAGAGCTATGATCTCTTTGGGATCAGCAGGCATGTTAAAATAACAATAGGCAGCTCCCTCTTTTATCACCCGATCCAGCTTTTGCAGCGTATCATTGATTGGGATTTTGTTCAACGTAATGTGGTTTAATTGGATGATTGTGTATTCAAACTTACCAAATACTTACATTAGAACTGGCTTATTTCCTGAATTTTCTTAATTTTATTCGAAAGTAGATTCCATTATGACCATGTTCGATCAGATTATAGTAAAATGCCCTCATTGTCAAACCCTGATGATGGACTATGAATTGATGTCCTATACCAGCGATGGCTCGGCAGAATACTTTTCTGATGGGAAAAACGATTCTATTCCTTCCATGAATAATACACAAGGAATCGGTATCTGTGCTGAGTGTAACAAACCCTTCTGGAGAGGAGATTCTAAATTGCCGGAACAGCAAATAGACCGGGAGCCAATGGAAAACCTGCCAAACGTTAAGGAGGTTTATGATTTGTTCATGGCTTTTGATGAAGAGGGGAAAGAACGAAGGATAAATTTTTACAAAGAGCTAATTGAAAATAATTTTGCGAAAAGCGAGTGGCAAGAGTATCACCTTCGGGAAAAATTGTGGTGGGCTGTCAACGATACAATCAGGCATCTTTCGGGTTGGACTGTGGCAAGAAATCTACGCCAACTAAGAGATATTATCATCCATCGACGAAGTTGCAAAAGGCTTTACAAAAAGTATCAACCTCTTCTAGCTGAGAATCTCACGCGGATGATATTTTTATACATAAAAAGTACGGATGTCGACTTGCTATATCTGGCAAATATGTATCGCGAAAAAGGTGATTTCGATAAGGCGCTGGATATTCTTTCTAAAGTGGATGGAAAGAGAGGAAGTACCTATACAAAACTTAGGAGAAAGATCAGGAGGGGAAATAGGAGGGTATTTCAGTTATAAAACCCGCTTATTTTTCTATTTCAATAAATGTGAAGGGAATCTTGAGAATATCCTGAAAATCTTCACCGGTCTCCAACATATCGTCATCGTCTTTTTCATAATACCAGTTGATAACAACATTATTTCCTGCCTGTGCAAGTTTCTCAAACTTATGGAAAATATCGAAGAGACGCTTTGAAGAGCTTGTATTCAAATAGTCAAATTGAAGTTCAACTCTGGTATTTTCATGGGGAGACACTGCATAGGCTTCCAGCCAGTCATAAATTGGTTTGTAAAATTCCCATGCATTCTCAGGGATTGAACGTCCTTTGATCTCAATCACTCCTGTCTCGGCATTGAGTGTAACGGACGGGGTTTGCGCAGTTCCTTCAATTGAAATATGTTCCATTTTGTTTTGTTATTTGATCTCAAAAATACAGAAAATCAGCTTTCTTTTCGTATTTTAGTGATCTAAACCGATACATTCTAATTTCACGATTCAATGAGTAAAAAACTGACCGGGATTGTTGATATCCCAATTACCCACTCCGATGACGATAAGCTGAACATGCATGGCTTTGAAGGTGCACTTTCCGGTTTTATTCGTTTTACAAACACACCGATGACGATTGCTATTCAGGGAGAATGGGGAAGCGGTAAAACTTCATTGATGAATCGGTTGAGTGGACAATTATGCAATAAGGAGGATTCAACGTTTTATAGTATCTGGCTTAACACCTGGCACTATGCGTTGGTCGACAATCCGGAAAATACTCTGGCCGATATCATCAACACACTGATTGATGAGGTGGTAAAGGTGTCCAAAAAGGAGCATCCTGAGAAAATGAAACGACTCATACAGGATATAAAAGTAGTTAGTAAAAATGTATTCAGGGGGTTATCGCATGTGGCTCTGAAAACAGCCGTACCCATGCTGTCTGATGAAGCCGTTCAGGAGTTTGATGGTGTCATGTTTTCAGATAGGGAGGAGACACGGTACAACTTAAACGATCTTCGGAGCAAATTGAGCCTTCTGATAACGGAAACCATTAAGAAAAACCAGGAAAAGGGAATTTTTAAGGATACTTTTCTGTTCTTTATTGACGACCTCGACCGGATTGAGCCATCAGTTGCTGTGAAAATCCTGGAGATGCTGAAAAACATTTTCGACATTGAACATTGCATCTTTATTTTAGCCCTCGATTATGATGTGGTTGTTTCGGGATTGAAACCGAAGTTTGGACCACTTACCGAATCCAATGAACGGGAGTTCCGCTCCTTTTTCGATAAGATTATACAGTTGCCTTTTCGGATGCCGGTACAATCATTTTTTATCGATGATTTTCTCCGTGAAACGTTACTATCTATTGGATTTATCAGCCAGGAAGAGAGCAGACAGGATGATTTTGTAAAAAGCCTTGCCGACTTTGCAAAAAGCGCCCTTGGATCCAATCCAAGGAGCTTGAAAAGACTTGCTAACTCGCTGTCATTTATCAACTTGTTGATGCAATCGTTGCAACCGGATCAGGGCAGTCAAAAGGGAATATCTTCTGTCGAAAAACAGATCAGTTTTGCAGTTGTATGCCTCCAGATCGCTTTTCCTCCCATCTACAACCTGTTGGCAGACAATGCCGATTTTCAAAACTGGAATGAGGAGTTTGCCCAGAAACACATGGCAGATAAATCTTCCCTTAAAGAACCTGCCGTCATCAAACAACATGAGATACTTAGTGCTGAATGGCAGCGTATTATCTTTGCCTTATGCTCGAAATCACCTTACTTATCTAAGCATACTTTCAATATCATCCGGTTCCTTGATCAGATGAAACTGTTGGCGGAGGAGCAAAACCTTCTTATCGGAGATTTGATATCCGATGTGTTTGAGTTCTCCTCTATCACCAATGTCAAGGCAGCTTTAAAACCGAAATATGAAATCAACCCTGTTCGTGTATTTTTTAGCCTGAATGAAAAACTCCTTCCCATTCTTGAACAAAAACTAAAGTCACCTTTCTTATCTGTTGAACGGAAAGGAAGGATCATTGCGAGACTCCCTTACCAGTTTTCAGGTGAGAGAACAAGCATCCGTATTACGATTCAACTACCTGTTAAAAACAGCAATTTAGCGGTTAAAGTTGGGTTTCATGCTGAACTGCTCTCTTCGGAGAACCTTGTTGATGATGGTTGGGAGAATCTTGAGCAGAGAGGAAAGACGGAGTATTTCAGGCAACTCTGGTCGGGCTTGATTGATCTCGATGAAAAGTACCCCACTTTTCACCAACTCACGAAACCCCAGAATGGATTGGTTATAAAGAAAGACAAATTATCTGCCGAAGGCTTTTTTCAGACCTATATCGATTCGGTCGATCATTTGTATACGCAGCGATTCCTGGAGATCCTTTCCAACTTTGTCATTGACCTTGCAATTATCTCACTTCAATTCAGGGAAGGTGACTGGTCGCCCAAGTAAACATCATAAAAAAAAGCTGCCCCAACTGAATGAGGCAGCTTTAAATGATGTTTATTCAAGACAATTAGTGTGTTATCGTGATTTTAACCGTACTGATGCCCTGTGCAGTGGTTACTTTTATCAGATAGATACCACTGGGATAGGAAGAAACATTGACCCTGGTAGTAGTGGTGTTGACGTTCAGGTTGCTGTATACTTTCTTCCCACTGAATGACACCAATTCAATACCGGTGATTTGATTATCACTCTTCAGATTTATAAATCCGGAAGCCAGGTTCGGGTATACCTGAATGGCTTGCTGTCCGAGTTCATTTACAGAAACCCCAAAGATCTCTACCTTAACCGGGCCGGCAGGTTCAGATTCACCTGCGTCATAAACTGCAGTTACAGTGTAATCATAAACACCCGGGTCAACATCCAGATCATCATAAAAAAGGTCCGTTATGGTTGTCGTATTTACTTTGGTCCCATCGCGGTAAGCATTATATCCCAGTAATGCACGACCACCCATTGCGGGAACCGGAAATTGTGTTTGATTGATCTTAACACCCAGTGGATGCTCAACCATTTTGTCGGCAGGAATCAGGATATCCGGCGATGAATTAACCGGAAACAATTCAGCAATTGTTCCATCTGTATATTCCACAATCGCCCTGATAAAATAAGTTTCGTTCCATGAGGCCCAGGTTCCACTGGAAGCTTCATAGTCCCAGGCACGACCATTATTGATTGTATTATATCCCATGTAAACATCTGGCCAGATAGAACCGAACCCTACCATGAAATCATCATTAACCATGATATTCTGGGCGCTTATGTCGACCTCCATCCAGTCACCATCCACAGCATCTGCCGTTGTTTCGTAAAGAATGGTTGTTCCAGGCTCTTTGCCAAGCCAGTTGAAAACCCTTGGCTCGAAACCGGTATTCGTTTCATCCAGCGTTGTATAATATTTCAGTGTAAGAATTTTACAAGCACTTGAAGGAGACATCTGGGAAGACATGGTATATCCCTCATAAGAATAAGAGCCTGAGGGCGTGTCATCATCATAGATAAGCTCCTCGGTCGTTCCGCCGGCTGGAGGTTCCCATGTAAGAAAGACATCTTGATCTACAACAACGGCGGCGAGGTTAGTAGGGGGATTTAATACCGGAGGGGTCGCGCCTGTTCCATAGATTAAGAAGGCATACCTTGCTGGAGACCGGAACCATTATCCAATGCCGGGCCCCAGGCGACTGCGGTTGTTGTATATTGGATCGCGGTACCTGTTTCAATCTGACCTGCAATCGTAATAGGAGGAGCCCAGGGGGCAGATGCCGCAGTTCCATCGAACTGATAATCAACCCAATAAGTTCCTTCGTCGAGCGAAAGACCCGTTATACCGGCAACATTACGCATGATTGGTCGATCGGTATTAGTGAGACTGCTGCCTCTATAACAATTTGACCAGTAAGTGTCGGTCATGATATTCGTTGTAGCATCTCCCCAGATAACAGCAGCACCTGCTGTCCCAGGTTCACCGTCCCAGATTTGAAGATTGACCGCCGTGATGGTGGAAGTATTTCCTGAAAAAGACTGGTAGCAAAATACAATAATAGAATCGATCTCCCAGCCACCGGCAGGTACGTCAAAATCATCTGCCAAGCGGTTTCCGTTAGCGAGTTGAGCGCCAAATCCCCAGGTAGTATTGGGAGCTTCGAGAAGACTGTAATCAGTTCCGCCGGGCCCACCGCCAAGGTTGGTTACGAAAGGGCCATTGTCATACAACATGCCTTTTGAGTCGGGGAGATAGATAGGGTTAATCGTTGATAGCTCCGCTGAAGTGTAATTCATCCCAACACCCAGATATGCTGCTGTAGGATTGAATTGCGAGAAGGCCATGGATGAGATAACAAAAGTATAATAGTAAAAGAGAATTAAATCAAACTCAGACGATAAATTAAGGAAATAACTGGATCAAACACTACTTTCAAGGGTTATAGTTTGCTATGTTTTCGTAGCTTTACACTCATTTTGATGTGAATGAAATTCCTAAATAAACCAACCGTAAAGATCAGATTCCTGGTAAATGTATCTCTGCTTACATTTTTCCTGGTATCCGGGATTGGGGTTCACCTTCCGGCCCAGCGTTATTTTACGAAGAGTTACACGGAAGTAGACGGGTTATCGAGTTCCATGGTTTTTGATGTTGTTCAGGATTCGGCCGGAGAAATGTGGTTTGCCACCCGAACGGGAATTTCACGCTATTCTGGCATCCGGTTTATCAACTACAACCTGAATGATGGATTACAAACCTTAACGTATCCCTTTTTATCTGTTGACCAGAAAGGGAATTTATGGGCTCTACCCCAAAACGGAGAACTGTGCATACTCAAATTTTCCGGTGCAAGATGGGAACAAGCAATCTGCGACAGCTCTTCAACATTGTCTCCCTACTACACGGCATTTGATGTGGTTTACCAGGATGAAAGGTTAGTGCTGGCAGTTGGAACCAACAGGTCGGGCGCATTCATTTTCCGGGATAGCAAATGGAAACGATACACGAAAGATGAGGGACTTCTCAGTAACAGGATCAACGGGATTGCCGTCACAGGAAACGTGATTTACATTGCTACCGAATCGGGATTATCGATAATCCGCGACGGAATGGTTGAATCCGGGAAATCTAATCGGTCGCCATATCTCGAAAAAGAGATTCTTGCCATTGAAGCCGCCCCCTCTTCCAGGGAAAAGAGTGATACCGCCATCTGGCTACTGGGTGAAAACTGGCTTGGGTATCTCTCCGAAGGGTCGTTCCATCTGGTCACCTCCAACTTTTTACTTCCCAGTAAGGATATTGGGAAGCGGTGTTTCCTTAGTGTCGACAGAAACGGCGATATCTGCTTCGGCAACCCGATATATGTCTACTACTATTCGGAAATATCCGGAAAAATTCTCTTGTTAGACCGGAATGGCGGGTTGATTACCAATGGTGGCACAGCCGCGCTAACCGATCGGGAAGGCAATCTCTGGATAACAGGCTATAGGGGGATTACCAAAGTTCCTTCCAGGAGGTTTCAGCAATATTCCGAACAGGATGGATTGTATAGCAATGAAGTCGCTTCGGCTATCGAAATCTCGCCCAACCATTATATTTTCGGGCATCACGGAGCGATCACATATTATGACGGGATCCGTTTTACACCCTTCATGTTATCAAACCCTTCAGGTAAAGGGGAATTTGAAACACGGGTGCAGGATATGGATGTCGACCGTTCCGGCAATTTGTGGATGGCAGTCTCTAAAAATGGGATTGCACGTCTCACACAAGAGAAGCAACTAACGTGGTTTGGGGAACCAGAGGGGCTGAAAGGGTCCGCCAATACTGTTCTTGTTGCATCCGACGGCTCAATCTATGCAGGCACCAACAGCGGATTGTTCCTCTTCTCCAATGGCCGGTTCGTGAAAAAGGCTCCAATGAGTGATTTGATCAACAACGGCGTCAGGAGGATTTTTCAGGGACCTGATGACAAAATATATCTGGCATCATTCAGCCGGGGCATCATTCGGCTTTCGGGTGACAGTGTTTTGTCGATTTCATCTTCTGACAATCCACTGGCCGGCAATGTCTATTCGGTTTTTTTTGATAACCTGAACCGGGGATGGGCCGGCACGGCCGCTGGTTTGTATGCAATCAACGACACAGTCTTAACCAAGGTCGACAACGAGGGACTCGTCATTGACCGGCCGGTTTACCTGATGCTGCAGGACAATCATGGCTGTCTCTGGTTTGGCACCGATAACGGGGCCTCCCGATGGAACGGGGAGAGACTTGACCAGTTTACCATAAAGGAAGGTTTTTCGGGACTGGAGGTGAACCGGGATGCAGGGTTCCAGGATAACGATAACAATATCTGGTTTGGCACGAATAATGGCTTAACAAAATTCAGTCCTGAATACGATTATGATTTGAAGAACATTCCACCTCCCATTGTAAAACTCGTGTTTACCGAAGTTGGAAGTGACACCTTAAACATATATGAAGACCAGTTACTGGCGAGCGACAGGAACAGCCTCATATTTCACTTCACCGTCAGATCCTATATCGACGAGCAACAGGTTTTTTACCAATGCAAACTGGAAGGGCTTGATAATGAGTGGTCGAGAGAGGTTTTTGCCCATAGCAATTTCTACCGGTACAACAACCTGGCCCCCGGCACATACCGTTTCTGCATAAAAGCACGAAATGCCCTCGGTATCTGGAGTGAGCCTGTATGTTCAGGGACAATCAGGATCAGGCTGCCTTTCTGGTTCCAGTGGTGGTTCATCCTGCTTATTATTGCTTTTATTGGAAGCCTGCTCTTTATTCTCACCCGCCTTTTTGTGAGCAGAAGATACAATCTCAGTCTTTCCAAGATGGTGGCCATCAGAACCCGAGCTCTTCGGCAATCGGAGAAAGATCTCCAGGAGAGCAATGAGGCAAAGGATAATTTCTTCTCTATCATAGCACACGATTTGAAGAGCCCGTTCAACGCTATCCTGGGAATGCTGGAGTTGTTGACCACAGAGTACTCAGAGTTTACCGATGAGGAGAGAAAAAAGATCCTGATGAGTTTAAGAACATCCTCAACACGAACAATCGACCTGCTTGAAAACCTGCTCACCTGGGCTCAGGCTCAGAAAGGACTTCTGCCATTTGATCCTGAGAAGTTTGACATGATGGAATTGATCCATGAAAATATCTCCTTGTTTGAACCTAATGCGAAGACAAAACGGATAAACTTGATTGTTCCTGTCTCGGAAAATGTCATTGTTTATGGAGACCGGAATATGATCAATACAATCATCAGGAATTTGATATCCAATGCGATAAAATTTACCTATCCCGATGGAGATGTGACTATCAACGTGGAGAGACAGAGCGGTCGTGACGTGACTGTTTCAATCGCCGATAACGGATGCGGAATGAATGAAAGTGCTATTAGCAACCTTTTTATCCTGGATAAAAGAACCACGACAAAAGGAACCGGAAATGAGACTGGAACGGGCCTCGGATTAATCCTTTCCAAGGATTTTATCAAGAAAAACAGAGGAAAGATTTGGGTGGAAAGCAAACCTGAAGCCGGTTCAACTTTCTATTTTACCCTTCCCGTTGATCCATCCGGCAAACGGAGCAGGAATAACAATCAATGATGTGTTATGAATAATGAAATCACCATCCGTCTGGCTGTTCCTGACGACTGGCAGGCAGTCATTAATATATACAACCAAGGCATCGACGATGGATGCAATGCTTTTACAACACATATCTCAGTGGAGAGCCAGAGAAACTGGCTCGAAAACCACGATGGGGTTGAATATGCCATCTTCGTTGCGGAAGCCAATAGTCGTGTTGTGGGTTGGATCACCCTGAGTCCCTACCGGAAAGAACGCCTGGCCTTCAGGAAAACGGGAGAGACCAGCTATTACATCGACCGGCAGTTCCGCAACAAGGGAGTTGGGGGGCGGTTGATGGAATACGCACTGGGAATGACGCCTGAGTACAACTTGGAAATCCTTCTCGCCTTCTTGCTTGACATCAACTCTCCAAGTGTTAGATTGTTAGAACAATACGGGTTCAGCCGATGGGGGCACTTTCCCGACATTGCTGACTTTAACGGATTTATATGCGGACAATTTGTTTATGGGATCAGCCTGCAACCGAATGGTAAAAAATTATAAGGAGACAGATCGTCAGTTAACCACCACAACTTTTTGAATTTGCTGAGTGGTACCCGTCCGGAAGGAGAGAAAGTAACTCCCCGCAGGCACTCCATTCAGATTGAGATGGAGCATGTTTTCCCCAGCCCCTATCCTGCTGTTAAAAAGTAATCCATTCCTGGTCCCCGAAAGGCTATAAACGTTAATCTCCAACTGTTGTTCCTTACCCGAAACTACCTCAACCGTAACAGCTCCCGTTGTCGGATTCGGATAGAGCTGCCTGATATGCAGATTGATTACCGATAGCGGATCTTCAATGCCTGCAGCGGGGTCGTACCAGGCACTGTAAACTCCATTTCCATGCGTACCAACAGCAATAAATCCATCTGATTGACGGGCATCTATCATGTCAATGATCACCGATCCGATGGAATTTGCACCCTCCCTTTTCCAGGTTGTCGAATCTTCCAGCAGTTGAGTGGTTGAATAGAGTCCTGCCGAGGTTCCGGCAAACCAGATATGGTGTTTGTCGTAGATGAGGGATTTCACCCAGCGGATGGAGGGTCCAGATCCCGAACCGTCGGGGAATTCTTCCAGATTTCCACCCTGCGGAGCCCATGTAGAACCGCCGTCATCCGAAGAAAAAATACTCTGAACCTCATAGTTGGAGAATACGACAATGATGTTGTTGGCATTTGTTTCATCAACATCAATGCATGCAACAAATGCGTTTTGCGGGAATGACACGCTGGTAATTTCCACTGGCACCGGATTTCCTGTATGTGCATTATCCAGCCTGTAAACCCGTCCCAGATTGGTCCCATAATAGAGGCGGTTAGCAGGATTTTTCGACACGGTGATAAAGCTGATCTCTGAGGCATCCCCAACGTCCACATTGTTCAGGTGCTCCCACCCCGCATTTCGTTGAGAACTGTCGTACGCTGCAGCTTTTAGGTTTGCTTTTCGCCAGATGCTTGTGATCGTTGGCAGATAAAACGTCTCATTATTGTTTGGATCCAACACAAAATTCTGATAGAAGGGAAACAGGGAGTTGGACCCCATTACCGGGTCGTAGAACTTCAAAAGGGTATCCGGAAGCTGGGGGAATATGTCAACGGTATGCATCCCTGTGTCAAACCGGCTGGTCCAGATATTTCCGCTGTACGCCGAAATCACGCTGTATTCCCAATCCGGTGCAATGTAGGAGGCAAATCCGTCGTAACAAATATCAATATTGAACCAGAATTCTGAGGGATCATCCGTCACGGTATAGTACCAGTTATTATCCTGCAATCCGCCGAGGATCCAGTCGTCACCTGAGCCTCCGTGGTCGATGGCAACAGAGTAAAACTGGGTGGTAGTCAGTTTATCGTTCAACCTGTCCCAATACATTGCAGCGCTATCTGCCATATTGTTGTAAGTGATGTAAATACCCCCATCGCAGGAGACGAACATGACATCCGGATCGGAAGGGAGAAAGGCCATTCCGTGCATATCGGGATGAAGCGCATGGAGGGAATCCATGTCGAAGGGATACCCGCCCATGAAGGAGGTCTGAAGAGAATCGGAGAATCCGTTCTCCGACCGGTAGAGATTCATTCCGCCGATGATTACCACATCTTCATTTTGAGGGTGGACACCGAGGGTGAAGCAATAGCCGCCATAACTCACGAAAGAGAATGGGAAATCGTTGATGCTGCCGCTTCCTCCTCCCGGAGTTCCGGTCGTACGGTTTTCCCAGATGGCCGAATCGGCAGCGGGATCCCAGGTCATTTTCCAGAAGGTGTTGATGGAATTGGCATATCCGTTGAAGGGATTCAGATCGGGAGATTGGGACTCGGTGAGCACATAAAGCGCCAGTTCGTTTGATGGAGGAATAACCAGCCGGCTGGCACGGTTGTCGTTGGGAAATCCAGCCGGTGTGATATTCGTCCAGTTTAACCCGTTGGTGGAGCGCCAAACACCTGCATGGCCGGGAGGCTCAATACCCCATCCGTAGCTTCCCAGGATGGCATACAGGGTTCCGCTTGATGTGATGGCAATATCGGTCCCGAAGGATTTGTTTTCAAGGTCGCCCAGCACCAACTGCCAGGTCAATCCGCCGTCGGCACTCCGCATAATGGCTCCATAGCATGCCGCATATACAATGTCTTTATCTAGTGTCACCGGGTCGGTAACTATCCGCCAGATGCCCTGAAAAATTTCACTTAGAGCGCTATGAGAACCACCCTGGGTAAAGGCGAGCGGCTTCCATGTGTTACCATTGTCGACTGATTTATAAATTCCGTTCCCGATACCAAGTGTACGCACATTCGTGCTGATATTCCGGCTGGTGGTACTCAGCATTTCACCAGTACCGTAATACCAGGTTGTGCGGTGCCCGGGACGAGAATCCTGGCGGATACAGGTTGCACTTTGCTCGGCATCCGGCGAGGTTGCTTTTGACCAGTTGCTCCCGCCGTCCATCGACTGCCACATTCCACCCGAAGCACTTCCTGCAAGAAGGTGCTCTTCATCCTCCAGATCCACGGCAACACAAAGCATCCGGCCGCCAATATTTGAAGGACCACGCCAATTCCAATCCTGGCCGCGGGAAGTTTCGTTTATGGGCAATCCGGCTGTATATTCCAACTCCCGGCTGCGGATCCCGACCGGAATTTTACCTGTTTCTGGGTTCCGAAGCTTCATCACCTGGAGATCGGCCATAAATGGCAACAAAAGAGCTTCGGGCATCTTTTCCTGCCCGATCTCCTCGGAGGATTTGTCTGTCGACTGGTTCTGATTGCCGGAAAAGTGACTGAAAAGACCATACCCGGTAATCAACAGAATTCCTGAAAACAGGAAAGGGATAGCTGATTTTTTCATGGAATTTGATTTGGGTGAAACAATCTCACAGTGTGATCACCCAAATATAAAAAAAATACCGGAAAATGAACAAAACAAAATGGAGTATGAGCTTCAGGCATTTAAAAAACAGGAAAGGTAACCGGGAAAAACAGTAGGGGTTACCAACTCGGTAACCCCTACAAGTTTACATTGCTACAAAATGTGAAGCTAGTCTTTCTCTTCCTCTTCCTCGTTGATCAGCTTCTTTTCGAGCAGTGTCCCGGATTCGGAATAGGTAGCTTCATACTCCTCCTCGCTTTTTTCAACTTTCACCTCGAAGAAAGTTCCTTTCTCCGGAGTTTCGCCCTTTACGGCCTCTTCGGTTTTAAAATCGGGGAAATCCCGCTGAATGGCGTCTGTAATTGCCTGAGGAAGGTCAGATTTACTCATCTCAAACTCTGACTCAAGCCATGCACCGGTGGCGTCAAAATTGGCTGAAGCCTCCTTGCCATCGAGTTTGAAGGATACTTCATAGTTCTGATCCTCCATCTCCCATGTATAGTTGTATACCGTCGGGAATTTTTTCATGAAGGCCTGACGAACCTCTGCAGGGACTTTATCGACTGTCAGTTTTTGTGCTGTTGCAACTCCGCCTGTGACAAATAATGCCACCAGCAGAAAAAGAATATTTTTCATGTGTTATAGGATTAAATTGTGTGTAAAGAAAAATTATCAGGTATGAATCGTTAAGAACAGGTCGGTCTCGGCGGATGAAAAACTGCAGGAAGATCGATACTCTGATAATTCTTCAGGTAGGGTATAGGTACATTGATCATGCCCGATGGAAAAAGGTCCAGGTTCAGTTGACCTGATAAGACAAAGACAATCGGCGCCGAAATAGAGAGGTTGAAGGGAACTGGGTTCTGCTCTTTTTCAAATGGCTCTTCCGGATCGTTCTCTGGAGATTCGGGAACGCAATAGGCCCCAAGGAACTGCTCTTCGAGGAATTCTCCCAAAGCCAGCGATCCGTTTTCCTGTTTGAATTTGCTGAGCAGTACCGGGATCTGGTCGGCCATGTTGAAATTCTCTCCGGGGAGGAAGATCACTCCTGCCAGGAAATGGATGGAAACGATGAGGGAAAGAATAGCTTTCATGAGCAAGATCCGTTGTGTAAATGTAGTAATAATTGCTTCAGGAATAACAAATCAACTACCTTTGAAGTGCATTGCCACAGATTCATGCGTTTCGTTTTTCTTTTTACCGGAATTTTTTTTTGCCTTTTCTCGGGTTGGGCCCAGGAGAGGAACCTTGACTATTACCTGGATCAGGGGAACACCCACAGCCCGTACCTCCGGGACCTGAGTAATCAACTCTCTTCCAACAGGACCGACAGCCTCATCATCAGGGCTCAGCAACTGCTGCCCACCGTATCGCTGACAGGCAACCTCTATTATGCGCCGGTTATCAACAACTGGGGATACAGTGAAGCCATCACCAACGGAGGGAACTTCATTTCAACGCTCAATATATCCCAGCCTCTCTTCAACCGGAAGAGCTTACGCACCGGGTATGCCCGGGTAGGCCTGCTTGACGAGGTGATCACCAACTCTTCCATGCTAGCCGGGGAAGAGTTGAAAAAACTGATCACAGACCAATATCTTTCCGCGTTTATTATCCAGAACGACATCGAATTTTATAAGCGGGCCCAGACCTATATGCAGGAGGAGGATTCGCTGTTGAGACGATTGGCCGAACAGGGGTATTACAGCCAAACAGAATACCTCTCTTTCCAGGTGGAGGTGCAGTCCCTGGAGCTGGATCTCAATACCCTGCAGGTGGAATTCCGCAAGGCAATCAGTGCGTTGAACATTCTCTGCGGCATCTCTGAAAAAGCGGTGGTCATGTTGGCCAAGCCCGATTTACAACTTAAAACAGTCGGAGAGACAGTCAAGTCGCCGCTTTTTTACAGGTATGTGCTTGACAGCCTCGTGATCGATAACGAGCGAAAGCAGGTTGACCTGAAATATATCCCGGCCGTCTCCTGGCAGGCCGACGCCGGTATTGTGAACAACGTTCCGAAAGATGTTTATAAAAACCTGGGAATCAGCCTGGGTCTCAATTTTTCTTTGCCTGTGTTTGATGGAAAACAGCGCCTGCTGAATTACAGGAAACTCAGCTTCAGGGAGGATAGCCGCAAGGTGTACGAATCCTATTTCAGGAACCAGCACGATGAGCAGGTGTGGCAACTGACCGAGGAGCTGAAGAGTTCGCAGGAGATGATCCCGAAGCTGACGAAGCAACTGGAGCTTGCCGGAACCGTGATCCGGCAGAAAAAGCTACTGCTGAACAACGGTTCCGTCTCCATGACCGATTACCTGATGGCCTTGCGGAACTACCTCACGATCAGCAATAAACAAAGACAGAGCGAAGTAAAAATCCTGCAAATCATCAATGAAATCAATTACTGGAATCAATAATCCATGCCCATGAATCCACGAAATCCCATCTGGCCTGTCCTCACCCTTCTGGCGTTCCTTTTCCTCCCCGGATGCCATTCTCCGATGGACGAGCAGCAAGAGACCATCAGGGTGAAGATCCCGGTATCGGTTTCCGGGATCAGGAACCAAACGATGGCCGAAACCATGGAATTGCAGGCCGTTTCCAAGTTTCTGGATATTGCGGCAATCAAATCTCCGGCTGCAGCCTTTGTGCAGGAGACCCATGTAGAACAGGGCGAACATGTGACGAAAGGCCAACAGCTTTTCACGCTGAAAACGAGGGAAGCAACAGCACTTGCCATGGATACGGCTCATCCCCTGGCATTCTCAGGATTGATCAGGGTGCGTGCAGGTGTTGCTGGGATCGTGACTGAGCTCGATCATCCCGATGGGGATTTTGTCCAGGAAGGCGACAACCTCGGAATCATTGCCATTCCCTCCAGTCTGGTATTCATCCTTGAAGTTCCGTTTGAGCAGATCGGGAGTGTACAGGTGAATAGCTCCTGTTGGCTACGGCTTCCCGACGGGAGAAAAATCAGCGGAAAGATCACCGCCCGGTTGCCTTATGTATCCCCGAAATCCCAAACCCAACAATTCATTGTAACACCCGGCGACCATTCCGGAATCCCGGAGCACCTCCTGGCCACGGTCATGATTCCTGCTGTAGTCCATCCAAACGCTGTCACTCTTCCCCGTAGTTGTGTGCTGGCCGATGAGATCATGCAGCATTTCTGGGTGATGGAACTGATCAATGACACAATAGCAGTAAAGGTTCCGGTAACGATTGGGATCACGGACGAAGACCGTGTGGAGATCCTTAAACCTTCTTTTGGAGAGGGGAGCCTTTTCCTTGCAACCGGAAATTACGGCCTGGGAGACACGGCATTCGTTCAGGTCACCAACCACGAGGCAGATGAATAAGAAGGAGTATTACCGGTTGTTCCTGAAGCCGATCTTCTTTGTCCTGGTCGTAGCCTTGTTGGCCGGGGTATACTCTTACCGGAGGATGCAGACCGCCCTCTTCCCCGATGTCACCTTTCCAAAGATCACCATCATTGCCGACAATGGGGATCAGCCGGTAGACAAGATGATGATTACCGTGACCCAACCCCTGGAGATCGCCATCAAACGGGTGAACGGGATTCAAACCGTACGAAGCTCCACCAACCGGGGGAGCTGCACCATCGAAGCCTTTTTCGACTGGGGCATCGACATCGGCATGGCCAAGGTTCAGCTGGAGTCGCGGATCCACGAGATCAAGAACAGCTTGCCTGTGGGAACTGAGATCGTGGTGGAGGCGATGAGCCAGAATATTTATCCGGTGATCGGATATACGCTGGAGAGCGACAATCACGGGCAGGTGGAGCTGAAGAATGAAGCGATGTACCTGATCAGACCCCGATTCTCAGAAATACCGGGAATCTCCAACGTGGTGGTCAGGGGTGGCCGCACCAAAGAGTTCGTGATCAAGCCCGATCCGTTGAAAATGGTTTCACTCGGGTTGACACCGAAGGAGCTGGAGGAGACCCTGGCTGCCACGAATTTCATCGAGTCGAACGGATTGTTGTCGGATTACCGGCGTCTTTACCTGACCATCACCGACACCCGGATCAAACGGTTGACAGATTTGAAGGATCTGGTGGTCAGGAATGACGGGGAGCGGATCATACGCCTTTCGGATATTGCGGAGGTCTCACTCCAGGAGCGTCAGGAGTTCATCCGGATCAATGCCAATGGCCATGATGCCGTGATCATCGACCTGGTGAAACAACAGGGGACCAACCTGATTGATTTCGCCGGCCAGGTGAAGCAAAAAGTTGCAGAGATCCGGCAGCAGCTTCCCGAAGGAATGGTTCTCAGGCCTTACTACGACCAATCACTTTTTGTCACGAAATCAATCGACAGCGTGCTGGAGAGCATTTACATTGGTCTCCTCCTGGCCATGCTCGTCGTGATCTTCTTCCTCCACTCTTTCCGGGCAAGTATGCAGATCATCCTGATCATCCCGGTCATCCTGGCACTTACGTTTATTGCCCTGCACCTCACCGGGATCACGCTGAACATCATGTCGCTCGGCGCCATCGCCGCCTCCATCGGTCTGATCATCGACGATGCCATCGTGATCATCGAACAGCTTCACCGCATCCACGAGGAGAACCCCGATAAGACCAAGAACGAAGTGGTGAAGGAAACCATCCACGGATTGCTTCCGGCCATGGTGGGATCTTCGCTGAGCACTATCGTCATTTTTCTACCTTTTGTGCTGATGAGCGGGGTGGCAGGAAGCTTTTTCCGCGAGCTGACACTTACCATGGAGATCACCTTGGTTTGCTCCTTCCTCGTTACATGGATTGGCTTGCCGGCTCTGCACCTGCTCTTTGGCTACAAGCCATCGAAACGCACACTGGCCAGGATTGAAACCGAAAAAAAGGGACAGACGAAACAGAGGCTCACCTGGCTCATCTGGTTTTTCAATAAGCCCTGGTATGCCTTTGGGTTTGTCCTCCTGCTGGCCGGCAGCACCTTCTGGATCATTCCCCGCCTGCAGACAGGCTTCCTCCCCATTCTCGACGAAGGATCTATCGTGCTGGATTACCTTGCCCCGCCGGGTACATCCCTGGATGCCTCTGATGCTATTCTCCGGGAGGTGGATCGGATCGTGATCAGCCACCCCGATGTGGAAACCTATATGCGCCGGACCGGAACCAACATGGCCTCCAGCATCTCAATGGCTTCCGGGGTGATCCCGCCCTACGAAGGGGACTACCTGATCCAGCTGAAGCAGGGAACGAAAAAGACGACGGAAGAGGTCATTGCCGAAATCCGGAATGAGGTATCTGCCACAGAACCGGCCCTGAACATCGAATTCGGTCAACGGATCGCCGACCTTCTTGGTGACCTGATCGGGAGGCCCCAACCCGTTGAGATCCGGATCTTTGGGACCGACCAGTCAACCCTCCAGGAGCTGGCCTTGCAGACCCAGTCGCTGCTTCAGGAGATCCCGGGTGTGGAGGATGTGCAGAGCGGAATCATCGTCGACGGTCCTACCATCTCCATCGTACCGGATATGGAGAAACTCGCACGCTTTGGCCTGACCCCGGCCGGTTTCATGGACCAGGTGACCGCATTCAACGAGGGGACCATCGTTGGAGAAGTACAGGAGAAGGAGCAGATTCTGCAGATCCGGATGCGCTTTTCCGACTTCCGGGAGAACAGCCTGGAGAAGATCAAAAGACAATTTATCTTCACGCCCGACGGTTCATACCGGCAGCTCTCCGAATTTGCCGATATCCGGATTTCCGGCGGAAATCCTGAGATAACCCGGGATGACCTGAAGTCGAACATTGCCGTCACCGCCCGGCTGGATAAACGGGACCTTGGCGGAGCGATCGGCGAAGTCAAACAGAGCCTGACCGAAAAACTTGCACTGCCTGCCGGATATTACATCATTTACGGAGGTACCTACGCGGAACAGCAATCCTCATTCAGGGAACTGCTGATTATCCTGATTACCGCCATCTTGCTCGTTTTCGCCGTACTGCTCTTCCTCTTCCGCGATTGGAGGATCCCTCTGCTGATCATCTTTATTTCGGTGCTGGGTATTGGCGGATCCGTTTGGCTACTCTTCCTGACCGGCATCCAGCTGAATGTGGGGAGCTATACAGGCATCATCATGATTGTTGGAATCATTGCCGAAAATGCCATCTTCACAGTAAACCAGTTCATGACCACTTACAAGGCAACAGGCGATGTGGACCGATCGATCAACTACGCCATCTCCCTGCGCATCCGACCGAAGCTGATGACGGCCATCGGGGCCATCCTGGCCCTGACCCCCCTGGCCCTGGGGATCGGTTTGGGAGCACAGATGCAGCAACCGCTGGCTATCGCCGTCATCGGGGGCTTTCTGGTGGCCATGCCTTTACTCCTTTTTGTCTTCCCATCACTTCTTCGTTTGTCGTACAGGAAGAGATAATCGGGAAAAAGAGCGTATCTTTGCAAAAATTTTCCATTCATTAATTCCAAAAACACATTGAATTTCACTGACTTCGGATTTGAGCCCCGTGTACTAGAGGGGATCGATTCACTCGGATTTACCATACCTACCCCTATCCAGGAACAGGCCATCCCTATCATCTCAGAGGGCAAGGACCTGATCGGTTCGGCCCAAACGGGCACCGGAAAAACGGCGGCCTTCCTTTTACCCATCACCAACCGCATCCTGCAGGAGGATGGCGGTATCGGCATCAAGGCGCTGATTATCGTCCCCACTAGGGAGCTGGCCGTACAGATCGACCAGCACATGGAGGGGCTTTCCTATTTTACTTCTGTATCCTCGGTGCCCATCTACGGCGGGACCGACGGAGCTACATTTACCCGCGAAAAGGTAGCCCTGATGGGAGGCGTGGACGTTGTTGTCTGCACACCAGGCAGGATGATCGCCCACCTCAACATGGGGTATGTGAATTTCTCCACCCTCAAATATCTGGTGTTGGATGAAGCCGATCGGATGCTGGATATGGGTTTTCACGACGACATCATGAAGATCATCTCTCATGTGCCGAAGGTGAGACAAACACTGCTTTTCTCCGCTACCATCCCTCCCGATATCAGGAACCTCTCAAAAAAGATTCTCAATGATCCTGCCTATATCAATATTGCTCTTTCCAAACCTGCCGAGAAGATTCTACAGCTGGCCTATTCCGTTTACGACACGCAGAAGTTGCCGCTGGTGAAATACCTGCTCGGTAACTCAAAAGGAAGGACGATCTTAATCTTCTGCTCCACCAAGAGCAGCACGAAATTGCTTAGCCGTGAGTTGAAAAAATCGGGTCTTGAAGTACAGGAGATCCACTCTGACCTGGAGCAAAAAGAGCGTGAAAAGGTTATGCAAGGATTCAGGAACAAAGAGATCCAGGTGCTCGTTGCAACCGATGTTGTTTCGCGAGGGATCGATGTGGAAAATATTGACATGGTGATGAACTACGATGTGCCGAACGATGCCGAGGATTACATTCACCGCATCGGCCGTACAGCCCGGGCTGCTGCATCAGGCGTCGCCATTACCTTCATCAATCCCGACGGACAATGGAAATTCGGGGAGATCGAAAAATTACTCGGAAAACCGGTTCACAAAGGAGCAGTCCCAACCCAGTTCGGCGAAGCGCCTGAATACAACCCGAAGAAAAAACCTGCAGGGTTCATCCGCAGAAAAAGATAACCGTTACAACGCATCCCTCGTCCTTCGTCCCTCGTCCCTCTTACTTCTCACGTACTTTTTTCAGCACCTCTTCTTGTGTTCCTTTCGGGAGCGCCTGGTATTCAAAAAATTCCATGGAATAGTTGGCCCTGCCGCTGGAGAGGTTACGGAGTTGCGTTGCATAGCCGAACATCTCCATCAGGGGAACAAAACACAGGACTTTCTGGGCTCCTTTCCGGTACCGGCGCATCGCTTCAATTTTTCCGCGACGGCGGTTCAGGTTGCTGACAATATCACCGATATATTCATCCGGCGTATTGACTTCGACCTTCATCACCGGCTCCAGCAGGATCGGATTCGCTTTCATGAAACCATGCCTGAAACAGATGGAGCCGCAGGTTTGGAAAGCCATGTCGGACGAGTCGACCGGGTGGAAATTACCATCCAGCAGGACCACTTTGACATCTACAATTGGGTATCCGGCCAGGAGGCCACGTTCCAGAGTCTTCTGAATCCCTTTGTTTACGCTGGGGATATATTCAATGGGGATGGATCCGCCTTTGATCTTGTCAGAAAATTCATACCCTTTACCTTCGTTCGGTTCAATTCTTAATACCGTTTGAGCGAACTGGCCTTTACCACCGGTTTGTTTGGAGTGTTTGTAATTTGATTCCACTTCCATAGTGATGGTTTCACGGAACGCTACGGCAGGTTCTCCCACCACGGCATCCACCTTGAACTCGTGCTTTAACCGGTCGATGATGATCTCCAGGTGAAGTTCTCCCATTCCTGAAATAACCGATTCCTCGGTTTCGTCATCATAACGGATGTGAAACGAGGGATCTTCATTTGCCAGCTTGGCAAGGGCTTCGCCCAATTTAGCCTGATCAGCCCGTTTTGCCGGGGCAATCTTCAGTTCAATAACGGCGGGCGGAATATGAATCGATTCAAGGAGCATCTTATGCTCCTCACTGCATAGTGTATCACCGGTTTTGGTGAACTTCATTCCGATCAGGGCAACGATGTCGCCAGGGCCGGCTTCAGAGACCTCTTCCCGCTCTTTGGCACGGATTTTCAGAATCCGTCCGATTCGTTCATACTTGCCTTTGGTGGAGTTGAACACCTGCATGCCGCTTTTCAGAGTGCCTGAGAAGATCCGTGTGAAGGTTTGCTGGCCGACGAAAGGATCGTGAATCAGTTTGAACGCAAGTCCTGAAAAGGGTTCGGTTGGGGAGGGATGACAGGTATGTGTTTTCTCGCTGTCGTCGGGATCGATACCAACCACGGCTCCTACATCAACAGGCGAAGGCAGGTAGTCGATCACGGCATCCAGGAGAAGCTGAACGCCTTTGTTCTTGTAGGCAGCACCTGAAAAGACGGGAGTGATGAGCAGCTTCAGGGTAGCGTCCCGGGAAGCGCGTTTCAGCAGCTCTGCAGGAACATCCTTCTCATCGAAATAGAGCTCCATAATATCATCATTGAACTCGGCAACCTTCTCGACCAGTTTGGCACGTGCCTCCTCGCATTTGGCTTTATACTCCTCCGGGATTTCAGTTTCAATCCTGTCGGTCTCGTTAAACATATATGCTTTTCGTTCAATGATATCACAGATTCCATTGAACGTCTCTTCTTCTCCGATCGGAATATGGAAGGGAAACGCATTGGCATCCAGGTACTTGTTCATTTGATCTACAACGGCACAATAATCGGCTCCGGTACGGTCCATTTTGTTGACGAATGCAATCCTGGGTACCCGGTAGCGGTCGGCCTGGTTCCAAACCGTTTCACTTTGTGGTTCAACGCCTCCAACGGCGCAAAAAACAGCGATCATGCCGTCGATAACCCGAAGGGAGCGCTCCACCTCTACGGTGAAATCGACGTGTCCGGGGGTATCGATAAGGTTGATCTGGTAATCTTTCCAGGTACAGGTGATGGCTGCTGAAGCAATGGTAATTCCGCGCTCCTGCTCCTGTTTCATAAAGTCCATCGTCGCTTGGCCATCATGCACTTCACCCATTTTGCGCGTGGTACCAGTGAAGAAGAGAATCCGCTCAGTTACGGTGGTTTTGCCGGCATCAATGTGAGCTGCAATCCCGATATTTCGAAGTTTATTCAGTGTCATAGATCCGTTTTTGGGGGCGCAAAGGTACAAAAATTATCCACATAAATCTTGTTTTATCAGGGTTTTATCGGCGGGGAATAGCTGTACATCTAATTCTTTTCAGATATAATACCGAATCCGGGAACTTTACGTTATTAATCATGTAACTTTTTTGGAAGAAATGAGTCTTACAAGTTGAAAAATAATATTTCCATGATCAATATACGTAACATACATAAATCCTATACCAATGGCCAAAATAACCTTCACGTGCTGAAGGGGATCAACCTTGATATTGAAGAGGGGGAAATGATCTCCATCATGGGGCCATCGGGATCAGGGAAATCAACCCTGTTGAATATTTTCGGAATCCTTGATAATTACGATGAGGGTGAATACCTCCTCGACGGAAAAAAGATTCAGCACCTGAATGAACGGAAAGCAGCTTTGTTACGCAACAGGATGCTGGGTTTTGTATTTCAGTCATTCAACCTTGTATCCTTTAAAAATGCGATGGAAAACGTGGCGTTACCGCTTTATTACCAGAAGGTTCCCCGTAGAAAACGCAACAAGATCGCTATGGAGTACCTCGACAAGCTGGGATTGAAGGAGTGGGCGCATCACCTGCCAAGTGAACTTTCGGGAGGCCAGAAACAGCGTGTTGCGATTGCACGGGCCCTGATTACAAATCCCAAGGTGATTCTTGCCGACGAACCGACAGGTGCTCTCGACTCGGTCACATCCCAGGAGATGATGGACCTGCTCACCGAGATCAACAAAACAGGTATCACGATGATCATTGTTACCCACGAGCTCGATATCGCCCGCCGCACCCAGAAAACCATCCGGATCATCGACGGGATGATACAGGAAATCGTGGTAAATGAAGTGGGAAGTCAGAAGTCAGAAGTTAGAATTCAGGTACGAAGCCAGAAGTACGAAAAAGTCGCCTGATCCATGTTCGAACTCGACAAATGGCAGGAGATATATAGTACGATCCAGAAAAACAAGCTGCGTACATTTCTCACCGGTTTTGCCGTAGCCTGGGGTATTTTCATGCTCATCGTTCTACTTGGATCGGGGAAGGGGCTGGAAAACGGAGTCACCGATCAGTTTAGGGGCGGCGCGAATAACGGAATCTGGATCAGCAGCGGGATGACCAGTAAGGAGTACAAAGGTTTGCAGGCTGGTCGCATGATTCGATTCACCAATGATGATTATAACCTCCTTAAAGCATACATCAGGGATCACGAATACATTTCTTCACGCATGTTTCTGGGTAATACCATCACCTCTTATAAAAATGAATACGGTTCTTTCTACCTCTCGCCTTGCCATCCCGATTATGGCTACATCAAAGAGGTCCAAATGATCCAGGGTCGCTTTTTGAATAACCTCGATATCAATGAATACCGTAAAGTTGCTGTCATCGGAGAGAAAGTAAAAGAAGATCTTTTCAAGGGGGCCGATTCAATTGCGATGGAGAAATATATCAATATCAACGGAGTGCTCTTTAAGGTTATTGGAGTTTTCAGGGATTTTGGACGTGATGACAGCGAATTACGTCGCATTTATATACCCATCTCTACCGCACAACGTGTTTTCAGCGGACAGAATGTCATCAGCCAGATCTCCCTGACAACCGGGGATGCCTCCGTTGAAGAGGTAGACCTGATGGTTGATCAGACACGAGATTTACTTGCCAAGAAACATACATTTGATACCAAAGATGAACGGGCTGTTTCGATCTGGAACAAAAGCGAAGACTTCCGGAGATTTCAGGGACTCTTTATGGGAATCCGTCTTTTTATCTGGATTGTTGGTATCGGAACCATCATAGCAGGGATTGTAGGAGTTAGTAATATCATGATGATCTCCGTAAAAGAGCGGACCAAAGAAATTGGAGTCAGAAAAGCGCTGGGTGCAACGCCATTTTCGATTATCAGCCTGATCCTGCGCGAAGCCATTGTTATTACCGGATTTGCGGGGTATGTTGGCCTGGTCCTTGGAATTGGACTTCTGGAAGTTATATCCAGGAACCTTCCTGAGATTGATTTTTTCAGAAGCCCTGAAGCCAATTTCTCGATTGCTGTTGGAGCCACGATCCTCCTGATTGTTGCCGGAACCCTGGCTGGATTGTTCCCGGCGAGGAAAGCTGCGAGAATCAAACCGATCGAGGCGCTGAGAGATGAATAAGGACGTTAGAAGTCAGAAGTTAGAAGTTAGAACGTAAGTCAGAAGTTAGAAGTACGAAGTAAATTTTTAACCCAAAACCTGAAACTTGAAACCTGAAACCTGAAACCTTGAACCTGTATGTTTGACCTTGACCGTTGGCAGGAGATTTATCATGTACTGAAGTCCAATAAGCTGAGGACGTTCCTTACAGCATTTGGTGTCTTCTGGGGAATTTTTATGCTGGTCATCATGCTTGGTTCGGGAAACGGATTGGAAAATTCGGTATCCAGGAATTTTGCCGACATGGCTACCAACAGTGTATTCATCTGGACTCAGCAGACAACAGTTCCCTATAAGGGATTCCCACGAGGACGACGGTTCAGCTACGACAACGACGATGCTACGGCACTGCGGAATTCTATCCCTGAGATCAAATACCTCGCTCCACGCATCCGCGGAGGCGATTTTTTCGCTTCTGATAATGTGATGAGGGGATTAAAAGCGGGATCTTTTTCCATTATGGGAGAATACCCCGAATATTTTCTGATAGATCCTCTTTATATCTCTGAGGGGAGGCTGATCAATGATCTGGACATCCAGGATAAGCGGAAAGTTGTCGTAATAGGAACGCGGGTTAAGGAGCTCCTTTTTAGCAAAGATGAAGATGCTCTCGGCGAATACATTCAGGTACAGGGAGTATACTTTAAAGTGGTGGGCATATTCAAATCGAAACGAAACGGAGAACAGGCGGAGCGTGAAAACCAGAATATCTATATGCCTTTTACCACGCTCCAGAAAACTTATAATTATGGCAATAGAGTAGGTTTTTTCGGGATTACTACGAAAGACGGGATTTCTGTAAGTGTTGTTGAAGAGAAGGCAATTGAGATCCTGAAGCAGCGTCATGGAGTTGCCCCTATTGACGACAGGGCTATAGGCCATTTCAACCTCGAACAGGAATTTAGGAAATTCCAGGGCTTGTTTATGGGTATCAGGGTGTTGGTTTGGATTGTCGGGATAGGAACGCTTATTGCCGGAATTATCGGGGTGAGTAACATCATGCTTGTTGTGGTAAAGGAACGTACCAAAGAGATTGGCATTCAACGGGCTCTGGGAGCGGTCCCTTTAAAAATAATCAGTCAGATCATTACGGAAGCCGTTGTTCTGACAACCTTTGCTGGTTATTTCGGTTTGGTGGTTGGTGTCGGACTTCTCGAACTGGTGAATTTCGCCATGGAGAGTTCAGGTACCGACACGGAGATGTTTTATCAGCCAGGTGTCGATTTCAGGGTTGCAATGATTGCGCTTACAATCCTGGTATTCTCGGGAGCATTTGCAGGATTTATTCCGGCAAGACGGGCGGTGGCGGTAAAGCCGATAGATGCATTGAGGTATGAACAGTAGGGTCGGGGGGATGCCCCGACCATACCGATGAGGTGATGGAAATGGATTAATAACAAGAAAATAGCGAAATCAAAGTTTATGAAAAAGACGAGTGTAACAAAGAAAATTATCCGGATTGCTGTACTAGTGATTATTCTGGCGGCTTTCGGTATCACACTATATTATCTCTACAATAAGTCGAAGGAGAAGCCGGTTGTCTATTTAACAGAGCAGCCTTTTACTACCGATATTATCAAGAAGACTGTGGCTACCGGCTCTGTGATTCCACGTGAGGAGATCGAAATCAAGCCCAAAGTTTCCGGAATTGTTGAAAAGGTTTATGTAGAGCCTGGTATGAAGGTGAAGAAGGGAGATGTTCTCGCCAAAGTCAGGATTATTCCCGATTTGGTCAACCTGAACAATGCGGAAGGCAGGATGGAACGATCTAAGATCTCCTTTGATGATGCCAAACTGAATTTCAACCGCCAGGAGAAGCTAAAAAATGGTGGAGTGATCTCTGCATCAGAATTCCAGCAGGCAGAGGTAACCTACCGCAATGCGCAGCAAGAATTATCGGCAGCTGAAGCCAACCTGGACCTTGTCAGGGAGGGGGCAACAAAAAAATCGGGCGCTGCGACAAATACCCTGATCACCTCTACCATTGATGGGATGGTACTGGATGTGCCGGTAAAAGTAGGAAGCTCGGTGATCGAAGCTAATAATTTCAATCCAGGTACAACCATTGCTTTTATTGCCGATGTAGGTGATATGATCTTTCAGGGAAAGGTTGATGAGACGGAAGTAGGGAAGATCAATCCAGGCATGCCTCTTTTGTTGATGGTGGGGGCGATTGAGAACGACACATTTGATGCTACGTTAAAATATATTGCTCCCAAAGGCGTGTTGGAAAACGGTGCTGTACAGTTTGAAATCAAAGCTGATGTAGATTTGAAAACCGACCAGTTCATCCGGGCCGGATACAGTGCCAATGCCGACATCGTGCTCCAGCGGGCAAACGAGGTGATGGCGATCAATGAGAGCCTGTTACAGTTTGAAAATGATTCAACGTTTGTGGAGGTGGAAGTTGGCCCACAACAGTATGAAAAGCGGATGATAAAAACCGGATTATCGGATGGAATTAAAATCGAAGTGTTATCCGGTTTGTCGAAAGATGACAAAATCAAGGTGCCACAGCTACGGAGTGCCGGTAATTAACTCTTTTTGCTGGACGAATTATAATTTCTCAGGCTGGCAGTTTTTGCAATAAGCAGTACCCAGACCATCCATATTATCAGTATTTCAAAATAGAAAAGAGGCGCAAAGAAAACATTTTTCAACAGATTCAACCGTTCGGGGTAAGCCGTACAATTGAGAGTTAATACGAAAAATCGGACAAGAACAGTGATCTGGATAATTATAAGGGCGAAAGGGATAAACCATGCCTTTTTCTTCCAGGCTCCCTGGGCAATAACGATCAGGCTGATTACCAGACACATCTGCTTAACCCCAGAGAGAGAAAAAAAATAATTTATATACAGCCCGTTTGGCAGGATCAGACTAGTGCCATCCTGGATAATATCGCCTTCAACAAAGGGATTGACTATTTTTGGGGTGATAGTCAGCAAGAAACCTCCAATCGAATCACTGATGAAGGCAAGAGGTGGGAACGTATCAATTTCGTTTTCAAAATTTTCCCAGATCAATTGAAAAAAGAGAATTACCAGGAAAAAAATCCATCCCTGCATGATCAGAGGGAAGTTCCAGGTTTTGAACCGGGCCGGGATATTGGTATGGGGATCTGAAGCCACTCTTCAAAATTATGAAAAGTAGCAATAACAGGTTATTTTTTCAATCTTTGTTTCTAGAACCTCTTGGTATAGCCGTGACAATAGGGCGTGGAGCCTTTGTGTTCGTAAAAGTCCTGGTGGTAGTTCTCTGCTTTATAAAATGCTGATGCCGGCTTGACCTCGGTGACAACCTTAAACCCTTTCTCTTTCAGAATCCCAATGAGTTTTTCAGTGATCTCTTTTTGATCTTCATTTCGGACAAAAACTGCAGACCGGTATTGCTCTCCTACATCAGGACCCTGATGGTTATATTGCGTAGGATCATGAATCTCGAAAAAGAGTTTTGTCAATTCCTCAAAACTGATCCGTGAAGGATCGAAGGTCACTTCGACTGCTTCATAATGACCGGTGGTGCCTGAGCAAACCTCTTGGTAGGTGGGATTTTCAACATTCCCACCAATGTACCCCGACTCAACTGACATGACGCCCGAAGCCTTCTGCAGATAATATTCAACCCCCCAGAAGCAGCCTCCTGCAAAAATTGCCGTGTCGGTTAACCCAATATTTTTTTCGGGAACAAACACTATCGATATGGAGTTGACACAATGACGCGTATTTTTTGAAGTGAACCCCTCGCCTTCAAATACGTGTCCAAGATGTGCTCTGCAACTTGCACAGAGAATCTCAGTCCGGTGTCCATCTGCATCCAGTTGGTGTTTAACAGCACCGGGGATTTCATCATCAAACGAAGGCCAACCACAACCGGCATCAAATTTTGCCGTGGATTCGTACAAGGGAGCCTCACATAATTTACAAATGTATGACCCTCTTTGAAAGAAGTTATAATAGGTTCCAGAATAGGGTCTCTCCGTGCCTTTATAAAGAATCACATGTTCTTCTTCAGGCGTTAGTTTCTTGTTAGCCATTTCGATATTTGTCTGATTCTGTGCGCATCCCGAAAGGGATAACAAAAGTAAAGGGAAACTATAGATGAGTCTTTTAATCATGTTATTAATACATAGTCCAAATAAGTACGAAAAAATCCTCTCTTTATTTCAACTGAACCAAACTTTTTGCGATGTCCCGTGAATGCCTACATTTGCAAAAAAAGTACAAAATGAAGAAAATTCTCGGCATTGGGAATGCACTTGTTGATATTTTAATCCGGATTGAGGATGAAACCCTTCTGGAGCAGCTCAACCTGCCTAAAGGCAGTATGCAACTGGTTAACAGAGAACGAAGTGATGAAATATTGATGGCGCTGAAAGATGTGCCATACAGCCTGGCAGCAGGAGGATCTTCCGCTAACACCATTCATGGTTTGGGAATGCTGGGCGCACCTACCGGATATATCGGAGTAATTGGCCGGGACGAATTTGGTAAATCCTTTGAGAAAGATATGCGTGATGCAGGGGTAACACCTTTTCTTATTCAGAGCGATACCGATACCGGACGAGCCATCACCCTCATCACTCCGGACTCAGAGCGCACATTTGCTACCTATCTTGGAGCAGCCATCGAACTTTCGGCATCCGGCATCCGGCATCTGGCATCCGGCATCTTTCCCAATTATGACTACCTCCACATCGAGGGTTACCTGGTACAAAATCATGACCTGATCAGAGCTGCAGTTGAGCTGGCCAAGAAAAATGGATTACTGGTATCTCTCGACCTGTCCAGTTATAATGTGGTGGAGGCGAATCTGGAATTTCTGGAAGAAATCGTGAAGAAACACGTTGATATTGTATTTGCCAATGAGGAGGAAGCAAAAGCATTTACAGGGTATGAACCTGAGAAGGCTTTGCATCACATTGCGCAATTTTGTGAAGTTGCAGTTGTGAAAACCGGCAGCAACGGATCCATGGTGAAGTCGCAGGAGGTGGTCACTGAAATTGGCATTATCCAGGTGAATCCCATTGATACCACTGGTGCCGGCGACCTCTATGCAGCAGGGTTCCTCTATGGCCACTCCCTGGGTTGGCCACTTGTGAAGTGCGGGGAAGCCGGGGCTCTTCTGGCTGGACATATCATTGAGGAACTCGGCGCCAAGATGCCAGTTGCAACATGGGAGATGTTGAAAGAGAGAATCCTTTGAAATTTAAATTTATCCTTGTAACTTTGTACCCCTTTTCGAAATTAATATTAATCAAGTACATACGTAAATTTATTCATTACCATGAAGGTATTTCAGACGAATGAGATCCGGAACATTGCGCTGATTGGCGGTGCTAAATCAGGCAAAACTACCCTTGCTGAGGCGATGATTTTTGAAGGCGGTGTGATCAATCGCAGAGGAAGTGTGGATGACAAGAATACAGTATCAGACTATCGTCCGATTGAGCTGGAAAGACAGAATTCGGTTTCTGCTTCAATCTTATACACACTTTTTGAAAACAAGAAGATTAATATCATTGACACACCCGGTTTTGATGATTTTATTGGAGAGGTAATCTCGTCACTCAGGGTTGTAGATACAGCTTTGATGGTGGTGAATGCCCAGAATGGGGTCGAAGTTGGGACAGAGATCACGTGGAGGTACGCAAACAGCATGGAGAAACCGGTAGTATTTGTTGCAAACCACCTTGATGTTGAACTTTCCAATTTTGATGAGACTGTTCGTCAGATGAAGCAGCAGTTTGGAAACTTTGTGACGGTTATTCAATATCCGGTAAACCAGGGGAACGGATTCAATTCCATTATCGATCTTCTGAAGATGAAGCTCTATAAGTATCCTCAGGGTGGAGGAAAAGCTGAGATCCTTGACATTCCTGCTGAAGAAAAAGACAAGGCTGAGGAGATGAATTCTGCGTTGATTGAAGAGTTGGCATCCAAGGATGAAGCCCTCATGGAGGAGTTTTTCGATAAAGGCACTCTTACCGAAGAGCAGATCAACAAAGCACTGCAGATGGGCCTTTCCACACGTTCAATTTTCCCGGTGATGTGCGTCAGTTCCAAGCACGACATTGGTGTTAGCAGGCTTCTCGAATTTATTGCCAATGCGGTGCCTGCTCCGAACGAGATGCCGGGCGTTAAAACGAAGGAAGGAAAAGTTCTTACCTGCAAGGTGTCCGATCCTACTTCCCTCTATATTTTCAAGACTGCCATTGAGACTCATCTTGGCGAGATTTCCTATTTCAAGGTTTATGGCGGTGAGGTTACAGAGAGCCAGGACATGGTGAATGGCAACCGGAACTCGAAAGAGCGGATTACTCAGCTTTTTGTGATCAACGGGAAGAACCGGGATAAAGTGGAAAAATTTGTTGCTGGCGACATCGGTGCAACCATTAAACTGAAAGCCGCATTCACCAATAATACCCTGAATTCATTAAAGAATCCGGATGATATCATTGAACCCACGACCTATCCAAATCCAAAGTTCCGGGTTGCAGTAAAAGCAAAAAGTACCAACGATGACGAGAAAATGGGTGCTACCCTGAATGAGCTTGCCAAGATGGATCCAACGCTGCTTTTCGGCTTCTCAAAAGAGTTGAAACAATTGATTCTTCAAGGACAGGGAGAGCTTCATCTCAACTTGGTGAAATGGCTTATTGAAAATATTGAGAAGATTCCCATCGAGTATCTGGCACCAAGAATAGCCTATAGGGAGACGATTACCAAATCAGCAAAAGCAACCTATCGCCATAAGAAACAATCAGGTGGCTCCGGACAGTTTGGTGAGGTTCACATGATGATCCAGCCATACAAGGAGGGGATGGCCGACCAGACTGAATTCCCGATCCGCGGACGTGATACCATTGAACTGGAGTGGGGCGGCAAACTTATTATGCACACCTGTGTCGTTGGTGGTGCCATTGATTCGCGATTTATGCCGGCTATCCTCAAAGGTGTCATGGAGAAGATGGAAGAGGGCCCACTTACAGGATCCTATGCCCGTGATATCATTTTCAATATTTATGACGGGAAGATGCACCCGGTTGATTCAAACGAGATCTCTTTCAAGCTTGCCGGAAGAAATGCCTTCAAGGAAGCCTTTAAAAATGCCGGACCAAAGATCCTTGAACCGATTTATGATGTGGAGGTGATCGTTCCGGAAGAGAAGATGGGTGAGGTGATGACCGACTTGCAGGGGCGTCGCGCCCTGATCATGGGGATGGACAGCGAAGGAAACTACCAGAAAATCAAAGCCAAAGTCCCTCTTGCTGAAATGAACCGATACTCTACTGCCCTCAGCTCGCTGACCAGCGGACGGGCTACCTACGACATGAAGTTTGCCGAGTATGTGCAGGTCCCTGCTGATGTTCAGGATAAACTCCTGAAAGCTTACGAAGAAGAGGAGCAGGACGAGGATTAAACCGTTGGAACCCAAACATGATGCATATGCCGTCCTGAAAGTCAGGGACTTTCGCCTATTTATCAGTTACCGTTTTTTTATTACGATTGCATTTCAGATGCAGGGACTTATTGTGGGTTGGCAGATGTACGAATTGACCCATGATCCGCTTGCCCTTGGACTGATCGGACTGGCGGAGGCACTGCCATTTATCTCGGTAGCTCTCTATTCGGGGCATATTGCCGACAAGTATAACCGACAACGGATCATCACCTGGTTTTCCTTGTTATTCCTGGTGGGGACTCTTATGTTGTTTGCATTCAGCTACAAAGAGCTGATGTCATTCCTGACGCTGGGTGTTTTCCCAATCTACCTGGTTGTTGCCCTTACCGGGGTCGTGCGGGCCTTCCTCTACCCTTCAACTATAGCGCTGATGGCTCAGATGGTTCCGAGGCATCTCTACACCAACTCCTCTACCTGGAACAGCACTGTTTGGCATATTGCAGCTATCTCGGGTCCGGCGTTGGGAGGAATGATTTACGGCTTTTTTGGGGTTCAGGTGGCCTATATCGTTGTGCTGTTTTTTGTTATCGTGGCATTGAGTCTACTTTTTTTTGTGAAACGTTACCAGAATCCGCAGGTGGTCCTGACCGAAACAATCAGGCAGCGGCTCTCTTCGGGACTAAAGTTTGTATTCAGAAACCAGATTTTGTTGGGCACAATGTCTCTTGATATGTTTGCAGTGCTTTTCGGCGGGGCTGTTGCAATGCTTCCAATTTTCGCTGCAGAGATTTTATTTGTAGGTCCTCAGGGTTTGGGATTTCTCAGGGCTGCGCCGATGGTAGGAGCCGTTCTGATGTCGATCCTCCTGGCTTACAGGCCTCCTGCCGCGAATGCCGGGAAGTGGCTGTTTATATCGATAGCGGGGTTCGGACTCAGCATCATCTGTTTTGCCATCTCCAAAAACTTTTACCTCTCATTGTTTTTGCTTTGCCTCAGCGGCCTTTTCGATAATATCAGTGTAATCATCCGTGCTACAACCCTCCAACTGCTTACTCCTGACGAGATGAGAGGCCGGGTGGCCTCTGTCAACAGCATTTTTATTGGCTCATCTAATGAAATAGGCTCATTTGAGTCAGGATTAGCAGCCAAGGTGATGGGGTTGATCCCTTCGGTTATTTTTGGTGGATCGATGACGCTGGTTGTTGTTGGGATTATAGCTAAGAGGGCGCCCCTGTTACGAAGACTCAACCTGCGGGCGCTTAAGTAATTTAGTAGAACATCTCCACTAACCTCAGGTAATCGCCTTCCTTAAATTTCATGTTCATTCCATTGACTTTCCCGATCTCCATTGCCTCAACAATGTCTTTCACCGAATGATTTTTGACATTCAAGTCACGGAGTTTTACCGGACAATCCAGGGAGAGGAAAAAGTCTTCAATCCGACCAATAGATTGCTCAACAGTGAGAGATTCATTGAACATGGCTGATCCGAGATCCGCAATCCGCGATCCAACTTGATCTTTAAAGAGGCGCATCCAGGCAGGGTAAACGATAGTAAGGGATGCACCATGAGGGACATCATAAAGGAGTGACAGGATATGACCTGATGCATGAACTCCCCAGTCGCCGGAGGTTTTTCCCTGCATGGTAATTCCGTTTAAGGCAAGTGTGGCTGCATACATGATGCGGGCTCGGAGATCATAGTTTTGAAGGTTGTTCAGCAAGAGAGGTCCTGCCTCTATCGCTTCTCTGATAATGCTCAGAACGAGCTTGTCGCTCATAGGGCAATCACCGGCCCCAAACCAGGCTTCCATGCAATGGGCTATCAGGTCGGCAATTCCAAATGCGGTATAATTCCGGGGAACCGATATCGTCAGTTCGGGATCAAGAAAAGAGTGCTTTGGGAAGGCCAGAGGAGAGCTAACTGCTGCTTTCATTTTGGCCTTTTGGTTTGAGATTACAGAAAATGGATTCATCTCTGAACCAGTGGCAGCCAGGGTTAATACCGTGATGATCGGAAGTGCTGCCGTTGGAGTGGCCTTTCCAATAAAGAAATCCCAGGCTGGGTGGCTGACGGGGATTGTGAGAGCAATGACTTTCGCCGAATCAATCACACTGCCACCTCCGACAGCTAAAACCATATCGACACTGTTTTTACGCCCTGCTTCAGCTGCGGCTTCCACATCTTCAATGATCGGGTTGCTTCGAATTCCGGCGTATTCAAATACAGTCAGACCCGCTTTTTTCAGGTCGGCCATTACCCTGTCGTACAGTCCGGATTTTTTAATTGAAGACTGCCCGTAAACCAGCAAGACCCTTGTCCCGTATTGAGAGAGCGTTTGGCCGAGATGTATAAGAACACCCTTCCCAAAGTGAACAGTTGTTGGGTTATAAGAAGTGAAGTTTTCCATTAAGAAATTTTTGGCAGATTAGTTAGCAGGTTTTTTTATAGCGGAATAATTACCTTCAACAATTCCACTCTGGAACTCAGCCTTGATCGAGCCAGTGAGGATCATCTCCCCGGTATCGAATGTGCCTGTAAGTGAGTCGTTCGTATAGGAAGAGGCCATACTCAGCAACTGAAGCGAAAACTGCTTGTTAAGAACTGGCACAATACCTGTTGATATTGACATCTGGTAATTTGCCGAATCAAAACTGCCCCCTTCTTGCCTGGTGACCGCAAAGGAATAGGACGAGAGGTATAGCACACCTTCTACGTTGATCACAGAGATCTCAATGGGATACTGCTGCCAGGTTGTTCCCTGCCAGGTTCCGATGAGTTGAGGGAAATCAGGTTCTTTTGGAGGATCGGTAGATTCTTTTTTACTACAGGATGCAATTACGACAATCCCAAAAAGGAGCGCCATTGATTTAAGAAATAGATTTTTCATACATGTGAGGTTTTTGAAGGATATAAAGATAAGGAGAATACGGAAGTAAGATGATTTTTTCTACCTTTGCCTTCCAGAAATCCTGTGAAATTTTTAACATTTATGTACGGAAACTTTAAGGAGTTTTTGCAGCAGCAACTTGATACCATCCATGAAGAGGGACTCTTTAAGAATGAGCGGATTCTGATGACTCCCCAGGGGGTTCAGATCAAGACGATGAGGGGATTGGATGTGCTGAATTTCTGTGCCAACAATTACCTCGGGCTCTGTTCCGATCCCAGGGTGATGGCGGCAGCTAACTACACTTTTTTTAAGTATGGTTATGGGATGGCGTCGGTCCGGTTTATCTGCGGCACACAAAAGGTTCACAAAGACCTTGAAGCAAGGTTGAGCGAGTTCCTGGGGATGGAAGATACGATCCTTTACTCTTCTGCTTTTGATGCCAATGGCGGGGTTTTTGAACCCCTTCTCAGCGAACAGGATGCTTTGATCTCTGACGAGCTGAACCATGCTTCTATCATCGATGGTGTGAGGCTTTGCAAAGCTCAGCGATTCCGGTATAAGAATAACGACATGGAGGATCTGGAAGAGGTTCTCCAGCAGGCCGGGGCTGCCAGGTTTAAATTGATTGTCACCGACGGAGTTTTTTCGATGGATGGGATCATTGCACAGGTGGATAAAATTTGTGACCTGGCCGAGAAGTACGATGCCATTGTGATGGTTGATGATTCACATGCAACAGGATTCGTGGGTGTCAATGGCCGGGGAACCCATGAATATTGCAACTGCATGGACCGTGTTGACATCATTTCGACCACTTTCGGAAAAGCATTGGGAGGTGCATCCGGAGGATGTATCTCGGGCAAAAAAGAGATCGTCGAGCTGCTGAGGCAACGCTCCCGGCCATACCTCTTCTCAAATTCCCTGGCACCTGCCATTGCAGGCGCTACACTGGAGGTGATCAACATGTTGTCGGAAACAACGGAGTTACGCGACAAGCTGTTTGAGAATACCAGGATGTTTCGGAAGGGCATGGAAGATGCCGGTTTCAGGATTGTTCCCGGGATTCATCCTATCACACCAATCCTATTCGGACACCTGCCAAACGATGCCCAACTCTCCCAGGATTTTGCCAACGAACTGCTGGAAGAGGGGATTTATGTGATTGGCTTTTACTATCCCATAGTGCCCAAAGGAAAGTCGAGGATTCGCGTACAGGTCAGTGCCGCACACTCCACGGAACAGATCCGGTTTGCCATTGAAAAATTTACCAAGGTTGGAAAAAAACTCCGAGCGATTTGATTTTTGGATTAGGAACAGATATCATTGAGGTGGAAAGGATCCACAAAGTTATGGAGCGGGATATCGGCTTCCGGGAAAAGATATTTACGGGGCACGAGATCGAATATTGTGAATCGATGAAGCATAAACACCAGCACTATGCTGCCCGTTTTTCGGCGAAAGAGGCGTTCCTGAAAGCGATTGGAACAGGGTGGCGTTTTGGCATTCGGTTTGCCGACATCGAAGTGACACACGATGAGCTGGGGAAGCCTGAAATCAATGTATACGGAAAGGCAAAGGAGTGGTGCGAGCAGGAATCGATTTCGAAAATCCACGTATCTTTATCGCATCTAAAAGAGATAGCTACGGCAGTGGTGGTTGTGGAAAGAGGTGATGGGGTGATGAAGGGAGTCAGTCAGTAGGAAATTAGGAAATTTGAATGCGAATAGCGAGAAACGAAAAGCAAGCAGTATTTAAATACATTCAAAACAGTAACGATAAACTAACTTTTAAACATTATGTCGCATATCGGATCATATGATGAACGTGTAAAAAATTTCGACTGGAAGATCTCGGAGAACGAACTCGGATATACCAAGGGTGACCCAATCAACATTGGCTGGTACTGTACTGACCGGATTTGTAAGATGGGGAAAGCAGATAAACTCGCACTGATCTGGGAAGGATCAACAGGTAATGAGAAACGATATACTTATAATGATATCCGCCTGGCCAGTAACACGATCGGGGATTTTCTCCGATCATTGGGAATAAAAAATGAAGACCGGGTTTGCCTCTTTATGGATAAAATTCCCGAACTCTATCTCGGTTTCCTGGGCGTATTAAAGATCGGAGCCATCGCGCAACCGCTCTTTTCTGCTTTTGGCGATGAATCGTTGTTTATCAGGCTGGAAAATGCGCAAACGAAAGCCATCATCACACAGAAAAAACATGCTCCGAAGGTTCGAAAAATCCTCGACAAGATGCCATGGTTGGAACATATTATTATTGTGGATCAGGATCCGGCAAAGCCTTTAATGGATAAAGAGGTTGCTTTTAATCTGGAGGAGGCTCCGAAAGTGGATAAATTTGAGATTTTCCCTACCTATGCCGAATCACCTTCTGTTTTACATTACACCTCCGGCACTACTGGTCAGCCGAAAGGTGTGAAACATGTTCATGCCTCTCTAATCGCACAATACCTAACTGCCAAGTGGGTTCTCGACCTGCATGACGACGACATTTACTGGTGTACTGCCGACCCGGGATGGGTGACAGGCACTTCCTATGGCATTATTGGCGCATTCAGCAATGGCGTTACGCAGTGCGTGCTTGATGCTGGTTTTTCGGCCGACAATTGGTATCGATTTATTGAAAAGCATAGAATCACTGTGTGGTATTCGGCGCCAACCGCAATCCGATCTTTGATGAAGGCCGGGGACGATGTGGTGAAGAAGTATGACCTTTCCTCCCTTCGCCATCTGGCTTCAGTAGGGGAACCGTTGAATTCGGAAGCAGTCATCTGGTCGGAAAAAGTCTTTGGGAAACCCTTCCTGGATACATACTGGCAAACAGAGACCGGATGTATGGTGATCACCAACTTTCCTGATATGAAGATCAAACCTGGCTCAATGGGGAAAGGATTTCCGGGAATCCTGGCAACAGTGGTGGATCCCGACACGCATGAACCGTTCAACGAGAGCGGGAAGATGGGGCTGATCGCCATCAAACCGGGGTGGCCATCCTTGATGCGAACTTATTGGAACAACGAAGAGACCTATCAGAAAAAATTTATCAACGGATGGTATATCCCTGGTGATCGCTCCTCTATCGACAGCGAAGGATATTTCTGGTTTGTGGGTCGCGACGACGATGTGATCAACACCGGAGGCCACCTGGTTAGCCCGTTTGAAGTGGAATCGGCATTGCTGGAACATGAAGCGGTAGCTGAATCGGCGGTAGTGGCCAAACCCGATTTTGTGAATATGGAAGTAGTGAAAGCTTTTGTTACCCTAAAGCCTGGCTTCACGGCAAGCAAAGAACTTGACCTGCAGATCATGAATTTCGTCCGAAAAAAACTCTCTCCCCTGGCGATGCCACAGGAGATTGAATTTGTAGATTCGCTTCCCAAAACCCGAAGTGGCAAGATTATGCGACGTATACTACATGCGAAGGAGTGGGGAGAGGAGATCGGGGATACATCGACGCTGGAAGATGATTAGTACAATTAACATATAGTATAAACTGAACTTAAAAAAGAAAACACCATGGAAGAAATGTTAGAAGTTGTAAGAGAATACATTATCGAAGAGTATGTTGAAGACGATTCGGAAGTAACCTACGACACCCCCCTGATATCAGGTGGTATTGTTGATTCATTCTCAATGGTTTCGTTGAAGAGATTTCTGGAGAACAAATACAATATCTCCATCCCCGACGACAAAGCAACACCTGAAGCCTTTGATTCGGTCAATAAAATCTGTATCCTGGTAAAGGAGTATATCGGTTAACTATAAAGAACTAATACAATGGCTTATTCAGACAAAACACGCGGGATGTATAGTAACATCCTCACCGGCCTTCAGGATGCAGGTCTTTTCAAGATGGAGAGGTATATTCACTCTCCCCAGGCTGCCGATATCGAAGTGGAATTTCCTTCGGGAGCTTCTTTGAAAAAAGTAATTAACATCTGTGCCAACAATTACCTTGGCCTTTCCAGCCACCCCGATGTTGTGAAAGCTGCCCACGAAGGGCTGGATTCCCATGGTTACGGGATGTCATCCGTAAGGTTTATCTGTGGGACACAGGATATTCACCGCCAACTTGAGAAAATGGTTTCCGAGTTTCTTGGAACAGAGGATACCATCCTGTTCCCATCTTGCATGGATGCCAACGCGGGTGTATTTGAGGCAGTACTCACCAAGGATGATGTCATGATCTCCGACAGGCTTGTACATGCTTCCATCATCGACGGTATCAGGCTATGCAGCGCCATGCATGATACCTTCAAGCACTCCGATATGGCGCATCTCGAGAGCAAGCTTCAGTTGCATCACGATCGCAGGCTGAAGATGGTCATCACCGATGGGGTTTTCTCCATGGATGGTGACACGGCAAAGCTGGATGAGATGGCGGCCTTGTGCGAAAAGTATGATGCGCTGCTATTTGTTGATGAATCACATGCGAGTGGTTTCATTGGAAAGACTGGCCGGGGAACGCATGAAAAATATGGTGTGATGGACAAGGTTGATATCATCACTACTACCTTTGGCAAAGGACTTGGCGGAGCCTCTGGCGGATGTGTCTCAGGCCGCAAAGAGCTGGTAGAGATGTGTCGTCAGAAAGCCCGTCCTTACCTCTTTTCCAACACCATTGCTCCCCCGGTAGTTGCTGGAGTAATTAAGGTTTTGGAGATTCTTACTGCCAATACGGAACGTCGTGACAAACTTGAGAAAAACACGGAATTCTGGAGAAAAGGATTAACCGAAGCCGGTTTCGTTCTCAAGGATGGTGATACGCCAATTGTACCAGTGATGCTGTTCAATGCGAAATTGTCGCAGGATGTATCACGCGGACTTTACGAAGAGGGTGTCTATGCGATCGGTTTCTTCTTCCCGGTTGTTCCACAGGGTCAGGCACGAATTCGTACGCAAATTTCGGCAGGACATGAGATCCATCATCTCGAGAAGGCGCTGGATGCCTTTACCAAGGTTGGGAAAAAATACGACATCCTTGGCAAGAGCAAGCAGGAGATCATTGATATGTACGGGATGTAGTTACAAATGAAAAGTTTAATGGGTGTTGTTGTTTTGGCATGGATGACGATTCATGCCTTTTCCCAGGAGCGGACTGGTCCGTATAATCCGGATGCCAATGTTCGTGCTGACCTGAAAGCCGCTGTCATGCTTGCACAAGCCGAGAACAAGCATGTACTGGTGCAGTTCGGGGGTAACTGGTGCCCCTGGTGCATCCGGTTCCATAAGTTGGTGGAGGGATCTCCTCAGGTCGATTCATTGGTGACAGCCGATTACATCTATGTATTGGCAAATGTACCCGGCAAAAAGGATGAACGGGATTATGCTTTGTTGGAGGAATATGGTTTTCCCAACCGGTTTGGGTTCCCAGTATTTGTAATTCTTGACGGAACCGGGAAGCAGATTCATATCCAGGACTCGGGCATCCTGGAGCATTGTACGGAAAAGGGATATGACACGACGAAAGTAGTGACGTTCCTGAGGATGTGGAATGTTAAAGCAACAGATCCAAAAAAGTATACTAAATAGATACGAGATCCGGGATACGAGATCCGCGATAGGGAATCTGGGATCCTTTGATCTTGTCGCATATCCCGTATCCCCTATCGTTAAAAGAAGTAAAAGAACGCCAGCAGCGTCCTCAGATTTCCAACTGCTTTAGGATCGGAGACATAACCTTGTAGAGTTGTTGTTCCATATCCTGCTACAGTATATTCCAGTTCCAGTGCTACCCTGAATTTTTGAATACTGTAAACCAACCTGGGTGAAATACGCCAGATGTAATCGATGTTCGATCCTCTCGAATAGTAAATCGGAAGTACTTTTTCACCCACACCGAGGTTTTTTGCATAAGCCCCAAACACACCTGTTTGCCAGTGTTTTCCGTTTGTGTGCACCTCACCCCAAACTGCGCATGAACGGACGTTTGCGTAATCAACATATCCTTTGGAAATATCGGTAATGCTTCTGACAACATAGCCCCCTAACATTGTAAATGAGTAATTGTCAGCACCATATTGAGCTGCCAGTTTTATTGTAACAGGACGCAGTTTTAATTTTGTGTAGAAATTGTAAGCGAAGCTGGTTTTTTTCGTAGTGGTTTTATACTCCTTGGTAACCGCATTCACATGATTAACGATCCCATTTATCACGGTGTCATAAGCAAGTGATAGTGTAACCGAAGTAGATAATCTTGGTGTCAGCATCAGGAAATCGATTCCGGCGCCAACAACAAATTCTGTTCCGGTTTCTTTATTGGCTGTCTTGTATTGGATTTGGAAATCAAGTTCAGGTAATACAGAATTTCTCAAATATTTCGGGCTTGGACCGTCCGGACCAGTACTGGTAAAATCGACCTGAGAGAGAGCTGCTAGTTGGAATTGAAGCTTCCAGACTTTCTGAGTAACCCTGATTTGCGGGTTTCGTGAGAAGACGACGAATGGCGCCCCCGTGTTGAATGAAACAGTACCGGGGAAGCAGTCAGTAGAAAACATCGGATGCCACGTTTGTCCGGTCAGAAGTTCTGTTGATTTCCAATTTAATTTAATGAAAGCATGTCGGAGTCGGAAGGTGTTGATATTCGGGTTGATATTTCCAAAAAATTCACCTTCAATATAGGCAGAGGTTTTGGCACCGAGTACATCAGGCCCCCAGATTGAACCTGCCAGCCGGGTCTGAATTGCGAGGATGTTGGAATTCCACTTGGCATTGATATCATTCCCGTCGGCATCCAGCTTTTCATTTTCGGGGTAAAGCAGGAAATGACCCTCACGGGCTGTAACAACCTGGCGGGAGTCAAAAAATATATCTGTTTTAACAAATCCCGAAAAGTTGATTCCAAATGCAGGTTTTTTTTCGCCGTCTGTTTGTGCAAACAGTGATGGAATCATTGATGAGGCGACAAATAGTGTCAGTAGAAGTTTTTTCATAGCCATCTGTTTATTAATTAACAGGCAATAATAAGAAAATTCTTAAAACCCTCCTAAAATCTTTACCTTTACAACCTTTATATCCTTTGTCAATGATGGATGTTCACAGGTTAGATTCCATATTTCATCCTGAACGGATTGCACTGATCGGGATTAGTTCAAATCCAAACAGTGTAAGCGGGAAAGTTTTAATCAACCTGGTAGGGGGAGGATATCGGGGAGTTGTCTATCCGGTGAATCCGGATTTTGAAGCCATTATGGGGATTGCCTGCTACCCTGATGTTTTGAGTTTGCCAAGGGTTCCCGATCTTGCTATTATATGCTCTGCTGCAGAGGATGTCCCGCAACATGTTAAACGATGCGGCGAAGCTGGGATCCACGGAGTGATCATCATGTCGGCCGGTTTTAAGGAGACGGGGACGGAGGGTAGCAGGCTGGAAGAAGAGATCCGTAAGGAAATCGCTAAGCATCATGGAATGCGCCTACTTGGTCCGAATTGCCTGGGGGTGATCGTCCCCGAGCATAGAATGAATGCAAGTTTTGCCCACTCCTTACCTAAATCCGGGAACATTGCGTTTATTTCCCAATCCGGCGCTCTGTGTAGCTCGGTATTGGACTGGGCGCTGGAGGGGAGAATCGGCTTTTCTTATTTTGTCTCTATTGGGAATGCCCTTGATATTGAGTTTGCAGATTTAATAGATTATTTCGGGGAAGATGAAAATACTCATTGCATCATTCTTTATATAGAATCGATTGTTGAGTCCCGCAAATTCATGACAGCTGCACGGGCTTTTGCAAGAACAAAACCAATCATTGTTTTTAAGGCAGGCCGTTATCCCGAGTCGGCCCAGGTTGCCGCTTCCCATACTGGGGCCATGGCTTCGGAAGATGCAGTGTATGATGCCGCATTTCAACGAGCAGGATTGGCACGTGTATATGAGATCGGAGATATTTTCAATGTAGCCGAGTTGCTTGGAAGAAGTAAATTCCCTCATGGATCGCGATTGGGAATCGTTACCAATGCAGGAGGTCCTGGAGTGATGGCTACAGATGCCCTGATCTCGCTAAATGGAGAGTTGGCTGTATTATCAGCAGAAACCATTGCAAAGTTGAATGAATGTCTACCCGCATTCTGGTCGCATGCTAACCCTGTGGATGTACTTGGGGATGCCAGGTCAAAACGGGTCTCCAAAGCAACAAAATGTGTACTCGAAGATCCTAACGTAGATGCTGTCCTGGTTATCATGACACCTCAGGCAATGACTAACCCTATTGCTATCGCAAAGGAAATAGGTTCCCTGACTGCTTATTCAAAGAAACCAATTTTGGCTGCATGGATTGGAGGACAGATCATGCGCCAGGGAGTTGAAATTCTTACAGAGCTGGGAATCCCTTCCTTTTCCACACCCGAAGAGGCCATTCGTGCTTTCATGATCCTGGTTGCCTATTCAAGAAACCTTAAAACACTTTATGAAACACCCAGGGATGTCCCTGTAGAATTTTCTATCAACAGAGAAGAGTTGCATAGCAGGTTTTTAGAGACAATCAAAGACCAAGGGCCTGTTCTTTCAGAGAGATTAAGCAAACAAATTATTGGAACATACGGGATTAGTACAACAGAACCTATCGTTGCTTTAAATCCCGACGAAGCTGCTAGTATTGCCAGACAAATTGGCTTTCCTGTTGTGTTAAAGATTATTTCTGAACAAATTACGCATAAATCTGACGTTGGAGGAGTTTTGCTCAATGTACAGAATGAACAGATGGTCAGAGAAGGATTTCTGCAAATCATATCATCGGCGAAGGAAAAATTACCTGATGCCATTGTTGATGGAGTCACGATACAACCGATGATTGATCAGAAAGGGGCGGTTGAATTGATTTTGGGAATCAAAAAAGACAAGGTTTTCGGAACAATCATTATGGTTGGGATGGGGGGCATATATGCAGAACTTTTCGGGGATAAAGTTCTTGGGCTCCCTCCACTAAATGAGGCTCTTACAAGGCATATGCTAGAGTCGTTGAAAATATTTCCCCTCCTGGAAGGATATAGAGGTTCAAAACCAAAGAACATTGATAAACTGATAGATGTGATGATTAGGTTATCATATTTTGCTGCGGATTATCCGGAGATTAAAGAACTTGACATCAATCCGCTTATTATCACAGAAACAAGCGCGATAGCGGTGGATGCGCGGATTGTTATTGATGAACCGATACTTTCACTTTCGTTACCTGAATATCATCATCTGGCACTTCATCCCTACCCTGAGAAATATGTGAAACATGTAAAATTGCAGGACGGAACCGATCTTCTCTTACGACCGATTAAACCAGAGGATGAACCGCTATGGCTTGAGATGCTTGGAAATTGTTCTAAAGAGGCCCTTTACTCCAGATTCAGATATTTTTTTCATTGGGAAACACACGATGTAGCTACACGATATTGTTATATTGATTACGATCGGGAATTGGCGATTGTTGCAGAAACTCGGGAAGGTGAGGAAAGGAAACTCGTTGGTGTTGGCCGATTGATTGCAGATCCGGACCATGAAGCTGTCGAATATGCCATTCTCATCATTGATGCATGGCAGAACAGGGATTTGGGAAACATTATCACAGATTATTGTTTGGATATAGCAGGCAAGTGGAATCTAACCCGAATATATGCACAAACCACGGCTGATAATACCCGAATGATCTCTGTTTTCAGAAGTCGCCAATTCAAGATAAAAAAGGGGGAGAATGACGATCTTGTAGAAGTCGAGAAATTTCTTTCATGAATACTTCGGTTAGCCGAGGTAGAAAAGCCCGCCTCTGGCGGGTTTTTTCTTTTGTTGAATATTCTTCTTGCATCTTTTTTTGTTCGAAGAAAACATGTATTTTTGAAAGACACTAATTTTAAATTTCTGATCCAATGAATTTTGAATTTACTGAAGAGCAAAAGATGATCCAGCAGGCTGCCAGGGACTATGCCCAGCGGGAGCTGATCAAAGACGTTTTGGAACGCGATGCAACTTGCGAATTCCCTACCCAGCACGTTAAAGCACTAACCGAACTTGGCTTCATGGGCATGACCGTAGATCCCAAGTACGACGGAGGAGGGATGGACACCATCTCCTACGTCCTCGCCATGGAGGAGTTATCGAAAGTCGACTCCTCAACATCTGTCATCGTTTCCGTGAATAACTCGCTGGTTTGCTATGAACTTGAAGAGTTTGGAAATGAAGCACAAAAGGAGAAGTACCTCAAACCACTTGCCCGGGGTGAAAAGTTGGGTGCATTTTTACTATCTGAGCCGGATGCAGGGTCTGATGCAACTTCCCAGCGTACTACGGCCATTGATATGGGAGATCACTATTTGGTGAACGGAACAAAAAATTGGATCACCAATGCAAATTGCGCTTCGACCTATATTTTGATAGCACAAACACATCCCGAGAAAAAGCATAAAGGCATCAATGCGCTGATTGTTGAGAAGGATACTCCAGGCATCACACTTGGTCCGCATGAAGATAAGATGGGCATGAGAAGTTCTGATACCCATTCAGTCATGTTTAATGATGTGAAAGTTCCGAAGGAGAACCGGATTGGCGAGGATGGCTTTGGCTTCAAAGCGGCCATGAAAACTCTTGAAGGAGGTAGAATCGGAATTGCTTCTCAGGCGTTGGGAATAGCTCAGGGAGCCTATGAACGTGCCCTTCAATATGCGAAGGAGCGGAAAGCTTTTGGCACGGAAATCATCAATCACCAGGCTATTGGGTTTAAATTGGCGGAGATGCATACCCGGATTGAAGCTGCTCGATATTTTACGTTGAAAGCGGCCTGGTTAAAAGACCAGAAACAGCCTTATGGAACTGCAAGTGCCATGGCAAAATACTGGGCAGCCGAAACCGCCATGTATGTTACCACTGAAGCAGTTCAGATTCTTGGAGGATACGGTTATGTAAAGGAATATCACGTTGAACGCCTCATGCGTGAAGCCAAACTGACACAGATCTACGAAGGAACCAGTGAGATACAGCAGATTATCATCTCACGGGCTATCATGAACGATTAAGTTTCGCTGATTCAATGAAAATACCCAAACCGTATAAACCGAACAACCACGTTCGCATTGTTACGGCAGCATCCTTGTTTGATGGCCACGATGCAGCGATTAATATCATGCGCAGGATCTTGCAGGCAAGCGGGGCGGAGGTGATTCATCTCGGACACAACCGCTCCGTGCAGGAGATCGTCGATTGTGCCATCCAGGAAGATGCACATGCGGTGGCGATTACCTCCTACCAGGGAGGCCATATGGAGTTTTTCAAGTACATGTACGATCTCCTGCACGAAGCGGGATGCGGACATATCAAGATCTTCGGAGGTGGAGGTGGCGTCATTCTTCCGGAAGAGATCAGAGAGCTTCAGGAATACGGAATCACCAGAATCTACTCACCGGATGACGGCAGGGAGTTGAGCCTGCAGGGTATGATCAACGATGTGCTGGAACGATGTGATTTTCCACTGAACAACCTGGAGAAAATTGATTTCGATGATATACAGGCCAGTGGTCAGTCCCTGATATCGCGACTGATTACGCTGGCCGAAAATGATCCGGAAGGGGCTCGTCCATTTTTGCAAAAGCTGGAAGCCAAAGCAAAAAAGAATAAGGTTCCTATCCTAGGAATTACAGGAACCGGAGGTTCAGGGAAATCGAGCCTGGTAGATGAAATTGTTAGGCGCTATATAAATGACCTTCCCGATAAAAATATCGCGATTATTTCGGTTGATCCTACCAAGAGAAAGACCGGAGGAGCATTGCTGGGCGACCGGATCCGGATGAATGCTATCAGCGACCCACGGGTTTATATGCGTTCTCTTGCCACCCGGCAGTCCAACCTGGCTCTCTCAAAATATGTGAAGGATGCCATTACGATCACCAAAGCAGCCGGCTTTGACCTGATCATCGTGGAGACTTCAGGGATCGGTCAGTCCGACACCGAGATCGTCGACCACAGCGACCTGACACTCTATGTGATGACCCCCGAATTCGGGGCTGCCAGTCAGCTCGAAAAGATCGACATGCTTGACTTTGCCGACCTGATCGCCATCAACAAATTTGACAAGCGGGGAGCGCTGGATGCCTTACGGGATGTGAAAAAACAATACCAAAGGAACCACAACCGTTTCCACGACGACCTTGACTTGATGCCGGTATACGGAACCGTTGCCTCCCAGTTCAACGACCCCGGAGTAAACAAACTATACCAGGCAATCATCTCAGCGATCAAAGAGAAGACAGGCGTATCATTCCCAAGCCATTTTATCGGGAAAGATGAGATGGAGGAGAAAATATTTATTATTCCTCCCTCCCGAACCCGCTACATGGCAGAAATCGCTGAGGCAGTCAGGGGATATAACCAATGGTCGCAGGAACAGGCCAAGGTTGCTCAGCGGCTCTATGCTATCCACGAAACACTGGAGACATTCCGAAATCCTGAGACCCTGCCGTCTCCGGAAAATTCAGTAAGGCAACAGGCAGCTATCACTGAACTTGAGAAAATTTACGAGCAAACAAAGAAAGACCTTGATCCTGCCAACCAGCAAATTCTAAAGAACTGGCCCGGGAAAATCCGGAGTTTACAGGAAGAGACATTTGTATACAAAGTACGCGACAAGGAGATCAAAGTGGAGACCCATACCGAGTCGCTCTCCCACCTCCGGATTCCCAAGATCTCCCTTCCAAAATACAAAGGATGGGGAGATATTCTGAATTGGAATCTTCGCGAGAATGTGCCAGGCGAATTTCCGTATGCTGCAGGTGTCTTTCCCTTTAAACGGACCAGCGAAGACCCCACCCGGATGTTTGCCGGAGAAGGTGGGCCTGAGCGGACCAACAAACGGTTCCATTACGTCTCACACGGGATGCCTTTTATTCGCCTCTCTACAGCTTACGACTCTGTCACACTCTATGGATTTGACCCTGGCATGCGGCCTGATATTTATGGGAAAATCGGCAACTCAGGCGTCTCTATTGCCTGTTTAGACGACTCTAAAAAACTTTATTCCGGGCTCGATCTGCTTGATCCAAACACTTCGGTTTCCATGACGATCAATGGGCCGGCACCCACGATGGTTGGATATTTCATGAATACCGCCATCGATCAGCAATGTGAGAAATATATCCTCGAACATGGCCTGGAAGAGGAGGTCGCGAAAAAGATCCAGGCAATCTACCGGAAGAAAGGAACAAAACGTCCTTCCTACCAGGGAAAATTGCCAAAGGGGAATAACGGACTTGGTTTGTTGCTACTGGGCGTGACGGGCGACATGGTGTTGCCACAGGAGGTGTATGCGAAAATTAAGCAGGAGACTTTGTCGCAGGTACGGGGAACCATACAGGCTGATATCCTGAAAGAGGATCAGGCACAAAACACCTGCATCTTCTCCACCGATTTTGCCCTGAAGATGATGGGGGATATTCAGGATTACTTCATTTATACAAACGTCAGGAATTTCTATTCTGTCTCCATTTCCGGATACCACATTGCCGAGGCGGGAGCGAACCCGATCACGCAGTTGGCGCTCACCCTCTCCAATGGGTTTACCTATGTGGAATATTACGCTTCGCGGGGGATGGATGTAAATAAGTTTGCCCCAAACCTCTCTTTCTTCTTCTCTAACGGGCTTGATCCCGAATATTCAGTGATCGGAAGAGTGGCCCGACTTATCTGGGCCAAGGCGATGAAATACCGCTACAAAGCAAACGCTCGTTCACAGATGCTGAAATATCATATTCAGACATCCGGGAGATCACTGCATGCCCAGGAGATCGACTTCAACGACATCCGGACAACTCTGCAAGCATTGTATGCTATTTATGACAATTGCAACTCGTTGCATACCAATGCGTATGATGAGGCTATCACCACACCTACCGAAGAATCGGTACGCCGGGCAATGGCTATCCAGATGATTATCAACCACGAACTTGGCCTGGCAAAAAACCAGAACACTCTTCAGGGATCATTTATTATTGAAGAGCTGACAGAGCTGGTTGAAGAGGCAGTGATGCTTGAATTTGAAAGGATATCGGAAAGAGGCGGTGTGCTGGGTGCCATGGAGACCATGTACCAGCGCAGTAAGATCCAGGAAGAGTCTCTCTATTACGAGATGATGAAAAATTCGGGAAAGCTGCCGATCATGGGTGTAAACACCTTTCTTTCCAGCAAAGGGTCTCCGACTGTATTACCTGGAGAGGTTATCCGGTCAACAGAAGAGGAGAAGCAGTATCAGATCGATATGCTGAAGCAACTTCATAAGACATGGGAAAAGGAATCGGCAGTTGCATTGCAGGATTTGCAACACAGAACCACTCAGAATTTAAATATCTTTGAGAGTTTGATGGAAGCCTCTAAAATCTGCTCCATCGGTCAGATCACACACGCATTATTTGATGTGGGCGGACAGTACAGAAGAAGTATGTAACCCTTAAAACATGGAATTATGACCTTCAATATTTTGGTTGTCAATCCGAAGGACAAGGTAACACAGATAGCTGTTTTTGAAAATTTTCAGTTGCTTTATATCAACAACAGAAGACACTCTGCGAAAGAACTCAGCCAGTTTAAAACCGTTTACGATCAGGTCGAATTCAGGCGTGATGTAGTTTTCAAAGAGTTGCAGAATAACAATTTCGACTATAGTACTGTAAAAATTGTCATCGCACGAGGCGGATTAATCAAACCGGTGCATTCCGGGATTTACGAAGTCAATGAATCGCTACGTTACGATCTGATGAACAGTCCAATCGGCATTGATATCATCAATATAGGCGGACTGGTGGCAGATGCAGTGGCTGCTGAAATGGAGGGAGCCCATGCGCTGATTGCCCACCCAACAACCGTGGATGAGATGCAGGACATTGCCCGGATCACCGGCGCTCCAGGACTGGAGCGAAAGTCAGTATTCCATGCTCTCAATCAAAAAGCCGTTGCCAAGATCTACGCCGATAGCCTCAAGAAGAATTACAATGAAATGAACCTTATCGTCGCCCATATGGGTAACGGGACCACCGTTGGTGCCCACTGCAAAGGGAAGGTAATCGATGTTAACCAGGGTTTTGAGGGCGATGGTCCCTTCTCAATGATCCGCTGCGGTAGCCTTCCGCTCGGTGATGTTGTGAAGATGTGCTTCGAAGGGGAAAAAACAAAGGAGGAAATTTTCGCTTTGCTTACTCACCAAGGGGGGATCAATGCCCACCTCGGCACCACTGATATCACTGAGATTGAAAACAGGATCAATAATGGTGACACACAGGCGAGGCTTATCATTGAAGCGATGGCATACCAGGTGTCAAAGTCAATTGGTGAAATGTTTGTTGCCCTGAAGGGCAAGGTGGATGCAATCCTCCTAACTGGCGACCTGGCTCATTCCGAATTCGTAGTCAAGAACATTCGCGACCATGTCGACTGTCTAGGGCAGGTTATCATCTTCCCCGGCGACAATGAGATCCAGGCCATGGCCGCCAGTGCCCTTCGTTTGATCAGGGGCGAGATCGAGATCTCTGAATATAAGTAGCGAAATAGTGAATACTTCGTACTTCTACCTTCTAACTTCTGACTTTTTATGAAACTATATGCTATCAATACCGGAAACCTGAAGCTTGACGGCGGTGCCATGTTTGGCGTGGTTCCCAAGGTGATGTGGAGTAAATTATACCCGTGCGACGAGAACAACCTCTGCAACTGGTCGATGCGCTGCCTGCTGATTGATACAGGCGACAGGAAGGTTTTGATCGACTGTGGAATAGGTGATAAGCAATCCCAGAAATTCCTCGGGCATTATTTTCTGAACGGAGAGAATACCCTCGACGGATCATTGGCTAAAGTTGGCTTTACCGTAAACGACATCACAGATGTTATCCTTACCCACCTTCATTTCGACCATGCCGGTGGAGCGATACGTTGGAATGAAGATAAAACGGATTACATTCCAACTTTTCCCAATGCCACTTACTGGACGAGTCATCAGCAATGGGAATGGGCAACCAACCCGAACAACCGCGAAAAGGCCTCATTCCTAAAAGAGAACATTCTGCCGATCAAAGAAAAAGGAACGTTGAAATTGATTGACGAGGATAGTGAGATCATCCCTGGAATTTCGGTACGTCTGTTTCATGGACATACCAACGGACAGGTGATTCCTTTCATTCAATACAACGGCAAGACCATTGTATACATGGCTGATCTGCTTCCCTCCACCGCTCATATTCCATTACCCTATGTGATGAGTTACGACACCCGGCCACTGATTACACTGGAAGAGAAGGAGAAGTTCATGAATGAGGCTGCTGAAAAGGGATATATCCTCTTTTTCGAACACGACATCAACAACGAATGCTGTACTGTTGAACAGACGGATAAAGGGGTTCGGATGAAGGAGGCGTTTAAACTAATTTCTTCTTGATCTCATCAATCATCACCTGCGTCATGCGGGGCAGATTGTATTCATAGGTAAGACCCCAATCTTTTTGTGCTACACTGTCGTCAATACAATCGGGCCACGAGTCGGCAATCGCCTGGCGAAAATCGGGTTTGTAGGTGATCTCAAAACCGGGGATATGATTTTTGATCTCATTGGCCAGGGTATGCGGGGTAAAGCAGATTCCGGCAACATTATAGCTTGACCGCAGGCTTAGCTTTGATGCCTCAGCTTCCATCACATCAATGGTTGCTTTGATAGCATCGGGCATGAACATCATCGGAAGAGCCGTTTCGCTGCTCAGGAAGCATTTATAGTTTCCTTTCCTGATGGCATCATAGAAGATCTCCACCGCATAGTCAGTTGTGCCGCCACCGGCTTCCGTCTTGTAGCTGATCAGTCCGGGATAGCGCAAGCTACGTGTATCTATACCATACTTCTGGTAGTAATATTCAATCCATCGCTCGCCAGCAAGCTTACTGATGCCGTAAACTGTATTCGGCTCCATGATGGTATACTGAGGGGTATTCATCCGGGGAGTCGTTGGACCAAAAACTGCGATGGAGCTTGGCCAGAATATTTTTTTAATTTTTAGTGCTTTTCCGATCTCCAGTACATTGAAGAGGCTGCGCATGTTGATATCCCAGGAGGGCATAGGGCGTTTTTCGGCGTTGCCTGAGAGGATGGCCGCCAGGTGATATACCTGGGTGATCTTTTCATGCTCGCAGATCAACTGAAGTTTTCCTGCATCCAGTACATCAAGGATCTCGAACGGACCACTCTCCAGAATATCGGCTGGAGCAGGTCGGATATCCGTAGCAACGACGTTGCTGTCGCCATACATTTTACGTAGTTCAAGGGTTAGTTCAGAACCAATTTGTCCTGAACATCCAATGACCAGAATTTTTTCCATCTGTTGAAGAATTGTTGGTTTCGTTTGCAAAAGTAGGAAGTTTATTGTTAATCTTTTAGCAAGTTTTAATTTCTTAACTTTGTTGCGAATTCGCTGATCCATGGAGCATAACCTTTCTGTTTACAACACATTGAGCCGTGAGAAGGAACTCTTTATCCCATTGAAGGAACCCTTTGTTGGGATGTATGTTTGCGGTCCTACAGTCTATGGTGATCCCCACCTTGGCCATGCTCGTCCGGCCATCACATTCGACCTGGTGTTCCGATACCTGAAACACCTTGGGTACAAGGTGAGGTATGTGAGGAATATTACAGATGTTGGCCACCTGGAGCAGGACCTTGATGAAGGGGAAGATAAAATAGCGAAAAAAGCAAAGTTGGATCAGGTGGAGCCGATGGAAGTGGTACAATATTACACAGACAGGTACCATCGCTTTATGACCATGCTAAACGTACTTCAGCCAAGCATCGAACCCAGGGCATCAGGGCATATCATCGAGCAGGTTGAAATGATAAAGAAAATTCTGGATGCCGAATTTGCTTACATCAACAATGGGTCGGTCTATTTTGACATAGAGAAGTACAACAAATCTCACCAGTACGGAAAATTATCGGGAAGGAAGCTGGAAGACCTAATCTCTAACACCCGACAACTTGATGGACAGGAAGAAAAACGTAATCCGGCCGATTTTGCACTTTGGAAAAAGGCTCAACCCGAACACATCATGCGCTGGCCCTCTCCCTGGAGCGATGGCTTCCCTGGTTGGCACCTGGAGTGTTCGGCTATGGGAACGAGGTATTTAGGGGAACAATTCGACATCCACGGAGGCGGCATGGACCTGCTCTTCCCGCATCACGAATGCGAAATCGCACAGTCGAGGATCGCAAACGGGAAAGATGCAGTAAAATATTGGTTACATAACAACATGATCACTATCAACGGGCAGAAGATGGGTAAATCCCTCGGTAACTCCGTTACACTTGAGGAGTTTTTCAGTGGGAACAACCCCCTTCTTGAGCAAGCATATAGTCCAATGACCATTCGATTCTTCATCCTGATGGCTCATTACCGCAGCACCCTCGATTTCTCCAATGAAGCCTTACAGGCAGCGGAGAAAGGATTGAAAAAACTGATGTCAGCCTGGGGAACATTAAAAGATCTTCAGTCGGCAGTTGGCAGTCGGCAGCAGGATCCGGCATCCGGCATCCGGCATCCGGCATCCGACATCACGGATCACGGATCACGGATCACGAATCTCACTGCCAGCTGCTACGCCGCCATGAACGACGACTTCAACAGTCCGATGGTGATTGCCAATCTCTTTGAAGCGGTCAGGATCATCAATGCTGTCAAGGAGGGTAAAGAGACCCTGACAAACGAAGAGTTAACCCAATTGCAAGGCCTTTTTAACACTTTCGTTACAGACATTCTGGCTCTTGAGGATGAGTCTTCCGAAGATCAATCAGAGAGCGTTGAGGGCCTGATGAAGTTGATCATCCAACTACGGCAAGATGCCCGTTCACGAAAGGATTGGAGCGGTTCCGACCGGATCAGGGATGAGCTGGGGAAACTGGGCATTGTAGTGAAAGATACCAAAGAGGGTGCGAAGTGGGAGAGGGAAGTATAAGTTGGAAGGTAGGGGAGTAGAGGAGTAGGGAAGTAGGAAAATAGGAAAATAGGAAATTAGGGAGAAGGAAAATAGCGAAAAGCGAATAACGAAAAGCGAACAGCGAATAATAATCAGATGATGAAGAGGTTAAACAAAATTTTTTTAGCGGTTCTGGCAATTGGATTTTTAGCCGGATGCCAGACAAAACAAAAACAGATGAAAGAGGAACTGGTTGATTTTATTAAGAAGCACGATTCAGTCGTAATCCCCCTGTCGAAGGAGACCAACCTTGCCTATTGGCAAGCTGCAATCACCGGATCTGAAGAGGATTTCAACAAAGCCCAGGAACTTCAGCTGAAAATGGTTGAGATCTATTCGGATACATTAGCATTGGAAACCCTCCAGAAGATCAAAGTATCAGGATTGGTGAATGACACCCTTCTTTCTCGCCAACTGGACCTCTTGTACAACCAGTTTTTAATGGCAAAGGCTGATACATCGAAGCTGAATGAAATTGTAAAGATGGAGACCAAAATTGAGCGGGAATTTTCCATCTTCAGAACTCAGGTTAACAGAAAAGAGCTGACGGACAATGATGTAGAGGAAATTCTCAGAAATTCAAAGGATGTAAACAAACAGAAACAAGTATGGATGGCCCAGAAGAAGATTGGGCGGGTAGTGGCCGACGATGTGATCAAACTGGTTATCCTGCGCAATGAGGTGGCCAAGGATATGGGATTTAAGAATTACCACCAGATGCAGCTCATTCTCGGCGAACAGGATCCACGGGTGATTACCGATCTGTTCAATGAACTTGACACCCTTACCAAGGGAGTTTATGCTGAAGTTAAAGATGATATCGACAACTATTTTGTCAATTACTATAATCTTAAAAGCAAGGATGACCTGATGCCATGGAACTACCAGAACCGATTTTTCCAGGAGGCACCGCGGATCTATGATGTCGACCTCTCTTCGTATTATGCTGATAAAGACCTGGAATCTCTCACTGCAGCCTATTACTATGGCATCGGACTGCCGATTGATGAGATGTTGAAAAATAGTGACTTGAAAGAAAAGGAGGGTAAAAATCAACATGCCTTCTGTATCAACATTGACAAACTGGAAGATGTGAGGGTACTCTGCAACATCAAGCCTAACTCCTATTGGATGAATACGATGCTGCATGAGTATGGCCATGCGGTATACGATTACAACATCGATCACTCGCTTCCGTTCATCCTCCGGGAACCTGCTCACACCTTTACAACTGAAGCCATTGCCATGCTATTCGGCAGGCAGGCTTCCAGCCCCCAGTGGCTGCACGATATGGTGGGAATCAGTGATGAGGAGAAGATGAAGATTGCCGATAACTGTTTCAAAACTCTTCGACTGGAGCAACTTGTATTCTCCCGCTGGTCGCAGGTCATGTACCGTTTTGAAAAAGCGATGTACGAAGATCCGGAGCAGGACCTGAATACGTTGTGGTGGGACCTTGTTGAAGAGTATCAACTAATGAAACGCCCACCCGATCGCAATGAACCTGATTGGGCTACCAAGATCCATATGGCGCTCTTCCCCTGCTATTACCACAACTATCTTTTAGGAGAGCTATTGGCATCACAACTCTATTATTACATAGTTGCAACTATTCTCCAATCGGATGATTACAAATTCCAGAGCTTTGTTAACAACAAAGAAGTTGGGGATTACCTGAAAGCCAATGTCTTTACGATGGGTTCCAAATATTACTGGAATGACATGATTGAAAAGGCAACCGGAGAAAAACTCACGGCTAAGTACTACGCAAAACAGTTTGTGGAATAAATACATCTTTCGTTTCTATTCAACCTGATGACTCACAACCTCTCCGGCGAACTGAATAAATCGTTGATTTCAGATGAGGAACTGATCAGGAGATACCTGATTTACCGTGATAAAGCAACCGCTACGGAGTTGTTTCTTCATTTTCGTCATCTCGTTTTTGGAGTCTGCTTCAAATACCTAAAAGATGAAGAAAAAGCGAAAGATGCCGTTATGAGTATCTTTGAGAAACTTCTTACTTACCCTACAAACCAGGAAATCCGCAATGCAAAAAACTGGCTCTATACCATCTCAAAAAATTATTGCCTGCTTATCCTGAGGCATGAGGGGACGGAAGCAAGGTACAAAGCGAACAAAACGAGGGAACTTGAAGCGGAAATTATGGAATTTCCTGACAGAAAGTATCCTGTTGACGCCTCCTTACAAGCGGCCTCTGAAAAGGGGCTTCGTCAGTCAATTGACCGGTTAAAAGAGGAGCAGAGAATTTGCATTGTATTATTCTATTTTGAGGACTATTCGTATCAGGAGATTGTGGATCATACAGGATATTTATACGACAAAGTGAAGAGTTATATTCAAAATGGGAAGCGTAACTTAAAAATCATGTTAGAAGATGTCAACGAACGATAATTGCCTGACAGGGGAGACGATCCTGCAATACCTGAGTAGGGGTCTTAGTTTCGATATGCTGGCATTGACAGAGGCTCATTTGGCCGACTGTGAGTTGTGTGAAGCGGCTGTTGAGGGCATCAAGTTGTATATGGCAGATCATTCAGGGGAAATGCTGAGTGAAAGTATTCTTGAACTTAAAGACCGGATCACAAGGAAAATAGAAGAGACAGGTTCAGGCAGATCAGGGGAAGAGACGAATGAAAGAATCGATGAACGTGTTAGTAAAGAGAGCTGGTTTGCTTCGCGGAAAATCTGGACCACCCTGGGTGTTGCAGCTTCCATCCTGATCCTGATTGGGATTGGAACGGTCATCAACTATATGGTCCGGCAACGGAACCTGCAGATTGCACAGGCAGAGATGATGCAGAAAGAGGAACAAAAGATAGACAGAACAGCTGTTCAATATCTTCCTTCCCCAAAAGATCAGATTTATAACACAGTGGAAGAATCGCCGGCATTTCCTGGGGGAGATGAAGCATTGAGTAAATTTTTGGCTGAGAATATCTCTTGTCCATCCAATCTTGATGGATCGATCCAAAATACAAGCCTGTTTGTTCATTTTGTCGTTGAAGAAGATGGTTCTGTTTCCAATGTAAAATTGGTTCGGGAAATGGGTAATGGATGTGGTGAAGAGGCTATCCGTGGGATTGAATCGATGCCGAGGTGGAAGCCCGGGAAACAGGATGGCGAAGCCGTTCGGGTAGGATATATCCTGATGTTGAAATTTTCGTGACGACCAGTTATTCCAACATCTTTGCGATCAGTAATTGCTGAGTTATCAGGTTACCTTCACCAGGAAATAGTTTTTCTTTCCTTTCTGCACGAGGATGTACGTCTCCTGCAATAAGTCAGTTAACCCAACTACGTACTCTTCCGTCACCTTTTGTTTGTTGATGGAGAGGCCCTTATCCTTCAGCATTCTGCGGGCTTCCCCTTTCGATGAAAAGATTGTTGTAAAATCGGTGAGAAACTCAACCACAGGAATGGATTTCGCTATTTCGCTTTTCGCTATTTCGCTTTGTGGAACTCCTTCAAACACAGAGAGAAGCATATAGACAGGAAGTTTACTGAGTGTTTCCGTGGTGCCTTTCCCAAACAGGATCTCAGAGGCTTCGAGGGCAGCCATATAGTCAGCTTCTGAGTGCACCCTGATGGTAATCTCTTTTGCGAGTGCTTTCTGGAGAATTCTGTTATGGGGAGCCAGTTGATGTTCTTTGACTAACAAATCAATCTCCTCCCGGGTGAGCAGGGTGAACTTTTTGACATATTGGGCGGCATCTTCATCCGACGTATTCAGCCAGAACTGGTAGAATTTATAGGGTGAGGTTTTTGCCGGATCGAGCCAGATGTTCCCCTCTTCGGTCTTTCCGAATTTTCCACCATCGGCTTTTGTTATCAGAGGACATGTTAGGGCAAAGGCATCACCACCTAATTTACGTCGAATGAGTTCGGTTCCGGTAAGGATATTTCCCCACTGGTCAGATCCTCCCATCTGAAGTTTCACCTCCTTGTTTTCATAGAGCCAGCAGAAATCGTTACCCTGCACAAGCTGGTATGAAAATTCGGTAAATGAGATCCCGGAGCCAGATTCCATCCGGTTTTTCACTGAGTCTTTCGCCACCATATAATTGACGGTGATGTGCTTTCCTACATCCCTGAGAAAATCAAGAAACCCAAACTGGCTGGTCCAGTCGAAATTGTTAACCATCTCGGCAGAATTCTCCCCTTTATCGAAATCGAGGAAATTCTCCAATTGACGTTGGATGCATCGCTGATTATATCGCAATGTGTTTTCATTGAGAAGAACACGCTCTTCGGATTTTCCGGAAGGATCTCCAATCATTCCTGTCGCACCTCCAACCAAAGCAAAGGGCTTGTGCCCTGACCGTTGCAGGTGAACCAGCATCATGATGGTGGCGAGGTTCCCGATATGAAGTGAATCGGAAGTAGGATCAAACCCGATATAGGCACAGGTCATCTCTTTTGTCAGTTGCTCCTCTGTTCCCGGCGTTATGTCGTGGATCATTCCACGCCAGCGTAGTTCTTCAATGAAGTTCATGCTAAAGAGTTTTCGCAAAATTATGAAAAAACAAACTACTGCTTTACAGCCCTGAGAACCTGTTGTCCGGAAGCACTGATAATGCGAACGATATAAATACCGGTTGACAGCGGATCAAAATCGCTCAGTAAAAGGGTTGATGAGAGATTCATCAAGCAGCTGCGTTTGCTTATCAGCTGTCCGGTGATGGAAAGAATCTCCACAGATGCAAGTTCTTCGCTCTTCAGGTTACATTTTAACCACGGAGAAGAGGTGAAAGGGATTGGGAAAAGTAAAAATGTTTGTTCCTTTTCAATCATTACCGGAGCTGCTGTAAAAACAAGCATGGCATTCATCATATTGGGGATTCCATAACCATAAAGCATATCGGGAGTAGTTGCCTGTGAAGCTGTATTCCTGACGGCATCGCGGAGTTCCTGAGCTGTAGATTGGGGCGCCGACTGCCATAAGCAAGCCAAGGCGCCCGCCATGATAGGCGAAGAAAACGATGTACCGCTTCCCTGGCTGACGCCACCCCATGAATCAATGATTGCTGCACCCTGTCCCTGAGCCGTAACATCAGGTTTGATTCTGCCGTCGGAGGTGGGGCCGGTTGAGCTGAAAGAGGCATACATCCCCGCCGCATTCACCGCTCCTATGGAGAATACACTGTCGCCATCGGCCGGTGCACCGATATATTGCCAGGAAGATCCACCGGAGTTACCGGCACTGTTTACGATCATCATGCCGCGACTGGTTGCCAGATCGGCTGCACGTGTAATCGGGGTCGTATTGCCATCCATGTCAGCATAAGTATGATCATAAACAGGATTGTCGAATGTGGTATATCCGAGCGATGAATTGATCACATCGGCACCAACACTGTCGGCAAATTCAGCTCCCGCATCCCAGTTGTACTCCTCTATGAGCGCTTCATAGTCACCAACTTCTGTGCGGATAAGCCAAAATGAGGCATGAGGTGCCGTACCAATCATCTCCCCAGGGAGGTTAGCTCCAATTGTCGAGAGAACCATCATACCATGAGAATGCATGTCATCGCCAAATACATTGTTGCCGGGTTGGTTGAAATCGCGGGTTCCAAGGATCTGGTTGTTGAGCCACAGGCTGTCAAAAGCCGAGATCTGGTCCACATGATAAAAACCGGCATCCAGGATAGCAATCATCATACCCTCTCCGGTGTAGCCAAGATCGTGCAGGCCGTCGAGTGAAAGCATATGCGTTTGGTTATATGACTGGCCATAATCCAGGCTGCCGGTCGATTTTGTTGAAATAGCAGAAACCGGTTTCGTTATTGTATATGGAGGGATTTCATCATTCTTATTTACACCCGAGCCTCCGGAAGCTTGTCCGGGACTTTTGGACAGTACCTGATCAATATGGTCAACAAAAGGAAGGGCAGCGATAGCATCCAATACGGCTTGGTCATTGGTATTGACAACCACAGCGTTAAACCATTTCAAGGAATATACAACCGTAGCCCCGGTTACCGCAATTTGATCAACATATGAAGGGGTAACGGGAAGGTCTTTTGTATCGAGTGAGATGTTGGCATTTGTCCTGCGATCAAGTGATCGCTGAGTCAGAAATGCCCCGGGGTCAGAGAGAGAATAAGGGTTGTTGTCCTTATCTGTAAGAAAAACAACATGCTTTTGCTCCTGGGCAAACACAGTGAACGCAAAAATAAAAACGGAAAGTATAACAAACAAGTGTTTCATAATCAGTGAATTAAAGGGTTGTTGGCCAGATTTTCGAGATAGATAATCGAAATGTTTAGTTATTTCTGCAAAGGTACGGTTTATTTTGACCCCATATTGAAGATCAGTTCACCTCCCTTAATCAGGTCGGCATGTTCAAGAAAGGGCACCGTCAGGATTTCACCATTCAATGAGACAGACTGGATGTAGAGATCCTCCTCCTTTTGGCGATTTAGCTTGATGGTCAATTTTTTCCCTTTTCCAAAAGAGATTTCAGCTTCGCTTACCTGGGGACACCCAATGGCGTATTGCGTGGTACCCGGGCAAACCGGATAGAATCCGAGTACAGAGAAAACATACCAGGCGCTCATCTGCCCACAGTCGTCGTTGCCACAGAGCCCGTCGGGTTCATTGCGATACATCGTTTGGCAGATTTGCTTTACCCGCTCCTGTGTTTTCCAGGGTTGGGAGGTCCAGTTATAGAGATAGGGTACATGGTGACTGGGCTCATTTCCATGAACATAATTCCCAATCAGGCCAACCCTCGTCACATCTTCGGTTTCGGCAAAATGTGCATCATCAAGATGCATGGTAAAAAGGGAATCGAGCCGGCGGATGAATTTTTCTTCGCCTCCCATTAACTGAATCATTCGGGGAACATCCTGCGGGACGTAGAAGGAATAATTCCAGGAGTTTCCTTCGATGAAGCCCTCGCCATGGGTATTGAGCGGGTCAAATGGCTCCTTCCACGATCCATCGGCATTCCGGGGCCTGACGAAACCTGTGGTCGTATCAAAAAGATTCCTGAAATTTTCGGATCGTTTCAGGAACAGTTCCCCCTTTCCCCTTGCATAGAGTTTTACCATGTCGGTGAGCAAAGACTTTTCCGACACGGCATCAGCAAGTTGGGCCAAAGCGAAGTCGTCGTAGGCATATTCCAGTGTGATAGAGGCCGAATTTTGGACCCGGTCTTCCGGAACGAATCCAAGTTCCATATAGTCGGCAACACCTGTATAATGCTTATTGGTTGCTGTTGTGATTGAAGCTTTCAATGCTCTGGAAGCATCAAAGCCCCGGATTCCTTTCACCAGAGCATCAGCAATTACAGGAACACTATGGTAACCAATCATGCACCAGTTTTCATTGCCGTGATGAGACCACACCGGCAACATCTTTTCCGGGCTCTGATCAAAATGGGCCAGCATGGAGTTGACCATATCGGAGGTGCGGGCAGGATACATCAGCGTGAGAAAAGGATGAAGGGCACGGTAGGTGTCCCAGAGGGAGAAGACCGTATAATTCGTGAATCCATATGCCTGATGAACATCGGTGTCAATTCCCCTGTATGCCCCGTTAACATCCTGGTATATTGAGGGGTGAATCAGAGCGTGATAGAGAGAAGTATAAAATATCACCTTCCGATCCTCGGAAGCCTGAATTCTGATTCGTTGCAACTCCGCTTCCCAGGCTTCGTTCGCCTCTGTTACCGCCATATCGAAATCCCATCCTGGAAGCTCTTTTTTCATATTTTTCATCGCTCCTTCCATAGAGACCGCCGACAACCCAACTTTAACCTTAATTTGTTCATTTGCAAAAGTTGAAAAATCGAAATGTGCTTTAAGTTTTTTTCCTGCCAGCTCGGGAAAGTTCTCCTGCTGGTCGAATTTCCTCCAGAAGCCTTTGTAACTAAGGGGATCTTCATCACGGAAGCCATAGCTTTTAAATGATTTCGAGAAAGCCATCGCGAAGTAGATATAACGGGTTCGACCCCAGCCGCTGGTGATCCGGTATCCTGTTACAAGGGAATCATTTACTACCCGGATGTAGGCCCACCGCACTTTGTCGTCGTAATTGTAAATCCCATGATCCAGGTCGAGGATAATATGCGCACTGTCACTCTTGGGGAAAGTGTAGCGATGAAACCCACAACGGATGGTAGCTGTCAGTTCTGCTTCTACATCAGGTTCGTCAAGGTGAACACGGTAATAGCCAGGAGAAGCCTTTTCAGTCTCTTTTCTGTAAGATGATCTGTACCCGGATGCCGGATTATCTGACTCCCCCGGATTGAGTTGAAGGGTGCCAACTGTTGGCATCAGGAGGATATCACCCAGGTCGGAGTGGCCCGTTCCACTGAAATGGGTGTGGCTGAAACCAACGATGGTTGGATCATCGTATTGGTAACCGGCACAATAGCGGTAAACATCCGGATTGTATTTTCCGTCAATGGAAAAAGGGATAGTGTCGGTGTCGGGGCTCAGTTGGACAAATCCGAAGGGAACAACAGCGCCTGGGAAAGTATGTCCCATCTCCTGTGTACCGATAAAAGGGTTGACATAGCGGGTGAGGGAATTGGAATCAGGGGTTTGGGAGAAGGTTATAAGAGGGAAAAATAGACAACCGGAGCGAAGCGCAGCTCGGCGGAGCCAAATAGCCAAATAGCTTGGCCATGTAACAAGAGGAGTATGGGATGTTGATTTCATGTGATCGATCTAAATGTTGCTAAATATTTCTCGATATACTTTTCCTTCTGTTTTGATTTGTATTGCATGATATACCTTGGATGTTCAAGCGGGATGATCTGCTGGAAGAAGTTTTGTTCAGCGTTCAGGTTTTTCAGGTAGGTGTAATTTTTTCCGGTCCCCCAGCAAATACATGTTGTTCGTTTCAGTGATATAGATAATAGGCGGTGAAGCTCTGAATTAATAAAAGGGGTGACGAGTTTCATAAAACCTGCCTCATCATAGTAATTAAAGTTGACCCAATTTCCTTTTTCATTCTTTTTCAGAAAGCCAAGAGGAGAGACAGATCCAATAAAGAACTCATTGTAGAATTTTTCGGGACCTCCGAAGGCATTGATTACTTCATAGACAAATACGGAAGAGGGTTCATGTGTCTCCGGGATGGTGGATTTTATCATGCAACTATCCTTCAGCCGTTTTGTGTCTGTAAAAGGAATTCCTGTCGCACCGGCTCCCAACCTGCCGGGATTGATTGCTAAGATTATTTTTCGAGGCTGGTTTCCCCGATAGTACTTTTGATAAAATTGAGTTACGATCTCCCTGATAGCAGGTTCCAAATAGGGATTCATAACTTTGATTCCTTTAGGCAACCGGAGTTCAAGCTTTAGTGAAAAGAGGTAATCGACTATCTGGCTGGCAAGGTTCATAGTTTGGGGTAATACGTGTAAAAATACTTATTTTATTGCGTATCTTTGCAAACCCATTCCTAACATCATCCCATGACACTTCCAGGGTTGTTTTCAGAAACCGTCCGGAACTTCGGACAGCGCCCGGCACTAGCACTTGTCGGAAAGCCACCAATTACTTACAAGGAACTGGAGGAGCAGATAGCCAGAGTAATCAGGCATCTAGAGTCCCTCGGGATCAGCCATGGTGACAAGGTTGCCATTTTGGCTTCTAGTTCCCCCAATTGGGCCATCTGTTATTATGCTATAACGTTTATAGGTGCTGTGGCGGTTCCCATTCTCCCTGATTTTCATGAATCGGAGGTAGAAAATATTATCGTCCATTCTGAGTCCCGGGCAATTTTTTATTCATCCGGACTGAAATCAAAACTCAGCCCGTCGTTGGACAAGATCCTTCCATACCGAATCGTGCTTGAAAATCTCCTCGAGTATGGAGTAACCAATCCCTCGTCAACTGACAGCGCCGGGAAGGTTTTTTTGAAGAGTTACGATGTCAGGGAGAATGATCTGGCGGCGATTATCTATACTTCAGGGACAACCGGGAAATCAAAAGGGGTCATGCTCTCGCACAAGAATATTTGTTTCACAGCGCTGAAGGGAAGCAAAATTATTCCCATCTATGAAACCGACCGTTTTCTTTCCGTATTGCCATTATCGCATTCGTATGAGAATACCATAGGCCTGATCCTTCCAATGATCAATGGCGCATGTGTTTACTATCTTGGCGGACTGCCAACCCCTGCCATTCTCCTGCCAGCCTTAAAGGAGGTGAAACCAACCTTTATGCTTACGGTTCCAATGATTATTGAAAAGATCTACCGGAATAGGATCAAGCCTGCATTTACCGATAAGCGAATTGTGCGAATATTGTATAGCATCCCTCCGGTTCGAAAAATCCTGAACAGGGCAGCAGGAAAGAAGTTGCTCGAGACCTTTGGGGGGGAGTTGCGGTTCTATGGAATTGGCGGCGCAAAACTGAGTTCGACCATTGAAAAATTTCTGATCGAAGCCCGGTTCCCTTATGCGATCGGTTATGGACTCACCGAAACCTCACCCTTACTCGCCGGATGTAGCCCCTCTGGTACACGGCTTCAATCGACCGGCCCTGCTTTGGAAGAGGTTACGCTAAAGATCCATGACCCTGACCCCAAGACAGGGGAGGGTGAAATCTGGGCTAAAGGAGCGAATGTAATGCTCGGTTACTACAAGGAACCGGAGATGACAGCAGAGATAATCACTCCGGATGGTTGGTTGAAAACAGGAGATTTGGGAATATTTGACAAAGATGGATACCTTTTTATCCAGGGGAGGATGAAAAATACAATCCTTGGTTCGGGAGGAGAGAATATTTATCCGGAAGAGATCGAATCAGTTATCAATAATTTCAAACATGTTTTAGAATCCCTGGTGATTGAACAAAAAGGGAAGTTGGTTGCACTGGTTCATTTCAACAGTGCTGAGATTGAAGAGAAATACCTTCACATGAAACAGGAGGTCACTTCTTATGTAGAACACAAGACTGACGAGTTAAAGATCGAGTTGAAAGAGTATATCAACTCCAGGGTTAACAAGTTCTCCAAAGTACAATCTGTTGAAAATCAGTCTGAACCTTTCCAGAAAACCCCTACCCAAAAGATTAAACGATTCCTTTATAACAAATGATTGGAAATAATGGCTTTCAGATGGGATATATTATCTCCTAGGGCAATGGTTCGCGAATAGTGGGATTGAGTTCAATTGCCTTACTGAGGTCTGCTCTTGCCTCTTCTATTCTGCCTGATTCAAGAAGAGCTCTGCTACGGTTCTGATACGCGGAATAGTCGTTCGGATAAATAGCAATGTAGGCGGTCATCCGTCTGATAACGGCTTTAGGCTTTTCAAGACCTTTTTGTTCTATGAGAGTTGGTGTCCAGCACAGCTCTTCTGCTGTTGCCGGAGCTGTTTTTCCAATAGTTTCAGGCTCTCCTTTATTTTCGATATATTGTCCGAGAAATTCTGTGAAATTGGAAGCTAGTACACCCCAGCTATTCGCAGGTTCTTCATGAAAGGCGTCAAATATGGGAGACTCAGGCTGACCATATCCTACATTCACAAAGACGATCAATTCATTGATGGCTGTGGATGCAAATGGGATATATGGGTAAGGTCCTTTAAAATCATAAATCTTCCAGTCCTTATCGCGGCAATCCTCATAGTGGCTAATCAGTTCCCACAGACTAAAGAAATTAAAACTGTTCCACTTGACCGTTTCAATATCACCATCTGCAACCAATTTGTTGAGTTTGGGGCCAGCAATCAACCCACCGTTGAATCGTTGTAAGAAGGATTTATATGATTCAGGGAGTGTGATATCGAAGGCTCTCTCTACATGATTGATCATGTCAGGATCAGCTGGAGGGTTGAAAAGGCCTTTCACTGTTCCCTTTGCTATAAGATCCTCAAGGTTGTCCAGAACGTAGTGGATATCCATAATATAGTATTCATTTATCTATTCTGGGAAGCCAGGATGTAGTAAATGATGACGGGACCTACTATCACGCCAATGAATACCGGCAGGAACCAAATGCCCAATCCTCCTGAACTTCCCAGGGCAACCATTACTGTTTTATAACTGATTAAAAAGAACATCAGAATAAGTGCCAGCTTTAGGTATCGAAGAAGCCTTGTCCTAAGAGTATACTCTCTTCGTGCATTGGCCGGGGTTATGCTCACCGGATAATTAAATTTCTCAGGAATCCTTCCTATAAGTGTTAGGATCGTGTAAATAACGATAGCGACGACCGGCAGCATCCAAAGGGTGGCTTTGCTGCCATAATCATCCGGTTCTCCACTGGCATTGAAATGGGTAGGGACGGCTTCGGGGAGCCTGGAGCTGTAATAAAGAGTGAATCCGATAAAACAGAGTATGCTGACAATTGCTAGAATCTCCAGTATCAAGTCGGCAGGGCCCATTTCAAGTTTAAGAATGGGTCGGTCGGGTTCCAGATTATGTCTTTTTCTGAATATCATGTTTGTGGTTTTTTTTTGGTGATCTGCCATGGTCTTTTAAGGCTATGTCGAGGATCCATTCCACCTGGCCGTTCACACTCCGGAACTCGTCTGCCGCCCACTTTTCGAGGGTGGCATAGACCTCCGGGTCGAGTCGAAGCATGAATACTTTTTTCTTCGACATAAAGGTTTTATTGATGAAGGGTTCCTGTATTTAATACGGGTGTAGCATCCTTATCGGAACAAAGTACTACCATCAGGTTGCTAACCATAACGGCCTTTTTATCTTCATCGAGTTCAACCACTTTTTTCTTGCTGAGTTGGTCGAGAGCCATTTCAACCATTAATACAGCGCCTTCCACGATCTTATGGCGGGCTGCAACAATAGCAGTTGCTTGCTGACGGCGCAACATGGCACCAGCGATTTCCGAGGCATAAGCCAGGTAACTGATTCGGGCTTCAATTACATAAATTCCAGCAATTGCCAGACGTTGGGTAAGTTCCTCCTCCAGTTGCTGGTTAACGTCTTCCCCACCGGAACGGAGGGTGATCTCAGCATGGTCATCTTCAAAATTGTCATAGGGATAATGGCCAGCGAGTTTCCGGATGGCAGCTTCACTCTGAATTTCCACGAAGTGGGTGTAATCATCCACCTCGAAAGCTGCTTTATAGGTGTTTTTCACCTGCCATACAAGTACTACCCCGATCATGATCGGATTACCAATTTTGTCGTTCACCTTGATAGGGTCACTGTTGAGGTTACGGGCTCGGAGGGAGATCTTCTTCCTGACAAAAAATGGATTCAACCAGAAGAAGCCATTTCTTTTCAGCGTTCCCTTGTAGGCACCGAAAAGAACCAGAACGGCCGATTCATTCGGATTGATCACAAGAAATCCAGGGATGATAAAAATCGCCACAGCAATACAGATGAGCCCTAAAACAATTGCCCAGATTTGATTTGTGTAAATCGCAAAATCAAATACAGCCAGCGTAATCAGTACCACCAGGCTGATCACTCCCAGATACCCTGAAATGGGAGAGGTAAGTTTTTCTTTTTCCATTTGTTTAAAGTTTGTGATATCAAAATGATATCAAAATTATTCTACAATAATAGTACATTATTTTGCAGAAGTCAAGAAAAATCGTAAAAATTTTTACCCCACAAAGACAGGGCATGCCACGTCTCAATATCTGGCATCCAGTCGTCAGGCGTAAATCAGAATGATAACCACCGGAATAAGGATACCGGCGGCAGTGAGCCAGGCGCCACGTTTCAAAATACCATTTCTACCCCGTAGGATGAAAAGGCCTGTGATGGCAAGAATGATCAGGGACGCGGCATAAATATCAGAGAACCAGGTAAACCATTTCTTGATATTGTTGTAGTGCAGCAGGTTAAACTCTTTCAGTATATAACGGGGAGTTTTCTTTTCCACCTGAGCATCTCCGTTAGTCAGGTCTATGTAGACGGAGCCATTGTTGAAGAAGATCTGGACATAGCCTTTCCCACCAACATGGCTCTTATACTCATCTTCTACGTCAATCTGCTTCAGGATTGAAAGTGCATATGTTTTATCAGCAATACCATTGGAAGGCAATTGCACCTTGAGGTCTTCGTATCTCTTTCCATAATCAGGATGCTGGAAGTCGCCTGATTTGAAATGGTTCATAACTATCCCAGAGAGTGCATAAATGATGGTGAGGCCGACAGCCAGGTACCCGATATCACGGTGCAGTGCGTTGTTCCAGCGTCGCAGGGTCTTTGTCTTCATGAGTTAGTATGTGATCACCACAAAGACACAAAGGCACGAAGGCCACAATTGATTTCCTTTGTGTCTTAGTGCCTTCGTGGTGAAGATTTTTCTTGTGCTTATCTATTCTTCTTCTACAATAATTTCTTCTTCCACTACCGGGATCTCTTCAAACGAAATGGCTTCGATAGAGAAGAACGACAAGTGATCACTACCACTATCTTTCAACTGATCGCGTAACGCATTGATCTGTTCAAGCTTGGCTTCTTCAGGCTGGTCCTCGTGACCTTTGGTACCTTCATGAAGACCCGCATCATGATTCTCCGCAGGTGCCTTCACTTCGGCTTCCCATTCGTTGAGGTATTTCTCATCAATCCGTTCTTCTTTCAGGATCCCAAGAATACTTACACGGCTCCCAACCAACGCTTCATCAAACATCACAATATCAGGGCCGGTAGTAACTTCCACCATTACACTGTCGTTTCCGTCAACAAGAAACATGCGTTTTCCACCATGCTTGCAGGTGTGGTAAACGGTTCCTTCGATCCACACGGGTTGGTCGACATAATAGGAAGCAGCAGTATCGAACGTTGCAACAGCAAGCATAACGGTGTCATTGGTAACATCTTCTGCGGTCTCTTTTGTTACCTGGTTGCATGAAAAAGCAAACATCAGGGCGATGAAAAGGAGAGGTAAAAATTTCTTGATCATGGTTTTGGTTTTTTATGAAGTGCAAAAATGGGAATAATATCCAAATTAGACAACAGAACCTGCCATTACTTGCTATGGTACCGGCATTTTTCAATACTTTTGCCCGAAATTCAACTCCTATGATTCTCGTAACAGGCGGAACAGGCCTACTTGGTTCACACTTATTATTTGATCTTGTGAAGCTGGATCAGCCGGTCAGGGCAATTTTCCGGAATGCAACCAAGAAAGAGATGGTAAGAAAAGTATTTTCTTACTATTCGGATAATCCCGATGAACTCTTTTCCAAAATAGAATGGGCAGAAGCTGATTTACTTGATAATGGGGCAATGGAGAAGACTTTGGATGATGTTTCTGAGATTTACCATTCGGGGGCAATCGTCTCCTTTTTTCCAAAGGATCACAAACAGATGCTGAAAGTGAATATCGGAGGCACAGCAAATCTTGTGAACCTTGCACTTGAAAGAAATGTGGCCAAATTCTGCTATGTAAGCTCAGTAGCAACACTTGGAAGGGCCGAGAATGACGGCGTGTGCAATGAGGATACCTTTTGGGTCCCTTCCAAAAAGAATTCGGTCTACTCACAAAGTAAATACGGTGCCGAGCAGGAAGTTTGGAGAGGAGTTGCAGAAGGGTTGAATGCGGTGATTGTCAACCCTTCTGTCATACTAGGGCCTGGTTTCTGGGACGATAATTCAGGTTTGTTCCGATTGGTCTATAAAGGATTGAAATACTATACCAGGGGTGTCAACGGGTATGTGGATGCCCGTGATGTATCCCGGGCCATGATCGGGGTGATGCAGAAAAATGCATTTGGTGAACGGTTTATTGTTTCGGCCGACAATCTATCTTATCAGCAGCTGTTTACTCTGATGGCAACCTACCTGGACAAGCCGGCTCCCACTGTTAATGTGCCACCATCCATGACTCAGATAGCCTGGAGGGCTGAGGCCATACGAAGCTTAATCACACGTTCGAAACCGGAAGTCACCCGTGAAATGGCTACGACTACTTCGCAGGTATATACCTATACCAATGCGAAGATTCGGGAATGGATTGGCATGGACTTCATCACCCCGGAACAGTCAATCCGGGAGATCTGCAAATTTTTCCTGAATGACATCAATCGTGAACAAGGTTCAGGTAGTGGTAATAACGGTTGATGATTCTATCCACATAACCATCCATCGAATAGTTCACAGGAAACTCGCGAAGGGTGTCTGCATGTCCGTAAGGATCTGAATCAGAACGCCTGAGAAGATAGTACTCAACATTCCCGTGCCACTTATTCGGATCTTTGCCGAACTCTTTTGCTTTTTTCCGGAGAGATAGAACCCGGCCTATCCCTACATTATATGCAGCCAGCGTGAAACTGGCCCTCTCTCGGGGATCCCTGATCTCGGGAGGTAACTGACGATCGATCCATTTGAGGTACTTTACCCCGGCCATGATTTGATAGGAAGCACTGGATGCTGTATCCAATCCATAAATCTCTGCTGTTCCGGGAATCATCTGCATCAGGCCATACGCGTTCTTGTGTGAAGTCAATCCGGGAATGAAATTGGATTCGGTATACATCAAAGAAGCAATCAATCGCCAATCCCACCAAAAGAGACTGCTGTATTGCTGAAGCTGTTCATCCCAGGGAGAGATTCGGGAATTCATAAGAGAAAAATAATCGCTTCTGAAATGGTTAACTACCCGTGGATTATGGTAGACCTGCCGGTAGGCATTATTTAGTAACCGTTTGCTGGCAATGGAATCAAGCCAGAAATCCAGGATCGCAAGCAACGAATCAGAAGAGTGGTTCAATGCCCAGGCTATCGGGTAACTCTTTGTTGCCTGTAAGGTGATATCCGTATTGCTGAAAGCTTGTCTCAGGACCCCAGCCAGGTTTGCGGGGCAAAGGGTGTAGCGGATTGAATCTTCCGAAACCATCCTGAAAAGCTCTTCTTGAGAAGCAGAAACCTCCTTCAGGTAAACGTCCCCTCCTGCTTTCGAAAGAAACTTGTTATAAAGAGGCTGAAGAAACTTATTCCTCTGGACAACAACGGTATCATCTTTCAGCTCTTTCAGTGATGCAATAAAAGTATAACCCGTATCTTTTTTTACCGCCTGAGGTGAGCGCTGAACAAGTACAAGGGTTGTTTCAAACAGTGGAGAGGAAAACTGAGCCAGGTTTTTCCCCAGACGGGTTACAGGAAGGTTATAGGCCATGATGTCGGCCACATGATAATCAAGATAGTAGTAGGCTTGTGAGATGGTGTTGCATGCAATAATCTTAAGTGGAACATCCAGGTACTTGCTGAACTCTTGCAACATGGTCAACCCGAAACCAAAAGCCTCTCCTTTGTAAATGAAATAATTCAGGGTATTTGGTTCAAGAACAGCCACCAGTTGACCACGATCTTTGATGTACTGAATAGCCCCTTTAGGCACCTCCTCTTTCGGGGAGATATAGAGGGCGAATGCAACAGCCATGATCAATGTTGCAAGGATGATCAAAGCAATGCCAAGGAACCATTTACTATATCGAATCCAGTTGATATATTGGGGTTTAAGCTACTTTCCGATATCTCCAGATAGCCAGACTGATGATCAAAACGGCATAACCAACAAGGCTGTAAAAGAGTTTGCTGATATCAGCAAAAGAGGAACCTTTCAGCATCACCATTCGCATGATCTTGATGAAATATGCGAGAGGATTTATCAGATCCACACGTTGAGCCCAGAGAGGCATGCTCTCAATTGATGTGAATAACCCACTCATCAGAATAAAGACCACCATGAAAAAGAACGATACGAGCATCGATTGCTGTTGTGTATTCGTCATTGTAGAGATCAGCAATCCAAAACCTAAAATTACAAAAAGATAGACACCTGCCGAAAGAAAGATCAGCCATAAGCTCCCTTCGATCGGAATATTGAAAAGTAATTTTCCGATTACAAGTCCGAATGCCAGTTCAAACATGGCTATGATCCAGAACGGGATCAGTTTCCCTGCAATGAATTCTATCTTTCTTATTGGGGTCACATTGATCTGTTCAATTGTTCCGATCTCTTTCTCCCTTACAATATTCATCCCGGAGAGGAGCAAGCCTATGATGGTTACCAGAAGAACCAGGATCCCAGGTACCATATAGGTTGTATAGTTGAGTTTGGGATTGTACCAGTAACTGGTCTCGGTAACAATTCTACGGATGTTTCCCATCTCAGCAGGATTCAGCCACTCAATCAGAACTTCACGGTTGAAATCCAGGATAATGTTGGTGGAGTAGGCGTTAATCAATCCGGCTGAGGCGCCGTTGATCGCATCTACAATTAACTGAACCTGGGTGTTTTTCTCTTTGACGAGATCTTTTTCAAATCCACGAGGTATTTGCAAAATCACATCCACATCTCCCTTTTGCATCAGAACAAAGGCTTCACTGTAAGAGAAAGGAGCGCTTGTAATCCGGTAAAATGGCGAACCCTGAAATTTACTGGTAAGCTGGCGCGAAGAGCTAGTGAGATCCAGATCCACCACGGCCATGTCGATCTGCTTCATTTCAAACGTAGCCGCATTGACAAGGATCAACAGCTGAACAATGGGAACCACAAAAATAATTGGCAACATCCGCTTGTTTCTGAACACCTGGATGAACTCTTTCTGTATGATATAGAATATCGTTCTCATAATCAGCTCAGCCGGATGCTGAATTTTTTAATACTCATAAGGATAAAGAAAAAGGTAAACCCAAAAAGGATCAACGTCTCTTTCCATACGAAAAAGAGTCCGTTCCCTTTCAACATGATGCTTTTGATAATTGTGATAAAGTACATGGGGGGCATGATGTGACAAAACCATTGAAGCACCATGGGCATGTTTTCAACGGGGAAAATGAATCCACTGAGAAGTACCGTTGGCAAAAGCAAGGCAACCAGGGAGATCATCATGGCAAGTTGCTGGCTGTTGGTGATACATGATATTAGAATTCCGAGTGAAAGAGCAACGGTGATGAAAAGAAAGCTCTCAAAAAGTAAAAGTCCGACACTACCGCGCACCGGAACACCGAAAACGGCCCATCCCAAAAGGATGATAATGCAGGCATTAAGGAACGCCAGGAAGACATAGGGGAATACTTTTCCTACCACAATCTGCAAGGGTCTTAGCGGAGAGGCCAACAGCAGCTCCATGGTTCCGAGTTCTTTCTCCTTCGTAATAGAGAGTGAAGTCATCAGTGCCGAGATGAGCATCAGCAACATGGCCATCAGGCCAGGAACGAACATAAAAACCCCTCGAAGTTCCTGGTTATACATCATCCGTGTCTCAGGATGGATCTGCAACGGAATGGCCTCTGAGTTCATAGCAAACAGGTAATTATTCAAAATTCCCGAGGCATAGCTTACCAGAATACTGGCTGTATTTGGATCCGAGGCATCACCAATCAGCTGGACATGAGCCACCTTTTCTCTCTCCAGCCGTTGAGCGAAATCGGGTTCAAATACCACAACCAACCGAATGTCCCCTTCTCGGAAGGCACCCTCGATTTCACTGTAGGTATGGAGGTTGCGATCGAGCCGGAAGTACCCTGAAGAGGTAATCTTTTCGGTGATTTGACGGGTGACCTCATCCCTGGAGAGATCCAGAACGGCAAAACGGGCATCTTTGATTTCGTTTGTAATCACAAAACCAAAGAGGATCAATTGTACTACCGGCATGCCAAAAAGGATTAGCAGGGTTCTGTAATCCCTGAAGATATGCAGAAACTCTTTTACAACAAATCCCCAGAATCGCTTCATGCCTCCGCTGCTTTTTGGACCCTGGCTAACTTCAGGAAGACCTCGTTCATATTTTTCGCATGGTACTGTTCACGTAAGGCCAATGGAGTATTCAAGGCTGCAATCCGTCCATCGACCATTATTGATAACCGGTCGCAATATTCGGCTTCATCCATATAGTGTGTCGTTACAAATACCGTGATGCCGTTGCGGGCTGCTTCATAAATCATATCCCAGAACTGGCGTCGTGTTATAGGATCGACCCCCCCGGTAGGTTCATCCAGGAATACGATTTTCGGATCATGAATGATAGCCACTGAAAAAGCCAGTTTTTGCTTCCATCCCAAAGGGATATCCCGGATGAGGCTGTTGCGGGCCTCTTCCAGATCAAGTTTCTTCATCAGGATGCCGGCTCGCAGGTCAATCTCTTTTTTGGATAACCCATAAATAGCCGCGTAAAACCGGATATTCTCAAAGGTGGTAAGATCGTCATAGAGGGAAAATTTCTGGCTCATGTAGCCAATGTTCTGCTTGATCTTTTCTCGTTGTGTGTAAACGTTGAATCCGGCAACCGACAATTCTCCTGAAGTAGGGAAGGAGAGTCCGCAAAGGATCCGGATAGCGGTCGTTTTTCCGGCACCATTTGCTCCAAGGAACCCGAATATCTCGCCCCTCTTCACCTCAAAAGTCAAATGGTCATTCGCCACAAAGCTCCCAAACTTCTTGACGAGGTCTTTAACGACGATGATATTTTCAGGTTCCTTTTGCATTCTCCATCAACTCCATAAAACAATCCTCAATTGTTGGCTTAATTTCTTCAATATGCACATTCTTATGCCCGCTTTCCTGAAGAAATTCCATTACCTCCTCAGTAGTCAATTTCCCTTTCACATACGACAAATGAGCAGCCTGACCAAAAGCGAAAACACTATGGGCCTGTGGCAGTTTTTGTAGATCGTGCAGTAATTGATAAATGTCGGTTGTCGTCACTGAGAAAAGACCCATGGGGTAGGCATCTACTACTTCCTCAGGAGTACTGATCTGCATGATAGATCCATCCTGGATAAGAGCAACCCGGTCGCACAAGCTGGCTTCATCCATATAGGGAGTGGAGACCAGAATAGTAATTCCCTGATCTTTCAGCCGTTTGAGCATTTCCCAGAACTCCTGACGTGAAACGGCATCCACTCCGGTGGTAGGTTCATCCAGAAAAAGAACCTCCGGCTTATGGATCAAGGCACAGGAAAGGGCAAGTTTCTGCTTCATGCCTCCCGATAGTTGTCCTGCTTTTCGGGTTTTAAATGGTTCGATCTGACTGTAAATTTCCTTCACAAGATCATAATTTTCCTCAATCGTGGTGCCGAAGATAGTCGCAAAGAAACGGAGGTTTTCCTCTACTGTGAGATCCTGGTAGAGGGAGAATTTACCCGGCATGTATCCGATGATCTGCCTGATCTTCCTGTACTCCTTCACCACGTCAAAACCTTCTACCATCGCAGAGCCTGAATTGGCGAGAAGAAGGGTGGCAAGGATCCGGAAAAGGGTAGTCTTTCCTGCACCATCCGGACCAATAAAACCGAAGAGCTCTCCCTTTCTCACCGAAAAGGAGATCTCTTTCAGCGCGTCCACATCGCCGTAGTTCTTCGAGAGATTTCGCACGTCAACCGAAATAGTCATCGTTTTTTATTTTATCCGAGTCCTATTGGAAAGGCACGCTGATGTCTCGGATGTTACGGATTTTCGCAGATTATTCTTTAACCGGGGTCCAATAGGTTGTGCGGCCCAGAAGGGAGATCCCAATATATCCACGAATCTTAAGCTTTTCCGGATTATCGAATTCTATTTTACAACTGTAGGTCTTCCCGTTTTTCGGATCGTAGATCGTACCATCTTCCCATTCATCATCCCCGTCAAAAACAAATCCTTTCAGGTTAACCAGTCCGAGAAGAGGTTTAGTCTTTAATTCCTGATCGGGATTTTCCTTGTCGGTGCGAGGCAGTCCGGTAATGGAATCATTCGGTGTTTCCAGCCATACGATCTTTCCGTAAAACTGACTCCCGATCTTGAAAATCTCGACTTGTGCAGTCCCCTCTTCGTTCAGCCACTTGCCCACGATATCGTCGGCCTGGTAGGTTTGGGCGACCAGGTTGGCGCCTGTTCCAAGCAGCAGTACCAGCATAGAAAAGATAGAAATGATAACTTGTTTCATAGGTTTTGGTTTAGGTTTGTGATTAGGCTTGTCTTTTAAAAGGGGATGAAATTACGGATTTATTAATTTGATCTCTCCTGGCATGCCAATTTTCATACTGCCATCGTTTTTCACTCTCACCTTTACAGCATAAACCAGATTTACACGCTCCTCTTTTGTCTGGATCGTTTTGGGAGTAAATTCAGCTGTGGGCGAAACCCAGCTTACAACACCGTTGGTGGTTATGTTTTCTTTTTCATTCTTGTCATACATGACAGAGACCTCTTGCCCGATAATTACATTGGGTAGTTGAGATCCGCTGATGTATACACGCAGCGTCATCTCCCGGAGGTCTGCAATCTTGTATAGCGGTTTCCCGAAGGCCGCTACTTCATCTGGCTCGGCGAATTTCACCAGCACGGTTCCTGAAACCGGATTGATGATGTAGGCATTCCGGGTGGCCTCTTCAAGCTGAGCAATTTGCTGGCTTATACTTTTGATCTGGTCGGCCAGTCCACCGAATTGGCTTTGAACAGCTGCAATCTGCCTGTCAATCATATTGAGACCTGCGTTGATGTCATCCATCTGTTTCTGGGTAGCGGCGCCAGCTTTTAACAAGTTCTCCACCCGGTTTTTATCGATCAGGAGATTCGTCCTGTTTTGCTCTTGAATGGCGATCTGTGCCTGCAGATCGCTTTTCCTTGAAGCCGTTGCATTTCGTTGATATATGGCCTGAAGCTTCTTCAGGTAGAGGTCGGTGGTGTCAACAAAGCCGATCATCTGGCCGGAATCCAAAAACTGACCCTCCTCGACATTGAACTGAAGAAGTTTACCATTGGCCATCGCTGAAACAGTGATTTCCGTTGCTTCGAAAGTGCCCCAGGCATCTGGTTGATCACCCTTATCTGAACATGCTCCCAGGAGGAGAGATAAAAGGATAAACAGGTAGTTTTGTGTTTTCATATGGTGCTCGTTGATGTTTCTATAGTTTTAAAGTTTTCCCTGGTCATACAGGTAGGCCAACTTGGCTTTAACAAGTTGCACCCAGTGAATCTCATAACTAAGTTTGGCCTGTCTCTCTTCAGTCAGCCGCGTTACATAATCGCTGGAGGTAATTACCCCATTATCGAGTTGCGAGGAGGCAGATTGGGTAATCTTTTGCCGGAGAGCGATAATTTGGTGATCCTGCTTGATCACATCAAGTGTTTTCAGGATCTCTGTCAGATTTTTTTCTGCCTGGATCTGGAGGTTCTTGTCAAAGGAAGCCTGTTGGGTAAGGATGATGTCAGATTGGATGCCAAGGATCTTTTTTTCGTTTTTGTTGGCGTTCCAGTTCAGAATATGCCAGTTGAGTTTGATGCCTACAAGATAGAAGGGGTCGAAACTGTCGGAAAGCATATTCAGTGCGGGCCTTCCAATCCCGGCCTGGCCGAAGGCGAAGAATTTCGGATTCCATTGGGTGGTAACCATACTCTGCATCAAATCCAGCTTGCTTCGTTGAAGCTCAAACACATCATTTTCAAGACGCTTATTCTGATAAGTGTAATTGGAAATGTTTGGATCCGGCATCAGTAGTGTCGTATTTTCCGGAATTTCAACGGAAAGGAGTATCGATAGCATGTGAAAAAGTCCGCTCCTATCTGCCCGGGTTTCGGTAATCCGCTGACCGAGTCCGATCAATTCTGCCTCTAAAGCATCAGCAGTGGATTGCAGGACAGCACCAAATTCGATGCCCGCTTTTACCTCTTTCAGTTTCTCTTCAAGCTGTTCTTTCGAGCTGAGCAACAACTCTTCATTTTGATTTAACAGGATAATGGAAAAGTAAAACTGGTTGACCTGCTCTTTCAGTTTGTAAAGATCGGCCTTAACGCTGGTTTGGTCAACCTCAAGATTCATCGTTTCAAGCTTTTTCTGGTAGCTTGTCACATTCCCGTCCCAGATGGTCTGACCTATATCAAGTGTTGCTTTGTACCAGTCTTTGCTCAATTCGGGCATGTCGAGTGCTGGAAGTCCTGCCGGAAGCACAATCTCCACTTTGGTGACATCCGACTGATAGGAAACTTGTCCGTTAAGGTTGACAGTAGGAAGCCAGTTTTTATTTAGGTTCTTTATTTTCAAGCCATTACTACCCGCCAAAAGATCGATCTGTTTGGCAAGAGGATAGTTTTGTTCTGCCAATTGGTAGCAGTGATCAAGAGTGATCGTATCCTGTGCCTGCAGAGAGATGCTGGCAGATGTCACCAGGAGAAGGAAACCAACAGTGATACGGGATATTGTTTTTGCTGTTTTCTTCATCGGACTAAGTATTATGTATGGTATCTTTATGATTTTGATCATCACGATTCTCATAACCTTTCAGGGCATTTGTAATAAAATTAGGAACCTCGGTTTTACGTTGTTCCAGGATTTGGCAGTAAGCCTCTTCCGGCAATTGGAATAGCTCCCTGATCAACGGTTTGGCTATCACTGGAAAAATCGAGAGGGAAAGAACGTTGAGCCAGATATGGAAAGGGTTTACGGACGACCCATATTCATTCTGGATTTGACTGCGAAGTTGCTCCATCAGTTGGGGCGGACTAATTTCTGCTTTCTCGTATATGGCTTTCAATACATCCGGCCGTTCATACATTCCGTTCAGGATAAACCAGGGTATGTAGGAATTTTCACTGAGGACATCCAGGTAGTGGGATAAAAATTCCTGGATCTTCTCCTTCAATGGTTTGTCAGAAAAAAACACCGTCTTTGCCCGGCCCATAAGTTTGTAGAATGCATCTTTAAATACCGCTTCAAAAAGATTTTCCTTACTTCGGAAATAGTAATGAAGTAACGCTTTGTTAATACCTGCCTCATCTGCTATCTCCTGCATCCGTGCTCCTTCAAACCCTTTTCTGTGAAACACCTTTTTCGCAGCTTCCAGGATTTTCTCTTCGGTGCCTTGCTGGATATTAACCATATGATTTAACTGGATGGATTAATCAATTAGTTTAACCAAGTAGTCAAAATTACAAAAAAATTCAATTCACCAAATTTTTTTAAATATTTTTATAGCCTTGAAAAAGAAGGGAGAACGAAATAGAGGCGCGGAGGCATTAAGGCATCCGGGCAAGTGTTACGAAAATGTTCGTAGTTTTGTTCAACGACAACTAGAAGAGAACTATGTTTGTTCAGATCAAAAAGGGGAAAAGGATTCTTCTCAGAAAGATTGTTGCAGTAGATTATGAGTCACTGTCAGGCTTTCTGCAAAACTTAAGTACTGATTCTAAACGGCGATTCCAGCCGCATCCCTTTGACTACGAGTCAATATATGATTTGTATGGACTGCTGACGGTTACACCGGTTATCTGGCCATTGATGAAGAGACTTCGGCCATTGCAGGATATACAATTATTAAAAAGGGTCACATAGAGCATGATCGTGTACGGTTTGAATCGTACGGGCTGACATTAAACAGGGAGACCGACTGCACAATGGCTCCATCGGTGGCTGATACCTGGCAACAGATTGGTATCGGGAGCAGGTTGTTCCAGTTCCTGCGTGATGACCTGCAAAGCCATAACATCAGCAGGATTTTTTTATGGGGTGGCGTTCAGGCTGATAACATGCAGGCTCTCCGGTTATGGTCGTCATCCCCGCCTCCTGCAAAATTGATCATGATCACCCCACAGTGGTGCCAATGTTTAGCATGACCATCCAGGTAATCTTCCACCCGGTAATTTATTTCATTGGCAGTTGTCCAGAGGGTTTCATCGGGCACCCTTTCCCCACTCACAAAATTCAGGTAGAAGATGTTGAGGTTTGTGTTATCGTGGGCCTTTTTGATGGTCGATACCACTTCATTGTATTTTGTATCAGTTGAAACGGTGTGGAGGCTGTAATGGTCCTGGGCATAGATACCGATATTACCATAATGATGGTAGGAGCCTTTGGTATTTTCATTCCACCAGACAAATGTCCCGCAAGGTTTTCCCAGTTTGTTATGGAATCTTCTGATGATGTAGATCTTTCCCCTGACTTCTCCCAGTGGAGGCATTTTGTCTTCCAGGAAAAAATGTTCTAGTCCATGCTTTTCAAATCGGGAGTAGACTGCTTGTCCGAACGTTTCTTCACTTACATTGGAGGATTCCTGCTTGATCATCAGAATGATTGTCTCTTTGGGATGATCCTTCAGAAAATTTTTGGCATACATGACCACATCATCAAAATTCTTATGGAGGTAGTAACTGGAATGATGGACTGAGAGATCTCCCCCATCGTGACACTTGAGCCGAATATCAAACCACCTGACTCCCAGGTTCATCTGGTTGGGTATGTCGAAGTCCTGGCAGATGACATAATGCCATTCCGGCCATCCTACATCGGAGGTATGCTTATCGGCCCCGGCATCATGGGTTCCGGGAATTGTGATCTGAGAGAGATAAAAAGAATCAGGCACATGGCCCATCCATGTTTTCCAGTGGTATGGGAGATCCTGATCCCCAAGTGGAAGGGTGTCCCCTGATTGAACAGGGATGTAGTGGGTCTCTTTTGTACAGGAGGCAAGTGCTAGTGTGAGAATGGAAAATACGATACAAATTTTTCCTAAATAAACAGCTTGTTTCATGATGATTCCAATTTATTCCATTGCATAAAATGGCGTTGAAGGAATCAAATATACAAACAGATCAGAAAAGCTTCAAATGGGTATATGTCTTGATTACAATGAGACACAATCGACTCAAAGATATGTAATTACTTCGGAATCTTGATCTTTTGCCCGGGCCGTAACCTGTTTGCATTCTTGATATTGTTCAGCGATTTGATCGCACTCACGGTACAGTTGTATTTTTGTGCGAGATCCCAGAGGTTATCTCCCGATTTGATGGTGTAGTAAGTATATTTGGATCCACTGCCTGATGAGGTGCTGCCCGAAGATTTGGATCCGTTAACCTTCAATTTCTGACCAGCATAGATGGTAGATTTTGAGAGGTTGTTCCAGCTCATCAGCTGGCTAACAGAACAGCCATATTTTCCGGCAATCAACCCAAGGCTTTCACCACTTTTCACTGTATGGAAGGAAGGCGAAGGAGTTGGCGTTGGGGTATTACTGGTATACGTTGAGCTGGAAGATGGCATCGGACCAGAACCGTTGTAAACAATCAGTCTTTGTCGCGGATGAATGGTGTTGGAGCGCAGATTGTTCATGCTCTTGAGCTGTGATACTGACATGTTGTGCCTGGATGCTATAGCGCCGAGGTTGTCCCCACTCTTAACGATATAATATTGGGTGGATCGCTTACTCTCTTCGACGATTTTTTCGAGAGAATTACGTTCCTTTGCCAGTTTCGTTTCGTAGGCGTAAATGTTTGATTCATTAGTGATAAAATCTCCCACATCCTTTTTTCGGAGCCGGAGGAAGTATGGATTTTCAGCCGAGGCAGGAATAATTCCCTGCTTGTAAGCCGGATTGAGAAAGGCGATCTCATCCTTTGGAATATGCAGGATTTCTGAAATCTGGTCCAGGGTAAGAATATCTTTGATGGTAACGGTATCAATCTCATAATGCAGGACTGTCGGAAGGATTGCACCTATTTTGTAATCATCAGCATGCATTAGTACGTAACTGGCTGCAATGAAGGCTGGCACATAGGAACGGGTCTCCCTGGGAAGGTACGGATAGATCACCCAGAAATTTTTGTGACCACCCGAACGACGGATGGCTTTGTTTACGTTACCTGCACCCGAGTTGTAGGCAGCAAGTGCAAGTGACCAGTTCCCATAAATGTCATAGAGGTCCTGGAGGTGTTCACAGGCTGCAATGGTGGATTTATAGGGGTCAAACCGGTCATCAACCAGCGAAGTGACTTTCAATCCATAGACTTTCCCGGTACCATACATGAACTGCCATAGGCCTTTGGCTCCAGCCCTGGAATTGGCTGTAGGGTTGAGAGCCGATTCAATCACGGCAAGGTATTTTAACTCCAAAGGCATATTGCGCAAATCGAGTTGCTCTTCAAAGAGGGGAAAATAGAGTTCAGCCAGGCCAAGGATACGTGCTGTCAATTCCCTCTTTTTATACGCATATAATTCAATGAATTGCTTTACCTGGTTGTTGTATATGTATTCGAATGGTGTTTGATCATTCATTGCTAAAATATTTTCACGGATAATAGAATCCGGGAAATAGGGAATATCTGAAGAGGAATAGTCTCTCACAGAGTGCCCTTTCCCATAACCATTCCCCTCGAAAATTGTAAGCAGTGAAAGAGAATCAAGTATAGCGGCAACCGGATCATCCTCGATCAGAATAAATGCAGAAGTAGAATCGGATAACGCAGTATCCTGAGCCCTTACCAGGGTTGGAAAAAGTATAATGAAAAGAAGCAAATATCTAACCTGTTTCATCAGAAAGGGGATTTTGGAGTACATACTACACCAGACTTGTACAAAAATAGACCAATATGGTCACTAGAATTGACCATGCTTTACTTTTGATTAACAACGAATTGTTAATTAGTCTGGTCCCAATTTCAAACGTTGACTAAGTGGAAAAAGTACCGGTAGAGAGGATTTTCTCAGATATATTCGACGTGAATCGTCACTTCCGTTTCAAGGAACAAGGTTTTGACATCCTGCTCAATAAAATCGCAGAGGTCATGTGCTTCTTTTACAGTCATGTTCCTTGGCAGGTTGAGATGAAAATCAACATATCTGAAGTTCCCGGCTTTTCGGGTGCGCAAATTATGGTAATTGATTTTCCCCTCACAATTATTGTTGATAACTTGACGGATCGCTTCAATATCCTCTTCAGGCAATGCGACATCAAGCAATGGCCCATAAGCTTTTCGGAATAAGTGGTATGACTCCTTCAATATCAAAAGAGCAACCAGAAAAGCCACTACAGGATCAAGGAAATGATATCCGGTAATCCAGATAAGGGCTAGTCCGATAGCTACGCCGAGAGAGGTGTAGACATCAGTTTTCAGATGAAGTGCATCTGCCTCCAGAGCGATGGAATCAGTTTCGCGGGCGACTTTATATAATTTGCGGGATACAATGATATTGACAATTGCCGAAACAGACATTACAACGACTCCTATCCAGATGGAATCGATGGGTTCGGGATGGATGATCCTTTGTACCGCCTCATAGATGATCCAGAAGGCGGCTACAAATATGAGAACGGCTTCAACAACTCCTGAAATGTTTTCAAATTTCCCATGACCATACGGGTGTTTCGAATCAGCAGGACGGTCTGAGATCCGGACTGATAAAAATGCGATGATGGCAGCTAGCAGGTCCATGAAAGAGTGAATCGCTTCGGAAATGATACTCACCGAACCGCTGATCATTCCAACTACCAGTTTCAAGACGATCAGCAAGGAGTTGGAGATGATGGAGAGACGGGCAACAGCCACCTTCTTGTTCATATTCATGACTTTACAGCAAAATTAAGAGCTTTCTTATCGTTTTCCCAACCGTAAGCGAAGAAGTTACTACCGGATAAATTATTGTCATTCAGGATCATAAACCGCTTACAAGCACTGTTTGAATTTTACCTGAAACGAGTATCTTTGCTGCGAGTTTCACCAAAAACCCGAAATCATCATGATTATCCGACATCTCGACTGCCGGGGAGTTCTATTCCTGACTTTGATAGCCTCTATTCTAACAGTAATTCTTCCAACTCTGACTTTTGCTCAGGATGCACCCGATACTCCCCAAAAATTAACTCATTGGCTTACACCAGATGAGTTGACGCGGCTCGATGAAATCGGTCTGGCATTTGTGGAAACCGATCCACCTTCTGCCCCGATTCGGAATATTGCTGAGTTCGACCACATGCATGGCGTGTTGGTTCGATATCCATTTGGCATCCCGATTGCACTGATCAAAGAGATGGCGGAAGGCGAAATCATGGTTACCACGTTGGTCAACAGCATTTCACAGCAAAATACAGTTACCAGCCAATATATTTCCAACGGTGTCGATACCAGTCATTGCAACTTCCTAATCGCTGGTACCGACTCTTACTGGACACGGGATTATGGCCCCTGGTTTGAGTCGGACAGTTCCGACAATATCGGGATCGTAGATTTTCCATATAACCGCCCACGACCGTTGGATGATGAAGTTCCGAAGAAGGTTGCCAATATGTTGGGAATCCCATGGTTTGGCATGAACCTGATCCATACAGGGGGCAACTACATGACGGATGGCTATGGCAATTCAGCCTCCACCGAATTGGTATGGGAAGAAAATCCGACGCAGACCCATGAGCAAGTTGCAGAAAAAGTATTGAATTACCTTGGAATAGAGACGTATCACGTAAGGGCTGATCCCAATGGAACCTATATTGATCACATCGACTGCTGGGCGAAGTTTCTTGCTCCGGATAAAATTCTGGTAAGATCAGTGCCCCCTGCACATCCTCAGTATAATCTAATTGAACAAGCTGCTGCATATTGGGCCGGGACTCCCTGTGCTTATGGATACAATTATAAAGTTTACCGGGCTTACACTCCCAATAATCAACCCTATACAAATTCATTGATTCTGAACAGGAAAGTGCTGGTTCCCATCATGAACAATACCTGGGATGATAGTGCACTCGCCGTCTACCAGGCAGCTATGCCCGGCTATGAGGTGCTTGGATTTATTGGATTACCTTCCGAACCTTGGGCATCGACAGATGCATTACACTGCCGTACCAAAGGGATTGCTGACCTGGGAATGCTCTTCGTCCGGCACTACCCTCTTTATGGAGACCATCCTTGTGAAGAAGATTATCTCCTTAATGCCGAGTTGATAGTTTGTAGCGATACAACGGTAATCAACGATTCGGTGCTGATTCACTACCGGGTAAATAATGGAATCTGGATGATTACCAGTATGCAAAATACATCGGGGAGTTTATACTCTGGTGTCATTCCAAATCAACCTGGCGAGAATACGATAGAGTATTACATAACCGCTGCTGATAATTCGGGTCGTCATGCCTCCGCACCATACATCGGTGAGCCCGATCCATTTGAATTCAATACGGTGTATACCAATATCACAGCTATCCCTGAGACGTTGAAGTTCAACACACCGGAAGAGTGTTTGGAGGGGAAATTTACTGTTTTGAACAATTTTACCGGAGAGAATATTTCGGTGACAAATATCCAGAATGAAGGCTTTAATCCTGGGTTTGCGTGGTATATCGGAACTGTCCCTTCAACACCATATTTTCTCAATGCAAACGACACTACGCAACTTCGCGTCAGGATTGATTTGCCGTTGCTCGACCAGTTTACCGGATATGAACTGGATACACTGGAGGTTTCAACAACAGTTGGAACTGTTCGGGTTATCATTGCGGTGAACGATAGCCTCCTCACTGGCATCCGGGAGACTATTGCTGGGAATTCGGGCCGTTTGGGTCAGAATTATCCCAATCCCGTAATAGGCATCACGACCATTCCCTATACCCTGACCACAAGTGGAGAGACCAGCATCGAGATTTTCGATCTCCTTGGGAACCGGGTTGTCACAATTCTTGATAGATATGTGCAGAGCGGGTATTATTCTGTTTCGTGGGATGGGAAGGATCATACCGGGAAACAACTCCCCAACGGGGTATATATTTATATCCTAAAGACAGGCGAAGGATTGCAGTCGAAACGGATGGTGTTGATCAGATAGTCCGTTTGTCGGGTCGCATCTGCGGGAAAAACAGGACATCCTGGATTGAGGGCTGGTTGGTCATGATCATGGTCAGCCGGTCGATCCCAATACCGAGGCCTGCTGTGGGAGGCATCCCATACTCAAGTGATTTCAGGAAATCTTCATCCAGTACCATCGATTCGGTATCGCCTCGTTTGCCTAATTCCAGCTGGGCTTCAAAACGTTCCCGCTGATCAATCGGGTCGTTTAATTCGGAGAAAGCGTTGCACAATTCTTTGCCGTTACATATTGCTTCGAAGCGTTCTACCAGGCCTTCCTGAGTACGGTGTTTCTTTGCCAGAGGAGACATCTCAATGGGATAGTCTGTGATGAAGGTGGGTTGAATCAGGTTTGGTTCGCACTTCCCGCCAAAAATTTCATCAATTATTTTCCCTTTTGCCATGGTAGTATCAATGGCTACATGTAACTCTTTTGCGGTTTTGCGTAATGCCTCCTCATCCATTCCCGAGATATCGATACCGGTATAGTGATGGATGGCTTCATACATGGTAAATCGTTTCCAGGGACGCTTGAAATCGATCAGGTTATCGCCAACTTGTACCTCGGTCTTGCCATGCAGGTCCAAGGCAATCTTTTCCACCATCTCTTCAACAAGGTCCATCATCCAGAGGTAATCCTTATATGCTACATAGAGTTCCATCTGGGTAAATTCAGGATTGTGGAACCGGTCCATGCCTTCATTCCTGAAGTCTTTTGAAAATTCATAAACTCCCGGATAACCGCCAATGATGAGCCGTTTCAGGTAAAGCTCGTTAGCGATCCTTAGATAGATGGTCATGTCGAGGGAGTTATGGTGGGTCTTGAATGGTCTGGCTGCAGCTCCTCCATATAACGGTTGAAGGATGGGAGTTTCAACTTCCAGGTAGTGATTGGCGTTGAGAAAATTGCGCATGGAGTTGACCAGCAAGGAACGCTTGATAAATACTTCCCGAACATGGGGATTTACAATCAGGTCGACATACCGTTGACGGAACCGTTGTTCAGGATCAGTAAATGCATCGAAAACCGTATCCTCTTTCTCCTTAACGATCGGAAGTGGCTTCAGTGATTTGCACAGGAGCTTCAGTGAGGAGACATGAATGGTGATCTCGCCCATTTTTGTGATAAAAACGTATCCGGTAATCCCAATGATATCTCCGATGTCGAGATGTCGTTTGAACACTGTATTGTAAAGGGTTTTATCTTCCTCAGGACAGATATCATCCCGTTTGACATAGATCTGAATCCGCCCGGTTTCGTCCTGAATTTCAGCGAAAGATGCGGCGCCCATGATTCTGCGGCTCATGATTCGTCCGGCGATACTGATATCCTGGTATAAGGTATTGTCTTCAGGAAAATTCTGCTTGATACTAGCTGCTGAGGTATTCACCTCAAAGGTTTCTGGTGGATATGGGTTGATGCCCAGGGCTACAAGTTCGTGTAAAGAATCCCTTCGGATTTGTTCCTGTTCTGACAATGAATGTTCCATGTAGTAAATTTTGTGCAAAGATATGGAAAAGGGATGAATCGTAACTTCAGGAGAGTACTGTACGCAAGACTTCGCGCGAGCGGATCTCGCTGAATCCGGTTAGATGGACCCGATAGTAAAGGAGTACCTTATCCAGGATGACGGACCGGATTTGCGGAGGTATTGAAAGGGATGAGAGCTGATTCAATTCGGTTTGTATAAGTTGAAAGAACAATGCACTTTGTTCTTCATCCAAACAATCCTCGGCAGATGAGTAAAGAGGGTGAAAAGAACCTTCCCGTAAATGAAAAAAACGATTGTATTCGCTATGGTTTTCCTGGGGTTGAAATCCAAGAAACCGGCAAAGTTTTATCGAGAAGAGAAGGTGAAAATTGGCTACATGTTCTTCCGTTTCTTCAAGTTGAATGAAGCCATTCCATAGAAAAGTAAAAAGGGAGGTATTTGCCTCCTCTTCACGGATTGACCGGTAGATGAGTTCTGCCAGAAACAGGGCAATTGAACTCTTTCGGATATTTGATCCGGTTGAATGGGTAGGTATTGCTAGCTGAACCTCTTTTACCGGATGTAGGGAGCTTTTCTCCTTATGGTAAACCACCAGGTCAAGAAGGGTCAAGGGTTGAAACAGGGCCGGTTTGGTCTTTGCTTTCTGGCTTCGGATTCCTTTCAGCATATAGGATTGTAAGCCGAATGCTTCGGTATAAGCTTTAACAATCAGGCTGGATTCAGAGTATTTGAATGAATGGAGAACAATTCCCCGGGTTTTATGAAGCATCAGTTGACGATGATGATTTTTGTCACCACTTTCTCCTTCCCTGTCTCGTCGCTGGCAAATACCAGATAAACGCCCGATTTAACCCGTTTCCCATTCAGGTTTGTCCCATCCCATATAGCCTGGCCTCCCTCTGCTTTGGTGGAGTGGACAACAGCCCCGCTGATGTCGGTAATTCTGACCTGGGCATTGGTAACCAGTCCTTTGATTCCGATAATTCCGGAATACCCGTCCTTCACTGGATTCGGAAATGCATGCACATCGTCCATCTTTTCTATCCCTTCAGTAGCGCTTCCACGGTAGGAGATCACCCCTTTGTCGGTTCCCATGAATACATCCCCGTTTGCGTTGATCGCCAAACTTGTGATCCTGTTTGAAAAGAGGGGACTGTTATCTTCGGTGAAGTGATGAATTTCAGAAGTTCCGTCAGCCGAAAAGAGAAACACTCCACTGCGGTCTGTTCCGATCCATTTCCGGTTGGAGCCGTCTACAGCAATGGCAGTAACGATCTCATTCTCCAGGAGGTATTGGTAATATCCGCCATATTCGACAAGGATCTTCTGGGCATCGTAGTTTCCTCCTGTGAAGATGTTTTCCGGTGTATAAAACACGGAGACTCCGTTTTCAGTCCCGATCCACACTTCGCCATCCATATCTTCCGCGATGGCATACACAATGGTTCCGGGTATATTTCCATGTCCCTCTGAGGAGTTAAGTTTTTTGACCATGTCGTCAGTCGGGTTATCCGGCGTTCCATTATCGGTGAAGACCAGCAGAGAGTTTGGATTCATATTGCCATACCGCATTACGATCCATTTCTGGTTGTACCGGTCGATAATCATCTGCCCAAGATCCGACTCCTGTACTTCGGAGATTGTAAATCCTTTCCAGTCATTACCACGTTTCAGGGAGAGGCAGCTGTTGGTATGGGAAGTGGAGACCCAGAGGTTACCATTGTTATCAAAAGCTGTACCCCCCACCCGGATATCGGCTGTATCGGAGGCTGAATGGTGACCCAGGGTACTATTCCATGTTCCATAACGATTCACGTATTCATTCCCATAAATTTCCAGCAACCCTCTTCCCCATGATCCGGCATAGAACCTGTTTGGATCCAGCGGATCAACAGCGACTGTCACCAGATCATTAATACCGGCCATTTGTGGGATAATCCATCCAGAGTAATTGGTCCAGTTGGTGTTGTCGAACTTATAGACTTGCCCAGCATTGTAGGTTGGCACGTAAGACCCATCTCTTCCTCCTGCAGCAATTAAAAGATTATCCCCTAGGGCAGTCATGCTGAATGAGTTGGCAGTAAGCGGACCGCCCAGATCATATCCCTGGAAATAATTTTCACTGATACTATATGAAACCATTCCAGCGTAGAGGTCGCCAATCCATAGCCAGTTGCCGGCACCCTGTATCGCATCGAGAGGATATGGGGATCCGGGAAAATAGTTCCAGATGCTGTAAACAGGCTCCAACGCCTGGTCATACGCATATACATAATAGTTGTATGCAATGATCAACCTGTTGTCCGTAGAACGGAGTTTTTTAATTGTATTGCTCTGTCCGGGAAACCATGAAGTCCAGTTCCCCTGGCTGTGAATGTAAATTGTGTCGTGGTTTGGTGTGGTGTGTGACTTGTTTACGAAAACTTTCTCTCCAATTGCGGTTATGGTGTTGTAGCGCAACATTGGATCCATCTGGTTGTCCAGTTGCCAGGCGGCAAAATTCACCAGGTTGGGATCTTTGATAGATGCCTTGTATATTCCGAGTTCGGTGGCTGCCCAGATGGTATCTGTATTGTCGGAAGTAATGGATAATACGTTGATCGGGCTTCCGTTTGGACCGATATAGTATGTGTCCTTAATCTCCTCTTTTTCCAAATCAAGAACCACAATTCCAAACCCACAGGCGAGGTAAGCGTATTTATCATAGCAATAGATGCTGTTGATGGTTTTATTGCCAAGAATCTGCTTGCGTTTGATATCTGAAATATTGGTAACCATCAGATTGCTGATGAGATCTATGTTGGCGTTGGCGTAAGATAGAACAATAGTGTTTGTCTTCTTATTGTATTCGATGGAGGTGATGCCAATATCTGAGAGTCCGTTAATTTTGGACATTCGCTGAACACTGTTGTTATCTCTGTCGAGATAGAAAATTGCATAAGGGGTAGCAGCGTAAATATAGTTGCCGGCTTCAGTTACTGAAATTACCTGATAATAGGGTAACTGATCTCTCCAGAGGCCAATAGGGGTTTCCTGTGCAATGCCCGAAATTGTGAACGAAAAGAGGGATAACAGCACGAAAAAGTAATGTAGTATCTTCATGAAGGGTATCGATTAATTGTCAAAGAAAAAGAATATTCAGATTAACTCTTTTTTCTTCGATTTATTGTGGGAAACGAGTGGTGATTCCTATTTACTGAAGAGGCGTTGCAACACGGATTTTTTCTTTGTATCCTTATCGTCGGAATAGTACCCATAACCGTATCCGTGACCATATCCGTAGCCATATCCATACCCATATCCATACCCATATCCGTATCCATACCCATATCCGTATCCATAGCCATATGAGTTTCCGCTCAGTTTGACGTCGTTGATCATAATTGCCAGGTTGGGAATATTCCGTGTCTCCATATCTTTGATAATGGATGAGAAGATCTTTTTATGTGTGTAGTTCTGGCGCACCAGGAAGAGGTTTGCGTCGGCATGTTTCATCAGGAGGAACGCATCAGTAACCAGGCCAACAGGGGGTGTGTCGATGATGATGTAGTCATACATCTCTTTCAAACGTGTAAACAGTTCGGTACACTTTTCCGAAGCGATCAACTCAGCTGGGTTCGGTGGTACCGGCCCTGCCATGATGATATCAAAATTTTCAATGCCGGAAGCCTGGATGGTGTCTTCCAGGGTGCTTTTATTGATGAGGTATGAACTGATCCCTTCCGTGTTTGTTAGTCCGAAGTCCTGATATATTTTGGGCTTTCTCAGGTCGAATCCCATCAACAAAGTCTTCTTGCCGTAAAGAGCAAATACGGAAGCCAGGTTGATTGAGCAGAAGGTCTTACCGGCACTTACCATGTCGGAGGTGACAAGGATTACCTGTTTCTCTTTTCCCTGCAACAGGTAGGTCAGGTTGGTACGTATGGAGCGGAAGGATTCGGCAATGGTCGATTTGGGCGATTCGGCCACCACCACCTTACTATCTTTGTCATTGTGAATGATATGGCCAACGATGGGAAGCTGGGTAATCTTTTCAATATCCTCTTTCTCCATGATCTTATCATTGAAGTAGTCTTTGCCAAGGATGTAAACTACAGGCAGGATGATTCCGATGATCAAGGCGATAAGGTAGTTGAGACTCTTTTTCGGGAAAACAGGGGTCAACCCCTCAAAACGGGCAGCATCAAGCACTTCGTTGTCGGGTAGATTCGAAGCCTGAGTGATCTGTGCATCCGACCGTTTTTCAAGGAGGAAGGTATAGATGGCATCAACCAGTTTGTATTTCCGTTGAATGCCAACCAAAATCCGTTGGTTTTCAGGAAGTCCGCCAATCCTTGAATTAAGAATTTCGATCCGGTCGTTGATATCTTTCAGGGCAATTTCGTTGGTATTGATCGCACTTTTAATATTCTCGGCAAGTGCACCCTTTGTGGAACTGATTTGCGAATCGAGTGCTTTTAATGCTGGGTTTTTATCTGTCGAAAAGTACGCACGCTCTGTTCTCTGGTTATAGAGGTCGGTAAGCTGCAATGTGAGGTCATTCAACATCGGGTTGTCCACTCCCATGGATGCTGGAACGATGATTTCGTTTAATCCCTCATTTTTATTGATATAGGCCAGCAAATTGGCCAGGTACTTTGATTTCACATGGATGATCGCTTTCTCATCCTGAAGCTCCATCATCTTTTCAAAGACCTGCTGCGAAGTTTGGTCGAGGTCCATGATTTCGGTGGAGGCTTTGAACGACTGGAGGGATCGTTCGGATGAATTCAGGGAATCTGAAATGCCACTTAATTCCTTGTCGATAAAATTGATCGTTCTGATTGCAACAAGGTTTTTTTGGTCCAGACCCCGTGCAAGGTATTCGCTGGTAAGTGTATTCAGAAAGTCGGCAATTTTTTCAACATTTCCGCCTTTGAGCGTCAACTCAACAATCGAAGCCTCACGGTTGATCGGTTCAATGGCAAAAGCTTTAAACTCAGTAACCAGGCTGGGGTAATCTTTGAACGTAAAAAAGAAGGATCGCTTTTTATCCACTTCCGGATCAAAGTTGGCATTGAGCAAAACCTTAAACTTAAACTGTGGTGTGGATAACTCCTGTCCAAATTTCACTGTTTCATCAAAAATCACAGCCTCTTCACGGTCGGGATAGGTATCTTGTGTCGCATAATTAAAGAAGGCAACTTTTTCATCCTTAACTTCGAGCCTGAATTCGGAGTTGGAGATGAATGAAACATTAAAGCGGATATTGACTGGCTGAGCAAAGTTGGTGTCAAACTCCACCGTAAACGGGGAGGATTTGTAAAGCTCCTGAGTGATGAAATTTTCTTCGCTATAGTATCCGACGTCAAACCCGCACTTCAGAATGGTCTTGTAGGTAAGGGAGTAGGAACTCAGTATCCCGATCTCATTTTGCAGGTTCTGCATGTTGTTCAACATACCTAAACCCATGATATTCTGCGGGTTCAGCTTGTTCTCCGATTTATCCTTGATCAGCACGGTTGTCTTGACCTCGTAAATGGGCTTGGAATATTTATTAAAGACAAAGGCAATGATAAGGGCTATAAATATGGTGATGGCGAAGAAGTACCAGTAGCGGTAAAATTTGAACAAGATGACTTTGTAGTCAATAGCCTGCTGCTGTTGCTGAGCAAATTCCTGAAGGTTATCGTTCACGGCTGATTATTTAAAGTAATTGATTAACAACAAGGCAGTGGAGATGGCCGAAAATATCAGGGCATACGGAAATGCGGCAAATCCCCATTGTTTGATACCCAATGGCGAGGCATAAATGATGTCGTTAGGCATCATGTAGAAATATTCTGAAGACATGATATCTGCCTTGTTTAGGTCAAGGTAAACGACTTTGGAGCCATTTGTCGTTTGTCTCACAAGAGCGATTTTTTTACGGTTGGCATAATCAGTCAGATCTCCAGCCATGGCAATTGCTTCAAAGATGTTGATCTCATCCTGGTAGATAGTAAGCACCCCAGGGCCTCGAACTTCACCTAAAATAGTGATTTTGAAATTTACCATTTTGACCACAACCATGGTCTCATTGAGGTATTCATCCACATTGGTCTGTAGTACCTCTTTAACCTGTTCAACAGTGAGGTCTTTTACAAGTATCTTCCCAACAATTGGAAAATCTATATATCCCTCCCTGTCAACCGTATAGCTGTTCAAATAGATCGAGGCATCATTAGCGTACTGGTTTTGGTTGGATGAAGAGACCATGTTGAAGAAGAGGTATGTCTTTTCATCCAGACTAAAGATGCGAATATAGAGGTTGTCGTTTGGTTGAATTTTATAGTCGAGAGGCCTTTTGTTTACGTAAGCGTTGGTTGTATCCTGTTCCTGGAGTGTTTGAAGGTATTTGATCTTTTTCTGGGGAACGCAAGAGGCAAAAATGAGCAGGATCAGGGCAATCTGAACGGCATATCTACTTGCGTGAAGGTATCTTTTTTCCATAGGGTTTGTAATAAAGCCGGGCAAAGTTAGCGTATTTTCAACAATTACACAACCTCTCCGAGAAGAGTCGCCGAAGTAAATGATTTGACCTTCACGGTTACATATTCCCCCGGTTTGGCGTTGTTTTTGGGAAATACAACAACCTTGTTCTGGGAATTTCTTCCCATGAAATGATTGCCCGATCGTTTTGAATCCCCCTCTATCAAAACTTCAAATACCAGATTAAGGTCACGTTGATTGCTCTGATAGGAGAGTTTCTGCTGGAGGTCAATCACCTCTGTCAGCCTTCGTTCTTTTACTGATTCGGGAATGTTATCCTGCAACGTATCGGCAGCCAGGGTCATGGGTCGCTCTGAATACTTGAACATGAAGGCGTAATCAAACTTCACCCACTCCATCAGGGATAAGGTCTCCAGATGGTCCTCTTCCGTCTCGTCACAAAAGCCAGTGATGATATCTGTTGAGATAGCGCAACCGGGAATGATCCGGCGGATAACTTCTACTCGTTCCATGTAATCTTCGCGGGTATATTTCCTGTTCATTCGATCCAGCATCTGCGTACTCCCCGACTGGACAGGCAAATGAATTGCCCTGCAGATATTGGGATGCGCTGCAATTGTCTCAAGCAGTTCGTTGGAGATATCTTTGGGATGCGAGGTGGCAAATCGGATCCGAAGCAGCGGATTGATCCCGGCAATTTTTCCAAGCAAACGGGCAAAAGTAGTCTCGCTATCTCCCTCTTGCCAACTGTAGGAATTAACGTTTTGCCCCAGCAAGGTAATCTCCCTGAAGCCCTGATCGAAGAGCTCTCTGGATTCACGGATAATCGAACCGGCATCCCGGCTACGCTCTTTCCCCCTGGTAGACGGGACAACACAATAGGAACAATAGTTCTCGCACCCCCGCATGATGGAGATGAAAGCAGAAACCCCATTTGTCTCAAGCCTTACAGGTGTGATATCAGCATAGGTCTCTTCCATCGACAACAGGGTGTTCACTCCGCGCTGCCCCAATTCAACCTGCTCCAGCAACCGTGGCAGATCCCTATAGGCATCTGGTCCTGCTATCACATCCAGCAATTGCTCCTCTTCCAACAGCACCGTTTTAAGCCGGTCGGCCATACAACCTAATAATCCAATCATCAAACCTGGCTTCCTCTTCTTTAATGCACGAAAATGGTGTAACCTCTTCTTCACTCTCTGTTCGGCGTTGTCGCGGATGGAACAGGTATTCAAAAAGATAATATCAGCTTGTTGGATATCTTCCGTGGCAGTATATCCATTGTCTGTTAAAACAGATGCAACGATCTCACTGTCAGAAAAATTCATCTGACACCCATACGTTTCAATATATATTTTTTTATTCTTTTCAGAAGTCATGTATAACCTTTTACTCCTAAACCTGATTAATGTGAAAAAACGGCAGCAAAGGTACGTATTAACTTTATTGTCTTACTTTTGTAGCCGGATTTGGGATTCAAAACGGACAAAAAAATGACGAAGAACCTTGTAATTGTTGAGTCTCCGGCTAAAGCCAAAACGATCGAAGGGTTTTTGGGGAAGGAGTATCAGGTGAAATCCTGCTTTGGACATATCATGGATCTTGAGAAGAAAGATCTGGGTGTGGACATCGATAATGGATTTTTACCGAAGTATATTATCTCACCGGATAAGAAAAAGATTGTAGCTGAACTTAAGAAGCTGGCAAATGCAGCTGAAACGGTTTGGTTAGCCTCTGATGAAGACCGTGAAGGCGAGGCAATCGCTGCACACCTGATGGATGCATTGAGTATAGATGAAGCGAAGACTCGAAGGATTGTCTTTCATGAGATCACCAAGCCTGCCATTCTGGATGCCATCGAGCATCCAAGGGGCATCGATCGCGATCTGGTTAATGCCCAGCAAGCCCGTCGTGTTCTTGACCGGCTGGTAGGTTTTGAACTCTCTCCTCTACTCTGGAAAAAGATCAAGCCGTCCCTTTCAGCCGGAAGGGTTCAATCGGTCGCCGTACGCCTTATCGTTGAGCGGGAAAGTGAGATTAAAAACTTCCAGTCAACCTCTTCCTTTAGGATTGTCGGAGATTTTATCGTTAATAATGGTGAAAAGCTTGTTTCGGTTCAAGCCGAGCTTTCCAAACGGTTCAGCACTCAGGCAGAAGCTGAAGCATTTTTGAAGAAATGTATCGGTGCCAATTTTGTGGTGGAAGATATTGAGACCAAACCAGCAAAAAAATCACCGGCTCCGCCTTTTACTACGTCAACCCTTCAGCAGGAAGCTTCACGTAAACTGGGATTTTCGGTTGCCAACACGATGCGTGTAGCGCAGGATCTTTATGAATCGGGAAAGATCACCTATATGCGTACCGACTCCCTCAACCTCTCCAATCTCGCTATTGGGATGGCAAAGCAGGAGATCACTGACTCTTTTGGCACCGAATATGTGAAGACTCGGAAATATACCACCAAGTCGAAAGGAGCCCAGGAGGCACATGAAGCCATCAGGCCTACCTATATGAATGTCAAAACCATTGAAGGAGATCGTTCTCACAAACGGTTATACGAGCTCATCTGGAAACGGGCTATAGCTTCCCAGATGGCCGACGCACAACTTGAGAAAACAACTGTAACGATTGGCGTCTCTTCTGCCAGCGAAAAGTTTGTGGCAAGAGGAGAGTTGATCAAGTTTGATGGATTTCTCAAACTTTACATGGAGTCGACCGACGAGGAACAGACAAATGGAGAAGAGCGGATCCTTCCTTCTATGAAAAAAGGGGATTCGTTAGTGATGAAACAGATTGAAGCTCAGCAGAAATTCACTCAACCACCTCCAAGATATACAGAGGCAATGCTGGTGAAGAAGATGGAAGAGCTAGGAATCGGACGGCCATCAACCTACGCTCCCACAATTTCAACCATCCAACGGCGGGAATATGTCGTGAAGGAAGACCGTGTGGGGATCAACAGAGCATTTCAGGTTCTTACCTTGAAAGATGGCAATATCAGAACGGATGAAAAGAGTGAGAAAATTGGTTCGGAAAAGGCCAAGTTGTTTCCTACCGATATAGGGACTCTTGTCAACCAGTTTTTGATGGAGCATTTCATGAACATCATGGACTATAATTTCACCGCCACAGTGGAAGAGGAGTTCGATGAAATTGCCGAAGGGAAACTCGTATGGAATGCTATGATCAAAGAGTTCTACAGTCCGTTCCACTTACGGATTGATCAAACACTGGAAGGAACGAAAAAAGTTAGCGGCGAGAAATTGCTTGGCACCGATCCGCAAACCGGATTGAATATCTTTGTAAAAATTGGCCGCTATGGCCCCATGGTACAGATGGGAGAAGCCGATTTGGAGAACAAGCCAAGGTTTGCAGCCTTGAAGAAGGGGCAAAGTATGGATTCAATCACCCTTGAGGATGCCTTGGATCTCTTTAAACTACCTCGTATAATTGGTAAAATTGACGATGAAGATGTAATTGTTGCTGCTGGGAGGTTTGGCCCCTATATCAGGTATAAATCGCAGTTTTTCTCTCTGACGAAGAGCGATGATCCCCTTTCCGTTACCCTGGAAAGAGCGTTGGAGATTATGGCTGAGAAGAGAAAACTTGACCTGGAGAAGATCGTCAAGGAATTCCCGGAGGATGTAGGATTGAAGATCCTGAGGGGGAAATATGGTCCTTACATATCATTCAACAAGTTGAATTTCAAGCTTCCCAAGGGAAAAGTTGCCGAAGAGCTGACATTTGATGAATGCAAGAAAATTGTCACTGAGTCCAAGCCGACAAAATCCAGTAAATCACGTAAGTCAAAATAGATACAGATAGTTGATTGACCTATGGAAGAGTTTTTTGATCCTATTGACCTGAGCAAAATTCTTCCCACGGAAGAAGAAGAGGGTCACCGCAGAATTGGAGACCTGATCCGCTCATTCTCTGATGATGGAACGTTTCCGGATTTTGAACAGGCCGACCTCGCGATCATTGGTGTTCCTGAAGATCGCAATGCCATTGATAATGAAGGCTGTGGCCAAGGCCCTGACCTTATCCGAAAATACCTATATAAGCTCTATCCAGGTACATTCAATCCGCAGATTATTGACGTTGGAAACCTGAAGCGTGGAAATACACAGAGAGACACCTACTTTGCACTTGCATCAACTATTTCTGAGCTGCTGAATGCAAACATTATCCCTGTCATCCTCGGTGGAAGCCAGGACCTCACGTATGCCAACTACCAGGCCTATCAAAGCCTTGGGCAGATTATCAACATTGTGAGCATCGACAATATGTTTGATCTGGGGAAATCGGAAGGAGAACTGAACTCACAATCCTGGTTAAGCAGCATCATCCTTCATCAGCCAAACTACCTGTTCAACTATGCCAACATTGGGTATCAGACCTATTTCATCGACCAGGAGGCCCTGAAGCTGATGAACAACCTCTTCTTTGATACATACCGGCTCGGAATTGTCAGAGCCGATTTGGAAGAGGTTGAACCCATTGTGAGGAATGCGGATGTATTGAGTTTTGATATCTCTTCTGTTAGAAATTCAGATGCCCCCGGAAACCATAACACAACACCAAATGGCTTCTATGGAGAGGAGGCTTGTCAGATCGTCAGGTATGCCGGCCTGAGCGACAAACTCACATCCATCGGTTTTTACGAGTATAATCCAAGGTTTGATCACGATGGACAAACCGCACATCTGATTGCACAGATGATCTGGTATTTCATGGAAGGATTTTACAGCCGTCCTCATGATTTCCCATTCCGGAACGAAGAGGATTATCTGAAATACCATGTGTCCATCACTGACCACAAGCAGGATATCACATTTTTCAAAAGCAAGAAGACCGATCGCTGGTGGATGGAGATCCCATTACCTGCCGAGCAACGGGCAAAATATGAGCGGCACTACCTTGTTCCCTGCTCATACAAAGACTATCAGCAAGCTACCCGTGAAGAGATTCCCGATAGGTGGTGGATGGTATACCAGAAGCTGATGTGATCCATAAGGGTAGGGGCAACCTGCCAGGTTGCCCCTACATATTCTCACAAGGTCGCCTTTAAATTGTTTCACCCTTTCCGATCCGGATTCGCCGTCAGATAACTTTTCCAGCCTGTGAACTTTTTCTCCGTGCCGGTATTCCCTTTTTGAAAATAGTGGCAAACTGCTACAGCCAGGCCATCTGTAGCATCGAGCTGATCAGGAGCTTCCTTCATGGAAAGCAGATGGAACAGCATGGAGGCTACCTGCTCTTTCGATGCGCTTCCCTTTCCGGTAATCGATTGCTTGATTTTACGGGGAGAGTATTCAAAGATGGGAATAGAACGGGATAATGCAGCGGCAATTGCAACTCCCTGTGCACGACCCAGTTTCAGCATCGACTGTACATTTTTGCCGAAAAACGGGGCCTCAATAGCCAGTTCATCCGGCTTGAATTCATCGATCAGGGCGATCGATTTTTCAAAAATATGCTTTAACTTGAGTGGATGATCATCGGTTTTCTGTAATTTTAAAACCCCAAGTGAAACCAGCTTCATGTTCTTTCCGTAGACGGAAATAATGCCAAACCCCATGATGTTGGTTCCTGGATCGATACCTAATATAATTCGCTCGCTACTCACAGTAAAGGATGATTAACAAAACAAAAGTAGGAAAAACCTACAACAAATTGATCCAGGTTGTCATCTTGCTTCTAGCCTACTGGTTTATTTACGACCAGGTGTTTTACCGTAAGAACCTCCCCCAGGTATGGAAGGTTCTTATCGAAGATTTTAACAGCGAAGGTTTTACCTGGTTGTTGGTTGGAGTTATCCTCTTGATGTTTGTCAACTGGGCCGTTGAGGCTATGAAGTGGAAATATCTTATGGCCAAGATCGAACGAATCAGCTTCTGGAAGTCGTATGAGGCTGTCCTGACAGGAGTTACAGTAAGCTCGTTCACTCCCAACCGGATCGGGGAGTATTTCGGCCGTGTCTTTATCCTCAACACAGGGAGTCGCGTTGAAGGTATTTTGGTTACAATCCTGGGCAGCATGAGTCAGCTGATGATCACCATTTTCACTGGAAGTGCTGCCCTTCTGGCTTTTATCCCACTTTTTTTAACCACGAACTGGAATGTTAACGGATACCTCTATTATGCCCTTGTAGCCGGAGTGGTCGGCTTCAACGTACTCATCCTGGGTTTCTACCTGAACGTCTCCTTCCTCTCAACCCTCAAAGAGAAACTCCTCAGGAATGGACTGAAAAAGATCAGGAAATTCTTCCGGATCTTTGCTTTTTACCACAACCGGGAGTTGATCAGCATCCTGTTATATAGCCTTGTCAGATATATTATTTTCTCCTTTCAATTTTTCATCCTGTTACGCATTTTCCACGTTCCGATTCCTTACCTGGATGCCATGATGCTGATCTCCCTGATCTATTACGTGATGGCTATCATTCCAACGATTGCTCTTACTGAGTTAGGCATCCGCGGATCAGTAGCTCTCTATTTTTTCGGAATTTACTTTTCAGGTGTGGCAGGATCAATGGATGATATCAACTTTGGTGTACTGGCAGCCTCCACACTTCTATGGGCGATAAATCTTGGATTGCCCGCCTTGTTTGGCAGTATTTTTGTTTTCAGGCTGAAATTTTTCAGAAAATCGGCGAAGCAAGGCAACGGATGATTTTACTGGCAATCATCGGAGGATTGATGATGTTGCTGGCACTCCTCTATGCTATGATTCTCCTTGGAGCCTTATCGGGATTATCGCTTCCCCTGAATAAGAAATCCTTTCAGGCGGTAAACGATTCTTTTGTAAGTGTGATCATCCCCGTAAGAAATGAAGAAGACCGGATAATTGAATGTTTGGAGTCCTTGATTTCACAGGATTTTCCCCCCACCAAGTTCGAAGTGCTGGTCAGTGATGACTTCTCTGAAGACCGAACCATGGAAGTTTTAGAATCATTTACCAGAAACCACCCACAACTTTCATGGTTTTTTGTTAAAGGCAACCCTGAAAAGGGATCAGAAAGCGGTAAAAAAATGGCCCTGGCAAGAGCGATTGATTTGGCTTCAGGAAGTCTCATTCTCACGACAGATGCCGACACCCAACATGGTTCCGCCTGGATCTCTGCAATGGTAAGAAGCTTCAATGAAACCGGTGCGAAGATGATCCTTGGGCCTGTGATGTTTTTAGAGACAAGCAGCGTGTTCGGGAAATTACAAACACTTGAATTTCTTGGCATCATGGGACTCACAGCCGGATTTGCTGCCATTGGCAGACCCATTATGTGCAATGGGGCAAACCTCTGCTATGAAAAGAGGGCATTTCTCGAAGTGGGGGGATTCAACGGAAACGAACAGTTTGCTTCTGGTGATGACCAGTTCCTTTTATGGAAAATGAAGCAGGCTTTTGGGGGAGATGCAATACATTTCCTGGATGACCCTGATGCCATAGTTACCACCCTTCCTGAAAAGAGTTTACAGTCATTTTTTCGGCAACGGTTCAGGTGGGTATCGAAAAGCCGGGGGTATCGCGACTCCATGGTTCTTTTAGTAGGAGCTGTCAATTATCTTTTTCAGGCAATGATACTCACAGGATTTCTTCTGGGATTTCTCTCTTACCTTTACCTCTACCTGGCAGTTTCCTTGCTTTGTTTTAAAATTCTTGTAGACTTCCCTCTTGTATTTTCCATGTCCCGTTTTTTTGGCAAGCAGCACCTTTTAATATGGTACATTCCGGCACAGATTTTTCAAATAATCTATGTCACCATCTCCGGACCTATGGCACTTCTGGTTCCGGTTCGGTGGAAGGGTAGGAGAGTATAACTACAAGAAAGCTTCGGCCACTTGCAGATCGGCAGGGTAGGTGATTTTGATATTGGCTGGATCGCCTTCGACCAGATGGATTGGTTTTCCCAACGATTCGAACACGGTTGCATCGTCGGTGAACCCGGGACTGAAGGGTTGGGCGTATGCCTTCTGAATCAGTGAAGTTTGGAAGACCTGGGGTGTTTGAACAATCCGGAACAGGGAGCGATTGGCCGGTTGGTTTGATGACCCAACCAACTTACGGATAGATTCCTTAACCGGGACTACGGGAATCGCATTCCCCTTTTCTTCTGCTGCAGAGAACAGCCTATAAATCAGTTCCTGGGAAACCAGGGGCCTCGCCCCGTCGTGAATGGCAACCAACCCATCATTATCAAGACGTTGCAAGCAATTCAAGACAGAATGAAAACGGGTCTCTCCTCCCGGAATCACCTCATGAGGTATGGTCATTTCATATCTTCGCTGCAATTCAGTCCAGTTACCAAATAATTCCTGTGGCAATGCCAGCAGTATTCTGATGGTGGCATCAAACTGGAAAAAAGCGGATAATGAATAGAACAATACGGGGAGATCCTTCAACAGAAGAAATTGTTTTGGGACAAGAGAATTCATACGGGTGCCCGACCCACCGGCAACGATGATAACGGCCTTCATCAAAGGATCAGCATCGGGTAGCCGTAAGTAAAGAACTTATACTTCTTTTTGACAGCTTCTTCGTAGGCCTCCATGAGAAAGTCGTATCCTGCAAATGCTGCGACAAGCATCATCATTGGGGATTGGGGGAGGTGGAAGTTGCTCACCATGGCATTTGCAATGCTGAACTCATATGGAGGAAAGATAAACTTATTGGTCCATCCACGATAAGGCTTCAGCATATTGGAGATAGCAACCGACGATTCAATCGCTTTCATGGTGGTTGTTCCGATCGCTACAACTTTCTTCTTGTTTGCCTTTGCGCGGTTGACAATTTCGGCAGTTTCGGGTTCAATGATGATCTCTTCACTGTCCATTTTGTGCTTGGTAAGGTCTTCGACATCAATGGAGCGGAAATTACCAAGACCGACATGCAGCGTCACTTCAGCAAAATTAACACCCTGAAGTTCAAGGCGTTTCATGATTTCCCGGCTGAAATGCAATCCGGCAGTAGGAGCTGCCACGGCCCCTTCGTGTTTCGCATAGATGGTCTGATACCGAACCTCGTCCTCTTCAGTAACAGGGCGATTATGGATTTTTGGCAACGGTGTTTGTCCCAAGCGCTGAATAGTACGTTTAAACTCCTCGTAGGATCCGTCAAACAAAAACCGGATTGTGCGCCCACGTGATGTGGTGTTGTCGATCACCTCGGCAACCAGCGAGTCGTCATCTCCGAAGTAGAGTTTGTTACCGATACGGATTTTGCGGGCCGGATCAACCAATACATCCCACAAACGGGACTCTCGGTTTAATTCCCTGAGGAGGAAGACTTCAATTTTAGCACCCGTTTTCTCCTTCTCACCAAATAGGCGGGCAGGAAAAACCTTGGTGTTATTAAGGATGAAGACATCTCCATCTCCGAAATAGGTTAGAATATCTTTGAAGTGCTTGTGTTCAATGGTTTTATTTTTCCTGTTCAAAACCATCATTGGCACGTCATCTCTCTGCTTCGGTGGCTCGTTAGCGATCAGTTCCTGGGGCAGATGAAAGCGAAAGTGTGAAAGCTTCATATGGGTTTAGCCTCTAATTGAGGGTTGCAAAGGTAATCCAATTTTAGCTGAAAGTCAAGTCCTTTTACAACCAATTTAGATTGATTAAACAAGGCAGCCTTGAAATGACTAAGGAAATGTTACATTTGTTTCGAAAAAATAATCATTGTGACAAACAAAAAAGTTTCTAGCCGAAGCAAGCAAATTGGAATTATTCTTAGCGGTTCCCTTGCCGGCTTTATGGTGTTACTCGACAACAACATTGTAAACATCTCCCTTCCCAACATTGCCTCCTACTTCAACATCTCTACCGCCACGGTAGTTCAGGTTGCACTCGTTTACCTGTTAATGTTATCGAGTTCGTTGATTATCTTTGGGAAACTGGCTGATATTTTTGGAGTAAAAAAGATCTTCATCAGTGGATTCACCGTATTTACCGTGAGCTCCCTGTTATGCGGAATAGCACCAACGTTTTCACTCCTGCTTGGAGGCAGACTTTTACAAGCCTTGGGAGGCTCCATGCTCTTTGCTACCTCTATATCACTGATCACCCGGTTTATTCCGGCCGACAGGAGGGGGTGGGCATTTGGGATTTTCTCCCCCGTCACATCGTTGGGACTTCTCATTGGAAATCCGTTGGGCGGCTTGATTACCGGTACGCTGAACTGGCACTGGATCTTTCTTGTAAATGTTCCTGTTGGGATTCTGGCTGTCGTGTTTGCTTTAAAAACCATCCCTGCCGACATCCCGAATCGCGGAAAACAAACCGGTTCAAAAAAGTTTGATTTCCTCGGGTCGTTTCTGAGTTTTACAGGTCTTGCATTGCTTGTGTTTTTCATCAGTAAGGGAAGGGATTTAGGTTGGGGTTCATTGTTGACCATCGGAGGATTCATTGGATCGGTTGTGTTAATCATTGGATTTGTCTTTTGTGAACGGAGGTCGAAAGATCCGATCCTGGACCTCTCCATTTTTAGCAGCCGAAGTTTTTCGTTCGCAATTCTTGCTTCCATTTTAGGATTTGGCTTGATGGCGGGTAGCAATGTTCTGTTGCCCTTTTACCTGATGTACGGATTGAAGATTGATATAACATATGCCGGATTTATCCTGATGACCTTTGCCGTGGTATTCAGTATGGTTAGCCCTGTTACCGGGAGACTATCAGATAAGGTGTCAAAAGTTCGGCTGACCATCGTCGGGATGATTCTCGCAACGATCAACTGTATTGCATTTGCGCTACTGCTGCCCTTTCTGCATCTCGGGATTCTTTTTGGCTTTATGGTTCTGATGGGTATTTCGTATGCCTTGTTCATTACGCCCAACAATAACCTGGTGATGTCACTTGCACCAGAGGATAAACAGTCGATCTCTTCAAGCGTTTTTAAGCTTGGAACCAATATGGGCCAAATGCTTGGACTGATCCTGATGCAGATGATCTTTACCATGAGGTTGCCACATACCCCTGGAAATACAGGATTTGCACTGAAGTCGGTTCCCGCGTCGGAGATGATGGCCGGATTTTCATGGGCCTATATTGGTGGCGCAGCGATGTGCCTGATGGCCATCTTCTTCTCTCTCTTCATCAGGGAAGATGAAGTAAAAACTACAGAGGTCGCAGAAACTTCATTTCTGGGCTGAAGAGATCAGTGATACTCTCCCCTTCACGAAGATGATATGCCAGAAGTCCTGTCTTTTTTGCCCCCTCAACATGCTGAATGGAGTCGTCGATAAAGAGTGTTTCGCTTCGGATCAGTCCTGCATCCCCGACAACAAAATCAAATACTTCACGAAACGGCTTCCGGAAGCCAATCTGATGTGAGAAGTAAGCCTTTTCAAAAAGGTCCTCAAACCCAGAGACACCATAAACTTCCTGCAACTCTTTCAGGTATTTGGTATAATGGATCTCATTGGTATTGCTGAGAAGAAACAAGCGGTATTGTTTAGCGAGTTTCCGCAGAAGCCCTATCCGCGAGACTGGAATATCCTGAAGAAGAGCGTTCCATGCATCATCAATCTGTTGGCCTGTAACCGGGCGGTCAAAATAGTGTTTTAATGTTTCCCTGAATTGATCCGGTGTGATCTTTCCGGATTCAAAGCTACCGAAGAAGTTATCCCGTTCGGTAACGGAATACTCTTTGTCGAACTGCCTGATGCCCAGATCCACGAATGCTTTTTCTGTGATGGAAATATCGATGTTGCATACGACTCCCCCAAAATCGAAGATAATGTTGCTGAAAGAGGTCCTTTCCATGATAATAAATATTGAGTACAAAGGTGGGGATTTTTAGGAGAACCTTTGGATTGAAACAGGAGATTGTTTAATTTGCATCATGAAAATTAACCCTGAGTAAATATCACAACAAATGGCTCAATTATTTTTATCCAGAAGAGCATGGCTCGCTGTCATCCTGGTCCTGGGAATGGTATCCTGTAATAAGATAACCCAAATTGAATACTTGCCCGCAGATTTTATATCTCAGTATACTCTTGATAAAACGATTGTTGAGGTTAGTACAACCAATACAGCAACAGGGTTTGAAACAGTATTTCAATCGATGATTACGGATAGTGCTGCCAGAGCCTTTTTTTGCCAGTCATTCATCGAACCCATTCGGTTTTTCGGTGATCAATCAGGCTACTTTTTTGTGGAATCATACAAAGCTTGGATGGTTGCTCATGCAACTAACCTCTCTTTGATCGGAACCTACAGGATGGATGTTCAGGATGCGAATGGGAAATACTATGTACGGGATATGGTCAACACGGTCATTTACACAGGTTATGGATTTGTAGAGTACTATTTCAACAATCCCTCTACAAATACAACAGAGCGCAAGCTCGGATTTGTAAAGAGTATTCCGTCGGCTGAATTTTTTATCGGATCGGGTTTTTACGGTGACCCTCCTGACTTCTATTACTCTCCTTCAGACGCGAAAATGAAGGTTGCAAAAGTCGCAACCCAGGTGATGGCGCAAGGCATAAGCGGAGTATTTTCAACTTTCTATAGCAATACGAATGACCGGGTCCAGTTTTGCCGTAAGATGATCGATTTCGTCCGGTTCTTCGATGATCAGTCTGGCTACTTCTTTATTTATGATTTCAACTGTGTGAATATTGCGCATGGCACCCAGAAAAACCTTCAGGGACAAAACTTATACGATTACCAGGATTCACGGGGGAATTATGTAATCAGAGAGCTTGTTAGGATTGCCGAAGAACCCGCAGGAGGAGGATATTATGAATACTGGTGGAACAACCCTGTAACGGGACAGGAAGAGCCTAAACTTGCCTATGTGATGAAGATTCCCGGGATCGACTATTTTATCGGCTCAGGGATATACCTGAAATAGTAAAAAATCTGTACTTTTGCAGTCCAATTCGTAATTCGTAATTCGAATCATTCGTAATTATGAAAGGGCCCATAGCTCAGTTGGTTAGAGCAGTAGACTCATAATCTATTGGTCCCAGGTTCAAGTCCTGGTGGGCCCACAAGTTAAACCATTTAAAAAGAACCACTTACAAACATCACCTGTAAGTGGTTCTTTGTTTTCCGCCAGGTTTTGATCAAGATTTTCAGTTTTTCTTATCTCGGTTCCTAATAGCTATGCTACTTTATGAAGTTGTAAGTAATAAAAAAACATATCTTTACAATTTATAAAATCAACTAGTCAGGGTATTTTTATTGACCCATTAGGGTTATCCTTTTTGATGATTCATTAATACAGAAACTACAATAATTTCATTTGCAAACGAGTATGCTGAAAATCGTAAAGAGTAAGCTTACCTAAATCACATTAAATTATGAGGAATTTATTACTTTTATTATGTGCTATCAGTTTTACGACAGTAACATTTGCACAACAGCCTTACACGTTAACAGATGATGACGTTGTAGTAGAAAATGGCTTTATAACAAAGTGTACTTATGGTTTCAATAATACTATTATAATTATTCCTGAAACATTAGACGGGCAAACAGTTAGAGGAATAAGAGAAAAAGTTTTTTACTATAAAAAAATATCAGCACTTAAGCTTCCCTCAACACTTGAAACGATATCAGAAAGTGCATTTCAACGCAACTCCCTTACAAGCATAACAATCCCAAATTCCATAACTATTATTGAAAAATCAGCATTTAGAGGAAACGCCCTGATAAGCATCAATTTTGAGAGTAATTGCAATCTTACATCTATAGAGGAAAGTGTATTCCAAGGAAATGTCCTGGCCACACTTACAATCCCAAGCTCTATCACTACTATTGGAAAATCTGCATTTCAGGAAAATTCCCTTTCAAGCATCCATTTTGAAGATAATAGTAGTCTTACTTCCATTGGGGAAAGTGCCTTCCAGAAAAATTCCCTTACCAGTATTACGATACCAAACTCTGTGAAGAGCATAGGAAAGTATGCATTTTACCAAAATCCAATTACTAGTATCACTTTCGGGAGTAGTAGCAGTCTTATTTTCATTGAAGATTATGCATTTTGTGGAAACCCGTTAACAAGTCTTACGATTCCAAACTCTGTTACGAACATTGGGAAAGGAGTATTTAAAGGGAAATCACTGGCAAATGTGACTTTTGAAAGTAACAGCAAACTTACTTCCATTGGAGAAGAAGCATTTCTAGGAAATTCCATAACTGCCATTATTATCCCAAACTCTGTTACGAACATTGGGAAAAATGCATTTTATGGAAATCCAATTACCAACCTAACTTTTGAGAGTAATAGCAGTCTTACTACCATTGGAGAGAATGCGTTTAAAAGAAACTCGCTAACTAGTATTATTATCCCAAACTCTGTTTCTGCCATTGGAAATTCTGCATTTCAGGAAAATTCCCTTTCAACCATTACGATTCCAAACTCTGTTACAGAGATAGGAAATAATGCATTTCAGGGCAACTCTCTTACAAGTATCACTTTTGAGGAGAATAGTAATCTTTATTCCATTGGAGATTATGCATTTGCCGGAAACCCTTTGACCAGCATTACGATTCCAAATTCTGTTGCGCTCATTGGAAAAGGAGCATTTAAGACAAAATTACTTACAAGTGTGACCTTTGAAAGTAACAGCAAACTTACTTCCATAGGAGATTATGCATTTTATGAAAACTCTCTTACAAGCATCTCAATACCTGAATCTGTTGAGAAGATTGGATATAGTGCATTTGATAGAAATCCACTAAAAAGCTTAGTTTTACCAGCATCAGTAAAAGAAAATCATACGTTTATTAATTGGAAAGACAGCAATGGTACTTATTATAATGGTGGAGATGCAATAAGTAATCTCAAGCTTAGTTACACCGCTCAATTTACGTACAAGTTTTAGTTATTTTGCCTTATTGGATTAAACGGATCGTGGGACAATACTCTGGACGAAACTTATCATGTGACCACCCCCTGTCGGCCAATTTAAATTGACCAGCATCATTTTGTCGATTGGGCATTAATCATTTCTGATTCATGAATGACTACCTTATGATCTTCAATTGGACAAGTCAATAATACAAACTAAGTTATATTTATTTAATTTTTAAGACGAAAAATCATATGAATCATTTATTAATTGTTAGGTTGAGTAGGATTGGAATTCTCTATTTTATTTTAACTTTTTTAACATCCTGTTCCTCTAAACCTGAGTATCCAGAAAGCTTTGGTGTATACTACCTGACTTCTGATGAATATTGTGAATTAATACGACAAGAAGTCTGGGACCGTAAGCAGAGTTTAGGCAAACCAACCGCAGGTGAACTTGGATTAAGAACTTATAGTCAGGTTTTTAGAGACTCTAGGTTTGGGAAGGATCATACTATTAGAAGATATTATATTAGTGCTAGTGAAGCAGAATTCATTAGTGTTGATGATTTCATTAAAAATGGTTTGATAATAAATGGAGAAGCTATTACTAACTGCGAATTGATAAAGGTTCCTGATAAGGTTAAAGATATTCATGATACATATCACGACAACTATACAGGAGTAATATATTATAAAATAGTTGATTCATGGGGAGTTTTAAATTATACCGCTGAGTCTCAAATTCCAGTTAAACAAAAACTAATAGAAGAAAATATTTACCAAATTACACCCAGTGAAGAAATAAAAACAGGAATATATTTGTTAAATTATAAATCTCATGGTCAATCTTTAAACAATGAATTTATCCCATTTTATATCACATCAACTGACCATATTAATAAAATGAAATCCGCTAAATTGTTAGATAGTGAAAAAATCAAAGATTTCATAAAAACGAAAAACAACGAGTATATCTCAAAGGATGGATTTTACTATCTCATTAATACAAAAGGAGATGGCCCCTCAATAAATACTTTGAAGGAGGTCCCTGTAAAATATACGATTTCATTTTTAGATAGTACTACGATACATTCAGATCAATGTACAATGAAAATATTTATAGCTAAAAGCACATCTGATACAACCATTTTGTCCTTTATCCCATATATTGGAAGTGACGGCATGTCATATTCAAATCAGCAGATATTTTCAAGGTTAATTGGACAACTTAATACAGGAACACATGCAAGTATAATAATACCATCAGACATGCTCCAATACAGCAGATTAGGCTTTAAACGTAGTGAATATTTAAAGGGTTTATCAAAATACCCTATTGATACTCCTCCATTCAAATCATTACTGCTCGAATTAAAGATTGAAAAATAATTTATTTGTAAACAGCCTGCTCTCATGGACAAACCGACGGTGTTGACCACCCCAATCCTATCGGAATTGACCAGTTTAGATGTATTAAAATCAGATTTATACGGTGGTCACTTTGGATCGGCCAAGAGTGGTCAGATGACGCATTGGCTTTTCCACTTAAGGTTATTCATCATTTTCTGATTCATCTACTGTCAAGGCTTTTTTCCTGGCTTTGTATGCCTTATACCCGCCATATCCGGCACCCATCGCTAGCAGGATGCCCAGTCCACCGTCGATGGGAGCTCCTGGTTCCCGATTACCTGTTTGTCCGTGACCGTCAGGAGGGGGAGGAGGGACTTGGGCAAGGGCGGAAATAGCGATAAACAGCAGAGCAGCTGTGCAAATGGACGTAAAGAGGATTCTTAGTTTATTCATGATTTGGTTTGTTGATGTTATTTTTTTGATATTCTCTTTTCCCAATATTTATTGTTTTAGTTTCCTAGGATAACTTTCTTGTTGACAATACACTTGGTGCTGGTGGTACAAACAAGATAGCAGTCCGAAGGAACATTCAATTGAATTTCTTGCTTCGTCTCACCATTAAGATTTGTCTGCAAAACCTCCTGCCCAAACATATTCAGTATTTTAACCAGTCCTGATCTTTTTTCAGGATTAGATTGGAGAGCTCATTGATAGTGAAAAATTGACACATTTAGAAATCCACACAGTTACAGGATGCGCTGCATGACATCATTGATGATCATACTGTGAAAACCTATAGTGATCTTTGGATTCTTTTTGAAGAGACAGATAAAAAACCGAATGGGAATATCCCGTTTGTCGCTGAATAATTTATCGTATGCAGAAATCGACTTGGCGACAGTCCCTGAAGCGCCACCTGCCTGAAAGAATTGACGGGCCACCTCCTGTCCTCCGCCAATTTCGGCAATGGTGCCGTAAACCGATTGATCCAGGTTGATGGTTAACGCTTTTCGGTTGGTGCTGAGAATATCCCTTTCCATAAATCGAGGAGTTTTTAAGCAACCAAAATTTCAATTTTAATAGAACCTGACAGTTCTCAGGATAGTCTGTTGCAAAAGTCCTATTTGTTGTATTGGTCTGTGATATCAATCATCTCATCACCTCCTTCAATAGGGATGATAACGATTTTTCCGCCCTTCGTCAAATCAAGCTTTGTGAGATCAATACTTCGCAGTTGAAGGTTATTATAGGTTCTGAACATGTATTTTTTGTTTGTAAGGTCCCTAACAACAATCCATTGTGTATGATCGTATTCTTTAGTACCATTTGAAATGATGCTGGATACACCGATCGGGATGTCAACATTGTTTATAAAATGCAGAGCCAGGTTGACAGCTTCTGCAGCATTTTCAGCCGGTATGGCAAGAAGAGTCATCGCTGCCGACTTGATAAACCATGACGGAGGAGGCCAGTCGCCAGGCAAACCAATCAGTCCCGCACCTTGTCCAATAGGAGCAAAGGTCTCGCCGCCGATTGTCATCGATTTTGGATTGCCGGGAGAGAGATTTTTGATGTTACGGGATTGATTCTCTGTGAAAGGATTTTATTCAAAGATAATGCAAATATGCAAAAAGATCTACCGCCACGACCATTCTGCTTTTGAATATCAGTATTCCTGAATTTATCTGTAAATAACTTTTCATAAAACAAGTTTTTCTTCCTAGGGGTTCATGAAGGAAATGTTCTATTTTGGTTACTTCATAATCTTGAAGCAGGTACGATGGAAGTTTTATCAATTATAGGGCAGGTTCTCACTCTGCTAGGCGCTCTTGGTCTCTTCTTGTTTGGAATGAAGCTCATGAGCGATGCGCTTCAGAAAGTGGCAGGAAGCAGGATGCGGCATATCCTTGGGGCCATGACAAGTAGCAGGATCAAAGGAGTGTTTACGGGTATCCTCATTACCAGCACAATCCAATCATCCTCTGCCACAACAGTCATGGTGGTTAGCTTTGTCAATGCAGGGCTCCTATCGCTGGTTGCGGCCGTAGGTGTTATCATGGGGGCAAATATTGGGACCACTGTCACAGCATGGCTCATTTCATTGCTGGGATTTAATATAAGCCTGAGCTTTTTATCGCTTCCGTTAATTGGCCTAAGCCTTCCATTATTTTTTTCCAAGAACAGTTTGAGAAAATCATGGGGTGAATTCATCATCGGATTTGCAATCCTATTTATTGGGCTTCAGTTCCTGAAAGAGTCAGTCCCAGATATCCATAACAATCCCGAGTCCCTGCATTTTCTCTCCTCATTTACCGATCTCGGATTTTTATCGGTACTGATTTTTGTTGCCATTGGTACCATTCTGACAATTATCATCCAGTCCTCCAGTGCCACCATGGCCCTTACCCTGGTTATGTGTTACAATGGACTAATCCCATTTGAATTAGCCGCCGCCATGGTTCTTGGAGAAAACATCGGCACCACCATTACGGCCAACCTGGCTGCCATTGTTGCAAATATCTCTGCCAAACGGGCTGCCCGTGCCCATTTCCTTTTCAACATCTTTGGAGTATTATGGATGTTAACCGTGTTCCACTATTTTTTAATGGCAATCAACTATTTTTTACAAAAAAAGCATGGAGTTTCAATTTTGGAAACCCGTCTGTCTGATGTGGAATTTGAAGATATAAAAAGTGTTTACCCGATTGCACTTTCACTTTTTCATACAAGTTTTAATATCATCAATACCCTGATCCTCATTGGATTTGCTCCTTTTATTGCGAAGATTGCTACCTTGATGGTTCCCAGCAAAACAGAAGATGATGAGGAGTTTAGCCTGAAATACATCAATTCGGGAATGTTCTCTACCAGTGAGTTATCGATTCTTCAGGCACGGAAAGAGATATCGAATTTCGGACTCCGGATCGAGAAAATGTTTCTTCAACTTCAATCGATGCTCACAGAAACCAAATCCAAGAAGTACTATAAATTACTGGGAAAAATTGAAAAAGGTGAGCAGATTACCGATGATCTTGAGCAGGAGATCTCATTATACCTTACCAATGTTGCCGAGGGAGAGCTTAGCCACGATAGCTCCAAAAAAATCAGGGCTATGATCAAGATGATTGATGAAATGGAGAGTATTGGCGATGTGATTTTTGCTATGTCGAAAGTGGTTGACCGGATTAAGGAGAAAAAAATTACATTAAATCAACACCAGGATGAATCCCTGAATGAACTGTTTGAATTGCTGCTCCAGGCGTTTACTGAAATGAATCGAAGTCTCGAAAAGGGCTTCAGTGAGGTAAATACTGACAAGGCCTATCTGCTGGAAGCCATGATCAACGAAAAGAGGGACCAGATTCGCCAGCAGCATGTGGAAGACCTGAAAGAAAAGAGATACAAGTACAAAACAGGCGCTTATTATGGTGATCTTTTCTCCCTGAGTGAGCGGATCGGAGATTATATCCTGAATGTAAGTGAGGCATTCAAAGAGTACAAGGAGACTGCATAGAAGATCCTGCTACTGCCACTTCCGGCTGCCACCTTTTGTTCCTCCTCCGTAAAAGATCATGATCCCCAGGATAAACCCCAGGTTATAGGACCATCCAGAATTGTTCACTTCGTAGATGCCAACATCGCTGGTAAAGAGGCTGATGAAAAAGGTGAACAGGGAGATAAATCCATGCCATAAGCCCATAAAGAATCCCGCCGGATCGACATCAAAAATTTCATTTCCAGGGGCACAGGAGGTGAGGATGACGAGTGCCAGGATAAACAGGGGTAACCAGCGGATAATCTTTTTGGTGTTCATGTTCGGTGATTTTGAAATTAGGAAATACGAATTTAGGAAATCTTTTTATATTTTTGTTTGCATAATTTGATATAGCTATGAGAATCAGAGAAAAGCGAGCATCTGGAAATCCGCTTTGGCTCCTGTTTGAACTGGTAGTTGTTTTCGTTGGGGTTTGGGGGGCTTTTTTTCTTACAAACTATCAGGCAGAAGTTAAAAGTGAGCGAAAAGTCAAAACAATTTATGAGTTTTTTATTACCGAATGCGAATTGGAGAAGACTCAGATAGAAGAGGAACGAAAGGTGTTTGATAGTGTAGTTACAACCTTTTTTGAGGCATATAAAAACGGAGATATGCCTGATATTCTTGGTGTCCCGATTTTTTTCACATCTTCTGTCAATACCCGCGTATGGGAAGCTGTTCTGGCTTCAGGAGGGACTGATGTCATGGATTTCGAGACGATAAGGATCATCGACCAGTATGAGACGAATAAACTCAACATGCTGAACCTGTTTACAAAAGGGGAGACTTATGGCATGCAGTTTCTTGTCCTTAACATGGAACGGCCGAAAAGCGAGTTTTATAATCTGTGGACAAAACAATTGCGACCACAGTACCTTTGGTATATGAAATTTTTGCAGAATATTCAAAAGCAGTATGATAGCCTGGCCAGCTCAAATGATGAACTGACAAAATATTTAAAAGGAAAGGTTATCTGAAAAATAGGATAAAGCATCTTTCCAATTCTGACAATTTACCTCTTCACTGCCTTCACAATCATTACAATAATCAGCAGTACCAGGAAGATGCCTGTTACCACAAAGGCCCAATTGTTTACCACTCTTGATTCTACAAACATCTCGTATGGCTGGAACAGCAGGGTTAACGGCTGAACCTCCCAACTAACCTGGTTTCCCTTCAGCATCACGGAGTTGGTTTCGATGATCAAGCCTGGCATTTCCACTGTTTCGGGATAGGTTTCCATCAATATCGAGTTGTTGAAAATTGAAACCTTCTTATTGAATTCACCGAAAAGAGGAGGATCCATCTTCAGTAGTTTGTCAATCGTAGCGTTTCCGGTCCAATCCCGGAAGTAACCAATGAATTTTTCAGGTTGGTCAAATTCCCACGCTTCTACATAGCGCTGAATGCTATCGTGAAAACGGGTAACCTCATCAGGAAGAAGAGTTGGATCATTCAATCGTTTGATGCCGTCTTCCAGAATTTGTTCCAGTTCCGCTGTAACGGAGGCAGCAATATATTTCTCAGCTTTCTCTTCCACTTCATCAAACCTGCTTGAATCGGATTGGCTGATGACGGTTTTTTGTCCGGTTAACCAGAGTAAATCTTCCGGTGTAAGGTACTCTTCGTAAGGGAGAAAAGTGAATGGGTTGGTAGCCTGAAAGGACTCTCTGAAGGTCAAAAAAGAGTAAAAGAACCCAAAACGGTTGGTTACCATAATCTGACGGCCCAGTTGCTTCCGCCAACTTGTATCCTGCCTGATCTGAGTCATCAATTCCTCACTGCCATCAAACAGTTTCGAATATGTGAGAATATAGTCATCTCCATTTTTTGAACCTCCACTGGTATCTTTTATAAGGACCTGCTCCCAGGTTGAATCAATGGGGTAAGGAAGGTCGCCTTTGAACACAGAAGAAGAGTCGCCGGTGATTCGAATGATACGTGTAAATGAACCATCGCGGTTCACTTGTGTGGTGACACTGATTTCGCGGCATCCGCTGAAAATCAGGATGACTAATAACATGGATATCAGAATTTCTCGAATTTTCATGGCATTGATGTTTTTAATGATTGAATGGTTTGATCCTGGGAGAGATACTGCCTTGTCGCAAAGAACTTCAATCGACCAGGAAATCGCAGCTGCAACGAATGAAAAGTGTGGCTGTTTTTTGCCAATCGTCGGGAAATAGTTCTTGCAGGTTCAACCTTGAAAGCGGCGGTCTGATTCTCCAGTGTGTTCATTTTGTTGACTATCGTGAATTCTTCTATACCATAAAGGATTAACAGGCAAACAGATGCCGCCGTAAGTAATCGCTGGGCATAGATCAGGTACCTGGCAGGTGATGAAGAAGAGATTCTTTCCGGAAATTTTCGTTGCTGTAAATGTTGAATTGATTGCATAACATTATGAGCGATCTCCTGGTTGTCCTTTAATTGGGGTTCGTTCTTTCTTAAATTTTCCAGAACAGTTTCCAATAAATCTTCAGCGTTATTTTCTTTTTTCCGGTTCATGATCTACTTCTTTCAAGTTGAAAAATGCGGTCAATTTTTTCGCGGATTGACCTTCGGGCGTGATGAAGATTGCTTTTTACCTGAGTCTCAGAGATGCCAAGGATAACCTGAACTTCAGCTGATTCCATGCCCTGGATATCCCGAAGGATAAAGACAAGTTGCTGCTTTTCAGGAAGTTTATCTGCCAGAAAGCTGATCATCAGAGCCATCTCCTTGTTATCCATCAAGGCATTGGGCTCATTGCGATTACCTGCAAACCATGATTCAGGTACCTGTTCGATTGGAACTTCAAGTTGCCGCCTTAACTTCCTGAACCTGTCAATGGCACAGTTAGCCATGATCCTGTACATCCAGGAGGTGAATTGGCTTGCAGGGTTGTAACTCTTTATATTTTGCCATATTTTAATGAAACCCTCCTGAACAGCATCTTTAGCCTCCTCTTCATTCCCCAGGATCCTGAATGTTAGAGAAAAAGCCTGATGTTGATAGGAGGTAACAACCTCCCTGAAAGCCTCCTGGTCGCCTTTAATGATGCGTGTGATGATCTCCTGCCAATTTTCTTTCATGCGATCTCTCGTCTCTTTAATCAATACGTTGAAAATCACTGAAAGTAAAAATAGGAATAATCCTTGAGTGTCATTTTTTAAATTTTTTGCCGTTACTTTGTATAAATTTTCTTTGAAAAATGTTTTAGAGCTGTGAGGACTTTACTACTATTAATCAGTTTTTTTATTGTAAATCAGCTTGTTGCACAACCCTGGGAGTTTATTAAAGAACGCGACGGGATAAAAATCTATACCAAGAAGGAGGTGGGGAGCCCTTTGAAGGCCTTTAAAGGGGAGATGGAGATCTATTCCACCATGGAGATGATCGGGACAATTATTGGCAACGTAAAAAACTTTGATTGGTGGGATGACGACATCAGGGAGCTCCAAGTGATTTCCCACGAAGAAAATGTACGCACACAATATTACCTGATTTATGATGTTCCGTGGCCTCTGCAAGACCGTGATTTGTGTGCAGACGCCAAGGTAACGATTGACTCTGTTACCGGGAAAAAAGTTATCTATGCCACGCCGTTACTGGATGTAATTCCTGAAGACCCCAATATCATCAGGATAAAAAATTATTGGCAGCGATGGACCATAGAACCATTGCCCGACGGGATGAAACGACTCACTCTGGAAGGATTAGTGGATCCGGGAGGTATTGTCCCTGCATGGCTTTACAACATGGTAATCACAGACACGCCGTTAAATCTCATGCGCGAGGTTAAGAAGCGGGTGGAGTTGCCAAGGAATTAATCTGCCTTCAGCGTGATTTCATTCGTATAGCCTGTAAATTCTCCAATAGCCCTGATCTTCTCTTTGCAGTGCGGACAAATTAATTCAAGTTCGTAACTGACTGTTGCAAATTTTTCGTAGATAAGTCTGAGCGGGTCGAAGCAGCATGGGCAATCCAATTCAGTAAAACCAACCTCTCTCGGAAGTTGGATGGTTTTATCGATGGCTTTCCAGTTCATATCTAAGGAAGCCAGGTCCATAAACTCCTGGGTATTATGAGGAGAATGAATCAGCAGCCTGATCCGATCGTTCAGTTCATTCTGGTTCATTTGCATTGATCTTTATGGTCAAATCGATTGCTTTTTTGTAATAGGTACTATCAGGGTCTTCCATGAGCCTTTCCAAAACCCTTAATGCCTTTTTCTGCTTATCCATATCGATGTAACAAAGGGCAAGATGGTACATGGCTTTGTAATTTTCTGGTTCCTGACTGATTACCTCCTGGAATAATTTAGAAGCTTCCGGAAAGTTTTGTAGTTCAAACTGTTCTATTGCCATTGTCATGAAATTGATTCCCATCTGTTGCGATGACACTCCACCTATCCCACTGCCTAGCCGGATATTCTTCCCACCGAAATAGGGGGGAAGCTGAGGAGCCGAATCTTCTATAGTTTCTTTTGTTTCAGCCAGCTGGGTCTGCTGAACTCCATTGATTTTATCCTGTAAGATTTGGGGCTCTGTTTCACCCTTTCCGGAAATATCTAGAGTCTTAACCTCTACCTGTTCCAGAGCAATATCTGGCAGAGGTTCTTCGATTATAATGGCCGGGTTAACCTCAATTTCGTTGGCAATCTTTTCACTACGGGCCTCTGATTTTTTCTTCTTTCCATCCATGGGAATGTGTTGCTCCACTGTTTCATTAGACACTTCCTCTTCAATCAAAACGGGAACTTCCTTTTCAGCCGAAATGTTTGTGGTGGCCTGTTGTTCGGTGAGAAGGGGCTTTTGATGTAGCGGAACAACGAAACGGAATATGAATATCGTTCCGATAAGCAATACGATCACTGCCGCCGCCGCCAGGAACAAACTTGGTTTCAACCGAAGGATACGGACATGTTTAGCGGCCATCCGGTGTTCCAGGTTTTCGACAATTTCAGGAAGCCTGTCAGGATCCTTTAACAGAGAGAGCCCTTCCAGCTCGTCGGAACACATTTCGCAATCGGCCAGATGGGCTTCAATCCGGTGGGCTTCTTCATCAGGAAGCTTACTTTGCAGATATAGCTGAAGATCCTCTCCGGAAGGGCATCCTGACGATGAAAATATTGTATGTAATTTTTCAGTCATCTCTTTCCAAAATCAACCGTAAGTTTCGTTTTCCATTCTGAATATAACTCTTCACCTGCTTATCGGAGTAGCCGGTTTTTGCTGCAACCTCCTGATAACACATCTTTTTCAGGTAGAAGAGCTCGATGCAGGTTCGTTGTTCTTTGCTGAGTGAGAGTATTGCATCATCAAGTTTAGTCAGCAGGCTCTCTTTTTCGTCGGTAAGATGCAATAATTGATCTGATTCCATAGGATTGGGGAATTCCTGGAAAAGATCTTCCTGGAAAGCAGGGAGTGTTTTTTTCTTCCGAAGCAATATCAGGCAATGATTTTTTGCAACAGAATGAAGCCATGGTTTAAAATTATGGATCTCATGCTTTTTCAGTTTCTCAAAGAGCTTTTCAAATACCTGCATGGCTGCATCTTTCGCCTGCTCTTCCTCTTTGAGGTATTTCATGCATACCAAAAAGACAAAACGAGTGTATCTCCTGAATAATTCCCCCACCAACTCCTTGTTTCGGGTTTGCTTATAACGTAAAATGATCTCATTGTCGGTCAAACCTTCCTGATTTATATTGCTTTGCCTCAGTAAAGGTAAAAATTTTCATGTGGATTTGTGAAATATGATCCTGGTTTGCATCCTGGGAGAGAAATCCAATTTTATTCACCTAAATCATTTTATCATGAAGACACCAAAAAGAATCAACATGGCACAAAGCCTGCTGTCTGCCAGTATCCTGCTGGTTTTAACCCTTCTGCTAAGCATTTCGTTAGCTATTCCATTTGAATACTCCGCAGAACACTATCCGAATTCCGTATCTGGTGATTTCGGACATCTTAAAGGGGTAATCACCGATGATAAAACAGGAGATCCAATCCCTTCAGTCAGCCTCTTGCTTTACCTGGAAAGATGTCTTACTGCCAGCGGATATTCTGAAAATGACGGCACATTTCTTCTGTCAGGTATCCCGGTCGGGACGTATACACTCGAGGTGACAAAGTCGGGGTTTAAACCTCAAAAGGAGAAGATCGTGATCACTTCGGGGAGTATAACACGAAAAGATATTTCCCTTCGATTCAATACGAAATCCGATGATGAGGAGATCCTTTCTGAGATGATGGCCCGACAAAAGGCTTCGGGCGGATTTAAGAAAGATGGCCGTGGGTTACCCTTGGGCGGAATCATGGGCATTTATTCTTGTTCCGACAGCCAGCGATATCCCGATTTTAATACTGAATCGTACGATATGATCCGGGAAAATGGATTTAAAAAGGTTCTGGACAATCCACTATCAACTTTTTCCATTGATGTTGACCGTGCATCCTACTCAAATGTACGGAGGTTTCTGAACAATCACACACTTCCGCACAAAGATGCCGTAAGGATTGAAGAGATGGTCAATTATTTTGATTATGACTACGCAGAACCTGTGGGTGGTGATCCCTTCTCGGTGACGCTTGAACAGGGGGAGTGTTTTTGGAACAACGCGCATAAGTTGGTAATGATTGGAATTCAGGGAAAAACCATGAAAGAAGAAGAAATCCCTCCGGCCAATCTGATTTTCCTGATTGATGTCTCCGGATCCATGGATGAGCCAAATAAGCTTCCACTGCTCAGGCAGGCGTTCAAGATTCTTGTTAACAATCTCAGGCCAGTCGACAAAATAGCTATGGTGGTCTACGCAGGGGCGGCTGGTTGTGTATTGGAATCTACTCCGGGGAATCACAAAGAGAAGATCATCATGGCTTTGGATAACCTCCGGGCAGGTGGCTCAACAGCTGGCGGAGCAGGCATCAGGCTGGCATATCAAATCGCCAGGCAGAATTATATCCCAGGAGGAAATAACAGGGTGATCCTTGCAACAGATGGCGATTTCAATATTGGGGCAAGCAGTGATGCCGAAATGACCCGATTGATTGAAGAGAAGCGAAAGGAGGGAGTATTTCTTTCTGTTATTGGATTTGGGATGGGCAACTACAAGGATTCCAAGATGGAGCAGATATCCAATGCAGGAAATGGTAATTATGCCTATATCGATAACATTCTTGAAGCGAAAAAAGTTTTTGGAGAGGAGTTATGGGGAACGCTTTTCACCATTGCCAAGGATGTAAAGATCCAGGTTGAATTCAATCCCGAAAAAGTAAAAGCATACAGGTTGATCGGCTATGAAAACAGGATACTTAACAAGGAGGACTTCAATGATGACAGGAAGGATGCGGGAGATATAGGCAGCGGGCACACTGTCACCGCCCTTTATGAGATTATCTCTGCAGATTCAGGGGAACCGGTATCCAATGTTGACCCTCTGGAGTACCAGCAAATGGATTTAAAAGGAGGAAAGAACCTCATGACATTGAAACTGCGATACAAAGAGCCAGGCGACACGATTAGCAAGCTTATAGTAAAACGGGTGGAAGGGAACAAGATTTCGGGAAGCTCTCTTTCGGAAAATTTCCAATTTGCCGCGGCTGTGGCAGCATTCGGAATGGTTCTCAGGAATTCGGAGTTCAAGGGAGATGCCAATTTTGATAAAGTCCTTGCACTGGCCGGTAAATCTGTTGGATCAGACAAGTACGGCTATCGAAGGGAATTCATCCAACTAGTTGAGACAGCAAGCTTATTGGGAAAGTATGGCAAATGATCCTATTTTCCGAGAAGTCATTAACAATTATTTAATATTTTGGTAATATCTCATTAACTTTCAGGTGAAATCCTTGCCATACTTTTGCAGCAACAAAAACCTGAAATCATGATCAAAAATTTACAAAACACTGTTGTTTTGGGGGTAATGGTATGCTTTACCGCCTTGATGCCCAGGACAGAAGCCTTTGCCCAGGGTAAAAATGATTCCATAAAAAAGGAGGTCATAACGTTGCGCGACCGTGTAACAGGGGTGGAGGAAAAGCTTGCCACCGCTGAAAATAACCTGGAGAAGCTGACAAAAATCAAATTGTCAGGATATATCCAGGCTCAATGGCAGCACTTTGAGGATCCATCTATGTTTCCCAGCAACTATATTTCATTGCGCCGTGTAAGGTTGAAGGTCCAATATCAGCCTGCTGAAGGAGTTATTTTTGTTTTACAGCCTGATTTTTCTCCCAGCGGCTTTACGCTGAAAGATGCTTATGTAGAACTGCACGATCCCTGGCTCAAGACCTTCTCGTTGTGGGGTGGTCAGTTCAACCGCCCCAACTACGAAGTAGAGTATTCATCCAGTAAACGGGAAGTCCCGGAGCGTTCACGCGTGATCAGGGCGATCTTTCCGGGTGAACGTGCTATCGGTGCGAAACTGGAAATTACTCCCCCTTCGGTACCGCTGAAATTCCAGTTGGCCGTCTTCAATGGGAACGATCACATGGCCATTAAGGACATCTATGGCGAAAATATCAATCCTGTCAACAAGGATTTCGACAACTACAAAGAGCTGATGGGACGTCTTACTTATAACTTCAAGCTCGGGAACTTCGGAGGACTTGATATTGGAGTGAATGGTTATTATGGCTGGTTGAAATCGAACTCAACAACTGTCCTCAATAGCGATTATACGTTATATAAAAATGTTGGTGTTGGAGATTATGTAACACGGCACTGGGTTGGTGGTGAATTTCAGCTTTATATGGATATCCTCGGCGGAATGGCCATCAAAGCCGAATACATGATGGGTATCAATGCGTATCCGGGGGCAGTTGGAAGTTTCTCGGTACAGAATCCGATGCAAACAATACTGGTCAATGACACGCTCATGATGACAAACTTGATTACCCATACAGATCAAATCAATCCGACCATCCGCAGGAATTTTATGGGTGCATATGTCTACCTGATCAAGAATATCGGAAAGCGCAATCAGTTTGCTTTCCGTTGGGATTTCTTTGATCCCAATACAAAGTTGGGCAAAGATCAGATTGGGGTTGTGAAGTATGACAACAGTTCCACGGATGTTGTAACCAACCAAACGATTGACGGGACAAATCCGGTGGTTGTGCTAAATGATATCGCCAATAATATTACCAAGAACGCTTTAAAAAGCGGATCTTCTGATATTACTTACAATACGTTCACAGTTGCATGGAACTACTTCTTTACCGATAACTTAAAGATCCAGGTAGCCTATGAGATGCCTGTCAATGAAAAGGTGGATGTTGATGCTTCGGGCAAATCAAACCTGGTTAAAAAATATACGGTCAACGATCAAACTGTTTACAATGACTATAGCCGTGTTTTTCCGCAAAATATATTAACAATAAGGCTTCAGGCCAAATTTTAACATAACCTTTAAATCCAATACAAATGAAATACTCAAACAAATTAGCAACCATTGTAGCAGTTATTGCCATCGCCGTTTCAGCGGTAGCATTTGCGCCTGCTCAGAAAAAGATTACCGTAAAGGGTTCTGATACCATGGTGATTCTATCCCAGAAATGGGCAGAGGTATTCATGCAAAGTCATCCCGACATCATTATTCAAGTTACCGGAGGTGGATCCGGAACAGGAATCTCAGCACTCATCAATGGCGCTACCGATATTTGCAACGCCAGCCGTCCGATGAAAAAATCGGAGATCGAGAAGCTGAAAGAGAGATACAATACACTCGGCGTGGAGATCCCATGTGCAAAAGACGGAATTACCGTATACATCAACAAAACTAATGCTGTTAGTGAACTTTCCATCCAGCAACTGAGCGATATTTTCTCAGGCAAGGTTACCAACTGGAAGCAGGTAGGTGGGAAAGATGCCCCAATCAAACTCTATGGCCGCGAGAACAGTTCCGGAACCTATGTCTTCTTCCAGGAAGAGGTGGTGAAGGGGGATTATGCTCCCAGTTGCCAGTCTCTGCCAGGCACTGCAGCTGTTGTAAATGCAGTATTGAAAGATATAAATGGAATTGGATATGGCGGAGCAGCCTATGCCGAAGGAATCAAGATCAGCAAGGTGAAGAAGGATGCAAACAGCCCGGCTTATGAGGCAAATGCAGAGAACATCAAGAAGGGCCTCTATCCGATCAGCCGTTATCTCTATATGTACACCACGAACCGCCCCACCGGAGAGATCAAGGAGTTCATCGACTGGATTCTCACCCCTGATGGACAAAAGATGGTAACAGAGGTCGGGTACTTCCCGGTCAGATAAGTATGAATCAACAAGGGTTTACCAGGGAGTCTCTGAGAAAGAAATTCAGATTATCTGAGTATCTTTCTCAGCGGATTATTACCGGAGTTGCCTTCCTCTCCATTACTATTATTGTACTGATCTTTTTTTTCGTTTTCAAAGAGACGATTCCTGTTTTTCAACAGCAGGTGGAAAGTTCAGTCACGGATGGTGAGGAGCTCGTCCAGGAACAGTATGGTGTGTTCACTGAATCTGATGAATCAATTGACAGACCAGAGGTTTATGGCCTTAAACTTGATTCAGCATTGCTTGGAAGCCGTGATTATGGAGCGGAGAGTACCTCTTCTGAAAACGAACGCGTAACGGTTTCGGATTTGCTGGGAGACCAGTGGTACCCGGTATCCTCTAACCCGCGTTATGGGTTGATACCTCTTTTGGTAGGAACGATCAAAATCACCATTATATCCATTCTGTTTGCCGCCCCGATTGCGATCCTTGCAGCTCTCTTTTCCGCTGCTTTTGCACCAATCTGGATGCGTGAATGGATCAAGCCGGCCATTGAATTGCTGGCAGGATTCCCATCCGTTGTGATTGGATTTTTTGCCCTGATGGTGATGGCCACCGTACTCCAGGAGGTGTTTGGCTATGAGACCCGGTTGAACGCATTTGTCGGTGGCATCGCCATGGGACTGGCTGCCATCCCGATCATATTTACAATAACAGAGGATGCCCTAACCGCCATCCCTGGTTCATATAAAGAGGCAAGTCTGGCTCTTGGAGCAACCAAATGGCAGACAGCTCTTTTTGTCACGTTGCCCGCAGCAACTCCCGGCATTTTCGCGGCAATTCTATTGGGTATCGGACGGGTCTTTGGTGAGACCATGATTGCCCTGATGGCCACCGGAAATGCAGCACTCATTTCGGCCAATCCATTTGAGTCGGTTCGAACATTTGCTGCAACCATTGGGGCTGAGATGGCGGAAGTGGTTTTTGGGGACACCCATTATGGTATTTTATTCCTCATTGGGTCCCTACTGTTTGTCTTCACCTTCAGCCTGAATGCGCTGGCTGAATTCTATGTAAAAGGACGCCTGATGAAACGGATCCAGGGAAAAATCGCATGAACGGCAGGAGAAAGATCACCGGTGGAATTTTAGTTGGAGCCTCAGCAGCTTCAGCCATTGCCATCATTGCTATCATCGTGGTTATACTTGTAGTTGTTATCATCGGAGCGAAGGATAAGCTTACCTGGGAGTTCCTGACCTCTTTCCCGGAGAATGGGATGACAGAGGGTGGGATATTCCCGGCGATTTACGGCACAGCCTTGATGGTGATCATCATGTCGATAGCCGCAGTGCCTTTTGGTACTATCACCGCCATTTACCTCACCGAATATGCCAGCGAGAAATCGATCATTGCTCAAACCATAAGGTTCGCCGTACGAACACTGGCAACCGTTCCCGCAATCATCTTTGGCCTTTTCGGCCTGGGTTTTTTCATCAAGTTTGTTGGAGGGCAGATGGATTCGATGTTCCTGGGTGGCGAACTCCGCTGGGCACAACCCAATATCCTATGGGCAAGTCTCACCATGTCGTTACTGACCCTGCCGGTCGTCATTGTTTCGGTGGAAGAGGCGATTCGTACTGTGCCTCGAGAACTAAGAGAAGCAAGCCTGGCGCTGGGAGCAACGAAATGGCAAACGATAAAAAAGATCGTCATTCCCGGATCACTTTCCGGAATAATGACAGGCACCATCCTGGCTGTCAGCAGGGGAGCCGGAGAGGTAGCTCCGATTCTATTTACAGGAGCCGCCTACTACCTGGCAACCTTGCCCACCTCCCTGAGCGATCAGTTTATGAACCTGGGATATCACATCTACATCATGTCTACTCAGTCGGCCGATGTGGATGGAACCATGCCGATTCAATACGCGACGACTGTTGTACTGTTAATGTTGACATTTTTACTGAATTTTGTAGCCATTATTATCCGGGCAAGAATACGCAGGAGGGTGAAGGCCTAATAAAAGATAGAATGAAAGATAAGAAAATCGTCACCAAAGCGCTTTCCCTCTATTATGGAGAGAAAATGGCTCTCAACTCTGTCTCTGTGGAGATTCCGGAGGGTCAGGTGACGGCATTCATTGGTCCTTCGGGATGTGGAAAATCCACTTTTCTCAGAACATTAAACCGCATGAATGACCTCATTCCAAGCGTTCGGATAGAAGGGGAGGTACTGATTGACGATTTGAACATCTACGATAAAAAAGTGGATGTGGTGAATCTCAGAAAGAAGATTGGAATGGTATTCCAGAAGTCCAATCCCTTTGCCAAATCGATTTTTGAAAACATTGCCTACGGACCGAAAATTAACGGCATCTATGATAGGAAGAAGCTGGAAGAGATTGTGGTCACCTCCCTGCAACGTGCTGCGATATGGGACGAAGTAAAGGACCGCCTGAACCATTCGGCACTCGGGCTCTCTGGTGGTCAGCAACAGCGACTCTGTATTGCCCGTACTCTGGCTGTTAACCCCGAAATCATCCTGATGGATGAACCTGCCAGCGCACTGGATCCAATCTCAACGGCGAAGATCGAAGAGCTGATCTTTGAATTGAAAAAGAACTTTACTATCGTCATTGTAACGCACAACATGCAGCAGGCTGCCCGCGTTAGTGATCTTACTGCATTTTTCTATATGGGTGAGCTGATTGAATTTGGCAAAACCAGAAAAATATTTACAACTCCGGATAAAAAACAAACGGAAGATTACATTACAGGACGATTTGGTTAGAACGAACGAAAACCTGAAACTATGGAGAGGCATTTTGAACAGGAACTGGAGAAACTGAAGAAGCGAATTGTCAAAATGGGGAACCTGGTCGCCGACCAGATCCACAATACCATGCTGGCATTGAAAACTTGTGATGTTGCATTGGCACAGCAGGTGATTCAGAATGATAAAATCATAGACAAGCTGGATGTAAAGATCGACAAGCTGTGTCAGCGGATCTTTGCCTTGCAGCAACCTGTTGCCAGGGACCTGCGGATGATTATGTCGTCGCTGAAGATGAACAACGACCTGGAGCGAATGGGGGATCATGCCGTAGGGATAGCTTCAAAAATTGAGGCCATCAGTGAATATCCTGAGATCCTGCACGAACTGGAATTGGAGAAGTTGATTGAGATGACGGATATCATTGTCAAGGATGTGATCAATATTCTCAACACCTGGAATACAACGTTCGTCAGGGATATTTTCTCACAGGCATCGGCTATAGAAGAGCGGTGTCAGTCCATAACCGATAAAATCCTTGTGGAGATGGGAGAAAAGAAAGAGGTAATTGTAGTAGCAGCAGCATTGATCATCATTCTTACCCAGATGGAGCGAATTGCAGGCTATTCAACCAATATCGCCGAGTCGGTTGTATTTATTGTTGACGGAAAAATGATCAAGCACAAGAACCCAGAGTCCCTATTTCTGGATCCAGACACGGAGGAGTGATAGCAATTTTTCTGGCTGTACAGGTTTAGAGAGGTAGTCGTTGGCCCCTGCCTGGATACATTTCTCCCTGTCGCCTTTCATCGCTTTAGCTGTTAGTGCGATCATTGGAAGCTTGACAAATCGCTTATCTTTCCTTATTTCCTGCATCGCCTCATACCCATCCATCTCCGGCATCATGATATCCATGATCACAAGAGCAGTATCGGGATTCTGATTGAGTTTGTTGATTCCGTCACGGCCATTCTTGCCAACCACGATCTGAACCTTTTTATCTTCCAGGATTTTTGTCAGAACAAACACATTCCGCATATCATCATCGACAATCAGGATCTTTTTATTTTCAAACACTTTATCCGTTTTATTCTCGATAGGGGCAGATGCAGTATCTGCTTCAGGCTCTTCTTCATCTTCTGACTCAGTATCGATTTCAGGAATATTTATAGGTCGGTCATCATCATACATGCCAATAGGCTCCTGCTTTTTCCTTGGTTCCTGGTATTGGTCAACATCTATAGTGTGTTTCCCAACCGAGAAGTCCACCTTATCGGGAAGGTAAAGGGTGAAGGTAGAACCTTCACCAGGGGTGCTCACCAGTTTGATTTCTCCTCCCAGAAGCCGGCTCAGGCTACGAGAGATGGTGAGGCCCAATCCTGTTCCGCCGAATCTCCGGCTTACAGTCCCATCGGCCTGCTGAAATGCCTCAAAAATTACATTTACCTTCTCTTCAGCGATACCAACGCCTGTATCGATGACATCAAAAGCAAGGCAATTTTTTGATGTGAGGTTGGGATTGGAGAAGATCTCATTCTTAGCTGGTCGGTGGATACTGAAGGTGACGCTTCCTTTTTCGGTGAATTTGATAGCGTTCGATAAAAGGTTTTTGATAATCTGCAGAGCTCGTTGCGGATCGGTTTCAATACGTTCGGGGATCCCTTTCTCTAGTTTGGTTTCCAGTGCGATACCCCTTTTATTGGTCAGAGGGGAGAAGGTCTTCTTCACATAATCCTCCAGATCTTCCAGGTACAGATCCTCAATATCGACTTCAAGTTTACCGGCTTCCACTTTGGAGAGATCAAGGATGTCGTTGATCAATTCCAGCAGGTCTTTCCCTGAAGAGTTGATCACATTGGCAAACTCAATCTCATCCTTGGCCATCCCTTTATGCTTATTGGTAGCCAGCAATTCGGAAAGTGCGAGGACACTGTTCAGTGGAGTTCGGAGCTCATGCGACATATTTGCCAGAAACTCCGATTTGTATTTACTTGCAACTTCCAGGGCTTCCGCCTTTTGTTTGATCTCAATCTGAGCCAGCTGCAAAGCCTGATTCTTTTTTCGGATGTCATCACGTTGAAGTTCAAGAACTTTAGTCCGCTCCTCCAGCTCTTCGTTGATCACTCGAAGTTCCTCCTGCTGGTGTTGCAGGTTCTCTTCTGAGTGACGCAGTGCTTTGGTTTGCTCTTCAAGCTCTTCGTTGATCTGACGCAGCTCCTCCTTTTGTTCGGCAAGTTCATTTGCCTGCTCCTGGGTTTTAAGCAATAACTGCTCCACACGTTCTCGCGACCTGGCAGTATGAATAGCCAGGGCGATTGTTTCCAGCGACATATCCAGGAACAGTAGTTTCACGTCGTCAAATTTCTGAAAGGACCCGAGCTGAATTACTCCCAGCACCTGATTCTCAAAAAGGAGAGGAGCAATGATGAAATGATTCGGTTTTTCACTGGTTGGACCAATATTCACTGAGGGAAGATCATCTGATGCCGTATTGAAAATCAGGGGTTTCTTCTCTTTTGCAACCTGGCCTACCACGCCACTGCCAAAAGGAAAGGTCTCAATTTCAGGTTCACAGGCAAATGCGGCGGCAATGGTTAGGCTGTTTTGATCCCCTGTAACAAATAGTAATCCCACCTGTGAGTCCAGATAGTGTGAGAGGAAAATAAGGACTTCACTGGAAAGTTCTTTGATCCTCTTCTCCCCACTACTTTTCAGGCTTAATTCATTCAATCCGGTCTTTAACCAGTCTTGGGTCTTTATCTCATAAGAGTTGTCTCTGAGTTTTTTGGTCATGTTAAAAAGGGATATCCCTAGTGTATCCTGGTCACTCCGAGGAACTACGTTGGTGGAATAATCTCCACTCGCAATTGCTTCAGCCTGTTTCACGACCCCCTTGAAACTCTCGACCATTTCGTTCATGGATTTGCCGAGTGTATCCTCCTGACTTCGGATAGGAACTTTTTTTGTGTAGTCGCCCAAAGCGATAGATTGACTTACATCAGCATATTGCTGTAAAGTTGATACAAGGCGGTTGAATGTATGCTTCATCTCTCCCACCTCATCTTCCGACACCCTGATATCTTTGTTGAGAAGTTCCCCTAGTGCTACTTGCTTGGCCCAGGCGGAGATGCTTTTAATTGGCGTAACGAATCGACGGGTAACAAAAAGGGAGATGAAGAACACAAAAAAGGTGGTCACCACCAGGGAAATCTTAGCAAAAGTGGAAAGTTCACGGCCAACTACATGGGCTTCTTCTGTTCCAATCTCCTCTACCAGAACCCAACTTACACCAAGATTCTCCAGGTAATCGATCTCCCGGAAAAGCCCAACGACAGCCACTTTCTGAGAATTTTCGTAATAGGTGACTTCTTCAATGATCGGGTCACCTTCTGGAGTTGACGTAGAGGCGTTGATTTTTGAAGCTTGCCAGATTCTGGTTTTTGCGTTATCTTCCTTTTGTTTTAGGATCATGTCGTGATTGCCATATTCACTAACAGATCGCAGGCTGAGATCCAGTCCTATCAGATAAACTTTGACCGTGCTTCCAAAACCAACACTGTATTGGATGACCTGGTCGATCCGTTCTGTGGTAATTTGGATTCCCATCACACCCAATACGCGACCCTGGCTATCATAGACTGGCCGTCCAAGGAATCCTGTAAACACAGTATTCGATGGCGGAAAATACTCGAGGTCTGAAAACTGGGCGGAGCCGCTTTGAAGAATCGTCTGAAAAGTGGAGCTTGTCAGTGTATTGGACAGGTTGCCCTGATTGAGATTTTGACCAACGACTCCCTGCTCTCTTAAACTAAAAAGTATAACACCATCGGTGTTGATTATCATGATATTGTATAGCCCTTCAATTTTCCACGATTTTTCAAGACTATTTTTTAACTGAGTTGAGATTGATTGATAGTTGGGTGTTGAGACCAACGTCAGAGGAGGCTTTTCGTGCGCTTCCACCTCCTGATCAAGCTTGCTTATTAAAGCAATATGCTCAGGGTCATCGGTTAAAAATTTGAGGTAAGTGTTTGCTTGCAGGAAATAGTTGTTCAAATCATTTATCCTAAGTTGCGATGTTGTAAAAAGAGATTTTTTGGAGAGGATGTTTAATCCCTGATAGTAATATAAGAAGTTGATAAAACTGAGTGAAGCCAGAGGAATCAGGGAGATTGCCAGAAACCACAACAACATAGTTTTTCCTATTCCGAGATTTTTCAGCGTTTTCCAATGAAAATCGGGAAAGTATTCGTGAATTTTTTGCTTCGTATTTTTCCACATAAAAACAGTTGTTTCAGCTTATTTACAGTATTGTTCGATAGTGTGAAAAACCTCCTCCGGATTTAATGGTTTGGAGATATACTCGTTCATGCCCGACTCGATGCACATTTCCCGGTCGCCTTTCATCGCATTAGCCGTTAGCGCAATGATCGGAGTATTTACATTAGGTCCTTTGTTGTTTCCACGAATCTTTCGCGTAGCTTCAAACCCATCCATTTCGGGCATCTGGACATCCATAAATACCAAGTCGTATTTCCGTTCACTGGCTCTTTCAACGGCCTCACGGCCATTGCTGGCAGTGATTACTTTAATTCCTCGTTTTGACAGGAGCTGTACAACAATTTTTTGATTGATCAGATTATCTTCTGCGAGAAGGATAGTCAGATCCATGAAAGCTTCTCCAGAAGAACCCCTTGAATTGGAGACCTTTTCGGGTAACTCCAACTCTTTGATGAAAATTCGCTGGAACATCCACTGAAGCTCTTTTTGCATGACTGGCTTAAAGAGGATGTGATCGATGCCAGCCAGCTTTAGCCGTTTGGTAGAATGGATGGATTTATCATCGGTAAGCATGATAAATATAGGGTTGGCGCCATCAGGGAGATCTTCCTCCAGCAAGTTGGAGAGCAGTTTTCCCTCATGGTATTGAAGGAGATGGTCTATCAGAATTACGGAGTACTTTGCAGCATCGGGTTTCGTGGCGAGCTCAATGGCCGCTTCAGCGGAAGTTATGATTGTTATTGGGATGCTGCAGTAATTGAAGAAAGTCTCTAACTCCTTGTTATGTTCTGTTTGCATATCAATCAGCAAAACATGAAGATCTTTAATGGTGGGAGGTAAACACAGTTTCTCTTCATAAAGTTCTCCTTTCCCAATCTCAACAGGGAGGGTAAATGTAAAGCAACTTCCTTCTCCGGGTGTGCTTTCGGCAAAAATGGCCCCCCCCATCATCTCCACCAGCTTTTTGGATATGGAAAGTCCCAGGCCGGTTCCCCCATGCGTTCGCGTGGTAGATTTATCTGCCTGACTAAAGGAGGTGAAGAGTTTTGGTAGTTTATCTTCCGAAATCCCGATTCCCGTATCACAAATTGAGAATTCAAGCCGAACAATCTTTTCGTTCTTTTCCACTTGCTTCACGGAGATGGTAATCCGTCCGGTTTCTGTGAATTTTACAGCATTTCCCAACAGGTTGATCATGATCTGGCGTATACGGGTTGGGTCTCCAACCAGATTATCCATGATGTCGGGTGGGCAGTGACATATAAATTCCAGACTTTTCTGGAATGTCTTTACGGAAAGAAGCCTGACTACTTTTCCAATCACATCCCTGAGGCTAAAATCGATATGTTCCAGCTCCAGTTTATCCGCTTCTATTTTGGATACATCCAGGATCTCATTGATGATCTCCAGGAGCGACTCACTGCTTTGTTTGATGTCGGTCAGGTGTTCATAATAGTGTTCCGGCAGTTCAGAGTCCATCAGGATCAGGTCGGTCATACCGATGATGCCATTCAATGGGGTACGGATCTCATGGCTCATACTTGCCAGGAAAGAACTCTTGGCGATAGTGGCCTCTTCAGCTGCCCGCTTGGCCAGGTCAACCTCTTCCAGGGTCTTCTTAAGCTGACGTGTGGTTATTTCAAGTTCATGTTTTTGTTTGAAAAACTCAATGTACGCCCGTATTTTGCTTTGCAGTATTTTCCTGTCGAGAGGTTTATAGAGGTAATCCACTGCACCGGATTCATATCCCCTGAAAATCTGTTTCGGCTGCCGGTATGTTGCTGTGATGAATATGATCGGAATGTTCTTGGTCCGTTCACTGCCGCGCATCAGTTCAGCTGTTTCAAACCCGTCCATACCCGGCATCTGCACATCCATCAATACCAGCGAGATGTTGTGCTCGAGCACGACAGCAAGGGCTTCATTACCCGATATTGCCTTGATAATATTGAGTTCCTGACTTTCAATGATTGATTCCAGTGTAATCAGGTTCTCTGATCGGTCGTCGACAATTAAAATATTGAATTTCTCACTCGTCTGTTCCATACTGATGACACTCCAGGTTAATAATGCAACATCTCAGGCCTTTTGGTCAAAGATACAATGAAAAATCAAAAATAAAAGAAATGTTAACAAAATGAAAATCCGCTATTTTTGTGACTTCATTCCGTTTTCAGGAGAAATAAACAACAATGACAACCAACTCAAAGAACTATATTCTTTCAATCACTATCATCGGAGTTTTCTTTTTTATCTTCGGATTTGTTACCTGGTTAAATGGTATTCTCATCCCATACCTTAAAATCTCCTGTGAACTCACTGATTTTCAGGCTCTTTTTGTGGCATTTGCCTTTTACATCTCTTATACAGTGATGGCATTGCCTTCGGCATGGATCCTTAAAAAGAGTGGATTTAAAAACGGCATGATGGTTGGTTTATGGGTAATGGCGCTTGGAACCTTGATCTTCATTCCTGCCGCCTTGATGCGGACCTATTCAGTTTTTCTGCTTGGTTTATTTGTTCTGGGGACCGGGCTTGCCATTCTTCAAACAGCCTCCAATCCCTATATCACCATAATTGGTCCGAGGGAGAGCGCTGCACGGAGAATCAGCATTATGGGCATCTGCAATAAGATAGCTGGAGCGATTGCTCCGCTTGTACTCGCCTACTTTATCCTGCACGATGGAGATGCATTTCTGCTGAGCCTCAACGGGATGGATGAAACAACAAGAACTCTGGCCCTTGACGGACTTGCCCGCAGGGTCATTGGCCCCTATCTTGTGATGACGGGTGTGTTATTTATACTGGGATTGATCATCCGTTATGCCCCGCTGCCCGAGGTTGAGGTTGAACAGGACACGGATGCCGATTCTGGCTATGCTGCCTCCAGGAGCTCAATCTTCCAATTTCCCCATTTGATCCTGGGCGTACTTACCTTGTTCTTCTATGTTGGTGTTGAGGTAATAGCCGGAGATACAATCATTCGCTATGGAAACTCGATTGGTGTACCATTGGAGTCGGCAAAATATTACACATCGCTTGTGCTGATTGCAATGGTTTTGGGCTATATCGCTGGAATTATTGCGATCCCAAAAATTATTTCACAGAAGAACGCCCTCGCATGGAGTGGGATTCTGGGGATTATCTTCACGATCCTGGCAATTATGGTACCTGTCGAATCGGCTGTTACATTTCCTTTTGTTGATATGATGACATTCCAGCGTGTGAACCTGGTACTCCCCTATACAATCTTGTTTATTGCACTCCTCGGGCTGGCAAATGCACTGGTATGGCCGGCAGTATGGCCCCTTGCTATCCATGACCTTGGCCGCTTTATAAAAACAGGATCGGCGTTGCTCATCATGGCGATCGCCGGAGGAGCAATCCTTCCGCTTCTATGGGGTTATTTGTCGGATGTATGGACTTCGCAAGAGGCTTACTGGCTGGCGTTACCGTGCTACATGGTGATTGTTTACTATGCATGGTGGGGGCATAAGGTAAGAAAGTGGTAAAATAGAGAAAATATGAAACCAACATTATTGATTTTAGCTGCCGGTATTGGTAGTCGTTATGGTGGATTGAAACAACTTGATGCCATTGGACCGCATGGGGAGACGATCATTGATTACTCCATTTTCGATGCGGTAAGGGCAGGATTTGACAAGGTTGTATTTGTAATCAATGAACGGATTGAGAAAGATTTCAATGATATGATCATTCAGAAATTACAACCCTACATTCAGATTGATTATGTATTTCAAGAGATATGGAAAGTGCCGGATGGGATTCCCTGGTCAAAGGAGCGGACCAAACCCTGGGGAACCGGACATGCTTTGCTGATGGCTGATGGGTTGATTGACACCCCTTTTGCCGTGATCAACGCCGATGATTTTTATGGTCATGAAGCCTACAAAACGTTGGCCGATTACTATGCAGGATGGACTCCCGCGCGTGAAAACGACTATGCAATGGTGGCATTTGAGATTGGAAAAACCCTGTCGGAACATGGCTTCGTTTGCCGCGGTGTTTGTCAGGCCGACTCCCGGAATTACCTGGAGAATGTGGTGGAGAGAACCTGGATTGAGCGTAAACCGGCGGGAATCGTTTACAAGGATGAGGCAGACAAATTTATCCCGCTTTCTGATGAGACAGTGGTGTCGATGAATTTCTGGGGATTTACACCTTCCTTTTTTGGTCATCTCAGAAGTGGCTTTAGGGAATTCCTTCAGGTTAACGGAGAGAATCTGAAGGCCGAATACTACATCCCTACTGCAGTAAATATTCTGATCCAGGAAAAGATAGCTACTGTCAGAGTCCTGCCGTGTGCTGCAAAGTGGTATGGCATCACATATAAAGAAGATAAAGAGATCGTAGTGAAAGGGATACGACACTTAATTGAAAAAAATGAATATCCTGAAAAATTATGGAGCTAATTGTTCGTTAACAAGAGTAAGTGTATCTTTGTATCAAGATAAAGAGATAATTATGACAAAAAAGTATCTATCCGGCACCATCGTGGCTTTACTGGTATTGATCCTGTTCTCCTCATTAAATGGGAAAGCCCAAATGGTAAATGAGATCGCCAAAAAACGTGTTACAATTGGCGTTGGCATGTTCACAGATATCTGGTTTAATATGCCAACAGGGATCAAGACCCGAACAATTAACCAGGGATTCCAAACATTTGTTATGTACAATGTCCCGTTTGGGAAAAGCAATTTTGGATTTGCCATTGGCCTTGGATTCAGAGCTCAGAATCTATATGGTAATTTCCTGGTAAAAAGCGCACAGGATTCAACCTATCTGGAGAAAATAGGAGATACTGCTGCTGTCAATTACCAGCGAAGCAAACTGACTCTTCCCTATCTGGAAATTCCGATAGAATTCAGGTTTAAGTCAAAATCAAAGATTGCTGTTGGAATAGGGTTTAAAGTGGCTTACCTTTTACCAGCTCATACCAAGTATGTTGGCCAGGACTACACGACTCTCACCGGCGCCAAATATCGCGTTAAATACAGAGAGATCAAAAACCTTGAACAATTCAGCTATGGACCTACCTTCCGGATCGGTTACCGTTGGTTCCAGTTCAGTGCCTATTACTCAATTTCCAAGGCATTCACCAAAGGAGACGGACCGGATATTAACTCCCTCTCACTGGGGTTCTTATTGATGCCGTTTTAAAGAAAAAAAGAGGTTAAACACATTACCACAGCGCCTATCAGCCATCCGGAGTAAATCTCCGTCGGTTGATGGGCGTCTATTTTAAGACGGGCTGATGCCGTCAACCCCGAGACAAAGATAGCGCCCAACAACAATAAGAGAGAGTAACCGCCTGATAGGATGGTCATGCCAAAGAATAAGCCGGCAACAGCTCCCAGGGCAGTCATGTGTATACTGACACGAAAAACCAGGGTTACCAGTAATGTGACGACAGTTAGCAGGGTGGCCCCCAGGATGAAAATCTGAAAGTTCCGGGGAAGGTAGACATCTTTCATCAGGTAAAATGTCAGGTAGTAGAAGATAGCAATAGTTATCAGCGGAAAGATACGTTCCTCTTGTTTAGGCAGATAAAAGGAGGTAATAATTTTCATCCTGAACATGATAAAAATAATAAACAGGGGAAAGATACACGTTGTAACCAGAATTGTGCCTGAAACCAGCAATTTCATTTTTACCGGAAGAAAAACCGTATAAGTCGGATCAAATCCAAGCAAGATTATAAGGATGTATGTTGGGATTAGAAGTGGATGAAAAAGAAATGAAAGAATATGGGCTACCCTGTTGTTCATGTTTGCTGGAATAAGTTTACTAAAGCTCAACACGAAGCCTGGCAGAAGGAATTTTTAATTGTTTGCGGTACTTTGAGATCGTACGGCGGGCCACATTGTAACCTTTCCCTTTCAAGAGGTCAACAAGCAGATCATCGGTAAAAGGCCCTGCTTTATCTTCTTCTTTAATAAGATCCTGCAATATCTTTTTTATCTCCCTTGTTGAAACCTCTTCTCCCTTTACATTTTGCATCGATTCAGAAAAGAAGCTTTTCAGCAGAAATGTGCCGAAAGGTGTTTGTACATATTTGCTGTTTGCAACACGTGAGATCGTGGAGATGTCAAGGTTTACGATCTCAGCGATATCTTTCAGGATCATGGGGCGTAATGTCGTTTCATCACCGGTTAGGAAATACTCCCGCTGGTATTCCATGATTGCACTCATGGTTTTAAAAAGGGTCTCCTGTCTCTGTTTGATGGCATCGATAAACCCTCTTGCCGAGTCGAGTTTTTGTTTAATGAAAAAGATAGCTGCTTTCTCGCTGCTGGTAGCCGTGCTCCTTTTTCTTACATATGCCTGAAGCATATCCTGATACTGCCTGTTCACGATCAACTCGGGGGTATTTCGGCTATTGATTGTAAGCTCCAGCTCGCCGTCAATATTCGCGATGAGGAAATCGGGGATAATATACTCTTCTAGCCTGGTTGTTTCAGGAATATTTCCACCTGGCTTTGGATTCAATTTCTGAATCTCGTGAATGGCTGCTTTCAGCTCCTCTTCCGTGATCTTGAGGCGTGCCATCAGTTTATCGAATCTGCGCTTACTGAATTCGTCAAAATGGTCCCGAATGATAAGGACTGAAAGTTCAACCACAGGTGTCATTTCCTGTACCCTATCAAGCTGAAGCAACAGGCACTCACGTAAGTCTCTTGCACCAATCCCGGGGGGGTCGAAACTCTGGACCAGTTTAATCATCTTTTCAACCTCTTCCGGTGTGGCATGAATATTCTGGTTGAAAGCGAGATCATCAATCAAAGCCGACTCTTCTCTTCTCAGGTAGCCGGCATCATCCAGGTTGCCAATGATCGTACTTGCTGTGATAAATTCCCGGTCGCTGCATCTGCTCAGGCCAAGTTGTGCCAACAAAAAGTCCTGGTAACTGATTGATGAGATGACAGGATGTTCCCGATGCTCCTCATCAGGTCTGCTATAAGATGCTGTCAGGCGGTATCCGGGGGCATCGTCATCTTCCAGGTAATCCTCAATGGAGAACTCGTTATTAAGCTCAGGGCCTTCCGAAATGTCGTCGCGCAGCTCATCCTCATCCGAGACAATTGAATCCAGGGTTTGATCTTCTGAATAGTCGTCCTCATCAAAATCCTGTTCCGAGGACTCATCAAGAGCCGGATTTTCTTCAATCTCCTGTTTGATTCGTTGCTCAAAAGAGAGGACAGGCTCCTGTAGCAGACGCAGAACAAGCACCTGTTGCGGAGATAGTTTTTGTTGTAGTCGTTGCTGTAGTTTCTGATTCAGCATAATGAACAAAATAAGGGTCAAACCCTAACAGTGTGTGCCAACAAATATACAGTTTTTTCTTTCCTTTTATTTATTGTTGAGGCCAATCAGATGTTTGTTGATCTTTTAATGATGCCGGTTGAATAAATTGAGCAATTGAAATTCAGGAGTGTACTTTTACACGCCTTAATGGAATGCAATGATTCAGAAAAAGTTTATAGTAGCGATGGGTCTTACACTTGGGGCGCTCTTTGCTTCAGGCCAGATAACAGAATGGACGTTTCAGCAATGCCTCGACACCGCGTTGGTCAGGAATATCTCTATCAACCAGAGTATTCTGTCGAATGATCTGAACCAGATTAACCTTGAACAAACCAAAGCTTCACGGATTCCCAGCGTAAGTGCCGGCGTAGGTGAAAACTTCAGCCTGGGTTGGAATATCGACCCCACCACCAACCAATATGTTGACCAGGCTTATCATTCAACCAATCTTTCTGTAAGCAGCAACTACATGTTGTTTAATGGACTCCAGAACGCCAATACCATCAAGCAAAACAGGTTGACCTTTGAAGCAGGGAAGTACGATATCGATAAAACAAAAAATGATGTGACATTAAATATTACAACCGGCTACCTGCAGGTTCTTTTTTCATATGAGGTATTGAAGACGGCGGAGGGACAGTCCGAGGCAACTGAAGCGCAAGTAGATCGAACCGAAAAACTGGTAAACGCAGGAAAGATCCCCGAGAGCAACCTGTTCCAGATCAAATCACAACTGGCAACCGATCATCTCTCGGTGATCAACGCTGAAAACCAATTGACGATTGCAAAAGTCACCCTGTTGCAACTGATGGAGCTACCCATCTCGGATACATTTGATGTGTATCAGCCGGAATTTCCAGATCCCTCCATTCATCTCATTCAATCAAACCAGGAAATATACGCTAAGGCACTTTCCATACAACCCCAGATCACCAGTGCATCCCTCAAAACGCAGGCTTCCAAATATAGTTTAAAAGTCTCAAAAGGTGCCCGGTATCCACGCCTCAACATAGGCGCATCCCTTGGCAGCAATTACGCTTCGAGCCGTACAAACGGAAGTGCCGTAAACCCGGAGAGCTATCCATTCTTCGAACAAATTTGGAACAACCTGGGCCAAACTGTGAACCTGAACTTATCCATCCCTATTTACAACCAGCGAACCATTAAAAGTAACATTGACAGGGCCTCTATTAACCTGTTGAATATGAAGTTGAATGAGCAAAACACGCAGAACCAGCTTCGCAAAGCTGTTGAACAGGCCTATACCGATCTGAAAGCAGCAATCAAGAAATATGAAGCGACCCAGGAACAACTGGCCGCGGCAGCGTTATCATACCAGGCTGCAGAACAGAAGTACAATGTCGGCCTGATGCATGCAACTGACTTCCTGATCGAGAAGAATGCCTATTTCAAAGCTCAGTCAAATCTGGTCCAGGCAAAGTATGAGAATATCTTTAAAAGCAAAATTCTGGATTTCTACCAGGGAGTCCCCATCACTTTTTAATCATTTTGATAGTTCATTCAGAAAGTAGTATTATGAAGAAGAGATATTGGATTTTATTGGCAGGCTTAATCATTCTCCTGGTTGTTGCCTGGTTCGGTTATAGAAACCTGAGCAAGAATACTGGCTATACCTGGAAATTCGCACCCATTGAAAAGGGGGATGTCAGCACTACTGTTACAGCCACAGGTAATCTCAATGCAGTCACCACAGTCCAGGTTGGCACACAGGTATCGGGAACAATAGACAAGATCCTCGTCGATTTCAACGACCTGGTGAAAAGCGGAGAGATCATCGCCGTCATTGATACGACCTATCTTGCAGCCTCGGTCAAAGATGCCATGGCTTCCTACCACAGAAATGAGATCCAGGTCCGACAAACAAAACGGGAGTATGACCGCACGAAACTGTTATTTGACCAGAAGGTGGTTGCTGAAGCGGATTATGACCTTGCCCTCACCAGCTACGAAACAGCGTTGAGCACCCTTAATTCGTCAGAGGCATCTTTACACCGGGCGAAGATTAACCTTGAATATGCCACCATCCGTTCGCCTATTTCCGGGGTCGTAGTATCACGAAATATAGATGTTGGACAAACGGTAGCTTCCAGTTTCAACACACCCACTCTTTTCACCATCGCTCAGGATCTCACAAAAATGCAAGTGCAGGCCAGTGTGGATGAGGCAGATATAGGAAAGATCAAGGTGGACCAACAGGTCACCTTTACCGTGGATGCCTATGCCGGACAAAATTTCTACGGCACCGTGAGCCAGATCCGATTGCTTCCAACGGTGGTCCAGAATGTTGTGAATTATACCGTGATCATTGATGTTCCCAACCCCGACATGAAACTCTTACCCGGGATGACTGCCAACATCACGATCATTGTTGAGGTTGCCACAGATGTATTGAAGGCGCCTTCTGTTGCTTTACGATTTACTCCACCGACAGACTATATTGAGCAGTGGATGGCATCGTTGCCCGACTCAGTAAAACAACGAATGCAGCAGTTTCAACAAGGAGGAGGAATACGTGGCGACCAGAAGGGTATGAGAAATGGAAGTCAGGGAATCGCAGATCAGGAGGTCAGGAGACCAGGAGGTCAGGAAAGTGGAGTTCAGGATGGAACCCGGCAGGAGGGGATGCGCCCTGGTGGTTTTAACCGGATGAATGCCGGAACATTATGGGTCAAAGAGGGAGAGAAGATTGTTCAGCGGAGAGTCAGGATTGGTTTGACTGATGGATCCTTCACCCAGGTGATGGGGCGTGGATTAGAGGAGGGAGCGGAAGTGGTCATCGGGATGGAGAGCTCAACGGCCTCTTCAACCAAACAGTCCAGTCCGTTCGCACCACAAATGGGAAGAGGGAAACGATAGATGGCAAGTTCAATCATATCCGTAAATCAGCTGGTTAAAATTTACCAGATGGGAGAGCTTGAGGTGCATGCGCTCCGGGGTGTAAGCCTGGAAGTATTTCAGGGAGATTTCGTTGCCATCATGGGGAAGAGCGGATCGGGAAAATCGACCTTCATGAATATTATCGGATGCCTCGATACACCTACCAGTGGAGACTACTTTCTCGACGGAGTGGATGTTACAACCCTTTCGAGAGATGCCCTGGCCCGGCTCCGGAACCTGAAGATTGGATTTGTTTTCCAATCGTACAACCTGCTGTCACGAACCACTGCACTGGAGAATGTGGAGTTGCCTCTTATGTACAATCTATCTGTTGATTCTAAAGAGATGCGGGAGCGTGCCATGCATGCGCTGGATATTGTGGGTCTGGCCGACAGGGCAACACACATTCCCAGCCAGCTATCGGGCGGGGAACAGCAGCGTGTAGCCCTTGCACGGGCCCTGATCAACGATCCAAGGGTAATCCTGGCCGATGAACCAACGGGGAATCTGGATACTCGGACAGGTATTGAGATGATGGAGATTTTCCAGGAGTTGAACGACAAAGGAATTACCATTATCATCGTCACGCATGAACTTGAGATCGCTTCCTTTACCAAACGCAATGTAAATTTCCGGGACGGGCGCATCACACGGATGCATGAGGTGTTGGTGCGAAAAATCGCATCGGAAGAGTTGCTGGCGATGCCAGTCCAAAAAGAGGAGGATGAGGTATGAGGGTCAGAAACCTGCTGAGAGTTGCCCTGAGGTCAATGAATCGCAATAAGTTACGAACTTTGCTTACCATGCTGGGGATCATCATTGGCGTGGGGTCGGTCATCGCCATGCTGGCCATCGGACAGGGATCCAAATTGAGTATTGAAGCTCAGATCGCCAGTTTGGGCACCAATATTTTAATGGTCAGACCTGAAGCCAGTTCCCAGGGCAATGTCAAAATGGAAGCGGGCTCTTCGCAACGGTTAACTTCAGAAGATGCCGAGGCTCTCCTGGAGAATTGCCCTTCCATATTATATATGTCACCCACGGTACGTACCAGCGGACAGATCATTTTCGGCGGACAGAACTGGCGCACTTCGACCTATGGAGTTAACCCTGAATACCTGATGATTCGTAATATGGAGATCGATATGGGTGAATCCTTTACGGCATCCGACGTAAAAAATGCCGCAAAGGTTTGTATCATCGGCAAAACGGTCGCTACAAACCTCTTTGGAGAGTTTGAAGATCCCATAGGCAAAACAATCAGGATCAACAAGATTCCTTTTAAGATCATCGGCACCCTGAAGCCGAAAGGGGAGAACTCCTTCGGACAGGATCAGGACGACATCGTACTGGCTCCCTTTACAACGGTTCAGAAACGGATGCTGACCATCAACTATGTTCAGATGATCTACCTTTCGGCATTATCCGAAGATCTGATCCCTTCGGCTTCAGACGAAATTACAGCTATCCTGAAAGAACGTCACAAACTGGGGGCTTCTGAGGAAGCTGATTTTTCTATCCGCACCCAAACCGAGATCTCAGCCACCTTCTCTTCCACCTCCGATATTATGACTGTATTGCTGGCAACGATCGCCAGTATCTCCCTGCTTGTCGGAGGGATCGGCATCATGAATATCATGCTGGTATCTGTTACCGAACGCACCCGGGAGATCGGGATCCGGATGAGTGTGGGAGCCCGCAGCCGGGATGTGTTGTGGCAATTTCTGATTGAAGCCCTGATGATCAGCTTCATCGGTGGAATTCTCGGAATTATTATCGGATCCGTCGCCTCTTCCTTGATTGCCAACGTGATGATGTGGCCGGTAACCATAACCATGGAGTCGATCTTACTCTCGTTTATCTTTTCGTCAGTTATTGGGATTTTCTTTGGATGGTATCCTGCCAGAAAGGCAGCAGGCCTCAACCCCATCGACGCATTGCGCTACGAGTAGTACCGCCACGAATGGCGATGAAACGAGAAAATTCCTTATTTTCGGGCCGGAAATGAAAAAATTACTGGTTTCGGCTCTCCTGATTCTCTGCTCCTGGAACACTCTGACATATAGCCAGGTTACCATCCATAAGGCCATCTGGTTTTCCAAAGGAAATCTCTACCCTACCATTCGGTTGGATTACATGGAGAGCCAGATCTCGAGTTCATTGTATGCCTTTTATGCATCAAGTCAATGGCAGAACAGGGCATTCGGGAACTTCTCGCTGGGCTTGCGCAGCAGCATCATTCGCTGGCATCATGCTCCAAAGCGTGCTTCGGAACTCGGGTTTGAACTGGCGGCGTTCCCCCAGTTCATTTTTAATGATCCATTTGGTGATTTGAAAACCAGTCTTTTCAACGTCGAATTCAAAATAGGGCTCCACTATCAATATCAGCTGGACCACTGGCGGTTTCGCGGAAGACTTTATCATATTTCTGCACATTTGGGAGATGATTACCTCTTCCGGAATGGGATTGACGGCTTCATTGACAACCAGCGCATTTATGAAGTGATTGACATTTCTGCTGCCTGGGTATGCCTTCATTGGCAGATTTATGCCACCTCCGGAGTCATCATCCACAGCGCCTACGAGCGGAAGCCTTTTCTCGGTCAAACCGGAGTCCAGTTCGTCTATCCGATCGGGGAAAAACAGTGGCTACGATGGGTTGCCGGAGCGAATGTGAACGTTGAGCAGGAGCAGAACTTTCGCCCTGGATTTCGCATTTCAGGCGGAATAGGTATTGGGAAAAAAGGACACTTCCCTCTCACTATTATGGCCGACTACTATAACGGTTACTTGCCATTCAGTCTCTATGATAAAATACTGATCCAGTGGATCGGGGCTACACTGTGGTTCAACCCCTTCAAAACCGACTAGCAGGGGTTTGAAATCTTTAAGGAATTCTTTACCTTTGCCACGGAAAAGTTGAAGGACGAAGGAAGAGGGACAAAGGAGGAGGGACGAAGGAGAAGGGACGAAGGAAGAGGGACGTGAGAGATTCTCCGGGACAACCAGTAATTGAAATTTACTTCCTACTTCTGACTTCAAACTTAACTTCGCACTTCTAACTTCTAACTTCGTACTTTAAAACGGCCCTATAGTTCAAGGGATAGAACGGAAGTTTCCTAAACTTCAGATCCAGGTTCGAGTCCTGGTGGGGCTACACTCAATTAACATAAAGCCTTGTAGATTAACGATCTATGAGGCTTTTATCTTTACGGGGGACTCTACAGGGGACTCTGAATTTAGAAAAATGTAGTTGTTCTTCATTGATAGAATATCATCCAATTGGAAGATCACAATCAATATGCTAAGATAAGAATAATATCTGAGATGGTAGATAAACAGAAGGTCTCAGGTTCAAGTCCTGAAGGGGAGCAAACAGTATCAGCCACTTACAAGTCTTTTGTAGGTGGTTTTTTTATTTATGGTAACTACGGTCGTTAAACTTCTATCCTCAAATAGGGAGCATGGGGTTACAGGTTCGAACCGAAGCTCACGAGGACGAAGTCCGAGTAATTCTGACACCACGACCAACAACGACAAGGGTTTCAGAGAAATTTGAAACCCTTTTTCTTTTACGGTTTACATAAAAGGATACATTGTTTACCTTGCCACAACCATCGTTTTAGGCACAGATTTGTTTCCATGGTGATCCAACACATATAGATTCCTGCCGGTAAGGTGGATAAGTCAGTGAGATGAAAAAATATTTTTTTCGTATATTGTGCTCGAATTTAATCTTGTAGTATTAACCAAATTAGAAACCTATGAAAAAATTTTTACATTTAGTCACGCTTTCCATTATTTTTTTAATGATGACAGCGAATGTTGGTATCGCCCAACAGATCATTTGTGTTGACCGCGATGGAAGTACCCAGGCTCCTGATTCCTACGCTGATGATTGGCAATACCTGCAGCCCGCCCTGGATGAGCTGGGATACACGTATGACTATTTCGAAGTAACCGATCTGGCCAATGACGGACCGGATGCAGCTACCATGGCCGAGTATAATATCGCGTTCTGGTTCACCGGTGAAGTCTGGTCAGATAGTCAAACTCTCACCGATAACGATGAATATGAAATTTTGCTCTACCTTACCCTCTACGGGGGAAACCTGTTGCTTTCAGCCCAGGATTTTCTGTGGGACAAATATCCCAATGCAGGTACACTCTATCCAGGAGAATTTCCTAGTGATGGTCTTGGCTTGGCGGAAGTAGAGCAGGATATCTGGGTTTTAAAAACCGACACAGGGAATGTCATGGGTGCTGGTGGTTCCTGTATCGCAGGAGTTCCTTTCACTATAATAGATATCTATACGGAAGAGGCCGATGAAGGGCTTTATATAGATAACATCCTGCAAACCCAGGGAGATAATATGATGGAAGTCATTTACCCTGACCCGGTTGGCTATGGTGCTACTCAATGGAATTCCGGAACATTCAGATCTATCTTTTCAACCATTTCGTATGCTGCCATACGAGATCTCGACCAAAGGGTAGAAGTACTGGATAAATCCATTGCATGGCTCCTGGGAACCACAGGAACAGCTTTGGTAAAAATGGAGCAATCAGATATACTTGTATATCCTAATCCTGCAACTACCTCCGTCAGGGTCGGATGCAAAGATAAAATACGGGAAATATGGGTCATGAACAGCACGGGACAGGTAGTCGATCATTTGAATGGTGATGACAAAACTGTCAGGATCAATACCTCAGCATACACTACCGGGATCTATTTTATCAGGGCACTAACAGATAAAGGGACTTCAACAAGCCGCTTGATCGTGGAATAAGGTCGCCGGGAAGTATCTGTTCTTTATTGAGATAATTAAACCACAGGGTTGTCATAGCACATGGGATGGTAACCCTGTAGTTTAAAAGAAGTCATCCAGTTGCAACTTTGAACTGTAAGAGGAGCAAGACAGGACAGAAGGTCAGAATCAGCGTTGGGTCTTCCAGAACCGTATATCGCAAGAAAATAATTCGGTTTGTGGGAGTAGCCGGATAGCAATATTCTTACAAGCGCATTATTTTGGTTCCAGTATTTTAGCAGAATCATCTTCGATGTGTTTAGGGCAGCTTTTCATTATGTTGTCGTGCGATATACATCCTGGTTTTTCGGAACACATTCCTTTGTGCATACCATGAGGGTTACGAAAACCAGCCTTCATACTATGGTTGCAATCTTTCATCATCATCTCATGTTGGAAATTGTGATGAGGGGTACAACCATGATGTGCCATCTTGCAAATGCCACCTCCAATAAAGCCAATGAAAAGGATGAAACCTACAACGATAAAGAACCAGGAGATAAAGGTAAAGAATTTGCCTGGCATGTCTTTTCGGAATTTTGCAAGCAACAAGGTCCCTGCAAGAATAGTTAGCAATGAGATAACCAGCACACTTAACCATTTTATTCACTCCCGGAAATCTTTAAGTCAAAAGGGTGAAATTTATTTTATCAAAGAAAGAGGGTTTAAGTGAATGACTGCTATCCTTCAGGAAAGTGACAGCTGGAGCTGATTCCAAAGAAAATGTCTAGCTGGGAAAAAACGGGTTTTTCAAATGAATACGACTGAATGAAAAAGTTTGATCCCTGTTTTAAGAGTCCTCTGAGAATGCAAAATGGCGAACCAGCTTTCGCCATTTCGCCATTTCACTATTTCACTATTTTTTTCCGGGGTGGCATCGACTGGAATTGAACCAGTGACACAAGGATTTTCAGTCCTCTGCTCTACCATCTGAGCTACGACGCCTTATTGGACTGCAAAATTAAGCGAAATTTTGAAAAATCCAACTATCTTTATTGCCATTATTTCGAAAGGCTGCACATCATTGTACAAGATAGCTTATGTTTAGACAATAATGACAATAATCCTCGATTTCGGTAACACCTTTCATAAAGTTGGAATCTTTGACGGCGAAAAGCTGATCAGGCTGGAACGGTATGACCGGCTAACTCTATCAAAGATAGCGGACGTATTCGCTGAATTCCCACAAGTGAGGAATGGAATTGCCAGTTCGGTGGTCCATTACCCTTCAGGGATTAAGAGATTCTTACAACACAATCTTCATTATTTCATTGAATTGACTCAGCTGACCCCTTTGCCACTAATTAACAACTATACCACTCCGAAAACTCTTGGACGCGACCGGATTGCTTGTGCTGTTGCCGCTTCCCGGCTTTTTGAGGGAGTTCCATCGCTTGTTATCAATGCGGGGACCTGCATCACCTACGACCTGGTAACTGCTCAGAATGAATACCTGGGCGGAGCAATCTCCCCGGGATTGCAGATGCGGCTGAAAGCAATGCATACTTTTACCCGGAAACTCCCGTTAATAGATCTTCAGGATCCAGGCGCCCTCATTGGAAGTACCACCCGGGAGTCTATGATTTCAGGGGCAGTACACGGAGCGGTAGCAGAGGTATTGGGAATGATAGGGGCATATAGAAAGAACTATCCCAACCTTCAGGTGATCCTGAGTGGAGGAGATATGGAATATTTGGATAAACTCCTCAAAATTCGCATCTTTGCACTCCCAAATGTTGTGATGGTCGGATTAAACTACATTCTCGAATACAATCTGCAGTATGCTAAATAAATCCAGATTCCTTTTTCTACTGATCGGGTGTTTTGCAACCTTCTCTTCCATAGCTCAAATCCGGATTGCATCTCCTTACTCACGCTTTGGCATTGGCGATTTGGCCGATAACAACAATGCCTGGAATCTCTCGATGGGCCAAACCTCCTTTGCCATCCGGAGTCCCTATCATATCAATTACGGAAACCCGGCCTCCTACACAGCATTCGATTCACTCTCCTTTGTCTTTGAAGGTGGATTCAACGCTGATATTGTTCAGTTAACTTCCAATGCACAATCGGCTACCCGAAACTATGCCTCACTAGGATATGTCCTCTTTGGGATGCCGGTGACAAGATGGTGGAAGATAAGTTTTGGGCTGGTTCCTTTCAGCGATGTTGGCTACAATGTGATAAATCTGGAAAGCTACGAGGGGATTGGTCAGGTAGCCAGAATCTATAGCGGCTCTGGGGGGATTAACAAATTCTTCTGGGGCAATGGGTTCAAACCTTTTAAAAATCTTTCTATCGGTTTCAACATCTCCTACCTCTTTGGAAATATGCAACGGGAGTCAATCGTCTACTTTCCCGACTCTGCCTACTTTGCGAATGTGCGTGTGAAGAATAATATCACCATGAATGACATTTATTTTAACTATGGGATTCAGTATCATGCACGATTGAAAAACAATCTTCGATTAACAGCAGGAGCGGTATTTGCATTTGAGTCGAAGATGAACGCCCAGGCTGATTATATCGTACAAACTTTTTTCAACGGACCATCAGGAACAGAATATTTGAAGGACACCCTGGAATTTGATGAAGGGGTAAAAGGCAAGGTTGTGATTCCGTTGACTTTTGGCGTAGGGTTCGGATTGGAAAAGAACGAACAATGGTTATTCAGCATCGATTACCGTTGGGCCAACTGGAAAAACTTTACAGCATTTGACCTCACCGACTCGTTGGTGAATAGCCAGCAAATCAGTGCCGGAGCGGAGTTCCTGCCCGATATTAACAGTTACAACAACTATTTCAAGAGAATCCGTTACCGAATAGGATTCATGTACAACAATACCTACCTTAAACTCCGTGGCAAACAATTAAATGAGTACGCTCTCACCCTGGGATTCGGACTGCCACTCAGAGGAGTGAAAACCGCATTGAATCTCTCCGTTCAGGCTGGGATGAGAGGCACCACAGAAGCAAACCTGATTAAGGAGACCTACCTACGCTTCGTTATCGGGTTTTCCATCTATGAAAGATGGTTTATCAAACGCAAGTATTACTAACGTTGAAAAGAGTTTCAGCCAGGACATTCACAGCGGCCATCATATTCCTGTTGGTTTGGATCACATTCATGGGGTGCAGGAGGGATGAAGAGGTTGCTCAAATACCTGCCGATACCACACAGCTACCCCTGATGATGGCTTTCGATATTGAGGTGATCTTCAGCGATTCGGGGCACCTGCAGGCGCGTGTTACAGGACCTGTTGTAAACAGGTATGAGGGCGAAAAAGTTTGGCTTGAATTTGCGAAGGGATTCAAGGCTGAGATGTTTGATTCGGCACAGCGGCTGGAAACAACGATAACAGCAGACTATGGGAAGCGCTTGGAGTCTGTAAAGACCATGGAGGCCAGGGGTAATGTGATCGTGCGGAATGAATTTAAAAATGAACAGCTGAATACAGAAGTACTGATCTGGAATGAGATGAGACATACCATCAGTACGGATTCTCCGGTTATAATCACTACTCCCGACAAGGTATTATACGGAACAGGCCTCGAGTCGAACGAGACATTCACCAATTACCGGATACTAAGGCCCAGGGGTGAGATGCAGGTGAAAGAGGATTCAATTTAACTTGTTGGTTTCTTAGTAAATCACTACCTTTGCCGACTATTTTCGAACAACTTTCTAACAATATTGAAGAATGGCTATAATTGGAACAATCAGGAAGCATTCAGCACTTGCAGTGATTATTGTAGGTGTGGCTATTGCAGCATTTGTGATCGGAGACTTTGGGAAAAAACAATCGCGTGCTATGAATGATATTGGCACTGTGAACGGGGAGGATATTTCTTACGTGGATTTCAATAGCAAGGTTGAAGAGAACCTGGAATTCCAACGGGAGAATTCCGGTGACGATAAGATCTCTGACGATATGTCGTATCAGGTGCGACAGAATGTTTGGAATACAATGATCAGGAACCTTGTAATTGGAGATGAACTGGACAAACTTGGCATGACCGTCTCACCGGAAGAGTTGTTCGAGCAGGTGCAGGGTCGTAATCCCCACCGCTATATTTTACAGTATTTCAAAGATCCTCAAACTGGTCAGTACGATCCGGCTATCGTTCTGAATTATCTGCGTAACCTTGACCAGATGGAACCCAAAGCCAAGACACAGTGGCTGCAGTTTGAAAAAGCAATCAAAGAGGATCGGCTGGAGACCAAGTTCAACAACCTGATCAGCAAATCTTATTATGTACCGAAGCAGATTTTGCAAAAACAGTATGAATTGAAAAGCAAATCACTTAATATCAGGTATATATCTCCTAATTTCTACATGATTCCCGATAGTGCAGTCATCCTTACTGAAGCTGATTACGTCAAATTCTACGATAAGAACAAGACCTATTTTCAAAACGAAGAGGCTGTCGTTGAACTCGACTATGTGATGTTTGAAGTGAAACCCTCAGCAAAAGACCGTCAGAATATTGCGGAAGATGTCTACAAGATGTATGCTGATTTTGAAACCATCAAGGATCCCATGACATTTGTCAATGCCAATTCTGACCAGAAGCATGATACCGGATTTATCCGCAAAGGCTTGTTACCGAAAGGACTTGACTCCCTGTTGTTCAGCTCAGCCGTTGAAACCGTGATTCCTCCTTTGCAGGAAGAAAATGCCTGGTACATGGCTAAACTTATGGCAAAACAAGTGCGGCCCGACTCCATGCAAGGGGCACAATTACTGATCACCTGGTCGGGATTGGGAGTTAACGATAGTGCTATCCGTACTCAGCCGCAGGCAAAACGAACTGTCGACAGCCTGCTGGCGATATTAAAAGTCAATCCTGCCCGGTTCGAGGAGATCACAAAGGCGATTTCAGATTACCCTACTGCAAAGGATGATGGAGGAAAACTTCCATGGTTCCCGGATGGTAATCCCAACGTGAGTCCATTCTTTGATGCAGGAGTGACGATGAAACCCAATGATGTGAAGATTGTCGAAACCCGCCTGGGCTACTCCATCTTCCAGTTGACCGAAAAATCCCCTGACAAAGAGAAGATCAAGGCAGCTATTTTACAACGAAACATTGAACCAAGCAACCAAACATTTCAGGATACCTATACACAGGCGAGCATGTTTGCGGGCACGTATAAAACACCTGAAGCCTTTGATACAGGCGCTGTTGCCGCAGGAGTATTCAAACGGCAGGCTCAGAATGTGAAACCAATGGACAATACGATACAGGGACTCACAAGTGCCAGAAATGTAGTCCGCTGGGCTTTTGCTGAACAGACCAAGGTTGGCGAAGTCTCACCGGTGTTTGATCTGCAGGGCATCTATGCGGTAGCGCTGTTGAAGGATCGTTACCCGATAGGTATTCAACCCCTTGACAAGCTGAAGGAGAGAATCGAACCAAGCGTAAAGAACATGAAGAAAATCGAGGTTATGGCAGACCGGGTTACCGAAGCGATGCAACGGACAACTGACCTGAATGAACTTGCCTCCACCTTTGGTTCTCGGATCGACACTGCAGTTGTGACATTAACGGGCATGAACCGCTCAACAATTGCCAGAGAAAACGAAGTGCTTGGCCAACTCTTCACTCTCCCGGCTGGTCAGCTTCAGGGTCCGCTCCAGGGCAACTTTGGTGTCTATGTTGTGATTGTCGACAATGTTGTTGAACCCCCTGCCAAAGATGATTTTGCATACGAGCAGCGGATGAATTTTCAGGGATGGAACAATCGTGTGTCAAACTCACTTTTCGAAGCGCTGAAGAAGCAGGCTTCCATTGAAGATCACAGGGAGATGTTTTACTAGATGCTGGATGCCGGAAAGCAGTCTCACTTCAGGGTATCCTTAATGGTAATCTCCTTACGTCTGGAGGCCCACTCGTTCCGGCTTTCGGTGTAGGCACGTAGTTCAACCAGGTATTTCCCGGGTGTTATGTAAGTGTGAGAAGGGTTGGTATCAGAAGAGATGGAATCGTTACCGAAGTACCAGTCGTAGGAAAAAGCGTTGTTCGACCGGTTGGAAAACTTGACAGTACACGGAACCATGAAATCGTTGTTCCCGCTGAAGGTAAAATCAGCTGTAGGGATCGGCTCGTTTTCATAACAACCGCTGAGAGCCAGGGCGGTAAACAGAAGGAAAATTTTATTCCGGAACGAATTCATTCCGCTAAGATAAGCACTTTGTTTTTCAACACCTCAATGACACCCCCGTTGATCTCAAAAAATTTTGGCTCGGCACCTTTGATTTCCACCTTTATGGAGCCCTTTTTCAGCACAGATATCAGCGGTGCGTGACGATCCAATACCTCAAATGAACCATCGATGCCAGGCAGTTGAACCAGGTGTACATTGTCGCCTTCAAACAGGGTCGTATCAGGTGTTACAATTTCGAGATTCATTGCTTTTCAGTATTTAACCCCTAAATCCCCTGAAGGGGACTTCCTCTTCCTTTCGGAAGGTCATCCCGCTTTGCGGGAGTAAGCCCCCTTCAGGGGGTTTGGGGGTTTAATTTTCTTTACTCTCCGTCATCAGTTTCTTCCCTTTCTCAATCGCCTCTTCGATGGTTCCTACAAGGTTGAAGGCCGTCTCAGGGTATTCATCAACTTCACCGTCGAGAATCATTTTAAACCCTTTGATCGTATCTTCGATGGTTACGAAAACACCTGGGGTTCCTGTAAACTGTTCGGCAACGAAGAAGGGCTGGGAGAGAAAACGCTGCACACGACGTGCCCGGTGAACCACCTCTTTGTCCTCATCAGAGAGTTCATCCATTCCAAGAATGGCAATGATGTCCTGGAGTTCCTTGTAACGCTGCAGGATCTCTTTTACCCGTTGAGCGGTGTTGTAATGATCATCACCAACAACATCTGGAGAGAGGATCCGGGAGGTAGAGTCGAGCGGGTCAACGGCCGGGTAAATTCCAAGCTCGGCAATTTTCCGGCTCAATACGGTGGTAGCATCAAGGTGGGCAAAAGTTGTTGCCGGTGCCGGGTCGGTAAGGTCGTCGGCAGGTACATAAACCGCTTGGACAGAGGTAATGGATCCTCGTTTGGTAGAGGTAATCCGCTCTTGCATGATACCCATCTCTGTCGCAAGGGTTGGTTGATATCCAACAGCAGAGGGCATACGGCCCAACAGTGCCGAAACTTCGGAGCCCGCCTGAGTGAAACGGAAGATGTTATCGATAAAGAAAAGGATATCGTGTCCGCCACTCTCTTCAGTCCCATCACGAAAGTATTCGGCAAGGGTAAGCCCTGAAAGGGCTACGCGTGCACGGGCTCCGGGAGGTTCGTTCATTTGCCCGAACACCAGGGTCGCCTGTGATTTCATCAGCTCTTCATGATTCACCTTGGAGAGATCCCATCCCCCCTTTTCCATATCTTCCACAAACTCTTTCCCATATCTGATAACCCCCGACTCGATCATCTCACGCAGCAGGTCATTTCCCTCACGGGTACGTTCCCCAACACCACCAAATACTGACATCCCGGAATATTTCTTGGCAATATTGTTGATCAACTCCATGATAATTACCGTCTTTCCTACTCCGGCGCCACCAAACAAACCGATCTTCCCGCCTTTTGAATAGGGTTCGATCAGGTCGATTACCTTGATACCGGTATAGAGAATCTCTTTGGTTGTACTCAATTCGTCATACCGAGGGGGCTCCCGGTGAATCGGGTACTTCTGCTTTCCTGAAACCGGGCCCAAACCATCGATAGGTTGGCCGATAACGTTGAACAGCCTTCCCCTGATATCTTCCCCCACAGGCATCGATATCGGAGCTCCTGTAGCAACCACTTCCATTCCTCTGCGGAGTCCATCAGTGGAATCCATAGCAATGGTGCGGATCGTATTCTCGCCTATATCATTCTGGCACTCCAGAACAATGATTCCGCCATGGCCATCGTTTATTTCAAGGGCATCATAAATGTTTGGAATAGTGACATGTTCTTCAAAAACGACATCCACAACGGGTCCAATAATCTGTGAGATTTTACCGATAATTTTCTCTTGCATGGGATAAATTCAAATTTTGTGCAAATATAAATAAAATTGCATATATACGCTTACCTGACGCGCAAAACTCTGCCGATTTTCAGGGTTGTAGTAGCCCGGATGTTGTTCATAGCGCAGATCTCCTTCACCGAAGTATGGTATTTCACCGATAGGTGTCCCAGGGTATCACCACTCTTTATTTTATGATATACAGCCGTTGAGTCCCAGTCGTGGGGATAGAATACCTCTTTTCGGATAGGGAGGGCATTAGATATCAGCATCGCGCTGTCGAGGTCAATAACCCGGCGTGGATCGACAGGTAAATCCCGGTACCTGATCTCAAAATGGAGATGCGGACCACGGCTTCGTCCGGTTGACCCTCCCAGGCCGATCATATCTCCGGCTTTTACCACACGATTCACCTCTACTTTAATCTGTGAAAGGTGGGCATAATAGGTCTCAAGTCCGTTGTAATGCCGCAGGATGACAAGGTTACCGAAGCCTCCTCTGTTATACCTGGCATAGCGAACCACACCGTTAAAGGCAGCTCTCACAGTATCGCCGGTCTTAAGCCTCAAATCCAGCCCTTTGTGGGTATACATAAATCCACGGATCAGGTGTTCGTTAGGCACAGGCATACAAAAGGAGTAGTCGCCGTAAGTTAACATCAAAACGGTGTCCTTGATGCTGTCGGGCTTCATCTGACCGAAACCCCTTATCTGGTCATTGATCCATCCTTCAGAAAAAAGACCAGTGGAATCTTCATCAATGTTCATCATAACAGGTTCGGCTCCAATAAATTGCCAGGAGAAATTCCGATAGAGGATCACAGGACCATCAACCGTCTCAACGGTATCAAGGATATTATCAGGATTGATCTGTGCAAAAGGGATAAGAGGAAATAACAAAGCAATTATGACAAAAAGGTTCAACCGTTTCATGCTTCTTCCTTTTTTTCCTGAAGGGTAAAGAACCGTTTCTGGAAAATGACCAACAGGGCAACTCCAATGGTTATGGAGGAGTCGGCCAGGTTAAAAACGGGACGGAAAAAGATAAAATCTTCACCACCAACCCAGGGTACCCAGGTGGGATAATGACTCTCAATAAGTGGAAAATAAAGCATATCTACTACCTTCCCGTGAAGGAAACCGGTATACCCTCCTTGAGGTGGGAAGAGTGTAGCAACCTGGTGGTAATGACTCTCACTGAAGATCAGACCATAGAAGGCGCTGTCGAGAATATTCCCAAGAGCTCCTGCGATGATCAGGGCGAGGCAGATGGCAAGCCATTTGTCGAAATTGGGTTTTTTGGAAAGTCTGACAAGCCATACAACCATGATGATGACTGCGATGATGCGGAAGATGCTCAGAATCAGTTTCCCGGCATTCCCTCCGAGGCTCATGCCAAAAGCCATTCCCTCATTCTCTGTAAAATGAAGGTAGAACCAATCGGTGAAAAGAGGGATACTCTCTCCAAGATACATATGGGATTTCACCCAAAACTTAAAGATCTGATCCAGGATTAATACCAGTATTACAATGATAAATGGGAGACGCAGTCTATTCATCCTGCGGCTCAAAAGGACGAGGTGCATGCTGGGGAGCTTGAATAGGTGCCCCCTGCATCATTTTGGCTTCAATACTAAGCGTGGCGTGAGGTACACTCCGAAGGCGATCTTTCGGAATCAGTTTGCCGGTGACACGGCAAATACCGTATGTTTTGTTTTCAATTCTGACGAGTGCATTCTCCAGGGATTTAATGAACTTCTGCTGACGGGCGGCAAACTTGCTGTTCTCCTCTTTTGAAAAAACCTGATACCCCTCTTCCAAAACCTTGAAAGTAGGAGATGTATCGTTGGTGTCATTATCATTACCAGTGGTATAGGATTCGGTAAGGAGCTCTAAATCTTTTTGCGCTTTCTCCAGTTTTTTCAGAATAATCTGACGGAATTCCTCCAGCTCTTCATCTGAATACCTTGACTTTTCTACAATGCTTGCGGTTTTTTTCATGGCTTTCTGAGTTTATTCCACTTTTCTGATCGAGATCCAAGTGGAGATCGTGTCGGTCAAATCGATGGAGTCTTTGTTATCCGCGTTATGCAGGTCCACAACAGTGAACTCGCGGGCTAAAATTTCGGTGCAAATATAGGAAATATATTTATCGATTACCTCAGCAATCTCTTTATTACTCTGAAGATTAACGATGATATGATCCGTTACTTCAAATCCTTTCTCTTTTCTAAGATTCTGGATCCGGTTGATCAGCTCCCTGGCGATTCCCTCTTGCCAGAGTTCTGGTGTAATGATTACATCGAGGGCAACGGTCAGGCTTCCAAGATTTGCAACTTGCCAACCTGGGATGTCTTCCGAGATGATCTCCACATCGTCCTTATAAATTATCACCTCTTCATCCTGCAACTTGAGATGAAGCTCTCCTGTGGTTTCCAGTAAAAGGATATCCTCTTGCCCAATGGATGCGATCTTTTCGGCAAGCGTTTTCATCAGCTTTCCGTAGCGTGGCCCCAGCTTTTTGAAGTCGGGCTTGATTCGCTTCACCAGGATGCCTGCGGTGGTGGTTATGTATTCCAGATCCTTCACATTCACCTCCGAAAGGACCAGGTTTTTCACCAGGTTTACCTGCTCCTGAAGTGCCGGTGACTGGATGGGAAGGAGAATCTTGTTGAGTGGCTGCCGAACGCGGATATTGATCTTCTTACGGATTGAAAGCACCATCGAGGAGATTTTCTGGGCCAGCTCCATGCGTTCTTCCAGCGGATTGTCGATCAGGGTTTCATCGGCTACCGGGAAAGATGTGAGGTGGACAGAGTCGACCGGATAGCGGCCCGTCAGCGTATTGAGGTCGACAAAAAGTCTGTCGCAGAAAAAGGGTGCGATGGGAGAAGCAAGTTGGGAAATCACTTCCAAACAACGATAGAGAGTTTGATAAGCCGAAATCTTGTCGGTGGTGTACTCCCCTTTCCAGAAGCGGCGCCGAGACAAGCGTACATACCAGTTACTGAGATGCTCGTCCACAAAATCGGAGATTGCCCGTCCTGCCTTGGTTGGTTCATAATCGTTGTAGCAGATATCCACGAAACGGATCAGCGTGTTTAGTTCTGAAAGGATCCAGCGATCAATCTCGGGCCTTTGCTCCGTTGGGATATCCTCTTCGCGGTAAGCAAACTTATCAATGTTGGCGTAGAGGGCGAAAAAAGCATACGTGTTGTAGAGTGTGCCGAAAAATTTTCGCTGAACCTCCTGGATGCCGTCAAGATCAAATTTAAGGTTATCCCAGGGCTGTGAGTTGGTGATCATATACCACCGGGTGGCATCGGCGCCATAGGTAGCAATGGTTTTGAAGGGATCAACGGCATTCCCAAGCCGTTTCGACATCTTGTTACCACTCTTGTCGAGGACCAGACCGTTGGATACACAGGTCTTGAACGATACAGAATCGAACAGCAGCGAGGCAATGGCGTGCAGGGTATAAAACCAGCCGCGTGTCTGGTCAACACCTTCGGCGATAAAATCAGCCGGGAAATAGCTCTCCAGCGGTTTTGAGGGCTCAAAAGGATAGTGGTATTGAGCATAGGGCATCGCTCCCGAATCAAACCACACATCGATGAGATCGGGCTCGCGGTACATCGGCTCACCGGTATCACAAACCAGAATAATATTGTCCACAAACGGCCGGTGCAGGTCGAAGGTGTGGTAGTTTTCGGCCGACATCTCACCAGGGATGAAATCCGCCAGCGGATTCTCTTTCATAACCCCTGCTTTCATCGCCTTTGCAATTTCATGCTGAAGTTGTTCCACCGAACCGATGCAGATCTCATGGGATCCGGTTTCCGTTCGCCAGATGGGCAACGGTGTGCCCCAGAAACGGGATCGGGAGAGGTTCCAGTCGACCACATTCTCCAGCCAGTTGCCGAACCTGCCGCTGCCGGTGGATTCAGGTTTCCAATTGATGGTGTCGTTGAGGGACATCATCCGGTCGCGGAAAGCTGTGGTACGGATAAACCAGGAGTCGAGGGGATAGTATAGGACTGGCTTATCGGTACGCCAGCAATGCGGGTAGGAGTGTTCGTATTTTTCTGTCTTGAAGGCTTTGTTCTCCTTCTTGAGCTTGATAATGATCTCCACGTCGACAGGAAGATCGGTTTCGGGGTTGAAATTGGGATCGTATTCGGTCTTCACAAACTTTCCGGCAAATTCGCCCATCTCATCCACAAAGCGTCCCCGTTTGTCAACCATGGTTAGGGATCCCAAACCGTATTGTTTCCCTACCCTGAAGTCGTCGGACCCAAAGCTTGGAGCGATATGAACGATACCTGTGCCATCGTCTGTTGTCACGAAATCACCCATTACCACCCTGAAGGGATTCCCATCAGCGGGTTGTGTAAATGGAAGGAGCTGTTCAAACCGCACCCCTTCAAAATCTTTGCCTTTGAATTCACCAACGATCTGCCATGGGATGTGTTTCTGTCCCTCTTTGTAATCGAGCAGATCCATCCCGGCATCCTTTTCACTAAAATAGTTGTGCAGTAGATCTTTTGCCAAAACGACTGTTTGCTCCAGGAAGGTATATGGATTATAGGTTCGAACCATCACGTAGGTGATATTCTTCCCCATGGCCAAACCTGTATTGGAAGGGAGAGTCCAGGGTGTAGTGGTCCATGCCAGGATGTAGAGGTCTCCAAAAGGATCGTTGAAGAGGAACTCCGATTGTGCATCACGAACTACCCTGAACTGGGCAACTACCGTGTTGTCTTTGACCATTTTGTAGGCCCCTGGCTGGTTCAATTCATGCGTACTCAAACCCGTCCCTGCCGCCGGAGAGTAAGGCTGGATAGTATATCCTTTATAGAGAAGGTCTTTCTTGTAAAGCTGGCTAAGCAGGTGCCAGACTGTTTCTATGTATTTGTTTTCAAAGGTGATGTATGGGTGGTCGAGGTCGAGCCAGTAACCCATCTTCACCGTAAGGTCATCCCACAGGTCTTTGTATTTCATCACCTCGGTACGGCACTCCTTGTTATAATCTTCGATGGAGATGCTTTTACCGATATCCTCTTTGGTGATTCCGAGCTTCTTTTCCACACCAATTTCCACGGGAAGTCCGTGGGTATCCCAACCGGCTTTCCGGTCAACATAGTAACCTTTCATGGTTTTGAAGCGACAAAAGATATCTTTGATCGCCCGGGCCATTACGTGATGAATCCCCGGAGTTCCGTTGGCAGATGGAGGGCCCTCGTAGAAGATATATGGAGTCTTCCCTTTAGAGATTTCCAGGCTCTGTTCAAACACCTTGTGGGCATCCCAATAGGAAAGCATCTCCTCACCGATCCGCTTCAGATCAAGGGTTTTGTATTCAGGGTACTTCGCTTGCTTCGTCATTTCATTTCTCGCAATAACAGCATAATCACTCAAAAAAAGGGCTGCAAAGATAGGAAATAATGTCGGAAGTTAGAAGTCAGAAGATAGAACGGGAAGTCAGAAATCAGAAGTTTGAAGTAAGAAAAGGATGAATTTATTTTTGGAAAATATATATAATTGATATAATTTTGGTGACTCAAAGAAGAGAATAGTCCTATGGTAATCAATCTTTCCATTACGCGATTTACCATGCTGGTGCCACAAACCTGCACCCGGTAGGCTATTCCTTTCAGATCCCCTTTCATTTATTTATAAACAAAAGTTTCTGGAGGAAAAACCATGAAAACTATTCTCCGCGACTTGAAAGAGGCGATCGCGGGAAGCGAACAGGACTTCACTTCGGGGAAACTCAGCCGGGCCATCTTTCTGCTCTCAGTACCCATGGTCCTCGAAATGATGCTGGAGTCTGTTTTTGCCGTTGTTGACATATTTTTTGTATCAAAGCTGGGCCCTGATGCCATTGCTACCGTGGGGCTAACCGAGTCGGTCATCACACTGGTTTACGCTATCGCCATCGGCTTGAGTATGGCCACCTCGTCGATGGTTTCCCGCCGGATCGGTGAGAAAAATCCTGAAGCCGCCGGGGTAGTAGCCGTACAGGCGATCCTTGCCGGCATCCTGATCTCGCTGGTCATTGCCATCCCCGGAGCATTGTTTGCCGGACAGATACTGGAGCTGATGGGAGCTTCTCCTGTGATCGTAAGGGAGATGCAGGGCTATACTGCCTGGATGCTGGGGGGTAATGTGGTGATCATGCTGCTCTTCATCATCAATGCCATCTTCCGAAGTGCAGGTGATGCCGCCGTTTCGATGCGTGTGCTCTGGTTTGCCAACCTGCTCAATATTGTCCTGGATCCGTTGCTAATCTTCGGATTTGGATCGTTCGAAGGGTTTGGCATCAAGGGAGCTGCTATTGCCACAACTACGGGCAGGGGGCTCGCTGTAATTTTCCAGTTTTACCTACTCTTTTTCGGAAAGAAACGGATCCAGCTTAAGCTCCATCACATTCGTCTGGATGTACTGGTGATGTGGCAGCTCATCCGGATCTCTTTTGGCGGCATCGGGCAGTACCTGATCGCCACCTCCAGCTGGATCGGAATGGTGCGGATCATTTCCGTATTTGGCAGTGTGGCACTGGCAGGCTATACGATCGCTATCCGGATCATCATTTTTGCCTTACTCCCCTCCTGGGGACTAAGCAATGCCGCTTCCACCCTGGTGGGACAGAACCTCGGGGCGAAGCAGCCAAACCGTGCCGAGAAGTCGGTGTGGGTAACCGCCTGGGCCAACATGATTTTGCTTGCTTTTGTAGGGGTTGTGCTGATGGTCTTCAGTGATTTCTTTATCCGGCTATTCATTGACGATGCCGAAGTTATCCGTGCGGGAGCGTTAGGGTTGAAGATCATCAGTGCGGGATTTATCGCCTATGGACTTGGGATGGTGATGGTCAATGCATTCAACGGTGCGGGTGATACCATTACCCCAACCTGGATCAACCTATTCTGCTTCTGGCTCTTCGAGATTCCCCTGTCCTGGCTACTGGCAATCCCGGCAGGATTGGGAGAGACCGGTGTTTTCCTGGCAATTGTCGCCGCCGAAACTGCCATGACTATCACAGCCTGGATTCTGTTCAGGCGGGGGAGGTGGAAGCTGAAGGAGGTGTGAGAGTGGGGAAGTGGAAATTAGGAAATTAGGAAATTTGGAAAATTGAATCACGGAACTGTTGTAAATTTGGGGTTTTCAACATCCGGGTTCGGAACCAATCGTAAATCGAAAATCGCTTCAATCGAAAATTCCACTATGCTCTACTTTCAGGTCCTTCTCTCTTTCCTCATTGCCGGCAGCTGGATTGCGTTGCTAACACTGATGGCGGAGCGGTTTGGCAGCAAAGCGGGCGGACTGATTGCCAACCTGCCTTCCAACATCATGATCACCCTGATCTTTATCACAATTTCGCATGGGACTGGTTTTGTAGGAGTGATGCTCCCGGCAATCCCGGTTGGGCTCCTTATCGACTCGGTTTTTTTGGTCGTATTCATCCTGCTGCTCAACTATAATCTGCTAATCAGCATCCTGGGTTCTTTGGGTTGCTGGATCATCCTGGCCTTGGTGGCAAACAGAATCCAGATGGAGTCGCTGTGGATCAACATAGCCAACTATTTTATCGTCACGATTGTTGCGTTTCTTTTTGTGGAATATGGCTGGAAGATTCCTGCAGTGGGTAGATCTGGTAAAAAATATACGATAGGTCAGATGGCAATCCGGGTCGCCTTTGCTGGTGGTATCGTAGGAGGAGTTGTATTGATCTCTCACTTTGTTCCCGCCTATCTTACCGGAATCATAAGCACCTTCCCCGCGGTTCTCTTCTCCTCTATGGTGATCCTTGCCGTAAACCAGGGGAAAGCCTTTGCCCAGGCTACCGGCAAGGTGATGATCCTCTCTACCTCCAATATCCTGGTCTATGCCCTTGCCGTCTATTATACCTATCCGCTTCTGGGGATCATTGGAGGGACGATTGTCTCCTTTATTCTGGCATTTGCGTGGGTGGCGATGCTGAGGCCTGTGATGAAACGGTTTTCGTGAGACCCCTAAATCCCTTTCCTACCCCTAAATCCCCTAAAGGGGACTTACTCTGCTTCGCAGTTACCCCTAAATCCCCTGAAGGGGACTTACACTCCTTTGGAGATAATTAATTGTATAATTTTGAATAAGAAAACAGAAATGATGTTCAGAAAGAGGTCGGTCGACAGGTTCATCGTTGATTTTTACTGTCATAAAGCCAAACTGGTCATCGAAATCGATGGAGAAGTACATGAAAATGAGGAACAGCTTGACCGCGACCAGGGCCGGTGCGCTGAACTCAATGGATTCGGTATAATGGTTCTTCGGTTCACAAATCAAGAAGTTCTTGAGTCTATAGAAGAAGTTTTGAAAAATATTAATCAAACACTATCAAACTCCCGCAGGGAAACAAGTCCCCTTCAGGGGATTTAGGGGTTAATTGGGGAGTAAGGGTTAAAAAATTCTGTATTTTAGTCCCTAAATTCAAAGTAGCATGAAAAACCTTCTCTCCCTCTCACTCCTGGCAGCCCTCCTCCTCACCGGCTGCTTTGATTTTCAGAAAAATTTGCCTCAGGGTCCGTGGCTCGGGGTGATCCGGATAGACAGTACTGTTCCCGATATGGACCTGCCATTCAACATGGTCTATGAAAAAAATATAGAGATAGAAGTGATGTACGTGCTCAATGCTGATGAGACCATCTTCATCACCGAAATCGACCGGGTGGGAGATTCAGTTTACATGAAATTCCCGGTGTTTACGAGTGAGATTGCGGCCGAATTCCGCCACGACTCCCTTATTGGCCGTTACTACCCGAAAGGGATTGCAACCGGCACTTCATATGCTTTTTATGCTGTTCCGGGAGAAGAAGAGCGTTTTCCCTGGTTTGATGATGAACCCATTGCGGATGTAACCGGCCGTTGGTGGTTCATTGAGAACCCGGGCACCCCCGATTCCAGCATCATGGTTGGCGAGTTTCAGCAGGAGGGAAGCCGGGTAACGGGAACCATTCTGAACCCCACTGGCGATTATCGATTTTTGGAGGGCAAAGTCTCCGGGAACCAATTCATGCTTTCGGCCATCGATGGGGCTCATACGCTGATCCTCACGGCGGAGATCTCTCCCGAAGGCACTCTCGAACAGGGAAGGTTCATGGGTAGTCCGGGATGGAAATCCAGCTGGCAGGCCGTTCGGGATGAAGAGGCTTCGATTCCACGAGGGGACCAGTTAATCAGATTGAAGCCGGATGCCGGATCATTTTCGTTCTCTTTCCCGGATATAAACGGAGATACCATTTCACTGACAGATGACAGGTTTAAGGATAAGGTGGTGATCGTTCAGGCAGTGGGAACCTGGTGTCCGAATTGTCTGGATGAATCCATCCTCTACCGTGACATATACTCAGAGTATAAAGACCAGGGTCTTGAGATCATAGCACTTAGTTTTGAAGACAAAACCTTTGAAGCATCCGTTTCAAAGATAAAGCGATTCGCTGAGCAAACAGGCGTGGGCTACCCACTGCTCTATGCGGGGCCCCGCGGCCGCGAATCTATCAGGGCTGTCTTCTATCCCTTCGAAGGCATCATGGCATTCCCAACCACTGTTTTCATCGACAAAAAAGGCAAAATCCGGAAAGCGGAAACAGGCTTTTCGGGTCCCGGAACAGGCGAACATTTTGACCGGTATGTGGATGAGACACGAAGGTTTATTACAGAACTGCTGAAGGAACAGTAGTCATTAAAACGGTACACACTCTAACGGTTCCCCATATCTTCTTGATCTCCCTCCGGAACCTCTGGAAGAACGTGAGGAAGAGGTCTCGCCAAACAAACTGACCTGATCAAATCCAAGGATCAAAGTTATCTCATGAGCTCCTCCGGTTCCCAAAAGAGCTCCTGCCATCTGAATGTCGTAACTATAGGCAAACTTTAAACTCATCTCATCCGTAAAGAAGTAACGGTATCCGGCTATGATTACAATAGCGCTGGAGGTACGGCTGCCAAATGAACCGCGGTACCAACCGCCAAGGTAAACGTTAAATTTTGTGAGGTTGATGCCAACTTCAACGGAATTCCATCCTGCTTGATTCTGGTATATAAATCCTGGATTAAATTTCAGGCCACTATCGAACTTGGAGTTGTTGGACCTCCCTTTTTCGGCAGAAATTACCACATCTCCATGAAAAACCCATTTGCGTTTCAGAGGAGCCTCAGCGGTTACCAAAAAGGACTGGTTTGGTTGAAAAATATGATCAACAGCAAACCCCATGACTCCCCCTATTGAACCTGACTCATTGGCAAACTGAAGGATTCCACCTGCTGCAAAATCGGGCATGTTGATGATATTCTTGTCGGGATGGATAAACCCCGAGTTGTATATGTTCCCATATTTCTCGCTGAGTTGATCAGAAAAAACCAGGTCGTCCCAGTTTATCTTCTTTTGCAGGAAAGCTGCTTTGATCCCCACTTGTGCGCTCATAAACGATGTGATAGGGATACGAACAGATAAATTTAACCCCAGTGTAAAGTTCCGGATGAAGCCAAACCCTTCGTTGTCTTGGTTCATGATCAATCCAATTCCGCCGGAGCCAGGAAGGTTCCTGTCTCCAAGATCAATGCTCATGAAATAGGATTTAAAGTCATTTGGCAGCGAAGGCCACTGGTCTCTAAAAGCAAAGTTGAAGCGCATCCCTGTATACAACCCCGTATAGGCGGGGTTGTAAAAGGAAGGCACATGATAAAATTGCGAATAATTGGGGTCCTGACCGAAAAGCTGTGTGATGACACTCAAGCATCCGATGACACAGCCAAGTAATGTTATCTTTTTCATGGTTTGCTGTGTAAAGGGTTATCGAATCAATATAACTGTTCCCATCGTTGAAGGATCTCCAATTCCTATACTGGAACCTTCCCATATTTTGCCAGTTTTAAACACGGCGTTGACCTTCCATATATAAGTTCCCTGAGGCATCAGGTTCCCTTTATAGGTTCCGTCCCATCCCTCGATCGGACGGCCATCTTTGTCAACAGCAGTAGACTCCCAGATAAGTTCCCCCCATTGGTCGAAGACCATTATATGGTAGTTCTGGAGGTTCAAACCAACAGGTTTGAACAGCCGTACCCCCAAATTAACATTGGTTGGTGAGAAAGCGTTAGGAATGAAAAGATTCTGGAATGCGAACTCATAAGAATAGGCAGTTGTGTCATAACAGCCGTTGGAATTCCAAACCGTCAGGGTGATTAGGTAGGTGCCATCATCATCAAACGTGATTCGTGGGTTCTCGTCGCTGGAAGAATTTCCATTCCCAAAGTCCCATGAATAGGCCAGGGCACCAATAGATTGATTTACCAGTTCGATATTGCCTGTCATCCCGTCAACATTCTCGTTGAGCATAAATGCGGCAGTCGGAGAAGAAAGCACGTCGACTATCTGACGGATGGTATCGAAACATTCATTGTAATCGAACACTTTGAGGAATACCTCATACTGGCCTGCGATGTTGTATCTGTACGTTGGGTCTTGAAGCAATACGGTATCATATGGTTTATCCGGATCCCCGAAATGCCATCTCCATTGTGAGAGGAGTGTATCACCCAGGATGCTCTGATCTTCAAATTCAATATCGTAGCGTGAACAAGCCTTGGAATTTTCAAAGGCGGCATCAGGGATTTTATAAACCGTTACCGGTTGTTCAACAACAGCCTCACAACCAAGTATGTTCCCTATAGTAAGCGTGGTTGTGAACGATCCAGGTTTTGTGTACAGATGGGTTGGATTTTCAACCAACGAGGTATCTTCAACACCGGATCCCGGATTACCGAAGGTCCACATCAACGAATTCACACTAACACCGTTACTGTCAACCAGGCTAATGAACCGTGATGAATCTCCAAAACAAACAGGATCAACAGTGAAGGCTGCTATTGGCGAAGGATTGATATGAACCGTCACTCTGGTTGTATCATAAACGGTAAACCCGTTGTTGGTAGACTCTATGGCAAGATAAAGAATATAACTGCCTGTATCCACCCAGGTATGCTCAATCTCTTGTGCATATTGAGTATACGTGGTGTCGGGTGTTCCATCTCCAAAGTTCCATGTCCATTGGTCGATTAGATTGACCGGTTTCGAGCTGTCTGCCAACACCAAAGGAGTCTTCTGGCACTGAACCGCACCGATAGGATCAACTATGGCCTGGATACACGAAACCTGCAATGTCTCTGTTACCTCAACAATACAACCTGTCTTACTTAGAACAGTAACCGTTACATCATAGAGGCCAAAGTCAGGATAGAGATGGATGATCTCTGTTGGGATGGGATCGAAAAGTAAGGTATCCGTTCCATCTCCAAACTCCCAGTAAATGGTATCAATGTAGCTTCCAACAGGTGGTTGGCAAAGGTTATGGAACGTGATGGTTGTATCGCAATAGGCAATAGGATCATAGGAGAAATCAGCAATTGGCAGAGGATTTACCACCACATCCTTGTACACACTGTCAACGCAGTTATTCGAGTTGTAAGCTTTCAGCTTAACCACATAGGTTCCCGAATTTGCATAGGTGTGTTCGGGATAGTACAGGGTGGACGTATTGTAAGTCCCTGATGAAGGCTCTCCGAAATTCCAGGTTAGGCCGTGCAAGGTATCTCCCGGAGCCAAAATGACAGGCTCAAACTGCATTGGGATACCCAAACAGGTACTGTCGGCATTGATAGAAAACGCAAATCCTGCTTCAACATCAACAGGGTTGATGATGGTATCCAGGCAACCGTTCAAGTCGGTGACGACCAGCGTTACGAGGTAGGTGGTGTCGGTGACGTTGAAGGTATACGAAGGATTCGGATCGGATGAGGTATAACCCTCTTCAAAGGTCCATTCCCAACCCACAATAGGTGAGCCATTGGGTAGCGACTGGTCGGTAAAGGTAACCCGGCCACTTGGGCAATAGGTGCTATAGTAATCAAATTCTGCCAGAGGCTGTTGGTATATGACAATCGGAAGAGTTATACTGTCTTGACATCCAGAAGTGTTTGTAACAACCAGTTTTACGCTGTACATTCCGGCATTTGCGTAAGTATGCTCAGGGTTCTGAACGGTTGCAGTCACTCCATCGCCAAAGTCCCATAGCCATTCTGAGATGGAGCCGATAACAACGGTCGACTGATCTGTAAAATAGGTAGCACTGTTTTTGCACCCTCCATCCCATGCAAACATAGCATCCGGAATATCCAGGACCATCACCATATGTGAAGTGTCATGGATGCAGCCGGAAGAATTGATTACTGTCAGGCTCACTGTGTAGATGCCAATAGCAGAATACACATGAGTGGGATTCTGCTGAGTTGAACCAGTCGATCCGTCGCCGAAGTCCCAACTCCAGGAGATAATCGATCCCAGGGTGGTTGACGAGGCATCTGTGAACTGAGTCGCATTGCCTAAGCACACCATATCTGCAGTAAAATCAGCAACCGGTCCATCTTCCACTGTCACTGACTTCACGATAGTATCAGAACAAGAGTGTATATTTGTAACTATCTGGGTAACCGCATAGGTTCCTTGAGCCAGATAACTGTGCTGTGGATTCTGCTGTGTAGAGTAGTTGAGTACTCCAGATCCAGGATCACCAAAATCCCAATACCAGTTCGTTAATGCACCTCCTCCGTTGAGCTGCGTAAGGTCGGTGAACTGTACCGGAACACCTTCGCAGTTGGCGGTCGTACTATAAAAGTTCGGAACCGGAGCGGCATTAACCGTGATGTTGTGCGATATAGTTGAAGTACAACCGTCACTTGCTTCAACGGCAAGTGTTACCAGGAAGGTTCCTGAAGAAGTATAAATGTGCGTGACATTTGGATTTCCGAGAGTAGTTACTGTTACTGAATTTCCATCGCCGAAAGTCCAGACCCACGTAGTGATATAACCTTGTGAAGTAGTGGACTCGTTGACGAATGAGACAGGGGATCCGGCACAATTGTTTGTTGAGGTAGAGAATGCCGCAAAAGGTGGTAGATTCACAGGAACTATCTTCGATGTTGTTGCAATACAACCATTGGTGTTCGTAACGGTCAGCCTAACAGTATAATTTCCCTGATTCATAAACAGGTGTATCGGGTCAGCAGCATTTGATGGCGGAGTGCCGTCGCCAAAGTCCCAATGCCAAGCAACAATATCTGGGGCATTTGGAATAGAGGTGTCCGTAAACTGTGTCGGTGTTCCTAAACAGGCTGTGTCGGCAGTAAAGTCAGCAATTGGTTCTTCATTGATTGTCAATGGCTTGATGATAGTGTCAACACAGGACCCGTAATTTACAACAATGAGTCGTACATTATGAACACCTGCCGTAGCGAAAGCATGAGTCGGATTTTGAAGTGAAGAGAGATTGGATGTTCCCGATAGGGGATCATCAAAGTTCCAGCTCCATGACGATATCGGACCTCCTCCTCCCAGTTGAGAAATATCTGTGAAAGAAACATTTTCCGTCATACAGAGCGATGGGGAGTTGTAGAAGTTTGCCACCGGGGAGGGAGCGCTGTTGATGATGTGTTCTGTATAGTTGCTGCAGCTATCCGATGTAACTACGGTCAACCTTACCGTATGCTGGCTTGCAGCTCCCTGGAAGGTATGGGTAACGTTCGGGATTCCTGGAAAACTAATAGTTTGTGTTGTTCCGTCACCAAAATCCCAAACCCATCGAACGATCCAACCGTGCTGCGTAGTAGACTGGTTGGTATAGTCAACAGGTTCCCCGATGCAAAGAGGTGCGTTGGAGACAAAAGCTGCCTGAGGCAATTCGAAAATAATGACACTAATGGTAGTATCATGCACACATTGATTGGAGTTTTGAACCTGCAGGTTCACATTGTAGGTGCCTGGATTGTAAAAGACATGTGTCGGATTCTCGAGATTTGAGTGTGGAGTTCCATCTCCGAAGTCCCAATCATATGTAGACATCGAGGCAGAGTTCGGTACGGAGAGATTTGTGAAGATCGTTGGACTTCCGGGGCATGAAACTTCATGAGAGAAATTTGCAAGTGGAGGTACATTCACAATTACTGTTTTCTCGATAGTATCGCTGCAATTATAAGCAGAAATTACGATATGTTTCACGATAAAAGTACCACTTGAAGTAAACAGGTGGGTGGGATTTTTCAGTGTTGAAATGTTGTTTGTCCCTGCGTTAGGGTCGCCAAAATCCCAGTACCATTGGTTGATTGCCGCACCACCATTGGTTTGGCTCAGGTCTAGGAACTGAACTGGGCTGTCTGTACATTGAGTGCCGGAGAAAGAGAAGTTGGCAATGGGAGCGAAATCAATCGATACAATGTGACTGACACTGGAAGAACAGCTATCAGATGTTTTCACTGTTAAGATGACCGCATAAGCACCTCCTGTTGCATACACATGCGACACGGAATTGCTCGTAGGATTGGTGATTGTTGTATCAGAACCATCTCCAAATTCCCAATGCCATCTTATGATATATCCATGATTTGCATGCGATTGGTCAGTAAATGTTACAAGAGTTTGGGCGCAATTCTGACCGGCATAGGTAAATTCGGCATCGGGAGGCACTACAACGATGGCACTCTTTGTAACAGACTGAGAGCATCCGTCAATGTTCACAACCGTCAACGTGACCTGATAAGTACCTGGTGCAGAATAGAGATGCGTTCCGGATGGTGGATTCGGGTAATAGATCGTCTGTTGATTCCCATCGCCGTAATCCCACTCCCATGATAACATGGAGGTGGCATTTGGAATTGACAGATCGGTAAAGCTAGTCGCTGTTCCTGAACAAACGGTATCAAAGGTGAAATCAGCAATTGGTGAGTCTCCAATAGTCACTGTCTGGATGATAGTATCCCGGCAGAAGTAATCATTGGTTACAATTAGCCTGACATCATATGGTCCTGCTGAGCTGAAACTATGAACAGGATTTTGCAGCAATGAGAGATTGGAAGTTCCTGACATTGGATCATCGAAATTCCAGCTCCATGAGATAATTGGTCCTCCACCGTTTGTTTGGCTGATATCTGTAAAACTCACCGGCGTTCCTGCACAATTGTTGTTCGTATATGTGTAGTTCGCCAGAGGTCTTTCTGTTACAACTACCTGATGGGTTATTGAAGAGCTGCACATCAACGATGTCTCTACTGTCAGAGTAACACTGTAGGTCCCTCCCAAGGCATATTGATGCGTAACTACCGGGAAGCCTGGATAAGGAACGATCAGAGGAGCAGTGCCATCACCGAAATCCCATGTCCATTGAGTAATATACCCCTGGGATGCAAAGGATTGGTCAGTAAAGTAAACTGGTGATGATGCGCAGTTTTGTGTGCTGGTCACAAATTCGGCATCTGGTGGTTGCATAACCTGAATAAACTTCGTTACAGCATTTGAACATCCGTTGCTGTTCACCACAATCAGGGTCACGTTATAGGTTCCCGGGAAGAGGTAGGTGTGGCTTGGATTCTGCTGCGAAGAGTGGTTCGAACCATCACCGAAATCCCAATCCCATGAAGCAATTGCTGTTGCGTTCGGGACGGATAGGTCAGTAAAGTCGGTTGCTGATCCCAAACAGGTAGAAGTGAAACTGAAGTCCGCCTCTGGAGACAAGAAAATCTCGATGGTAGTTGTTATTGTACTTGAACAGCCGTTGATGTTAACCACTGTCAGAGTTACATCATAGAAACCTCCGGCGGCAAAAATATGCTGTGGATTCTGCAGGTTCGAAAGGTTATTTACTCCTGACGAAGGATCTCCAAAGTCCCATTGCCAAATGGTAATCGGACCTGAACCATTGGGCAGACTATTATCGATAAAATGTACTGGTTGGCCCGGGCAACGATTGGTTCCGTAGGAATAACCGGCAATTGGTCCGCTGGTAACGGTTACCTGATGAGTGATTGATGCGAAACAATTGTTGGATGATTCCACAGTCAGTGTAACATCGTAAGTCCCTGGCAACGCATAGACATGCTGGGTATTTGCAGGACCGGGATAATTGATTATAACAGGTGTTGTCCCATCACCAAAATTCCACGTCCACTGTGCAATGTACCCTGAGAGTACCGTAGACTGATCTGTAAACTCAACGGGAGCGCCGGCGCAATTATCAAGAGTGGAGATAAATGCTGCCGTTGGAGGGATGGTCACTTCAACCGTCTTGGTCTTCGTATCAACGCAACCGTTGCTATTCGTCACAACCAACGTTACATCATAGAGACCATGAGTTGTGTACAGGTGAGATGGGTGTTGAGCTGTACTATGAGCAGATCCATCGCCGAAATCCCAATCCCAGGAAAGAATGAATGGTGCATTTGCAATAGAGAAATCGGTAAAATCAACGGCTGTTCCCAGGCAAGGTGTCGTATTCGAGAAGTCTGCAATGGGATGAGCATTGACATCCACAACCTGGCTGCTGAGGCTCGTACAACCGGAAACGTTGGTTATAATCAGTGTTACGGTGTGGTTGCCTGCTGAGGTAAATGCATGGGTTGGGTTTTGCAGGCTGGATGAGTTGCTGGCACCGGATCCGGGATCTCCGAAACTCCAAAGCCATGAAACAATAGCTCCTCCGCCGTTTTCAATGCTTTGATCTGTAAATTGAACATTTTCTCCAACACAGCGGTTGCTTGAATAGATGTAATCCGCTTCCGGACTAATATTAACAACCACCGGATATGGAGCAGAAACCTGGCCAGACCCACAGTCATTTGTACCTTCAACAGTGACAAATCCGCTTGCAGAACTTCCCGAAAAATCAACCATGATACTGCTTGTATTGTAACCAGCAACGATAGTTGCTCCCGCCGGTAAAGTCCAATTGTAACCCGTAGCTCCCAGGATTGGTTGTACCCAATAATAAACACCCAGTTGTCCCTGGCACACCGTTGCCGTTCCTGTAATTATCCCTGCTGGATTGGGAAGTGTATTGACAACAACCGGGAAAGGCACTGACGCCAACCCACTGCCGCAGGCATTGGTTCCGGCAACAGTAATGGTTCCGCTGGTAGAGGTTGGATCAAAAAGTACGGTAATTATATTTGTGTTCACTCCAGAAATAATTGTAGCACCTGCAGGTAAAGTCCAGTCGTACCCAATGGCATTTGGGATTGGCAGCACGGAATAAATTACGCCAGTCTGCCCCTGACAGACAGTAGAGAGGCCGCTGATGGCTCCTGCTGCCTCTGGAAGCAGATCAAGTATGATGTTCAATGGAGCAGAAACGACTCCAATACCACAACTGTTGGTTCCCTGCACGGTTATGCTTCCACTGGATGCTGTTGCGGAGAAATTCACTGTAATCGTGTTGGTATTGTTCCCCGATACAATCGTGGCGCCGAAAGGCACTGTCCAGATATATCCTGTAGCGTTGGTAATTGAAGGGACTGAGTACACTACTCCAGTTTCCCCTTGACACGGAGTTGTGTATCCTGAAATTCCGCCGGGAGTTCCTGGAAGTTCATTTACAGTGACCGTATAAGGGTTTGAAGATGGCCCTGAGCCACAGGCATTCACTCCTGCAACAAGGATGTTTCCTGTAACGGCATTCGCTGAGAAGTCAACGGTAATGATATTTGTTCCATCTCCCGACACAATGGTTGCTCCCGAAGGTACCACCCAATTATAAGAGGTGGCATTACCGATAACAGGAACCATATAAACCACACCGGTTTGACCCTGACATACAGCAGGGTTTCCTATGATATTTCCCGGTGTATCCGGAACCTGCCCAACTGTAATGGAAATGGATGATGAGGGTCCTGATCCGCACAGGTTAGTACCGCTCACTGTTATTGAGCCGGAAGTCGCACTTGCAGAATAGTCCACAATGATACTTTGGGTTCCCTGTCCGGAAACAATGGTTGCTCCAGAAGGAACTGTCCAGCTGTATGCCGTTGCTCCCGTAATGGGTGGCACTGAATAAAGAACCGAAGTTTGTCCCACACAAACTGAAGTCAGTCCGGTTATGGTGCCGGCTGGCGATGGCAGAAGGTTCATCGTAACAGCAAATGGAGCTGAAACACTGCCTGTGCCGCAAGCATTGGTACCCTGTACTGTTATGTTTCCGTTTGAAGCTGTTGGGGAGAAATCCACGGTAATTGTGTTGGTATTGCTTCCCGATACAATCGTGGCGCCTAATGGCACCGTCCAGATGTATCCCGTCGCGTTGGCTATGGCAGCGACAGTATAGGTCACGCCACCCTGGCCCTGGCAAACGGTTGGAGGTCCTGAAATTACTCCAGGAACCCCGGGGAGTCCATTCACCGTAACCATATATGGATTTGAAGAAGGCCCTGTACCGCAAGCGTTTACTCCGGCAACAATGATGTTTCCGCTGGTGGCGGTAGTTGAAAAATTGACAGTAATGATATTTGTGCCTGCTCCCCCTACAATGGTTGCTCCGGTTGGTAATGTCCAAGAGTATGAGGTTGCGTTGCCAATCATCGGAACGCTATAAACCACACCAGTCTGCCCCTGGCAAACAACCGGGGTTCCCACAATGACGCCTGGTAAAGATGGCATCACATCAACAGTGATTGCCAGTGATGAAGATGGTCCTACCCCGCATGAATTCGATCCGCTTACCGTGATCAAACCGGAGGTGGCAGTTGTAGAATAATTTACGATAATTCCCTGAGTGCCCTGCCCCGAAACAATGGTCGCCCCGGAAGGAACAGTCCAGATGTAAGAGGTTGCACCTATAATTGGCTGCACTGAGTAAAGGACGGTTGTTTGTCCGGCACAAACGGCGCTCAATCCAGTGATCGGACCTGCTGCTAATGGAATAGGGTTAACGGTTACAGCAAACGGAGCAGAAACTGTTCCCCCGCCGCAGGCATTTGTTCCCTGCACCGTGACGGTTCCACTTGATGCTGTTGTTGAAAAGTTTACAGTTATAGAATTGGTGTTTAAACCTGATACAATGGTTGCACCGGGTGGAACAGTCCAGGTATACCCTGTAGCATTGATAATGGCTGCCACTGAATAAATTACGCCACTCTGACCCTGGCATACAACAGATGAACCTAAAATAACTCCGGCAGCTCCCGGTGATGTACTTACTGTTACCGTATAAGGGGGTGAGGGTGCACCTGACCCGCATGCATTTGTTCCCGCGACTGTAATTGTACCACTAACGGCCGACAGAGAGAAGTTAACCGTTATGCTGTTCGTATTTGCTCCTGAAACTATTGTTGCCCCTGATGGTAAGGTCCAGTTATATCCAGTTGCGTTTGTGATTGGCAATACGGAATAGATGACGTTTGTTTGCCCTGCGCAAACTTCTGATGGGCCTGATATGTTCCCAGCGGGATCTGGCAAAGGGGAAACAGTAACATTGATTATGTTGGAAGGCCCGCTTTGACAACCAATGGCAGTTGAAATAACAACACTGTAACTTCCTGTTGTGGAGGCAATAATGCTTTGTGTTATCTCTCCGCCCGGTGACCATAAATAGGTATAGCCAGATGGTGAAGCAGTTAAGGTAACATTGCCGCCTTCACAGAAAGAGGTTGGTCCGCCTGCTGAGATCGTTGGAACAGGAGGCATTGGATCAACTGTAATGGCAAGCGTGGATGTCAGTCCAACTCCACAGCTATTTGTTCCGGCAACTGTAATATTTCCTGAAACCGCCGTTGAACTGAAGTTGACAACTATTGAAGGTGAATTGTTTCCGCTCACGATCACGGCTCCTGCAGGAACTGTCCAGTTGTACCCCGTTGCTGTTGGAAGGGGATTGATGGAATAGGTCACCCCTTGTGTTCCCTGGCAAACCGTCTGTATCCCGCTGATGGTACCGGGATTCCCCGGAGGGAAGTTGACCTGAACATAAAATGGAGAAGAGATGGTTCCCGATCCGCAAGAATTAGTCGGGTAAACTGTTATGTTTCCTGAGATGGCGGAAGGTCCGAAATCAACCGTTATAGCATTCGTATTGGATCCGGAGGCGATCGTCGCTCCTGAAGGCAAACTCCAGACATACCCTGAAGCTGCTGGAACAGTTGGAATTGAATATCCTACTCCGCTTTGATTTATGCATACTGGTGTTGTTCCTATGATCGTTCCGGCAGCCCCGGGGCCGTTTTCTATACTGAGGATCATATAATCATTGACAGTTCCGCTGCATGGAGAGTTTCCGGTTGCATGCAGTGTCAGTGTTACGCTACCCATATTCAGGTCGGTAAGGCTCGGGTAATAGGTTGGATGCAAAGTAGTTGTATTGGCAAAAGTACCAGTGCCAGTACTTGACCAGGAGAGGCTCAAGTAGTTGGAGGCTGTTGCTGCTGTAACGGTGTAGGAAGCAGGATAACAAACTCCGTCATCCGGACCGGCATCCGCAGAAACATTTTCGATAATTGTAAGGACCATGGCATCAGTGGAATTTCCGGTACACGGGGCCAGGTCGAAAGCTGTCAGTGTAAGGGTGACCGATCCTGCAGCGATATCTGCTGCACTTGGTACGTACGTTGGATTAATGATATTGAAACTCTGGAATGTACCCGTTCCGCTTGTTCCCCATAACAGTGCTGAATAATTGGATGCAGATGCTCCGGAAAGGATGTAGTTGTTTCCTGAACAGATGGTGGCAGCAGGTCCTGCATCGCATACAGAAAGTTTGGTAATGGTCAGAAGCATAGCATCGGCTACTACACTGTTGCATGGAGGCGAACCGGTGACTGTGAGTGTCAATGTCACTGAGCCCAATGCAATATCAGCAGCGCTGGGAGTGTAAGTGGGCGTGAATGTCCCCGGGTTTGAAAACGTCCCTGTTCCGGAGGTCGACCAAAGGAAGCTGCTGTAGTTGGTTGCGGTTGCCCCCGTGACCACGTATGCGGATCCCTCGCAGATGCTGGCATCGATCCCAGCATTTGCATTTGGTATTCCAGGGAGTGTAAGAAGCATATCGTTCGACACCAATCCGGTGCAAGGGGATATGCTGGTAGCATTCAGCCAGAGCCTGACGCTTCCGGCGTTCAGGTCGGCCTGGCTGGGGAAATAGGTCGGAGAGAGAGTATTCCCATTTGTGAATGTCCCCGTTCCGGTTGTTGTCCAGTTTATCTGTACATAGTTTGTGGCGGATGCTCCAGTTACCAGGTAGGTTGCCGTACAAGCTGTCGCATCTGGTCCGGCGTTAACAGTTGGTGCTGGAGTAATCTGAAGAATCATGGCATCCGAGACAACGCTGGCGCAGGGAAGGATTCCGGTAACATGTAAAGTCAGGGTGACAGTTCCGGCGGCAATATCTGTTACGCTTGGGAAATAGGTTGGGTTTAGAATGGAGGCATTGGAAAATGTCCCGCTTCCGCTCGTCGTCCAGTTTATGGCAGAATAGAGGGTAGCCTGAGCTCCGGATAATAAATAGCTGTTTCCGGCACAGATGTTTGCATCACCACCTGCGTAGGATGTAGCCGTGGGCAGAATTGTAAGCACCAGGCCATCAGTTACTTCTCCCAGGCAAGGCGAAACAGATACCGCATGTATGGTAAGGGTCACGCTGCCGGCTGCAATATCGGCTGCACTTGGCTGATACGTGGGCGTAATGGTTGTTCCGTTAAGGAAAGTTCCGGTTCCCGAAGTCGCCCAGTAAATAGTCGAATAATTACTTGCTGATGCTGCTGGAACGTAATAAGAATTACCTGCGCAAATTGATGCATCGGGACCCGCATCGGCCAGTGCTGGATGTATGATTGACAGAACCATTTGGTCTGTCGAAACACCTGTACAGGGCGCTATACCGGTAGCATTCAGAATAAGCGTAACAGTTCCTGCTGTGATATCGGCTGCGCTGGGCGTATAGGTCGGATTCAAAAGGGTTGAGTTAGAGAAGGTTCCCGATCCCGAAGTTTGCCAATCAAGAGTTGAGTAATAGCTTGCAGAAGCCAGGGTAAGAGTGTAAATGCTTCCCGCGCAAATGCTTGCATCAGGTCCGGCATTGGCGATAGCGACAGGAGCAATAGTAAGTACCATGGCATCTTCTGTCACACCGTTGCAGGGTGCAATGCCTGTAGCGCCAAGCGTTAAAATAACGCTTCCGTTGGATCTGTCGGCGGCACTGGGGAAATAGGTTGGATGAAGGATGGTATTGTTTGAGAAGGTGCCGCTGCCGCTTGAAGTCCAGTTCAATGAAGAGTAATTGGTTGCGGAGGATCCCGATAGGGTATAGCTGTTGCCCGAGCAGATGGTGGCATTTGCGCCGGCATCGGCAGTTGGTGCAGGCAAAAGGCTCAACACCATTGCATCTGTCAGTTCTCCGGTACAAGGAGTCAGTGATACCCCGTGGAGGGTAAGAATCACACTTCCTGCCGTGATGTCGGCCACACTTGGTGTATAGGTTGGGTTCAGTGTGGTAGAGTTTGTAAAACTTCCGGTTCCTGAAGTAGTCCAGTAAATGTTGTCGTAATGTGATGCTGATGTCCCGGTGGCTGTAAAAGTGCCGCCGCAAATGCTCGCATCCGGTCCTGCATCCAAAACAGGAAGGGGAACGATCTGGATGACCATCTGATCGGTGGCAGGTACAGCGCAGGGAGGATTGCTGGTAGCAGTCAGTGTCAATGTTACCGACCCGGTAATCAGATCAAGGAGGCCTGGGGTATAAGTAGGTGTAAGTGTTCCGCTATTTGTAAGAGTTCCGTTTCCGTTATGGGTCCAAACAAGCAGTAAAAAGTTAGAAGCCGTGGCATTGGTCACGGTAAATGTATTTCCTTCGCAAATACTCGCATCTGACCCAGCATTTGCCGTTGGAGTCGGTGTGATTGTGAGGGTCAAGACATCCGTTGCCTGGCCGGTGCATGGTGAGATACCAGTGACCGTCAATGTAAGTGTGACAGTTCCAACGGTGATGTCTCCGGCACTTGGCGTGTAGGTGGGTGTAAGCGTTGTTGCGTTGGTAAGCGTACCTGTTCCGCCGGAGGTCCAGAGAAGCGAGGAATAGTTTGTGGCGCTGGCTCCTGAAAGAGTATAACTCCCGGCGCAGATGGTTACATCGGGTCCGGCATTGGCTGTTGGGATACCGTTGATCTGCAGGATCATTGCATCGCTTACAGGCTGTGTACATGGAGATACAGGCTGTCCGGTCAATGTAAGTGTCACTTGTCCATTGGTAATGTCGGTGGCTCCGGGAGCATACGTTGGCTGAACAGATCCCGGGTTGGAAAATGTTCCGTCGCCTGAAGTGGACCAAAGAATGCTTAAATAATGGCTTGCAGTAGCTTCCGAGAGGAGATAACCGCCAGTAGAACAAATGGTGGCATCAGCGCCTGCATAGATATCCGGTGAAGAGATCAGCGTCAGCGTCATGGCATCAGTTGCATTGACAGCACAAGGAAGGATGGCCACAGATGTAAGCGTTATAACAACGCTACCTGCCAGAATATCTGCTGTACTGGGAGTATAGGTTGGAGTGAGTGTATTGCTGTTTGAAAATGTTCCGGATCCATTGGATGTCCACGTATAAGAAGCGTTGTTTGTGACAGTGCCTGAGAGAGTATGTGAAGAACCTTCGCAAATTGTTGCATCGAGTCCTGCACTCGCTGTAGGTCCCTCCTGGATTGTAATAATCATCTGATCGGTGGCATCTCCAACACATGGTGGGTTCGATTCGGCTGTAAGGGTAAGCGTGATAGTTCCTGTTTCAAGAGGAGCAGGAGTATATGTTGGGGTAAGAGTTGTAGGATTGGAAAGGGTTCCGGATCCGGAGGAAGTCCAGTAAAAACTTGCCTCGTTAGCAACAGAAGCGCCACTCACTGTAAAACTCCCTCCCTGACAAATCGATCCATCGGGGCCGGCATTAGCTGTAGGCGCCTGAATCAGGTGAAGGTCCATAGCATCAGTTGCAGGAGTTGAACACGGGCTGATGCCTGTGACATGTAAGGTGAGGGTTACCAGGCCTGATATAAAGTCGGCAGAACTTGGTTGGTAGGTTGGCGTGAGTGTGCCATTTCCTGTAAAGGAACCTGTTCCGTTGGAGGTCCAGTTCAGCAAGGAGTAATTTGATGCTGAAGATCCTGCAATCGTATAGTCATCCGGTTCACAGATGGTGGCATCTGATCCGGCGTTGGCCAATGGAGCAGCCTGTAACAGCAGCACTTTGGAGGATGTGACCTGGCCTGTACAGGGTGATGTGGCGAAGGCGGTGAGTGTAAGTGTCACGGAACCAACTGTAATGTCACCTGCGCTTGGCAGATAGGAGGGCGTGAGGGTGGTGGGATTTGTCAACGTTCCGGTTCCTGTGGTAGTCCATAATAAACTTGAATAGTAGGAAGCCGTTGCATCACCTACGGTATAAGAGCTCCCTTCACAGATGCTGGCAGTTGCTCCTGCAGAGGCAACAGGTGAATGGAGGATTGTAAGAGTCATGTTGTCTGTAGCCTCCGTGCAGGGGGTATTACCAAGAGAATGCAATGTGAGAACCACAGATCCGGCAGTGATATCGGCCGCACTTGGAGTGTAAGTGGGGGTAAGCGTAGTGCCACTTGTAAACGAACCAGTTCCGGAAGTCGTCCAGTTTAGCGATGCATAGTTGCTTGCCGAAGCGGTTGAAACAGTAAATGTGTTTGTTTGGCAGATCGTTACATCGGTACCTGCATTGGCTGTTGCGGCCGGAGTAAATGACAGAACAAAGCTATCCGTTACAACTCCGTTACAAGGCGTGTTGGGCTGGGCAGTTAAGGTAAGTATTACCGAACCTGCTGAGATGTCGGCAGCACTTGCTGTATAAACCGGCAGGAGAATATTGGGGTTGGAAAATGTTCCGGTTCCGCTTGAGGCCCAGCTTACGGAAGAACTGTATTGTGCTGTGGCAAGGGTAATGGCATAATTTGTCCCGGCGCATGTAGACGCATCCGGACCAGCATTGACCACAGGGATTGCCAAGATGCTGAGAATCATTTGATCCGTTGTATTGGTACAAGGGGGGGTAGCAGTTGAGTGTAGAGTAAGCGTAACCGTTCCGGCGATAAGATCTGCTGCGCTTGGCGTATAGGAGGGGGTGAGGGTTCCCGCCCCAGATAAGGTCCCGCTGCCGGTTGTGGTCCAATTTACTGAAGTATAATTTGTGGCTGTGGCATCATTGACTGTATAGGTTCCATTTTCACAAACAGATGCGTCGGCTCCTGCATAAGCTGTTGCAGGAGAGACAATGGTGAGGATAAACGAATCTGAGGGATTAGTGGTACATCCTGATCCACTGATCCCTGTAAGCGTCAGGGTGACTGTTCCTGCTGCAATATCAGCTGAACTTGGGGTATAATCCGGATTTAATGCAGTTGTGTTGGTAAATGTACCGGTCCCTGATGTCGTCCAGACGACGCTGACGGCATTCGCTTCGGTGGCTGCTGTTATGTTAAACGGAGTGGCGCCGCAGGTAGTGCCATCGGGTCCTGCGTATACATCCGGCAGGGATGTTACTGTAAGCAGCATATCATCTGTAACGGTTAGCGTGCAGGGTGAAATACTTGTTACAGTGGCTGTCAATATTACAGATCCTGCTGTCACGTCATCCGCACTGGGAGTATAAGTGGGGGTCAACGTATTGCTACCCAGGAAGGAGCCTGTTCCAGTTGTACTCCAGTTGATTGTTGTATTGTAGGATGCTGTGGCATCGAGGATGTTATAGGTTCCTCCTTCACAAACGGCTGCATCGGCCCCGGCATATACTTCTGCAGTGGGATCGATCGTGAGGGTCATGAATGAGGTGGCGGTAGTAAGGCAAGGGGCTGCTGGTGTGGCAGTTAGAATAAGGTTGATACTTCCAACTAGAATATCCGCTGCACTGGGAGTATAGGTTGGGGTTAATGTGCCATTCCCTGTAAATGATCCTGTTCCTGTGGAGGTCCAGTTCAGGGATATATAGTTTGTAGCAGTAGCTAAACTGACCGTGAAGTTTGATGTTGCACAGATAGTGGAATTAGGGCCAGCATAGGCAGTTGCGCTGGGAGTAATCGTCAGAGTTCGGGTATCAGCAACTGTTCCGACACAAGGAGACATACTTGTGGCTGTCAGGGTAAGCGTTACCCCTCCGTTTGTGATATCAAGTGCACTGGGTGTATAAATGGTCATTAACTGACTGGCATTCGTAAAGGTTCCTGTCCCGCTTGAGGTCCAGAGCGTGGAAAGAGCATTGGATACAACCGCACCACTTGTCGTATAGGTGCTTCCCTGGCAGATTGTTCCTGCAGGACCCGCATCCACATCCGGTAAAGCCTGGATATTGATAGTCATCTCATCTGTTACTGCATTCGTACAAGGAAGGATTCCAGTTGAGGTAAGTGTAAGCGTAACTGAGCCGGCAGTGATATCGCCGGCGCCCGGAGTGTATGTAGGCGTAAAGGTGGTTTCGTTCGCAACAATCCCATCGCCTGAGGTGGTCCATAAGATCGCTGAATAATAGGTTGCAGTGGCACCCGAAATGGAATAGGTCTCACCTTCGCAAATGTTGGCATCCGCACCGGCGTATGCAGTAGGGAATGGATTGATTGTCAGGACCATGTCATCTGTAGCTGCACTTCCACAAGGAGAATTGGGGTTAGCTGTCAGGGTAAGAGTCACTGTACCGGCAGCAATATCTGCTATACTAGGCGTATAGATAGGCGCGATGATATTGGTGTAATTGAAGGTGCCTGTCCCTGAAGTGGACCACAGCAATGTGAGGTAATGCAGGGCATTGGCGCCTGTGATTGTGAAGGTTCCCTGGCAGATGGTAGCATCAGACCCGGCATTGGCCGAAGGAGTTCTGGTGATGGTAACAACAATGTCGTCTGTGACATTACCTGTACAGGGAGCGGTAGCACCAGCTGTAAGCGTAAGTAAAACCGTACCGTTCAAAATATCCGCTGGGCTGGGGGTGTAGGTTGTATTTAAAACTGTGGCATTTGAAAAAGATCCCGAACCACTGGTGGTCCAGGTCAAAGAGGAGGAGTACAATTGTGTTGCTGAACTTGTTGTATAGGTATTCCCTTCACAGATGGAGACATCTGTCCCGGCATTTATAACTGGTATTTTTGATAAGGTAAGCACCATGAAGTCGTTGTCTGTCCCGGTGCAGGGAGGGTTGCTGTTTGCGGTAAGTGTCAGATTGACCGATCCGGCGGCGATATCCGCCAATCCCGGTGTATAGACTGGATTGATTATACTTACGTTCGAGAAGGTCCCGTTTCCGGATGTTGTCCAGGTGATGGATGAATACGAAGAAGCAGCAGCAGTTGTGATGGGGAAGTTACCATCTTCGCAAATGGTTGCATCTGAACCGGCATCTGCCTGGGGTGCAGAAATGATGGTCAGCAGCATTGCATCCAGGTCGGTATGGAGACAAGGTGCTGCACTTGTGCCGGTAAGTGTAAGGGTGACATTCCCAGTGGCAATATCAGGTAAACTGGGCGTGTAGATGGGTAGCAAAGCAGTGGCATCGGAAAATGTTCCGGTTCCTGAGGAGGTCCACAGGATCGTATTTGAATGGAGAGATGTAGCGCTGATAATCGGGAATGTTGACCCCGAACAGATGGTGGCATCAGGTCCGGCAGAAACGATAGGATCCCTGGTAATGGTCAGGATCATCTGATCTAGGGCATTTATTGAACAGGGACTTGTTGCGTATGAAGTTAGTGTTAGTGTAACAGTTCCAATCAACCGGTCATTGGATCCCGGTGTATAGGTCGGCAATAAACCCGTTCCACCTGCGAAGGTTCCGTCTCCGTTTGTTGTCCAGTTGAGTGAAGAGTAATTTGTCGCAGAAGAGCCTGCGATGGTATGGTTATCCCCTTCACAGATTGTGGCATCAGCTCCAGCAGAAGCTGTGGGCAAAGGAGTAAGGAATATGGTCATATTGTCCATATCATTTACGAGGCATGGCGTGGCAGCATAGGCTGTCATGGTGAGACTGACGGATCCGGCGGCGACATCGGCTGCCGAAGGTGTGTAGGTTGGAGACAGCGAAGTAGGATTCTGCAGATTACCTGTGCCGGCGGTCGTCCATAACACGGAAGAAGCGTGGAGTGAAGTAGCATCAAACACAGTATAGGAAGATTCCTCACAAATGTTCCCGTCGGTTCCGGCATTGGCAACCGGATTTGAAATGATGGTCAGTACCATTGAATTGGACACTGATGTACATGGAGGGTGGTAGGCGGTCAGTGTCAGCACAATAGACCCGCTTGTAATGTCAGCGACACTTGGGATGTAGGTTGGGTTTAAGATTGTCGCGTTATTGAACGATCCGGTCCCTGAGCTACTCCACAACAGGGTGGAATATCCTGATGCAGTTGCTCCTGAAAGTAAATAAGTGCTTGTTTCGCAGATGGTTGCATCCACCCCGGCATTGGATTGTAAGTCAATAACGGTATAGATGACATTGTCGGACAAGGTCCCGGTGCAGGGAGCTGCGGCAGTAGCTGTTAAGGTCAGGGTTACAGTCCCGTTTATAATATCCGTTGGACCTGGAGTATAGATTGGTGTGAGAGAATTTACGTTGATAAATGTTCCGTCACCGCTGGTGGTCCATGTCAAAAGGCTGTAATTGGAAGCAGTAGCTCCTGATAGCGTTGTGGGGCCAGTACACATAGTGCCATCTACTCCTGCATTGACAGAAGGATCCTGGTTAAGGGCACCTCTAAAAACTAAATTGTTAATAAAAAGTTCATAACTATTTGTATATCAAATATATACATAGAAACAGAAAGCGTATTTTTGATAAAAACCAGACAAGATGCGCAAAAACAAAAACC